>ERZ808041.1-NODE-1-length-625204-cov-14.028636_pt1 | contig 625204 bp, 551 predicted proteins | sample MGYA00380192_ERZ808041 | MGnify/ENA primary metagenome ERZ808041 (study PRJEB31490, sample SAMN06133412) | mouse gut metagenome | isolation source: Z1_1 | host: mice | place: China: Chengdu | collected 2015-05 ...
ACGACCCCCTCGAACTCGTAGCCCATCGCCGCAACCTCCGATTCCTCAAAGTGTTGCGACGACCACTAGAACTCGCCTCGCACATAATACGGGGGTAAAATGTGGTCGTCTCGCACATAACCGGGGAGATAACCGAACTGGCTGGCGGTGGTCGGTCGGCGCGCGGTTGCGGCGTGTCTTCGGCGTGTTGCGAAAGTACATGGTGCTGTGTATATTTGATTGCTGGTGTCTGGCCGCGAGGCTCGAACGTGCCGGGCAGTAAGCTTTCCAAGTGAATAAAGGAACTGATATGTACGCGATTGTCAAGGCCGGCGGCCATCAGGAAAAGGTCGAGGTCGGCGATACCATCCTCGTGAATCGTCTTGCAGCCAAGAAGGGTGAGACCGTGGAATTCCCGGTCGCGCTCGTTGTCGACGGCTCCAAGGTCACCATTGCCGCGGCTGATCTGGCAAAGATCTCCGTCAAGGGCGAAGTTGTGGACGACGAGGCCAAGGGACCGAAGATCCGCATCCAGAAGTTCAAGAACAAGACCGGCGTTGCTCGTCGTAAGGGCCATCGCCAGAAGCTGAGCATCGTCAAGATCACTGAGATCGCCTGATTTCAGCTAGTATTGACGGCAGACTTCAGCTAACCGAAAGGAACGAGAAATGGCACATAAGAAGGGCGCTTCCAGCTCGCGCAACGGGCGCGATTCGAATCCCCAGTACCTCGGTGTGAAGAAGTTCGGCGGCGAAGCCGTTGTGGCTGGCAACATTCTGGTTCGTCAGCGTGGCACCAACTTCCACCCGGGTCAGAACGTCGGCATCGGCAAGGACCACACGCTGTTCGCACTCGCGGACGGCCAGGTCAAGTTCGCTGTGCGCCGCGACCGCAAGGTCGTCGACGTCGTCACTGAGTGATTGCACTGATCGCGTAAGCGCAGTACATACTTTTCGGAAGGCCCCCGCCGTTCGGTGGGGGCCTTCCTGCGTTTTGCTTGGAGCGGCTGGGCGGCGGTTATTGGGTGGCTGCTTGTGGGGTTGGCTATGGGAATGCCCTCTTTGGTAACTGCTCGCATGCAATGGGGCGATTTCCATAGCTTCTGTATGTTGCGATGAGCTAACATGCTATAATCTGTTAGGTATTGCTAACACCTTTTTGATGTTATGTAAAACTAACATCGTAAATGGTTGACGAGGAGCGCGCGCATTGGCGTATACAAGCACAATCTGGTCCAAGAGTCAGCTTGCTGTGGCGGTTCGTGATGCCCGTATTGCGCGTGGCCTGACACAGGCTGAACTGGCTCAGCGGGTTGGTGTTTCCAGACCGTGGATTAGCCGATTCGAAAGCGGGCACGTGGAGAATGCTGGGTTTGAGCGCATCATGAAGCTTTTCGAAGTGTTGGATATGCGGATGGAGGTTTCGTATGAGACGAACAAATCCGCAACTCAGTCTCAGGGTGATGATGATTCGGTGTCCGTAGACAATGCGGGAAGCGCTGTAGCCATGCGGAGGGTGGACCGTGCCGAAACAAGTCGCTCTGCTGTTTCCGGAGGTTCTCCTTCTGCGGGCGTGGAATCGTTGATGAAGGTGCCGGGAATTGGCAATGCTCAATGGGAGGAAATGCGCAAGCGCGTGAATCAATGGGCGCAGGCTCAATTCACCGATGGCACGCTGGGTGCTTCGATGGCACGCCTTGCGGAGAGCCTGAAGCTTGCCGTCGCTCAGCATGATGAAGTCCTGTCCGAAGCGGTGAAGCAAACAGCGCAAGTGACGATTTCGGCAGCGGCGAAGGATTCTGAGTCTCAGCGAGCATCCAACGATGACCAAAACGGCAGTCGGTGATGAGAAGGGAAGACGTGAAGGAACTACACGTCCTGCTCGATGGACGACATATCGGAGTGCTCGCAGAAGACGACCGTGGCCGGCACATGCTTCAATATGATGCGGATATGGGGCGTGGCATGGCGCTTTCGCTCTCGATGCCGGTGCGTGGCGAGGCATGGTCGGGCCGGCCCGTGGAAGCTTATATCGATGGGTTGTTGCCGGATTCCATGGACGTGCGTACGCGAATCGGAAACTTGTATGGAGTGAGCCCACGTAATCCGTTCGCACTGTTGTCTGTAGTTGGCATGGATTGCGGTGGAGCAGTGCAATTCATCACGGAAGAGCAGCTTACGGCACTGCCATTGCCTGAAGTATGGGAGCCCATCGATGTGCAGGAAATCGGCGAACGGTTGAACGGGACAGGTGGGGCGGGCGCCCATGCGTGGCAGATGAACGGGGAGCGGTGGTCATTGAACGGCTCGCAGGAGAAGATTGCGCTCGCATATGCCGACGGTCGGGATCAATGGTATGAGGCGCGAGATGCGGCCGCGACTACGCACATAATCAAGCCAGGCATCTCGCGATTGCAGGGTCAGGCTTTCAATGAGTATCTCTGTATGCGCGCAGTCGATCGATTGGGTCTGCCGGCGTCGGTCTCGTCATACATGGATTTTGGTGGTGTGAACGCCGTCGTCAGTCGCCGTTGGGATCGTGATGTTGTGGAAGAGCCCATAGGGAATCATCGACCGCTGAAAGTGCATCGAATTCATCAAGAGGATCTATGCCAAGCGATGGGAATCATGAGTGCCGATAAATATCAAAGTGACGGTGGCCCGGGCGCGGTGAGCATAGTGAAGTTCATGCGCGACAATGGATGCGCGGAGTCGAGTGTGGATTTGTTCTATTCGGCGCTGATAGTGAATTACCTGTTGTGTGGGACTGATGCGCATGCCAAGAATTATGCGATGCTGGAACGGGAAGATCGGCGGCCCACGTTGGCTCCGCTCTATGACGTAGCGTCGATGTATCCGTATGAGGGCTATATTCATGGTGCCAGAAAACTGAAGATGGCGATGAAGATCGGGGATGAGTATCGTTGGTGTTTCGCTGACTTGCGGGCATGGCGAAAACTCGCTCAACTCTGTGGGGACAGTGGTGATGAAGATCGGATTGTCGGCGGTCTCCGTGATTATGCGCACAGATTGCCGCAGGTGTTTGCTGAAGTGGCCGGTGAAGAAGTGTTTACAGTGCTTCTTACCTACGGTCCCGATGATGCCGCTGCCATCGAACGAATGCAGGTGATTCAGGCGATACAAGCCGGCTTGGATGCAAAGTGTGCAGAAGTGCGAAGCTGGTTCGACGCGAATTGATGCGAAAGTGCCGTTGCGGCGGCAGTTTGGGGTGGGTGGATAGAGGCGGTTGGATAGAATGGTCGGTTATGAGTGACTTTGTAGATCGAGTGACAGTGCATGTGAAGGGCGGAGACGGCGGCAATGGCTCCGCCGGCATCCGCAGGGAGAAGTACAAGCCGTTGGCCGGACCGAACGGCGGCAATGGAGGCAAAGGCGGATCGGTGATTTTCGTGGCTGACCCGAACGCGAATTCGCTGCTGGATTATCGTTTCATGCCGCACCGTTCCGCCGGCAACGGCACGATGGGCCTGGGCGACACGAAAGACGGTTCGCAAGGCGACGACCTGCGCTTGCCCGTGCCAATCGGCACCGTGGTGTTCACCGCGCGCGGAGCCGAAGGTCAGCCGAAGCGCCCCGGCGAGGTCCTTGCCGACCTTCGCCATGCGGGCGACGAATTCGTCGCGGCTGCGGGCGGCGCGGGCGGCCTGGGCAACGCCGCGCTCGCGAACCGCACACGCCGCGCGCCCGGTTTTGCGCTGCTGGGCGAACCGGGCGAGGAACGCGATGTGATCCTCGAGCTCAAGTCGATCGCCGACGTGGCGCTCGTCGGCTTCCCGTCGGCGGGCAAATCAAGCCTAATCGCCGCGATGAGCGCCGCCAAGCCGAAGATCGCCGACTACCCGTTCACCACGCTCGTGCCGAATCTGGGCGTGGTGCAGGCCGGCGACATGCGCTATACGATTGCCGACGTGCCGGGCCTGATCCCGGGCGCCTCGCAGGGCAAAGGCCTCGGCCTGCAGTTCCTGCGTCACATCGAGCGCACCGAGATCATCGCGCACGTGATCGATTGCGCCACGCTCGAACCGGGCCGCGACCCGCTGAGCGACTATTACGCGCTCGAACAGGAACTCGGTGAATACGCGAATGACCTTGAGCTTCCGCTCGGCGCGATCCCGATCCCCGAACGCCCGCGCATCATCATCCTCAACAAGGTCGATATGCCCGAGGCGAAGGAGCTCGCCGAGTTCGTCAAGCCGGAGTTCGAAAAGCTCGACCTGCCGGTGTACATCGTCTCCACCGCGTCGCACGAAGGGCTCAAGGAACTCAACTTCGCGCTCGCGAACCTCGTCACGCAGATGCGTGCGGACATCGCCACGCGCGAAGAGACCGTGGAAGAGGAGCGCGTCGTCATCAATCCGCTCAGCGAGCCGGGCCAGCGCCGCCGCAACGGACGCAATGCCGGCGTGCAGGAGTTCGAGATCGAGCGCGAAGAGGACCGCAACGGCAACTACTGGTTCACGGTGACGGGCACGAAGCCCGAGCGGTGGGTCGTGCAGACGAACTTCGACAATGACGAGGCCGTGGGCTATCTGGCCGACCGACTGGCCAAGCTGGGCGTCGAAGACGCGCTGCGCAAGAACGGCGCGCGCCCGGGCGACGAAGTGCGCATCGGGCGTGGCGCGCGGGCGGTCGCGTTCGACTGGGATCCGACAATCGCCGCCGGCGCGGAGAACCTCGACGGCACGCAGCTCGGCTCGCGCGGCCGCGACTTGCGCCTCGAAGCGGAGGATTCGCGTGGCCGCCGGCGTACCAACACCGAGCGCCGCCGCCAGTACCACGAGATGATGGACGCCCGCGCCGCCGTGCGGGCCGCCATGCAGGCGGAGCGCGAGGCCGGCCACTGGGCCGACCCTGCGGTGGACGACGACAGGCACGACGAGACGTCGCTCTTCGGCCGTGGCGACCCCGAGGAGTACGAGTCGGAGGAGTGACCCTCCGCTACGGGTAGTCTCTCTGGGGAACGAAGGAGCTGAACGCAATGGAACAATCCACGCCGAAGACGCAGGAAGCGGTGCGTCGGGCGGTGGCCGCCGCGCACACCGTGGTGGTGAAGGTCGGGTCGAGCTCGCTCACTCAGCCGTCGGGGCACTTGGACGTGGACAAACTCACCGCGCTCGTCGGTGCGATCGCCCAAGTGCACATGCTCGGCGGCAACATCGTGCTCGTCTCGTCGGGCGCGATCGCCGCCGGCTTCGGCCCGCTTGGGTTCAGCTCGCGGCCGACCGACGTGGCGACCCAGCAGGCGGCCGCCTCGGTGGGGCAGGGGCTGCTCATGGCACAGTACGAGGCCGCGTTCGGCCGGTACGGCATCCGCGTGGGGCAGCTACTGATCACCGCGGAAGACACGATGCAGCCGCGCCAATACCGCAACGCGCGCCGCACGATGGCCACGATGCTCGAGCTGGGCGTCGTGCCGATCGTCAACGAGAACGACGCGCTCGCCAGCAACGAAATCCGTTTTGGCGACAACGACCGCCTCTCCGCGCTCATCGCGAACATGGTACGCGCCGACGCACTCGTGCTGCTGACCGACGTCGACGCGCTGTACACGGCGCCGCCGAGCGAGCCCGGGTCACGCCGCGTGCCGTTCGTGCCGAACGTGACCCAGCTGATTGACGAGATCCGCGTGGGAGGATCCGGTTCGGGAGTGGGCACCGGCGGCATGGTCACGAAACTCGAGGCGGCGCGCATGGCCGCCGTCTCGGGCATCCCCGCCGTCATGACGAGCGCGGCGAACGCGGGGCCCGCACTGATGGGCGACTCCGTGGGCACCGCGTTCGCGCCGGTGCGCCAGCGCGGGTCGGCGCGCCGCCTGTGGATCAAATTCGCCTCGCACCCGCAGGGCACGCTCGTGGCGGATTCCGGCGCCGCCTCCGCCGTGCGCGGAGGGCGCGCGAGCCTGCTCGCCGCCGGCGTGGTGGAGGTGCGCGGGCAGTTTGCCGCGGGCGATGCCGTGTGGATCGACGACGAGGCTGGCAATCACCTGGCGCGCGGGCTCGCCGGGTTCGACGCCGAGGAGATTCCGCATATGCTCGGCCGTACGAGCGCGCAGTTGCGGCGTCTGCTCGGGGAGGAATATGCGCATCCGCTCGTCCATCGAGACAACCTGGTGCTGATCTAGGCATGTTGTTGCGGTCCGGCAGTAGCATGAGAGCCATGACCAACACAGATTCCCTCCCCTTGTCTGACCGCATCAACCATGTGGCGCCGAGCGCCACACTCGCCGTGGATTCCAAGGCGAAAGCCATGAAGGCCGAAGGCATCGACGTCATCGGTTTCGGCGCCGGCGAACCGAACTTCGCCACGCCCGAGGCGATTGTGGCCGTGGCCGCCGAGGCCGTGGTCGATCCGCGCAACTACCGCTACACGCCCACTGCCGGCCTGCCCGAACTGCGCGAGGCAATCGCCGCGAAGACGCTGCGCGATTCGGCTTACGAAGTGGAGCCGGAGCAGGTCGTGGTGACGAACGGCGGCAAGCAGGCCGTCTACGAGACATTCCAACTGCTGCTCAACGATGACGACGAGGTCATCATCCCCACCCCGTACTGGACGAGCTACCCCGAGGCGGTCAAGCTCGCCGGCGGCAAGCCGGTTGAAGTGTTCTCCGGCGCCGAAGTGAACTTCGAGCCGAACGTCGCCGACCTCGAGGTCGCGCGCACCGAGCGCACGAAGGCGGTCATCGTCACCTCGCCGAACAATCCGACTGGCGCGGTCTGGAGCGAAGAGACGATCCGCGCAATCGGCGCATGGGCGATCGAGCACGGCATCTGGGTAATCAGCGACGAGATTTACGAGCATCTCACATACGACGGCGCGCACATCACGTACATCGGTGCGGCCGTGCCCGAAGTGCGCGAACAGCTGATTGTGCTCAACGGCGTGGCGAAGACCTACGCCATGCCGGGCTGGCGCGTCGGCTGGATGGTCGCGCCCGCGCGTGTGGCCAAGGCGGCGGCGAAACTGCAGGGGCACATGACGTCCAACGTGAACAACATCGCACAGCGCGCGGCGCTTGCGGCGGTATCTGGTCCGCTCGACGCGGTGGATCGCATGCGCGAGGCGTTCGACGCGCGCCGGCAGGCGATTGTCGCGGCGCTCAACCAGATCGAGGGTGTGCGCTGTCCCACGCCGAAGGGCGCGTTCTACGCGTTCCCGGATGTGCGCGGGCTGCTGAACCGCCCGATGGGCCCCAACGGGCAGGTGTTCGCAGACACGTCGGCGCTTGCGGCCGCGCTGCTCGACGAGGCGCATGTGGCGGCCGTGCCCGGCGAGGCGTTCGGCGCGCCCGGGTACTTGCGCTTCTCGTACGCGCTCGCCGACGACCAGCTCGCCGAGGGCATGCGCCGCTTTCAGGAGTGGGTCGCCGCGTCGCCCGCTGCGTGAGCAACCTCTACCTATACCTGACCTAGACGAAAGTCATGCTGTGCATCCGCACGCATGACTTTCGTCTAGGTGGGGAGAGGTTTGGCGTGTTGTGGGGGCTTGGGGATGACGTTCGTCGTAGGGGGGAGGGCGGCACGCGCGAAACATGTGCGACACGTGAAGATACACGCGGGGATTTGGCGAAGTCGGCAATTGCCGCTACTATATTCACTTGGCGGTTTTGCGAAGCCACCGGCAGGGTCCGAAAGGCGCCCGGGCGGCAGGCTGAGCATGATCTTCCTAGGGAAGTGGCGCAATTGGTAGCGCAACGGTCTCCAAAACCGTAGGTTGTGGGTTCGAGTCCCGCCTTCCCTGCAAAGACTATCGAGTAAGATCGAGTGAGCTTACCAAGCTATTCTGGAGGGATCATGGCTGCTAAGACAGATCATGGCGAGGAAGTCGTCAATCCGAACATCTTCATGCGCATCGGCTTGTTCTTTAAGCAGATCATCGACGAACTGCGCAAGGTCGTGACCCCCACCCGCAAGCAGCTGTTCTGGTGGTCGCTCGCGTCGTTCATCTTCGTGCTGCTGCTCATGGTGTTCGTTACCGCAATGGACTTTGGTCTGGGCAAGCTCGCACTGTTGATCTTCGGCTGATCCGCGCCGTTCGCTCCACCCGCTATACTCTGGCTGAAGGTAATATTCGTTCTGAATACATACAATCAAGCAAAGGTGAACGTGCATGAGTGACGAAGTGAATCTCGAGAACCTCGACCAGCTGCCCGACGCAGCTGACGACCAGTCGCAGGTAGACGTACAGGCTATGACGTTCAGTGCGCAGGAGCCCGCCGACGCCGCGCTGGCCGATGCACAGGGAGAGATTGACGCCGTCGCCGCCGCCTCGCCGAGCGAGGACATCGCCGAAGGCATGGCGTATGACTCGGTGGAAGCCGCTGATTCCACGTCCGCAGACGATGCGCGCGAAGCCGCGCAAGACAGCCTGCAGGACTCCATCGACGATTCGCCCGAAGGCGACCAAGCCGCGAAATCCGAAGGCACCGTCGATGCGGACGCCAACAACGACGGCCCGGCCGCCCAGGCCGATGAAGCCGAAGAGGAAGCCGCCGACGCCGGCGCGCTCGCCGTCAAGGAATTCTCCAAGAGCTTGCGCACGCTCGAGGGCAAGTGGTATGTGCTGCACACGTATTCCGGCTACGAGAAGCGCGTGAAGAGCAACATCGAATCCCGTGTGGCCAGCTTCGGCCTCGAAGACACGATCTTCCAGGTGGAAGTGCCGATGGAAGAGGTCGAGAAGCATACCGAAAAAGGCAAGACGGTCATCACGCGCGTGCGTGTGCCGGGCTATGTGCTGATTCGCATGTGGCCGGACGAGGACGCGCGCCGCATTGTGCGCGAGACCGAGGGCGTGACCGGCTTCGTCGGCCCGACCCGCGAGCCTGCGCCGCTGACCCGCAAAGAGGTCGTGGCGATGATGGCCCCGATGATCGCGTCCGAAGCGCTCAGGAAGGCCGGTGACAAGCCGGCCGCCGCCAAGAAGCGCGTCATGGAGGTCTCGTACGCCGTGGGCGATCAGGTCACGGTGACCGACGGCCCGTTCGCCACGATGTCCGCCGTCGTCTCCGATGTGGAGCCGACGACGCAGAAGCTCACCGTGCTCGTCTCGATCTTCGGCCGCGACACGCCGGTCGAGCTCGGCTTCGAGCAGGTCGAAAAGCTCGCCTGATTCTTTACGTGAAAACCGGCCGTGCACTACGGCCGGTTTTGTGTTGCGCGCGGGGCCCACAAGTCCCGCGCGCATGGCATACTGGAAAAGTTGTGTGCGTACGCGCGCGACAAATCATCAGTTGCGGAAGGTACGGGGAGGTCCCGTGCCGTTTGTACCGCTTCAGAGAAAGAAGAACCATATTATGGCTCCTAAGAAGAAAGTCTCGGCGCTGATCAAGCTCCAGATTGAGGCTGGCAAGGCCAACCCGGCCCCGCCGCTGGGCCCGGCTCTGGGTTCGCACGGCGTGAACATCATGGATTTCTGCAAGGCGTACAACGCCAAGACGCAGGACAAGATGGGCCAGATCATCCCTGTCGAGATCACCGTCTACGAAGACCGTTCCTTCGACTTCATCCTGAAGACCCCGCCGGCGGCTGCGCTGCTCAAGAAGGCCGCGGGCATCACCAAGGGCACCGACAACCCGCTGACCACCAAGGTCGGTTCGGTCACCAAGGATCAGGTCCGCGAGATCGCCGAAACCAAGATGGCTGACCTTTCCGCTCGTGACATCGACGCTGCCATGAAGATTATCGAGGGCACTGCGCGCTCGATGGGCATCACCGTGAACGACTGAGCTGAGAGGATAGGTAATCATCATGGCTAAGCACTCCAAGAAGTATCGTGAAGCGGCCGAGCGCATCGACCGTAACAACCTGTACACCCCGGAAGAGGCCATCGCTCTGCTCAAGAGCATGCCGGCCTACAACTTCGACCAGACCGTCGAAGCTGTGCTCCGTCTGAATGTGGATCCGCGCAAGGCCGACCAGCTTGTCCGCGGCTCCGTGAACCTGCCGAACGGCACCGGCAAGACCGCCAAGGTGCTCGTGTTCGCCCGTGGCCCGAAGGCCACGGAGGCCCTCGAGGCCGGCGCCGACATCGTCGGTGACGACGATCTGGTCGAGCAGGTCGCCAACGGCTTCCTCGACTTCGACTCCGTGGTCGCCACCCCGGACATGATGGGCAAGGTCGGCCGCCTGGGCCGTGTGCTCGGTCCGCGTGGCCTCATGCCGAACCCGAAGACCGGCACCGTGACCATGGACGTCACCAAGGCGATCAAGGACATCAAGGGCGGCAAGGTCGACTTCCGTGTCGACAAGAACGGCAACCTCAGCTTCCTCTTCGGCAAGCTGAGCTTCACCGCCGAAGCCCTCGATGAGAACTTCCGCGCTGTGGCCGACGAGATCAAGCGTCTCAAGCCGTCCACCGTGAAGGGCCGTTACATCACCAAGGCCACGATCAGCTCCACCATGAACCCGGGCATCCCGGTCGATCCGGCGTCGATCTGATCGAAGTCCTGATCTTCAGGAACTACAAGCAGCGCCCCGCACTCCGCGTGCGGGGCGCTGCTTGCATTTCGGACGGGCACCGTGTGCATGCCGAGACGCCCGTGCGCGCGGGGCCGAAAATGATGCCCCGCCGCTACACTGGGCAGCATGGAAGGTAGTGAGCAGGCGGATATCCTCGATCTTTTGGCGGGGCATACGGACGACACGACGATCATGCGGCTCACGTTTGAATGCCTGCTCGCGGGGCTCGACGACGACCGCGTGGTCTCGCTGCTCAACATCATCGGCTGGCGCGGGGATTTCAGCTGTTTCGCCATCGGCGGCGAACCGGCGGAATCGCTCGGCGCCACCGCCTCCGCGGTGAGCAAAGCCATTGCCGATCTGGGCGGCGAGGCCCCATTGATCGGCACGTACGGGCGGTACGTGCTCGTCTGCATGCGCGTGCAGTCGGCCGTCTCGCCGGAAGTCGCGTGCACGGCGGTGTCCGGCGCGTTCTCTGCGGCGCCGCTCTACCTGAGCCCCGTGCGCACCGGCGCGCAAGGGGCGAGCCACGCCTTGCACGAAACGCTGTTTTCGCTGCAGGCGGCGCCCTCGCTGCAGCATGCGCCACGTCCGCTGCGGGCGGACGACCTGCTGCCCGAGCGCGCGCTGCTCGGCGACGAGATCGCGCGCGAGGAGCTGTATTGCAACGTGTACCGCGTGCTGCACGGCGAGCACGCCGACGACCCGACGTTCCTGACCGTCTCCACGTTTTTACGCTACGGGGGATCATTGGAACTGACGGCGAAAGAGCTCAACATCCACCCCAACACCGTGCGCTACCGGCTCAAGCGCGCCGCCGAGACGACCGGCTGGGACGCGACCGACCCGCGCGACGCGTTCGTGCTGAACACGGCGATCGCGATCGGCCGCATGCGCGACGCCTAGCGTTATGTGCGGGGCGAATCGTGCGCTGTGCCGCGCGCCGGGCCGTGCACCCAACTGCCGCCGCGGTTGTCGCGCGCGAACGTGATGCACAGGAATCCGAAGACGAACGCGATCGGCAGCATGTGGCGCTCGAAATTGTTCGCCGGCGCCGTGATCATGACGCCCATCAACAGCAGGAGCGGCATGTGCCAGCTCAGCGCGCGCCAACGGCGCAGCGCGAGCTCGGCGGCGCCGATGAGCAACGTGAGCGTGACGTAGAAATTGCCGTGCGTGACCCAGCCGAGCACCGGAATCCGGCTCCACTGGCGCACCACATGCGCCACGCCGCCGCGCCAGTCGTGATTGTAGTGTTTGATCCATGTGTTGGACTGCTGCACGTAATCGTTGTCCACGTAATAGCTCATCGGCACGTATGGCGGGTCGAACACGTCGAAATAGCCGTATGATTTCGCGAACAGCGCGTCGAACGCGGTCTGTGGGTCGGCGCGTACGATCTCGAGCCAGGCGGCGTTGAACTGCTTCATGTCTTCCGCCGTGACCGAACGCCAGCGGTAGCTCACCTTCTTCGACTGGATGCCCGACGATTTGACCGGGTCGGCGTCCTCACTGCGGTACGCCTGCGCCATCTGGTCGATGTTGAAGATCGGCGCGAGCTTTCTCGCCGCGCTTTCGGGAATCGCGCCCGGGTTGCGCTGCGCCACGCGAGCGATCATCTGCAGTTGCGCGCCGCGGCTTTCGATCGGGTCGCCGCCGATGATCGCGCCGGAGCCGATGAGCATCGCGATCGCGCCGTGCACAAGCACCGTCGGCAGGAGCAATGTGAGCAGATACAGGCGCCAGCGGCGGCGGTCGGCAAGCAGCGAGAGCACCACTTGGATCATGAGGATGTACCACGCGTATTTCGCGCTGACGAGCATGACGACGCACGAGACGACGAGTGCGGCGATGGTCACGGGGCGCGTGCGCTGCGGGCGTGCGGGGGCGTTGCGGTGGGTCATGTACAGCTCGTACATCAGGCCGAACCACCAGGTGAACGCGAACGCGAACAGCGGGGATTTGGTCAGCGAGATCGTGGAGAACGTGACGAGCGGGCAGCACAGGAACAGCAGCATCACGAGCGCGCGGGCGAGCGGGCCGGCGGGGGCGGGTGTGTGCGCGGTGAGCGTGTGGATGCGCGGGCCGCGTTCGGGGTGGGCGAAATCGATAGGGGTCGCGGTGCGCAGGCGTTCGGGGTGCGCGTAATCCGGGTGTGTGTGCGGGGCCGATGCTGTGCGCGGAATCCACGGCAGATTGAAGAAGCGATTGGCGGCGGAGGCGCAGCAGAAGCCGGCGAAGAGCCACTGCAGGGCGGCGAGCACCACAAAGCCGGCGTCGTTCGAACCGGTCAGGTAGCGGGAGAGCGCGGCGGAGGCGCCGTAGATCACGGTGAGCACAATGTTGTGCTGGTCGGTCAGGTACGTGGGGTCGGTGGACCACATGTAATGCGCGGTGGGGTAGATGTCCATCGGCACGAACGAGAAGAAGCCGATGTACGGCTGCTTAAGGCCGGTCCACTGATTCCATGCCCAGGCGAATTCGCGCGTCTGTGAGAGGATGTCGGCGCCGTACGCCACGAGCAGAGTCGTGGGGATCCACAGCCAGCCGATTGCGAGCACGAGCCAGATGCGGCGCCAGTTGCGGGTCGCACGCACTGTGAGGCGGCCGGCGGCGGCGAAGAAGCGCGCGGCGCGTGGCGGCAGGGCGATGGTCCGGCCGGCTAGGTGTGCGGCGGGAGCGGATGTGCGGTGGGCGGAATCGGATAGGTGTGCGGTGGAATCAGCTGCGCCTCCGAGGGAAGCGGTTGTGCGTGTGTCGGAGTCGGCTGCGCGGTGGGCGGAGCGGACGAGCAGCCACACGATGCCGAAGCACACCACGAACATGGCCACGAACGCCACGCCATTGGTCCAGCGGAATGCGGCGAGCCCGGCGTCGGCGCGCATGAGCGGGCCGATCGCCGTGCACCAGGCGATCCAGGCGCATGCCAGCGCCGCGATGAGCCAGCACAGTGCGGCCCCCACGCGTGCGAGTGCGGTGCGGGTGGGCGCGGGGGAGTGGCTCAGATGATCACGATCCATAGTCAGCGATTGTACATTTCGCCCAGAATGCCTCGCTGCGAGCCGCACACATCAATCGCCGATGGGGAGCACACCCACATCGCCGGTGCGGACGAGGCGCTCGGCGCCGTCGTCGTCGGTCATCGCGAGCGAGGCGTCGGCGTCGATCGCGCGCGCGATGCCACTGCCCGTCGTGCCATCCATATAGTGAACCAGGATCGGGCGGCCGAGCGTCCAGCATTCCTCGGTCACGCGTTTGCGCAGATTCTGCGCGTAGCCGTGCGGATTGAGCCCGAACTGCCACAGCCGGCCCTCGAGATTGCGCACGGTGCGTGCGGCAAGCAGGTCCATCACGCGCTCCGCCGGTGGGCGGCCGCCGTCGTCCGCCGGCTCGGTGATCAGGCGCCACGATGTGGCCGCGTCGATTGGCAGGTCCTCCTGCGGCACGGCGATGTTCAACCCCACGCCGAAAATCACCGCGACCGTGTTCGGGTCATCCGGCAGCGTGACCATCTGCGCGAGGATCCCGCCAAGCTTGCGCCCGTGGAACACGATGTCGTTGGGCCATTTGAGCTTGACGTCGTCTATGGAATTGTCGGCGTTCACCGGGTCGGGCACCCATTGCAGATTTGTCTCCTGCAGTGCCTCACGCAGCGCGTCGAGCACGGACAGCCCGGCGATCATCTGCAGCCAGCCGTTGAGTGTGGGGTCGTGCGCCACGCCAGCGCCCACCGCCGAGATGAACGACGCCGTGAACGACCCGCCCGGCGCGCTGAACCACGTATGGTCGAGACGGCCGCGGCCGGCGGTCTGTTCGCGCGCGGCGATGACCGTCATGCCGTTGCGGTCCCATTGGCCGCTTGTGATGAGCTGTTCGGCCGTGGCATTCGTGGAGCGCGCGGTCTTGAGCGACCACACGTGCGCCACCGCCCGTGTCTGCGGAAGGTCGTCATTGATCAGATTGCCGGCGCTCAGTTCGCCCGGCTGCTCGTTGCTACACATATAGTCGATTATTCCACGGGTTGCGGGGGTGCCTTGCAGAGGAACGTCATGTTGCGAGGCCATAGGAATGACTTTTGTCGAAGTGAGGAAGAGGAATGTCATATTTGGGAGTCGCCGAGATGACTTTCGTCGAGATAGGGAGAGAGGAAAGCCATGGTTGGAGGCTGTTAGGATGACGTTGCTCTGGGGGCGGGTGGATTCTCGGGATTCTTGCGGTATCTCGCTTACGAGAGTGCCTTAATTGTGGCGCATGCAGGTATTGGTGCTGTGAATTGTTGAAATTCCAGTGTGCCGCGCGGCCAATACTTCGAGGCTGTATGGTTAAGGCACTCTCGTAAGCGAGATACATCTAACCAAGCCTTTCTATGGCCATTCGCCACCCGGTCCCGTGCTTTACCGTGCGGTAACTAGCGGCGGAAGGTGGCGGCTACGGTTGCGGCCAGGGCGGCTTTGCACAGGTCGCCGGGCAGGAAGCCGGCTGAGGCGCTCGCAATCAGGCGCAGCGGCACACCCGTGACCGCCGTCTGCACAAGCAGGCCACACGCATAATGCAGCACGATGCAGCCAATCACCGCCGCCGCCCAATACGCCGCGAACCGCAGTGCCCAACGCATCGTCGCCCGCCATGCACGGGCGTAGCCGTACCATAAGTCCGCGCTGAAATCGGCGATTGCGGCTCGACATGCATGCGCGCAGGATGTGTCCATGTGATTGCGGTCTGCGATGGAACGGTACGACGCATGCGTCGTGACATCATCTGCCACGGCATGCACACCGCTGCTGCCGTGCCGCATGCCCCAACGCTCGCCCACACGTTGCACGGCGGTGGCGAGGGTGGCGGTCACGGCGATCGCGGGCACAAAGCCGAGGATGAAGCCGGCGCTCGGCCCCACAAGCGCAAGCGTGGACGCGCCGCCCGCGAACACCGGCAGGCCGCACGCGCCCATCGCCACATACATGACGACCGCAGCCACCGCCTGCCTGCGGCTCAACACCACGCCGGCCATCATCACCACGAGCGTCTGCAGCGTAATCGGCACCGGCGTTCCGGGAATCGGGATGCGACCCGCCGCCGTGGCCGCCCACAGCAGTCCCGCCGCCACAACCGCTGGCGCCCACTGCAGCACAAATGTCCGCATAGTGAGACGTGAGGGCACGGTAATTTCAGTGTTTTGCATATCTAATCCTTTCGTCAGGCATGCCGGGCCTGTGCGTACATGCCATGCCGCGATGAACATGCGGAAACGCACGTGGAAATCCAGCGCCGGCATCTGGCGCGCGACCGTGGCGAGCCCGCCGCACAACCCGCGGCATCAGTGGCAATCGGACATCCGCCGTGCGCCAGCGCATCCCGGCCGCCCGCCACACATCGCCCGCCACAACCCCGGGCCAATCCGCCCCAAGCTTACGTGCGCGCTTGCGGCGGCCGGTTTGTAGCCGTGAACAAAACCGGGGCGCGATCTTTGCGAAAAACAAAAAGCGCGCGCACGGCGGCCGCGGCAATCTAGGACGCATGCCTCAACACATCAGCAAACTGCTCGTCGCCAATCGCGGCGAGATTGCCCTGCGCGTGGTGCGCACCGCGCGCGAAATGGGCATCCCCACCGTGGTGGTGTACGCGGAGCAGGACCGCCACTGCCAGTACGTGCAGATAGCGGACGAAGCGTATCTGCTCTCGGGAGACACATACGCAGACACGTATCTCAACGAGGATCTGCTCATTTCCATTCTGGAACGAAGCGGCGCCGACGCCGTGCACCCCGGCTACGGCTTTCTTTCGGAGGTCGCGTCGTTCGCCACGCGCGTGATGGACGCCGGCGCAGTGTGGGTCGGCCCGTCGCCGCGCGCGCTCAAGGCGCTCGGCGACAAGATCAGCGCGCGCAATGTGGCCACCAAGGCGAAGGTGCCGCCGGTGCCGGGCATCTCGCATGCGGTGAGCGACATGCGCGTGCTGCTCGACTTCGCGCACACGCATGGCTATCCGCTCATGATGAAACGCACCGACGGCGGTGGCGGCCGCGGCATCACGCTCGTGCGCAACGACGACGAGCTGCGCGGGTTCTACCTGAACCACAACGCGGTGCAGGGTGGCGATCTGGCCGAGCACTTCGTGGAGCGGTTCATCGACCATGGCCGCCATGTGGAAACGCAGTGCGGGCGCGACACGCACGGCGAGTTCACCGTTTACTCCACGCGCGACTGCTCCGTGCAGCGGCGCAACCAGAAGCTCATCGAAGAGGCGCCCGCCCCGTTCCTGGACCCGGAGGTCGAAGAGCAGCTGCACGCTTACTCACGCCGCCTGTTCGAGGCGGTGCAGTACGTGGGGCTCGGCACGTGCGAGTTCATGGTGACCGACACGGGCACGGCGTATTTCCTTGAAGTGAATCCGCGTCTGCAGGTGGAGCACACGGTGAGCGAAGAGGTCTGCGGACTCGATTTGGTGCGCGAACAGCTCACGATCGCCGCCGGCGGACACCTCACGCCCGCGCCCGCCCCGCGCGGCCACAGTTTCGAACTGCGCATCACGAGCGAGGACCCGAAGTCGAACCTCACGCCCAGCTCGGGCACGCTCGAGATGGTGCGCTGGCCGTCCGGCCCGGGCATCCGCGTGGATTCGGGTGTCGCGGAAGGCGACACGATCTCGCCGAAATTCGACTCGATGATGGGCAAGCTGATCGTGACCGCGCATGATCGCCCCGCGGCGGTCGCGCGTGTGCGCCGCGCGCTCGCCGAGCTCGAAATCGCCGGCGTGCCGACACCCGTGGAGCTCTACGCGCAGATCTTCGCCGACGGCGATTTCACCTGCGAGCATGGCACGCCGTTCGACGTGAGCACAAAATGGCTCGAACGCAAATACCTCAACCGCGAACCCGCGGCGGCGCGCGCTGGGCAGCCGGCGTCGGTCGCCGGCGCGGCGGCCGCCGAAGACACCGCGCGCACGGCGAGCGAACGCTTTGTGATCGAGGTGAACAACCGGCGCGTGGAGCTGACCGTGCCGCTCGACGTGGTGGCGAACCTGACCGGCGGCACCCACGCGCGCGCCGCCCAACTGCCCACACAGCCGTTGCGCGGGCAGGGCATGCACCATGTGGAGCGCAAGGAGGCGCGCGACGAGCGGCCCGGCGTCATCTCGGCGCCGATGCAGGCGATCGTGACGCGCATCACCGTGGCGCCCGGGCAGGCGGTGGCGAAGGGCGACCTGCTCGTGGTGCTCGAATCCATGAAGATGGAGAACTACGTGTATGCGCCGGCCGGCGGCACCGTCACCGAAATCTTCGCCGCCCCCGCCACCGGCGTGGAGGCGGGTGAGACGCTGCTGACGATGGACGTGGCGGGCGCGCGGCACGGCGGCGACGCGCACCATGCACTGGCCGCGGAATCCGCGCAATCCGAGGAGGCGCACGCATGACCGACATCACGAATTCCCCCACGCTGCTCGCGCTTGCCAAGGCACACGGCGGCCTCAATGAGGCGGCGCAGGCTGTGCAGGCGGCGGTGCAATCCGCGCCCGGCACAGGCAACACCGGCGCATCGCCCGCGGCGGAACACCAGCCGATCCGCCCGGCGGTGCTGCGCGCGGCGCAACTGGCGCGCGACGCCGAGGAGCGTGCGCGCGACCGCCAGCACGTGAAGGGCAAGCTCACGGCGCGCGAACGGCTCGACCTGCTGCTCGACACCGGCACGTTCGAGGAGATCGGCCGGTTCAGCGGCGGCAACATCGCAGCGGGCAACGCCGGCGCCGCCGTCATCACCGGCTTCGGCGAGGTGTATGGGCGCACAGTGGCCGTCTACGCGCAGGATTTCTCGGTGCGCGGAGGCACGCTCGGCGTGGCCGAGGGCCGCAAGATCTGCCGGCTCATGGACCAGGCGCTCGCGATGCAGGTGCCGGTTGTGGCTCTGATCGACTCGGGCGGCGCGCGCATTCAGGAAGGCGTGGCCGCACTGACGCAATACGGGCGTATTTTCCGGAAAACATGCGATGCAAGCGGCTTCATTCCGCAAATCTCACTGATTCTGGGCCCGTGCGCGGGCGGTGCCGTGTACTGCCCTGCACTGACGGACCTGATTATCATGACGCGCGAGAACTCGAACATGTTCGTCACGGGCCCGGATGTGATCAAGGCGGCCACCGGCGAATCGATCAGCATGAACGACCTGGGTGGCGGCACCGTGCACAGCACCACCTCGGGCGTGGCGCACTACCTGGGCGCCGACGAGGCCGACGCGATTGATTACGCACGCACCGTGCTCGCGTATCTGCCGTCGAACTCGATCGCGCAGCCGCCCACCTACGCGTACATGGCCACGCGCGCGGACCGCGAGGTGGCCGCGCGCCTGCGCGAGATCGTGCCCGAGAACGACCGCCAGCCGTACGACGTGCTCGATGTGATCCGTTGCATTGTGGACTACGGCGAATTCGTGCAGGTGCACGAGCTGTTCGCGTGCTCGGCCGTGGTCGGGTTCGCGTGCATCGACGGGCGTCCGGTGGGCATTGTGGCGAACCAGCCGAATGTGCTCGCAGGTGGCCTTGACGTGGATGCGTCCGAGAAGATCGCGCGGTTCGTGCGGCTGTGCGACGCGTTCAACCTGCCCGTGGTCACGCTCGTGGACACCCCCGGGTACAAGCCCGGCGCCGAGCAGGAGCATGCGGGCATCATCCGGCGCGGCGCGAAGGTCATCTACGCGTATGCGAGCGCGCAGGTGCCGCTCATCACCGTGATCCTGCGCAAGGCGTTCGGCGGCGCGTACATCGTGATGGGGTCGAAGGCGATCGGCGCCGACCTCAACTACGCGTGGCCGAGCAGCCAGATCGCGGTGCTCGGCGCCACCGGCGCGGTCAACATCATCCACCGCAAGGACCTACAGAAGGCGCGCGATGCGGGGCAGGACGTGGAGCGGGTGCGCGCGCGGTACGCCGCGGAATACGAGCGCACCACGGTGAACGCGAACCTGTCGATGGAAACCGGGCAGATCGACGCGATGATCGACCCCGAACAGACGCGCGGCGCACTTGTGGAGGGGCTCAAGCTCCTCGCCGGCAAGCGCCGCATGCGCGCCACGCCCCGCCACCACGGCAACCAACCCCTCTAGCACCGATCCCAAGCACCAACTCACGTATCCATCACATATGACCAACACAGAAAGAACACCGATGACCACCACACCGTTCCTCAGCCGCCTTGTCAGTGAGCCGCACGCACTGATGTTCGCGGGCCAGTCCACGCCGTGGACGTCCGCGCTCGCCGAGCTGGCCGCCGACCCGCAGCTCGACGAGGCGTTGCACAACTACGCGCGCCTTGCGCACGACCTGCTCGCGCCGGCGGGCGCCGAGCTGCTGGCCACGACCGGCCGCGAAATCGATTTGTTCGGCTTTACGCCGAATCCCGTGCATCTGGGCGCCGCGGCCGACGCGACCGCGAGCGTCGAAGGCATCGCGCTCGCGCAGCTCGGCGCGCTGCTCGACGCCGCCCAGCTCGGCTACGACGTGGCCCATGCCGCCCCGCGCGCGCTGCTCGGCCACTCGCAGGGCATCCTGGGCGTGCACATGGCCCGCGCGATCATCGACGCCGGTTCGATCGAGGCCGCGCGCGATGCCATCGGCGAGATCCTCGCGATCGCCGCACTGATCGGCGCCGCCGGCACGCGCGAGGCCCGCGCGCACGGCATGGTGCCTCGTTACGGCGAGGCCACGCCGATGCTTTCAGTGAAGGGCATCATGCCGCGGCAGGCGGACGAGCTCATCGCCCGTGTGGACGACGCGCGCGGCCCGATTGCCGTGGCCGTGATCAACGCGATGGACCATGTGGTGCTCTCCGGCCACCCGCAGGACCTCGCGTCGTTCGCTGTGGAAGTGGGCAAGGAGCACGCGCACCAGGCGCAGCTGCGCGCCGACAAGGTGCGCGGCGGCCGCGTGTTCGACCCCACGCTCGAATACCTCGATGTGACGCTGCCGTTCCACAGTCCGCTCATGGAGCGCGCGGTGGGACTCGTGGGGCAGTGGGCGGCCGCGTGCGGCATCAGCGCCGAGCATGCGCGCGAACTCGCCGCCGAGGTGCTGCTCAATCAGGTAGACTGGTCCGCGCAGGTGCGCAATCTGCTCACCGAAAACAGCCCGCGCGATCTGTGGGTCGTGGATCTGGGCCCGGGCACCACGCTCACCAAGCTGTTCGCGAACAACGCGCAGGGCACCGGCGTCGGCATCGTCGAAGCGGCCGGTGCGCAGTCGCGCGCCGCGCTCGCCGAACCGGGCGCCGAGCCCGCGCGCACGCAGGACTGGTCGCTCTTCGCCCCGCGCGTGGTGCGCACCGCGCACGGTGATGAGGTCTCTACCGCGTTCACACGCCTGACTGGCAAGCCGCCGGTGCTGCTCGCCGGCATGACGCCAACGACCGTGGAGCCCGAGATCGTGGCTGCCGCGGCGAACGCCGGCTACTGGGCGGAGCTCGCGGGCGGCGGCCAGGTGACGGCCGAGGTGTTCGACCGCAACATCGCCAAGCTCGAAGAGCAGCTCGACGAGGGCCGCACGGTCGAATTCAACGCGATGTTCATGGACCGCTACCTGTGGAATCTGCAGTTCGGCTCCCAGCGCATCGTGCCGAAGAAGCGTGCGAGCGGCGCGCCGATCGACGGCGTGGTTGTCTCCGCGGGCATCCCTGAGCTTGACGAGGCGGTGGAACTCGTGCGCGCGCTCAACGCGGACGGCTTCCCGTTTGTCGCGTTCAAACCCGGCACGGTCGAGCAGATCCGCCAGGTCGCGGCGATCGCGCGCGCGGTGGCACCGGCGAAGATCCTCATGCAGGTCGAAGGCGGCTCCGCGGGCGGGCACCACAGCTGGGAGTCGCTCGACGACCTGCTGCTCTCCACGTACGCGCAGATCCGCGAGCATGAGAACCTCGTGCTCGTGGCGGGCGGCGGCATCGGCACGCCCGAGCGCGCCGCCGACTACATCAGCGGCGAGTGGGCGGCGCGCTACGACCGCCCGAACATGCCGGTCGACGGCGTGCTCGTCGGCACGGCCGTCATGACCGCGCGCGAAGCGCATACGAGCCCCGAAGTCAAGCGCATGCTCGTCGACACGCCCGGCATTGGCGTCGGTGAGCAGAACGGCGACGTGTTCGCGCCGCTCGGTGAACAGTGGGTGCCGAGCGGGCAGGCCGTGGGCGGCATCACGTCCGGCCTGAGCCACCTGCACGCCGACATCTACGAGCTGGAGAACTCCTCGGCGCGCTGCGGGCGTCTGCTCGTGCGCGTGATGAAGCACCCCGACGAGCTGGTGAGCCGCCGCGCCGAGATCATCGACGCGCTCAACGCCACCGCCAAGCCGTATTTCGGCGACCTGGGCACGATGACGTACCTCGACTGGGCGCGTCGCTTCGCCGAACTCGCGTTCCCGTGGGCCGACGGCACGTACGCCGACCGGTTCCTGCACCTGCTGCAGCGCATCGAAGCGCGCGTGATCGACCTTGAACAGGGCGAGTTCACGCCGATGTTCGCTGCGCGCGCAGACGTGGAGGACGACCCGTTCGCCGCGATCGACGCATTGCTCGCCGCATACCCGCAGATCGCCGAACTGGTGGTTTCGCCGATGGACGAGGCATGGTTCACGACGCTCGTGCGCGAATACCCCAAGCCGATGCCGTTCGTGCCGGCGATCGACGGCGACCTGCTGCGCTGGTGGGGCCAGGACCAGCTGTGGCAGTCCGAGGACCCGCGCTACCCGGCCGATTCCGTGCGCATCATCCCCGGTCCGATTTCGGTGGCCGGCATCACGACCGTCGACGAGCCGGTGGCCGCGATCCTCGGCCGCTTCCACGACGCGATGACCGTGCGCGTGGCCGGCGGCGCACAGCCCGCGGCGGAGCCCGTGTTCGCGGCGCTCAGCGATGTACACAGCGCCGAGGACTTCATCCGCGCGAGCGCCAACATCTCGTGGATCGGCCACGTGACGGCCAACCCGGCCTACGGCACCGACCGTGGCAGCAAGCAGTACGAACTGCGCCATGTGGGCCGCGACGAGGCCGCGGGCGTGGAACAGTTCGACCTTGACATCCACCTCGACACGTTCTGGGACAACGATCCGGATGGTGGCCTGAGCAAGCACGCGGTGCGCGATATCGTGATCCCGCTCAACGTGGCGATCGACGCGACCGGCACGATTCCCGTGGTGGACCGCGAGCGCCTTCCCGAACACGTCTACCGCATGCTTGCGGCCACCGCCGGCATCGGCAACACCGCGATCACCGGCGACGCGCTGACCGCGATGCCCGACGTGCGCCCGGCCGATGACGCTCAGGAGTTCCCGTTCGGCGTGGCCGAATCGACGTATACGCTCTCCGCCAACCTCGGCGCTGACCATGAGGCGGCCACCGGCGGCGCGCTGCCGCTCGACCTGGCGCCGTCGCGCATCGCGCCCGACGCGCTTGTCGGCCCCGCATGGCCTACGATCTACGCGGCGCTCGGCTCGGTCATGGTCGATGGCTATCCGGTCATCGAGGGCCTGCTTAACGCCGTGCATCTCGATCACCTCATCGAACTCGAGATCACCGAGGACGAACTGCTCGAGCACACCGGCGAGCAGATCACACTGTATGGCTGGGCCGAACAGTATGCGGAATCCGCGTCGGGGCGCGTGGTGACGATCCATGTGGAGCACCACCTCGCCGACGGCACGCTCGTGGCGCGCGAAACCGAGCGCTTCGCGATCCGCGGCCGGGCGTACAGCGACGAGCTGCCCACGCCCGCGCCGAACTACGGTGGCCTGCTTGAGGACATCCGCGAGACGCCGCGCCGCGTGCTGCGCCGCGTCACCGTGCGCGCGCCGCACGAGATGACGGCGTTCGCACGCACGTCGGGCGACTTCAACCCGATCCACACGTCGCACCGCGGCGCCGCGATCAGTGGGCTCGCTCAACCGCTCGTGCATGGCATGTGGCTCTCGGCCACCGCGCAGCACGCCGTGCAGGCGCTCGACACCGCCGGCGCGCACTACGAGATCGCCGGCTGGACGTACAACATGTACGGCATGGTGCAGCTCGACGACGAAGTGGAAATCACGGTGGAGCGCATCGGCCGTGTGGCGCACGCGGGCCTCGTGCTCGAAGTGACATGCCGCATCAGCGGGCAGATCGTCTCGCGCGGCACCGCCATCACGCGGCCCGTGACGAGCGCGTTCGTCTACCCGGGCCAAGGCATCCAGGCGCAGGGCATGGTGCTCGACGAGCGTGCCAAGTCCGCGGCCGCGCGCGATGTGTGGGAGCGCGCCGACAAGCTCACGCGCGAGCGGCTCGGGTTCTCGATCCTCGCCGTGGTGCGCGACAACCCGAAGGAGCTCACCGCGAACGGCGTGACCTACCGCCACCCGGAGGGCCTGCTCAACCTGACGCAGTTCACGCAGGTCGCGCTCGCCACGGTCTCATTCGCGCAAACTGCGCGCCTGCGCGAGGCCGGCGCCGACATCAGCCCCGCGTATTTCGCCGGCCATTCGCTCGGCGAATACAACGCGCTCAGCTCGTTCGCCGGGGTGATTCCGCTCGAGACCGTGCTCGAGCTCGTGTTCCACCGCGGGTCGACGATGCACCATCTCATCGACCGCGACGCGCAGGGCCGTTCCAACTACCGCATGGGCGCGCTGCGTCCGAACCAGTTCGGCGTCGACGACGCGCATGTGCGCGAGTACGTGGAGTCGGTCGCGCAGGCGAGCGGCGAGTTTCTGGAGATCGTCAACTACAACCTGGCCGGCCAGCAGTACGCGGTGGCCGGCACAATCGCCGGGCTCAAGGCGCTCGCCGAGGACTCCGCGCGGCGCGTGGCGGAGTTCGGCGGCAAGAAGGCGTTCATGTTCGTGCCGGGCATCGACGTGCCGTTCCATTCCACGCTGCTGCGCAAGGGCGTGCCCGAGTTCCGCGACAAGCTTGACGCGCTGCTGCCCGCGCACATCGACTACCGTGGGGCGCTCGAAGGCCGGTACATCCCGAACCTGGTGGCCGTGCCGTTTGAGATGACGCGCGAGTTCGCGGCGGCGATCCTCAAGGTCGTGCCATCCGAGCGGATCGCCGAGGCGCTCGCCGATGGCGAAGTGTGGGAGGCATATGCGGCCGACGACCAGAAGCTCGGCCGCTTGCTGCTCACCGAACTGCTCAGCTGGCAGTTCGCCTCGCCGGTGCGCTGGATCGAAACGCAGGCGCTGCTGTTCGGCTCGGCCGAACAGGGTGGCCTCGGCGTGGAGGAATACGTGGAGGTTGGCCTGGGCAATGCGCCGACGCTCGCGAACCTGGGCGCCAAGACGCTCAAGCTGCCCGAGTTCTCGCGCCGCAAGGTGACGGTGTACAACGTGGGCCGCGACGAATCCCGCATCTACATGACCGACACGGATTCCCTCGCTCCTGAGCCGGAGCCCGCAGTCGCCGAAGCGTCGTCTGCCGCCTCCACCCCTGTTACGGGTAGTGCTTCTTCTGCTACGGGTAGTGGTCAGAGTGCCCAAAACACCGCAGATTCCGGGCGTGTCGCTGCAGAAAGCACTACCCGTAGCGAGGAAGGCACTACCCGTAGCGTACAGACGGCGGCCGCGGATGGGGGCGCGCAAGGCGCTACCCAGAGTGGCGCTGCGCAGGGTGTTGCGGGCAGCGACGTCGCGGACATCCCGTTCAAGGCGCACGACGCAATCGCCACGCTGCTGGCGTACGCGGCGAAGATCCGCCCCGAGCAGATTGGCGGCCAGGACACGACTGACACGCTGACGAATGGCGTCTCGTCGCGCCGCAACCAGCTACTGATGGACATCAGCTCCGAGCTGGGCGTGGCGAGCGTCGACGGCGCGGCCGAAGCGAGCATCGACGCACTCAGCGCGCTCGTCGACAAGGTCGCCCCGAATTACAAGGCGTTCGGCCCGGTGCTCGCCGACATCGTGCGCGACCGCATGCGCGGCCTCTTCGGCGCCGCCGGCGTCAAGACCGCGCAGGTCGAGGCGCGCGTGCGCGACGTGTGGGGACTAGGCAACGGCTGGGCGAGCTGTGTCGTCGCCGCGCTCGTGCTCGGCACACGCGAAGGCACGAGTGCGCGAGGCGGTGACCTGGCCGAACTCGGCACCGATGCCGCGACCAACGTGGCGCAGGCAAACGCGCTCATCGACGCCGCCGTGCAACTCGTCGCCGCGCAGCAGGGCATCGCCGTGTCCAAGCCGTCCGCCGGCGGGTCCGCGGGCGGTGCGGTCGTCGATTCCGCAGCGCTCGACGCGTTCGCCGCGCAGGTGACCGGCTCCGACGGCGTGCTCGCGCAAACCGCGCGCTTCGTGCTCGGCAAGCTCGGCCTCAACGAACCGGAGCCCGCGCCGGAAGACGACGCCAATGCGGCAGTCGTGGCGGCGGTGGAAGCCGAGCTCGGCGCCGACTGGCCCGAACAGGTGGCGCCGCGCTTCGACGCGCGCAAGGCGATCCTCTTCGACGACCGCTGGGCGAGCGCGCGCGAAGACCTGGCCCGTGCGTTCTACAACAACGATGCGGCTGCGCTCAACGGCGACTTCACCGCGCTCGGCGAGGCCGTGGCCGCCGAAGCGCGCTGGTTCGCCGAGCGGTCGCGCGAAGACGGCCGTGCCGATCTGGCCGACCGCTACGCGCAGATCGCTGATGCGGCGAGCGCCCCGGCGAGCGCCGACCCCGCGCCGTACGCGGGCGATGTGGCCGTGGTGACAGGCGTGGCACCGAATTCAATCGCCGCGCAGGTGGTCAACGGCCTGCTCGCCGGCGGCGCCACCGTGATCGCCACCTCGCACAGCTTCCGCCCGTCCGTCAAGGCGTGGGCGCGCGAGACCTACCACACGCACGCCCGCGCCGGCGCGCAGCTGTGGCTCGTCCCCGCCAACCTGTCGAGCTACCGCGATGTGGACGCACTCGTGGACTGGGTGGGCCATGTGCAGAAGAAGACGAACGGCGCCACGACGACCGTGCTCAAGCCGGCGTATGAGCCGAGCTTGTTCTTCCCGTTCGCCGCGCCGCCGGTGCACGGCTCGCTCGCCGATTCGGGCGCGCTGTTCGAATCGCAGGCGCGTCTGATGCTGTGGGGCGTGGAGCGCGCGATCGCCGGATTCGCCGCGATCGACGCCGACACCGACGTGCAGCACCGCCTGCATGTGGTGCTGCCGGGCTCGCCGAACCGCGGTGTGTTCGGCGGCGACGGCGCGTACGGCGAGGTGAAGAGCGCGTTTGACGCGATCGTGAACCGTGCGCGCGCCGAGCACGACTGGTCCGGCCGCGTCACCTTCGCCCACCCGAAGATCGGCTGGGTGCGCGGCACCGGCCTCATGGGCGGCAACGACCCGCTCGTCGAGGTGGTGGAGCGCCACGGCCTGACCACGTATTCCACCGAGGACATCGCCACCGAGCTGCTCAAGCTCGTCTCCGCCGAAGCACGCGAGCAGGCGCGCACGGCACCGCTCGACGTGGACCTGACCGGCGGCCTGGGCGGCGCGCCGATCGACATCCGCGCGCTGCGCGCCGAAGCGATGGCCGACGCCGCGCTCGACGAGGCGACCGCCGAAGACGCCGTGGCCAAGGCGCGCGCGTCGATCAAGGCGCTGCCGAGCCCGCATGTGCCGCGGCAGGCGTGCGTCGACCTCGCCGAATGGCAGGGCGTGACGGCGCGGCCCGAAGACCAGATCGTGATCGTGTCGGTGGGCGAGCTCGGCCCGTGGGGCTCGGGCCGCACGCGCGCCGAAGCCGAACTCGGCATCCATTCGGACGGCCAGGTGGAGCTCTCCGCCGGCGCCGTGCTCGAACTGGCGTGGGGCATGGGCCTGCTCAGCTGGGCCGATTCGCCGACGCCGGGCTGGTATGACGCAGACGGCAATCTCGTGCCGGAGGAAGACATCGCGCAGCGGTACCACGACGAGGTCGTGGCGAAGTCGGGCGTGCGCCCGTTCGCCGACGGCATGGGCGCCGACTACCGCGACGGCACCGACGAAGAGGAGGCCGAGGTCTACCTGGACCGCGACGTGAGCTTCACGGTGCCCACGCGCGCGATCGCCGACGAATACGTGAAGATGGACGAGGTCCACACGTCCATCGCGGCCGACGCCGAAAGCGGCGAATGGACCGTGACGCGCCACGCAGGGTCGATGATCCGCGTGCCGCGCCGCGCCACGATGACGCGCACGGTGGGCGGCCAGTTCCCCGATGGATTCGACCCGACCAAGTGGGGCATCCCCGCCTCGATGGTGGGCGACGTGGACCCGATCGCGTTGTGGAACATCGTGACGACCGTCGACGCCTATCTTTCGGCCGGGTTCTCGCCGAGCGAGATCCTGCAGGCCGTGCACCCGTCGATGGTCGCGAGCACGCAGGGCACCGGTTTCGGCGGCATGGCGTCGATGCGCAAGCTGTACCTCAACCGCTTCCTGGGGCACGAGATCCCCACCGACATCCTGCAGGAGGCACTGCCGAACGTCGTGGCCGCGCATGTGATGCAGAGCTACATCGGCGGCTACGGCAACATGGTGCAGCCGGTCTCGGCGTGCGCCACGGCAGCCGTCTCGCTCGAAGAGGGCGCCGATAAGATCGCGCTGGGCAAAGCCGACTTCGTGGTGACCGGCGCGATCGACGACATCGGCGTGGAGTCGGTCATCGGGTTCGGCAACATGAACGCCACCGCCAACTCGGGCGAGATGCTCGCCAAGGGCATCGAACCGCGGTTCTTCTCGCGCGCCAACGACCGCAGGCGCGGCGGGTTCATCGAATCGCAGGGCGGCGGCACCGTGCTCCTGACGCGCGGCAGCATCGCGCTCGAACTCGGCCTGCCCGTGGCCGGCGTGGTCGGATTCGTGCACTCGTACGCCGACGGCGCGCACACGTCGATCCCCGCGCCGGGACTGGGCGCGCTCGCCGCCGGCATGGGCGGGCGCGAGTCCAAGCTCGTGCGCGACCTGGCGGTGCTCGGCGTTGCGCCCGACGACATCGCCGTGGTCTCCAAGCACGACACGTCCACCAATGCGAACGATCCGAACGAATCCGAGCTGCACAACACGCTCGCGCATGCGATTGGGCGCGCCGACGGCAACCCGCTGTTCGTGATCTCGCAGAAGTCGCTCACCGGACATGCCAAGGGCGGCGCGTGCATCTTCCAGGTGAACGGCATCACGCAGCTGTTCAAGTCGGGCGTGGTGCCGGCGAACGCGTCGCTCGAGTGCGTCGACCCGAAGCTCGCGCGCGACGACCACATGGTGTGGCTGCGCGAACCGCTCAACCTGGGCGCGCGCGGCACGGTGAAGGCCGCGCTCGCCACGTCGCTCGGATTCGGGCACGTGAGCGGGTTCGTGGGGCTCGTGCACCCCGGCGCGTTCGAGGCGGCCGTGGCGCGCACGGCCGGCATGGAGGCGCTCGAGCGGTGGCGCGAGCGCGCGAACGGGAGACTGGCCGCGGGCCGGCGCCACTTCGAAGAGGGCATGATGGGCCGCGCCGCGCTCTACGAGCCGATCGACAACCGCCGCTTCCACGAGGACGGCCGCGGCTACAACGCGCACGATGTGGAGAAGCGCATGCTGCTCGACCCGTCCGCGCGCCTGGGCGCCGACGGCTACTTCGCGTAGCGCGGGCGGTGCCGTAAGGGCCCCCCTCAGTTGCGGTGATTGTGTTGATTGCCTGTCTGGCGCGGCCGGTTTCTAGACTGGCGGTGGCAAGGCATGATTCGGTGTGAGGAGGCGGTCGCGATGGCAATACTCGGCATTGGGCACGACGTGGTGGACGTGCGCGCGTTCGGCGAGCAGCTTGAGATGCCGGGATCGCGGGGGAGGGGACTCTTTTCCGCCCGCGAACTGCGGCAGGTGCAGCTGCGCGCCGGACGGAAAAACGACGGCGAGGCCGTGCACCTCGCGGGCAAGTGGGCCGCCAAGGAGTCGGTCGTCAAAGCGTGGTGCGCGGCGCTCGGCAGTGGGCCGGCGCCGTACACGCTCGACAACACGCCTTGGGCAGGCATCGAAGTGCTCGATGAGGCGAACGGGTGCCCGCGCATCGTGCTCGATGGGGAAGCGGAGCGGCGGCTGCGGGCGTCGGTCGGCACGCCGGACGGTGCTGATTTGTGCTGGTTCGTGTCGATTTCGCATGACGGGCCGATTGCGTCGGCCGTCGTCGTGCTGTGCGCGCAGTGACCGCAATTGCCGCGGTTTTCCGTGCGCGGGGCAGATTGGGTGCGATCTGCCGGATTTGCGGATGGTGTGGCGTTGTGTATAATGGCACACGTTGTTTCGCGAGAGGCAGCGCGCGGATGTAGCTCAATGGTAGAGCCTCAGTCTTCCAAACTGATTACGCGGGTTCGATTCCCGTCATCCGCTCTCGCATATACTGCGGCTAGAGATCACAAAGCGTTGATTTCTAGCCGTTTTCTATTTTCATGGATTACAGGAAATTACACAGTTTGGTGAGAGATTCTTGTCAAAAACTTGTCACCAAACCACAAGCAGGGAACGTTTCGTTCACCCCCTGTAAGCGCGCAAACCTCCGTAATACGGAGTTTCGGAAGCCCCGCGCGCGATAGGGTTTGAGTTCTGAGCAACGTTACAATTTGTAATGTTGCTGGAAGCCCCGCGCGCGTGGGCGTCACTAATACTGACACCCTAAGTAATTCTTAGGGTCAATCTGAGCGGAAGCCCCCCGCGTGAGGCGTAACAGGTTTAAGCAATGTGGATAGTATCGACATTGCTCAGGGTGAGTGCAAGGGGGGTGGCGATTCGCCACCCCATCGCCCGCTTATCTCACGTCAGCGTGCGACACCAGCTCGTGCAGATCCTGCTCGATATGAGCCAACGTGTCCGATATGCGAAGCAACGCGCGTAGCCGCATGTCGTCATCGTAACCGCCACTGAAGTCCGGCCGTTCGTGCAGCCACTCGCATTCCAAACCTTCAGACCATGCCGGTTCACTCATTCTGCGCATGTTCGTTTCCCTCCTGCAGTCGTTCCCATTCGTCGCGTGGATCAAGCCCGCCCTGCACCACATGCAATCGCGGCGCTGAAGATTTCGTGTCCGTGTCGGCTATATGCCAGTACAGGCGACGCAATCCCGCCGTGGTCAAACCGATCTGTTCGGCGTACTTCAACACCACGGTGCGATCGGCTGCCGTGGCCTGTTCCGTCTCCGCTACCGCGCACGCCACGACATACATACGCACGATCGGTTTGAGATAGGCGTATTCGGGCATATGCCACGCCACGGCCTGCGGAAGATGCCATACGTTACGCCAAATCTGTTCCTCACGCGCGTTTAAACGCCTTCCAGCGTCGCTACTGTCACTGTTCGGCTCCCACTTCGGGGCGCGCTTCGAACAGCCCTCAGCGGGCAACGTGAGCACTTTCTCGGTCACTCCCAACCGTTCCGAACGGCCGGAAAACAAGTCTGGTGGCGGTCCTGCCATAATCATTCCCTTTCACTGTGCACGCCCCGCAAAACAGGGCGGTTTCCCGAATCGCTAACCCTTCTGACTGGCGCGCGTCCTCACCGGCGGTCTGGGACACGGCCCGGTGGGGTTCACCCCCTAGGGGGGGCGAGCCGTTGCAATGGCAACGATCATCAGGGATTGCACGCGGTGTGTGCTTCTTTGTCGTCTTCGTGTTCAGCGAGCGCCGCCATGAACGATGAAACGCGCGGAACATGAGAAAACAGCTGTTTTCGGGATTGTTCTTGCATGTTCCGCGCGTCTTTTTTCGCTCAGGCTTTCGCCTTGCCTGCTGGCAGGGTGATGGCCACTTTCGCCATGCGGTCGGGGTGAACAACGTTCCAACCGATGCGCCAGATCGCCCGGTACACGATGCTGTCGGCGCGGAACGCCGCTTCCGTGCTGATGTTCAAACCGATTTGACCGACAGCCGCGATCAGATCTTCGCGCGAGACGACGAGCGCGTGGCCCGCCTCCATGCTCGGGGTAACGTACACCGGCAGGCCGAAGAGGGTGCGGGAGGCCTGTTCGGCGGGGCTGCCAAGCTGGAGCACGCCGGACGTGTACTTGAGCTTGGAAAGCGCGCCCCAAGAAGCCGGGTCGATGACGATCGCGGTGGCCTTGCCCATGTTCGCCTCAATGCCCATGATCGCGTCGGTGAACGGGTCGAAGCTGTCGGTCACGGTTCCCGCGTCGATGACGCCCGCCATGTTCCACAGTCCGGTCGGGTCGGTCTCGCTGTTGAGGAAGGCATGGTCTGCCTTCATGGTGATGGCGCGCTGGAGCGACGTGCTGATCGCGAGCGCGCTTTCGTCATACGAACTCGCCTCGCGGGACTGTTCGGAAATGATCGCGAGTTTCTTCGTTTGAATGAGCACCTCGTTCAGTTTCGGGTTCGCGGTGGGGATTTCCTCGCCCTCGTTGACGAAGCCCACGGTGGGGTCGTTTTCCACGTAAGGCACGCGCACCACGGGCACGTCGCCTTCGGGTGCGCTGGTGACGGTGGCGATCTGCAGAATGAGTGAATCCGGCACGACCTCCGCGCTTGGGAAGGTCTGGTCTGGGTAGAGCCCCTTGAGTGTGCTGGTGATTTCCTTGGCCATGTTCGTTGTCCTTTGAACGGGCCGTGAACGATACGGAAGGGCCGTCCACGGCGACTATGGTTTGTCTGTCGTGAACGGCCCTTGCCTGTTCATCGTTGCGCGTCATGCGCTGTTGTCCAGCTTTTGCGCGGTACGCTCCCGACGTTTCCGCGCGTGATGCTGTCCACTATTGTAGCGCGGTCAGTGGCGGAACGCATCTGCCCATGTGGCGTGACTTGAAGAAGACAAGCCGTGCCCCATCGACGGGTCGGGTTTCGGGGCCCTGCTGATATTCTGGAAGAGTTCAGGGCGTTCTTCCGCGAGTCGGTCGAAGTCCTCTTGCATTCCCTGCATGTCCATTTCACCCTCGTCGTTCACGTAATCCGTTGCCCCTTTACCCGTGAACGTCTTGAGGTCTTCGGGGTGGATCAGCTTGAACCTTTGGTGTGAGAGCATGTGTTCCACGGTCTGCCGGTAGAGCTGTTCTACAGCGGCCTCAAAGCAGGCGGTAACGCGGTCACGCTCGGCTTCGGTCTCGCGCAGTTGCAGCCGGTACTTGATGGCCTCCGCTTTCGGGCCACGTCGCGAGCGGCCATGCTCCGCGCTTCCCTCCGCCGTGTCCTGTCGCGGCTCCTCGGCAAGCTGGGCTTCCATGGTGTCGTCGGTGGTCGTTGTTTCTTCGCTCATGGTCGGTTCCTTTCTGGTTGGTTATATTGCGAGCGCTTGGTGGTTAGTTCTTGGCCGGGCGGTTATCGCCCCTTCTAGTCGATGCTGAGCGCGTCGTAGATGGCCGCGAGCCTCTTGTGCAGCAGTTCGTTCTCCGCCTTGAGTTCACGCATTCTGTGTGCCCGCCGTTGTTGACGCGAAAGGCGATGCGGCTTGTCGCGCGTGGGTTTCGCCTCAACGGGGGTGTGGGTGGTGTAAGTGGGTTCGCTCATGCTTCCCCCTTCATGGTCGTGTCGAGCAGGTCGTGCGCCCACTCGTAGGCGTTGCACAGGTCTATGCGCAGGGTGTCCAACAGTTCGAGCCATTCGTGCAGGTCATCTGGTGTGGTGTCGGGGCCGTCCGCTTCGAACTCGATACGCGCGTCGATCATGTCGGGCACGGTGACGTACAGGCTTATGCCGCCCATCGCGCCGTAATTGATGTCGAGCAGTTTGACGCATTCGTTCACAGGGTCGGCCTCGCACATGTAGCCGCCATACGTGGTGGGTGTGGCCTGTTTCGGGTGAGGCGCGTTCTCGAACAGGGCATACAGATCGCTTGTGTTCATGATGATGGTTTCCTTCCTTGGGGTTGGTGGTGGTTTTTGTGGTCATGTGGTCGATGACCACTAATATGACCACTAATCGTCAGCCCTTGTGTTGCAAGGGTTTTGCGGTTATCTGGTATTAGTGGTCATCTCATGTGAGATGGTTGACCACTAATCACGCAACGAACGACCGTTAAGCATTAGTGGTCATGTGCTCATGTGGTTGATGACCACTAATCACATATATGGGGTAATCCTTTGTAATTATTGGGGTTTTGATTTGTGGTCATATTTGTGGTCATGGGGTAGATGACCACAAATATCGTTCATGTTTCGAGCTGCCATAGTCGGCGCTGGCCTCTCCCTGTGTAGTCGGGGTCTTTCATGGTGACGATCTGCGGATCGCGTGCTCGTTTGCGTGCGTTGCGTAGTTGCTCGCTCGTGTATCCTTCGGCGTCCTTCGCATCGTCGGCTATCTGCTTGAAAGTGGTAGGGCCGTTCTCCGCTAGGTAGCTCGTAAGCCATTCCTCTACTTCGTGATCGTTCGCTCTGGCGGTCGTGTCACCTCCGGCCACGTTGCGGTTAATGACATCGTGCACGTTCCTGTTCGATGATGTGAAGCCGGCGATGATGGGCACGCCCATGCGTTTGCCGTCGTCGTCGGTGATGAAACGTGACTGCAGCTCGTACCTGTACGATGTGCCATCTTGCTGCGTGTACGAGCTTTTGTCGAGCGTCACGACGCATTCGCCGGTTTCGTCGTCTTTGGCGACGAGAAGCATCGAGCGCACGACATCACGAAAAGCGTGTGATCCGCTCACTTTGTCCGAGGCGTAGCCGCCGCCCTTGTTGAAGTGCGCGATCCCGATGATGGCGATCTCAAGCTTCTGGGCGATTGCAGCCAATGGGTCGAGGCTGTCTCGAACATCGTCACGATCGTTCGTGTTGCCGTCAATGGCGCTCGTGATCGGGTCGATGACGAGCAGCTTCACGTCATGCTCCCGAAGCGTGTCGCTGAGTATGGCGGCATCGTCGGGCAGTCGAAGGCCGGTACTGATGGTGCTACCGTTGCGCGTGTCGTCCACGGTCATGAACAGCACGCGGCGCATGTTGGCTCCCGCCGCCTGTAGGCGTGCCTTCTGCATGCCCGCGTCGTCCTCGATGGCCGCGAACGCCACGTTCACCGGCCTGCCCTGCCAATCACCTTCCAGCGTGCCGTTCGTGGCTTTCGCGGCTATGTCGATGCTCAGCGTCGATTTCGATACGCCGGCGCGCCCCGCGATCAGCGTGAGCACCTTCGTTGGGACCAATGGGCTGTGCAGGAACACGGGGCGTTCCACCTTCACGTCGCTTGCCGCCGTGAGTGCGATACGACGTCCGTTCCTAACGCAGGCGGGCGCGTCGCCTTGTTCCTGTTGCGGTTCTGGTTCGGGTTGTGTGAGATCGCTGCGCTTGAGAACGTTGAAGGCGTCGAACCTGCCTGTCGCCGCCGCGTCCCCCGCGTCGTGGATACCGTCACGACCTTGAATGAAGCGAAGCGAAATAATGTCCTTGCCGATATGGGACGCGAGCATACCGTGTACCGCGTCAGCCCATGCAAGCCCTTGCCGGTCATCGTCCACGACGCACACCACGTTGCAGCCGCGCACGGTATCAAGCAGGGCGGCAGGATCATTGCACGCCGTGACGTTCGCCGCGCCTCCCAACAGGCTGACGGCGGCGTATCCTGCCGCGAGCAGTGCGGTCGCGTCCTTCTCACCCTCGACAACGTAGATCGTCTTGTCGCGTGCGGGCAGATAGTCGAGCACCACGTCCGACAGGTACGGGACGTGTTTGCCTTTGTCGCCTTGACGGCGTATGCGTTTGCCGCCCTTACCGTCCGCTTTCCGGCATACCGTCACGCCGTCTGGATATGCGAACCTTACGCCGTTGTCGTTCTCGTAGATCACCACGTGCGTATCCGATACGCTCATGCGACGCTTCATGCTCGCGTCGAAGGTTGTGAACGCCTCGAACAGGTCACGTGCGCTGCAATGCTCGCAATGGGCGAGCGTGAAGTACTGCGATGGGGGAACGGCGACGCATACAAGACGCAACGTGCGGTTCTTGCAGTTCGGGCATGCGCCCATTGCTATGTTCGCGCGCGCGCCGTGTGCCGCTTGCGTCTGTTCGCATAGCCTGTTGTATTCCGTGCCGGTAAGAGGCGTGTTGTCGATCATGCCCGCGAACACGTAACTGTCGCAACGACGCCATTGTGGGGCGTGCGTGCTGTTCTCGCGGGGCATGGCGGTGTGCTGTGGTATGGTTTCGTCGTTCCTGTCATGGTCGAACAGGTCGCTTTCCTTCAGTCCCAACGCCGCCACGATGCTATCGACCGTGCAGCCCGCGAAGCAGTTGAGCAGGGTTTTCGCCTTGTCGCCGTCACGCTTGTACGTGACGCTCAGACTTGGGTTGTTGTCCTCGTGCGCGGGGCACTGGCATACCGCCTGCGTGTCGGTGCGCCTGTCGAAGCGGCAGTGCCTCGCTTCCAGCGCGTCTATGACCGTCTGATACGATGTTCCCATATGGTTCCCTAACCTTCCTAGTCACCCAACGCCGGACCCACACCGGCGTTTTCTTTTTCCTGTCGGTTTTCGGTCATCACTCGTGTGCATATGCGTGTGACGTCCGATGCCGCGCTCAAGTACTTGGTGCCTTTTCTGTTGGGTGTCGATACAAGGGTTTTCAAGCCCTCGCGCAATGCCTGCATGAGTTGGGTTTCCGTGGTGAGTTCGTCCAAGCGTGCGAACAGCGTGTTGAACATGGCGAGTGCTTCCGTGAACACCACGACGTGGGCCAACATGATTCCGCTTGCGGGGATCAGCACCTTGTAGGTGTCGTGCAGTTCTTTGCAGACAGCTTCGGCCATGCGTTGAAGCAACGTGAACGTGTTCATGCGTCCTCCCTTCGGTTGGCGAGCGAACGCACAGCCATGAGCGCGTGTTCCACTCCGGCGCGGTATCCCATTGCGTGCCCCGCTTCGAAGGGCTTGTCACTGTTTACGAATGGTTTCGTGCTGTCGTGCGTGTACTCAAGTTCTTTTTCCAACACGTTGATAACCTCACTGATCGTGATCATTCGGTGCCTCCCGTGTGTACCGTGCTGGCTTCGATCCAGTCGTCCAACGCTTTCTTCGTGTATCGAATAGTGCCCTTTCCCAGTCGTATGAAGTCGGGGCCTTGTCGGCGGTATCGCATTGTCGCAAGGGTGTTTTTGGTTACGTTCAGATAGGTGGCCGCTTCGTTGGGGGTGAGCATGAGCGCATTGGAGGTGGCGATGTTCATTATTACTCCTTCCGTAATCTGTGAAATCAAAAATTAGCACAGATTACGAAAATTGGAAAACTGCGGCGTGTTGCGGCTCTACCTGTTTGCGTAAACTGTGAAAACATGAAGGCGAATGAGGCAATTGGCGCATACTTGAAAGACTTTCGCGCTAAACATGGGCTGACGCTCGACGCGATAGCCGATGCTGCGAACAGGTATGGCGCAAAATGGGCCGCTTCCACGGTGAGCGACATGGAACACGGCGGCAGGAAAGTTGACGCGATACCCAATCTGTTATTACTTGCCGCCGTGCTGAACGACTTGCTTTCCATGCGCGGCGAAGCTGCCGACATATCCATATACGACATGATCGGGCAGCAGGATCTATCCGTCACGCCATCATTTGATGTCCCTGCCGACGATCTCGCGGGGATGGTTGGCGTTCAGCCGGTACGATTCGACATCGACGACGGGGAAGAGTTCGCGGACGGAATTAGCATCGCCTCGCACATACCCATCAGCGCGGCGGAAAAACGCGCAGCTAAAAAACTCGGAATGACGCCGAAAGAGTTTCATGAAAGCTTCTTAGCCTTTTCCAGTCAGACGTTAGATGAAGCTGTAGCGCAGCGTGTCGGCCCCAACGCTTCTCCGCAAAAAAGAGGAAGCGTTACTAGAGAGTTGTTGAACGACATGCTCGAACATCTTGCCTATGTGACATACGAGATGAACGGGGGCGCTTGACGATGGCGAGCGTCCACCCGTATGAGACAAAAAAGGGAAGGCGATACCGCGTCGCCTATGACACCCCCGATGGCAAGCAACACACAAAACGCGGCTTCAAAACGGTACGTGAAGCCAAGAACTACCGTGCGAAGGTGCTTTCGAGCCTGTATGACGGAACATACATAGATCCGCGCGCTGGGGAAGTGACGGTAGGCATGCTGGCCTCAACATGGTTGAAAGCGAAAAGCCGCGTGCACAAGCCCACATACGCGCGCGATCTGGAAAGCGCATGGCGCGTCCACGTCGAACCACGGTGGGGGAACGTACCTATCCGCGCCGTGCGCCACTCCGACGTGCAGGCATGGGTAAGTGAACTCAGCGCTCGACGTTCCCCGACCGTGACATTACGCGCGTTCGGCGTGCTCAAAGGCATATGCGACGCCGCCATGTCGGATAGGCGCATCACGGTATCCCCATGCGCGAACGTCGCGCTCCCGCACAAGCAGAAACGCACGGCGGAACGCCACTACCTCACGGCCCCGCAACTGGTGAACCTTGCGAAGAACGCCGGAAGGTGGGGGCCGCTCGTGTTGACGTTGGGGTTCTGCGGGCTGCGCTACGGGGAAGCCACGGCCCTTACCGTGGGCTGCGTCGATCTGAAACGCGGCCGTCTGCAAGTGCGAGCGAGCATGAGCAGGGTAGGAACGCAATACGTGACCACAGCGCCGAAAACATGGGAAATACGCGAAGTGCCGATACCTTCATACGTGGCCGACCGGCTACGCCCCCTCATTGCGGGACGCGACGGCGACGAATACGTGTTCACAAGGCAGAACGGCGAGCATATCGTACAGCAGAGCGCGAGCGTCGTGCGTACCACCGACGCATACCAATGGTGGGGGCGCGCGTTGAAGGACGCCGGACTTGAACCGATGAAGATACACGACCTGCGTCATACCGCGGCAAGTCTGGCGGTATCTGCCGGTGCGAACGTGAAGGCGGTGCAACGCATGCTCGGCCATGAATCGGCCAGCGTGACACTGGACACATACGCCGACCTATTCGAACGCGATCTAGATGCAGTCTCCGACGCGATGGACGATCTGATCTCCGCCGAAACAGGGGAATGATTGCACAGATTCTTGTCAAATTCTTGTCACAAGCACTTTCGCGAGAGGCAGCGCGCGGATGTAGCTCAATGGTAGAGCCTCAGTCTTCCAAACTGATTACGCGGGTTCGATTCCCGTCATCCGCTCCACTAAAACGGCTGATTTCCAACGATTTTAGCCGTTTTTTGCTTATGCTGGAACGGTACAACCGGGGAATATAGGCATAATAGGTCGTTTTGTGTTGATTGCGACTTAGCCGATGCTGTGTGGGTAGTGGATGACCGTTGACGCGCATCGGTGGCTATCACGAGTGGTTTTGGACGGTTATTAGGTGTATCTGTCTGAAATATCAATGCCCTTCCGTTTTTTCGGACAGTTACGAGGCGTATCTGTCTGAAAAATCGGTGCCGCCCCGTGATTTCGGACAGTTACAGACGGTTGTCATGCTCAGCGGCCCCAGATATGACTTTCGTCAGGGGTGGTCAGAGGTTCGTTGCCCGGCAGCGCAGATCGCATGAAGTAGGTAGACATGGGGTGCCGCGTACCTCGGGTGATTTGGCTGTTGGTGGCTAGCTAGTAGACATGGGGTGCCAGTGGCCATGTGGCTGCAAACCGCTGTCGTTGCCACGTTCTCTGTTACGGGTAGTGTCTTCCCTGCTACGGGTAGTGCTTCACCTGCTTATCTCCAAAACCGCCATTTTCTAACGGTTGTCAGGTCGGTTTGCCTGCGCGGAGCACTACCCGTAGCAGAGCAAGCACTACCCGTAGCAGAAGAGAGAGGGCAACCGGTTTTCGGACCCATGAAACACCATATGGCACAGGTACTAAAGCGTGATTCCAGACACATATTTTGGCCTATACCCCTGAATCCCTGAATCGCAGGCATGGGGTTCCGTTCCGCTGCAAGTAGTGCCATTGACCAGTTCCACATGGCTGTATGTGACTAGTGGGTAGCCATGGGGCGCATACCTCAGCCGATTTGGCTGTTGGTGGCTAGGGGGTAGACGCGCGGGGCCGCCGGATGCGTTTGGCATGGGTGTGGGCAAGTGTGGGTGGACGGTGTTAGCGGTTGTGCACGAATTGTACGCAGCAGCTGAATCGGCGCCTGTGCACCAGGGTTGCGCTAGAGTTGCGGCTAGAACATGGGCCGGTACGCCGCCACCTTGGGCATAGCGCGCCGCCCCACGCACACAGTCGTACACAGACACGCACGCACAGCACACGGCGAGCCACAGGAAGGCGGTTGACGAATGCGCACGGACCCGCACACCACAGACGCGCACCACTCGCAGCAGCACACCGGCGACGACCAGACCGCAGCCCCCCTACGCATGCTCGACGAGGAGACGACGGTGCGCAACGAGCCGCGCCCCGCCGCCGCGCATCACACCACCGGCGCGGATGTGGAGCTCAACGTGGTGTCGAAGCACCCGGACGCCACGATTCCCGAATCGGACATCTCGCTCGCCGACATCGAACGCAAACGCGCCCACCCGTTGCGCACACTGTGCTACGTCGTGCTCGTGCTCGCCGCGCTGATCCTGCCGTACTGGGCCGGCCGCACGGTCGGCTCGCAGCACACCGCGTGGGTCGTCGAACGCTTCGGCGCCATCGATCCGCGCGCAATCGCACTCGTCTCCTGGTCGGTCACGGTGTTCGCCGTGCTGTCGGTCGTCATGCTCATCATCGACCGGGTCAAGGCGCTGTGGTTCACGCTGTTCGTGGTGCTGCTGTGCGTCGAGCAGTTCATTGGCGGCGTGGCGATGCTCCGCTTCGACTTCTGGCATTCCACCTACGTGATCTACGGCAGCGCCGCGCGCGTGGCGAACGCCGCCGACCTGGGCATCATCGCCGCCGGCTTGGCGCTCGCCGTGTTCGCCGTGGTGTGGGTGGGCCTGCTCGTCGCGATCAAAAAAGACTCGCCGCTTAACGTGCTCACGCATGTGTGGACGTCGCTGATCCTGCTGCTTGTCTTCGAGACGATCGCGCTGCTCATTGTGATGTTCGGCGGTCTGCTCACGGTTGTATAGGCGCGCCGCTCACAACAGCCCGATGCGGTGCAGATTCTCCTTCACATGCGCGCAGCTCGCCTGGAATTCGCGCAGTTCGGTGTCGCTGAGGTCGAAGTGCAGCACTTCCTCGACGCCGTTGGCGCCGATGACGCACGGCAGCGACGTGAAGAAGCCGCTTTCGCCGTAGTCGCCGGTCATGAGCGTCGAACACGGCGTGATGTAGTGTTCGTTCGACACGACGGCGCGCACAAGGCGCGCGGCGGCGTCGGCCACCGCGAACTCGGTGCACTGTTTGCCGGCGTAGGTCACATATCCGCCATGCCGTGCCTCCTGCTCGACCTGTGCCTCGTCGAATCCGAAGCGCTCCGGCTGTTCCTGCCTGAGCTGCGCGAGCGGCTTGCCGCCGAAGTTGACGGCGCTCCATGCGGCGAACATGCTGCTGCCGTGCTCGCCGAGCATGTAGGCGCAGATCGAATGCTGGTCGTAGCCGGTGGCGCGCGAGAGCGCATATTTGAGGCGGCTGGAATCGAGTGCGGTGCCGGTGCCGATGATACGGTTCGGGTCCATGCCGGAGAGTTTCCAGATCTCGGTGGCGACGACGTCGCATGGATTCGAGATGGTGATCCACACGCCGTCGAACCCCGCGTCGGCGATCGGCTTGATGAACGTCTTCGCGGTTTCCGTGGTGTAGAACAGTTCGCCATCGCGGTCCTTGCTCGCGAGGCTGACCTTGCCTGCGGCGTTGACGATGACGTCGCATTCGGCGAGCCGCGCATAGTCGTCGCCGCAGTTGACGAGCGCCACGTTGTGCGGGCAGAAGGCGAGCGAATCGCCCAGATCCTGCACTTCGGCGGCGAGTTTGGCGCTGTGGTCCTCGTCTCCCGAGCACTGCTCCGTCATATACAGTTCGTCGCCAATGCCCTGCAGCACAAGGCTGTTCGCCACATGCGCCCCCACATGCCCCATGCCGACGATGCCGATTTTCGTAACAGTGCCCATGGTGTTCCTCCTTGATGGTCCGGTTGGATGGTTGCGCACATTGTATGGGCGCTTCTGTTGCGTCCATGCGGGGCGCATGGGCGGCTCGCCGCTCGGTGAACAAAAAGGCCACATGGTGGACGGTCGCGGGGAGTGGGTACACTGTCTCTTTGGCGTGTTTTCGCCCGCGGATAGAGAGCGCTCCGGCACAATGCCGGCGGCACCGCGCAGTGCAATAAGGAGGATGCCGTGGCATTGACGGCTGAAGAAAAGCAGGACATCATCGCTAAGTACGCTACCCATGAGGGCGACACCGGCTCCCCGGAGGTTCAGGTCGCGCTGCTCACCAAGCGCATCGCGGACCTGACCGAGCACCTCAAGGAGCACAAGCACGATCACCACTCGCGTCGTGGTCTGCTGCTCATGGTCGGTGACCGTCGTCGTCTGCTTGATTACCTCAAGGGCGTTGACATCAACCGTTACCGTGACCTGATCGAGCGCCTGGGTCTGCGTCGATAAGTCGTTCTTGAGCCCGAGCCTGGCACAGCCGGCTCGGGCTTTTTGCTGCCGCCGTGAGCGAAGTGGGCCGTGGCCCGGCCTCCCGCACCATGGCTGGTATTACAATGAGGCACTGGTGGAATCACGCGGCAAGCGGTCGGGCTGACCGCCTGCCACAGCGCGCGGACTGCGCGCGACATAATCACGGTCTTGCGGCGCACGAGCCGCGGGCCTGACGAGGATGTTTGTAGGAAACAGAACAAAACAAAAGGAGGAACCCTATGGAGGGTCCCGAAATCAAGGCTGTGGAAGCAGTCATCGACAATGGTTCATATGGCAAGCGCACGCTGCGCTTTGAGACGGGCCGCCTCGCACAGCAGGCTGATGGTGCGGTGGCCGCCTATCTCGACGACGACTCTATGGTGCTGTCGACCACGACCGCTGGCAGCAGCCCGAAGGAGAATTACGATTTCTTCCCGCTGACCGTCGACGTGGAAGAGAAGATGTACGCCGCGGGCAAGATCCCGGGCTCGTTCTTCCGCCGCGAAGGCCGTCCGAGCACGGAGGCCATTCTCGCGTGCCGCATCATCGACCGCCCGCTGCGCCCGCTGTTCCCGCACACGCTGCGCAATGAGGTGCAGGTTGTGGAGACGGTGCTCGCCGTCAATCCCGACGATTCGTACGACATGATCGCGCTGAACGCGGCGTCCGCGTCGACGCTCATCTCCGGCCTGCCGTTCTCCGGCCCGGTCGGCGGCGTGCGTCTGGCCCTCATCGACGGCCAGTGGGTCGCGTTCCCGCGCTGGAGCGAGCGCGAGCGCGCCGTCTTCGAAATCGTGGTCGCGGGCCGCGTGATCGAGAACGGCGACGTCGCGATCGCGATGATTGAGGCGGGCGCCGGCAAGAACGCGTGGTCGCTCATCTATGACGAGGGCCAGGCCAAGCCGGACGAAGAGGTTGTGGCCGGTGGCCTTGAGGCGGCCAAGCCGTTCATCAAGGTGCTGTGCGACGCGCAGAACGAGCTGAAGAAGATCGCCGCCAAGGAGACGCGCGACTTCCCGCTGTTCCCCGAATACACCGACGACCTGTACAACCGCATCGACGAGATCGCGCACGCCGACCTCGACGAGGCGCTGTCGATCGCCGAGAAGCTGCCGCGCCAGGAGCGCATCCACGAGATCAAGGAGCGCGTGCGCGAGACGCTGTCCGTCGAGTTCACTGACATGGACGAGGCGGAGAAAGACAAGGAACTGGGCAACGCGTTCAAGGAATTGCAGCGTCAGATCGTGCGCCGCCGCATCCTGACCCAGGACTACCGCATCGACGGCCGTGGCCTACGCGACATCCGCACGCTGTCCGCTGAAGTGGACATCGTGCCGCGCGTGCACGGCTCCGCGCTGTTCCAGCGTGGCGAAACGCAGATCCTGGGTGTCACGACGCTCAACATGCTCAAGATGGAGCAGCAGATCGACGCGCTGAGCGGCCCGCAGACCAAGCGCTACATGCACAATTACGAGATGCCGCCGTATTCGACCGGTGAGACCGGCCGCATCGGCACGCCGAAGCGCCGCGAGATCGGCCATGGCGCGCTCGCTGAGAAGGCAATCGTGCCGGTGCTGCCAAGCCGCGAGGAGTTCCCGTACGCGATCCGTCAGGTCTCCGAGGCCATCGGTTCGAACGGCTCCACGTCGATGGGCTCCGTGTGCGCCTCTACACTGTCGCTGCTGGCCGCCGGCGTGCCGCTCAAGGCGCCGGTCGCGGGCATCGCGATGGGCCTCGTCTCCGGTGATGTCGACGGCGAGCACGTCTACAAGACGCTCACCGACATCCTGGGCGCCGAGGACGCGTTCGGCGACATGGACTTCAAAGTCGCCGGCACCGCCGACTTCATCACCGCGCTGCAGCTCGACACGAAGCTCGACGGCATTCCGGCCGACGTGCTCGCCGGCGCGCTCAAGCAGGCGCATGAGGCGCGCACCACGATTCTCGAAGTGATCAACGAGTGCATCGACGGCCCGGCCGAGATGAGCCCGACCGCGCCGCGCATCGTCACGATCACGATCCCGGTAGACAAGATCGGCGAGGTCATCGGCCCGAAGGGCAAGATGATCAACCAGATCCAGGAAGACACCGGCGCCGAGATCACGATCGAGGACGACGGCACGGTCTACATCGCCTCCGAAGGCGGCGAGGCCGCCGCGAAGGCGAAGGAGATCATCGACCAGATCGCCAACCCGCATGTGCCGGAAGCCGGCGAGACGTACACGGGCAAGGTCGTGAAGACCACGAGCTTCGGCGCGTTCGTCAACCTGACCCCGGGCACCGACGGCCTGCTGCACATCTCGCAGATCCGCAACCTCGCCGACGGCGAGCGCATCGACGCCGTCGAGGACGTGCTCAAGGAAGGCGACACCGTTGAGGTCGTGGTGCAGGGTGTGGACGACCGCGGCAAGATCTCGCTCGCGATCCCGGGCTTCGAGAACCAGGAGTCCTCGGCGCCGCGCCGCGACCGTGACGACCGCCCGCGCCGCGACGACCGCCGCTCCGAGCGCCGTCCGCGCCGCGACCGCGATGACCGCGACCGCGACTACGACGATCGCCCGCGCCGCCGCCGCGATTACGACGACGACTACGATGACCGTCCGCGCCGCCGTTCGCGCCGCGATGACGACCGCGACTACGACGATCGCCCGCGCCGCCACCATGAGGACCGCGATGACCGTCCGCGCCGCCGCCGCAACGACGACCGCAACCCGCGCTACGCCGCCGACGAGAACTACGACGAGTACCGCGCCGGCCGTGAGGAGCGCCACGAGCGTCCGCGTCGCCGTGTGCGCCGCGACTTCGACCCGTTCGAGGACTGATCTCGCGTAGCCCATGCACCTGTCTGCTGACAGGGCATGGGTTGCAATGAGCGGCCATGCTGGGGCCCTGTGCCATGATTGTGGCGCAGGGCCTTTTGCATATCTTCGCAAAGCAATCCGGAGTTGCCCACGAGCTGGACAACGTTGTCAATACCCCGGCGGCGTCATGAGACAATGAAGCCCCAGTATCGGCACGGCACCGCCATGGCCGGCAATCAGTTGGCAAGGAGATACAAGAATCATGAGTGGTTGGATCATCGCCCTCATCGTCATCGCGCTCATCGTGGTGATCGGTGTGTGGATCATCGGCATCTACAACAGCCTCGTCGGCATGCGCAACCGCGTGGGCAACGGCTGGTCGCAGATCGACGTATTGCTCAAGCAGCGAGCCGACCTGATCCCGAACCTCGTGGAGACCGTCAAGGGCTATGCGGGGCACGAGTCGGCCGTCTTCACGCAGGTCACGCAGGCGCGCGCCGGCGCGTTGGCCGCGGCGAGCGACCCGAACGCGACGCTCGAACAGCGCGCCGCCGCCGAACAGCAGCTGAGCAACGCGATGGTCAACCTGCGTGCCACGGCCGAGGCGTACCCGGATCTCAAGGCGAACCAGAACTTCATGAACCTGCAGGACCAGCTGCGCCAGATCGAGGACAAGATCGCCTACGCGCGCCAGTTCTACAACGATGTGGTGCTCAAGTACAACAACCGCATCATGCAGGTGCCCACCAACATCATCGCCGGCATGTTCCACTTCGTGCCCGCGCAGTACTTCGCCGCCGACGAACAGTCGCGCCAGGTGCCGCAGGTCAACTTCACCGGCGCCGCACCGCAAGTGCGTTTCTGAACCGCCCCTGCGCCGCGCCACTAGGAGCGTCACATGAGGACCACCACCAAATCCGCCGTACTGTCACTCGTCATGGGCGTCATCGTCACGGTGTTCGCCATGGGGTTGGGCTACCTGATCGCCACGGAAGGCAATTCGGCGGACCTGACCTACCGTTCGCTCGACTACGATGTGCAGGTCGAGGACAACGGCGACCTGCGCATCACCGAGACGGTGGACATCAAACTCGACAAGCGCGAGGATTCCGACGACAACGTGAAGCCATGGCGGCAGCTGTACCAGACATACCAGCTGAAAAGCTCGAATTTGACGAACATCTCGGACATCAGCGTCAAGAATCTGAGCACGGGCCGCGAGTACACGGAGATCGCGCCGCAGAACCCGAGTGAAATCGGGGCGGGCGAGTGGAACGCGCGCTACGCGAACCACTGGTACATCGCCGACGTGACGTACGGCACCACGGACCCCGACCCGTACGTGCCGCAGGTCGACGGGCTCGACCCCGACGGCTCCGACGAGCGCACGGTGGAGATCGGATGGAACATCCCCGTCACCGAGAAGGCGTCGAGCATGCGGTTCGAGATAGGCATGACCTGGCATGGTGTGAGCACCGCCTACAACGATGTGACGAAGTTCCAGTGGGAGCCGTTCGGCGAGAAGAACCAGACGCCGATCGGCGTGGTGCACGCCACCGTGCGCTTCCCGGCGGGCACGCCCGAAGACGAGTCGTGGGCGTGGTTGCATTACACCGGCAATTCCACGACCAAGCGCATCGACGACGGCCTCGAATTCACCGCCTACAATGTGCCGGCCGGCGAATTCCTCGACCTCGTGGTGATGGTCGACTCCTCGCGCACGGTGGGTGTGGAACGCCGCGGCACCGGCGACGCCAAACAGCTCACCCTTGACGATGAGGCGCGCCAGGAGCGCGAATGGCACGAACGCCAACAGCGGCGCGCCATCATCCAGCTCGTCATCTGGATCGTGATCGCCGTGTGCGGTGCGGCGCTGTGCGTGGCGGCCGTGATCAGCGCCGCTCGCAGCATCAAGGCCGCGCGCTACACCGGGCCGATCGAGTACTGGCGCGAACCGCCGGCGATGAGCCCCGGCGCGGCGGCCAAACTGTACAGTGTGCTCACCGGCAAAGGCGGCGACCTGAAGAACCGGCAGATGGCCGCGACCGTCATGTCGCTTGTGACCAAAGGCGCGATCGCCATCTACCCGGGCAAGGCCGAAACCTACCGCGGCATCGACATGAGCCGCGTCGATTCGGCCGTGCTCGCCGGCATGCTCGCCCAGCAGACGGCCGAAGGCAAGAAAATCGGCAAGATGAGCACCGTGGTGATCAAGCCGCGCGCGCTCGCCCCGCACCATGAGGAACTCAACCTGTGCGAGTCGGAAGAGCGCATGCTGCACCTGCTCACCGAAGCCTGCACGCGCCTGCATTCGCCCGTGTTCGACCTCAAGCAGATGAGCGACGCGTTCAAGAAGTGGACCGACGGCCACAAAGAGGTCGACAAGTTCACCACCGCGTGCGAGCGCGAACTCGACGAACTGCACGCCACACGCTCGGTGGGCGTGGCCGCGCGCACATGCGGCATCTTCGCGATGCTGCTGGGCGTGTTCAGCGCGATGTTCTTCCTGATCGTCAACAGCAATCTGGCGCTCGCGCTGTGCATCAGCGCGCCGATGACGATCATCGGGAGCGCCGCGCTCGTGATGAGCCGCACGACCGGCATCACCGACGAGGGGCAGGAATACGCGGGGCAGGTGCAGGGTCTGGTGCGCTACTTGGAGGACTTCAGCGAGTTCTCCGACCGCGGTGTGCTCGACGTGACGCTGTGGGGCCGGTATCTGGTGTATGCCACGGCTTTCGGCATCTCGAAGAAGGCGATGGAGCAGCTGCACGCCGCCTATCCGCAGATTGCCGACGCCGCGTGGCTCGACGACCATGCCTCGGGCTCCTCGTCGCTGCTGTACTGGTCCACACGCCCGTCCACAATCATCGGCGCCTCGGGCAGCGGATTCGTTGGCGGTGCGATCGGCGGATTCTCGGGCGGCTTCGGCGACCTCGGCACACAGCTGAGCTCCGGCTTCGCCGCCGTCAGCTCCACGATCACGGCCGCGGCGCCGTCGAGCAGCTCGGGCGGCTCATTCGGCGGCGGCTTCGGCGGCTCGGGCGGCGGCTCGGGCGGCGGCTCATTCGGCGGACGGTGACGGAAGATGGGATCTCATCGCACTGCGCGCGCGGTGATCGCCGCGGCGGTCGTCACGGCGATCACCGCGGCCGTTGTGCTGATCATGGGCTTCGCCTGGCGCGGTGCGGGCGCCGGCCGCGCGCAGGTCTCCTACAACGCCGTCGACATGCGCGCGCAGATGCTCGACAACGGCGACCTGCGCATCACGCAGACCTTCGACTACCGGCTGGAATCGCGCGGCACGCCGTGGCGCCAGATGTTCCAACAGTACACGCTCAGTTCCGACCGCCTGACGACGATCAGCGACATCAGCGTCACCGATCTGACGACCGGCCGCACCTACACGCAAGACACCGTGCATTCGCCGAGCGGCTACGGCGATGCGGGCTGGGACAGCACATGCGCCGGCCACTGGTACATCGCCGACATCACACAGTCGCAGTCGCATCCGGACCCTTTTGATCCTGAGCTCGACGCGCTCACCGCCACGGCCGTGGGCGAGCCGGCGCAGACGAAGGACGTGGAGATCGGGTGGAACATCCCCTCGACGCGCTCGGCGAAGAGCATGCGGTTCGAACTGGCGATGACGTGGCACGGCGTGGCCACAGCGTATGACGACGTGGTGGCGCTCGAATGGGAGCCGTTCAGCGCGCTCAACAGCACGCCCGCCGCACGCGTGACCGGCACGTTCACGTTCCCCAAGGGCATCAGCGAGTCGAACTCGTGGGCATGGCTGCACACCGGCGCGGCGAGCGAGACGACGCGCCTTGACGATGGGTCGCTGCAGTTCACCGTGACCGACCTGCCGGGCGGCGAATACATCAACGTCGTCGTGATGGCGGAGCGCCAGCCGACGTCGGCCGTCTCGCGCGAGCAGGCGGGGCGGATGAAGCAGCGCATCCTCGAACAGGAGCGGCGAGAGGCGCGGATCGCCAGCAACGCCCGCCAGCGTGAGGCACGTGAGCGGCTCGTCATCTGGCTCATCCCCGCCGTGCTCGCGCTGCTGCTGGTGGTGGGGGCGCTGATCGGCGCCAAGCGCGCGTGCGCACAGGGCCGGCGCCACACCGAGGCGCTCGAGTATTGGCGTGAACCACCGGATATGAGCCCGGCGGCGGCCGCGGCGTTGATCACCGACGTGATGCCCGGCATCCAAGGCTCCCGCGACGACCGGCAGATGACATCCACACTGTTGTCACTCGTGACCAAGGGCGCGGTGGCGATCTACCCTGGTTCCGCCGCCGGCTACCGCGGCCTCGATTTGAGCTGCGCGGACTGCGTGTCGATCGGGCAGCTCATCGCGAGCGACCCACGCAGGGAGGCCGACGCCGCCGGCATGTGCACGCTCGTGATCATGCCGCGTGTCTACACCGACCGCGCCGGCCTGCAATTGTGCCGGTCGGAGAGCGCGCTGCTCGACGTGCTGCTGCGCGCGTCCGAACGCATTGGCCTGCCCGTGTTCGACTTCGGGCAGATGCAGGCCGCGTTGAAGGATTGGCGCCAAGGCTACGCGTGGCTGCGTGGTTTTGAGGATGCCTGCAATGCGGAATACCAAGCGTTGCACGCCACCGTGCCGGTCGGCGTGGGCGCGCGCATGCTTGGCGGCGCGGCAATGATCGCCTCGTGGCTCACCGCGTTCATCTACACGGCGGCGGTGGGGCAGGTCGCGCTCGCGCTTGTCATCTCGCTGCCGTTGCTGTTCGCCGCCACCTTCGCCGCACAAGTGAGCCCGAGGCAGGCGTTCACGGCGCAGGGTGAGGCGTATGCGGATCAGGTGGGCGGCCTGATGCGCTACATGGAGGATTTCAGCGAATTCGGCGACCGCGGCGTGTTCGACACCGTGCTGTGGGGCCGGTACATGGTCTATGCGGCGGCCTTTGGCATCAGCGACAAGCTCATGGAGCAGATGGAGCGCGCCTACCCGCAGCTCGCCGACCCGGAGTGGGCCAATGTGTACGCGTCCAACGACGGCTTGGTGTATTGGTCTGCGCGCCGCCGCGCCATGCGGGCGCGCGGCGGCGCTTTTGGCATGCATGGCATGCATGCAGGTGGGTCGTTCAGTTCGATGGTCTCCAACAGCTTCTCGTCGGTGGGGTCCACAATCCGCGACGCGATGCCGCAGTCGAGTTCAAGCGGCTCCCGCAGCGGCAGCCGTAGCTCGGGCGGTGGCGGCTCATTCCGCAGCGGCGGATTCAAGGGCCATTCGGGCGGTTCCGGCGGTGGGCGCGGTGGCGCGCGGTAGGTGCCCGCGCACTTTTTTGCGTGGCCATGAAAAAGTGGGAGCTGCAGCTCCCACTTTTTACCTATATCCCCTCGAACACCTTCCACTTTTTGCCAAGGCGCAAAAAAGTGTCAGAAGTCCCAGTCGTCATCGTCGGTTTCTTCGGCCTTGCCCATCACATATGAGCTGCCGGAGCCCGAGAAGAAGTCGTGGTTCTCGTCGGCGTTCGGTGAGAGCGCAGCCAGGATGGCAGGATTCACGTCGCACGCCTCGGACGGGAACAGCGCGGGGTAGCCCAAGTTCATCAGGGCCTTGTTGGCGTTGTAGCGCAGGAACTTCTCCACGTCGTCACTCAGGCCCACCGGGTCATAGAGCGAATGGGTGTAGAGCACCTCGTTCGCGTAGAGCTCGTCGAGCAGCGCGTAGGTGTAGTCCTCCATCTCAGCCTGCCTGTGGTCAGTGGCCAAGGAGAGGCCGCGCTGGTATTTGTAGCCGATGTAGTAGCCGTGCACGGCCTCGTCGCGGATGATCAGGCGGATCACGTCGGCGGTGTTGGTGAGCTTGGCGTGCGAGGCGAAATACATCGGCAGGTAGAAGCCCGAGTAGAACAGGAACGACTCGAGCAGGGTGGACGCGACCTTGCGTTTGAGCGGGTCGTCGCCCTCGTAATAGTCGAGCACGATCTGCGCCTTGCGCTGCAGGTGCTCATTGCGCTCGCTCCAGCTGAACGCCTCGTCAATCTGCTCGCTCGAGCACAGCGTGGAGAAGATCGACGAATAGCTTTTCGCGTGCACCGACTCCATGAACGCGATGTTCGTGTAGACGGCCTCCTCGTGCGGGGTCAGCGCGTCGGGGATCAGGCTCACCGCGCCCACTGTGCCTTGGATCGTGTCGAGCAGCGTCAGACCGGTGAACACGCGCATTGTGAGTGTGTGCTCGGCCTCGCTCATCGCGCGCCAATCGGGAATGTCGTTCGAGACGGGCACTTTCTCTGGCAGCCAGAAGTTGCCGGTCAGGCGGTCCCACACCTCGAGGTCTTTCTCGTCGTCGAGTCGGTTCCAGTTGATCGCGGTCACGCGGTCGATCAATGCGGTCATGATGATGGTCCTGTCTTTTCTTTAAAAGTGAATAACTGTTCAGAGCATGCACGAGACGCAGCCGGCCACTTCGGTGCCTTCGAGCGCCTGCTGGCGGATGCGGATGTAGTAGAGTGTCTTGATGCCCTTGCGCCACGCGTAGATCTGCGCCTTGTTGATGTCGCGCGTGGTGGCCGTGTCAGGGAAGAACAAGGTCAGCGAAAGCCCTTGGTCCACATGCCGACTCGCTTCGGCGTAGGTGTCGATGATCGCCTTCCAGCCGATTGCATAGGCGTCCTGGTACAGGTCCAGGTTCTCGTTCGTCATGTATGGCGCGGGGTAGTACATGCGCCCGATCTTGCCCTCTTTGCGGATCTCGATCTTCGAGGCGATCGGGTGGATCGAACTCGTGGCGTGGTTGATGTACGAGATCGAGCCGGTCGGCGGCACGGCCTGCAGATTCTGGTTGTACAGCCCGCTTTGCAGCACCGCGCGCTGCAGGTCCGCCCAGTCGGCGGCCGTGGGCAGCGCCACGCCAAAGCGCGCGAACAGCTCGCGCACCACCGGCGTGCGCGGCTCGAGCGTTTCGGTGCCATTTACATACCGGTCGAAGTAATTGCCCGCGCCGGCCGGCTTCGCGTAGGTGGAGCGCTCGAAACCGCCGAACGCGCGGCCGCGCTCGCGTGCGAGCTCGTTCGACGCGCGGTAGGCGTGGTAGGCGACCGTCATGAAATAGCAGTTCGTGAAGTCGAGCGCCTCGGGCGAGCCGTACATGATGCCCTCGCGCGCCAGGAACCCGTGCAGGTTCATCTGTCCCAGGCCGATCGCATGGCCCTCGTCGTTCGCGCGGCGGATCGACGGCACGGAGTCGATCCGCGTGGCCTCGGACACGGCGGTGAGCGCGCGGATCGCCGAGCGCACACTTGCCGCCAGGTCGCCGTCCATCGCCTTCGCGATGTTGAGCGAGCCCAGATTGCACGAGATGTCGCGCCCCACGTGCGCATAGCTCAGATCGGTGTTGTAGGTGCTCGGCTCCTGCACCTGCAGGATCTCGGAGCACAGGTTGCTCATCGTGATGCGCCCGTCAATCGGGTTCGCGCGGTTCGCGTTGTCGGCGAACAGCAGGTACGGGTAGCCGGATTCGAACTGCACCTCGGCGATCGTGGTGAACAACGCGCGCGCGTCGATCATGGTGCGGCGGATGCGCTCGTCGGCGAGCATCTCGTCGTAGTGCGCGGTGATGTCCACATCGGCGAACGGCATGCCCATCACGCGCTCCACGTCGTAGGGGCTGAACAGCGCCATCGGCTTGCGTTCCTTGGCCAGCTGGAACGTGATGTCGGGGATCACCACGCCCAGCGCGAGCGATTTGATGCGGATCTTCTCGTCGGCGTTCTCGCGTTTGGTGTCGAGGAACTTGAGGATGTCGGGGTGGTGCGCGCTCAGATACACGGCGCCGGCGCCTTGGCGCGCGCCGAGCTGGTTCGCGTAGCTGAACGAGTCCTCGAGCAGTTTCATGACCGGCACGACGCCGCTCGACTGGTTCTCGATGTGCTTGATCGGCGCGCCCTCTTCGCGCAGGTTGCTCAGCAGCAGTGCCACGCCGCCGCCGCGTTTGCTCAACTGCAGCGCCGCGTTGATGCCGCGCGCGATCGACTCCATATTGTCTTCGATGCGCACGAGGAAGCAGCTGACGGCCTCGCCGCGCTGCGCTTTGCCCAAGTTGAGGAACGTGGGTGTGGCGGGCTGGAAGCGCCCGAGCACGATCTCGTCGAGGAACCGCTCGGCTTCCTCTTCGTTTCCTGCGGCGAGCGCGAGCGCCACAGCCGCGGCGCGCTGCGTGAAGTCCTCGAGGTAGGTCGCGCCGTCGAATGAGCGCAGCGCGTACGACCGGTAGAACTTGAACGCGCCCACGAACGTGGCGAACTCGTGGCCCAGGCCGGCGGCGCGCGCGTAGAACGCGTCGAGGAACTCGGGGGAGTATTGCTCGAACACGGCACGCTCGTAATAGTCGTGATCGATCAGGTATTGCAGGCGTTCGGCCGTGCTGCCGAATCTCTTGGTATTGGGATCCACGTGCGTGGTGATGAACGCGCGCACGGCGTCGCGGTCTTTGTCGAACTGTATGCGCCCGTCGCTGCCGTACAGATTGAGCATGGCGTTGAGCGCGTGGTAGTCCTGCTGTGGGTTCTGGGTCATGGCTGGTCCTGTGACTGGGTGCGGAAGAACTCAATGAGTCCTTTTCTTACGGCGCGCACGTCGGCGCTTGTGCCCATGAGTTCGAAGCGGTACATGAGCGGCACATGGCATTTGCGTGCGATGATGGGGCCGGCGGCGGCGTAGGCCGTGCCGAAGTTCGTGTTGCCGGCGGCGATGACCCCACGAATCCATTGGCGGTTGGCGGGGTCGTTGAGGAACCGCTTGACCTGCACCGGCACGGCTTTGGCGGCCTCGCCGCCGCCGTATGTGGGGCAGATCAAAACAAATGGCTCATCGATATGGAGTGGCTTGTCGGCGGGGCGCAATGGGATGCGCGCGGTGTGGATGCCGGCGCCTTCAAACGCGCAGTGCTCCACGAAGCGCGCCGTGTTGTTCGACGCCGACGAGAAATAGACGACGGCGGCCATTTACTGAAGCAGTCCTTGGATCTTGTCGGGGCGGTAGCCGCTCCAGAAGTCCTGCAGCTCGGAGCCCTTGCTCACCATGACCACCGGCGCCTGCGTGAAGCCGGCTTCCTGCAGCAATGAGATGTTAGCCTCATTGATTTTGATTTCCCGGTAGTCCAGACCTATGCGGTTGAGTGCGCGCTCGGTGGCGGCGCACTGCTGGCAGTTGTCCTTGGTGTAGACGGTCACGTGCAGTGTGTGTGCGGTTTCCATGGTGAAAGTTGTCATGTGACCACCATATCTTGTGTCTGACAGTCAGTTAAGTCACTAGATGCAGTAGTTGTGCCTGTGAGCAACGCCACAGTGTGCCGCAAATCGGTGTGGTGGCCGGTGTGTCGGCTATTGGCTCGGATGTGTCTATGTGGGATTTATCACAGGACCCGCCGCGCACTTTTTCCTGCCCGGAAAAAAGTGCGCGGGACACACCGGGGCTTGACACGATAGTGCGCGCTGGAGCGCGCACTATCTCGGGGCAACCCAAAAATGTGGGGAGGCTGCTACCGTGGGGGCAGCATCACAATGGCCACCATAAGGAGAACAGATGGTACTGCACCGCACAATGGGCCCATTCGACACCACGGCGATCGGCCTGGGCGAAATGCCGCTGACAATCGAGAACAACCTTGGCCCCAACATGGGCGTGGAGACGATCCATGCGGCCCTCGACGCCGGCTGCCGGCAGATCGACACGGCTTGGGCCTACTACTGCTCGGGCGGCGAGGAGCAGACCGGCGAAAAGCTCGTGCGCGACGCCATGGCCAGCTGGGACGGTCCCAAAGACGAGGTGCTCATCGCCACCAAGGTGGGCCACTACCGTAACTTCACCGATGGCAAGCCCACATGGGCGGTCGACGGCAGCCCCGAGAACCTGATCCGCCGCGCCAAGGAAAGCGCCCTCGCGCTCGGCGTGGACACGATCGACCTGCTGTACTTCCACCGCCCCGACCCGCGCATCCCGTACGGCGAGTCGATCGAGGCCATCAAGCAGCTTGTCGACGAAGGTGTGGCCCGCGAGGCCGGTGTTTCCAACGCCTCCATTGAGCAGATGGACATCGCCCAGGAGATCCTCGGCAACAAGCTGATCGCCGTGCAGAACCAGTTCTCGCCGATCTACACCGAGACCGCGGACACGCTTGAGCACGCGGCGCGCATCGGCATCAGCTTCGTGTGCTGGAGCCCGCTCGGCGGTTTCCGCAAGCCGAAGGACGAGTCGAAGTTCGCCCCGTTCCGTGCGATTGCCGACAAGCGCGGCGTGAGCTACCAGCAGGTCGTGCTTGCCTGGGAGCTCGCCAAGGGCGACCATGTCTTTGTGATCCCCGGCGCGCACCGCCCGGCCACGATCCTCGACAGCCTCAAGGCCGGCGACCTGGAGCTCACCCCCGAAGAGCTCGCCACGCTGGGCTGACCCCCACTGCCGGAGGTGGGGTCAGCCGCCCCTGCCTGTACACTGGTCGCCTGTGATCAAACGTCGTTCCAAACCCGAAGTACTGGCACCGGCCGGCAATCTGCGCGGCCTCATGACCGCCGTGGACTACGGCGCCGACGCCGTCTATTGCGGCGGCAAAGCCTTTGGCATGCGCTCGGCGCCGCGCAACCTGAGCATCGACGACTTCACACAAGGCGCGCGCTATGCGCATGAGCGCGGCGCGCGCGTCTACGTGACGCTCAATATCCTGCCGCGCAACAACGAGATCACCGCGATCGAACGCTACATCGAGCAGTTGCGCGGCACCGGCGTCGACGCACTGATCGTCACTGACATCGGCGTGCTCATGATGGCGCGCCGCATCGCGCCCGAACTCGAACTGCACGTCTCCACGCAGGCCGGCGTCACGAACTACGCCGCCGCCAACGCGCTCTACGAACTCGGCGCGCGCCGCGTCGTGCTCGCGCGCGAAATGGACCTGCAGGCCGTGCGCGACATCCGCGCCAACATTCCCGACGACCTGGACATCGAGACCTTTGTGCATGGCTCGATGTGCATGGCGTTCTCCGGCCGCTGCCTCATCTCCAATTACCTGACCGGACGCGACGGCAACCATGGCGAATGCGCGCAGCCGTGCCGCTGGAAGTATTCGCTCGTCGAAGAGAAGCGGCCCGGGCAGGTGTTCCCGATCGAGGAGACCGCGCAAGGCACCTACCTGTTCAATTCGCAGGACATGAACATGATGGAGCACCTCGACGACCTGATCGACTCGGGCGCCACGAGCCTCAAGATCGAAGGCCGCTCCAAGAGCGCGTATTATGTGGCGGCCATGACCAACGCCTACAAGAGCGCAGTCAACGAATACATGGTGCAGCGCGGCTTCGAAGACGCCGAGGGCAACGAGCTCAAGCCGTTCCGCGACCGCGTCATCCGCGCGGGCGAAGAAGGCATGGAAGACGCCGGGCCCGACTCGGTCACGCTGCATGCCGACGAGGCGTTCGCCGGCATGCCGAACTGGGACAGCGCGGTCGACGAAGGCGAGCTGTCGAACCGCCAGGCGCGCCGCACCGGTCTGGAACGCCAGGCCGAATACGCCGAAGACGCCGGTTGGAAGCACGCCGCCGTGCACCCGGCCCCGCCCGTGGCGCTGCCCGACTGGCTGCGCGAGGAGCCGGGCAAGGTGGCGCACCGTGACTACAGCACCGGCTTCTACTACCCCGAGCAGAAGGTCACGCAGAACACCGACCGCAGCGCGTATTTCCGCGACTGGCTCGTGGTGGGCGAGGCGCTCGAATGGACGCCCGAAGACGGCGGCAGACTCACGATCATGAGCCGCAACAAGATCGAACCGGGCCAGCTCGTCGAGATCCTGCTGCCGGGCGAAGCGCCACTGCAGTATGTTGTGCCGGCCGAAGGCCTGCGTGACGCCGACGGGGAGCCGGTCGCGCTGATCAACCACCCCGCGCACGTGTTCTCGCTGCCGATGCCGGTCGAAGTGCCCGTCAATGCGGCGCTGCGCTCACGCACCAAGCGCCCCACGCTCAAGGCCGAATGACGCCCGCCCGCAGCGAACATGCGCGCGCGTCGGTGGAGCGGCTACAGTGGGCGGTATGAGTGCACAAGAACCATCGGCGCAGCCCGCCGAACCACAGCAGAACAACCAGCCCGCCGACCACAAGCCAGTGCAGATCAACATGCAGGACCTGCTTGAGGCGGTGCAGTCGCTCGGCAAGAAGACCGTGCAGCAGCAGGACGAGGCAGCGGCGAAGGCCGCGCAGTACGACGAGGCGATCCTCGACAGCTCTGCGATTGAACCGACCGACAGCGAAGGCAATCCGATCCCGGTGACGATCCCGATTGTGCTCGCGCCGAACATCACCGTGGTCTACACCACGCGCTTGGGCGGCGCCAGCACCGACGAATGGGCGCATTTCAATCTGGGCGGCAAATCCGGCGACGTGCCGGACCACGTGCGCGCGAACCGCGACGCGCTTGCGAACGAACTGCACGCCAAGCTCTCGCTCATCAACCAGGTGCATTCGGGCGATGCCATCGACATCGACGAACGCTTCGAGCCCAACCGTTCGTTCGGCTTTGACGCTTCGGGCACGCAGGAGGCCGCGCCCGTGGACGACGTGGAATCGGTGGACGGCACCGTGCAGATCATCGAAGGCGACGCGCAGGTGAGCACACAGACCGGCATCGCGCTCGGCGTGTTCGCCGCGGACTGCCTGCCCGTGCTGCTCGCCGACCCCGTCTCCGGCGTGATCGCGGCCGCGCATTGCGGTCGCAAAGGCCTCATGGAAGGCGTCATCGGCTCCACGGTGGAGATGATGAAGGCCAAGGGCGCCGACCCCGCGCACATCCTGGCCACGCTCGGCCCCGCGATCTGCGGCGACTGCTATGAGACCGGCGACGAGATCGCCGACGCGTTCGACGCGAAGTTCCCCGGCACGTTCACGCTCACGCGCTTCGGCGGCCCGGGCATCGACATCAACAAGGCCGCGCTCATGGCGCTCGAGCAGGCCGGCGTGAGCGCGAGCCACATCTATTCGTCACAGCCGCGCGTCAACGCCGCCACACAGTACCTCGCGCAGGACGCCGAACTCGAGCAGCTGTGCCGCGAGGACAACGAGGGCGATCCACAGCTCGACGAGCGCATCAAGCACATTCGCCACAGCATGTGCACGCTCGAAAACCCGCTGTGGTTCTCGCACCGCCGCGCCCAGCTCGCGCACAAGGTCCACGAAGGCCGCATGCTCGCGCTGATCGTGCGCCACTGACCCATATGTTTATTGAATTAAGTAAGGAATCACAATGACCACCGCACAGACCACCCCGGTCGTGGCCGTGGTGCTCGCCGCAGGCTCGGGCCTGCGGTTCGACCCGGCCAATCCCAAACAACTCGTCTCGCTCGCCGGCACGCCGATCGTCGGCTGGAGCATCGCCGCGTTCGAACGCAACCCGCGTGTGACCGACATCCTCGTCGTCGTCAACGCGCAGGTGCGCCAGGCGGTGGAACAGCTCATCGCCGCCGTCGGCTACACCAAGGTGCAGGCTGTGATCGAGGGCGGCGCCGAACGCTCCGACAGCACCGAGGCCGCGCTGCGCATGCTCGCCGACCATGGCGTGCCCGCAGACGCGAAGGTGCTCATCCACGATTCGGTGCGCCCCTTCGTCTCACAGGCCCAGATCGACGGCTGCATCGACGCGCTCGACGAGTTCAAGGCCGCCACCGTGGCCTGCCCGTCGACCGACACGATCCTGCTCACACAGGACCTGGGCGACCGAGAAACCGTGGTGCAGGTGCCGGAGCGCCGCCATTCGTTCCGCGCGCAGACCCCGCAGGCCTTCCGTTTCGAGACGATCCGCACCGCCTACGATCTGGCCGCCGACGACCCGGATTTCCGCCCGACCGACGACACCCGCGTGGTGGTGGACTACCTGCCGAACGAGCCCGTCGCGATCGTCGGCGGCTCGCCGCTCAACATGAAGGTGACGACGCAGGACGACATGCCGTTCGCGCAGCTGATCGCCGGTCGTCTGGCCGAGTGATGCCCATGCAAGAACTGTCTGTTGTCATCTCGGGGTTCGACCCATACGAGGGCATCGCGGTCAATCCCGCGCTGATCGTGCCCGACACGCTCGCCAAAGAGGGCATCGCCGTCGACCCCAACGATTTCGAGGACCCGCTGCACGGGGTGGATGTGCGCATCCACGCCGTGCACATGCCGGTCAGCTTCGGCAAGGCATGGCCCATGCTCAACGAGACGCTCGACCGCGTGCACCCGCACATCGTGATCGCCACCGGCCTCAAGCAGGCCGCACGCGGCATCTTGCTTGAACGCTGCGCGATCAACCTCAAGGACACCACGCGCCCTGACGCCGACAACGTGATCCCCGGCCAGCGCCTCATCGACGCAAACGGCCCGGCGGCCTACTGGACCGGGCTGCCGCTGCGCGCGATCCTCAACGCGTTCGCCGCCGACGACATCCCCGCGTCCCTCAGCTCGGACGCCGGCACGTTCGTGTGCAACGCGCTGTTCTACCACCTGCAGGCGTGGGCCGCGCGCCAGCCGAGGCCGACGATGTGCGGGTTCGTCAACCTGCCGCCCGTCAACGAACAACCGCACCCGCAACACGGCCTGCCGCTGGCCCAGCAGATCACCGCCGGGCGCGACGTGGTGCGCGAGGCGGCGCGCTACTACAAGCGGCCCATGGGCCCCGACATCCTGATTCCGTAGCGCGCGCCGGCGCCCGCGCGGTTGCGCTCAATGTGAGTTCCGCGCGTGGTGCGGCGTGGCGTACGCTAAAGTGCAGAGAAGACGCACTCATGCACCAGTCGTGCGTGGGGGAATTGCCAACGAAAGGAAACGACTATGGTGGAGCGGTTCCCGGTCGTGCTGCGAGGGTACGACAAAGAACGCGTGGACGAAGCGATGCTTGCGGCGCAGACCACGATCGACCGACTGCGTGAGCAGGTCAAGGCCGGAGACGACAACGTGCTGCAGCTGCAGGCCCAGCTGCAGGAAGAGAAGAACCGCAAGGCGAGCACCGACAACACCTTCGCCTCGCTCGGCGCCAACGCGCAGCAGATGCTCGCGTCGGCCGAGCAGACGAGCACGGAGCTGCTCGAGCGCGCCAAGAAAGACGCCGCATCCGCGCGTGTCGAAGCGCAGTCCCAGTCGCAGACGCTGATCAACAACGCCAAGCTCGACGCCCAGCATCTCGTCGACGACGCGCAGGCCAAGGTGGACACGCTGCTCAAGAACGCGCAGAACGAAGCGCAGACGATCATCACGAGCGCCCAGCAGGAAGCCGCGCAGCTGCGCGCGTCCACCGCGAAGACGGTCAAGGAGCAGCGCCAGACGCTCGACCTTGAGCTCACGAACTCGCGCGAAGAGCACAACAAGCGCCTCGCCTCCGAGCGCGCCACGCAGGAGCGCGAACTGTCCGAGCAGCGCGCCGAGGCCATGGCCACGATCGCGCAGCAGCGCAAGAGCGCGAACGAGGAGATCACGCGCCTCAAGAGCGAGACGAACGACCAGATCGAATCGGCGCTCGCCGACGCCAACAAGAAGCTCGCCGACGTGCGCGAGCAGGTGTCGAAGCTCATGACCGAAGCGCAGCGCAAGGCCGGCGAGATCACCGACGCCGCGAAGTCGCAGGCGCAGGAGATCACCGATTCCGCCGAAGTGAACCGCACGAAGACGATGAGCCAGGTGAACGCGGAAGTGGAGCAGATCCGCGCCGACATCGCCGCCCAGCAGGACGAGGCCACGCAGAAGGTCTCCGAACTGCTCGGCCACTTGGAGGAGCGCCGCGCACAGGCCAAGGAAGAGGCCGAGGCGCAGATCGCCGAAGCCAAGCAAATCCGCGAAGACGCCGACACGTACGCCGCGGACAAGCGCAAGGAGGCCGACAAGACGGCCGCCGAGATCGTCGACAAGGCGAGCCGCGAGGCCGCCGCGCAGATCGAGGAGCGCCGCAAGGCTGCGCAGACCGAGCTCGACGGCCTGCACAAGCGCATCGGCGAGCTGCAGAGCCGCGAGGCCGACATCACGCAGCGTGTCTCCGAATTGCGCTCGATGTTCGCCAACGCGTTCGCCGGCTTCGGATTCGGCATGGACAACCAGCATTCCACCGATTCGATGTCGGTCGTCAACGCGTTTGTGGAAAGCGACAACACCGCGGACGGCGACCAGGACGACGACGTGCTGATCGACAACGCGGAGGAGCCGGCCCAGCCCGCGGCCGCGCCGACCGTGCCTCCGCTCGACGCGCCCGCCGCCGCTGAGCAGGGCACTGCCGAGCAGGACGCCGACGCGCAAGATGACGGCCATGACCAGGCCGCCGAAACCGAAGTGATCGCCGTGGCCCAGGAGAACGACCGTTCGATGGTCTCCGAAGGCGCTCCCGTGTTCGACCAGCGCGACAACCAGGTCGTGGACGACGAAGACGGCGCGATCAACGACGACACCCAGCTGTCCAGCGACCAGTGACCGCAATCCCTGCAACAAAAACAACAAGGTCCGGCCACACGGCAGAGCGTGGGGCCAGACCTTGTTTGTTACGGGTAGTGCCTCTTCTGCTACGGGTAGTGTTTCCTCGGGCAACCTGCATGTATGATCGTTGAAAAAGGGCGGATTATAGATTATAGAGTGGAGTGGGTCGGCAAAGCACTACCCGTAGCAGGGCAGGCACTACCCGTAACAGAAGAGGGAGGCGCCGACTGAGCCACGGGCGCACACGCGCGTCTGGGAGTACCCTTGTGCATTGGTATTGATTCACCACCCATATGCATGGAAAGGAACTCGTTTTGCCTCAGCTCAAACCCCTGTCCGCCAATCAACTCGACACCCTGCGCCATGACTTCGACGCCAACAAGTCCAACCGCATGGCCATGAACGCGGTCACGACCGCGGGCATCAACAACGTGGCGCGCAACTACGATCGCGCACGCCTGCTACAGCGCCGGTTCTCGACCGTGGTAGACAACGGCGAGGCCACGCATCAGGATCATTCGGGACGCTGCTGGCTGTTCAGCTCGCTCAACGTGGCGCGCTTCGTGGCCAAGAAGAACATGAACCTCAAGGAATTCGAGTTCTCGCAGAACTATGCGATGTACTTCGACAAGCTTGAGCGCATCAACTACTTCATGCAGGACATGGCCGGCCTGATCCGCGCGGGCGAGCCGGTCGACTCGCGCCTGTTCCAGCACATGCTGCACGACGTGATGGGCGACGGCGGCCAGTGGACGATGGCCATGAACATCTACAAGAAGTACGGCGCCGTGCCGAAGAGCCTCTTCCCGGAGACCGAATCGTCAAAGAACACCTCGGAGATGAACACGCAGCTGCGCCGCCTGCTGCACACCGCCGTCGCGCACATGCAGGACAACCCGAACGAGATCGACGAGATCATCGCACGCACGGTGGAGGACGGCCACCGCATGCTCACCATCCACTTGGGTGAGCCGCCGAAGTCGTTCCACTGGGAGTGGACCGACGCCGACGGCGCGTTCCACCGCGACGGCGAGATCACACCGGTCGAGTTCTGGAACAAGTACGTGGGCAGCGCCGACCTGGACAGCTACGTGTGCCTCGTCGACGACCCGCGCAAGGAGCACTCGAAGGGCACGAAGATCGGCATCGAGCACCTGGGCAATGTAGCGGGCGGCGACCCGACCGAATACCTCAACGTGCCGATCGAGTTCATGAAGGACTGCGTGCGCACGATCCTCGTGGAACAGGGCATCCCGGTGTGGTTCGGCGCCGACTGCCACCCGATGATGGACCGCCAGGACGGCGCGTGGGCCACCGACCTGTTCGAATACGGCGAGGTCTACGGCGTGGACTTCGACATGGACAAGGAGCAGCGCGTGCGCTTCGCCGACTCTGCGATGAACCACGCGATGGCGTTCGTGGGCGTGGACGTGGACGACGACGGCACCACGACGCGCCGTTGGCGCGTGGAGAACTCGTGGGGCACGAAGATCGCCGACAAGGGCTACTTCACGATGGCCGACGACTGGTTCGACCAGTACGTGTTCGAGGTGGCGGTGCCGAAGGCCATGCTGCCCGAAGAGTACCGCAAGGCGCTTGGCGAGCCGGCCACGATGCTGCCGGCATGGGACCCGATGGGCGCCCTCGCCTGAAACCCGCCCTCATGGGGTTTCACCCCGTGTTTCACGCGGCCGCGCCCCGCGCGCATGGAGATTCTGGAACGCCGGTAGTCAAGTCAACTGGGTTGTTTTACACTGGGTATCCGGTTTCGACCGCGCGCGGCTGGCGCGCCGCGGCCCACAGACAAGAGGAGACAGACAGATGACAGCACTGCGCGGGCCTGACAGTTCGCAGGACGCACTGCTCGACGAGCATGCGGTGGTCCCCGAGACCGTGGACGTGAACATACGCCAGCTCGACCCGATTCCGGCGCCACGCTATTTCATCAAGGAACTGCCGCTGACCGACGCGATGCGCGACCTCGTACTCGACTCGCGCAGCCAGATCCGCGACGTGCTGCACGGCCGCGACGACCGCCTGCTCGCGATCGTCGGCCCCTGCTCGATCCACGACCCGAAGGCCGCGCACGACTATGCGACGCGCCTTGCCGCGCTCAACCGCGAACTGGGTGACCGCCTGCTGATCGTGATGCGTGTCTACTTCGAAAAACCGCGCACCACGATCGGGTGGAAGGGCCTGATCAATGACCCCGACCTCAATGGCCGCTTCGACATCCGCAAAGGCATGTGGCTCGCGCGCAAGGTGCTCACCGACGTGCTTTCGCTCGGCCTGCCCGCCGCCACCGAATGGCTCGACCCGATCACCCCGCAGTACCTGTGCGACCTGATCAGCTGGGGCGCGATCGGAGCGCGCAACACCGAAAGCCAGGTGCACCGAGAGCTCGCGAGCGGCATGAGCATGCCGATCGGCTTCAAGAACGCCACCGACGGCTCGATCAAGCCGGCCGCCGACTCCTGCTTCTCGGCCGCCAACGAACACCACTTCCTCTCCATCAACTTGGACGGCCAGGTGATCTCGGCCGAAACGAAGGGCAACCCGGACTGCCACCTCGTGCTGCGCGGTTCCAGCTCCGGCCCCAACTACGACCCCGTCTCGGTGGCCCGTGCCCTCGACGACCTCAAGGCCTCGAAGGCGGCCGGCCCGAGCGACCACGGCCTCATCATCGACGCCGCGCACGGCAACTGCGGCAAGGACGAAGTGGTCGAAGCGCAGGTGATCGAAGACATCGCCTCGCGTGTGGCCGCCGGAGAACGCGGCATCCTGGGCATCATGATGGAAAGCTTCCTCGTGGCCGGCCATCAGGGTCCGGCCCCGCTCGACCAGCTCGTCTACGGACAGTCGGTGACCGACGCCTGCGTGCCGTGGGACCGCACCGAACAGGTGCTGCGCAAGCTCGCCGACGCCGTGGCCACCCGCCGCGCCGCCGCCGAGTGACGCAACCCAACCCACACCAATATTTGAGGGGGCGTAATGCCGCGAATTGTTGTGAGCGGTGTGCCAACAACCGCGAGCCGCCATATCGCCGTCCTTGACGGCATGCGCGCGCTCGCGATCATCGGGGTGATCGGCTACCACACGCGCCCCTCACTGCTGCCAGGTGGGTTTCTGGGCGTCACGCTGTTCTTCGTGGTCAGTGGGTTCCTTCTCACGCGCAGCATGGTCAATCTGCTCGAACGCCTGCGCTTCTCGTACCCCCACTTTCTGCGTGGCCGTGTGCGCCGTCTCTGGCCGAGCGTGCTCGCCACCATCGCGGGCACGGCGATCCTCGTGTACTGCCTGGCGCCCTCCCTGCTGCCCAAAGTGCGCGGCGACGCGCTGCCGAGCTCGCTGTTCTACAGCAACTGGTCGTTCATCTTCCGCAAACTCTCGTATTTCCAAGCGGCCGGCCTGCCTTCACCGCTGACGCACCTGTGGTTCACGAGCCTCATCATGCAGTTCTATGTGCTGTGGCCGTTGCTGTTCGTGCTGATCTTCCAACTGTGCCGTTCGCGCGTCGCGCGCGCCGCTGTCATCGGTGCGCTCGCAGTGGCGTCGTCGCTCGAGATGCTGCTGTTGTATACGCCCGGGCAAGACACCTCGCGCATCTACTACGGGCTTGACACGCGCGCCGCCGAACTGCTCGTCGGCGCCGCGCTCGCCGTGCTGATGCACCGGCACGTGGACCGGCAGGACGACGAGTTCGCGCACGACCCGCCGCACTGGCAGTTCTTCAGCCGCACGGTGCATGTGCGCGGGCGCGAACTGCGCGTCACAGGCCAGCAGCTCGTCAACGCGCTCGGCTTCGCGCTGCTTGTGGTGTTCTGCGTCTGCTTCGCCATCGTCGACCCGCAGTCGGCGTGGCTCTACCGCGGCGGCTATCTGCTGTTCGCGCTGCTCGCCGCCGCTATGATCTGGGCCGGTATGCACTCGGGCGTGTTCATGCGCGCGATGGGCGCCAAGGTGTGCAGCTACATCGGCTCGCGTTCGTTTTCGCTGTATCTGGTGCATTATCCGCTGCTCATCGTGCTCAATCCGGCCACGCGCGCCACGCCGTTGCCATGGTGGGGCTATCTCGGTCAGTTCGCGCTCATCCTGGCGGTGGGCGAGGTCTTCTTCCAGCTCATCGAGGCGATGCGCGGCACGCCGTGGCTGCCGTGGCTCACCCGCGCCGGCGACAATGCGGAGCCCGCGCGCGAGACGGCCGGCGAGCGCCTCGGCCGCCGTCTCACTGCGTCCGGCAACGCCGGCGTGCGCATGCTCGGCACGGCCGGCACGCGTTTCGCCACCCTCACCGCGCGCCTGCGCCCGGGCGCCGTGGTGGGCATCGTCGCCGGCGCGCTGGCCGTGCTGGTGCTCATGCTGCCGCTCAACTGGCAGGCGATCGCCCACGCGCGCGCCGTGCAGCTGCGCCCCGAACTCGCGCTCACGGCCGAACAGGCGCGCAAACAGCTCGCCAAGCCCGCGCCTGCGCCATCGCCGCAGCCCGAGCAACCCAAGGGTACAGACGCCGCGCAGTCCAAAGGCGCAGACACCGCGCAACCGCAGGTGAGCGCGCTCAAAGTGCCGAACAACCTCGATCCCTCGCGCTGGCAGTGCGACGCCGCCGCGCAACAGTGCAGCGTGCGCATGCTCATAATCGGCGATTCGGTCACGGCGGGCGTGGCGCAGACCCTGCAGCAACACTTCCCGCAGGCGCACATCGACGGCGCGGTGAGCCGGCAGTTCGCCACAGGCGAGGACCTGCTCGCCCAGTTCCTGGGCAGTGGCGAGGACCCGCAGGTCATCGTATTCGCGCTCGGCACGAACGGCGCCGCCACGCGCGAACAGGCCGAGCATGTGGTGCAGCTCGCCGCGGGCCGGCCGCTGTATTTCGTCACGGCGCTCGCGCCGGTGGATTGGACCGCGGCCTCGAACGCCACGTTCCAGGAAGTGGCCGCCGCGCACCCCAACGTGGGGATCATCGACTGGTCCGCGCTCGCCACCGCCCACCCCGAATACCTGTACGACGACGGCACGCACCCCAACGAGCTGGGCACGCAGGCGTACGAGCAGCAGCTGTACAACGCGCTGTGCCCGCGCGACTGATGCGGCGCGCGCACGGTGTTATCGTAGAGGCAGCAATCAGCGAAGGAGGAGCACGGCATGGCACACGACCCGCACACGCCGCAGTTCGAGGACCACACGCGCGCCATCGCGCAAGGCCGGCCGCTCACGTATACGCCCGAGCAGCTGCACGCCGTGCACCAGATCGTGGCCGAAGGCGGCAATCCGCTCACCGACATGCACGATCTGCCACGCTGGGAAGACGAAGTGGGCATCGACCGCATCATCAACCGCCGTGTGATGGAACTCGACCCGCTGCCCACACCGGCGCAGGTGCTGACCGAACTGCCGCTTGACGCGCGCGCACGCCATCTCGTCGCCTCGTCGCGCGACGAGATCCGCGCGTGCCTGTACGGGCAGGACGACCGGCTGCTCGTGCTCGTCGGGCCATGCTCGGTCCACGACCCGGCCGCCGCGCTCGACTACGCGCGCCGGCTCGAACGGGTGCGCTGCGAACTCGAGAACGAACTGCTCATCGTGATGCGCGTCTATTTCGAAAAACCGCGCTCGACGGTGGGATGGAAGGGCCTGATCAACGACCCGGACATCGATGGCAGCCACAACATCCAAAAGGGCCTGCTGCTCGCACGCAAGACATTGCTCGACGTGCTCGGCGCCGGTCTTGCGGCGGCCACCGAGTTCCTGGAGCCCACCAGCCCGCAGTACATCTCCGACGCGGTGAGCTGGGGCGCGATCGGCGCGCGCAACACCGAAAGCCAGGTGCACCGGCAGCTCGCGAGCGGGCTGTCGATGCCAATCGGCTTTAAGAACGCCACCGACGGCTCGGTCAAAGCCGCGGTCAACGGCTGCTTCGCCGCCGCCCAACAACACACGTTCTTCGGCATCGACCACATGGGCCGCGCATGCGCTGTCGAGACCATCGGCAACCCCGACTGCCATGTCGTGCTGCGCGGGTCGAGCTCGGGGCCGAACTACGACGCCGATTCGGTCGCGCAGGCCATGGAGGCGGTGCGTGCGCAGATGCCCGCCGATTCGGCCGCCGCGCACGGTCTGATCATCGACTGCTCACACGGCAACTCCGGCAAGGACGACGTGCGCCAGGCGCATGTGGTCCGTGAGATCGCCGAGCGCGTGGCGCAAGGCGAGCCCGGCATCACCGGCATCATGATGGAAAGCTTCCTCGAAGGGGGCAACCAGCCGGCCGCGCCGCTCAACCAGCTCGTCTACGGCAAGTCCATCACCGACAAATGCCTCAGCTGGCCAGTCACCGAACAACTGTTGCACGAGCTCGCAGAAGCCGTGCGCACCCGCCGTTGGAACTGACCGCACCCATCAACGAATCGAGGAACCATGACCCGTACCGTCGCCATCATCAGCGCTCTGGAAGAAGAAGCAGCACACATCGCCGACGCGTGCACCAACGTGCGCGAGGAGCACCGCGCAAGCCTCGCCGTGCTGCACGGCGAACTCACCACGGACGCCGGCGACCCGCTGCACGTCGTCATCGCCGTCGGCGGCATGGGACTCGTGAACGCCGCGGCCACCACGCAATACCTCATCGACTGCGCCGAGCCGGATGCCGTGATCTTCTCCGGCATCGCCGGTAACCTCAACCCCGAACTGCATATCAACGACATCGTGCTCGGCGGCACGCTGCGCTACCTCGACACCGACATGCGCCTCGTGGGCCAGTGGAAGCCCGGCACCCCGGAGTTCCACTCCGACCCGCAGCTGATCGCGCTCGCCGAGGACGTACTGAGCGAGATGGGCATCAACCACATCACCGGCGTCATCGCCTCGGGCAACTACTTCGTGGATTCGCCCGAGCAGATCGGGCGCGTGATCAGCCTCACGCACGCCGACGCCGTGGAGATGGAGGGCGCGGCAGTCGTGCATGTGGCCGCGCGCAACGACGTGCCGGCGCTCGTGATCCGCGCGATGAGCGACAACGCCGACACCGATTACGAGGAGTTCCGCGACTTCGACATCTCCGAATACGCCGACACCGCCGCGCACATCGCCGTCACGATGCTGCGGCGCATGTAGCCAAGTGCCGCGCGCAATACGAGGGAGAAGGTGAGTGCGATATGCCGGCGGTAGGAATCGTGGTCGGGCTCGGTGCGGCCCTACTTGCGGCGCTCGTCGCGTCCCTCATCGCCTATCAGGCGGGGCGCGCGCGTGAACGCGACCGGTCGCCAAGCGTGGCCGCCCTGTTCGACGGCGTCGCCGACCCGGACGCCGTCGATGGCGAGCGCCGCATGCTCGCGATGCTCGGGGAATCCGTCATCATCACCGATGTGCATGGCAACGTCATCGTGTCGAACACCGCGGCCGCGGAGCATGGCCTCGTGTTCGACGGCCGTCTGACCGACGATGGCGTCCGCGGGCTCATCGCCAGCGCTGTGGAAGGCCATGAGCCGGTGCATGCGGACATCGAACTCGATGGGGGGCCGCAGGCACGGCATATCGCCGTGACCGCGCAGCCGATATCCGCCTGCCGCGTGGCCGTGGTGTGCGCCGACACCGGCTACCGGCGGAACGTGGACCGCATGCGCCGCGACTTCGTGACGAATGTGTCCCACGAACTGAAGACGCCGGTCGGCGCGATCATGCTGCTCAGCGAGACGATTGCCGACGCGGGCGATGACTTGGAGATGATCCGGCATTTCGCCGGCCGCATCGGCATGGAGGCGCAACGGCTCGACGGGCTGGTGCGCAGGCTCATCGAACTGGGGCGCATGTCCAACCCCGGCGAGCGGCCGAAACAGACAGTCGACGCGCGTGATCTGGTGCACGGCGCCATCGCCGACACCGAGGTGACCGCCGCGGCACGGCATACGGATGTGCGCATGCGCGACGGTGCCGTAGATCGGCCGCTCGCCGTGTGCGTGGACGCCACCGCCGTGCACATCGCCCTCAAGAACCTTGTAGAGAACGCGATCAACTATTCGCCCGAGCACAGCGACGTGACCGTCGACGTCACACAGGCGGATGGCCATGTGCGCATCCGTGTCATCGACCATGGCGTCGGCATCCCGCAGCCGCTGCAGGGGCGCATCTTCGAACGGTTCTACCGCGTCGACCCGGCACGCTCGCGCCTGACGGGGGGCACCGGTCTCGGATTGTCGATCGCGAACCACCACATCCGCGCCAACGGTGGCACGATAGACGTGTGGTCGAAGCCCGGCGAAGGCTCGACCTTCACCGTGGCGCTGCCGCTCGCCGGCACCGCCGTCAACATGGACAAGGAGCATGAACGATGACACGCATACTCGTCGTCGAAGACGAGCCGTCCTACCTTGAGCCGCTGCTCTTCCAACTGGCGCGCGAAGGCTACGAGGCGCATGGCGCCGCAAGTGGTGAGGAAGGTTGGGCGCTCTACGAAGAGATGCCCTTCGACCTGGTCATCCTCGACCTCATGCTCCCCGGCATATCGGGCACGACGCTCTGCCGGCGCATCCGCGAGACGCATCCGGTGCCCATCATCATGGTGACCGCAAAATCGACGGAGAACGACGTGATCGTGGGCCTTGAAATCGGGGCCGACGACTATGTGACCAAACCATACTCATTCCGTGAACTGCTCGCGCGTATCCATGCGGTGCTGCGCCGCAGCCTCGAGTCGCAGTCCAACAGCGCGCCGGTGGCCGATGAGACACTCGTCTGCGGGCCGGTGTCCATGGACGTGGCCTCGCACGAAGTGCGCATCAACGGCGTCCTCACGGCGTTCCCACTCAAGGAATTCGAGGTGCTCGAATACCTGATGCGCAACAAAGGGCGCGTGCTGACCCGGCAGCAACTCATCGGCCGGGTGTGGGGCAGTGATTATGTGGGCGACACGAAGACCCTCGACGTGCACATCAAACGCATCCGCGCGAAGATCGAGCGCGATCCCTCGAACCCGTCGATGCTCACGACCGTGCGCGGGCTCGGCTACCGGATCAGCGGCGAACCTTCACACTGAGTTCATGTTCACCGGCCATCGGCATCGCCATCCTCCCTTACACTGGTGTGGTCGGATAGAATGGCATCGTGACCAAAGGAAACCACATGCATACCAATCTTGCGCGGCGCGCGTTCGCGGCATTGTGCGGCGTGGCGCTCGTCGTTGCCGCAGCGGCATGCGGAGACAACACGGATCCGTCGGACCGGCCGGTCTCCAACGCCTCGTCGATCTCGGGCAGTTTCGCCGGCGCCGGCGCGTCATCCCAGCAGACGGCCGTCGAAGCATGGATCGCGGGCTACCAGAAGACCAACCCGGACGCGAAGATCTCGTACAATCCGTCCGGTTCCGGGGCGGGCGTCGTCACCTTCCTGACGGGTGCGACCGTCTGGGCCGGATCCGACAAGCCGCTCGACAGCGCGCAGGTCGAGGAATCCAAACAGGTGTGCAGCGGCAGCACCGCGTTCGATGTGCCCGTCTACATCTCGCCGATCGCGATCGTCTTCAATCTGCGGGGCGTGTCCGACGCGGGCAAGCACATCAACATGGACGCCTCCACGATCGCGAAGGTGTTCAACGGCAAGATCACGCGTTGGAACGACCCGACGCTGGCCAAGCAGAACCCGGACCTCGACCTGCCGGACCTGCCGATCACCGTGGTGCACCGTTCCGACAAATCCGGCACAACGCTCAACCTGCTCGAATACCTCAAGGCGACGGCCGGCAAGGACTGGCCATACCAGCTTTCCGAAAACTGGCCGAACGACGTGGGGCAGGGCGCCAAGGGCACCTCCGGTGTCATCAGCACGATCGACCAGGCGAACGGCACCATCGGCTACGCCGACCTTTCGCAGGCGGGTGACATGGGCACCGTCGCCGTCAAGGTCGGCGGCGAGTACACCGAGATCTCGGCCGACGCCGCGTCGAAGGCCGTGGCCGATTCCAAGCTCGACGAATCCGTTCCGGGCGCCAACCGCGTCGTCCTGGACATCAACCATGCCACAACGGAGCCGGGCGCGTACCCGATCGTGCTCGTCTCGTACGACATCGCATGCCCCATCTACCGCGATGAGAACACGGCGCGTTTCGCAAAGTCATGGCTTGGGTACATCACCGGCAACGCAGGGCAGGACCAGGCGAAGAACGCGACCGGCTCCGCCCCCCTCCCCGAGAACATCGCCCAATACGTGCGCGCATCGATAGACGCCATTGAAGTGAAGTGAGGCCCATGTCCACGGCATCGAAACCATCAGCATCGCCCGCTGCGTCGTCGCTGACGCAACCGGTCAACGGGCAGAAGGCGGACCGCGTGTTCCGCGGCGTCGCCTATGCATGCGGCATCCTCATCCTCGTCACCCTCGCGGCGGTCGCCCTGTTCCTGCTGTTCCGCGCATGGCCGCTCATTGGCGGCGACCAGCAGGCGAACAGCGCGGTCATCGAGAACTTCACCGGCGGCAAAGCCAAGAGCTTCTGGGGGTATGTGGGCCCGCTGCTGTTCGGCACCGTGCTCGTGGCGGCGCTCGCGCTTGTGCTCGCGTTCTTCGTCTCGATCGGCATCGCGCTGTTCATCTCGCATTACGCACCCAAGCGCCTCGCGGCGGTACTCAGCTACATCGTCGACATCCTTGCCGCGATCCCCTCGGTCATCTACGGCCTGTGGGGAGGCCTCGTGCTCGTGCCGACGATCTACCCGTTCTGGAACTGGATCGCCGAATACCTCGGCTGGATCCCGCTGTTCGCCGGGCCGGCCGCGAACCCGCCGCGCACCGTGGCGACCGTGGCGCTCGTGCTCGCGATCATGATCCTGCCGATCATCACGTCGATCGCCCGCGACATCTTCCTGCAGACGCCGAAGCTCCTCGAAGAGGCGGCCCTTGGCCTGGGCGCCACCAAATGGGAGATGATCAAACTGTCGGTGCTGCCGTTCGGCAAATCCGGCGTCATCTCGGCGTCGATGCTCGGCTTGGGCCGTGCGCTCGGCGAGACGATGGCCGTGCTCATGATCCTGTCTCCCGGCCTCAAATACTCGTTCAAACTGCTGCAGGCGTCGCAGAACCAGACCATCGCCGCGAACATCGCTGCACAATACCCGGAAGCTGACGGCATCGGCGTCTCGGTGCTCATCGGCACGGGCCTTGTGCTGTTCGTCATCACGTTCCTGGTGAATCTGCTCGCGCGCCGCATCACCGAGAAAGCGGGGAAGTGATGACCCAGACGAACCCCACCGGCACCGCACACACGCCGACGACAGACGCGGCGCCCGTCATCGATTTCGACAAGTTCAAGCCGACGCGGTCGTACACGGCCGCGCGCAAACGCAAAGACATCGCGATGCGCACGCTCATCATCCTCGCGTTCATCGTCGCGCTCATCCCGCTCATCTCGGTGCTGTGGACGACGCTTGTGCGGGGCTTCCGCCGTCTCAACTGGGATTTCCTGAGCCACAACATGACGAACGTCATCGGCGGCAACCCAACGCCGTCGGGCGGCTATGGCGGCATCCTGCATGCGATCCTCGGCACGTTGGAGATCACGCTCGGCGCGATGGTCATCTCGATCCCGATCGGCGTCATGTGCGCCGTGTACCTCATCGAATACGCCGGCGGGTCGAAACTCGCGCGCACCATCCACCTGCTTGTGGACGTCATGAGCGGCATCCCGTCGATTGTGGCTGGCCTCTTCGCCTATTCGATGTTCGCGATCCTGGTGGGGCCGGGCACGCTCAACGGGTTCGAGGGGTCGGTCGCGCTGTCGCTGCTCATGATCCCGACCGTGGTGAAGACCACCGAAGAGATGCTCAAGATCGTGCCGAACGACCTGCGTGAGGCGTCGCTCGCGCTCGGTGTGACCAAGCAGCGCACCATCACCAAGGTCGTGTTGCGCACCGCGCTTTCGGGCATCGTCTCCGGTTCGATCCTCGCGATCGCGCGCGTCATCGGCGAAACGGCGCCGTTGCTCATCACAGCCGGATACATCGTCTCGACGAACGCGAACCTGTTCGGTGGCGAGATGACGACGCTGCCGGTGTACGTGTACCAGGAGTATTCGAAGTACCGCGCGAACTGCCCGGCGGACGCCGCAAGCGGATGTGTGACGACGATCCCGATGGAGCGCGCGTGGTCCGCCGCGCTCGTGCTCATCGTCATCGTGCTCGTCCTCAACCTCATCGGCAGGATCGTCGCGAAAGTGTTCGCACCGAAGAAGAAATAGACGGCAAGCCCTTCACAATCGTCTGAACAGCAAGGAAAGAACGTATGGGACAGCAAATTGATATCAATCATCTCAACATCTACTACGGTAGTTTTCTCGCGGTAGAGGATGTCAATCTGCACATCGCCGCGAACAAGGTGACGGCGTTCATCGGGCCGTCCGGTTGCGGCAAGTCGACCGTGTTGCGCACGCTCGACCGCATGCATGAGATCACGCCGGGCGCGCACTGCACGGGCGAGGTGCTGCTCGAAGGGCAGAACCTGTACGCCCCCGATGTCGACCCGGTGGCGGTGCGCCGTGACATCGGCATGGTCTTCCAGCGGCCCAACCCGTTCCCAACCATGTCGATCCGCGAGAATGTGCTCGCGGGCGCGCGCCTCAACAACCGGAAGATCTCCAAGTCGGATGCGGACGACCTGGTGGAGTGGGCGTTGCGCGGCGCGAACCTGTGGAACGAGGTCAAGGACCGTTTGGACAATCCGGGCATCGGCCTGTCGGGTGGCCAGCAGCAGCGTCTGTGCATCGCGCGCGCCGTGGCCGTGCACCCGCAAGTGCTGCTCATGGACGAGCCGTGTTCGGCGCTTGACCCGATCTCGACGCTCGCGGTGGAGGACCTGATCGAGGAACTCAAGCAGGACTACACGATCGTCATCGTGACGCACAACATGCAGCAGGCGGCGCGCATCGCCGACTACACCGCGTTCTTCAACCTCAAGGCGGTGGGCCAGCCCGGGCATTTGGAGTATTTCGCGGACACGTCCACGATGTTCAACAACCCGCAGAACGAAGAGGCGGAACGCTACGTCTCCGGCCGCTTCGGCTGATCGGCACGCAAGTCCATGTATCGGGGTCTTCCAAGGGAGGGCCCCGATTTTTTGTATCGGGACGTCGCATACGCGGGCGTGCCCCACAATGTTGTCCGACTGTTCACCGTGCGTTCACCTGAACTGGTTTTCGGCACCATCACGCGGTTTTACGCTGGGAGTGTAATGCACAACCAGACGAAATCAGATGGTTTCGTCGACGTCTTGAAAAGAGAACACACAGCTCATGAACAACCACATGGTGACCCGTTCGCTCGCCGCGGTATGCGGCGTAGGTCTGCTCGCTTCCCTCGCGGCCTGCGGAGACAACACCGCCGCCCCGGAAAGCACATCGGCCACGAAGGATGGCGTCGCATCGCTCACCGGCGAATACGCCGGCGCCGGCGCGTCATCCCAACAGACGGCCGTCGAAGCATGGATCGAAGGGTTCCGTTCCCAGGCGCCCAACGCCACCGTCGCCTACAACCCGTCCGGTTCGGGTGCGGGCGTGAGCACATTCCTGACCGGCTCGACCGTCTGGGCGGGCTCCGACAAGGCATTGAGCGCCGAGGAGATCGAACAGTCGAAGAGCGTATGCGCGTCGGGTACCGCGTTCGATGTGCCCGTCTATGTCTCCCCAATCGCCGTGGCATTCAACCTCGACGGCATCTCCACCGCGGGCAAGCACGTCAACATGGACGCCGCGACCATCGCGAAGGTCTTCAACGGCGAGATCACCCGGTGGAACGACCCGGCGATAACCGAACAGAACCCCGGGCTCGACCTGCCCAACCTCACCATCACCGTGGTCCACCGTTCCGACAAGTCGGGCACGACGCTCAACTTCGTCAGCTACCTCAAAGACGTGGCCCCAAGCGCGTGGCCCCACGACCTTTCCGAGAACTGGCCGAACGAAGTGGGGCAGGGCGCCAAGGGCACATCCGGCGTCGTCTCCACGATCAAACAGGCCAACGGCACCATCGGCTACGCCGACTTCTCGCAGGTGGGCGACCTGGGGACGATCGCCGTCAAGGTGGGCGACGACTACACGCCCATCTCGGCCGATGCCGCGTCGAAGGTCATCGCGGATTCGCCGGTCGACACCAGCGTCGACGGTGACAACCGCATCGTCATTGACATCAATCACAAGACCGCGGCCACCGGCGCGTACCCAATCGTGCTCGTCTCGTACGACATCGTGTGCCCCGCGTACAAGGAATCCAATGACGCGACGTTCGCCAAGGCCTGGCTCACCTACGTCACCAGCGCCGAAGGGCAGAAGGCCGCGCAGGACGCCGCCGGCACCGCGCCGCTGCCAAGCAACCTGACGGGCAAGATCACGGCGTCGATCGATCAGATCAAGGTCGGCTGACGCGCCATGACCAGTACGACCCGTACCAGCGAACAGCACAGTGACGCGCTCCGGCGCGCCAACGGCGCCATGGCCGACCGTCTGTTCAAAGGGGCTGCCTACGGCAGCGGGCTGTTGATCCTCGGCCTGCTCGCCGCGGTCGCCGTCTTCCTGCTCATGCGCGCATGGCCCGTCGTGGCCGGTCCGCGCGACGCGACCCAGGCGGTCATCGCGAGTTTCACCGGCGGCCGGTTCGACTCGTTCGTGCAATACGTCGGGCCGCTCCTCTTCGGTTCGGTCCTCGTCGCCGCGCTCGCGCTCGCTATCGCGTTCTTCGTCTCCATCGGCATCGCGATCTTCATCTCGCAGTACGCGCCACGGCGCCTCGCCGCCGGTCTCAACACCGTCGTCGATCTGCTCGCCGCGATTCCCTCGGTCGTCTACGGCCTGTGGGGCGCGCTCGTGCTTGTGCCGGCCACCTACCCGTTCTGGGATTGGACGGCGCAACATCTGGGCTGGATCCCATTGTTCGCCGGCCCCGCCGCCAACCCGCCGCGCACTGTGGCGACCGTCGCGCTCGTGCTCGCCGTCATGATCCTGCCGATCATCACCTCGATGACGCGTGACGTGTTCATGCAGGCACCGCGGCTGCACCAGGAGGCGGCGCTCGCGCTCGGCGCGACGAAGTGGGAGACCATCAAGCTCGCGGTGCTGCCATTCGGCAGATCCGGCATCATATCCGCTTCGATGCTCGGCCTGGGCCGTGCGCTCGGCGAGACGATGGCAGTACTGATGATCCTGTCCCCGGGATTCGGCTATTCGTTCAACCTGCTCGAAGCGTCCAAAGACCAGACGATCGCCGCGAACATCGCCGCGCAATACGCGGAGGCGAACAATCTGGGCGTCAGCGTGCTCATCGCGACGGGACTGGTGCTGTTCGCGATCACGTTCGGCGTGAATTACGCGGCGCGCAGACTGACACAGAAGGCAACCTCATGACGACAATCGATCACGGCGCACTGCTCGACACGCAGCACATGATCCCCGACATCGACATCGACGCATTCAAGACGTCGCGCTCCACGGCCAAGGCGCGCGCACGCAAGGACCAGATCATGCGGGTCCTGTTCACGGCCACGTTCGCAGTCGCCACGATCCCGCTCGTCTCACTGCTGTGGACCACGGTGGCCAACGGCGCGAAACGCCTCAACGTCGGGTTCCTCACCCACAACATGACCGGCGTCATCGGCGGCAACCCCACGGCCGTCGGCGGCTATGGCGGCGTGCTGCACGCGATCATCGGCACATTGGAGATCACGCTCGGCGCGATGGCCATCTCCATCCCCATCGGCGTCATGTGCGCCGTGTACCTCATCGAATACGCGAAAGACGGCCGGCTCGCCAAGACGATCCGCCTGCTCGTGGACGTCATGAGCGGCATCCCATCGATCGTCGCGGGTCTCTTCGCGCTCTCGCTCTTCGCAATCGTGTGTGGTCCAGGCACGTTCAACGGGTTCGAAGGGTCGGTCGCGCTCGCGCTGCTCATGCTGCCCACGGTGTGCAAATCCTCGGAGGAGATGCTCAGGATCGTGCCGAACGAGTTGCGCGAGGCCTCGCTCGCGCTCGGTGTGACCAAGCAGCGCACCATCACCAAGGTTGTGCTGCGCACCGCGCTCCCCGGCATCGTCTCCGGGTCGATCCTCGCCGTCGCGCGCGTCATCGGCGAGACCGCGCCGCTGCTCATGACGGCAGGCTACATCGTCTCGACGAACGTGAACCTGTTCAGCGGGCAGATGACGACCCTGCCGGTGTACGTGTACCAGGAATATTCGAAACTCACCGCGAACTGCCCGCCGAACGCCGGCGCGTCATGCGTGACGACGATCCCGATGGAGCGCGCGTGGTCGGCCGCGCTCGTGCTCATCGTCATCGTGCTCGTCCTCAACCTCATCGGCAGGATCGTCGCAAAGATCTGTTCGGTCAGCACCGAACGCTGAAAGGAACGCCCAGACATGGGACAACAGATTGATGTCAACCATCTCAACATCTACTACGGTGACTTCCTTGCGGTAGAGGACGTCAACATCAACATCGCCGCGAACAAGGTGACCGCGTTCATCGGGCCGTCCGGTTGCGGCAAGTCGACCGTGTTGCGCACGCTCGACCGCATGCACGAGATCACGCCGGGCGCGCACTGCACGGGCAAAGTGCTGCTCGAAGGGCGCGACCTGTATGCGAAAGACGTGGACCCGGTGGCGGTGCGCCGTGACATCGGCATGGTCTTCCAGCGGCCCAACCCGTTCCCAACCATGTCGATCCGCGAGAATGTGCTCGCGGGCGCGCGCCTCAACAACCGGAAGATCTCCAAGTCGGATGCGGACGACCTGGTGGAGTGGGCGTTGCGCGGCGCGAACCTGTGGAACGAGGTCAAGGACCGTTTGGACAATCCGGGCATCGGCCTGTCGGGTGGCCAGCAGCAGCGTCTGTGCATCGCGCGCGCCGTGGCCGTGCACCCGCAAGTGCTGCTCATGGACGAGCCGTGTTCGGCGCTTGACCCGATCTCGACGCTCGCGGTGGAGGACCTGATCGAGGAACTCAAGCAGGACTACACGATCGTCATCGTGACGCACAACATGCAGCAGGCGGCGCGCATCGCCGACTACACCGCGTTCTTCAACCTCAAGGCGGTGGGCCAGCCCGGGCACCTCGAGTACTTCGCCGATACCACCACCATGTTCAACAACCCGCAGAACGAAGAGGCGGAACGCTACGTCTCCGGCCACTTCGGCTGATTGGGCGCCGCGGCTCGCCGCTCCGGCGTGTCGCCACAGCAGGGGCGTGTTTGTTCGCTGTGGGCATACAGTTCGGCGTGCCGCGCCATGGGGCGGCAACATCCAGAACACATTCGCATGCTAGCCTCGTGCTGTTCCGTCCTCGGGCGGGCATCAACAACGAAGGTTTCACGAGAAGAAAAACAGGTTTTCCATGGAGAAGTTTTTCCATCTGAAAGAGAACGGTACGTCCGTGTCGACCGAGTTCATGGCCGGCCTCACCACGTTCTTCGCGATGTCCTACATCATCATCGTCAACCCGCAGATCCTTTCGCAGACCGGCATGCCGTGGGGCGGCGTCTTCCTCGCCACCATCATCGCGTCCATCGTCGGCACGCTCGTCATGGGCCTGTTCGCGAACGTGCCGTATGCGCTTGCTCCGGGCATGGGCCTCAACGCGTTCTTCACCTACACCGTCTGTTTCGGCCTTGGCTTCACGTGGCAGGAGACGTTGTGCATGGTGTTCCTGTGCGGTCTGATCAACATCCTCATCACGGTCACCAAGGTGCGCCAGATGATCATCCGCGCTATCCCCGATGCGCTGCAGCACGCGATCGGCGGCGGCATCGGCCTGTTCGTGGCATACGTGGGCCTGCTCAATGTGGACCTCATCACGTTCACCACGAAGGACGCCGAGTCGGCCGGCAAGGGTCTGTCCACCGGCGCCACGCCGGGCCTCGCCACGTTCAACAGCCCCACGCTGTGGTTGTTCCTCATCGGCCTGCTGCTCGTCATCGTCTTCACGATCCTCAAGATCAAGGGCGGCATGCTGCTCGCCATCGCCATCACCACGGTCATCGGCATCCCGATGGGCTTGACCACGATGAACAACTCGATTTCGATCGGTGACGCGTTCGGTCAGCTGCCGCAGACATTCGGCGCGCTGTTCACCGGCGAGGGCTTCGGTTCGCTCTTCTCGAACCCAGGGCGTCTGCCGCTCGTGCTCGTCACGATCTTCGCGTTCTCGATGTCCGATGTGTTCGACACGCTGGGCACGTTCATCGGCACCGGCCGCCGCACCGGCATCTTCTCGAAGGCCGACGAGGAATCGGCTGAGAACGGCTCCGGTTTCAAGACCAAGATGGACAAGGCGCTCTTCGCCGACTCCGTGGCCACGTCGATCGGCGCGATCTGCGGCACGTCGAACACCACCACCTACGTCGAATCGTCCGCCGGCATCGCCGCGGGTGGCCGCACCGGCCTCACCTCGGTCTTCGTCTCGCTGTTCTTCGCGCTGTCGATCTTCTTCGCCCCGGTCGTCTCCGCCGTACCGAGCGCGGCCACGGCCGGCGTGCTCGTCATCGTCGGCTGCATGATGGCGGCCTCGCTCAAGGAAGTCCGTTGGGACGACATCAGCGAAGCGATCCCGGCGTTCTTCGCCTCGGTGTTCATGGCGTTCGCGTACTCGATCAGCTACGGCATCGCCGCTGGCTTCATCACCTACTGCATCGTCAAGGTGTGCCGCAAGAAGGCGAGCGAGGTGCATCCGATCGTCTGGATCGTCTCGGCCCTCTTCATCCTCGACTTCATCTGTATGGCCATCCTGCAGTAGTCGGGGCCAGCCCCAACCGCAAGGGTGGTGTACGTGGACATTCCATGTGCACCACCCTTTTTGCTGTGCCCTCTTGTGCTGTACCATCTTTTCGGTGTACCGCCCCACACCTCTTTTGGTGTACCACCTTTGTGGTGCATCATCCTTATCGTTACGGGTAGTGCTTCTGTTGCTACGGGCAGTGTTTCCACCTGCACTTTCGTTCTAAAAACGTTGGGAGATGGCGGGATGCTTACTCGGAAAAGCACTACCCGTAGCGAAGCAAGCACTACCCGTAGCAGGGGAGAGAAGTGCGTACGACATACAAGTACTGCCCGTAGCTTTTGGACTACGGGCAGCCTGGGGGAGAGTGCGCTATTGGTGGACGCTCACTTCTTTTGGGTGGCTTGCATCTGGTCGATGATCTCGGTGATCCATTCGTGCAGGCCCTTGTAGTTGGAAGGCATCTGCTCGGTCATATCGACCACGGGCACATTGCCGGAGTCCGCGGCGGAGACCAGCTGGTCGGTCATGTCGCTCGGCTCCTGCGAGTTGATGATGAGCATCTTCGCGTCGCCCTTCTTGAGTAGGTCGGTGAACTGCTTGATGTCGGACGGCGTTGGCTCGCTCTCGTTCGCGGCGGCCTGCTTGTAGCCCTTCGGCGTCACATCCTTGAGCCCCATGTCGTCGGCCAGGTATTCGGCCACCGACTCCGTGGCGGCGTACGGCATGGCGTCGTCGGCCTGCGCCACGGTGGCAAGCTGTTCCTCGAGCTTGTCTTCGGCGGCCTGCCACTTCTCGTTGAGCGCCTGGAACTGCGCCTTGTGCTCGGGCATGATCTTTTCGTACGCGGCGGTGATCGCGTCGGCTGTCTTCGCGCGCACGTCGGACGAGAACCACACATGTGGGTTGTCTCCGGTCTTCTTGCCGCCTTCGTCCGCGGCGTCGATCACGATCGCCTTGGATTGCTCGGCCGCTTTGACCGCCCATTCGTCATAGCCGGCGCCGTTGACGATCGCGACCTGTGCGTGCTGGAACTTCGAGATGTCGTTGGACGTAGGCTCGTAATCATGCGCGTCAGTGCTCGTGTTGTTGAGGATCGATGTGACGTCCACGTACGACCCGCCCAGTTCCTTCGCGAGCGAACCCCACTGGTTCGACGCGGCGATCACGGTGATCACGCTGTCTTTGTCTGCCGTGCTCGATGCGGATGGCGTGTCTTCGCTTTGGCCGGAGCACGCCGCCACGCTGGCCGCCAATACGATGGCGGTGAGTGCGGCGAACGCCCGGCGAATCCATGTGTCCATAGGTGTTTCCTTCACTGTTCGGTGCTTGTGTGGTGCTGGTGTTCGGTTGCGTGTCTACATCTGTACGGGCCGCCCGCGCGCATACATATATGTGCACACGGCTGGGCTCTGCTATTCGAGCATAGCACACTACTGAGAATGATTCTCAATATGCGCGGAACTCGCGCAATTTCTTTGATTGTAGGGCGTGTGGGATTACCCAAGCTGGAGAAATGGGCGTATTGACTTCAGGGCTTACCCGTGCGACACGCCCGGGGTGCCATACGTCGGCGGTGCACGGTAGATTCAAACTCTTGTAAACCACAGACCGTTGGTTGAGGGTCACCCGTGACCCTACGAAGTTTGGTTCGCCAAGCCAGCGCAGGTTGAGAAACAAGGATCCTTGATAGTTCAAGGACGTTTGCCGCTCTGCCTGTGCGCAGGGCTTTTTTGTTGCCCGGGTTTGGCGCCCCGCCTCACAGTCAACGGCCGACTTAGGAAGGAACGCCATGAAGAGGCCCGAAAAGGAAGTGGTGGTCGCCGAGCTTACGGAAGCATTCCGTAACGCTGACGCGGTCTACCTGACCGAGTACCGCGGGCTTACCGTTCCGCAGATCTCCGATCTGCGCGAAAAGCTAGGCCGCGATACTTCCTATACTGTGGCTAAGAACACGCTGTTCCGCATCGCCGCTAAGGAAGCCGGCATTGAGGGTCTCGATGAGATGCTCACCGGTCCTTCCGCCGTCGTCTTCGTGAAGGGTGACTTCATCGACGCTGCGAAGATTCTGCGTGACTTCGCCAAGACCAACAAGGCCCTCATCGTCAAGGGCGGTTTCGCAGACGGAACCGTGTACGACGCCGAGGGTGCCAAGCAGCTCGCAGACCTCAAGTCTCGTCCGGAACTGCTTGCCGAACTGGCCGGCGCCCTCAAGGGCACCATGGCCAAGGCCGCACGCCTGTTCAACGCGCTGCCGACGAAGGCCGTTCGCACGGTCGACGCCCTGCGCGAAAAGCAGGAGAAGGCTGCCTGATCGCCCTGCGGTTCACCGCAGTGCAATCGGTCGGAATAAACCGGAAAACAAAGAAAAATTTCAGGTGTGCGGAACACAAACAACCCGCCGCGCGCCACGATTGAAAGGAAGCCATAATGGCTAAGTTCACCCAGGATGAGCTGCTCGAAGCTTTCGGTGAAATGACCCTCGTCGAGCTCTCCGAGTTCGTCAAGGCCTTCGAAGAGAAGTTCGACGTTGAGGCCTCCGCTCCGGTCGCCGTCGCCGCTGCTGCCGCTCCGGGCGCTGCTCCGGCCGAGGAAGAGAAGGATGAGTTCGACGTCATCCTCTCCGCCGTTGGCGACAAGAAGATCCAGGTCATCAAGGCTGTGCGTGGCATCACCAACCTCGGCCTCGCCGAGGCCAAGGCCCTCGTGGACGGCGCTCCGAAGCCGGTCCTCGAGCACGCCAAGAAGGAAGACGCCGAGAAGGCCAAGGCTCAGCTCGAAGAAGCTGGCGCCACCGTCGAGCTCAAGTGATTTGCGCGGCATAAGCCGCATATCACTTCAGGACATGACGTCTGACCCCGTAGGGCACAAGCCCTGCGGGGTTTTTCTTTCCGGTCAGTCGGGTGTGAACACCCGCCGCGTACCCCGGTGAAACACCGTGTATTGCGATAGACTGGCGGGAGTAAGAGCGATTGGCTGCCGCAGTGCTTGATTGGGCGTGCTGCGTACAATGGTGCAGCGCGTGCCCACTCGATGAAAGGAAGGTCCCACGGTGAGCGGTGATCAACAAGCAACGACGAAATGGATGATCCGCGTGGATGGGTCGGATTTGACCAGCGTCGAGGCCGGGCAGACCGTGGAGATAGGTCGTAAACCGTTGCGCCCTTTGAGCGATGACGGCACCACCCGCGTCGAGATCCTCGACGACACCCGCTCGATGTCGAAGCGCCACGCCGAATTCTCCGTGAAAAGCGACGGTAACGCGATTCTGCGCGACATGAACTCCACGAACGGCACGTATCTGGTTCGTCCGGGCAACGACTTGGTGCGCCTGCCCTCCGGTTCCGACTTCGCACTGACCGACGACACCGTGCGCCTGCAGTTCGGCGACGTGCCAGTGGATTTTGTGCGCTTCATCGACGACAGCACCACGCACCGTGACGACCCGTCCGTGGCGAACCTGTTCGACTACGCGCTCGACAATGTGGCGTCCGAACCGGAGGCATCGGAGCTTTCGGTGGACGATATCCTCAATCTGCGCGCCGGAGAGCCCACCAACATCTTTGATTCCAACAGCGTGCGCACGCGCGCGCACGAGTTGCGCGAAGCGGAACGGCAGACCTTTGTGCCGTTCGCACAGCCGATCAACCCGGTGACCACGAACGATGCGGTCGAAGAGGACGCGCCCGACGCGGCTCCCCGCGACCTGTTCGCGGATGCGCACGATGTGGCCGCAGGCAAGATCGACGAGCCTGCGGTGAAGAAAGAGGAGTTCGTGCCGCGCATGCATGACGGCCCGCGCCACGCCGGTGGGCGCCCGGCCGACCGTCTGATCTCCGTTGACGAATTGGGCAAGCCGCGCCTGCCCGACATCATGCCGCTGCAGATGACGCCGCAGCAGCCTGCAGTCCAGCAGCCTATCGCACCGCAAGCCGCCACCCAGCAACCTACCGTTCAGCAGACGCCTGCCACCCAGCAGACCTCCGCGCAGCCTGCACCTACTCAGGCCGCCCCCGTGCAGGAACCACAGCCGGCCTCCCAACCCACACCGGTCGTGGAACATGACACGCAGCCGATGGTGCAGCGCGCCCAAGAGCAGCAGGGGCAGGAGCAACGCCGCTTCGCCGAGCAGAGCACGGCCCTTGACTTCGAGGTACTCACCACGTCGTTGCACGCCGAACACCGTGAGGAGCCGGTAGCGGTGGATGTGCAGTCGGTTGCGCCCGCCACGACCGACGACGACGCGCGCTTCAAGCCCACCGCGCAGGTGAGCGAAGCGGACCAGCTTGAGCAGACGCAGGCCTTCACCCCGGCCTTCGAGCCCGGCTCGGTGTTCGAGCGCGTGGCCAAGGGCGAGTTCAACCAGCGCGAGGAGCTCGTGGAAGCCGGCGGCTACAACTCCGACCAGGCACGCCGCAGCGACGACTTCGCCGAACAATTCGAAATGGCACGCCATGCCGAACTGCTGCCGTTCCTCGCCATGAATCCGGCGCTGTACGACGACCTGTACGCATGGCTCGCCGCACAGGGAAACGCCGACGTGGACAAGGCGCTCAGCACCAATCCCGGTTACGAAGACTACCGCAAAGCGATGGGGAAGTGAGTCAACCCGATGACAGATAACACGGCGCAAACGCCGCAGGCCCTCAACACCTTGCGCACGTGGCGCGACGAATTCAAGGCGAACCTGGTGCCGTCCCCGCTTGAGGACGTGAGCCAGCTCTCCGCCAAGCTCGACCTGACGCACGCGCACCCCTCTGGGATCGCGCAGCTCTTCGGCAACGGCAGCGCACCGCTGCATTCGCTGTTCCGCGACAGCGGCATGCTGCGCGCCGCCGCGCGCCGTGCCGAACGTGTGCTTGACGACCAGAGCGCCAAAAAACGCTTCAGCGGCGTAGCCGAGCTCTCGCTCGTCGTGGGTGTGGCCACATGGAAGGGCAACAGCATGCCCGTGCTGCTCTACCCGGTGGAAGTGGCGCGTGACGGCACGCCGGTGGAGCACCATACCACCATCAGTTTCACCGGCCATGTGCGCCTCAACGCGCAGTTCCTGGCCGTGATGCGCGAACATGGCGTGCATCTGGACGAACGCCAGCTCTTCGACGGTTCGAACTACAAGAGCGGCACGCCGGAGACGGCCGCGGTGTTCACCGCGATCACGCAGATGGCGCAGCATGTGTTCCCTGACTTCTCGATCGAACGGCAGATCATTCTGGGCTGCTTCATGGACCCCTCCATGCAGATCCTTGTGGAAAGCCAGATGATCATCGACCACTTGGCCAAGGGCCCCAGCGGCAACGCGATGCTCGACGCGCTCGCCGGATTCCCAGAGGCACGCGACCACCTGTCGAACCAGCAGATGCCCCCATACAGCCCATTCGACGGCGACCCGCATTCGGAATTCGAAGTGGGCGATGTGGACAACACTGTGCGCTATGCCGCCAACATGGCCGCCGCAGGCCACAGCGTGTTCGTGGACGGCACGCAAGACACCGACACGGCAGAACAGGCCGCGGCAATCGCCTCGCGGTGCATCATGGCCGGCCGCTCGGTGCTGTATGTGCCCTGTGTGCCTGACCAGAAGCGCCGGTTCATCAACGTGATGCGCGCGAACGAGCTGGGCGGCCAGTTGCTCGACGTGGCCGACCAGAACGCCAACGCCGCGATCGACCACCAGCTGATCAGCGCGGTGGGCTACCAGCAGGGCGTGGCCACCTCGCGCTTCGACCAGTTGGCCGACGAGCTTGTGGGCGTGCGCTCGCGCCTCACCCGCTACCTCGGCGACCTGCATGGGGTGAACAAGACGTGGAACGTGTCCGCCTACCAGACCATCCAGAACCTGGCCAACATCTCCGAACTGCCCACACACCCTGCCACCCATGTGCGTCTGGGCAAAGAGGTGGCGCGCTCCATCGGCTCGTCGCTCGACGACTGGGCGAGCAAGCTCGAACGCGCCGGCGAACTGGGCGAATACACAATCGGCCCCGACGACACCGCATGGTACAAGGCCTCGCTGTATACGGAAGACGAGGCGATCGACGCCTACCAGCGTGTTGTGGACATGCTGCGCAACCTGCTGCCCGCCACGCGCGAGCAGGTGGAGTCGACCGTGAAGACGTGCGGCTTCTCGATTCCCACAACCGCGCAGGAGTGGACCAAGCAGGTCACGGTGCTCAAGAACCTGCGCCGTGTGCTCGACGTGTTCCAGCCCGAGATCTTCGAACGCGACATCGACGCGATGATCGAAGCCACCACGCCCAAGTCCGAGCGCAAATCCGAAGGCCAGTCCATGGGCTTCTGGGACCGCCGCCGCCAGATCAAAGAGGCGAAGAGCATGCTGCGCGTCGGCGCGCATGTCGAAGACCTGCACGATGCGCTCGTAGTCGTGGAGAAGCAGGCCCAGCAGTGGCGCCTGTTCGTGCCGCACGGCGGCTGGCCCGTGCTGCCGCCGAAGCTCGACGACATTGTGGCCACGCAAGAGGCGCTGCTGAGCAACATGACGGCACTCGACACCGTGCTCGCCACCACGCCCGAAGGCGGTGATCTGCAGACCGCCGACTTCAACGTGGTCGAGGAGCGCCTCAAGGCGCTGTTCGACGACCGCAAGGCGCTCGACACACTGCCCGAGCGTTGCAGCCTGGAGCGTGAACTTGACGCCGCCGGCTTCGGTGAGCTCATCGCCGACCTGCACGACCGCCATGTGCCGGTGAATGCTGTGCGCGACGAACTGCGGCTTGCATGGTGGACCACTGTGTTCGACGACATCGTGCACTCCTCGGCGATCATCTCGAACCAAGACGGTTCGGCGCTGCAAAGCGCCTCCGACCGCTTCATCCAAGTGGACACCGAGCATGTGCGCTCGGTGGGTCCCATGATCATGCAGGAATCGATGCGCCGCCTGTGCGACCTGCTGTTCGCCCGCACGCAAGAGGCGAACATGCTGCACACCGTGCTTGCAAGCCCCAACGCCACCTCGCTCAGCCGCATCCACCACGACCACCCTGAGATCCTGGCCGCGGCGAAGCCCGTGCTCATGGCCACGCCGGCCACGCTTGCCTCGGTGACGAAGCCCACGCCGATCGCCGACGTGGTGATCATCGACGCCGCCGCGCACTTGCCACCCGTGCTGCTGTTGAGCATCCTGTGCCGCGCACGCCAAGTGGTCGTGCTCGCACACCGCCAGACAATCACGAGCGGCAGCATCAGCGACCTGGTGCAATTGCTTCCCGACATCACCGTGCAGCCGCACCCCACCCGCCGCGACCCGCGCGTGAACATGTTCCTCATCGAACAGGGCTACGGCGAGGTGACGAACGACGTCGTACGCGAAAACGTGCAAGGCCATGTGCTCTACCACCAAATCGAAGCCACCGGCGTGCCGGTCATGGCGAGCGGACTCGTGGAGAGCAGCCAGCAGGAGATCGACGAAATCGTGGCGATGATCACCCGCCGCGCCCAGACCTTCACAATCGTGCCCGGCAGCTACATCCTGACCGTCGTGTGCATGACCGAGACGTTCCGCACGCGCCTTGGCGCCGAACTCAAGTCGCTCGCCACCAAGAACGAGTTCATGGGCCGGTTCCTGCGCCATGTGCGCATTGTGGACATCACCGACGTGACCGGCGCCCACGCCACCGATGTGATCCTTTCGATGAGCTACGCGAAGACGTCGCACGGGCGCCTGCTCCAGCAGTTCGGCGCCTTGGAAAGCGACGGCGGCCGCGGCATGCTGCTCGACGCGCTCGCGCTCGCCGACCACCACGTCGACATTGTGAGCGCGTTCGGCGCCGACGATCTGGAAGACGACCGACTGCACCACGCGGGCTCCAAGATGCTCAAGACCGTGTTGCAGTGGGCGCAGCGCCTGGGCAACGAGCAGCCGATTGAGCCGCAGCCCCGCCCGGACGCGTCCAACGTGCTGATCGGCGACCTGGCCGACCGCATCCGCGAGCGCGGTCTCAACGTGGCCGTGGACTATGGCCTTGACAATGGCATGCGCCTGCCGATGGTCGTGGGCGCGAAAGACAAGCCGTACACGTTGGCCGTGTTCACCGACGACGCGCAGTTCATGGGCATCCAGTCCACGCGCGAACGCCACCGCATCCTGCAGCAGGAGATGGGCGCCCTCGGCTGGTCGGTCATGACCATCTGGAGCGTGGCCGCGTTCGTCAACCCGGAGAAAGAGGTCGACCGCGTGGTGGCACGTTTGGGCGAACTTTATCAGGAGAGCAAATGACAAGCGAAGAGCCGCAAGACGGGGCCGCACGCCCCTACAGCGCCGAGCGCCGCACGCCACGCCGCCACAAGCGCGTGGTGGTGCGAGGCACCGAACGCTTTGACGCAGACGGTGTGAAGCTCGAACCAAGCGATGTGCGCACGCGCGAACAGCAGGCGGCCGACGACGACCGTCGCATCCTCGGTGAGCTGCCACCGCACTGGGGAGTGTTCCAAGAGCGCGCGTAGCCGGTGCCAACACGCGCCTGCGCCCCCGCGCCACTGCACAGGCATACGTGAGCGCGGTCATGGCTGTGGCCTTCTCTGCACGGCGATGATCGGCCCCTCGTTCTGGGCGGCGAGCACGCGCACCGCATCATCCGCCGGCATCGCGACCGGCGTGACGTGCATGCCGGTCGCATCATCGAGATGGGCCGCCGCCATCACCACCGCCTGTGTGCTCAGCGTGCACAATGTGGTCTCAGGTTCGTCGCACCCCACCACGGACGCCAGCTGGATGCTCGTGCCGGTGGGGAAGGGCTCCTGCTGGTCGCCGAGGCGCACGTCGATCACCGTATGGCCTTCAGGCACCGTTGGGCGCGTGCCCACCATCGACGGCAGCAGCACGTCGCCCGCGCCCACATCCACTTGGGCGAGCGCATCCACGGCGTCGCCCGTGGCGTGCAAGGCGCCGCGCAACGCCGCATGGTCCGGCACTTGTTCCAACCGCACATCCGCCGCGGTGATGATCGTGCCGCGCGCGATGCCGCGCTCCGCCACGACGACCGGCTGCGTGGCGACGGCGGACAGCACACATTCGAGCGCGCAGATCACGCCGAGCGCCGCGCACACCGCGGCAAGCAGCCGGCGAGTGCGCCGCTGCATAAGCCGCCCGTGCGGCGTGCGCGCGAACCACGACCGCGCACCGTTCTGTTCACGCTGGGTCCGCGCGTGCATATGAAACAAGGTCACCATGTGCTCCATGATGACCTTGTGCGCGCATGGGTGCCATGTACGTGCGGGTGGTGTGGTCGGACGGCCCGGTTGGCGTGTCGCATGTGGATAACCAGACCGGTGGCACCCGCGATTGTGGATGCGGACGCGGGTATCCACACATCTGTGGACAGGGCCTCGCGAGCGGGCCGCCGCAGCCTTACTTCGACGCCCCCTTGTCGGTGCGGTAGAACCCGCTGCCCTTGAACGTGATCGGCACGGCCGAATACACCTTGTGCACCGTCTCATGCCCGCACTTGGGGCATGTGGTGATCGGAGCATCGTCAAACGACTGGTGCTCGGTGAAGTCATATCCGCACTCTTTGCAACGGTAATGGTAGACAGGCATGCTGCTTCCTCTGCTTTCCTATGCGTTTCGCTGTTCGCGTTGAGCAATGCAACTGGTCATATCCTAATACCGGCATGCCCTAGCCAGTATTCCGCCCCGCGCGCAGTCGCGCACACTGACCAGCCACACTGTCCACTACAGCACCTCGAGCCGCTCCGGCGTCAGCACTGCGCTCACCGGCACATCGTGTGCGAGCGCCGGCACCGGCTCATCCGCGAATTCCCAAGGCCAACACACGGCCACGAGTGGCACGCCGGCCCTCCGCCATGCGAGCGCGCGGTCGTACCACCCGCCCCCGCGGCCGAGTCGTGCGCCATGCCGGTCGACGCGCAGCGCCGGCAGCACAATCACATCGCATGCGCCGAGCGCGCTGGCCTCGAGCACCGGCCCGCGCGGCTCGTCGGGCCGCAGCGTGCCGTGCGCCGGCTTCTCCGCGTGCGTCAGCGTGCGCAATTCGCCCGCGCCAATCGCGGTCCATCCGATCTGCGCGCCACTGCCGAGCCGCGGCACGAGCGTGCGCACACCGCGCTGCGCGAATAGCGAGAGCAGCGGCATCGTGCTGATCTCGGTGCCCATCGAAACATAGCAGGCGGCGGTGCGCACGCCGCCCAGCAGCGCCGACCCGTCGAGCAGCGCCGCACACCGCTCGCCGGCCTGCGTGCGGGACCGCCTATGCGCGCGCCGCCGCGCATAGGCCTGTTTACGTTCCGCCTGCTTGTGTTCCATGATCGCGCGCGCCGCTTCGTTGTCCGGTTCGCCGCGCGTCTGCCCGTCCTGTGTCATGCTTCCGTTCTACCACATGCCTTGCGCGCAAAACCACGCCGCAGCCCCGCGCGTGCGGGCGCGCCGTGTGAGAATGGGAACCGTGTCTGTATTGGAATCACTGCGTGCGGCACTGCACCGCCCCACCGAAAACAGCCTGAGGACCCCGCTCGAACTGCGCGCGCCGGCCGGGGCGCCGCCGCTCGTGCTGCGCACGATGACCGTGCGCGACGAGCAGGAGTGGGACGACGTGCGCATGCGCAACGCCGACTGGCTCGAACCGTGGGAGTCGAACGATCCGATGCGCCACCGGATCGTCACCTTCCCGCAGTGGATCGCCATGCAGCGGCGCGACGAACGCAACGGCGACGCGATCGTGTTCGTCATGGTGCTCGACGGCGCGATCATCGGGCAGATTTCGCTCGGCGCCATATTCCGCGGTGCGATGCGCACCGGCATCATCGGCTACTGGATCGACGAACGCTATGCCGGGCGCGGCCTGATGCCGCTCGCCGTGGCCATGGTGTGCGATTGGGCGCTGCAGATGCCCACCGGCCCGCGCCTGCACCGCATGGAAATCGACCTGGTCCCCGAGAACGAACGCTCGCGCGCGGTGGTGCGCAAAGTGGGCGCGCGGTACGAAGGTGTGAAGAAACGGTACATGTATATCAATGGCATCTGGCGCGACCATGAATCATACAGTCTGCTCGCAGAAGACGCGCCGCAGGGGTTCGTGCGTCGTCTGCTGTCCGACACGCCCAGCGAAAAGCCGCACGAGTTGTCCTAAATTCATTTATTCTTGAAGATTATGAAGTACGAATCACTAAGCACAATAGTTGTTTTGGTGATTATCGGCATCATCATGGCGGTGTGGTTGCCCAAACGGACTGTCAACGGCATGAAACAGGTGGTCAAACATCGGTCGGACCGGTATTCTTCTTCGCTACACTTGGTGAGTGAGGAGAGCGGCACCCGATTCTCCGATGTGCGCACACCGCAGGCGAAAGGGGCGATAATGCCAGCGACACAAACGGATCACGAGAAGAACCGTGCCTATATTGCGCAGGTGCGCGGGCTTCGTCGTGCCGCCGCGCGCCGCCGCCGCTGGCTCGCCGGGGGACTGCTCGCCGCTGCGGTCGTGGTGCTCGTGCTGGCGATCGCACTGCACTTCAGTCCGTTCTATGCGCTGATTCCGGCCGCATTGTGCGCCGTGGTGTGCGCGCTCGGCGTGCGCGCGTCGAAGCAGGCGCGCGCGTGGGAAGCCAAGATGGCGGCCAAGGAACGCGACCGCAAGCGCAAGACCGCCGCTGTGGCCAAGCGCGCCGCCAAGCAGCGCGCGCAGCAGGCCGCGGCTCAGGTGGCCGCCGCCGCGCCACACGAGGAAGACGCGCGCACCGACGTGCTGGAACAGCGCGAGATTCGCCGCGCGCTGCATCAGGGCCGCATCGAGCAGCAGGAGGCGCTCGCGCGCCGTCAGGCCGAGCAGGCCGCGCTGGCGGCACAGTCCAAGGCGCAGCCCGCGCAGCCGGCTGCGGCGAAGTCCGCTGAACAGCCCGCGGTGGTGTCTGAGAATCACAGGATGCACGCGCAGCTCGTGGTGCGCGACCATGACACGGCGTATCCGCTTGACGAAACGAACGAACTGTCACGCGTCTCGCCGGCCTCCGCCGTCGACGCGTTCGACATGGCCGTCAACCAGGACCTCATCTCGTTCTCGCTCGGTTCGCCGCGCAACGGTGTGGAAATCGAGCAGGACGACGCGCTGAGCCTCGAGATCAAGTCCACGCGGCAGGTGGCGAAGGCCACGCCGCGCGCCGTTGAACCCGATGCCGAGCCCGCGCCCGCCGCGAGTGATGCGGCGGAGCCGGCCGAGGAGAGCGGGCAGACGGACGCCAAGGCCGCCCAGCCGAAGCGCGCCGCCGTGAACGATTCGGTCGCGTTCCACGAGACCGAGGCCTCGGCCGCGGTGGAGGCGCCGGACGAGACGTCCGATTCGCTCGGGTCGAGTCTGGAGACGATCCTGGCGCGCCGCAACGGGTGACTTGTCGCAACACGTCGAAACCAGCCGGAGACGGCTGGTTTTTTGTTGCCATTGCTGGGTTTTCTCTCAAAGCGTTAGCACTCAAGTTGGCAGAGTGCTAAAAACCGCGCTAGGATAGGCAACTAGCGCAAGGGAACAGCGAGGCAAGTGTTTCGTCAGCCGCCTGCAGCACCGTTCCCGAGCGGGCATGATTCGATTACCGAATGGAAAGAGGTTCGCTGTGTCGTTCCCACTGAAGCCACTGGAAGACAAGATCATCGTCAAGCAGGCGGAGGCCGAGACCCAGACCGCATCCGGTCTGTACATCCCGGACAACGCCAAGGAGAAGCCGCAGCAGGGCGAAGTCCTGGCCGTCGGCCCGGGCCGCCGCGACGAGAAGGGTGAGCGCATCCCGATGGACGTGCAGGTCGGCGACAAGATCCTGTACTCCAAGTACGGCGGCACCGAGGTGCACTACCAGGGTGAGGACTACCTGATCGTCGCTGCGCGCGACGTGCTGGCGGTGCTTGCCTGATCAGGCCGCATACCGACATTGTTGGTCAGGCGGGGCGCGCTGGGGAGACCTGGCGCGCCCCGCTTTTTCGTTGCAATGACTGGGTTTCAAGGTGCTTGTCATGGTGCGACACGCCGACACTTGCCAAAAGTTAGCGGTTCGTGGCATACTAGCCAAGTTGCCGGTTGAGGCCTCAACCGAAAACGATGGCGGATTTCCCAAGCGGTCAAAGGGAACTGACTGTAAATCAGTCGCTTCGTGCTTCAGTGGTTCGAATCCACTATCCGCCACGCCTCGATAGCTCAGTGGTAGAGCACTTCCTTGGTAAGGAAGAGGTCGTGAGTCCGATTCTCACTCGAGGCTCTCTGGCGGGATAGCTCAGCTGGCTAGAGCGTACGACTCATAATCGTAAGGTCAAGAGTTCGAGTCTCTTTCTCGCTACTAAGGTCGGGGAACCGGCCAACGAACTAACACAAGAGGTGAATCCAATGGCAAGCAAGAGCGCCGACATTCGTCCGGGCATCACGCTGGCATGCACCGAGTGCAAAGAGCGTAACTACATTACGACCAAGAACCGTCGTAACACTCCGGATCGTCTCGAGCTGAAGAAGTTCTGCCCGCGCTGCGGCAAGCAGACCCTCCATCGCGAGACCCGCTGAGCTCACTAAGCTTATTTCAAAACCCGACCACACGGTCGGGTTTTTTGTTACTGTGGGCAGTATGACAACATTCGCTGAACTCACCACTATTGCAGTTGGTGGCAATATCGATCATTTCGTAGAACCCACAACCCGTGTCAGCATCATCGAAGAGGTGGAACACGCCGACTCCCACGGCATTCCCGTGTGCGTGATCGGCGGCGGGTCCAATCTGCTCGCCTCCGACGCCGACTTCCATGGCCTCGTGCTGCGTGACGCGCGCCGCCTGATCACCGTGCCCGACGAGGCGGCGCCGGTGGAAAGCGACGACCGCACCGTGCACGTGACCGCCGAAGCGGGCTGCAACTGGGACGATCTGGTGGACTTTTGCGTCGACCGCGGGCTCGAAGGCATCGAGGGACTTTCCGGCATTCCGGGCACCGTGGGTGCGAGCGTTGTGCAGAACATCGGCGCGTACGGCCAGGAGGTCGCCTCTTCGGTGGAATCCGTGGAGGTGTGGGACCGCGAAGACAAGAAGACGAAGACGCTGACCAACGTGGAGATGCAGTTCGGCTACCGCTCGAGCCTGCTCAAGACCAGCATGTACAAGGCTCCCGGCGTGCCGAACGACGAATTCTACCCCTCGCCGCGCTACATCGTGCTCTCGGTCACGTTCGCGCTCACCCACACCGAGGAAGGCACCGTCAACTACGCGCAGCTCGCGTCCGCGCTCCAGGTGAATCTGGGCGACCGCATGCCGATCGGCAAGATCCGCAGCGCCGTGCTCGGCGTGCGCGCCGGCAAGGGCATGCTCGAGGACGCCACACGCTACCGCCTGCCCGTCATGCAGGCGTGCAAACGCGAAGACCAGATCGAGCGCGCGATCGAGGCGCAACAGCGGTTCATCAACACGCATGACACGCCGGCGGACGTGGTGGACGAGCAGATGATGGCGGTGACCGGCCAGAACGAAGACGTGAACCGCCACAGCTGCGGCAGCTTCTTCATGAACCCGATCGTCAGCCAGTCGATCGCCGACCGTCTGCCGGACGACGCGCCGAAATACCCGGCCACGCTGCCTGACGGCTCCACCGGCGTCAAGCTCTCCGCCGCCTGGCTCATCGACCACGCCGGCTTCCACAAGGGCTACCGTGTCAGCGACGACGCCCCGGCCGCGCTGTCCGACCTGCATACGCTGAGCATCACGAACCGTGGCGGAGCCACATGCGCCGACATCGTCAAGCTCGCCGACACCATTCGCGAAGGTGTGCAGAAACAGTACGATGTGACGCTCATCCCCGAACCCGTGCTGGTGGGCGCGGTGATTGACTGACCTTCCCCTTACTAGCACGCACGTGCAGCTGGGTGGTTTCCAGCTGAAAGTGAACAGGATTCCGGTGGCGCCGTAAGATATGCAACATATCCGGCGCCGCCTTTTCTAGGTATGCCAAAAGCTTGAACAACGCCGGGAGAAGATAGCGAACATGCATTGTCAAGCAGGGAAAAGGCACGAACGTGCAGATATTCAGAACAAAGTCCGTCGAACAGACCATCGCGGAAACCAATGAGACGGGTCATGCACTCAAACGCAATCTAGGCTGGTGGGATCTGGCCGTCATGGGAGTGGCTGTGGCGGTGGGCGCCGGCATCTTCTCGGTCGGCGCCGAAGCGGCCGCCTTCCACGCGGGGCCAGCCGTCATCGTCAGCTTCATCATCGCCGGCGTGGTGTGCGGCGCGGCCGTCATGTGCTACGCGGAATTCGCGTCGATCATGCCGGTCGCCGGATCCGCCTACACCTTCACCTACGCCACCATCGGCGAGATCATGGCGTGGATCATCGGATGGGACCTCATCCTCGAAATGCTCATGGCCGGCTCGGTCATCTCGAAATACTGGGGCGTGTACCTCAACGACTTCATGCGGCTCATGGGCCTCAACTGGAACACGAACCTCAGTTTCGGCGCCTTCCATATCGACATCGCGCCAATCATCATCGTCGGGTTCTTCACCGCGCTGCTCGTGTTCGGCACCAAGATCGGCGCGCGCGTGGACGGCGCCATGACGATCCTCAAGATCGGCATCGTGCTCTTCGTCGTGGTCGTCGGGTTCTTCTACATCAAGTCGGCGAACTACACGCCGTTCGTGCCGCCGAGCGAACCGGCGAACCACGTGCAGCACGGCGAGCTCGGCGGCAGCATGGCGCAGCCGCTGTGGCAGTGGATGACGCACATGAAGCCCACCATCTACGGGTGGAGCGGCGTCATCTCGGGCGCGGCGCTCGTCTTCTTCGCGTTCATCGGATTCGACGTGGTGGCCACCGCTTCGGAAGAGACCAAGAACCCCAAGCGCAACGTGCCGCTCGGCATTGGCGTGGGCATGCTCCTCGTGATCGTCATGTACGTGCTCGTGGCCGTCGTGACCACCGGCATGGTCTCGTATAAGCAGCTCGCCAGTGTGGAAAGCCCCTCGCTCGCCACCGCGTTCGAACTCGTGGGCGCCGACTGGGCCGCCAAGATCATCAGCTTCGCAATCGTGCTCGGTCTGGCCACCGTGGTCATGGTGCTGCTGCTCGGCCTCACGCGCGTCGTGTTCGCCATGAGCCGTGACGGCCTGCTGCCGCGCGCCATGTCGAAGACCGGCGCACACGGCACGCCGGCCAAACTGCAGATCGTGGTGGGTGTGATCGTTGCGCTTGTGGCCGCATGCTTTGACATCAGCGTGCTCTCCGACATGGTCAACATCGGCACGCTTTCGGCGTTCACGCTTGTGGCGCTCGCGATCCCGATCATGCGCAAGAAGCGCCCCGACCTGCCGCGCACGTTCAAGATTCCCGGCAACCCGTGGGTGCCGCTCATCGTGGCCGCGGCGAACCTGTGGCTCATGCTCAACCTGACCGTGCTCACGTGGATCCGGTTCCTTGTATGGCTCGTGCTGGGATTCATCGTGTACTTCGCGTACAGCTACAACCATGCGCGCTTGGGGACCGGCGAACTCGACGCCGAGCTCGAGCGGTTCGACAAAGAGGAGCGCCTCAGGCAGCTGGGTGAAACGAAGACGCGCCACGACTGAGCCGCGGCACACTGGCGCCGAACGCCAATCGGCGGTAGTCTGGTAGACGATTTTGCAAGGAGGACACCATGGCCTATGTGATTGCGCAACCCTGCGTGGACGTCAAAGACAAGGCGTGCGTAGACGAATGCCCCGTCGACTGCATCTACGAAGGGCTCCGTTCGCTCTACATCAACCCCAACGAGTGCGTGGACTGCGGCGCATGCGAGCCGGTCTGCCCCACCGAGGCGATCTTCTACGAGGACGATTTGCCCCCGGAGTGGGAATGGTACAAAGACGCCGCCGTGAACTTCTTCGCCGAAGTCGGCGACTTGGGCGGCGCCCAGGCGGCCGGCCCAATCGGCAAGGACCCCGAGCGCGTGGCCGAACTGCCCCCGCAGAACGTCGCGTGAGTGCATCCGCCGCACATGATACAGGTTTGCCCCTTGCCTCCCGGTGTGGGAGGCAAGGGGCAAACCTGTATCATGCCGATTCAATGGTGTATGGCAACAGGGGATGATATCTGCGTGGTATATGCCTCTTTTCACCCCTCTGGTCCCCAATCAGGCTCTTGTCGAGGCTGGCAATTCAGCGGATTGCGCCATTTGGGGCTGTGGCGAGCATGTATCTCGGCTGGGGAGGAGCATTTTTCTTGCAACGACCCACTATCAACCTTGGGATGGCGCCATGAATACTTGCTTGATACTTGCCCCTTGGCCGGAAAATGCTCCTCCCCAGCCGAAATACAATCCAGCACCATGGTTTTCGGGGGTTTTGGGCGTTGCGCGCCTGCCGATCGGTCAATGAGGGGAACCATAATCGTCAGCAGTACAACCGCACCGCACCTGCGCGCCCGCACGTGCGCCCGAACCTTTGAACAAAGGAGCGTGAATGGGATTCCGCAGCTACTCCTCGCCGTATGACTGGTCGCGCGTGGCGCAATACAAGAACACGGCGCGGGTCCACGCAGGCGGCATGGTCGACCTGTCGATCGGGTCTCCGGCCGACCCCGTGCCGCAATCCGTGCGCAGTGCGCTCGCCGACGCAGCCAACAGCGCCAACGCCTACGGGTACCCGGCCACCGCTGGCACCCCCGACCTGCGCGCCGCCCTGCTCGAGTGGTTCCGCACGTGCCGCGACGTGGAGCTCGAGGCCATCGGCGCCGACGTGGTGCCGACCGTAGGATCCAAGGAAGCTGTGGCCCTCATGGCGTCGTTGCTGCATGTGGGCGAGGGCGACGTGGTGGTACAGCCCGCGGCATCGTACCCCACCTACGAGATCGGCACGCAGATCGCCGGCGCCCGCGTGCACAAAGTGGCCGACGTGGCCGACGTCGATTCATGGGCGCACCTCGATGGCGTGAAGGCCGTCTGGGTCAATTCCCCATGCAACCCCACCGGGCAGGTCATCGACGCCGCCGGCATGCGCCGCATCGTCGATGCCGCGCGCAAGATCGGCGCCGTCGTGCTCTCCGACGAATGCTACGCGCTCATGGCGTGGAACGACGCCAACGACGCGCCCGAAAACCGCGAAGCCTCGATTGAATCGTCACCGTGCGCCCTGCGCGCGGACGTCTGCGGCGGCGACGCCTACGGCGTGCTCGTGTTGTATTCACTGAGCAAACAGTCGAACATGGCCGGCTACCGCACCGCGTGCATCGCCGGCGACCACACTCTGGTGCGCGCCATGACCGAACTGCGCAAACAGATCGGCCTGATCGTGCCCGGCCCCGTGCAGGCGGCGATGGCGGCCGGCCTGCGTGACATGGCCGCCGTGCGCGAACAGCACAACCGCTACTACAGCCGCCTCAGCACGCTCGTCGAGGCCTTGCGCGCCTACGGATACGACGCGCACATGCCTCAGGGCGCGCTCTATATCTGGGTGCGCACGCTCGGCGACGACTGCTGGCAAGACATGGGCCGCCTCGCCGACTTGGGCATTGTGCCCAGCCCGGGCGAATTCTACGGCGCGCCCCAATACCTGCGCTTCTCCGCCACCGCGAGCGACGCGCAGATCACCGAAGCGGCAGAACGCCTGCACGCTGCGCTATAGACCCAGCCGCGCGCTGTTCGTGCCGAACTTGCCGCGCACGGCGTCGAGCGCCCGCTCTGCGCCACGCATGCGCTGCGCTGCGGTGGTGCGCTCGGGTGATGTCTCCTCTTCGAGCAGGTCGTCGAGTGTCGGCTGGATCACCGTGCGCTCGCGCTCGCTCAGTCCGCTCACCGACATGCCCGCCAGACGGATCGGCGACGCCAAACGCGTGAACGCGGCGCCCGGCGCCACACCCATCATGCCGCGCAACAGCTGCTCGCACACGGGGTAGAGGGCGCTCGCCGTGTCGGTGGGCTGTTCGATCGTCAGCGAGCGCGTCATGTACCGCAGGTCGGGGAAGCGCAGTTTCACCGTCACGGTGCGCGCCATCAGTCCGCGTTTGCGCAGGCTGCTCGCCACGGTGTCGCAGCAGTGGTGCAGCAGGCTGAGTGTTTCGCGTGCGCTTGTCACATCGTGCACAAAGGTGTGCTCCGACCCGATGGATTTTTCCGGTGTGACCGGCACGACCGGCCGCTCGTCCACGCCGCGCGCCGTGTTGTACAGGTGCACGGCCTGAGCGTGCGAGCCGGTGATGCGCTCGAGGTCAGCGGGCGTGAGCGCGGCGAGCTGCCGCACGGATTCGACGCCCCACGTGTGGAGGCGGCGTTCGAGCGCGGGTCCGATGCCCGGGATGGCACGCAGTGGCATCATCTGCACAAAAGCGGCGTGTTGGCTTGCTGGAATGAGCAGCATGCCGTTCGGTTTGGCGTTCGTGGAGGCCATTTTCGCCACGAGTTTGTTGCATGCCACGCCCACCGAGCAGGTGATGTGGAATCGCTCGGACACTTGTTCGCGTAGCCAGGCGCCGATGCGCGTGGGGGAGCCCCAGCGCAGCAGTGCGCCCGAGACGTCCATGTAGCATTCGTCCACCGAGACCTGCTCGATCGCGTCGGTGACCTGGCTGAAGATGTCGGTGAAGATCTGCCGCGAGACCCGGCGGTAGTAGGCGCCGTCCACCGGCAGGAACACGCCGTCTGGGCACAGCTGATGCGCGCGGGCGGCGGCCATGGCCGAATTGATGCCGTATTTGCGCGCCTCGTAGTTCGCGGCGGAGACGACCGCGCGCGGACCGGTGCCGATGATGACGGGTTTGCCGGCGATTTCGGGGTGACGGGCGATCTCGAGCGAGGCGAAGAACGCGTCCATGTCGATGTGCAGCATCGTGCAGCCGCGTTCGTCGTGCCCCCAGTCACGATTCGCGGCAGCGTTCCGTGGTGCGTTGCTCATAGGTGTCATGGTACCTGAACATTTGTTCGAATGGAAGCTGGGGTGTGGTGGTGTGTGGCGGTGGTGGCAAGGCAGGATAGCGGGGCGGTGAGGTAGTGAAGTGGGGGGGGTAGTGTGTAGTGCGATGGTTGGCGCGGCGTGGGGGTATGTGACACGCGTGTTGTATTGGTCGGTGAAGGCTGCTATACTCAATTGCTGTTGCTCTTTGAGCAGCGTGGAGTCATGCCTGAGCGGCCGAAAGGGGCACCCTGCTAAGGTGTTAGTCGCGTTAGCGGCTCGAGGGTTCGAATCCCTCTGACTCCGCAACTAGGGTTTTGCGCGTGTTCGCAAAACCCTTTTTTCATGCCGAGGCGCCTACTGCCGCAAGCCCAACCAAGCAGTGTGGCCAATTTCCACAAATAAGCGCCCGTTGCCCATATGCACTCTTCGTAGAGGTGAGATGAGTGCACAAATGAGTGCACGCCTTTCAGCAGGGGCTACCGGTCCTATCTGTCGAAAAAATCGTTGCTACACCGTTTTTTCGGACAGTTGCAGGGTATATCTGTCTTAAAAATCGTTGTTGCACCGTGTTTTCGGACAATTACAGAGGGTTGTCATGCTCAGCGGCGCAGAATATGACTTTCGTCAGGGATGCACAGGTGGGAAGGGCCATATAGCTTGGATAGCTGTCGCATTGGCCCTGAATGGGTGCAAGCTGGGTACGCGCCATATAGCTTGGGTGGCTGCTGCATTGGCCCTGATGGGCGCATAGTTGGGTACGCGCCGTACCGCGGGGGATCGGGGCAAACAGGGCAAACAAAAGCAAACCAAAAAACATACGAACGCCCCGAAATCGAAGGATAGGCACGAGGCATAAGTATGTAAGGCCGCGGTACGCCTTTGTCCGCTGCCTCGGCACCAAGTCTACCCATCTGCCCGCATGCCGGCAACCGCGCGGGCCACATCCCGACAATATCCACACAACACACCCGCATGCTAGGCTCGCATCACCGCTCCGCGCGCCACGTCTGCACACAATCTCCCACACTTGCTCCGTATCAGGAACTCGCTACAGTGGAACCATGACCCTCATCGAAACCCAGCAAGACCGCACCGATCTGCCGCTCGTGGCGATCCCCAGCGTGTTCGACGACATGATCGAGCCGCTGCGTGAGGCATTCCCCCTGCTCTACGGCATCGCGCGTGTGCGCATGCACACCGACCACACCTTCGACACGCACGAATTCGTGAAGCGCTGCGCCGGCGCACAGGCGGTCATCGTCATCAATGTGCACATCAGCGACGCCATGCTCACCGAACTCGCCAGCCATGTGCGCGTGCTCGCGTTCGGCGGCACGGGTGTGGCGAGCTATGTGAACCTGGACCTCGCCGCCAAACTCGGCGTGCGCATATGCAATGTGCGCCACTATGGCGACGCCGCCGTGGCCGAATTCGCGTTCGCGCTCATGCTCGAGATCACCCGCCGCGTGGGCGCGCTCGACCGCCAGCTGCGCGACGGCAGCTGGGACGGCGCGCCCGGGCTCGACCTCAACGGGCGCACGCTCGCGATTGTCGGCCTTGGCGGCATCGGCGGCACGGTGGCGCGCATCGCGAACGGCTTCGGCATGCACGTGACGGCGTGGGACTCCGGCCGCGGCGACCCTGCGCGCTTCGTCACGCACAACGTGGCGCCGGTGCCCACACTGACCGAGCTGTTCGCCGGCGCCGATGTGGTGAGCGTGCACATGCCGCTCACCGACGAGACGCACGGCATGATTACCTCTGAACACCTCGATGCAATGCGCCCCGGCACGATCTTCATCAACACCGCGCGCGCCGAAGTGATCGCGTCTGGCGCGCTCGAGAAGCGACTTGCACGCGGTGACATCCCCGCGGGCCTCGACGTCTTCGACACCGAGCCACTGCCCGAGGACAGCCCGCTGCGTTCCATGCCCAACTTGGTGCTCACACCGCACGTGGCATGGCGCTCGGACGGTGCGAACCGCAATCTCACACGGCAGTGCGTCGAATCGATCGCGTCGTACTTCACCGGCGGCGACTACAACGCCGTCACGCCGGGCGTGGCATGGAACACGGGGAAGTAGGCCATGCGCACAATCCTCAACACCGCAGATGCCCGCGCGCATGATTCGTTCGTAGAGAAGAAATCCGAGTTCATCGGCGACGCATGCCATGTCGACGCGCTCGCCGATGCGCTCGCGTTCGTCGAATCGATTCGCGAGGCGCACCCGAAGGCACGCCATGTGGCGTATGCGGCGATCGTGACCGACGATTCCGGCCGTGTGATGGAACGCATGAGCGACGACGGCGAGCCGTCGGGCACCGCGGGCAAGCCGATCCTCGATGTGCTGCGCGCGAACGACCTGACCGACTGCGTGGTGGCGGTCACGCGGTATTTCGGTGGCATTCTGCTCGGTTCGGGCGGCTTGACGCGCGCGTATTCCACCGGCGCGTCGATCGCCGTCAAAGCCGCGCGACTGGCGCGCATTGTGCCGTGCCGGCAGTTCCGTGTGTGGCTCGACTACGCGCAGCTGGGGCAGTTCCAGCAGCTGCTCGCGCAGTGCGAAGGAGAGCAGACCGATGCGCGGTTCACCGACCGCGTGGAGATTGTCGCGACGATTCCACAGGCCAACTGCGAGGCATTCGAAAACCGCGTGCGCGAGGCGTTCAATGCGGGTGTGGTGCCCGATCCGCTCGGGCAGGTCGCGCGCCCGATGCCCGAGTAAGATAGCAACGTACGGCGCCATCCGCGCGCACCAATCCCGCGAACCAGCGAAAGGTCAGGCATGAGTAGCGAGCAGAACACGCAGGCCGAACACGCCACGCTTACTGAGACGTACGAGCGTCTGCGGCATTCCACAGACGAAGCGGAGCTGCACGAGTTCGCGCGCCGGCCGCTGCCGGACCGCGCGGACCAAGCGGCGTTCTCGCGCGCCACCGCACTGCTCGAGGCCGTGGCGGGCAATCAGCACACGCCGCTCGAGGACCGCGTGTTCCTGGCGCAGACGATGCCGTTCCCGAACGTGCTCGTCAAACTGTCGACGGACGAAGCGGTGGACGTGCGGCGCGCCGTGGCGGCGAACGCCGACGCGAAGAACTGGCTTGTGGGGCGCCTGACCAAGGACGGCGACGCCGGCGTGCGCGACGAGGCGCTGCGCAACAAGCAGACCTCGTGGAAGATGCGCATGGAAGGCGCGCAGAACCCGCAAGTGGGCGCGGAAACGCTGGACTATCTGTCGCGCCTCGGCACCGAGCTCGAACCGGACGCGCCGGCTGTGCTGTCGTCGATGGTGCGGCGGTCGGTGGCGCTCAATCCCAACGCGTCGGAAGAGACCGTGCGCAGGCTGAGCGAAGACGCGAGCGCCGAGGTCGTGCACGCGGCGCAGCGGCGCCTTGCGGCGGGTGAATGACACGCGGTTGGCGGATTTCGTGATAAAAGTGTATTGAAAACGCGGGGTATGGGTGTTTTGTCAGGGAGGAGTGCCCTACACTAAGGTCTTATGGCAGAGCACATGGAAGAAAGCCCCGAACGCCTCGCACGCCCGCTCGTGCGTCTGGCGTCCATGATGGGCGTTGCAACTAGTTACACTGGATTGTCGCGAGACTTCCACGAGATTTCCGACGAGACGCTCATCGCGATCCTCGGGGCTCTTGGAATCGACGCAACCACCCCGGAGGCGATCGAGCAGACGATCACCGCCATCACCCGCGAGCAGAACCTGCGTCTTGTGGACCCGACCGTGCTGCACACGGTGGGCAAGGAGACGCATGTGACGCTGCGCACGGGCATCACCGAGCCCGCGCAGATCACGTTGATCCTGGAGAACGGCGAGCCTTTCGAGGGCGAGCTGCAGCTCAACCCGATTCCCGAAGCCAAGGTGCGTGAGATCGACGGCAAGTTCGTCGCCGAATCCGATCTGGTGCTGCCGGCGGACCTGCCGGTGGGCTACCACACGCTGCACGTGGAAAGCGGCGACCACACCGAGAACGCCACGCTGATCAGCGCGCCGGAGCGCATCGAGATGCTCGACCCGATGAAGGACGGGTCGCTGTGGGGTTGGATGGCCCAGCTGTACTCAATCCGTTCGGCTGATTCGTGGGGCGTGGGCGACTATTCCGACCTGCGCACGCTGCTCACCGACGGCAAGCGCTACACCGACGCCGATTTCCTGCTCGTGAACCCGCTGCACGCGGCCGAGCCCGTGGTGCCGTTGACGCCTTCGCCGTACCTGCCGGTGTCGCGCCGCTTCGTGAACTTCACGTACATCCGCCCGGAGGACATTCCGGAATACAACATGCTCGACGGCGAAGCGAAGGCCAAGATCAAGACCGAGCACACCAGCGTGGAGGCGTTCAACGCCGATCCGCAGCTCATCGACCGTGACGCGATGTGGCTCGAGAAGAAGCCGGCCCTGCGCACGATCTTCGACGCCGGACTGGGCCGGGAACGCCAGCGCGAGTTCGACGAGTACAAGGCGCGCTGCGGCGAAGACCTCGAGGCCTACGCCACATGGTGCCTGTGCTATGAGCTGTGGGGCGCGCCGGAAGACAAGTCGGACAACTGGATTCGCACGATGACGAAGGAATCCCCGGAGGTCATCGACCTGCGCGAGAAGCACGCCGATGAGCTCGAGTTCTACCGTTGGCTCGAGTGGACCGCCACCCAGCAGCTGCACTTGGCGCAGGAAGCGGCCCGCACCGTAGGTATGAAGATCGGCATCATGTCCGACATGGCCGTGGGTGTGCACCCGCTCGGTTCCGAAGTGTGGTGGAACCCGGAGCGCTTCGCCAAGGGCGCCACCGTGGGCGCACCGCCGGACATGTTCAACCAGCAGGGCCAGAACTGGAGCCAGCCTCCTCTCAGCCCACTCGCGCTCAAGAACACCGGCTACCTGTCGTATCGCGAGATGGTGCGCGGCATGTTCGACTGCGCCGGCGCCGTGCGCATCGACCACATCCTGGGCCTGTTCCGCCTGTGGTGGATCCCGGAGGGCCATACGGCGGTCGACGGCACCTACGTGTACTACGACCACAACGTGATGCTCGGCATCCTCGCGATCGAAGCGAGCCGCGTCGGTGGCATCGTGGTGGGCGAGGATCTGGGTGTTGTGCCGGATTACGTGCAGAAGTCGCTTTCCGACCACGGCATCCTCGGCTGCGCCGTCGAATGGTTCGAGCAGATGGACGGCGTGTTCACCCCGCCAAAGTATTGGCGCCCGTACGCGCTCGCGTCCGTCAACACGCACGACCTGCCGCCGGCGGCCGGCTACCTCGAGTACGAGCATGTGAAGATCCGTGAACGCCTTGGCCTGCTCGAAGAGGGCTCGGAGGCGTTCGAGGCAAGCGCCCGCGCCGAGCACAACGCCATGCTGCAGATGCTCGTGGACCAGGGGTACCTAGACGCTTCGCTGCTCGAAGACGAAGCCGCGCACGAGACCGAAATCATCGAATCACTGTACCGTGGCCTCAAGGGCTCGCCGTGCAAGCTGCTCGCCGCGTCCGTCGTGGACGCCGTTGGTGAGAAGCGTGCACAGAACCAGCCGGGCACCGACAACGAGTACCCGAACTGGCGCATCCCGCTCGCCGACGCGAACGGCGCCGCCGTGATGCTCGAAGACCTGTTCCAAGGTGATCTGCTGCAGCGCATCACGAAGATCATGAACAGCTGATTTCCGCGGTATTCCTCGATTATGCAAGGCCCGGCACACACGCGTCGGGCCTTGCGTTACGTTGGGCGGGCTAGGGGACCATGAATGACCATTTCTGCAGGGGTTCTGATGGTTGTTGGTGGCTAGTGGGTAGTCATGCGCGGTCGCGTGGGGGAGCCTGATGGCAGTTGGTTGCTAGTGGGTAGCCAGAGATGGTCGTCACAGTGCCAAGATATGGCTGTACGTAGTCGATGGGTAGTCACGACCAGCCATCAAGGACGCTTGCGGATGCAGATGAGCGTCAGTGGGAAGGGCAGCGTCAGGAAAAATGGCGCATTCCGGTGCTTTTGCGACCACCAAGGTGCGTAAGGTGGCTCTTCGTTGTCTGGCACCTCCCGAGGTTCTTCATCGAAAAGGTACAGAAAATCGCCGTAGAAGGCGGCCGCATAATCATCGGCATCCCTCCAATCGGGCGCCGGCACCTCGATGACCGACTCGATGTGCAATGCAGGGTGCTGGGAGGCCATCCATGCCACGTCACCGAGAAAGCGTTGCCAATCGTTGGCGGTGAACTCGCCCGATGTGAAGTTTTCTTTTTCAAGGAACCACGTGTGGTTTTCGCTGTTGCGCGCAATATCCAGCATGGAGCGAATGATCGCCCCAAACATGCGCTCATCAAGTCTGTCGTCCATACCGCTCCATTGGTTGTGCTGGTGCCCCAACAAGCCTAGGCAAGCACTCCGCGAACGGATCGGGATCGTGCTGGGAGAGTGCTGGGATCCATGAATACAGACACATGTGCCCTTGCATCGCATGCAAGGGCACATGAAATTGGGGCGCTACATGGTTCAGTCGATGTCAGGGAACCGGTAGCGCTTCAGCATCTCGTCGCGGAACCATTCGGAACGCCGCTTGATGTCGTCGATCGTCCACGATGTTTTGTCTTCGATGCGCTCGCCGGGCCGCGGAATGCTGGTATTGATCTGCAGCTGGCTGCGCATACCCACGTACTCGCCGTTGTCTTTGTAGTCGCGTTTCGACAGATTGTAATGCGTGTCTTCCTGGGTCGCCGGATGCTCGGGGTCCGCGAATGGCTTCTGGTGCATGTTCTCGTTGTAGGCGGTGAGCGTCAGATTGCCGATGCGGTGCGTATATTCCTTCTGAAGATCTTCGGCTTCTTCCAGATGCTCCGGCGTAATCATCTGCTGCCAATACTTGGGGAGTGAACCTTGCGGCAAGATATGTTCGATCGACCAGCGGGGTTTACCGTTTTCAAGCACATTATTGAGATCGATTGGCCGTTCCTTCGTGGAGAGCGACGCGTCGTTGGCTTCTTCAAGAGCATGTTCCAGATCGATGAGCACGAATCGCGTTGTCTTCGGTGTCTGGTCATACAGAGGACGTTGCAGTATCTCTTTGCCAAAGTCCTCGTCGTTCTTGCCCTTCGCCTTCAGCTCATGCACGATGAGGTTGACGATGATGTCGCCGCGCAGGTTGTCTGCACTGATTTCGCGGATCAGATTAATGAGCATGGCGCGGATATTCGAGGATTTGGGTACTTCGGTGATATTGCGTCGCACGTAGAACGAAACGAAAGCGCGGAGGATGGTGCGCATCTTCATAACATCCAATCCCAATCGTTCTGCATCGACGAACAGGAAGAGCAGCAGCGGGTATGCCTGAGTAGATTCCAATTGCTGGAGGTTCGCGAGCAGTTGCTGAATGGTGGGGTCTTCCAATAGAGGATCGTTGATGCGGAGATGCGAAAGCCCGATGATATTGACGTATATTCTGGCTCGCTTGATGATTTCATTAAGATAGGTGTCTGCATTGCCCAAGCGAGCCAGACGGGTCTTTTTCTTGATGACATCCTGATACAGGTTGAGCGCCTTGCCCTTGGTGACGGAGCTCTTGATCGTGCTTTCGAACGCATCGTAATTGTTGAGGAAGAACTGTGTGAAGGCCTTCGTGTCTACATCGCTACCATTGCCATCGATGGTGAATGTCTGATCGAGCATCTCCCACTGCCGTTGCAACTTTGACTGTTGCTGATTGTCGGTGCCTTCGCCCATACCAAGGAACTCACTTTTCAGCAGATCCACGAGTGTCAGGGGCAATCTCTTGGAGTTCAGAGACGAGAAGATGCTGAACGCGTCACCAATGCTGGCCGCCTCGATTTGCAGGACCAGAACGTTGATGAGCTTGTCGTAGAACGCGTACAATGCCCCGATGTCGCTGCGCCAATCTTCGAAAAGCTCGACGATGTGATTGTAGCGGCGTACGAATATGCGGTTCTTCTTGACCTGTGGCTCGTCCTTCTCGCACACTGCCCGGATGAGCTCCTGATAAATCTTCGCATCGTCCTCAAGTAGCTGCATTCGGGGTGACGCAGGATCGCGGTTGATCATCAGACGTCGTCCGATGTCGCTGTACATCTGCGAGACGTAATCGTCTTCCAATCCCGAAGGCAATGTTCCTTTGAGCGAGGAGGTGATCTGCCAGATGGCCAGCAGGAACAACGACAGCGTTGTCAAGCGCTGCTGCCCATCGATGACCTCGTACACCGTGGAACTCGGCTCATCCTGTGATTCGTGTTTCGTGACGAGAATGTTCCCCACGTAATACCCTGCGGATTCATCATTGATGTCGGAGAACAACTGGTCGATCTGCTCGTTCTTCCATGAATACGAACGCTGGTAGGGTGGAATGTGGTAGAACTCCCGGCTTTCCATCGTCAGAATTTTCGACAGCGCTTGGCTATTTGCGTCAATCTTCATGGTGACCTCTTCGATGCATCCCTCTATGCCTTTGCCTTCTATGATCACTCAGGATCTCGATTTTTCCGCCACAGCGCGCCGGTGAAGTCTCTGATTCCGTTTCCGTGACGCACGGCGTGTTACGTGCACGTCCGTTGTCAAGCCAGTCGATATACTAGTAGATTGTTGTGTTTCCCTACGGGGTCCTTCAAAGCGCTTTCCCACTCGCCATAAGGACTTTCAGGGAGCCCACGGTAATGAGATCGGAACGCGGATGTGCGCTGACCACGCCATCTGGGTGAAGATCCGGAACACAATAGTGGAAAAGGTATATCGTGAAAACTTTCACACCGAAACCAGCTGACCTGACTCATGACTGGTACATCATCGACGCCACCGACGTTGTGCTCGGCCGCCTCTCCGTCGCCGCAGCCAACCTGCTGCGCGGCAAGAACAAGCCGACCTTCGCTCCTCACGCCGACTCCGGCAACTACGTGATCATCATCAATGCCGATAAGATTGCACTGACTGGTGACAAGATGGACAAGGAGCTCTACTCCCATTCCGGCCGTCCCGGCGGTCTGCGTCGCGACAGCTATGCCGAGCTGCTCAAGAACAAGCCGGAGCGCATCATCATGCACGCCGTCAAGGGCATGCTGCCGAAGAACAAGCTCGCCAAGGTCCAGCTGACCCGTCTGCGCGTCTTCGCAGGTGCGGAGCACCCGCACACCGCCCAGCAGCCGCAGGTCTTCGAGATCGAACAGGTCTCGCAGCAGGCAAAGTGAACCGTTAGGAGATAGATACCATGGCTGAGAACACCAACAACTCCCCGGTTCAGGAAACCGAGGCTGAGAACACCGCCGCTTTCACCACCGAGACCAACTCCGGTGCAGGCACCGGCACCTCCACGATCGCCCCGGGCTACGGCACCGGCCGTCGTAAGGAAGCCGTTGCCCGCGTGCGCCTGATCCCGGGCACCGGCGAATGGAAGATCAACGGCCGCACGCTCGAGGAGTACTTCCCGTCGAAGCTCCAGCAGCGTGAAGTCAACTCGCCGATCGTGCTGCTCAAGCTCGAAGGCAAGTTCGACGTGGTCGTGCTCGTCGACGGTGGCGGCACCACCGGTCAGGCCGGCGCAATCCGCCTGGGCGTTGCCCGTGCACTGAACGCGATCGACCGCGACGCCAACCGCGCAGCCCTGAAGAAGGCTGGCTTCCTGACCCGCGACGCCCGCGTCGTGGAGCGCAAGAAGGCCGGTCTGCACAAGGCTCGCCGCGCACCGCAGTTCTCGAAGCGTTGATTTTCGCCGCGCAAGCGTTACGAAAGGCTCCCCATCACCACGATGGGGAGCCTTTCCCGTTAGTTGCGCCTATCCGCGAGTCCGGCCCGGCTACTGCAGCGGTCCGTCTTTCGCATCCTGCATGAGGATGCTGATGCTCAGCGCGGGGAAGGTCCAGATGTGCGCGTCGGTCGCGCCGGCTGCCGCACGCGGCGCCGGTTCCTCGAGCAGCAGCATCTCGTCGCGCGCACGCACCGGCGTGAATGGCCTGGCCGATTTCGCCACATGCGCCACAATTGCGTTGTGCACGCGCGGCAGCGGCGGCATGATCCACGAATCCACAAAATCGGCGTCGGCGCCAATCTGCTGGGCTGTGGTCGATTCAACGGCAGACGGCGCCGACGCTGCGGTCGGCGCCGCGTGCCTCGGCGCGTGCGCAGGCTCGTCCGCGCGGAGCTGCGCGTAGATGTTGCCGTGCAGATGGTCTTGCTCCTTCGGCAACAGCGACGCCCAGAACGACAGCTCGGGCTCAGGCGTGAAATGCTCGGTCACCGCCCCCTGCTGCGGCCGCTCGCACGTCGTTTCCGCCGAACTCCACAGTAGATGCCAACGCGCGTCGGGCGGCATGTGGAACTGGCGCGGCTCGCCGTCACCATTGACCACAATCACCACATCGAGCTCGTCGCTCGCGAGCAGACGCATGGTGAACGAGCGGATTGACGTGTCGAACCAGTCGCGTTCCATCGGCGTGGTGCCGTCGGGCAGCAGCCACTGCACGCGGCTCGACGGCTTGAGCAGACCCAGCTGGCTCAGTCGCGTGAAGAAGTCCTCGTGATGGTAGATGTCGAGCGACTTGCGGATCGCGATGAGTTTCGAAATCGCCTCCATGCGGTGGAACTCCGGCGTCTTCTTGTCGGAGACGAGCCAATCCCAGTTGAGCCACGTGATGTCGTTGTCCTGGCAGTAGGCGTTGTTGTTGCCGTACTGCGAATTGTTGAACTCGTCGCCCGCCAGCATCATCGGCGTGCCGAGCGAAAGCAGCAACGTGCCGAGCATGTTCATGCGCGTCCGTTCGCGGATCATCTGCACCCTGCGATCGTCGGTGGGCCCTTCCTCCCCGAAATTCGCGCAATAGTTGATGTTCGCGCCGTCGTTGTTGTGCTCGCCGTTCGCCTCGTTGTGCTTGTGCGCGTATTGCGTCAGGTCGGCGAGCGTGAAGCCGTCGTGCGCGGTGATGAAGTTGATCGACGACGTGGCGCCGCGCCCCGGATCGGTGGCGAACAGGTCGGCCGAACCGCACAGTCGCGTGGCCATCTCCTGCATGCCCACGCCCTCGTTGTCCCCATGGTCGACTTCGGTCACCCAGAAGCGGCGTGCGGTGTCGCGGAATCGATCGTTCCACTCGGCGAACGGCGAAAGGAACTGGCCCGTGCGCCAGCCTTGGTTGCCCAAGTCCCACGGCTCCATGATGAGCTTCAGATTGCCGAGCATCGGGTCGGAACGCAGCGCGTACAGGAACGGATGGTAGGGCGTAAACGCGCCGTTGAGGCGCGCCAGGCTCACTGCCAGATCGAAGCGGAAGCCGTCGATGCCAATGCGCTTGGCCCAGTAGCTCAACGCGTCCACCGCAAACGTGATGTTGTGCGTGTACGTGAAGTCGATCGTGTTGCCGCAGCCGGTCGTGTCTTCCAATTCACCGGCGTTCTGCTGCTGGCGGCGGTAGAACGAAAGGTTGTCGAGCCCGCGCCAACACACGCTCGGGCCCGCGTTGCCGCCTTCGCACGTGTGGTTGAACACCACGTCCATGATCACTTCGAACCCGGCTTCGTGCAGCGCGCGCACCATCATGATCACTTCGTCGCGCACGGCGTCCGCGCCCTGTTCCTGCGCGGTGCGTGTGGCGTAGCTCGGTTCGGGTGCGAAGAAACTGAGCGTCGAGTAACCCCAGTAGTTCGGCCGGCCGTGCTCCTGCAAAAAGACCTCGGGCTGTTTGGCCATGATCGGCAGCAGCTCGATCGACGTGACGCCCAGACCCTGCAGGTACGAAAGCGTGGCGGGGTGCGCCAAGCCCGCGTATGTGCCGCGCAATTCCTCGGGCAGCCACGGCGCGTTCGCGGTGAACCCCTTCACATGCAGCTCGTAGATCACCGTCTTGCTCCATGGCACATGCGGGTGCGAGGGGTCGGCGTCGTGCTTGGTCACATCACGGTCGTCGATCGCGATCGACATCGGCACTTTGCCCAGCGAATCCAGCCGGTTCATCGCACCCCACGCCGATCCCTTCACATGGCCTTCGGCGTCGATCTCACACTCGTACGCGAACGCGGCCGGGTCCAGGCGCATCCGGCCCTCCACGCCCTTCGCATACGGGTCGATCAAAAACTTATACGGGTTGAACCGCAGCCCATGTTTCGGGTCCCACGCGCCTTGAGCACGGTAGCCGTAATGCATGCCGTTCCACGCCTTCGGCAGGTGCAAATACCACAGGCCGTAATTCGGACCGTCCATACGGAACAGGGTCTCGCGCATGCGCAATCCGCGCACCACACGCGTGCAGATCCTGTGCTGCTGCATCGCCTGAATGAACTCCGCGCTGTCGGCATCATCGTGGATCCGCACGGCGTCGTTGTAGAACGCGCTCGGCACGTCGAGCGACTCCAATACACAGAACCAAAGCTGTTCGGCGGTCTCTGAGCGCGCCACCACGTCGGCGCCGCCGTCTTCGGTGAAAAACAGGCCCGGGCGTGTGGCGTAACGATGTAACTGAGGTAACTGCATGCCCACCATTGTAAGAGCGCGGGCCGGGGCAGACAACGCCCGTATTGGCCGGCAATACGGCGCGTCCTGCTGTTCAGACGCAGCCGAGCGAGGCGAGGTGCGCCTTTACCACGGCGAGCGCCGCGCCCGTTGCGTCCTGGTATTTGTCGCACAGACCGCGGATGATGCGCGGCGAACCGCTGTAGTCCGGTATGCGCCGTGCGGCGGTGGGGCGCGCGGCGCTCATCTGCTGCAGCTGCGCGATCTCCGCGTCATCGAGATAGCCCGCGATTGGCCCGCACAACACCACGTCCGCGTCGAACACCGTGTGCACGTTCGCGATGGCGTGTCCGAGCGATTGCAGCCATGCGCGCATGCGCTCGCGGTGGTGGATCTCGCCCTGCTCGAGCACGCCGAAGAATCCGGGCAGGCTTTCGCCCTCTTCGGCGAGGCGGTTGGACGCGCAGTAGACGTTCAGGCAGCCGGTGGAGCCGCATTCGCACTGCGGGCCGCCCGGCACGAGCTGCATGTGTTCGATCGCGCCGGTGTGCGGCATGCCGTTCACGATCACTGCGCTGCCGATGTGGTTGCCGAGGAATAGGCAGACGGCGTCGTGCAGGTGCGGGCGCGCCCAATGTTCGGCGAGCGCGTAGGCACAGTATCGCTCGGTGAAGGTGACAGGCGGGGTGATGTTGGCGCCGATGCGCTCGTAGTCGAGGCTATTGGCGGCGTTGACGTGCGCGGGCACGGTCAGGCCCGTGCCGAGGGGTGTCAGGCCGTTGGCGGAAAGGGAGTGTGCGAAGTCTTCGATGATGTGCGCGGCGCGCTGGTAGAAGATGGCTTCGGCGCGCGCGGCGATTGTGGTGTGACGTTGGTCCACAATGTCGCCGGAGAGGTCGACGGCTATGCAGACGATCTCGGTGGATCGGATGGTGACGCCGAGCGCCACATGTCTGCGCATGTTGAAGCTGTAGGTGGCGGGGCGGCGGCCGCCGGTCGAGGCGCGCGGGGTGGTGCGCACCACGGTGCCGTTGTGATCGAGCGCGCGCAGGGCGGCGGTCACGGTGGGCATGCTCAGGCCAAGCTGCGTGGCGATGTCTTGCTTCGTCAGGGGCGAGTGTGTGTAGAGCTGGCGCAGTACACGCAGCTGAGTGGGGCTCGCCGGCGCAGTGGCGGTGGGTTTCGTCGATGAGGCCATGGTTGGGCTCTGCAGTGGGCTCGTCATGGTGTTGAGCCTAGCGGACGCGCACACTTTCGCAAAATCGGTTTTCAAAACTTTGGCGAGATTTGAAACTTTTGTAAGAGAGTTTGCTAAAAGTTCTCGCGTCGGCTGCGCTCGGATGGTGTGCATGTTGTGGTGAAAATGCACAAAATGTTTCAAATGGACGATTATCGCCAGCAAAGGTGCCATAAAGGCTACCAAAATGCTCGCGAAACGCACAGAATCGAACATTGCGGGGCGACACTGGCAGAGGCTGACAGACGTGCGACTTTACGGTAGATTGTGGTGTGGCTCACGCGATATGTGACCCCGCGGCATGCGGGGCGCGCGTGATGAAGTCCAGAAGTACAACTGCGTACCCATACGCGACGAACATGGATTCGAGGAGGATCGCATGGCAGAAGCACGCAAGGACGATGCTCAGGCGAAGAAGGCCCCTGCCCAGAACGCACCCGAAGCAGCCCCTGTTGTGGACAAAGAGGCCGCGGCGGCTGCCGAGGTGGATGCCCTTGTGGTCAAGGCCCGCAAGGCGTTGGAGGAATTCGAGAAGCTCGACCAGGAGACCGTGGACCGCATTGTGGCCAAAGCCTCGGTCGCCGCGCTGAACAAGCACCTGGTGCTCGCCAAGATGGCCGTGGACGAGACCGGCCGTGGCCTCGTGGAAGACAAGGCCACCAAGAACATCTTCGCGTGCGAGCACGTGACCAACTACATGGCCGGCCAGAAGACCGTGGGCATCATCCGCGAAGACGACGTGCTCGGCATCGACGAAGTCGCCGAGCCGGTCGGTGTGGTCGCCGGCGTCACGCCCGTCACCAACCCCACCTCCACGGCGATCTTCAAGTCGCTCATCTCGCTGAAGACCCGTTGCCCCATCATCTTCGGCTTCCACCCGTTCGCGCAGAAGTGCTCCGCGGAAGCGGCGCGCATCGTGCGTGACGCCGCCGTTGAGGCAGGCGCCCCGGCGGACTGCATCCAGTGGATCGAGCACCCGTCGATCGAGGCGACCGGCGCGCTGATGAAGCACCCGGGCGTCGCCACGATCCTCGCGACCGGTGGCCCGGGCATGGTCAAGGCGGCCTACTCGTCCGGCAAGCCGGCCCTCGGTGTGGGTGCGGGCAACGCGCCGGCCTACGTGGACGCCAATGTGGACGTGCAGCGCGTGGCCAACGACCTCATCCTTTCCAAGCACTTCGATTACGGCATGATCTGCGCCACCGAGCAGGCGATCATCGCGCATAAGGACATCTACGCGCCGCTCGTCAAGGAGCTCAAGCGCCGCAAGGCCTACTTCGTCAACGACGAAGAGAAGGCCAAGCTTGAGCAGTACATGTTCGGCTGCACCGCGTACTCGGGCCAGACCCCGAAGCTCAACGCCGTCGTGCCGGGCAAGTCCCCGCAGTACATCGCGCACGAAGCCGGTTTCGAGATTCCCGAAGACGCCACGATCCTGGCCGCGGAATGCGCCGAGGTGGGTGAGAACGAGCCGCTGACCATGGAGAAGCTCGCGCCGGTGCACGCCGTGCTCAAGTTCAACGACCAGGAGCAGGGCTTCGAGATGTGCGAAGAGATGCTCAAGCATGGCGCGGGCCACACCGCCGCCATCCACACCAACAACGACGACCTGGTGCGTGAATACGGCTTGCGCATGCACGCCTGCCGCATCATCTGGAACCAGCCGAGCTCGCTGGGCGGCATTGGTGACATCTACAACTCGATCGCCCCGTCGCTCACCTTGGGCTGCGGCTCGTACGGCGGCAACTCGGTGTCTGGCAACGTCCAGGCCGTCAACCTGCTCAACATCAAGCGCATCGCTCGGAGGAACAACAACATGCAGTGGTTCAAGATCCCGGCAAAGACCTACTTCGAGCCGAACGCCATCAAGTATCTGCGCGACATGTACGGCATCGAGCGTGCCGTGATCGTGTGCGACAAGGTCATGGAGCAGCTCGGCATCGTCGACAAGGTCATCGACCAGCTGCGCGCGCGTTCCAACCGCGTCACTTTCCGCATCGTCGACTACGTCGAGCCCGAGCCGAGCGTCGAGACCGTTGAGCGCGGCGCCGCCATGATGCGCGACGAGTTCGAGCCCGACACGATCATCGCGGTCGGCGGCGGTTCGCCGATGGACGCCGCGAAGATCATGTGGCTGCTCTACGAGCACCCGGAAATCTCGTTCTCCGACGTGCGCGAGAAGTTCTTCGACATCCGCAAGCGCGCGTTCAAGATTCCGCCGCTCGGCCAGAAGGCCAAGCTCGTGTGCATCCCGACCTCGTCGGGCACGGGCTCGGAAGTCACGCCGTTCGCCGTGATCACCGACCACAAGACCGGCTACAAGTACCCGATCACCGATTACGCGCTCACGCCTTCGGTCGCGATCGTCGACCCGGTGCTCGCCCGCACGCAGCCGCGCCGTCTGGCGTCCGACGCCGGCTTCGACGCCCTGACCCACTCGATGGAAGCCTATGTCTCGGTGTACGCGAACGACTTCACCGACGGCATGGCGCTGCATGCGGCCAAGCTGATCTGGGACAACCTCGCGGAGTCCGTGAACAGCGAGCCTGGCACCGTCAAGACCAAGGCGCAGGAGAAGATGCATAACGCCGCCACCATGGCGGGCATGGCGTTCGGCTCCGCGTTCCTGGGCATGTGCCACGCGATGGCGCACACCATCGGCGCCCTGTGCCACATCGCGCACGGCCGCACCAACTCGATCCTGCTGCCGTACGTGATCCGCTACAACGGCCAGGTGCCGCAGGAGCCCACCTCGTGGCCGAAGTACAGCAAGTACATCGCGCCGGAACGCTATCAGGAGCTGGCCAAGAACCTCGGCCTTGACCCCGGCAAGACCCCAGCCGAAGGCGTGGAGAACCTGGCCGCCGCCGTTGAGGATTACCGCGACAACAAGCTCGGTATGAACAAGAGCTTCCAGGATTGCGGTGTGGACGAGGATTACTTCTGGTCCATCCTCGAGCAGATCGGCATGCGCGCCTACGAAGACCAGTGCGCACCGGCGAATCCGCGTATCCCGCAGATCCAGGACATGATGGACATCGCCATCGCCGCCTACTACGGCGTGTCGCAGGAGGAAGGCCACAAGATGCGCGTGGAACGCGAAGGCCTGGCCGCCACCGAAGAGGCGTCGCAGCGCGTCTGAGGTAGTGCCATCTGAGCGTTAACAAGTGGGGCCCCGGATTCATCTCCGGGGCTCCACTCATATATAGGTCATATATCAGATGGCGGCACAGGTGATCAGCACAAAGCACAGCGTGCTCGCCACGCATTCGGTGATGCCGGTGTATTTCGCGGGCACACGGCGCATGCGGGCGATCAACGGCAGGCCGATGGCGCGCAGCAGCAACAGCGCGCCGGCCGCACCGAGCCATGGGCTTACGGCAAATCCAACTGCGCAGATCACGATGTGCCAAATCCACGACGCCGCCAAGTACGCGCGGTTGCCGCGTTCGCGGATCATCGTTTTGACGAACAGCACAGATCCGCCGAGCATGGCGGCATACGCGAGGCTCAAGGTGAGCGCCGGCTGTGCGAATGTGCCCGCAGGGAACCAGTTGTGCGTCGACGGCAGCGTATTGCCGGCGAGCTGCATGGCGGGGATGGCGTGTGCGCCGTACGGCTGCATGACGAGCGGCATCGCGCTCGACGCCAGCACCGCGCAGGCATTGGCCCACAGCGAATGCTCACGACGCATCCATGCGCCGAGCATCGAGCCGGCGGTGAGCACAATATACAGCGGCGCCCAACGCAGTACGCCGGGATGCAGCACCACGAACGGCACGCCGATGACCGCGAGCGCGCCCAAGTAGGTGAGTGTGGGGGCTGCGTAGCGTGTGCGGAAGCGCGATTTGAACCAGCGTGCGGCGCTGAACTGCACGCAGTAACAGCATGCCCATGCCACGGCCACCCAGCACAACGCCAGTGTGGGGCCGCATACGAACAGCGCGGACAGTGTGGGCATCAGCACAATCGCCCATGCGCCGGGTTCGTTGGAAAGCCAGTCGCGGCGTGACTTGAACCGTGGTGCGGTGCGTGTGGCCGCCCTCTGCGGGGAAGTGGGGTGTGGCGTAGGCTGCGTGCGTGGTCTCATGCTGTCTGCTGTGGTCATGCTGCCCAAGGGTAGGAAATTTTCGCGTGAACCGCCAGACCTTATATATGAATATGTGCAATCCCTACCTATCCGGTCTCAGGCCCCCACAATCCCGCATACTACCCCTGTCCTGCCCAACCGCCCAGCCTCCACCGTCATGTAGCGTCCGAAATATCTGTGTGCCTCCGTGTTTTCGGACAGTTAGAGGTTGTAACTGTCCGTTTTATCGGCGGGGCAACGATTTTTCGGTCGCGAGGGGTGAGTAACTGTCCGAAATCACGGTGGGAATACGATTTTTCGGACGTAAGGCCTTGAGACACGTAGTATGCGTATCTGGCGGACGGTCGGGGAAAATGTGGATACGGGGCGTCTGACCACAGGGGCCCGGATGGGTTGGCAAAAAGAGGGCGGTGATGGTTACGGTCTGCGTATGAGAACGAACCACGAGTTGCTCCGAATGCACAGTCAGGCCCAGCGAGGGCGCAGATGCATCGCAGCGGAAAGCCCACGGCAGGCACGGATGCTTTCGCGGCGGTACGGGGCCGGTGACCTCATGCGCGTATATCCGGGCATGTATATGAGACCCGAGTACTGGAATGGGCTGACGCCCACGGAACGCGTGTGCCACCTCGTACGCTCACTGGCGCACAAGCATCCGGAATGGGTGTTTGCCGGCGAGTGCGCGGCATGCGTGTATGGATTGGAGGTGCCTTGGGTCGCTATGCGGCACATGGTGTACGTCATCGGGCCGTGTGCGGCGAGCGCATCCGACTGCGATCAGCTGCAGCGGATTCACGCCTATGGCATACAGCCCCACTGCGTCGAGGGCATCAAGGTGACCGGGCTGGCCCGCACCGTCATAGACTGTGCGTGTGTGATGGATCCATGCGGCGCGGTGGCGGTATTGGACTCCGCAATCCGCAGAGGTCTGACAAAACAGGAGCTGTATGCGGAGTGCAACCGGCAGCACACCGATTGCGCCGTCGTGTTCCACCTGTTGCCGCATGCTGATCAGCGCAGCGAGAACGGCGGCGAATCCTACGCCAGGGCGGTGATGACCATGCGCCTTGGATTCGCCAAGCCACAGCAGCAGGTGGTGTTCGTCGACCCGCTCACCGGGCGCACGTACCGTGTGGACTATTGTTGGCGTCTCGCCGATGGGACCATCATCGTGGCGGAACTCGACGGCATGGAGAAATACACCAATCCGGGCATGACCAACGGCCGTTCCATGCAGATTGTGGTCAACGAAGAGAAGCAACGCGAGGACGGTCTGCGGCGGGCGGTCGTGAGTGTGATCGTGTGGTTCACGTTCGGCGATGTGCTCCACGCCGAGCGGCTCGACCGCAAGCTGGCTGAAGCAGGCGTGCCGAAAGCGGTGGCAGAGGTGCATGTGTAGATGGCCATTCTGCATGGCGACACGCCCGAAGTTCAGCTGTACCGGGGGAGTGCTTAAATATAACAGTTGCCTGAAAAGGGCTCGCATATTGGAATCAAAAAAGCGAGCGCGGCACGGCAGGTCACGCAAGTGGCACGCCGCATGGCCGCGCACTGATGTGGAAAGCCGGGAGGCCTGTGCCTTTCGCGGCGTTCTGTGCCGGTGCCCATTAGCAGGTTAAGTTACAAGTCAACGAATCGCTAGAAAGGGCGGAAGGCAATGGCGGGACAGAAAATCCGCATCAGGCTTAAGTCCTATGACCATGAGGTCATCGACCAATCGGCGAAGAAGATCGTCGAAACGGTGACGAACGCGGGCGCAACTGTGGTTGGCCCGGTTCCGCTCCCGACTGAGAAGAACGTATACTGCGTTATCCGCTCTCCTCACAAGTACAAGGATTCTCGCGAGCATTTCGAGATGCGCACTCACAAGCGCCTCATCGACATTGTGGACCCCACCCCCAAGGCTGTGGACTCCCTGATGCATATTGATCTGCCCGCAGATGTCAACATCGAGATCAAGCTGTAAGGGAGGAGGAGACCGCTATGTCACAGAACACGAATCGCACCGCTTTGCTCGGCAAGAAGCTCGGCATGTCGCAGGTGTGGGATGAAAACGGCTTCTTCGTCCCCGTCACCCTCGTCGACGTGTCCACCAACGTGGTCACCGCTGTGAAGAACGAGGAAACCGACGGCTACAAGGCCGTGCAGCTCGGCTACGGCCAGGTGGACCCGCGCAAGGTCACCAAGCCGATGCAGGGCCACTTCGCCAAGGCCGGCGTGACCCCGCGCCGTCACCTCGCTGAAGTGCGCACCGAGAACGTTGAGGATTTCCAGCCGGGTCAGGAACTGACCGCTGAGCTGTTCCCCGAAGGCGCTCAGGTCGACGTGACCGGCACCACCAAGGGCAAGGGCTTCGCTGGTACCATCAAGCGCTGGGGCTTCAAGTCCTACCGCCGCACCCACGGTTCTCACAAGAACGAACGCCGTCCCGGTTCGGTCGGCGCATGCGCGACTCCGAGCCGTATCCTCAAGGGCAAGCGCATGGCTGGCCGCATGGGCCACGCCACCAACACCGTGCTGAACCTCACCGTCGTTTCCTCCGACGTTGAGAACGGCGTCATCGCCATCAAGGGCGCCATTCCCGGCCCCAAGGGCGGTATTGTGCTCGTCCGTTCTGCAGTGAAGGGAGCCTGATAAATCATGGCAAACGTTACTCTGAACGTCACCGACAACAAGGGCCAGGCCGCTGGCTCCATCGAAGCGCCGGCTGATTTCTTCGGCTTCTCCGCCGAAGAGGTGCAGGCCCACGTGCCGATGATCCACCAGGTGGTTGTGGCTCAGCTCGCTGCAGCTCGTCAGGGCACCCACGCGGTCAAGAACCGCGCCAAGGTCTCCGGCGGCGGCCGCAAGCCGTGGAAGCAGAAGGGCACCGGTCGCGCTCGTCAGGGCTCGATCCGCGCTCCGCAGTGGTACCACGGCGGCGTTGTGCACGGCCCGGTCCCGCGTGACTACAGCCAGCGCACCCCCAAGAAGATGAAGGCTGCGGCACTCAAGTATGTGCTCTCCGATCGCGTGAACAACGGTCGCGTGGCAGTGGTCGACTTCGGCATCACCGAACCTTCGACCAAGGCCGCCCTCGCCGCTCTGAACCCGATCGTGGCCGACAACTTCACCACCGTTGTGCTGTCCCGCGACAACATCAACGAATGGCTCTCGGTCCGCAACATTCCGACTGTTCACCCGATCTTCGCCGATCAGCTCAACACCTACGACGTGGTTACCGCGCAGTACGTGGTGTTCTCGAAGGAAGGCTACGAAGCGTTCCTCGAGGCGAAGAAGCCGGCAGAAAAGGAGGCCTGATTTTCATGGTCGCAGTTCACAAGCCAGCTCATGACATCATCCTCAAGCCCGTTGTCTCTGAGAAGAGCTACGCCCTGTCCGATATGGGCCAGTACACCTTCGTGGTGGCCCCGAACGCGAACAAGGTGCAGATCAAGCAGGCAATCGAGGAGATCTTCAAGGTCAAGGTGACGAACGTCAACACCCTCAACCGTGCAGGCAAGCGCACGCGCACCCGCACCGGTTACGGCCGCCGCGCCAACGAGAAGCGCGCAATCGTGACCGTGGCCGAGGGCCAGTCGATCGACATCTTCGGTAACTGAAGGTTAGCCGAGAAAAGTTAAAGGAAGAACTAGATTATGGCTATCCGCGTTTATAAGCCGACGACTCCGGGCCGCCGTAACGCGTCCGTGTCGGATTTCTCCGACCTCACGCGCTCCACGCCTGAGAAGTCGCTCGTACGCAAGAAAAGCAAGACTGGCGGCCGCAACTCTTACGGCCGTATGACCTCCCGCCATCGCGGCGGTGGCCATAAGCGCCAGTACCGTCTCATCGACTTCCGTCGTTGGGACAAGGACGGCGTGCCGGCGCGCGTCGCCGAGATCGAATACGATCCGAACCGTTCCGCACGCATCGCCCTGCTCAACTACGCAGACGGTGAGAAGCGCTACATCATCGCCCCGGAAGGCATCAAGCAGGGCGACCTGATTGAGACCGGCCCGAAGGCCGACATCAAGCCGGGCAACAACCTGCCGCTGCGCAACATCCCGACCGGTACCGTGGTGCACGCGATCGAACTCCGCCCGCTCGGCGGCGCGAAGATCGCCCGCTCCGCTGGTGCGGCCGTGCAGCTCGTCGCGAAGGACGGCGCCTACGCCCAGCTGCGCATGCCGTCCGGCGAAATCCGCAACGTGGACGCCCGCTGCCGCGCGACGATCGGTGAGGTCGGCAACTCCGACCACGCCAACATCTCGCTTGGCAAGGCCGGTCGTGCACGCTGGCTCGGCAAGCGCCCGATTACCCGTGGTGAGTCCATGAACCCGGTCGACCACCCGCACGGCGGTCGTACCCGCGGTGGCAAGCCGCCGGTCTCCCCGTGGGGCAAGGGCGAAGTTCGTACTCGTCGTCCGAAGAAGGCTTCGAACAAGATGATTGTTCGCCGCCGTCCTAATGGCAAGAACCGCAAGTAAGGGAGTGTCGAGTAGATGACTCGTAGCATCAAGAAGGGCCCCTTCGTCGACGCCCACCTGCAGAAGAAAGTCGACGAGCAGAACGAGAAGGGTACGCACAACGTCATCAAGACGTGGTCGCGCCGTTCGATGATCACCCCTGACTTCATCGGACACACCTTCGCAGTCCACGATGGCCGCAAGCATGTGCCGGTGTTCGTCACCGAAGCCATGGTCGGTCACAAGCTCGGTGAGTTCGCCCCCACGCGCACCTTCAAGGGTCACGTGAAGGACGACAAGAAGTCGCGCCGTTAATAGTAGGAGAGTAAAGACACATGGAAGCTAAAGCAATCGCACGTCACGTCCGCGTGACGCCGCGCAAGGCTCGCCGCATGGTCGACCTCATCCGAGGCAAGAAGGCGACCGATGCAATCACCATCCTCAAGTTCGCCCCTCAGGCCGCTGCACTGCCTGTGCTCAAGGTCCTGGAGAGCGCCATCGCCAACGAGCGCGTCAAGGCCGACAAGGCCGGCGAGCCGTTCCGCGAGAACGACCTGTACATCAAGGAGACCTATGTGGATGAGGGCGTGACGCTCAAGCGTTTCCGCGCTCGTGCACAGGGCCGTGCCGCTCGTATCAACAAGCGTACGAGCCACATCACGGTCGTTGTCGCCACCAAGGAAGGAGCCCGCTAAAGATGGGTCAGAAGATTAATCCCTTTGGCTATCGCCTGGGCATTACTGAGGACCATCGTTCGAAGTGGTTCTCCGATTCCAACAAGGCCGGCGAACGCTACCGCGATTTCGTGCTTGAAGACGACGCCATCCGTAAGGAGATGACGAAGGACCTCGAGCGTGCAGGCGTGTCCCGCATCATCATTGAGCGTACCCGTGACCGCGTGCGTGTGGACATCCACACCGCCCGCCCGGGCATCGTGATCGGCCGCCGTGGCGCCGAAGCCGAGCGTGTTCGCGCAAAGCTCGAGAAGCTCACCGGCAAGCAGGTCCAGCTCAACATCTTCGAAGTCAAGAACCCGGCGATCGACGCCCAGCTCGTCGCTCAGGGCATCGCCGAGCAGCTTACGAACCGCGTGACCTTCCGCCGCGCGATGCGTAAGGCTCAGCAGGATGCCATGCGCGCTGGCGCCAAGGGTATCCGCATCAAGCTCTCCGGCCGTCTTGGCGGCGCCGAGATGAGCCGCTCCGAGTTCTACCGCGAAGGCCGCGTGCCGCTGCAAACCCTTCGTGCACTCATCGATTACGGCTTCTTCGAGGCCAAGACCACCTACGGTCGCATCGGTGTCAAGGTGTGGATCTACAAGGGCGACATGACCGAGCGCGAGTTCGAAGAGCTTCAGGCGCAGCAGGGCAACAACCGTGGCGGCCGCCGCGGTGATCGCCGTCCGCGCCGTGGCCAGCGCGGTGCTCAGCGCGGCAACCAGCAGAACCAGGTGAAGACCGGTGCCGACCAGCCGATCGAGGCCGAGGTCGCTTCCGACGCCACCGCTGCACCGTCTTCGGAAACTAAGGAGTGAGCTGAAGATGCTTATCCCAAAGAGGACAAAATATCGTAAGCAGCACCGTCCGGACCGCCACGGCATGTCCAAGGGCGGCAACGAGATCAACTTCGGTGATTTCGCCATCCAGGCCATGGCCCCGGCGTATGTGACCAACCGTCAGATCGAGGCCGCCCGTATCGCCATGACGCGTTACATCAAGCGTGGTGGCAAGGTGTGGATCACGATCTTCCCGGATCGCCCGCTGACCAAGCACCCCCTCGGCGCCCGAATGGGTTCCGGTAAGGGCACCCCGGAATTCTGGATCGCCAATGTGCATCCGGGCCGCGTGATGTTCGAAATCGGTGGCGTGTCTGAGGATGTCGCTCGTGAGGCCCTGCGCCGCGCAATCGACAAACTCCCTATGAAGTGCCGTGTTATTGCACGTGAAGGCGGTGACATCTGATGGCAGTCGGATCTACTGAATACACCATCCAGAACCTCAACGAGAAGACCAACGAAGAGATCGAGGGTTTCCTCAAGAAGTCCAAGGAAGAGCTGTTCAACCTGCGCTTCCAGCATGCGACCGGTCAGCTTGACAACACGGCCCGCCTCAAGGCAGTCAAGCGTGACATCGCCAGGATGTACACTGTTCTGCGTGAACGCGAGCTCGGCATCAGCCAGGCTCCGGCGGCAACCGAAACGAAAGCTGAGGAGAAGTAATGGCGCAAGAGCGTAACTCCCGCAAGGTTCGTCGCGGTTATGTGGTGTCCGATAAGATGGACAAGACCATTTCCGTGGAACTCGAACTTCGTACGACCCACCCGCTGTATGGCAAGGTCGTTCGTTCAACCCGCACGGTCAAGGCTCATGACGAACACAATGACGCTCACGTTGGCGACCTCGTGAGTATCATGGAGACTCGTCCACTGAGCAAGACCAAGCGTTGGCGTCTCGATACCATCATCGAGCGCGCTAAGTAATTAAGTTCGGCAAGGCTCGCTGGCTCACCCGGTACGTCCCGCGAACGGGACGTACCGGGTGATCAGGGAGAACCGGCTCGGCTAAGGAGAATCAATGATTCAGCAGGAAACGCGGCTTCATGTCGCCGACAACACGGGTGCCAAGGAACTCCTCTGCATCCGAGTGCTCGGCGGATCGAAGCGACGCTATGCCGGCATTGGCGACGTGATCGTCGCCTCCGTTAAGGACGCAATCCCTAACGGGTCGGTCAAGAAAGGCGACGTCGTCAAGGCCGTCGTCGTCCGTACAGTCAAGGAACGCCGTCGTGCAGACGGTTCCTACATCAAGTTCGACGAGAACGCTGCGGTTATTCTCGGCTCCGGCCGTGAACCGAAGGGCACTCGTATCTTCGGACCGGTTGGTCGTGAACTGCGCGACAAGCGCTTCATGCGTATCGTGTCCCTCGCCCCGGAGGTGATCTGAGATGGTAGCCAAGATCAAAAGCGGCGACCTGGTCAAGGTCATTCGCGGCAAGGATCGCGGTAAGGAAGGCACCGTCAAGCGCGTGCTCAAGGACGATCGCCTGATCGTCGAGGGCGTGCAGATGGTCAAGAAGCATGTGCGTGCGACGCAGCAGGGCCAGCAGTCCGGCATCGTCTCCGTCGAGGCACCGATCCATCGCTCCAACGTGATGCTGATCGACCCGGAGACCAAGCAGCCGACTCGCGTTGGCGTTGTGATCAAGGAAGAGGCCCGCGACGGCAAGGTGAAGACCGTGCGCGTGCGCGTGGCCAAGAAGTCTGGAAAGGAGCTGGCATGAGCGAAGAAATCGTGAGCGAAGAGCTCGTCGTCGAAGCACCTCAGACTCCGCGCCTGAAGCAAGAGTACAAGGATGTCATCATCCCTGAGCTCGAGAAGGAATTCAAGCACGACAACCCGATGCAGATTCCCCGCATCGAGAAGGTCGTCGTCTCCATGGGCGTCGGCGCCGCGGCCCGCGACTCGAAGCTCATCGAAGGCGCAGTGCGCGATCTGACCGCCATCACCGGCCAGAAGCCGAAGATCACCAAGGCGAAGAAGTCCGTCGCGCAGTTCCACCTGCGTGAAGGCCAGGCCATCGGCGCGTACGTCACCCTGCGTGGCGACCGCATGTGGGAGTTCCTCGATCGTCTTCTGACGCTGGCGCTGCCGCGTATCCGCGATTTCCGCGGCATCAACGGCCACCAGTTCGACGGTCAGGGCAACTACAACTTCGGTCTGACCGAACAGTCCATGTTCCACGAGATCGATCCGGATTCGATCGATCACCAGCGCGGTATGGACATCACCGTTGTGACCAGCACCAAGGATGACGATGAGGCCTACGCTCTGCTCAAGGCCCTCGGATTCCCATTCAAGGAGAACTGAAATGGCAAAAACGTGTCTTAAGGTCAAGGCGCTGCGCAAGCCGAAGTTCAAGGTGCGCGCATACACCCGTTGCATGGTCTGCGGCCGTCCTCATTCCGTGTACCGCAAGTTCGGTCTGTGCCGCATCTGCCTTCGTGAGAAGGCGCACCGCGGCGAGCTGCCAGGCGTTACGAAGTCCAGTTGGTAAATATCGACGCTGAAGGTCCGCGGCTCGTGTGGAACCAGGTTCCACAGGGCGGCGGAAACCACGGCGAGAAAGGGCGTTAGCCCAAATGACAATGACAGATCCAATCGCAGATATGCTTACGCGTCTGCGTAATGCGAGCGCGGCAAAGCACGAGACCGTGGATATGCCGTACTCCAAATTCAAGAAGAACATCGCTGAGATCCTGAAGCGCGAAGGCTACATCGCCGACTACACCGCCAAGGAAGCCCGCGTCGGCCAGACCCTTGAGGTCACCCTCAAGTACGGCCCGAACGGCGAGCGTTCCATTCAGGGCATCAAGCGCATCTCGAAGCCCGGCCTGCGCCGTTACGCGAAGTCCGACGCGCTTCCGATGCCGCTTGGCGGCCTCGGCATCGCCATCATCTCGACCAGCTCGGGACTGATGACCCAGAAGGAATGCCTCGACCGGGGCATCGGTGGCGAAATCGTCGCCTACGTTTGGTGAGAAAGGAGAGCTGAACATGGCATCGCATATTGGTAAGCTCCCGATCACCATTCCGGCGGGCGTCGAAGTCACAATCAATGGTCAGGAGTTCTCGGTCAAGGGACCGAAGGGCACTGATTCCTACACCATCCCCGAGGGCATCACCGCCAAGGTCGAAGGCAACGAGCTCATCGTGAGCGCCAACGACGACCTGCGTCCGACGCGCGCGAAGCACGGCCTGGCCCGCTCGATCATGGCTTCCATGGTCAAGGGCGTGCACGAGGGCTATGCCAAGAGCCTCGACATCGTGGGCACCGGTTACCGCGCCCAGATGAAGGGCAAGGGCATCGAGTTCTCGCTCGGTTACTCCCACACGATCACTGTGGAACCGCCGGAAGGCATCGAGTTCGAACTGCCGAACCCGAATCAGGTAATCGTCAAGGGCACCGACAAGCAGGCCGTTGGCCAGGCTGCCGCGAACATCCGCAAGCTCCGCGCTCCGGAACCCTACAAGGGCAAGGGCATCAAGTACACGGATGAGCAGATCCGCCGCAAGGCTGGAAAGGCTGGTAAGTGATATGAGCGTTAAGATTTTCGGTAAAGGCAAGAAGGTTGCGCTGAAGCGTCGCCACGCTCGTATCCGTAAGCGCATCAACGGCACCGCAGAGCTCCCGCGTCTGGTGGTCACCCGTTCCAACCGTCATATGGTTGCCCAGATTGTCGACGACACCGTCGGCAAGACCCTGGTGAGCGAATCCACGCTGATGAGCGACTTCGCCGACTTCCAGGGCACCAAGACCGAAGCGGCCAAGCAGGTCGGCCTCCTGATCGCCAAGAAGGCGCAGGAAGCGGGCATCACCGCCGTTGTCTTCGATCGTGGTGGCAACCAGTACCATGGTCGCGTCGCAGCTGTTGCTGATGGCGCCCGCGAGGGAGGTCTTGCACTGTGAGCGACAACGAAAAGGAAACCCAAGTGGCTGAAGAGACTCAGAACACTCAGGCTACCGCCGAGTCCAACAACGAGGACCGCAAGAACAACCGTCGTGGCCAGCGTGGCGAAGGCCGCCGTGGCGAGCGTCGCAACCGTCGTGAGGAGAACCGCGGCGATGAGATGCTCGACCGCGTGGTGACCATCAACCGCGTGTCCAAGACCCACAAGGGCGGCCGTACGTTCAGCTTCGCAGCTCTCGTTGTGGTCGGTGACGGCAACGGCACCGTCGGCGTGGGCTATGGCAAGTCCCGTGAGGTCCCGGCGGCAATCGCCAAGGGCCAGCTGGACGCCAAGAAGCACCTGTTCAACGTTCCGCGCATCCGCGGCACCGTGACTCACCCGGTCATCGGCCACGACCACGCAGGCACCGTCCTGCTGCGTCCGGCCGCTCCCGGCACCGGCGTTATCGCCGGCGGTGCGGTCCGCGCCGTCATGGAGTGCGCTGGCATTACCGACGTCCTGACCAAGTCGATGGGCTCCGCGACCGCCGTCAACGTGGTTCGCGCCACCGTCGATGCGCTCAAGCAGCTCGAGGACCCTGAGGAGATCGCGGCTCGCCGTGGCCTCTCCGTCCAGGAAGTCACTCCGGACGCCCTGCTGCGCGCCCGCGCCGCAGGAATCGCCGAGGCCCGCAAGGCTCGCGAAGAGGCTCAGGCCAAGGCCGCCGCAAAGGATGGTGAGTGATGGCTAATCTGAAGATTACGCTTGTGCACGGCATGTGCCGTACCAATCAGAAGCAGCGCGCTACCGCACAGTCGCTTGGCCTTCGCAAGATCGGCCAGACGGTTGAGCGTGAAGACAATTCGACGACCCGCGGCATGATCAATGTCGTGCGTCACCTGGTCAAGGTTGAGGAGGCTGAGTGATCATGGCAGAAGAAGAGACCACGATCCTGCAGATGCATGATCTCCGCCCGGCACCTGGCGCCAAGAAGGACCGCATCCGCGTTGGCCGCGGTGAAGGCTCCAAGGGCAAGACCTCGGGCCGTGGCGACAAGGGCACCAAGAAGCGCTACCAGGTTCGCCCGGGCTTCGAAGGCGGTCAGCTCCCGCTGTACATGCGCCTTCCGAAGCTCCGTGGCTTCCGCAGCCCCTTCAAGAAGGAATACCAGGTCGTCAACATCGCGACCCTCGCCGAGCTGTTCCCGCAGGGCGGCGAGATCTCGGTCGCTGATCTGGTGGCCAAGGGTGCTGTGCGCGCCAACCGCCCGGTCAAGGTCCTCGGCGAAGGCGAGACCACCGTTGCGTTCACCCTCAAGGGTGTGAAGGCTTCGGCGTCCGCCAAGACGAAGATCGAAGCGGCCGGCGGCTCCATCAGCGAAGACTGATATGCAGTGAAGGCCGGAACACCGGCGGCTTGACGCCAAGCCGCCGCCGGCCCAATCAGACCCCCTCCGTCATGCAACGTGGAGGGGGTCTTTTTTCATAGTTCCGTACCCATCGCCTCACGCCCCGTGATGACTCGCGGAAAATGTGCGGAAATTCTATAGATTTGCCATGCAACGGTGCGCATGGTAGACACGATGGGCTAAACTCAACGATTAGAGTGTGTTTGTTACCCGTGTAATGCATGCGAATCAGTTAATTATGGGAGGGAACCCAAGGTGAGGACACTTATCCAGGCCTTTCGGACCAAGGAGCTGAGGAACAAAATCCTCTTTGTCCTTGGCATGATCATCATTTACCGAATCGGCTCGTATATTCCGGCGCCAGGCGTCGACGAAACTGTCGTCAACAACTGCGTGACGCAGATGAGCGGCAACTCCGAGAACTTCATCGGTCTGGTAAACCTGTTCTCCGGTGGCGCCATGCTGCAGCTGTCGATCTTCGCACTCGGTGTGATGCCGTACATCACCGCATCCATCGTGATCCAGCTGCTGCGCGTGGTGATCCCGCGTTTCGAGGCCCTGCACAAGGAAGGCCAGTCCGGTGAAGCGAAGCTCACCCAGTACACGCGTTACCTCACCATCGGCCTGGCGCTGCTGCAGTCGTCCACGATCGTGGTGACCGCCAAGTCGGGCGCGCTGTTCAACTACCAGTGCTCGGGCATCATCCCGAACGACGACGTGTGGACCCTGATCGTCATGGTGCTCGTCATGACCGGCGGCACCGGCCTGATCATGTGGATGGCCGAGCTCATCACCGAAAAGGGCATCGGCCAGGGCATGTCGATCCTCATCTTCCTCTCCATCTGCTCGGGCTTCCTGCCGCAGCTGTGGAACATCGGTTGGGGCACCAACGGCACCGACGGCGACTGGACCAAGTTCGGCATCGTCACCGGTGTGCTGCTCGCCATCATGATCTTCGTCAACTACGTGGAACTCTCCCAGCGCCGTATTCCAGTGCAGTACACCCGCCGCATGATCGGGCGCAAGATGTACGGCGGATCGTCCACCTACCTGCCGCTCAAGATCAACATGAGCGGTGTCATCCCGCCGATCTTCGCTTCGTCGATCCTGGCGATCCCCACGCTGATCTCGCAGTTCGGCAACGCCGAAGCCGGCTGGGTGCAGTGGATCAACACGAATCTGGCCAACACCACGTCCGTGTGGTACATCTGCCTGTACGCTCTCATGATCGTGTTCTTCACGTTCTTCTACACCGAGATCACGTTCAACACCGATGAGACGGCGGACAACATGAAGCAGTACGGCGGCTTCATCCCGGGCATCCGCGCCGGCAACGCCACCGCACGCTACCTGAAGTACGTCATCAACCGCTTGAACACCGTTGGCGCCGTCTACCTGCTCTTCGTGGCGCTGCTGCCGACCGTGCTCATCATGGCGCTCAACCTGAACGCGAACCTGCCGTTCGGTGGCACCACGATCCTGATCATCGCCGGCGTCGGCCTCGACACGCTGCGTCAGGCGAAGGCTCAGACCGAGCAGTACCAGTACGCTGGCTTCCTGTTCGACAACACGAGCCACATCGAAGGCAAGTGAGTATACCGTGGCCGGTGGTGCACACCACCGGCCACGGTTGCATATTCACCCAGCACCGGGCATCCGCGCCGGTATTGAACCAAGTATGAAAGGACGATCCATGCGACTGCTGATCATGGGCCCCCAAGGTGTGGGCAAAGGCACGCAGGCTGCTCTGCTGAGCACGCACTACGACATTCCGGCCATCTCGACCGGCGACATCTTCCGCTTCAACATCAAGAACAAGACCCCGCTCGGCCTTGAGGCGCTCTCGTACACCGACAAGGGCGAACTCGTGCCCGACGAGCTGACGAACTCGATCGTCAAGGACCGCCTTGCGCAGGACGACGCCGCCAACGGCTGGATCCTGGACGGCTACCCGCGCAACGCCGCGCAGGTCGAGGCTCTCGACGCGATGCTCGCCGAGCTCGGCCAGAAGCTCGACGCCGTGGTGGCGCTCGAGGCGAGCCGCGACGTGCTGCTGGAGCGCATGGCCAAGCGCGCCAAGGAGCAGGGCCGTTCCGACGACACGCCGGAAGTGATCGCCAAGCGCCTGGAGACCTACGAGAAGGAGACCGCTCCGCTGCTCGACATCTACAAGCAGCGCGGACTGCTCATCAGCGTGAACGGCGTGGGCGAGATCGACGAGATCAGCAATGCGATCATCGCCGAGCTCGACGCCAACGTGCAGGCTCGCTGATCTGCGCATAGGCATCGTCTGCCAGTTCGGGCCGGCGCGTCCCCACGGGGTGCGCCGGCCCGACGCATGGGGAATAGGGACGCGCGCGGCGCGGTTATGCATGTCAGGCGCGTACTGCGACACGCCGAGTTTTGTTTGGGAACGATTTCGTGTATTCTTGCAATTTGGTGTGTCTTCGGACACAGCAGTAATACAACCGAGGAACGGAATCAGAACCTATGGCAAAAGACGGTGTGATTGAAGTCGAAGGACGAGTAGTCGAGGCATTGCCAAACGCAATGTTCCGAGTCGAACTTGAGAACAAGCATATCGTGCTTGCCACCATTTCCGGCAAAATGCGCAAGAACTACATCCGTATCTTGCCGCAGGACCGCGTGGTGCTCGAGATGAGCCCGTACGATCTCAACCGTGGTCGTATTACGTACCGATACAAGTAAGGTACAACCAAAGTAAGGAACAACCATGAAGGTTAGCCCAAGTGTGAAGAGGATCTGCGAAAACTGCCGCGTGATCCGTCGTCACGGCCGCGTCATGGTGATCTGCACCAACCCGCGTCACAAGCAGCGTCAGGGCTGAGCAGATACCAGCGGCACAACAATCCAGGCACTAAGTCACAACCCCGCATGGGGCTGAACCCCGGGAACACAGGCCCGGGCCGGGAAACCGGGAGACTCGGTGCAAGACCTGTGTGAAACAGAAGGAATCGCAATGGCACGTCTTGCCGGAGTCGACATCCCCAATGACAAGCGCATCGAGATCGCGCTCACCTACATCTTCGGTGTAGGCCGCACTCGTGCGAAGGAAACCCTTGAAGCCACCGGCATCAACCCGGACACCCGCGTCAAGGATCTGACGGATGAGCAGCTCATCACGCTGCGTGATTACCTCGAGTCCAACTACAAGATCGAGGGCGACCTGCGTCGTGAAATCGACGCTGACATTCGTCGTAAGATTCAGATCAACTGCTACCAGGGCATGCGTCACCGTAAGGGACTCCCAGTGCGCGGACAGCGCACCAAGACCAACGCGCGTACCCGCAAGGGACCGAAGCGTACGGTCGCTGGAAAGAAGAAGGCCACCAAGTAATAGGTGAGTCCTCAGCTGCGGCCACGGCGACCACCATCGCCGCAGCAACAAACAAGAGTTCGTTACAAGGAAACGAGGGTCAATGGCAGCTCAAAAGCAGGCCGCACGCAAGACTCGTCGCCGCGATCGCAAGTCGATCCCGGTCGGTCAGGCGCACATCAAGTCAACGTTTAACAACACCATCATCTCGATCACCGATCCCTCGGGCGCAGTCGTGTCCTGGGCTTCCGGTGGCGACGTCGGTTTCAAGGGCTCCCGCAAGTCCACGCCGTACGCTGCTGGCATGGCAGCTGAATCCGCGGCCCGCAAGGCCATGGAACACGGCGTCAAGAAGGTCGACGTCTTCGTCAAGGGCCCGGGTTCCGGTCGTGAAACCGCCATCCGTTCCCTGCAGTCCGCGGGCCTCGAAGTCGGTTCCATCACCGATGTGACCCCGCAAGCGTTCAACGGCGTTCGTCCTCCGAAGCGTCGTCGCGTCTGAGCACTAGACAACCCCATCCATCCAAAGCCGCTTGAGACCGGTGAGTGCACCACCGGCCGAAGCTGAAAGGATAACCACAGTGCTTATCGCACAGCGTCCGACACTTACCGAGGAATCCCTGAACCCTCAGCGTTCCCGTTTCATCATCGAGCCTCTCGAACCTGGGTTCGGCTATACGCTTGGCAACTCGCTGCGCCGCACCCTCCTGAGCTCGATTCCGGGAGCGGCTGTGACTTCGGTGCGTATCTCCGGCGCCCTGCATGAGTTCACCACTCTGCCGGGTGTGGAAGAAGACGTCACCGAGATTCTGCTGAACATCAAGGGCATCGTGCTCACCAGCGAATACGATGAGCCGGTTGTCATGTATCTGCGCAAGAGCGGCAAGGGTGAGGCCACCGCGGGGGACATCACCCCGCCGGCCGGCGTGACCATCGCCAACCCGCAGATGCATATCGCAACGCTCGCCGATGACGGCGAACTCGAGATCGAGTTCACCGTTGAGCGCGGCCGCGGTTATGTGCCTGCCCAGATGAACAAGCAGGATGGCGATGAGATCGGCCGCATCCCGGTCGATTCCATCTATTCCCCAGTGCTCAAGGTGAGCTACAAGGTCGAAGCCACGCGCGTGGAACAGCGCACCGACTTCGATCGGCTCATTCTGGACGTGGAGACCAAGCCCGCTATCTCCCCGCGTGACGCCGTGGCGTCCGCAGGATCGACGCTTGTCGAGCTCTTCGGCCTGTGCCGCGAGCTCAACACCCAGGCAGAAGGCGTCGAAGTCGGCCCGGCACCAGTTGTCGAAGAGGCCGATCCGGAGATGTCTGTACCGATTGAGGACCTCAACCTTACGCAGCGCAGCTACAACTGCCTCAAGCGCGAGGGCATCCACACAGTCGGCGAGCTGGTCAACCACACGGAGCAGGATCTGCTCGACATCCGTAATTTCGGCATGAAGTCCATCGATGAGGTCAAAGAGAAGCTGCAGTCCCTCGGACTGTCCCTCAAGGCCTCGCCGCTCGGCTTCGACGCCACCAATCTCGAGGGCGGCACGTTCTTCTCGCCGGAAGACGAGTAAACCACCTTCGACACAACCGCTTCGACGGTCTCGGATGTTCGGGCTCATGCCCACCTGAGCCGGCGGGGCAATCAAGGAGAAACCAATGCCAACACCTAAGAAAGGCCCACGTCTGGCTTCCAGCCCGGCACATGAGCGCCTGATGCTCGCGAATATGGCCACGAGCCTGTTCATGCACGGCCGCATCACCACCACGCTGCCGAAGGCCAAGCGCCTTCGCCCGCTGGCCGAGCGTCTGATCACCTTCGCCAAGCGCGGTGATCTGCACTCCCGCCGCCGCGTGATGCGCGTGATCCGCAACAAGTCCGTGGTGCACAAGCTGTTCACGCAGATCGCAGAGCAGATGGAGCAGCGCGAAGGCGGCTACACCCGCATCGTCAAGATTGCTCCGCGCAAGGGCGATTCGGCGCCTGCGGCGATCATCGAGCTCGTCACCGAGCCGGTGAGCCCCAAGAAGGCCGTCGTCAAGGAAGCAGAGGCAGCCACCAAGGTTGCCGCAGACCAGGCTCCGGTCGAGGCTGAAGCCAACGAAGCCGAAAAGGCTGAGTGAGTCTGACTACAGACTGCGCAGGGCTGGAATCCGCGAGGGTTCCAGCCCTGTTCGTTTCTCCGCAGAACGTCAGGCGCTGCAGTAGCGCGCCGTTGCTAGACTCGTGCCCCATGGTTCGTCTGCGTATTGATCTGGGGTATGACGGGTTTTCGTTCAACGGCTGGGCCGCGCAGCCCGGCATGCGCACCGTGCAGGGTGAGGTCGAGGCCGCATTGGAGCGTGTGCTGTGCGGCGTGCGGCCGGCCGATGCCGCGCATGCGGATGGCCGCACGCCGCTGCCGCATCTCGTGGTGGCCGGGCGCACCGATGCGGGTGTGCATGCCGCGCATCAGGTGTGCCATCTCGATGTGACCGAGGCGCAGCTCGCGCGCTGCGTCGGCCACATGGACGCCACACCGGTGCAGGCGCTCGAACTGCGCTTGCAGCGCATGATGCCCGGCGACATCGCGATCCACCGTGTCTCCGTCGCGCCCGAAGGCTTCGACGCGCGCTTCTCCGCACTCGAACGCACGTATGTCTACCGCATCTGCGACGACCCGGCCGCTTGGGATCCGCGCCAACAGAGTTACGTGTGGCTCACGGACCAGCGGCTCGACGAGTCGGTGATGAATGAAGCCGCCGCCTGTGCGATCGGACTGCACGATTTCGGCTCGTTCGCCATCGCGAATCCCGGCGGCACCACGATCCGCGACGTCAAGACCGCGTACTGGAGCCGCGTGCCCGCGCGTCCGCTCATCGCGGACCCGCGAGGGGAGCGCTACCGTACGCCGGCGATGGAATCCGGGCTGCTCTGCTTTACGATCGTGGCAGACGCGTTCGCGCGCAACATGGTGCGTTCGCTCGTCAACGGCTGCGTGCAGGTGGGGTTGGGCAAGCGCACCGTGGATTGGTTCGCGGAGAAGATCGCCACGCCGCTGCGCGAAGGGTCGACCGGGCCGATCGCGCCGGAGGGCCTGACGCTCGAGCACATCGAATATCCGGAGGATGGCGAGCTTGCAGAACGCGCCGAGAAGATCCGTGCGCGCCGCACGCTGCCCGAGCAACCTGCCGCATAAGCCGGTGGATGGCCTGCGCCGCCCATGCACAATCCCGGTGGATATGTGGACGGCCGCGCAATCCATTCCACATATCCACATCCCTAGGTGTGGATGGATCCTTCCGCGACGACTCTCTGCAATCCTCTGGCCCCATTTTCTGACGAAAGTCATGCTGGATACGCCTGAGTATGACAAACCTCTGGGATGGGCATGAAAAAAGGGTTTTTGGCGCGAACCAAAAACCCTAGGGGCGGATGAGGCGAGATTCGAACTCGCGGAGGGGGTTGCCCTCACACGCTTTCGAGGCGTGCTCCTTAGACCGCTCGGACACTCATCCTTTGCTGCAATCAAGCAACTTGTTCATTATGCCACAAGCTGCACCCACGTCAAATCCATGGGCATGTCGCGTGTTGTAACCACACCCAAGCCAGCCGCTCATCACTCATCATCATCCGCGGCGAACACCGCATAGTCACTGCTCGGATACCCCAGATTGAACGCGGTATAGGCGTGCGTGGCGGCGAGTAGCGAAAGCTGCAATAGCCCCTGCTGTGCCTGCTGCACGGCGTTCGCGTCATCCGGCAGCTCCATCGTGCGCGTGGACTGCGCGATCGCCTGCATCTCCTCACGCGCGCATGACATCTCCACAACGGCCACGGTGTTGGCGCGCAATCCGTTCACCGGGTCGGTCACGTTGGCGCTGTGCGCGAGCAGCTCGTCGGTGCCGTACAGCTTCTGCCGCAGGTCGCGCGCGCCGTTGGACAACTGCATCATCTGCGAGGCCGCTTGCTTGTGGTTCTCGCTCATCGCGAGCAGTGTGCCGTCTTCAGCGAGCGGGGTGGTCCGCGCGTCGCGCGCCACACCGCTCACAAACCGCCCCGCAAGCACTTCGGTGGCGAATCCCGCGCGGTCGTCGGCGAGCGCGGCCTGTGCCAGTGCATCGCCGCCGATCGGCACGCTGGCCACACTGTCGAGCCGCGTGACGGTCAGTGTTTTGCTATTCGCTCCCAGCACACGTGCGAGCTGTTGCGTGCGGTACTGCATCTGCGCGCTGCGCATCGTGCCTTCGGCAAAGCGCAGCGGGCACTGCACCGCCACGTCGAGCCAGTCGTGCTGCGCCTGCTTCGCCGCCACATACCGCATCGTGACCGGCGAGTCCGCGCTCATGGCGCGCTCGGTGCCCGCCGAAGCCGCCTCAACCGCGGATTCGCACGGGCTGAGCCGCTGCTCCGACTCCGCGCGCCCCGCAATCCGCGGCGCGGCGCAGCCGGCGAGCATGCACACGGCGAGCAGGCAGCTCAGAGCGGCTGCGAGTCGCGAATGGCGGGCGCGGTGTGCATACAACAGATGTGGGCGTGTCGGCATGAATCACTACAGTAGTTATGGACTGTGACCACAGGGGCAGAGCGCTCGTGTATATAACTCAAAATAGGAGGTCTACATCATGGAACTGGACCTGAACGGCATTTACCAGCTCGCTCGCGAGCAGGAAATCGATACCGAAACCGTGGACGAGGCGCTGTCTGAAGCATTGCGTCTCGCGTATCTGAAAACACCTCATGCAGCGAAGCACGCGCGCGTCGAACTGGACCCGCGTGCCGGCACATTCACCATCTGGGCGCAGGACGAGATCCCGCAGGAGCCCACTGAAGACGATCCGCACCCCGCGCCGAAGCTCGGCGAGGAGTATGACGACACCCCGAACGACTTCGGGCGCCTGGCCGCGGCGACCGCGCGCCAGGTGATCCAGCAGCTGTTCCGCAAGGCCGAGGACGACAAGATCTTCGGCGCGTTCTCAGGCCAGCGCGGCAAGCTGATCACCGGCGTGGTGCAGCAGGACGCGAAGGACACCGCGAACGTGCACGTGGCCGTGGGCGACGTGGAGGCGATCCTGCCGCGGCGCGAACAGGTGCCGGGGGAGCGTTACCGCCATGGTGAGCGCATCCGCGTGTACGTGGTGAACGTCTCGCGCGGCCTCAAGGGCCCGGAGATCATCGTGTCGCGCTCGCACCCGGAACTGGTGCGCCGCCTGTTCGAACGCGAGGTGCCGGAACTCGTTTCGGGCGCCGTTTCGATCATGGCGATCGCGCGCGAGGCCGGTGCCCGCACCAAGATCGCCGTGCGCGCCAACACGCCGGGCGTCAATCCGAAGGGTGCGCTGATCGGACCTGGTGGTTCGCGTGTGCGCGCGGTGATGGAGAACCTGGGCCCGGAGAAGATCGACATCGTCGATTGGTCGAACGACCCAGCCACGTTCGTCGCGGCCGCGCTCTCGCCGGCCGTCGTCTCGGGCGTGCAGGTGATCAGCGAGAAGAACCAGACCGCGATCGCGTTCATCCACGATGACCAGCTCTCGCTCGCCATCGGCAAGGAAGGGCAGAACGCGCGTCTGGCGGCCAAGCTGACCGGTTGGAAGATCGGCATCGAATCCGAAGAGACGTTCGCAAAGAAACAGGCCGCGCTCAAGGCGCAGCAGGAAGCTGCGCAGAGCGGCGAAAACAGCGGGAAATAGGCATATTTCTCGCGGCGCAATACTCCCGCCGTGTATCCACCGGCGGGAGTATGCTGAACACGAAATCTGTACGTCGGGCGCTCTCGGAATGCCCGAAAAACAGAGCGAGGTAGAACAACCATGGTCACACGATGAGATACAGCATGCTCGCCGTGAAAAGATAAGCAGCTGCGCTGGTGTGTATGCGCGGCTGGGAAATAGGAGAAATTGAGTGCCGAAAGCACGCGTATATGAACTCGCCAAGGAACTTGGCGTAGACAGCAAGACCGTCCTTGAAAAGCTCAAGGACATGGGCGAATTCGTCAAATCGGCGTCTTCGACAGTGGAGACCCCGGTCGCCCGCCGACTCAAGGAAGCGTTCCCCAAAGCGAACGCCGATTCCGCGGCAGCACCCGCCGCCAAGAACAACGCCTCCGCAGCCAAGCCGCAGCCCAAGAAGCCTGCGGCCCCCGCAACCCATGCATCAGAGACTTCAGCCAAGCCGGCGGCCCCCAAGCCGTCCGGGGCGCGCCCCACGGCGGCCAAGCCCGGCCAACGTCCCGGCCCACGCCGCAACGCCCAGTCCGAAGCGCCACGTGGCGGTCAGCGCTCCGCTTCGCCCCGCGCGAACGGCGGCCCTCGCCCTGGTCCGCAGAACACCAACCGCAACGAGCGTTCGAACGCACGTCCCAACGCACCTACGCCGGGCCCCCGCACACCCCGCGGCCCCCAAGGCAACGGCCAGCAGGGCGGCGGCGCCAAGCCGGGCGCACCGCAGCAGCATGCGCCACGCCCGGGCAACAACCCGTTCAGCCGCAAGCAGGGCATGCATACGCCCACGCCGGGTGACATTCCGCGCCCGCATCCGATGGCGCGCCCGACCGTGAACGACAGCCGCCGCGGCGGCCGCCCCGGTGCACGTGGCGGCGCCCGCAACGGCCGCCCGGGGCCGGGCACCGGAGCACGTCCGGGCCAGTGGGGCCAGCACCGCCAGAACCAAGGCGGCGGCGCCAACAGCGGGCGTCCGGGCGGCAACCGTTTCGGCGGCGGCAATTCCGGCGGCTTCCAGAACAACAACAATGGCCCGTCGCGTGGCGGCGGCCGTGGTCGCGGTGGCGCAGCCGGCGCGTTCGGCCGCCAAGGCGGCAAATCCTCGAAGGCACGTAAGAACCGCCTGGCGAAGCGCCATGAATACGAGGAGATGAAAGCACCCGTCATCGGCGGCGTGCGCATCCCCAAGGGCAATGGCCAGACAATCAAGCTGCGCCAGGGCTCGTCGCTCGCGGACCTCGCCGAGAAGATCAACGTCAATCCGGCGGCCCTCGTGACCGTGCTGTTCCACTTGGGCGAGATGGCCACGGCCACGCAGTCGCTCGATGAGGCGACGTTCCAGATCCTGGGCGACGAAATCGGCTGGAACATTAAGGTCGTGTCCGCGGAAGAGGAAGACAAGGAGCTGCTCCAGCAGTTCGACATCGACCTCGAGTCCGAGGAACTGCAGGAGGACGAGGACCTCAAGCCGCGTCCGCCGGTCGTGACCGTGATGGGCCACGTGGACCACGGCAAGACCCGACTGCTCGACACGATCCGCCAGACGAACGTCATCGCACGCGAGGCCGGCGGCATCACGCAGCGCATCGGCGCCTACCAGGTGACCGTGGACATGGATGGCGAAGAGCGCAAGATCACGTTCCTCGACACCCCGGGCCACGAGGCGTTCACCGCCATGCGTGCCCGCGGCGCCGAGCTGACCGACATCGCGATCCTGATCGTGGCGGCCGACGACGGCGTGATGCCACAGACCGTCGAGGCGATCAACCACGCGCAGTCCGCGCATGTGCCGATCGTGGTGGCCGTGAACAAGATCGACGTCGAGGGTGCGAACCCCGACAAGGTGCGCGGCCAGCTCACCGAATTCGGCCTTGTGCCCGAGGAGTACGGCGGCAACACGATGTTCGTCGACATCTCGGCGAAGTACGGCACGAACGTCGACAAGCTGCTCGAAGCGGTGCTGCTGACGGCCGACGCGGAGCTCGACCTGCGCGCGAACCCCGACATGGACGCCCGTGGCGCCACGATCGAGGCGCGCCTCGACAAGGGCCGCGGCGCCGTGGCGAGCGTGCTCGTCCAGTCCGGCACCCTGCACATCGGCGATTCGATCGTGGCGGGCACGTCGTACGGCCGTGTGCGCGCAATGCTCGACGAGAACGGCAAGAACATGGAAGCGGCGCTGCCGTCGACCCCGGTGCAGGTGCTTGGCCTGACCTCGGTGCCGACCGCAGGCGACCTGTTCCTGGTGGCGCCGGACGACCGCACCGCACGCCAGATCGCCGAGAAGCGGCAGGCCACCGAGCGCGCTGCCCAGCTGGCGAAGCGCCGCAAGGTCGTTTCGCTCGAGAGCCTCAAGGAACAGTTCGCGAAGTCCGAGATCGACATGCTCAACATCGTGATCAAGGGCGATTCGTCCGGTTCTGTGGAAGCGCTCGAGGATTCGCTCATGAAGATCGAGGTCTCCGACGAGGTCGGCATCCAGGTCATCCACCGCGGCGTCGGCGCGATCACGCAGAACGACGTGAACCTCGCCTCCGTGGACAAGGCCGTGATCATCGGCTTCAACGTGCGTCCGAACCGTCAGGTCGCCGATCTGGCGGAGCGCGAAGGCGTGGAGATCAAGTACTACTCGGTCATCTACAAGGCGATCGAAGACATCGAGGCCTCGCTCAAGGGCATGCTCAAGCCGGAATTCGAAGAGGTCACCACCTCGCACTCCGAAATCCGCGAGATCTTCCGCTCGTCCAAGTTCGGCAACATCGCCGGCGTCATGGTGCTCGACGGCGAAGTCAAGCGTGGCACCAAGGCGCGCATTCTGCGCGACGGCGTGGCCACGGTCAACGACCTGGAGATCAGCTCGCTGCGCCGTTTCAAGGACGACGTCAAGTCGGTCTCGGAAGGCTACGAGGCGGGCATCAATCTGGGCACGTTCAACGACATCGAGATCGGCGACATCATCGAGACCTTCGAGATGCGCGAGATCGAGCGCAAGTAACCGCCGCGCGCGGTGAGCGCAACGCGAATGGGCGGGGCAGATCACTCCTGATCTGCCCCGCCTTTTTCGCGCGCACACGTTTTGCAACAGGCTGACACACGCGCCGCCGGTTTTCGACTACGCTTAGTGAGCAGTACCAGACTGGAACACACGACCATATGAAAAGGAACATCATGCAGGGAACGAATCCTCGCGCCGCGCGCATCGCGGCGCTGATCCAACGCGTCATCGCTTCGAACATGGAGTCCACGCTGCACGACAAGCGGCTCAAGAACGTCACGATCACCGACGTGAAGGTGACGAACGACCTGCAGCTCGCCAAAGTGTATTGGACCACGATCTCGCACACCGGCAACGACGAGGGCGAACGCAAGCGCGCGCAGACCGCGCTCAACCAGGCGCGCGGCCGCCTGCGCACGATGGTCGGCGCGAAGGCCGGCCTGCGCCTGACCCCGCAGCTGCAGTTCATCTTCGACGAGGTGCCGGGCGAGGCGCACGAGATCGACGACATCATCGTGGCCGCACGCCGCCGCGACGAGGAGCTCGCACGCATGCGCGCGAACGCGCAGTACGCGGGCGAAGCCGACCCATACAAGCACGACGACGAAGACGAGACCGAGGACAAGATCGAGCGCCTGAAGCACGAAGACAAGGACGAGTACAACGAGTACGACGGCGACGTGGTGACCGTGGAGGAGCTCGAGGACTTCGACGACGAGGACGCGGTGGACGGCAGCGACGACGACCCGGTGGACCCGGCCGAACTCGACCCGCAGTCCACGATCGACGGCGCGCAGGACTGACCCGCGTGGCGGCAACGACAGCCGGACAATCCGGCCTGCTGATCATCGACAAACCGCAGGGCGTGACGAGCCACGACCTGGTGGCGGCCGTGCGCGGTGCGTTGCACATGCGCAAGGTGGGCCACGCCGGCACGCTCGACCCGATGGCCACCGGCGTGCTCGTGGTCGGCTTCGGCAATGCGACGCGCCTGCTCAACATCATTGTGGAGCACAGCAAAACCTATAGCGCCACCGTGCGCTTTGGCCAGCACACCACGACCGACGACGCCGACGGTGAGATCATGCCCGGCGAGGCCGGCGCGCCGCTGCCGGACCTCGGCGCCGTGCGAGAGGCCGTGGCACAGTCGTTCACCGGGCGCATCGAACAGGTGCCGAACGCGTATTCGGCGATCAAGGTCAACGGCCGGCGCGCCTACGATCTGGCGCGTGCAGGAGCCGAGGTGGAGCTCAAGGCGCGTGAGGTGACCATCAGGCGTTTCGATGTGCTCGACGCACACGCCGCCACGGCGGCCGATGGCACGCCGGTGCTCGACGTGAACATCGAGGTGGAATGCTCCGCCGGCACATACATCCGCGCCTTGGCACGCGATCTGGGCGACCTGTTCGGCTGCGGCGCGCATCTGACACGGCTGCGGCGCGAAGCGATCGGCGCATTCCGCGCCGACGATCCGCGCGCAGTGTATGCGCATGTGGAATCACGCACGTTCACGAACCGCGAAGGCGTGACGGTGACGCGCAACCGCGCGGTGCTCGATGAAACTGGCCATGCGCTGCTCAGCCGCGCGCTGCCGATGATCGACGCGGTGCGCGGCGCGCTGCCCATCGTGGAGGTGGACGAAGGCGAGGCCCGCGACCTGCGCTTCGGCCGGCGCATCGCATGCCCGGCGCAGCTGCCGGGCGGCGTGCCGTGCGCGGCCGTCGTGCCGGCAACGCGCGACGTCGTGGCAATCGCGGAACGCGCCAATGCGCGCGAGCTGAAGCCGCTGACCGTGTTCCCCGCGCCAGCCGGCAGGGACTGACAACCTTGAGCAATTGGCACACATTACCAGAGGTGAGATGAATTGAACATCATTCGTTTGCAGCCGGACATCACCGGCACCGTGGCTTGGCCCACACTGAGCGCGTCGAAGAAATCGGTCGTCACGGTGGGAGTGTTCGACGGCGTGCACCGCGGGCATCAGTCGGTGATCAAGGAGACCGTGCGCATCGCTAAACGCGAGAAGTGCTTTTCGGTGGTGATCATGTTCGATCCGCGCCCGGCTTTCGTGCATGCGTACGCCGCGAAGAACGGCGGCATGGAGCCGACGTCCGACGTGCAGGACACGCAGAAGATCACCGGCGTGGACGAACGCCTGCGCATGATGAACGCGCTGCACGTGGATTACGTGTTGATCGTGCGCTACGACCTGGAGTTCGCGGCGAAGTCGTTCCGCTTCTTCCTGGGCCAGCTCGTGGGCAAACTCGGCATGCGCACGCTCGTGCTGGGCGAGGACGCGCGCATGGGCGCCAATCTGGAAGGCACGGTGGAATCAATCGGCCAGCTCGCCGAAGGCACCGGCGTGTTCGAACTCGTGGTGGTGCCCGACCATGGCGGCCACGTGTTCGTGCCGCAGCAGGCCGCGCCGCGCATGCCCGAAGGCCGCGGCGAGCCCGCTGACCCGTTTGAGGGCCTGAACAAAGCCGAACAGCGCGCATTGACGAAGCGGCTGAACTCGAAGAAGGTGCGCGTGCTGAGCTCCACGAACGTGCGGTGGCTGCTGGGGCAGGGGCGCATCATGGCGGCCAATGACGTGCTCGGGCACACGCACGGCGTGGAAGGCACCGTGGTGCACGGTGAGGAACGCGGGCGCACAATCGGATTCCCCACGGCGAACGTGGAGACGCCAATCGATGGTTATCTGCCCGTTGACGGCGTGTACGCCGGCTGGCTCATCGACCTAGGCCCCGCCGATGAATACGAAGAGTCGCAGCGTGCATACAGCGAGGCGCCCGAAGCCGGCGCCGAGCCGATCTCGCAGCAGTACACGTCGGGCGGCGTGGAGAACCGGCTCGCCGAACATTCGCCGTACCGCTGGCCGGCGGCGATCTCGATCGGCCGCAAACCCACGTTCAACGAGCAGAGCGGGCATGACGAGCGCGTGCTCGAAGCCTATGCGCTCACCGACGACTGGCTCGAACTGTATGGGCACCGTGTGCGCTGCGAATTCGTGGGATTCCTGCGCCCGCAGATCAAATTCGACTCGGCGGACGATTTGGCGGCCGAACTCAAGCGCAATGCGGACGAGACGAGGGAGCTCACTTCGCGCGCTTCGTGAGCCGCATGGCCTCCAGTGCGTCCTTGAGCGACTGCACCGGCACAATCGTCAGGCCGTCGACGTGCACCGATGTGCGCAACGGCGGCACGATGGCCATGGTGAATCCCAAACGGGCCGCCTCACGCAGGCGGTATTCCAGTCGCGGCACCGGGCGCACCTGACCGGTGAGCGAAATCTCGCCGATCGCGCACGTGGTCTTGGCGATTGGCACATTCGTCGCGGCGCTCGCCAACGCCGCGCAGATCGCCAGGTCGCACGCCGGTTCCTTGGCCACGCCGCCGGCGATTGTGGAGATGTACAGGTCGTTCGTCAGCAGCGCAAGGCCACCATGCCGGTACAGCACCGCCACAAGCATCGCGATGCGGTTCGTGTCCACGCCGTTGACGGCGCGGCGCGGTGTGGGCAGCACCGATTTCGTCACGAGCGCCTGCACCTCCACCGGCAGCGAACGGTGGCCGTCGAGCGTGAACGTGACGCACGTGCCTTCGACGGGCGCGTCGGTGGACGAGAGGAACAGGCCGGCCGGATCGGTCACCTCTTCGATGCCGACGCCGCTCATGTCGAAGCAGCCCACTTCGTCAGTGGGGCCGAACCGGTTCTTCACCGCGCGCAACATGCGCAACGCGGTCTGCGAGTCACCCTCGAATTGGCACACCACATCCACCAGATGCTCAAGCGTGCGCGGGCCGGCGATCGAACCGTCCTTGGTCACATGGCCCACCAGCAGTACCGGCACGTCGAGCGATTTGGCCGTGTCGATCAGCGCGCTCGCCACCTCGCGCACCTGCGTGGAGCCGCCCGAAATGCCATCCACGTCCTGCGAGACGATCGTCTGCGCCGAATCGACGATCGCCAGGGCCGGCTTGTGCTGCTCAATCAGGCCGAGCGCGGTCGCCAGATCGGTCGTGGAGGCGAGCAGCAGGTTCTCTTCGACCGCGCCGATGCGCGAGGCGCGCAACCGCACCTGCGCCTGCGATTCCTCACCGGAAATATAGAGCACGGTGTTGCGTTGCGCGGCGCCACTGCTCGCTTTGGCGATGTTGCCCGCGGTCTCGAGCAGTAATGTCGACTTGCCGATACCCGGCTCGCCGGCGATCAGTACAACAGACCCGGGCACAATGCCGCCACCGAGCACACGGTCGAATTCGCCGAAGCCGGTGGGGATGCGCGTCACCGACGCCGTGTCGATCTGCGTGATCGGCTGCGCGGCGCTCGAGACGACCGCGCTCGCCGTGGTGCGCGCGGTACGGCCCGGAGCAGCCGTGCGCGTGGTGGACGGATTCGGCTTCGCCTCACGGAACTCCTCGATCGTGCCCCACTGGCCGCATTCGGGGCAGCGGCCGTACCATTTCGACCCGGTCCAGCCGCACTCGGTGCACACGTAGCTCACATTGCTCTTTGCCATATTCGAAACGTAGCGCCTGCCCGCGTCATGCGCAAGAGGCGTCAGGCGGCTGTGCCAAGATGATGGCTATGGCAAAGACTTCGGGAACCCCTGCGCGGCGCACGGGCGCACGGGCCACGGCGAAGACCACGGCACGGACCGCGCAACAGCCGGCGCCGCAGACGTCGGGGACCGCACGCAGGGCGCGTGCGGTCGTGTGCGCCGCCGCGATCATTGTGGTGCTTGCGCTCGTCAGCGCGTTCGGCTGGCCCGGCTGGGCGGTGCGCACGCCGCCCGCGCCGGTCGAAGTGCCCTCGGCGGTCGCCTCGGCCACGCCGACGATCGCGGCGCAGCCTTTGCCGTCCGACGCGTCCGAACTCGTCAAGATCCTGCCCGAGCATGTGTCGAACTATGTGCGCGGGGCGGTCGAGTCAAGCGACGAATGGCAGTCGGCCGCGCCGGTCGAGGCATATGCGGTCACATACGGCAACGGCGACCAAGCCAAGGACGTGCGCGTGCTGATGGGCCAGTGGGCCGACGCCGAAGAGGCCGAAACACAGTACGAGAAACTCGCCAAGGCGCTCGATGGCGAGCAGCTGGCCGCGGGCAACATCAAGGTCTCCGGGCAGAACACCGGCAGCTATGTTGTGGTGGGCGGCAAGGGTGGCGACGGCACAGCCACTGCGTTGTGGCGCAACGACACCGTGGTGTTCCGCGTCACCGGACCGCAGGCAAGCGTGGAGGCGGTCTACAAGCTGTTCCCGGTCTAGCCGGGCGTGGCTGAAGCGCAAAGTCGGCTCAGCCGTGTAGAGTGTGTCAAGTTGCAAACTTTTCGAGTATATGGAACGGAGGCTTGAGATGGGCTCGGTCATCAAGAAGCGCCGCAAGCGGATGAGCAAGAAGAAGCACCGCAAACTGCTGCGTAAGACTCGCCACCAGCGCAAGTAGTCTTTACCAGCTGATGTAAGCGTATATGGCAGGAGGCCCCCAATGATTTGGGGGCCTCCTGCGTTCTGTGTCGCCGTCGGTCAGTGCCTGGACCGGCTCACTTGTTCGGGTTGGTCAGCACGCGCGGGCCGTCTGGGCTGCCCACGATCACTTCGTTGACCATGTTGAGGAACAGGCCGTGCTCCACAACGCCCACGATGTTGATGAGGTCCTCGGCCAGCGCCTGCGGGTCGTCGATGCGCTCGAGGTGCAGGTCGATCACGTAGTTGTTCTCGTCGGTGCGCACCGGCTTGCCTTCGGCGTCGAGGCGGAGCACCGGCTTGTAGCCGCGCTCGTCGAGGCGCTTGAACACGTGCGACCAGCCGAATGGGATTACCTCGACCGGCAGCGGGAACTTGCCGATGACGTCCACGACCTTGGATTCGTCCACGATCCACACGATCTTGTTGGAATTGACGGCCACGATCTTCTCCCACAGGAGGGCCGCGCCGCCGCCCTTGATGCCGTTGAAGTTGGCATCCACTTCGTCGGCGCCGTCGATCGTGAGGTCGATGTGGTCCACGTCGTCGATGTTCACGATCTTGATGCCGTAACCTTCAGCCTGCTCCTGCGTGCGGCGGGAAGTGGTCACGCCAGTGAAGTCGAGGCCCTCCTCCTGCACGCGGCGGCCGAGTTCGTCCACGAGGAACCGCACGGTCGAACCGGTGCCCAGACCCGCGATCATGCCGTCGGTGATGAGCTTTGCGGCTTCGATGCCGGCTTCCTTCTTCATCGCATCCTGTTGTGCCTTGTCCATAATGCTCCTTTATGCGAATCATGGCGCGGAATCGCCCCGCGCACTGCCTCCCATACTAACCGAGCCAACAGAACGCGCAGGCTCCCCGTGTTTCACGCTTGGTTTCATATGTGGGTGGCGGATTGCCGCGTGCACGTCACGACTGGTAGACGAGGAACGGCGCGCCTTCGAGCGTCAACGTGCCGTCGCCATTCACCAGTCCGTCGACCTCGATATAGCCGCGCACACGGCGCGGACGGCCGTCGAAATGCGGGCTCGACTGAGGCGGGGGAGTGAAGCGCACCTCGCCGCTCACATGCAGCCCGCTGTGCCGCAGTAGTGGTTCGGCGGGCTGCACGGATGGCGCAGATTCGGCTGGCTGTGCAGATTGTGCGGGTTTGGCAGGCTGTGCGGGGTCGGTGTCGCGCACAGGGTCGACGGGCGTGGAGTCAGCGCTCTGCGGCTGCGCGGATTGCACGGGCGCGGCCGGCTGCTCGTTCGCATCATGCGGTTCGCTCGGCGCCTCCGTCTCGCTTGCCGCGCCGCCGATGCATCGGCCGGCCACATACTTGGCGCGGTCGAGCTCGCCGTCGAGCAGCAGTCGCGCGTCCATCGGCACGTCGGTGCCACGCGCGTACGGCGAATCGAGCAGCGACTGCCAGCCTTCGCGCGGCAGGTAGCCGTCGCGCACGCCTGATCTGCAGTCCTCGGCGTAGGTGCGCGCGAGCTCGTCGACCCTCTCATTGCCGGCGTTGCCCGCATGCCCCTTGACCCACTGGAAGCGCACCGAGCCTTCGCGCGCGCGCAGCTCCGCGTCGATCGCCTTGATCACCGCCGCGTTCTTCACAGGCTCTTTCTTCGAGTTCTTCCAGCCGTTCTTCTTCCATCCGTGCACCCACTTGGTGGAGCAGTTGATCGCGTACTGCGAGTCGGTTTCGATGACGAGCGGCTCGCTGCCCGGGTGCGCGCGCAACGCCATCAACACCGCGCACAGTTCACCGATCTGGTTCGTGCCGTTCGTTGCGCCGCCGGCGTCGCAATCGCCGGTGTGCGCGTGATCGCCTTGGCTTGAGTGGTCGGCCCACGCCCAGCCCATCGGCCCGTTGGGATTGCCGAGTGCGGATCCGTCAGTGGAAACAGTGATTGTCATGCCCTCCACTGTACGGCCAGGCACTGCCCGCACCAACGGCAACGCCCAGACGCGCGGCGCCGATGGCCGGGTCTGGGCGTTGCTTCAGTGCGTTGCGCGGCGGTGCCGTGCGCGGTGGTGCCGTGCGCGGTGGATCACTCGCCGAGGGCGTTGTCCACGACCTGCGTGGCTTCGTCGAGCACGGAGTCGAGCGTCTCGGGGGAGACGAACGACTCGGCGTAGACCTTGTAGATGTTCTCGGTGCCGGACGGGCGGGCCGCGAACCAGTTGTCCTCGGTCACGACCTTGATGCCGCCGATCGGCGCATCGTTGCCCGGGGCCTTAGTCAGGATCGCGGTGATGTCCTCGCCGCCGAGCGTGGTGGCGGTCACATCGTCCGCATTGAGATTCGCGAACTTCTGCTTCTGCTCAAGGGTGGTGGGCGTGTCGATGCGGCTGTACCAGCTTTCGCCGAAGCGCTCCACCTGCTCCTGGTGCAGCTGCGCCGGGTTCTTGCCGGTCTTGCCGGTGATCTCCGCGGCGAGCAGGTCGGGGATCAGACCGTCCTTGTCGGTCGTCCACACGCGGCCGTTGAAGCGCAGGAAGCTCATGCCGGAGCTCTCTTCGCCGCCGAACGCGACCTCACCGGTGAACAGCGGGTCGACGAACCACTTGAAGCCGACCGGCACCTCGACGACATGCGCGTCGATCGCCGCGGCCACGCGGTCGATGAGCGAGGAGGAGACGAGCGTCTTGCCCACGCCGGCACCTGCCGGCCAGTCGGGGCGGTTGCCGCCGAACAGGTATTCGACGCACACGGCCAGGTAGTGGTTCGGGTTCATCACGCCCCAGTTCGGGCAGACGATGCCGTGGCGGTCGGCGTCCGGGTCGGTGCCGCCCACCAGGTCGTACTTGTCCCATGCGCCGGCGTTGAGCTCGTCCACGAGACCCTTCATCGCGTACTGCGACGAGGGATCCATGCGGATCTTGCCGTCATGGTCGATCGTCATGAAACGCCACGTCGGGTCGACCTCGGGGCGGATGACGCCGATGTTCAGGCCGTACTTCTCGTTGATGAGCGGCCAGTAGTTCACCGAGGCGCCGCCGAGCGGGTCGATGCCCAGACGCACGCCGGAGTTGCGGATCACGTCGAAGTCGATGACGTTCTTGAGGTCGTCCACGTAGTGCTCGCGGAAGTCGAAGCGCTCCACGAGGTCGGACTTGATGGCCTGCTCGAACGGCACGCGCTTGACGCTCTTGAAGTCGCCGAGCAGCTCATTCGCGCGGTTCGCGATCGCGTTCGTCACCTCGGACGGTGCCGGGCCGCCGGTGACCGGATCGTACTTGAAACCGCCGTCGGTGGGCGGGTTGTGCGAAGGCGTCACGACGATGCCGTCGGCCAGGTCGGCGCCTTCGAAGCGCTGGGTGCCGTCCGCCGCGCGGTTGTGCGTCAGAATCGCCTGGGAGACGACCGGGGTGGGGGTGTAGTCGTCGCGGGAGTCGACGCGCACACGCACGCCGTTCGCCACGAGCACCTCGATCGCGGTCTTCCACGCCGGCAGGCTCAGCGCGTGGGTGTCGCGGCCGATGTAGAGCGGACCGGTCACGCCGGCGGCCTTGCGGTATTCCGCGATGGCCTGCGTGATCGCCACGATGTGCGCCTCATTGAACGAGGTCTTCAGCGACGAGCCGCGGTGGCCCGAGGTGCCGAAGATGACGCGCTGCTCGGGCACGGATGGGTCCGGCACCACGTCGTAGTACTTGCCGATGACTTCATCGACGTCGATAAGATCTGCTGGAGTGGCGGGCATGCCCGCGTTCTGTGCAACCATACAACCTTCAATCAATCTGTAACGATGGACTGCTCCAGCCTACAGTGCGTATGCGCTGCAGGCAGTACTACCAAAGTTTAGCCGATGGCGAAGAGATGAAATCGATTGCATCGGCTTCGCATCTCACAAAAACCTCGAAATTTCCTGATTGTCGTGCTCGGCCCTTGTGCCGCTTTGCTTGTGGCGGCGGGCGTCCGAGCCGAAACGAGTACACTGGAAACGATTCCACGAGGCTGGTTGCTGGAACGTCCGGTCCGAATTTCTGATGCGACGCTGAGGCGTACTGTGCCGTTTCGGGTGGTTCGGCGAACAGCAATGGGGCTTCGTTGGTGACCACATCACAAGAGGAAAGGATGAACGATGGCTGACTCGTTACCTTCGCAGATCATCTCTGCGATCGGTGGCCCAGATAACGTCAAAAGCCTGACACACTGTGCCACTCGCCTTCGTTTCGAACTGGTTGATGGAGGAAAGGTCAACCAGAACGAGCTCCAGCACATGAAAGGTGTGCTAGGCGCGGTCCCGCAGAGCGGCGACCGCTATCAGGTGGTCATCGGCGGCGGTGTCGCCAATGTCTACAACCAGATCATGAACCTGCCCGAGATGCAGCGTGTGGCATCCGGCGCCCCGGCCAAGGCCGCCGGCGGCTCCACCGAAGGCATGTCGAACGCCGACGTCAAGGCCGCCGCCCGCTCCAAGGCACGCGGCAAGGTGGCATGGCTCGACTCGTTCTTCGAGTACCTGTCCGATTCGTTCCGTCCGATTCTGGGTGTGCTGCTCGGCGCATCGCTCATCATCGCGATCATCAACGTGTGCATCGCGTGCGGCTGGATCCAGAGCGAGACGCAGTCGCCGACATGGGTCTTTGTGCAGGCGCTGTACAAGGGCGTGTTCTACTTCCTGCCAATCATGATCGCCTACAACGCGGCCAAGAAGCTCAACGTTGACCCGTGGCTTGGCGGCGCGATCATGGCCGCCCTCATGACGCCTTCGTTCATGAGCCTCATGAGCACCGACTGGGCCGAGACCCACTGCTCGCAGAGCGTCGTGGGCACCCAGCAGTGCACCACCACCGTCTTCGGCATGCCGATGCAGCTCAGTGACTACAGCGGCAACGTGTTCGTGCCGCTGCTCATGGCCGCCGTGCTCGCGCTCGTCTACCACGGGCTCAAGAAGATCATCCCGGATTCGGTGCAGCTCGTGTTCGTGCCGTTCCTGTGCATGGTCATCGTCGGCGCGCTCACCGCGTTCCTCGTCGGCCCGCTCGGCGTGTGGGTCGGCAACTGGCTCGGCGTGGGCCTCGCATGGCTCAACTCGCATGCGCCATTCATCTTCGCGCTGCTGATTCCGATGATCTATCCGTTCCTCGTGCCGCTCGGCCTGCACTGGCCGCTCAACGCCCTCATGCTCATCAACATCGACACGATGGGCTACGACTTCATCCAGGGCCCGATGGGCGCGTGGAACTTCGCCTGCTTCGGTGCCACCGCCGGCGTGCTGATCCTGGCGCTGCGTGACCATGACACCGAAATGCGCCAGACCTCGATCGGCGCGCTCGCCGCTGGTCTGCTCGGCGGCGTCTCCGAGCCTTCGCTCTACGGCATCCATCTGCGTTTCAAGAAGATGTACAGCCGCATGCTTGTGGGCTGCGCTGCCGGCGGCATCTCCATCGCCGTGCTCGGCTGGCTCTTCCCGTCCACGCTGGAGAACGGTGAAGTCGTGCACGGTGTGACGACGACCGCATTCGCGTTCACGTCGCTGCTCACGATCCCGGTGTTCAACCAGATGTGGGTCTACGGCATCGCCATTGCGATCGCGTTCTTCGTCTCGATGTTCATGGTCGTCACGTTCGACTACCGCACACCTGAGGAAAAGGCCGAGGTGCTCGCCCGCGTGCAGGCCGTGCAGGCCGACCAGGCCACCGAGACCCCGGCGAACCGCGCTGCGGTCGAGAACGCCGAAACGCACGAGGACGACAATCTGCTGCCCGCCGACAAGACGTCGGCCGCGGGTGCCGCCGCGGCCCGCGAGGACGCCCCGGCCCAGCCTACCGACCATGTCTATTCGCCGCTCGCCGGCCATGTGATCTCGCTCGACGAGTGCGGCGACCCGGTGTTCGCGTCGCGTGCGCTGGGCGAAGGTGTGGGCATTCAGCCGACTGGTGGCACCGTGTACGCGCCGCTCGCCGGTGTGCTCAGCACGGTGGCCGAGACCGGCCATGCGTTCGGCATCAAGACCGATGACGGTGTTGAAGTGCTGGTGCATGTCGGCATCGACACCGTCAAGATGAACGGCGACGGCTTCACCGTTGCCGTCAAGCAGGGCCAGCGTGTGAACGTGGGCGACAAGCTCGTGGACGTGGACTTCAGCAAGGTCACGGCCGCCGGCTACAGCACCACCACACTGATGACCGTGCTCAACACCGCCGCTCTCACCCGCGTCACGCCCCATGTGGATCAAGACGTGCAGCCGGGCGATGTCGTCATCGACATCGAGCACTGAGTGCGCTGAGCAAGACTGAGCTCAACCAATAGAGCGGCCGCCACAATCGTGGCGGCCGCTCTTGTCATGTATGGGGCAGCATGGCCGGCTGATTCAGGCACGCACAGCCGGCATCTGCGCGGTCGCGCTCAGCTGCTCCGGGTCGGGCAGCGGCACGCGCACAATCAACGCCTCAGGTTCCACAGAGAACCGCAGATGCTGCGTGCTCGGCAGCATGTCGCCGTCGACCTGCGCGAGCACGGGCCGGTCGAGGCGCACCTCGGCGCTGTAGCCCTGCATCTGCTCGAGTTTCGAATGCATGGACAGCGGGCTCTGCTTCGCCTTCTTCGTAATCGTCTGGTGCACCACATCACCGAACAGATTCGCCCAGCCGAGCAGGCCGCCGGTCGTGTCGATCACCTCGAAGTCGAGCAGGCCGTCGTTGAACGACGCGTCGGGCATGAGCGAAAACACGGGGATCTCACCGCAATTGCCCGCCATGAACGTGCGCAATTCGAGCCCGCGGTCGGTGTGCACGGTGTGGTCGGCGGCTTCGATGCGCACGTCGGCACGGTATTTGGGGGCGAACAGGTGCTTCGCCCCGGAAAGGAAGTAGGCAAGCCAGCTGAAGTTGCGCTTGAGGTTGGGGTCGGTGTCGTCGATCATCACCGCGTCGAACCCAATGCCCGCAATGATCAGGAACGCGTGCCCATGGTCCTCGTTCGGGTCGTCGAGCAGATTGACACGGCCCAGGTCCACACGCCGCGACCCGTGCGAGACGGCGATCGTCAGCGCAGCCTCAATGTCGTCGAGCGGAATGCCCATGTTGCGCGCGAAGAGATTGCCGGTGCCGATCGGCACAATGCCCATCGCGTGCTCGGTGCCGGCGAGCGCGCTCGCCACCGTGCGCACCGTGCCGTCGCCGCCCACGGCGATCACCACGTCGGCGCCGCCGTCGAGCGCCTCGCGCGCGCAGACGCGGCCGTCTTTGTCGAGCATCGTCTCGATGAACACGACTTCGGTCAGCCCTTTCGCCTTGCAGTATGCCTCGATCCGCCGGCGGGTCTGTGCGGCGGTGGGTTTGGACGGGTTGATGATGAACGCGTAATGCACCTGGTCGTCGCGGCGCTGCTGCAGCAACGCCACGCGCCGGCGGTGCATGCGCATGCGCAGGAACGCGATGAGGGCGATGATTGAGGCGATGAGTACGAGCATGACGGTGAGCAGTATGATCGTCTGTTGATTCATGACTTCGTGTCCTCGCTCTCTCGCTGCGCCGGAGCGCCTGCGCAATCGGTCAAAGCACAATCTTAGCAACCCGTGGTTCGCGCGGGGTCAGATGCGCATGGCGGTGCGGTGTGCGCGCTTGGAAAAGCCGCGGAAAACGGGCGGTGATCTGTCTGCTAAGCGCATTACTCTGGTGCTCATGCTTGATATTCAATTCATTCGCGAACATCCCGAGGTCGTCAAGGAATCGCAGCGCAAGCGTGGCGAGTCCGTGGAACTGGTGGATGAAGTACTGCGTTCCGACGAAGTGCGCCGCTCCTCGCTCAAGAAGTTCGAGGAGGCGCGCGCCCAGCAGAAAGAGATCGGCAAGCAAGTCGCCAAGGCCCCGGCCGACGAGAAGGCCGCGCTGATCGCCAAGACGAAGGAGCTTTCCGAGCAGGTCTCGGCGTATAAGGCGGACGCGGACAGCGCGAACGAGGAATACACCACCGCCATGTGGAAGCTGTCGAACATCGTGGAGCCTGAGGCCCCCGAAGGCGGTGAGGACGACTATGTGGTGGTCAAGAAGGTCGGCACGATCCGCGATTTCGCGGCCGAGGGCTTCGAACCGAAGGACCACTTGACGCTCGGCGAAGAGGTCGCGGGCATCGACATGAAGCGCGGTGTGAAGGTGAGCGGTTCGCGCTTCTACTTCCTGCGCGGCGACATCGCGCGCCTGCAGATCGCCATGCTCACGATGGCCGTGGACCAGGCGCAGGAGCATGACTTCGTGCTCGCGATCACGCCGACGCTCGTGCGCCCGGAAGTGATGCGTGGCACCGGCTTCCTCAATTCGCACGCCGACGAGATCTACCGTCTGCGCGAACCGGATGAGGATTACCTCGTGGGCACCTCGGAAGTGGCGCTCGCCGGCATGCATGAGGATGAGATCCTCGATCTGAGCAACGGCCCGCTGCGCTATTGCGGTTGGAGCTCGTGCTACCGCCGCGAGGCCGGCGCCGCAGGCAAGGACACGAGCGGCATCATCCGCGTGCACCAGTTCGACAAGGTGGAGATGTTCGTCTACTGCAGGCCCGAGGATTCCTACGAGCAGCATAAGCACCTGCTGGCGATGGAAGAGGAGATGCTCGGCAAGGTCGAGGTGCCGTACCGTGTGATCGACACGGCCGCGGGCGACCTTGGCTCGTCCGCCGCACGCAAGTTCGACTGCGAGGCATGGGTGCCTACGCAGGGCCGTTACCGCGAGCTGACGTCCACTTCGAACTGCACGCAGTACCAGGCGCGTCGCCTCAATATCCGCGAGCGTGTGGAGAACGGCACCGAGCCGGTCGCCACGCTCAACGGCACGCTGGCCACCACGCGCTGGCTTGTGGCGATCATGGAGAACCACCAACAGAAGGACGGTTCAATCGTGATTCCGCAGGCCATGCGCCCGTACATGGGTGGCAAAGAAGTGATCGAACCCACCAAGTGGGAGGCCTGATTCGCTGGATTATTGGATTTTGTGTGACGTCCGGTGTTCGGTGGGGCATGGACCGCATGCCGTGCTACACTGATACACCGTGCGTCATGCACATTGGATAGGTGTCCGAGCGGTCTAAGGAGACGGTCTTGAAAACCGTTGATGGGCAACCATCCGCGAGTTCGAATCTCGCCCTATCCGCCTACAGGGTTTTGGACTTCGGTTCAAAACCCTTTTTCATGCCCTCTGTCTTGGCATCATGGCCGCTCTGCGTGATTTTTTCGGACACTTACAGACAGATGCTCCGCCGACAGGCCTAAAGGCTTAGGGCTGTCATCGCTCGCAGCGGAACCAAGTTCGTGAGTGCCGTTACGATATGTGGATGTTTTGTGAAGACGAGATGAAGAAAGGAGGGGTACGCGATGCGCGACCAATGGGAGTCGACGTTTGTCGCCCTGGATAGGCTGATGGCCGAGATGGACGCCGAGGCGCAGGGCATGGTGCCCGAACAGCGGTAGACGGCTGGTAGGTAAAACTGAATATCTATATATCTATGTATTTGGCGGTGCGATGCCGAGGAGGAATCACCTCATGGCCGCATGGCCGCCACAGATAGGAAACTCGCTGAAACAGCGGGTTGTTCTTTTGCTCGCGTAGCGGCGCCATCTGCAGGTGCCGCGCAATGGCAGATGGGCTCGGCGAGCGGTCCTGACCAGTGTAATCATTCTGCTACGGGTAGTGTGTATTTATCGAACAACGACATGTTGTGACCCGTTGTGCACTACCCGTAGCAAAAAAGTATTGTGTCCGTAGCGGCGGAAGCGTGTCGTTGTCCGTCGCAGCGTGGCCAAACCGCAGAGGGTTGGCATGATGCGGGCGGCAAAACATGACTTTCGTCTGGGAGGCACGGTCGTTTGGCCATTCAGCGCCGTACGATGAAAGCCATGGAGCGTACCGCACACACCACCCCGCGCTACACCGACGTCATATTCGACTACTGCGGGGTGCTTATCGACTGGCGCGCCCGCCGCACGATCGAGGGATTGTATCCGCCGGGCGTCGTCGACATGTTCTTCGACCCGGCCGATCCGCACGGCGTGGCGTACTACGACGACCTCGCCGACCTGGGCTGGAGTGAGGAGCGCATCATCGCCGACTACGAGCGTGAACACGGGCCGGCCGTGGCGTGGATCATGCGCCTGTATTTCGAGTTCCAACGGCTCGGGTTTTACGACATGATCGAGGGCATGCCCACGCTCATGCGCGACTTGCACGTGCGCGGCGTGCGCCTGTGGGGACTGACCAATTTCACCGTGCGCGGCGTGTGCGAGATGCACGGCAAATACCCGTGGCTGGGGCTGCTCGGCGGCACGGTCATTTCAGCGCAGGAGGGCGTCGCCAAGCCGGATCCGTGCATCTACAACATCGCGATCGGCCGTTTCCATCTCGATCCCGCGCAGACGCTGTTCGTGGATGACAATGCGTGCAATGTGCTCACCGCGCGCGCCGCGGGCCTGCAGGCCGTGCGTTTCGAGAGCGCGGCGCAGATCCGCGCACTTACGCTCGACTAGCGTTCAGCTGATGAGATTGAAGAACACGCCGAGCGCGAGCGCCACAAGCACGCACACCGAAAGGCACGCGACGATCGCGCAGTGCCCGCGTGCCATGCGCGCTTCGGGCTCGGGCTCGTCGGCGTCTAACCGCCCCGGCCCGTAGAAGAAGAACATGCGCACCCACAGCCAGCACAGCAGCGCAACCGAGATCACCGTGGCCACGCGCAGGCCCACCCAGCCGATCGACAGCGCGGTCGCGTGATCCTGCAGATTGAGTGCGGAGACCGCGGTGAACACGAAGTACGCGAGGAACCCGAGGGTGATGATCGGCGCGAGCACGATGTTCGTGACGATCAGTGTCTGCGTCTGCTTGGTGAAGCGGTGCATGAGCGTGCGCCCGTTGGCGTCTGTGGACACGTGTGCGCGCTTCTTGCGCCCCAGGTGCGACGCGATGCACAGCACGACCGTGACGACCCACATCAGCACAATGAACACGAACATCGCCACGAGCACGTTGAACGATGTGATGAGGCCCGGACGGATGTCGGTGGGCACCGCGAACTGTTGGAATGGCTGCGACCCCGCGATTTTGGGCGTCGTCCAGTCACCGGCTGTGGCGCCGGCGGCCACCGCGCTGACCCATGATTCGATGTCGTGCGTGTACTGGTCGGGCAGGGGTAGGCCGGGCTTGGACAGCGACGAACCCAAGCGGATCTGGTGGTTGGTGGGGTAGTAGCGCACCATCGTGTTGGTGTTGCCCACGCTGTTCGCGTCCTGCAGCAATTGTTGCGCGCCCTGTTCGACCGGCATCGACCGGTCGAGCGTGCCATACACCACGAGCAGTGGCATGGTGAGCGTGTTTCGGTAAGCGGCCGCATTGAACGACGCGTATTCCAGTCCAAGCATGCCCGGGTTCAAGCTGAGCATCTTCGGCACAATGCCTTCCACGCCTTCCGGCGCGCCGATGATGTGCAGGTATTCGGTGGCGCCGACGGCCATCTGCTGGCGTGCGGAGAACACAGGCGCCGAGACGAGCACGGTGAACGCGATCGAGGGGTCGCGCTTGGTGATCAACGTGGTGATCCACGTGCCTTCCGATTCCGCGTAGATGCCCACTTTGTTCGCGTCCACGTTCGGCAGGGACCGCAGGGTGTTGATGCCCGTCAGGTAATCGGTTGCGGAAGCCTCGTAATCGCGGTGCAGCATCGAATAGTCGTCGAGACGCTTGCTCTGCACAAGCGTCACAATGCCCGCTGAGGCGAGCGCGTGCGCGATGTCGCTGTTGGTGGTGGCGTCGCCGGTGCCGGCCCCGTGGATGAACTGCACCGCCGGCAGTTTGCCGGGGGCGCCGATGGGCTCGCGCAGGATCGCGTCCACTTGCCTGCCGCCGCTCACGGTGAGGGTGCGGTGGGTTTCCCTGACCTTGTATTTGCCTTCGGTCGTGGTGTGGATGCCCTTGGCTTCAATGGCTGTGTTCGACGAGGACAGCGAGATGTGCTCGTCGAGCGGTTCCACTTTCCATGGCGGTGTCATCCATACGCCCAGGCCCATGAGCAGGGCGCACAATACCACCGACGCACCCAATGTCCACGCGAGTTGCTTCCAGAAATGCTGCACGTTTCCCCACTGTAATGCGCGCAATGCCAACCATGTTCCTGTGCCGGCGCATTTCCGCCGCGGGCGTGGACGTCGTGCGGATACGGACGCGGCGCCGTTACGCTTGCGCGCGTTCGGCCTTTTCGAGGCCGTCGAATCCAGCCAGACGCACTGTCACGCCGACGGTCTCCTCGGTGAGGTTGCGCCCCGCGCTCGCCAGTGCGTCCACAAAACCTCCATACAGCGCGAGCGTGCGGGTGCTGTACGTGCCCAGTTCGCCGCGCAGATAGGTCTCGAACGACGTCTGTTCCGGCGTGTCCTGCGCAGTGGTGAGCACGCGCATCGCCGCGCCAAGCTTGGGCCAGCGTTGCATGAACGCGCGCGCCCATGCCACCTGCTGCGCGATGATGCGCTCCTGCTGTGCTGTACGCGCGTCGCTGAGCTCGGGCAAGTACGGCGCGAGCTCATGCGCGTAGGTCTCGGGGTCGGTCGACTCCATCATGCGTGCGTATTTTTCGGTCACGAGATTGCGGCCCTCGCGGTTCGCGTCTTCGAGGTCCGCACGGTAGCTGGCGAGCAGTTCGCAGGGCCATGGCGTGAACTGGCTGAACCGCATCTGTTCGAACATCGGCCGGTTGCCTTGGCATGCCGCGCGCCCGCCTTGGTTCGTGGTGCGCTGGAACTGGCCCCATTCCAGGTCGATGATTGTGGCGATAAGCCGCTGGCGTTCCTGCGCGCCCGTGGCGCCCTCACTCGTGGTCGCACTCATGGTTTCCCTTTCCCTCACAGACTGTGCAGACACGCGGCGTCGCTTGTGATGTGCGCTTCGATGTATGGGCGCTGCCATTCGAGGAAGTCCTCGTCGCTCGGCGTCAGGCCGAGGCCCTGCAAGGTCTGCACGATCTGCGCGCAGATATCGCCCACAATCCGCTGCACTTCGCGCACATTTGGCGCCGCCCCCGCGCCGCCCTCGCCGAATCCTGCGCCCCCGAAACACGCCGCCGAGGCAAGGCGCAGCACCTGTTCGAGCTGCGCGCACACGCCCGTCAGCCGTATGCCGGCGCGTGCGCTCAACGCGCGCAGCGCCGCGAAACGCCATTTGTAGTACGGCGCATAGCCCACCGTCACGGGATTGTTGATCAGGAAGACGAGCGACGAGACGGCGTCGGCGAATTCGCTCACGCACAGCCATGCGGCGGCGCCGTCGCCCCGCTGCAGCATGCGCGGCAGATTGTATTGGCCCGCCTGTGCGATCATGCCGAGGCGTTTGGAAACCAACGCCAGGCGCACGTCGTCGGGCATGAGCTTGAACGATTGGCGTGTCTTGGAGAACGCGCCGAGCGCGTCGGCGAACACGCGGCCGTTCGTGGCGGCGGCGAGCGTGGCCTCGTCGAGCATCATCCACAGATGCGGCTCATCCTCGCCCGGCGCGGTGGGGTAACCGGTCACCGATGTGAAGAACTCGCCGATCTCGAACACGCCGCTACGCCGCCCCGTGCCCTGCGCGCGGGGTGTGGCACCGGTGCGCGCGAAGCCATTGAACTGCGCGGGTAGGGATTCGTAGTCGGCCTGCAGTTGCTCGCCGATGCGCGCATAGTCGCTTGCGGTGAGCCACATGCAGAAGCGTGGCCCGAAGTCGTGGTCGTGCGAAAGGGCGTCGTCGAAGCCGTAGCATTCCGACCCGTGCCCCACGAGGCCGACGGCGATGCGCGGGGCGAATTCGGCGTAGCGTTCGGCGAGCATCGGTTTGCCATAGGCGAGCCAATAGTCGCGCGCGAGCTGCAGGCCGCTCATCTGCGCGGTGTGCGCGGCCGGTTCCACGTGCCGGTGCGGCGCGGACGGCTGTGCAGGCGAGGGCTGCGGCCCCTCGGGTGTTCTGGTGGAATCCGGCGTGCCCTGCGCAGCCAGCGCCGCACGCGCCTCGGCCAGGTTCTGCGCGGTCACCGCGTAATACTCGGTATGCTCGCCGTAGCATTCGGCGATGATCGCGAGCGCCCGCTCATAGTCCCTGACCGCGGCCACGGCGTCGCCGGCGGCGAAGCTCACCTGCGCGGCGCCGGCGAGCGCGGACGCGAAATGCGCGCTGTGTTCGGCGTGCGCGTCGCGGTAGATCGTGAGCGCACGGTCCGCGAGTGTGCGCGCCTCGCTAAGCGCCTGCTCGCCGCCACTGCCGTTCTGCAGCGTGAGCAGCGCGAGGTTGGTGCATGTGGAGGCAATGTCGACGTCGTGCGTGGGGTCGGGGCTCGACGATTCGAGGATGTGCAGCGCCTCTTCGAGTTCGGCGCGCGCCTTGGCGGGGCGGTCGGTTTCGCTCAGGAGCATCGAATAGTTGTTGTGCAGGGCGGCGAGACGGCGGTCGGTGGGCGCGAGGGTGGTGTGCGCGGAGGCGAGCGCCTGCTCGTAGAGGTCTTCGGCCTGTTCCATGTTGCCGGCGGCGCGCTGTGACGTGGCGGCGTTGATGAGTGTGGTGGTCCACGCTTCGGTGCCTTCGAGGCCCAGTCGCAGGGCGAGTTCGATCGCGCGCTGGATGATCCACTGGTTGTCTTGGTGGCGGCCTTGCGACCGGTAGAATCCCATCGTCTCGTTGAGCACGGTGAGCAGGCCGGCGAAGTCGCCGGCGTTTTCGGCGTCGGTCATGGCGTCGAGCAGCAATGGCTCGGCTTTGGTGGCGGCGCTGTGGCTGGCGAACACGGCGTCGAGGCGGTTCAGGAACTCGTTGACGTCAAACGTGGAGGCGTCGGAAGCGTCCGGGGTTGTGGAATCTTCGGTGGTGGTTGTGGCGGTCATGCGTCCACGATACCGCACCGCTTGGCGCACGTTCAGACGATATGCCGGTCGGAGGCCCACAGCGTCAGTTCGTTGCGGTTCGACAGCTGCAGTTTGCGCAAGACCGAACTGACGTGCGTCTCCACGGTCTTGATGGAGATGAACAGCTCGGACGCCACTTCTTTGTAGGTGTAGCCGCGCGCGATGAGGCGCATCACCTCCTGCTCGCGCGCCGAAAGCCGGTCGAGCTCCTCGTCGTGCACCGGCTCGTCGGTGGCCGGCGCGTCCGGCGGCGCGCCCTGGAACGCGGAGAGCACGAAGCCGGCGAGTTTGGGCGAGAACACGGCATACCCCTCGCTCACCTGCTCGATTGAGTGAATCAGGTCGTGCCCGGTGATCGTCTTCGTCACATAGCCGCGCGCGCCGGCGCGGATGACCGACCCCACGTCCTGCGCGGAATCGGAGACCGAAAGCGCCAGGAACGCGGTGCGCGGGGCGTGCGGGTGCGATTTGGCCAGGATCTCCGCACCGCCACCGCCCGCACCGCCCGGCACATGCACGTCGAGCAGCACCACGTCGGGCTGCGTGGTCACGATCATGTCAATGGACGATTCGACATCCGCCGCCTGCCCAACAATGTCGAAATACGGTTGCAATGTGGCGATCACGCCCGCGCGGAACATCTCGTGGTCATCGACGACCGCGATGCGTGCCTGAGTGTGGGTGGTGTCTTCCATGCGTCCTCCATTGGTCCGTTGGGCTGCGCCTGGTCCATGCCATGCGCGCCCCCGTGCAGCATCATAGTGCGCCGCCGCCGGCCGCGCCATGGTCCTCCGCTCCGGCGGACGGTTTGGCCGGCGCGGCCGTCTGTGCCGCGGATGTGCCGGCCACGATCGGCATGTGCATGCGCACCTCGGTGCCCCAGTGCGGGCGCGACACGATCTCCACCGTGCCGCCACGCCTACGAACACGCCCCATGATCGATTCACGGATCCCCAGGCGGCCCTCGGGGATCGCGTCGACGTCGAAGCCCTCGCCGTGGTCGCGCACAAACACCTCCACCTGGCGTTCGCCGGCCTCGCAATACACCGAGACCGGCTCGCCGCCGTGTGTCACGGCGTTGACCATCGCCTGCGCCGCCGCGTCGAGCAGCGCGTCGGTCTGCGCGCTCGGCCGCGCGTCGCCCACCGTCACCACGTCGATCGGTTTGCCATGCGTGTCTTCGACCTGTGCGGCGATCTCCTCAAGTCCCGCCTTGACCGAACGGTCGCTCGTGGTGCGTTCCTGATACAGCCAGCTGCGCAGTTCGCGCTCCTGCGAACGGGCGAGCGCGAACACCTGCTGCGGCTCGGCCGCATGCAGCTGGATCAGCGCGAGCGTCTGCAATACGCCGTCATGCAGATGCGCCGCCATGTCGGCGCGCTCCTCTTCGCGTTCCTTGAGCGCGCGCTCGCGGCCCGAGGTGCGCATCAGGGAGACGAGCTGCGGCACGAGCGCGCACAATACGCCTGCGAGCAACGCGAACCCGGCGCACAGGCTGTAGAGGAACGGCACGGATCCGTCTTCGATCGCGGTCTGCGTGACGAGCAGCGCGTAGGCGGCAAAGACGAGCAGCACGCCGACCACTGTGGTCCATGTCTGCCCCGTGCGCGCGTTGAAGCGCAGCCAGGGGAGGCCCACGCCGGTCGCGGCGAGCAACACCGGCAGCATCAGGCCGTTGGCCGTCTGCAGTTGGTTGATGAGCAGGGCGATCGCGATCAGTACAACGCCTGCGCACGCGAACAGCGCGGGTTTGGAGGCTTCGTCGATCACTTGTCGCATGCTCTCCATGCTGACGGGACGGCTGCCTGTCTCTTCGTTCAGACCTGTGTAATCATAAGGATTGTCTGGCACCGGTTCGGGGCTTCGGGGTGTTCCGTAGGGCGTATTACCGCGCGACAGCGGCGCATTCGCGGCGCCGGCGGATTGCGCGAGCCGCACACGGCGGGCGGCCTCGGCCACCGGGTCGCCCGGTGGTACCAACACCCACAGCGCCACGTAGGCGATTGCGCCTGCGCCGTACGCGAAGCACGAGAGCGCGAACGCCAGTCGCACCCAGGCCACATGGACGCCCAAATGCATGCCGATGCCACGGGCCACGCCGGCGATCCAACGCCCGTGTTTGGGGCGCAGCAATGGCAGTTTGGCGGGGAACAGCGCTGGCGGCTGGGCTGCGGCCATGCCGTTCGCAGGGGGTGCAGGTGCGGAAGTCATGGTTCCATTGTGCCGTGGTTCAGGGAGAATGTCAGGGCCTCACGCCCAGATTCAGGGTGTGATTCAGGGTGTTCCCCGAGGTGTTTCACGCTGGCGGCCTGCTGTAATGGAGCTATGAGCAATCCACAGCACAATCCGGAGCCACAGGGGCAAGGTGGTCCGGCATACACACAGGCCCCTGCTTCTTCCTCGCCACACCAGCCCACGCAGCCCATGGCTAAGCCCGAAGCCTCGTTCTTCCGCTGGATCCGCGAAAGCCGCGTGGAACGCACCAACGACCGCGTGATCGCCGGCGTGTGCGGTGCCATCGCCCGCGAACTGGGGTGGAACGTCACCCTCGTGCGCGTCCTCATGGTCGTCTCCGTGTTCTTCGGCGGCTTCGGCGGTCTGCTGTACGGCATCGCCTGGCTGCTGCTGCCCGACGAGCTCGACCACCGCATCCTGCTTGAGGAGATCATCGCGGGGCAATGGGATTGGGCGTTCGTGGGCGTGATCCTGGCGATCGTGATCGCCGGCGGCTTCGGCTTCGGGGTAGGCTTCGACCGGGACTACGGCTTCGGTCTGCACTGGGGCATCAACGTGATGCCGCTGCTGTTGGCGATGCTCGTGTTCTACCTGCTTGTCGACAATGGCCGCCGCAGGTTCCGCGCGCCGGTCGCACCACCTGCGCCATCCGGCACGCCATACCCGCCGCAGCCGAACGCCTACACGAGCGGTGGTGCACCGGTGCACCCCATGCCACAGCCGAGCGCACCCGCACAGCCGGTTACACAGCAGCCGGTCAGGCCGCAGCGGCCGGTACCGCCGCAGTCGATGGCGGCAGCCCCCAATCCGCAGCAGCAGGCGTGGTCGCAGGCATACCCGCAGACCGCCTCGTCGGCCGCCGTGCCGCCCGCGGCCCAGCCGTATGCGCAGTCCGCCATGCCGATGGGCGCGGCTCCGGCCGCCCAACAGACCCCTGCATACACCGCGCAGCCGGCCGCTGCCGCGGTGCCGATGCCCGCCACGCCGCGTGAACCGAGGCGTGCACGCCGCAAGGGCGCAGGCCCCATGGTCGTGCTGCTGTTCTTCGGCCTCATCCTCGCCTCCGCCGGCATTCTGGCGATCGTGCTCGACGACCGCACCACGTTCATCGGAGAGGTGCAGCCGCTGATCATCTACGTCGGTGCCATCGTGGCGGTGCTGGGCGCGATCATCGTGGTCCTCGGCTGTTGTGGGCGGCGCACCGGAGGCCTGCACCCCTTTGTGTGGACCCTCATGTTCTTGGCCGCGTGCTTCATGGCGGTCGGCGGCGCATGGTCGGTCATGGACCAATACAAAAACGCGGTGAGCCGCGACTACACCCGGATCGGCATCGGACCCGACAGCGTAGACACCTCGTTGACCGCGAAAGACATGGACGAGATCACCAAGGGCATCGCCGTGAGCGGCCAGGGCATGACGCGCAGCACGCTCGACATCGATCTGAGCGACTACGCGAAGACGAACGGCAAGCACACCATCGAACTGCGCGACGGCAAGACCAAGGAGACAACGTGCCCGGTCGGCACGATCCCGATGACCGTCGAGGACGCCCGCGTGGTCATCACAATCCCGGATGGCTGTTCGTGGGGATTCGATTCGTCGCTGCATGACGGCACGGTCGACTCGTTCGGCAACCGGTATTCGGCGATGACGAGCGGCGACCCCTTCGATGTGCTCAGTGGCAACGGTGACTGGTCCAACATCCGCGTGACCGTGGACGAGAACTCGACGCAGGTGCACATCCCCGGCATCGACGTGCGGGTCATGGACGATGGTGACCTCGACGAATCCATCGATGACCTGACGGACGGTGACGGCGACCGTGAGCCAGCGCACGTCTTCGTGACAAGCGAGAACTTCCGATCGCAGCGCATGGCACGACTGTGCGATGGCGTGAGTGTCGTCGACGGCAAGGTCGAATTCGAGTCCGGAGCCAACAGCCAGATGCGCCAGCTCGTCAAGGATGGATACTACTGGCCATGCGCCGTGCTGGCGGACGCCGCGCCGGTCATGCCCGAACTAGTGATCCAACCCAACGTGGTGATCGGTGGCAACATCACCGTGCGCTACGCCTCGCAACGCTGACCTCTACCAGATGAAACGGAACACGATCATGAACACCACCAACCCACAGCGGCCGGAACGCGATGACGACACCCAGGTCATCGAGACGGCCGAGATCACCGAACTGAACATGCCGATGAGCGAACGTTTCGCCGAATTCGACGAGGCGACGACCGAACTGCCCGCAGACGCACCCACGGACGAACCAGAATCCCCGGAGGCGGGCGCTGCCGCCGAGGGGGCCGATGCGCCCGGAGCGCCTCAGGCCCCAACCGGCACAGTGCCTCCCGCCAACGCGGTCCCGCTGTACAGCTCGCCCCAATCCGCGCCGCAACCCCCGCAACCCGTGCGCCCGAAAGGACCGAGCGCAGGCACGATCGTGCTCGGCGTGATCGTGCTGCTGTGCGGCGTGCTGACGATCGCCGTCGGCGTCTCCATGAGCTCGGCCACGTTCGTGTTCTTCCCGAACATGCAGCATTTCGCCGCATACCTCTTCGCCGGCGTCGGCGGCCTGCTGTGTGTGCTCGCCGTGGTCTGGGCGATCGCCTCGGCCATCGGCAAGCGCCGCCGTGAACAGACTTCCCCCATCCACGAGTCGAAAGGAGCGCGTATCGACCGATAATTCCTTCTGACTCTTACTCGCGCGCCGCGTATGCACCCTGCTTTTCCTGCTACCCCATACGCGGCGTTTTTCCATGCCTCGCCGCGGGCGAAGTGCCGCGCGGCACGCGCCGCCCGTTTGTACAGTGGCTGGTATGAGCCCGAATCCCACACCCCCAGCACCACACTTGTTCGAAGCCACCCATGTCACCGCCGTCATGCCGCAGCAGGGCGGCGACCACACCGTCTTCCACGATCTGAGTTTCCATGTGGACGCCGGCGAGGTCGTCGACATCACCGGGCCGTCGGGCGCCGGCAAATCCACACTGCTCACCGCCTTCGCGCGCCTCAACGCGCACACGACCGGCATATTCACACTCGACGGCAAGGATTCGGACTCGTTCACGCCGCAACAGTGGCGTGTGCGCGTGTCGTACCTGCCGCAGACTTCCACGCTCATCGGCGACACCGTGGCCGACGTGATCCGCCTGCCGTGGACGCTCGCCGTACGGCAGGGCGAACGCAAACAGGAGCCCGCGGACATGCTCGCGGACGCGCACATCCGCCAGTTGCTCGACGCGATGGGCTGCGCCGACATCCAGCTCGACCGCAATCCGCGCGACCTGTCGGGCGGGCAGGCGGCGCGCGTGAGCCTGGCCCGCACGATCCTGACGAAGCCGCGCGTGCTGCTCGCCGACGAAGTGGACGCGGGGCTCGACGAGGAGAACGCGGACAAAGTGGCCGACCTGCTCAAACGCGCGGCCGGGCAGGGCGCCGGCGTGGTGCGCATCCGCCACCGTGCGCCCGACGGCCGCGCGAGCCGGATCATGGTGCTCAGCGACGGCGAATTGAACGAACAGCAGGCGCCGGCACCCGCGAACACGGCGGCCGCCGCGGAACGGGAGGGGCGGCGCGCATGAACGACCACAGCTATTTCACGATCGACAACATAGGCCTGCTCATCGCGGCCGGCATGGTCGTCATCGCCGCCGGCATCTCCGTGCTCATGAAGCTCGGCGTGGCGAAATCACTCATCTGGTCGATGGTGCGCTCGTTCGTGCAGCTGCTGATCATGGGCATCGTGCTCGAATATGTGATCCGCCAGCAGAACGTGTGGCTCGTCGTGGGGCTCATCGCCGTCATGCTCATCGCGGCCGTGCAGATCACGATGTCGCGCGCGAAAGGCGTGCCGAAAGGACTCGTGCCGATCGTGCTGCTCAGCCTTGTGGTCACCATGCTCATCATGATCTCGATCGTGGCCGAACTGATCGTGCGCCCGCACCCGTGGTACGCGCCGCAGGTCGTGATTCCGCTGACCGGCATGATGCTCGGCAACACGGTCTCCGCGCTCGCCTTGGCCATGTCGCGGTTCTTCGAATCGATGCGCGAACGCTATGAGGAGGTGGGCACCTTGCTCGCACTCGGCGCCACGCCGTGGGAGGCGGCCCGCCTGTCGATCATGTCGTCGATCCGCCTCGGCATGCTGCCCACGATCGCGAACCTCGCCTCGGCCGGCATCGTGACGATCCCGGGCATGATGTCGGGCCAGATCATCGCCGGCGGCAATCCGCTCGACGCCGCGAGGTACCAGTTCGTGATCCTCACGTCGTTCTCCGCGCTCACCCTGCTCGCCGGCGCGATCATCCTCGCCCTCGTCTACAAGCGCTGCTTCATCTCGTACGACCGGTACCTCATGCCCGTCCACTGAGGTCACCGACGTGGCGGCGATCGCGGACGCCTACGCGTAAGGCGGCGCTCCCACTTGTGCTCTACGCGCAGCCGTGCACTTGCTCCTACGATGAAGGCGCAAGCGCATGTGCACGGTGCGCGTGCGCAGATAGATGGGAGCGTATATGACGGATCGTGCATGGCGCACAACGACAACTTCACGATGGGCGCGCAAGGCCAGTTCATCCGATTCCAGCACGCCCAGTGGGCGTTGGTGAAGATCCCGGGCAAGCCCGAGGACTACAGCGAAGGCATGCTCAAGAGCCTGCTCACGTTGTCTGACGTGATGGCCACCGGCTACCATGCGGCGCGCGCCGCACGCGTGCAGCCGGGCGACACGGTGATCGTGCTCGGCGACGGTGCGGTGGGGCAGTGCGGCATCATCGCCGCGAAGATGATGGGCGCCAAGCGCATCATCTCCACAAGCCGCCACGAGGACCGCCGTGCGCTCGCCCAGGAGTTCGGCGCGACCGACAACGTGGCCGAGCGCGGCGACGAAGGCGTGGCGAAGCTGCTTGAGCTGAGCGATGGCGGCGCGGACGCCGTGCTCGACGCGCAGATCAACCCCGGCAAGGTGTTCACGCAGACCTTCGGCCTCGACCAGATCCAGCAGGCGTATGAGGTCATGGACCAGCGCAAGACGATCAAGTCGTACCTGATTGTGGAAGGCTGATCCGGCGCGGATAGCCTGTGGAAAACGAAAAACCCCACCTTGCGGTGGGGTTTTTCTTTGGGTCGGGCTGGCGAGATTTGAACTCGCGGCCTCTTCGTCCCGAACGAAGCGCGCTACCAAGCTGCGCCACAGCCCGTTTTTGACAACAGATGACAGTCTACGCACAAATCACAAATACGCAAATTCGGCGTGTTGCGCTTCGATCCGCCAATGCGCGCATGCTCGTCAAGCTGTGCGCGACGGCGCCATATACATAGGAATCGGCTGTAGTGGCTGGTGGTTACACTGGGTCGCTATGACTGAACCGATTGCAACCGAAGAAATCACCGTGGAGGAAGACGCCAACGGCGTGCCTTCCATGACGACCGTGGAACGCGCCCAACTGCTGCTCGACCAGGACGCCGCGATCACGGCGCGCATCCAGGAAGGCGCCACGCTTGACGAGGCCGTGGACCCGTCGAACAAGGAATTCGGCCCGCAGGCGCACCCCGAACAGGTGCAGATGCGTGTGGCGAAGCGCGCGATGATGCTCAAGGAGGGGCTCAACCCGTACCCGGTCACGCTCGATGTGACCAGCACGATCGAAGCGGTGCGCGCTAAGTACGACGGCACGCTCGAAGCGGGGCAGGAGACCGACGACGTGGTGGGCGTGGCCGGCCGCGTGCTGTTCATCCGCAATGCCGGCGGCCTGTGCTTCGTGCAGCTCGCGGCGGGCGACGGCACGACGATCCAGGCGATGCTCTCGAAGAAGCAGATCGGTGCCGATTCCCTCAAGCTCTTCAAGCAGCTCGTCGACCTCGGTGACCACCTGTTCGTCAAAGGCCGTGTGATCGCCTCGAAGACCGGCGAGTTGTCGATCTTCGCCGACGAATGGGCCATCGCAGCCAAGGCGCTGCAGCCGCTGCCCACCCTGCACAAGGAACTCAACGAAGACACGCGCACGCGCAAGCCGTACATCGGCATGATCGCCGACGAGAAGATCCGCAACATGGTGCGCAACCGCTCCAAGGCGGTCTCGTCGCTGCGCCGCACGTTCGACGACCACGACTTCCTCGAGGTGGAGACGCCGATGCTGCAGACCGTGCACGGCGGTGCGGCCGCACGCCCCTTCACCACGCACATGAACGCCTTCGACCTGGACCTCTACCTGCGCATCGCACCTGAGCTCTTCCTCAAGCGCTGCCTCGTGGGCGGCATCGACCGCGTGTTCGAAATCAACCGCGACTTCCGCAACGAAGGCGTCGACGGCACACACGCGCCCGAATTCACGATGGTCGAGGCGTATGAGGCCTACGGCAACTACGACACGATCGCCGCGCTCGTCAAGGAACTCGTGCAGAAGACCGCGAAAGACGTGTTCGGCAGCACGACCGTCACACTGCTCGACGGCACGGAATACGACCTGGGCGGCGAGTGGAAGACGATGAGCATGTACGACTCGCTGTCCGAAGCGCTCGGCCAGGAGATCGTGCCGAACGGTGGTCCCGACCACCCGGGCACGTCCGTCGAGGAACTCGGCCGCATCGCCGACAAACTCGGTGTGGAACGCGACGACGTAGAGAACCATGGCAAGCTCGTGGAGCACCTGTGGGAGCACTTCTACGAAGACAAGCTCTATGAGCCGACCTTCGTGCGCGATTTCCCGGTGGAGACCTCGCCGCTCGTCAAGGCGCACCGCAGCAAGCCGGGCGTCGTGGAGAAGTGGGACCTCTACGTGCGCGGGTTCGAGCTGGCCACTGGCTACTCCGAGCTCAACGACCCGATCGTGCAGCGCGAACGCTTCGTGGCGCAGGCCAAGGACGCGCTCGCCGGCGACGAAGAGGCGTGCGACATCGACGAGGACTTCCTCGAGGCGCTCGGCGTCGGCATGCCACCGGCCGGCGGCATGGGCATGGGCATCGACCGCCTGCTCATCGCGTTGACCGGGGCCACGATCCGCGAAACGATCACCTTCCCGCTCGTCAAGCCGCTCAACGGCTGATACTTCAGGCGCCGCCGTCGGCAACCGCGCACGGCGGCGCCCGTGCATCTACGCACAACCAACCCAGAAAGGATTGGAACCATGAATCCAAACGAAACCCAGGGGCCGGGCCAGCCCCAGCACAACGAAACCCCGTACGCGGCGCCGGCGTACACCCAGCCGCAGCAGCAGGCCGCACCGCAGGCACCGCATGTGCCGCCGCAGCAGCATGCGCCGCAGCAGACGGCCGCCGCTGCGCGCAAGGGCGCGAATTTGGCCGAATCGCTCGGCTCGCAGCATATCCAGATCGGTGGCAAGAAGATCGATTACGCGGCGATTGTGACGCTCGTCGGCGCGGTGATCTCCATCATCGCCCTGTTCCTGTCATTCACGAGCGTCTCGATGTTCGGCGAGAAGGTCTCCAGCAGCCTGTTCCAGCAGGGCGCCGTCGGCTGGTACATGCTCGTCATGCTCCTGGCGATTGGCGCATGCGCGGTCCTGGAGAAGCGGTTCACCGCACTCGTGCTGACCGGCCTTGACACCCTGCTTGTGATCTTCGTGATCGCCGCGGGCGCCCAGCAGATGCAGCAGGGCTCTGTGCTCTCGGGCGTGCTCGAAGGCTACATGGGCCAGCAGGCCATGCGCGTGCAGTACGGAGCGGGCATGTGGCTCGCGATCATCGGCGTGATTGTCATGCTCGTCGGCACCATCGTGGCGTACTACAACCAGGTGCAGGCGCACAAGCGCACCACTCCGGCCACTCCCGCCGCCCCGGCCGGCCCCGACCCGTTCCAGAACAACGGCTGGCAGTTCGGTGTGCCCGCACCGCAGCAGCCGTCGTCGACCGACACCAGCAACTGGCAGTTCGGCGCGCCCAACCCGCCGGCCCCCGCGGCCCCGGCGGCGCCTGCAGCGCAGATGCACGAACCGTTCGTGCAGCCTGTGCAGACGCCAACCATGCCGCCCGCGCCGGCCGCTCCTGCAACGCCGACTGCGCCGACCAACACGCAGCATCCGAATGCGTAGCGGCACACCGACCCGCTAGCGCCATCCAACGCGCATGCATATGGCCCCGGCTCTCCCTGATGGAAAGCCGGGGCCATATGCATGCGCGTTGGGTGGCGCCGGTGAGACAATGCGCGGTATGCAACTGTCTCAACTCATCTCCGGCGCACGCCCGCGCACACTCGCGCTTGGCGTGGCGCCCGTATGGATCGGCGCGGCCGGCGCATGGGCCCTCATGCGCGGCCGTGAGCACACACTGCCGCAATGCGCGTGGGTCGCTGGCGGCGCGCACTGTGCCTCCTCGCCCGCGCGCATGACCACGCTCATGCTGCTGTGCCTGGGCGTGGCGGTCTTTCTGCAGATCGCCGCGAACTTCGCGAACGACTACTCCGACGGCATCCGCGGCACCGACGCGCACCGTGCAGCCGCAGCGGTGGCCAACCGCGTGGAATACGTGACGCGCGTCACCGGCCCGGGCGACGTTGAGCGCGAGGAGACGCTCGACTACGAGGAGCTGCACGCGCCCACGCGGCTCGTCGCCTCGGGCGTGCCCACGCGCGCCGTGCTCACGGCGGCGGCGGTGAACGCGGCGCTCGCATGTGCGTGCGGCCTCGCGGCCGTGGTGATCACAGGCTACTGGTGGCTCCTTGCGGTGGGTGCGCTGTGCCTGCTCGCCGGCTGGTTCTACGTGGGTGGCGCGCACCCGTACGGCTACCGCGGATGGGGTGAGATCGCCGCGTTTGTCTTCTTCGGACCGGTCGCCACGCTCGGCACGACGGTCACGATGGCGGGCGCGGTGGACTGGATCGCGGTGTGCGCGTCTGTGGCGGTCGGGCTGGTGGCGCTCGCCGTGCTCTCAGTGAACAATCTGCGCGATATCCGCACTGACGCCCAGGCGGGCAAGCGCACGTGGGCGGTGAGGTTCGGCGCGCGCGCCACAACCGTGTGCATCATTGTGGCCATCGCGCTCGTCATGCTCGCCGCGCTCGCCGCCGGCGTGTTCGTGGGCGTGCACGGCGGCGACCTGCCCCATCTGACGGTGGGGTGGGGGTTCTGCGTGGTGCTCGGCATGGTGTGTGTGCTGCTCACCGGGTATTTCACATGTTTTGAGGTCGCGCGCGGCGAATACATGCGCGCCATGTGGTCGCTGTCGCTGCTTGCGCTGTGGCTCGCGCTCGCGTTCACCGGATTCGCGATGGCGCTGTGAGCTGTGCGCGTGCCGTATGCGGCGAAAATGACAGGGCGCAACGGTACACTGGCAACCATGACTTATAAATTGGTACTGCTCCGACATGGTCAGAGCGCATGGAACAAGACAAATCAGTTCACCGGCTGGGTTGACGTCCCGCTGACCGAGCAGGGCGTCGAGGAAGCCAAGAACGGCGGCCGCCTGCTCAAGGAGAAGGGTGTCCTTCCGGACATCGTCTTCACCTCGCTGCTGCGCCGCGCGATCAACACGGCGAACATCGCCCTCGACGAGGCCGACCGCCTGTGGATCCCCGTCAAGCGCGACTGGCGCCTCAACGAGCGCCACTACGGTGCGCTGCAGGGCAAGAACAAGAGCCAGATCCGCGAAGAGTACGGTGACGAGAAGTTCATGCTGTGGCGCCGCTCCTATGGCACCCCGCCGCCCGAGATCGACCCGAACGACGAGTACGCGCAGAACAACGACCCGCGCTACGCCGGCGATCCGGTTCCGGAAGCCGAGTGCCTGGCCGACGTGGTGGCCCGCGTCGAGCCGTACTGGGAGTCGGACATCATCCCCGAGCTCAAGACCGGCAAGACCGTGCTGATCGCCGCCCACGGCAACTCGCTGCGCGCGATTGTCAAGATGCTCGACGGCCTGACCGAAGAAGAGATCGCCAAGGTCAACATCCCGACGGCCATGCCGCTCGTGTACGAGCTTGACGACGACTTCAAGCCGATCAAGAAGGGTGGCGAGTACCTCGATCCCGAGGCCGCCGCCGCCGGCGCCGCCGCTGTCGCGGCCCAGGGCCAGAAGTGATGAGCCTGTAGGCATACGCTGAACCAATGTGGCTGCCACCATCCCAGTGATGGTGGCAGCCACATTGTTATATGTGTCGCAAGTACATCCCTATACCGCATCAAGCCGCAAGATGCCTGCGTTCGCAAGCTCTTAGTGAAGTCCCGCGCGCTCGCGCGCGGACGGGCACACAATGGGCCCTAGAGCGCCGAAGGTCGGCGTGAGCACATCTTCGCGGGAACGAGCCCGCGCAAGAGGAGGAACCATGTACTATTCGGCAGGCAATTTCGAAGCGTTCGCGCATCCCAGGAAGCCGGAGGGCATCGAGAACAAGAGCGCGTACATCATTGGCACGGGTCTGGCGGCGCTCACGTCCGCGTTCTACTTGGTGCGCGACGCGCAGATGCCAGGCGGGAACATCCATGTGTTCGAGAAAGACGTGCTGCCGGGTGGTGCGCTCGACGGCGCGTTCATCAAGGGCGAAGGCTATGTGATGCGCGGCGGCCGCGAGATGGACAACCATTTCGAGGTCATGTGGGACGTCTACCGCGACGTGCCGAGCATCGAGGACGAGAACGTCTCCATGCTCGACTACTACTACTGGCTTAACAAGGAAGACCCGAACTACTCGAAGTGCCGCGCCACGAAGGGCCGTGGCCAGGACGCGCACACCGACAGGAAGTTCAACCTCTCCGACAAGGCCGTCATGGAGATCCTCAAGCTCTACCTGGCACCCGAAGAGGAGCTCGCGAACAAGAAGATCACCGACTACTTCGACGATGAGGTGCTCGATTCGAACTTCTGGCTGTACTGGCGCACCATGTTCGCGTTCGAAAACTGGCAGTCGGCGCTCGAGATGCGCCGGTACATCCACCGTTTCATCCACCACATCGGCGGCCTGCCGGACTTCTCCGCGCTGCGCTTCACGCGCTACAACCAGTACGAGTCGATGATCCTGCCGTTGGTGAACTATCTCAAGGCGCATGGCGTGCAGTTCCACATGCAGACCTCGGTGGATGACGTGACGTTCGAGGTCAGCGACAGCGAGATGGGCCCCAAGCGCGAATACACGCACGTCGCGATGGACGAGATCCTGCGCGCGCAGGCCGAAAACGGCGCGTTCCCGCGCAACCCGTATTCGACGCCGAACAGGAAGACCGCGAAGACGCTCGTCATCACCGACCTCAAGAACAACGAGACGAAGACGATCAAACTGACCGACGATGATTTCGTGTTCATCACGAACGGCGGCCTCGTCGAATCGACGACCGAAGGCAACCAGAACATGCCGGCCGGCTTCAACCCCGCACTCAAGAAGGGTAGTGGCTGGGACACGTGGAACCGCATCGCCGCCGTCGACCCGAGCTTCGGCCACCCACAGAAGTTCATCTACGACCCGAACCTGACGAAGTGGATGAGCGCGACCGCCACCACGCTTGACGACGAGATCATCCCGTACATCGAGAGGATCACCGGGCGCTCACCGTTCGGCGGCCACACCGTGACCGGCGGCATCGTGAGCGTCGAGGACTCGAACTGGCTCATGAGCTGGACGATCAACCGCCAGCAGCAGTTCCGTGACCAGCCAGCCGACCAGATCAGCGTGTGGATCGACGCGCTGCTGCCCGACAACCCGGGCAACTACATCCGCAAGAAGATGCAGGACTGCACGGGTGAGGAGATCTGCGAGGAATGGCTCTACCACATGGGTGTGCCGACCGACAGGATCCACGAGCTCGCCTCCAACCACTGCAATACGATCCCGGTCATGATGCCGTACGTCGACGCGTTCTTCATGCCGCGCGAACTCGGAGACCGGCCGGACGTGGTGCCGGACGGCGCCGTCAACTTCGCGTTCATCGGCCAGTTCGCCGAAGAGCCGCGCGATACGATCTTCACGACCGAGTACTCGATGCGCACCGGCATGGAGGCCGTGTACACGCTGTGCGACGTGGACCGCGGTGTGCCGGAGGTGTGGAACAGCGAATACGATGTGCGCGACATGCTCAATGCGGCGGTCAAGCTGCGCGACGGCGAACCGCTCACCACGTTCGGCCGCAATGGGCTCGAGCACAAGGCCATCGAGATCGCGCTCAACCGCACGAAGGGCACCTACATCTACGAGATGCTCAAGACCTTCGGCGCGATCGCCGATCCGGACCACCCGGTCGACATGAAGCCGGGCATGCGGTTCGATGCGTCGTTCAGCGAGGCCGACGAGGCACGGCTCATGCAGCATGCGAAGGACGCCGAAGCGGCCGCGTTCCCGAACAGGCAGGCCGACGCCGCGGCCGCGGCCATTACTCCGGCCGAGGCAAGCGTGGACGCGCAGCCCGCAGGCTCCGACAAGCCCGAACCCGAAGAACATCTCGACAAGCCGGAGGTCACCAAGTGAAAGCCTATGTGATTCCCAATGAGCATGCCCGCGGACTCGATGCGATCGAGCTCGCGGACATGCCCACGCCGGCCCCCACGCCCGGTCATGTGCTGATCAAGGTGCACGCGGTGGGCCTCAATCCGGTCGACTACAAGCTCGCCGAGGGCGGTAATGAGAACTGGACGTATCCGCACATCCTCGGTCTGGACGTCGTCGGCGAGATCGTGGAGATCGGCGAAGGCGTCGAAGACACATGGAAAGTCGGCATGCGCGTCGCGGGCCATGGCGACCTGCGGTACGACGGCTGCTTCGCCGAGTATGTGAATGCGCCGGCGTACGAGCTCGCGCTCATTCCCGACGACGTGGAGTACACCACGGCAGCGGGCCTGCTGTGCAGCGCGCTCACCGCATACCAGACGATCAACAGGAAACCGAACCTCAACCTCGTGCGCACCGCGCTTGTGCACGGGGGGTCCGGCGCGGTCGGCGGCGTGGCGGTGCAGCTCGCGAAGATGCACGGCATCACCGTGTTCACCACATGCTCGACGCGCAACGTCGACTATGTGCGCGAACACGTGCACCCGGACGCCATCATCGACTACCGCACGCAAGACGTCGATGAACGTGTGCGCGAGCTGACCGATGGACGCGGCGCCGACCTCATCGTCGACACGGTGAGCGGGGAGGAGGCCGAGCGTGACCTGGGGCGCCTCGCATACAACGGGCAGCTCGTCACAATCGTCGATGTGCCGCCGGTGTCTGCCGCCCAGATGTTCGGTGGTGCGATGAGCATCGACGTCGTCAACCTCGGCGGCGCGCACGCGTCCGGCAACCCGATGGAGCAGCACGATCTAGGCACGATGGCCTCTGACGTCCTGTCAATGGTCTCGCAAGGCCAGCTCGACCCGCTCATCACCGGCGTGCTGCCGTTCTCGGATCTCGTCGAAGGGCTGCGTTCGCTCGCCGAGCAAAAGGTCACCGGCAAGCTCGTCGTCGACTTCGACGCCTGAAACGGCTGACTGACTGCGTACACGTGGTCCCCGGCGCCTCACCGGTGCCGGGGACCACGTGCATAGTGTGGGCGGTGTGCGGCGCCCGTCAGTCGATGTCGGTGCCTTCGTCGCGGTCCGGTTCCTTCGACGGGTCGAATCCGGAGACGATGAAGACCACACGGCGCGCGGCGGAGACGGCATGGTCGCCGAGGCGCTCCATGAAGCGGCCGATCAGCACCACGTTGATGAGCTGCTGGTTCGTGCCCGGGAAGTCTTCGGACTGGGCGAACTCGAGCGTCTTCTTGTGCAGGTCGTCGAGCACGTCGTCGTCATGGATGATCTGGTCGGCCACCTTCGTGTCGCGGTCGGCGAGCATCGTGACGAGGCGGTCGGCGGTCACATCGAGGAACTGCTGCATCTGTGCGAAGGTGTCCACAATCTCCTGCGGCAGCGGCGAATCAGGGTAGGTGCGGCGCGCGGATTCGGCGATGTGGCGTGCCAGGTCGCCCATGCGTTCAAACGTAATCGCCAAGCGCATGGTGGAGACCACGACGCGCAGATCGGTGGCCACCGGGTTCTGGCGGGCGAGCAGCTCCACGCACTGGTCGACGATGCTCGTCGAAAGCGCGTCGGTTTCCGCGTCGTTGTCGATCACCGTCTGCGCGGCGTCGAGGTCGGCGTTAAGCAGTGCCTGCCCCGCGCCGTGGATGGCGTCGCGCACATTGCGTGCCATGTGGTCAAGGTCGTCGGCTACGGCTTTGAGGCTTTCGTTGAAAATTACGCGCATTTGATTCCCTTCCATTGGGTCCATCGGGCGTGGCGGTTGGCGGTCCATGCCGTGCATTCTTGTCCCAGTGTAGAGGAAGTGCGCCGTCATGCCAATCGCCTACGGTTCACGTGTTGTTCACTTTGCGCGCGTGTTGAGGCGTTCGCCGCCGCGCACATCGCTCATCTATGCCACAATGGGCGGTATGCCGCACATCACCACCACGACCATCATCGCCGTTGCGTTCGTGCTGCTGGCCATTGGCGCCGTGATCGGTGTCGGCCTGCTCATCGCAGACATGGTCATGCCGCTCGTGCAGTCCGCCACGCACGGCGAATCGCTGCGCGACCGCTTCTCGGAGCGGTTCGCGCGTCTGCGCAAACGCCATGACGACGAGGACGATGACGACGAGGACGCCGACGACCTGGAGGAATCCACGGCCGCGCTGCTGTCGATGCTGCCCGGCGCGCCGGTCGTCGTCGACGAATCCGACGAAGTGGTGCGTGCGAGTCCCGCCGCTTACCGGCTCGGCGTCGTCGACGACGACGTCATCGTGGAGCCGCGTATCGCGCAGGCGGTGCGCACCGTGCGCGAACAGGGCGGCAAAACCATGTTCGAACTCACCACGATGACCCCGCAGCGGTTCCTGCACATGGCAGGCGCAGACGACGACGCTCAGGAAAACGCCGAATCGGCGGACGCGCACGCCACGCCGGTCGCGGTGAGCCGGCCGAACTGGCTGCGCGTCACGGTGGGCCGCATCAGCGAGCGCTTTGTGATCGTGCTGCTTGACGATGTCAGCGAGCGCGTGCGTTTCGCCCAGGTGCGCGACGATTTCATCGCGAATGTCTCGGAACAGCTCGTCAAACCGAGCGCCGAACTGCAGCGGCTCGCCGCTTCGCTCGAGCGGGCGGGGCTGAAGGACGCGCGCATCGCGCAGGACGCGCGCAATGTGCGCCGGACGATCGCGTACATCGACCATATGGTCAAGGATCTGCTGCTGTTGATCAAAGCGCAGGAGCAGGTCACGCCGACCGACGGGAACCGGCTCAATGTGCTCAGTGAGGCGCGTGCGGCGGCCGAGGTGGCGCAGCCACTCGCGCAGGAGCGTGGGCAGCGGATTGCGGTGAGCGGCAGCGAGGCTCTTGTGGTGCATGGCGAGTCGGAGCAGATTCGCGCGGCGATCGACAAGCTGATTGAGAACGCGCTGGAGTATTCGCCCGACGGTGCGATGGTGAGCGTGGATGTGAAACCGGACCGCGCGGGCCGGCATGCGGTGGTGCGTGTGATCGACCGCGGCACGGGCATTCCGCTCGGCGAGCAGCAGCGCATCTTCGAGCGGTTCTACCGGGGCGCGAACCAGAACGAGCACACGGCGGACGGCGTCGGCCTGGGGCTGGCGATCGTCAAGCATGTGGCGTTGACGCACCAAGGCAGCGTGCATGTGTGGAGCCGGCCTGGGCAGGGCAGCACGTTCACGCTCGTGTTGCCGCTCGACCCCACACAGGCGGACTGAGTGTCATTTGCCCAAGCGGCGGTAGTCGGAACGGTCGAAGAACTCCCAGACGAGCAGGAGCAGGCCGATCACCACGCCAGACGCGCAGATGACCGTGGAGGTGCGGAACCACAGGTTGTGCCCGAACTGCCAGCAGCAGATGCAGACCACGAGTGCGATCGTCCACAGCACAGTGCCCAGGATGAACGCCTTGCGCAGGTCCACCTGCATGGGTTTGGGGGAGGGACGGCGTACGTGGGGGTCGACGATCGGGGCAATTTTCATGCCCTCCACCCTAACGCGAAGGGGCGGCAAGCGCCGGCCATCGCGTACAATGGGGAGGTCCATTGCCCCTTTGACGGCCTTCGCGAAAGGATTGCCCGTGTTCACGATTCGCCCTGTGCCCAAGCGCTATGCGTGGGGTTCCGGCGAACGCCTGCAATCCATGTTCCATCTGACGGGCGAACAGTGGCGTTCGCCGCTCGCCGAAATGTGGTTCAGTGGGCACCCACAGTCACCCTCGTTGATCGAACAGCCCGGTGGGGCGCCGGTCGCGCTGACCGATGTGATCGCCGCCCACCCCGAATACATGGTGGGCTCGCGCGGATCGAGTGAATTCGGGCCGGTGTTGCCGTTCCTGTTCAAGGTGATTTCGGCGCGCGTGCCGCTGTCGTTGCAGGTGCACCCGGTCGATTTCCAGGCGCGCGCTGGGTTCAACATGGAGAACCGCGAGGCGATCGCATTGGACGCACCTGAACGCTCGTTCCGCGACATGAACGCGAAAAGCGAGATGGTCGTGGCGCTCGAGCCGTTCCATGCGTCGGTCGGGTTCGCGCCGAAGTCGTTCGCGCTGCACAATCTCAGCCTGCTCGAATCGCCCGTCGCACAGATGATGGTGCGCGCGTTCTCGCGCTCGGTCGGTGCGGGCGAGTTCGCTCCGGCCGACGCGCGCATGCCGATTGCGGCGAGCGTGTGGCCGGAGTCACGCCGGCGCATGTTCCGCGCGTTCCACGCGGCGATTACCGCGCCGCCGCTCGACGCGCAGGAACTGGAGCGCGACCTGCTGCAGGCGCGTGCACGCTGCACCGCGGAACGCAACCGCATGGCCTTCGACCACGCGGTGCGCGGTACACGCGCGTTCCCTGGCGATCCGAGCGTGCTGGCGCTGCTGATGATGAACCCGGTGCGGCTCGAGGAGGGCGAATCGGTGTTCTTGCCCACCGGCTGCCCGCACGCCTATATATATGGCACTGGCGCCGAGATCATGACCAATTCAGATAACGTGCTGCGCGCCGGCATGACCGTCAAGCACAAAGACATCGACAATCTGCTGCAGTGCTTGGATTGCCGCACATCCAGCCCGGTCGACCCGTCCGACGCGCGGTTGGGCACGCTGCTCATGCGCGACGTGGTGTTCTACAAACCGCCCGTCAACGAGTTCATGCTCTGCTATGGGCATGTGGACGCGGCCCATGAGCCGTGGCCGGTGATGAACCGGCTCGCTGTGCGCTACGATGCGCTTGTGCAGCAGATGGGCGGCAAGGCGGTAGTGCCGCATCTGGGCCCGCGCATCGTGTTGTGCACACAGGGCGCCGTGCGTTGCGTCACCGACCATGACGAGCGCGTGCTGCGGCAGGGCGAGGCGGTGTTTGTGCCGGCGGCGGATGGCTGGGCCCGCATCGACCCGGTGGTGACGGGCGAAGCCGCACCGCGGGGCCAATACCTGATGGCCTCCACGCCGTTCTGAGCGTGGAGGCCATCACAGGGGTGAAACGTGTGGGTCACATGTGCTCGACCACGTAGTCGATGCACGCGAGCAGCGCCTCCACGTCGGAAGGCTCCACCGAGGGGAACACCCCGATGCGCAGCTGGTTGCGGCCCAGCTTGCGGTAGCCGTTGACGTCGACGATGCCATTGTCACGCAGCGCCGCCGTCACATACGCCTGCGGCACCGAGTCGTCGAGGTCGATCGTGACGACCGACTGCGACCGCGCGTCCACATTGGTCACGAACGGGCGCGCGTACGCGCTGCGTTCGGCCCACGCGTACACGATGTCCGAGGAACGCTTGCAGCGGGCGGCCGACCATGCCATGCCGCCGTTTTCGTTGAGCCACTTCACCTGCTCGCCGAGCAGCACGAGCGTGCTGATCGACGGCGTGTTGAGCGTCTGGTTCTTCAAGGAATTGTCAATCGCCGAGGTCAGCGACAGGAACGGCGGGATCCAACGCCGTGCGCCCTCAAGCGCGCAGCTGCGCTTGATGCCTTCCGCGCGCTGGATCGCGGCGGGGGAGAGGGTCGCGATCCACAGGCCGCCTTCGGAACCAAAGGCCTTCTGCGGTGAGAAGTAATAGACGTCGGTCTGCGAGATGTCCACAGGGATCGCGCCGGCGGCGCTCGTCGCGTCGATCGCGATGAGCGCGCCCTGTTCGCGGCTGCCGTCGATGCGGTAGACGGGCGCCTGCACGCCGGTCGACGTCTCGTTCTGCGCCCAGCAATACGTGTCGACGTATTCGGCGCGCTCAGGCACGCAATACGTTCCGGGTTCGCTTTCGAAGACGATCGGATCTTCCAGGAACGGCGCCGAGGCCACCGACGCCGCGACCTTCTTGCTGAACGACCCATACACGCCGCAGGCGGCCTGGCGCGTGATGAGCGACGCGCACATCACATCCCAGAACGCGCTCGCACCGCCGTTGCCGAGCACCACCTCGTACCCGTCGGGCAGCGAGAAGAACTGTGCGATGCCCGTGCGGATGGACTCGACGAGGTCCTTGACCGGCGCCTGACGATGCGATGTGCCGAGGAGCGTGCGCGCGGCACGGTCGAGGGCCTCGACCTGTTCGGGGCGGATCTTGCTGGGGCCGGAGCCGAAGCGGGCGTCTTCAGGCAGCATTGACTGCGGAATCGTAATAGTGTCCATGGTGTCCAAGAGTAGCCAGTGTTGAGGAACAACAGCGGGCGTGTTTCGGATAGAGAACCACAACGCGTGCCCTGCGCGTCGGGGAGCTGTGTGCGAAGTGTGTGCCAGGACGTGCGGCGTTGTGCAAATAGCACGAGTTTGTGAAGATTTGTAGTTTTTTGCTCCGCGAATCAAAGCTCCTATAGAGGCCGCAAAACGGTGCTATCGTGCGCATTGTGAGCTTCTTCCACGGCCGGCGCTGCGCAAGCGTGCGGTTTTGCTTGGCCCTGACTTGATGTAATCTGTTGAACCAGCGAGTACGAGCGCGGGATACCTATGGCATGCCCATGGGCGCCTGTGCGTGATTTTTCTTCATGTGCACAAGGAGTGTTGTAGGTATGAGGCATGCTGCCCCCAAAGCCCATAAGGCGGCTGGCGCCAAGTCACTGACCAACCTGTTCACAACCCATCACGGATCCCATTCCCCTCAGGCCGTCTATGCCGAGAAGGCCGCGGCCGGCAATGCCGAGGCCCTCGGCATCGATGAGGATTTAGCGGCGAAACTCAACGAAGTGGCGCCTCTGACGCGCCGGTCGATCCGTGAATCAGCCAAGGCGGCGCAACGCCGCAATACGGTGCTCACATCGGCGTCACTTGCCGCGTTGGTGGGCACGGCGGCCACCTCAATGGCCTTCATGAAGTCGCAGGACGACACGACGACGATGTTCCCCGCTGCAGGTGCCGAAACCACGCAGACCATGAACATCACGCGCGTCAACGACGGCGCCGCTTCGCGTTCCGACACGCGTGAGGCGCTGACCGACGGGCTGCAGGGCGCACAGAATCAGGGCGCCGTGGGGGCTACGACCACTTCCACGACGAACGAAGGCGGCTGGGACCTCGGTGATTCCAACGCCATCGCCGATGTCAACGCGCTCACCAAGGCGAAGGCGAACAACAGCAAGGTCGCCGAGCGCGTAGACAAGGACGAGGCGAACCTGCCCGATGGCTTCAATCCGAACCATCCCACCGGCGACACGGGCAACCAGTACCCGTGGGGCCAGTGCACATGGTGGTCGTATGAGCGCCGCCACCAGCTGGGACTGAACACCGGCTCGTTCTTCGGCGACGCACGCAGCTGGGGCGCTTCCGCGCAGGCGCTCGGCTACTGGGTCGACAACACGCCGCGTGCCGTGGGCGACGTGCTCGTGTTCGCACCGGGCCAGGAAGGCGCCGACGGCTATTACGGCCATGTGGCCATCGTCGAGGCGATCAACCCCGATGGCTCCATCAAGATCTCGGAATCCAACGTGCAGGGCGCCGGCGTCATCTCCGAGCGTGAGTTCTCGGCGGACAAGGTCTCCGGCTTCACATTCGTGCACTACTGATCTGTTTTTCCATACGCGGATACCCGCGCCCGATGCGCCTGTTTGGCGTGGTGTTCACCGGGCGCGTATTGCCAATACCCGCGATCCATAGCCGTTGCGCCATGGGCGTGCTACTCTAAAGGGTGATGAAAAAGATGAAACGTTCTATATCGATTACTGCCGCTGCAGCGCTCGCCATCCCCATGTTGTTCATGGGTGTGCCCGCCGCTGTCGCAGATGATGCAGCGTCGAGTTCGGACTATATCGTCTCGACCCGCTCATTCCCCAAGGTGAACACCGCAAAGACCGATTTCTTTGCGGAGGCCACTTCCACCGACGTCGAAGATGACTCCAACTGGGGTGGGCTGGGAAGCATGGATGTTCCTCAGACCAAGTCTCAGGCGGAGAAGGACGCCGAGAAGAAAGCACAAGAAGAAGAACAGGCCCGCAAGGACGCCGAGGCGGCGGCAGCCGCCGAAGCTGCTGCGCGCCTCGAACGCGAACAGGCTGAGGCCGCAAGCCGCAGCCAGGAACGCGAACCGATTCAGCAGCAGGAAGCGGCACCCGCCGAGCAGCAGCAGACCGCCGCCGCTCCGGAAGTGCCCGCCAGCAAGAACGGTGCATCAATCGCTGCGTACGCGCAGAAGTTCATCGGCGCGCCGTACGTCGCCGGTGGCACCACGCCGGCCGGCTGGGATTGCTCTGGCTTCGTCCAGTATGTGTTCGCCCAGTTCGGCATCAACCTGCCCCGCACCTCCGGTGCGCAGGCGGGCGTCGGCGTGGCCGTGCCGAGCCTCGCGCAGGCACAGCCCGGCGATATCCTCGCCAACGGCATGCACGCCGCCATCTACATTGGCAACGGCATGGTCATCAACGCACTGAATCCGGCACAGGGCACGCAGATCACGGATACGTCCGTCTTCTACGGCGGCTATTCGATCCGCCGCGTGTTGTAGATTCCTTCGCCTTTTCACCTTTTCTCAGGGTGCAGGCTCCACATGGAGTCTGCACCCTGCTTTTGCATGCGGTATTGTAGGGGTTGGAAGACATGCGTTGTGTTGGGCAAGGAGGTCCCTCATGGTGAATGACATGGTGAATGACAAGACGATTCTGGTTGGCGTCGACGGCTCGCACGCGAGCTACAAGGCCACATGGTGGGCCGCGAACTACGCCAAGCACGTCGGGCTTTCGCTGCAGATCGTCTGCGCGTATTCGCTGCCGAGCTACGCCGCTGTCTCGTTCGACGCCACGTACACCGCGATGGGGGACGACAACGCGGCACACGCCGACGCTCAGGAGATCCTGTCGAAGGCCAAGGCGATCGCGGACGAGCAGGGCGTGGACGCGCAGACGCTGATCGTGACCGGTGACCCGTCGTCGGTGTTCGTGGAGCTGTCGCGCAACTACAACCTCATCGTCATCGGCAACCGCGGTAAGGGCGGTCTCGCCGAACGCCTGCTCGGCACCACAAGCTCGAGCCTGCCGGCCTATGCGTACTGCCCGATCGTGGTGGTGCCGTACACCGACGACAAGGGCAACCTGATGCACCTTAACAACGTGATCACGCGCGTGGCCGTCGGATCCGACGACACGAAGTGGGGCATCCGCGCGCTGCAGCTCGCCGCCGACTTCACCAACAGCTGGGGCGCCGAACTCGACGTGATCACTGTAGTGCCGGCGAACACGAACCTGGAAGACGCCGATGTGCGCCACCAGTTCGAAGAGGCGCTCGACGAGCGTCTCGCGCCGATCGCCGCAAAGTACCCGGATCTGAAGATCCGCAAGACGATTGTGGCGGGCAATGCGGTGGAGACGCTCACACGCGCGAGCCGCGACCATGACATGGTCGTCGTCGGCTCGTGCGGCCGTGGTGGATTCACCGGCCTGCTGTTCAACTCCACGAGCCAGGGACTGCTGCAGCATTCCGTCTCGCCGGTCTATGTGGTGCCGCGCAAGTTCGTGGAAACCGAGGCCGCGCGCGCCGAAGCGACGCCGGCCGAGACCGTGCAGGCCGCGTCGATTGACGAACTGGTCAAGGAGGTGCCGGTCAACCGCGCCGGCGAAGACGTGGAGCGTGAGATCGAGAGCAACATCGACCCGCAGGCCGCCGCCTACCGCGACCGCCGCAACGACTGACGCGCCCGGTGCGCCTGCGCGCGCCTGAGCGTAATCGAGGGGCCCGTACGGAGTCGTCACTATGATGACTCCGTACGGGCCCCTCGATTACGCTCAGTGAGAGTGCGCTCAGCGGCGCACTTCGATGTCCATGCGCACCGGCGTCTCCTGCGCGTAGGTGTGCATCACGGTGCAGCCCTTTTCGATGTGCGCCTTGGTGCGCTTCTTGAGCTTCTCCACCTCGTCGTCGGTCAGATTGGCGTCCGAGGCGTCGATGACCACCTGTTCGTTGAAGTTGATGTAGGAGTCGTTGTCGGCGTCGTACGTGCCGTCCACGATGATCTTGGCGCCTTTGCCTTCGCCCACGGCGTTTTCCACAGCCATGCGGCTTGACAGCGCCGCGCAGGCCGCCAGTGCGATCTTCATCAGGTCGCCGGGAGTGAACTGGCCCTTGCCCTTGCCGAACTTGAGATGGGCGCCGTCATCGCTGAAAGCGTCCCAAGAACCGTCTTTGTTGCGCTCGACCCACAGTCGCTTGCCCATATGTATGCTCCTTTGTTGTGCATGGCTGATATGCCCCACCCATCGTACTCAAGGCCCACGCGCTTGGCTAGGGGGCGCGCCCACGCGCAGAGCGATACGCCTCATCCACGCCGGTGGAGAAGCCGGCGGATCTGGGCGCGCCCACGCGCAGAGCGATACGCCGTCCAAAAGCGCCCTTAGTATGGACTGTTATGCCTTTGACTCAAGCAGACCTCGCATCGATCCGCGCCCAAGTGCCGGCACGCCCGCAGGCCACCATCCCCATGCCGTATGAGGACCTGCTGCGCAAGATCCTCATGGAGGGCAACCTCAAATCGGATCGCACCGGCACCGGCACCATTTCGCTGTTTGGCCAGCAGATGCGGTTCGACCTGAGCGAAGGGTTCCCGCTGCTGACCACCAAGCGCGTGTTCTTCAAGGGCGTCGCGTACGAGCTGCTGTGGTTCCTCAAGGGCTCGGGCAACGTGCGCTGGCTGCAGGAGCACAACGTGCACATCTGGGACGAATGGGCCGACGAAAACGGCGACCTCGGCCCCGTCTACGGCGTGCAGTGGCGCAGCTGGCCGGCACCGACCCCAGACGACCCGAACCGCACAATCGACCAGATCTCGAACGTACTCGAACTGATTCGCACGCAGCCGGATTCACGCCGCATGGTGGTCACCGCTTGGAACCCGGCAGAGGTCGAGCACATGGCGCTGCCGCCATGCCACGCGCTGTTCCAGTTCTACGTGGCCAACGGCAAACTCAGCTGCCAGCTGTACCAGCGGTCATGTGACATGTTCCTGGGCGTGCCGTTCAACATAGCCTCGTATTCGCTGCTTACGATGATGATGGCGCAGCAGGCCGGCCTGGAGCCGGGCGAGTTCGTGTGGACGGGCGGCGACTGCCACATCTACGACAACCATGTGGACCAGGTTCTCGAACAGCTCTCGCGCGAACCCTACCCGTACCCGACGATGAAGATCCACAAGGCGGATTCGCTCTTCGAGTACGACTACGGCGATTTCGAGATCGTGGACTACCAGTACCATCCCACCATCAAGGCGCCGATCGCGGTCTGAGACGCGCCCGTCTCCACGAACGCCACGGTCTGCGGCTTTGCATAAACTGTGACCCGATTACCTCGTTCAAGGAGAGATGAAATGGAGCACGATAGTAGCCGCACCGGCTATCACGAATCCGAGCCCGGGATTGCCGGGCCTGAGAATCTGCTGGAAGACGACTGGGGTGACGACTACGCCAAGACATTCTCCATCAACCTGATTTGGGCGCAAGCGAACGACAAAGAGGGTCGTCCGGGCGCAATCGGCTTCGATGGGGGCATGCCGTGGCATCTGTCCGAAGATCTGCGGCGGTTCAAGGAACTCACGGTCTCGCACCCGGTGATCATGGGGCGCAAGACATGGGAGTCGCTGAACCCTAAGTTCCGCCCGCTCGCGAACCGAGACAACATCGTGATCTCACACGACCGTTCGTTCCGTGCACCGGGGGCCACCGTGGCCTGTGATGTAGAGGAGGCGCTCGACTTGGCCCGTCAGGAGGCGATTCCGGACGACGGCCTCGACCGCAGTGAGATTTGGGTGATCGGTGGCGCGCAGCTGTTCAACCAGATGCTGCCATTGGCGTCCAAGGTGTTCATTACGCAGATCGACGCGAATGTGGATGCGGACACCTATGCACCGGACTTGAGCGATGCGATAAACAAAGGCGCATGGAAGGTCGATGAGCGCACCGACTGGATGGTGCCGAGCAAGGCGGAAGGCATTGCGCGCTACCGTTACGTGACGTTGAGCCACCAACACGAAGGCGCGCAGGAATAGACATGCGCGGGGCAGCGCCCCGCATACCGAAGGGAAGTGGAAGAGCAGTGAAGAAGCATGAGACTCACCCATACACTGTGATGACCGTGTGCACCGGCAACATCTGCCGGTCGCCGATGGGTGAAATCATTCTGCGCCATGAATTCGAGCAGCGTGGGCTGGGTGACGCGGTGCGCGTGGAGTCGAGCGGCGTCAGTGACGAGGAGTACGGCAATCCGATCGATCCGCGCGCGGTGAAGGTGCTCAGGGAACGCGGTTATGCGATTCCGGCCAAGCATTTCGCCCACCGCATCACGCGCAACGAGATTGCCGATACCGATCTGTTCCTGCCGATGACCGCTTCGCATATGAACGCGCTGTTGCACATGCTGCCGTTGAGCAAGCGCAGCGATGTGCATATGTACCGCAGTTTCGACCCCGACCTGCCCGACCCGCAGCCGGGGTACGAAAGCGAAATCGACCTCGTCGACCCGTGGTACGGCGGTCCGCGCGAGTTCGAAACGGCGATCGACCAGATAGAGGCGGTCGCCCCCTACATCGCCGATTATGTGGAGCAACAGCTCGAAGCGCGCGGTTGATCCAGTGTCGTTTTGCCGTGTTGGGCGGTGTTTGCATGCAAACACCGCCCAACACATATAGGTGTCCATATCCCGGACAATGGGGTCCGGGATGGGGCGGCTTGTTCATGGGCCCCGTATAGGATGGGCGCCATCAAGCACGGGAGCTCAGTCGAGCTGAGAAGGATGTGAATCCTGACCGTTGAACGTGATTTCCAGATAATGCTGGCGAACGAAGTTTTGATATCGGTGCCCCTGCTTGACCGACGAACGAGCGAGCAGGGAGAACCCATGAATCAATCAGTCATGCCGTCGCGCCACCGTTTCCGCTGGTCTGTGGCCGACATCACCGTAACCGCAGTTATCGCCGTCGCCTCGGGCATTGTGTTCTGGGCGATTGGGTTCATCTATGCGCCTATCGGCAGTGTGCTCGACATCGTGCCGGGCGCTTCGGATTTGCTCAATGGTTTCTACTACATCGCCGGCCCTCTCGCGATGATCATTGTGCGTAAACCTGGTGCCGCGCTGTTCGCGGAGATGGTTGCGTCTGTGCTTGAAGCACTGCTTGGAAGCCAGTGGGGTGGTGCAGGAACCGTGCTGCCTGGCCTGTTGCAGGGGTTGGGTGCCGAACTCGCGTTCGCGCTGTGTGCCTACGGGGTGTGGAATATGGCCGTCACCGCGCTGTCCGGCGCACTGTCGGCCCTCGGTGGTTTCACGGCCTCCTGGATGCTGTATGGAATGGGCAAAAGCGGACTTGTGCTCACCGTGAGCATCGTGTGCAATGTGCTGTCGGGGGCCGTGGTCGCCGGCGTGCTCATGTGGGTGCTGTATCGAGGGCTTGCCGGTACTGGCGCGTTGGAGCGTCTTGCGGGCGGACGGGCTGCGGTCAAGGCCGCGGCGCCGGTCGTTGCCGATCCGGAAGCCTGATTGGCGCAAGCCGATCTCATGTGGAGCATGTGCTATGGATAACCCTGAGAATAATGCGCAGCTGGATATTGTGCAGCAACGCTGGCGCGATATCACATTGCCCGAAGCGAGAAGGGTGCTTTTGGCGCTTGCCGAGCCGCTGAGCGCGTCTGCCATGATCTCTCGCAGCGCACGGCCGACCGCTGCAGGCGCAATGGTGGCCACCGATTGTGGCAACGTGTACATCAAGCGGTACCATGCGTCCGTGCGCGATGCGTGCGCCATCCACCCATACCAACGCTACGTGGCATGGCTGGCGGGGCATGGGATGAACGTGATGCCGTTCCTCCCGTTTGATGCCGCGCGCCATCGTGGGGCCGATGGCTGTACATTCACGGTGGGCTCATACGTCTACGAGGTCTGCGTGCAGGCGCCGGGGGAAGACCGCTATGCCCATGCGCTGACGTGGGATCCACCCGCCACACTCGATGAAGCACGCGGGTTGGGTGAGACGGTGGCGCGCATCGCGCTGGCGTCCCGCGGTTTCGACGAGCCCCGTGTCGCACGCCCCGATCCGTACCAGAACCGTTTCGGTCTGTTTGCCGCGGGTGATTTCGATGAGGAATTCGATGGCTGGCTGGATGCCCGGCCGTCCGTGCGCCGCTATCTCGAGCGCACAGGGCGCGACTGGCGTCGCGATCTGGAACCATACCGCGCCTATATGCGCCATGTCGCGCCCCGTTATGGTGAACTCCCGGAATCATGGACGCATGGCGACCCACACGTCTCGAACATGCTGTGGAAGGGGCATGCGCCGAGTTCTGTCATCGATTTTGGGCTGGCCGACCGTAATACGGCGTTGTTCGATCTGGTCGAGGCCATCGAACGCAACGCCATCCAGTTCGTTCAGATCATGGATGGGCAGACGGACGCCTGCCGCTCTGACGTCGCCCGCGCCATCATCGAGGGCTATGAGCGCCTGCGTCCGCTGTCTGACGTCGAGCGCGATGTGTTGCCGTGGATGCTACCGCTCGCGCAGGCCGAGGCGTCGCTCAACTGGATTGCTTATTTCGTGGACGGACCGATGCGGGATGAGGATGCCGACTGGTGCTATGACACCGCGTTCAACGCCCATGCCGCATGGTTTGGCACACCGGACGGGCGTCGGTTCCTCGACGACGTGCGTCGCGCGCTGTAGCGCAACGGAGCAACGAAGGAAGAACAAGATAACCAAGATAAGTAACCAAGATAAGAAGGAGAATTGGAACCATGCTGAAAGTTCGGCTCGAATATGTCCATCCATGGACGAACCACGCTGGATTCTACCTGGCCCGCGCGCGTGGCCTGTATGCGGAGCGTGGCCTGGACGTGGACTTCATCAGCGGCGACTTCTACCGTGGCGATCCAGCTTGTCTGGTGGAGCGCGGCGAAGTGGACATCGCCCTGGTGCGGCTCAACCAGCTGCTGTTCCACCAGCAGGGCGAATCGTCGCTCACGTCGTGTGCGGTGATGAACCAATGTCAGATCGGCGGCATCATCACGAACAAGGCCAGCGGTATCCGTCGATTCCGCGATTTGGAGGGCAAACGCGTGTGCATTCCGATGGGCGTCGCCCGGCTGTACACGGAGCTGCAGCAGGCGGTGGAGAAAGATGGCGGCGACTTCTCTACGTTGAGCACCATCGATCCAGGGCAGTGGGAGCCCGATATCCGCAGTGTCGAACGCGGCAAATGCGATGCGTTCATCAATGTGGCATGGTGGGAGCCGTATCAGGGATCAGGTGATTTCAACGACCTCGTCGTGCTGCCGTTCGACGACGTTGAGGTGGCGCCGCACCACTCCTATTACGTTTCCGCACGCCATGACCTGATTGAGCGCAATCCGCAGATGGTGCGTGATTTTCTCGCGGCCACTGCGCAGGGGTACCGTATGGCGATTGATGATCCGCAGGCCGCCGTCGAAGCGCTGCAACCGGCGCTGTGCCACATCGACCCCGATGTGCTCGCCGCGTCACTTGCCGCCGTGGCCCCATCGTGGCTCGACGCCGACGGTGACTGGGGCACCGCTGATATGGGCATGGTGCGTGGGTATACGGAGTGGATGGCGGCCAACGGCCACCTGAGCGTGCCACTTGAGCGGGCGTTGGCGTCGATCGACGGTGGATGCGTCACCAACGCGTTGTTGCCACAGGGCGACGGCGTGGTGCCGGCTCGTCTGAACAATCGAGTCGTAGGGTAGCGTCCGCGGCAGCCATGGGGAGTTTGAAGGGGAAGGAAACGGCGAGGGGCCGTGGAGTGTTCCACGGCCCCCCGTCGTTGGTGAGCGCTGATTGAGCGAATCAGTCGGTCTGCTTCCAGGTCTCCACGTCAATGTGGTGATCCGGATTGGCCTGCCATGCGTTCCACGCGGACTCGACGATGTCTTCGACGTCGTACTTGGCGTGCCAGCCCATCTCCTCATTGATGCGCTTCGGCGAGCCGATCAGGTGCGGCGGGTCGCCTGCGCGGCGCGGCATGACGGTCTCGGTGAACGGCAGGCCGGTCACCTTCTTGACCTCGTCCACGATCTGGCGCACCGAGGTGCCTTCGCCGGTGCCGACGTTGAAGACGTCGTACTTGCGTTCGTCGCGGTCCAGGTACTTGAGCGCGGCTAGGTGGGCGTCCGCCAGGTCGGAGACGTGGATGTAGTCGCGCACGCACGTGCCGTCGGGCGTCGGGTAGTCGTCGCCGAAGATCGCCGGCGCCTTGCCCTGCTTGAGGCGGTCGAACAGCATGGGGATCAGGTTCAGGATCGCCGGGTCCTCGAGCTCCACCGGGCCGCAGCCGGCCACGTTGAAGTAGCGCAGGCCGCAGAAGCGGATGCCGTACGGCTCCTCGCACGCGCGGGCCATCCACTCGCCGAACAGCTTGGTCTGGCCGTATGGGTTGATCGGCACCATCGGCTGCACGTCTTCGGGCACCACGTCGACCGGCGGCACGCCGTAGGTGGCGGCGCTCGACGAGAAGACGAGCTTCTTCACGCCGGCCTCACGCATGCCTTCGAGCACGTTGAGCATGCCGTTGATATTCTGTTGGTAGTACCACAGCGGCTTTTCGACCGATTCGCCGACCTGCTTGCGCGCGGCGAAGTGGATGACGGAGTCGACGTTCTCCGCCTTCATGATCTCGGCAAGGCGCTCGCCGGCCCCCGGAGCGGAGATGTCCATGCCGTACAGACGCGCGTCTCCAATGCGATCGGGCTTGCCATAGCTCAGATCGTCCACAACCACCACGTCCTGCCCGGCTTCGTGCAGGGCATGCACCACATGGGCGCCAATGTAGCCACAGCCGCCTGTTACAAGAACGGTCATGTTGGTCCTTTCCACAAAAGCAACAGAGAGTGTGTTCTCTTTTGCTGTTTTATGTTACCTTTTGTAACAATTTCAGTATACTACAGGTTCGCGCGGGTCGCTCGTAGTATCGTGTCTCAACATACGCCGCGAGGAAAACAATAGGCGCCACCACCCTCTCCCACGGGTAGAGGACCGGATATAAAGGAGGCTATGACAGCCGAGAACAGCACAGCAGCCCCCACCGCAGCATCAGACGCAACCGTGGCCTCAGCCGCAGGCGAACCCACGCGCCCGCCACTCTATGGGCGCAAGGTGCTCTCGTTCGTCCGCCGCTCGCCGCGCCTCGACGACCGGCTGCGGCGTGCGTGGGGTACCTATGCGCACGACTATCTGCTCAGCGGGATCAATGCGGGGGAGGGGTCGCTCGACCCGCGCGCCGACCTCACGCTCGACACGGCGTATGTGCAGCGCGTGTGGGGCAATGCGAACCCGCTCGTCATCGAAATCGGCAGCGGGCAGGGTGAAAACGTGGCCGCCGCGGCCGAGGCGCACCCCGAACTCAACTTCCTGGCGCTCGAGGTCTACGATCCGGGCGTGGCGCACACCCTGCTGCTCGCCGGCAAGCGCGGCCTGCGCAATCTGCGCATCGCGCAGGTCAACGCGCCTGAGCTCATGAAGGCGGTGGCGCCGGGCGTGGTGAGCGAAGTGTGGACGTTCTTCCCCGACCCGTGGCCCAAGATGAAGCACCACAAGCGCCGCATAGTGCAGCCGGAGCTCGCCGCGGATGTGCGGCGTGCGCTTGCGGACGGCGGCGTGTGGCGCATCGCCACCGACATTGAGGATTACGCGCTCCATGTGCATGAGGTGATGGACGGCCGTGACGACTTCGCCAACGCCGGCGCGCTCACGGTGAGCCTGCCGACCGAACACGTGGGCAAAGGCAATGCGGCGGACGCGGCCGGGCTGCCGCACGCCGACTTCGCCGAATCCGAACGTTTCGAGGGGCGCGTGCTGACGAACTTCGAGAAAAAGGGCCTCGCCGCAGGTCGTGTGATCCACGATTTCACCTACCGCACGCGGTGATTGTGCGCGACACGCCGTGATTTGCGTGCATTGACGTCTCGTGTATTATTAATCGAGTTGTCAGGCCCCCTTCGTCTAACGGTTAGGACACCAGACTTTCAATCTGACAACGAGAGTTCGACTCTCTCAGGGGGTACGACCTGTAACCCTTGGAATCACAACGATTCCAAGGGTTTTCCTCTACTCTGAACCAACCCAATACCAACCCACGAAACACAGCGGGAATCAAGCGACAACAAGTGCCCCGCCAGTCGATACTGGTGTCATGCGGCGGCTGTTGGTGTCTAAGGTCAGTCACGCACTGCCGCAGGTGGCCGCCAACGTGAGGCGCCACATGGCAGGTCTTTGGCTTTCTGGCCTTCGGCAGCATGGTACGATGCCAACATGAAGCAATTGACGGTCAATGGGATGCCCTTCGATGTACTTCGCCTGCTGGGCAAAGGCAAGGGGGGCTATTCCTTCCTTGTCCGTTCCCAGAGCATGCCACACACCCAATACGTACTCAAGCAGATCCACCACGAGCCCTGCTCGTACTATCAGTTCGGCGACAAGATCCAATCCGAGATCCGCGACTACCGTCGGCTGCGCGAACTGGGCGTGCGCCTGCCCATGATGCTCGACGTGGACATCGACAAAGAGCGCATCCTCAAGGAGTACGTGGACGGCCCCACCATCTACGAGCTCGTGTTGCAGGACGAGATGCGCCCTGAATACCTCGAACAGGTGCGGTTCATGGCCGACCAGCTGGCCCGCCACCGCATCAACATCGACTATTTCCCCACGAATTTCGTGGTGCAGGACGGTCTGATCCACTACATCGACTTCGAATGCAACGACTACATGGACGAGTGGAACTTCGAGAACTGGGGCGTCAAATACTGGTCGAAGACGAACGAGTTCCTGCAGTACGTGGCCGACCACCCATCCAGCCAGCCGTGAGACTCACATCGGTCGCGATCCGCAACCACACCCGTGTGGCCGACCTGTACATTGAGGTACGCCGGCATCTCGTGCTCGTGGGCACCAACGACTCGGGCAAGACCTCGATTCTGCGCTGCCTCGACCTGCTGCTCGGCGCCAACCAAGGCGCGCTCTACACGTCGATCACCGCCGACGACGTGCGCGACCGCACCCAGCCGTTCGTCATCGAGGCGCAACTCGAATGCGCCGCCAACGACCCGCACTTCGGCAGGGCCGTGCGCCAATCCGGCGGCGCGTCCACGCTGACACTGCGGCTCGAGGCGCGCGTCGAAGCGGACGGCGAATCGCTCGTCATCCGCCGGTACGCGGCCGGCGCATGGCACGAAACCGACCTGCTGCAATCGCAGATCGACGCAATCGGCTGGACGTACATCGCCGATGACCAGTCGTTCGGCCGCGCACACCAATCGTTCATCGACGGCCTGCTCGCCGCACAGGACCTGCAGCAGGAACGCAAGGCGCTCGCCGAAGTCGACCGCGCCTATGCGCGCGTGCTCGAGGAATCGCAGCCGCTGCTCGAACTACGCCGGCGCATCGCCGCGCAACTGACCGCCGCGCTACCGGGAGACTACCAGCAGAACAACCTCGTCTTCGTGCCCGCCGCGCGCGACTCGTCCTCGCCGCTCGCCGGCCTGCGCCTGCAACTGCGCAAGAACGGCGAACAGCGCGACTTGGGTGACCAATCGGGCGGCTTGCGGGCGGTGTATGCGCTCGCGCTCGTCGACGACCTCGACGAGCGCACGCGCATCATCGGCCTGGACGAGCCGGAAGCGCATCTGCACCCCACGAGCCAGCGCAATCTCGCGCGTCTGCTCGCGCGCGGCGACAGCCAGAAGATCATCGCCACGCATTCGCCGGACATCATCGGCGAGTTCGAACCCGACCAGATCGTGGTGATGCACTCCGGTGGCCAAGTGGTGCAGCCGCAGCGTGATTTTCTGAGCGAAGACGACAAACTGCTGCTGCACATGTGGGTGCGCGACCGGCTCGAGCCATTGACCGCCGACCGCGTGATCGTCGTCGAGGGCATCACCGACCGCGTGCTTGTGGAGCATTGCGCAGACGTGACGAAACGCAACCTGGACGCCTACGGCATCGTGCTGCTCGAGGCGGGCGGCTGTGGCGACATGCCCGCGTGGCGCCGCATGTTCGGCGAACACGGGTTCCAGGTGCCGCTCGCGCAGCTCATCGACGCCGACGCCGTGCCGGAGATCGCCGGGCAATACCATGTGCGCGCCGACCAGCTGGCCGCCGAGCATGTGTGGGTCTCACAGCCCGACTTGGAAGGCGAATATGTGCGCGCGCTGGGCGCCGAGCGCACGTTGCAGGCGCTCGAGCACAGCGGCGCATTCCGCGCCAGCGAACTGAAAGCGCTGTGCACAGACCGCGCGAACGGCGCGCTCGACTGCGAATCGGTGGCCGCGTTCTGCCGTGTGCGCACGAACAAGACGCGCGCGGTCATCGCCCTCTTGCCGCACATCACCGCCAAGGTGGCGCGGCGCATCGAAAGCGTGGACCTCATGCTCAACGCCGTCACGCGCAATCGTTGAATCCGCGGCGCGCGTGGCACTCATGCACTAGGCACAACGAGGGGAATGGCGGTATCCTAGACGCACATGGCAACGCCTGAACAGCACAGGCGCTATGGTGATTGTTTGTGCACAGCACATATGCGGTTCGCCGGCGTGCCCCGGCGACCGCGGAAGAGACGGAGACGGACATGGACATCAGCGACGAGACAATGCTGCGGCTGCTGCAAAGCGCCATGTACGGCGAGGCGATCGGCGACGCGCTCGGCGTGCCATACGAAGGGCGCGCACGCGACACATTCACGTGCATCACGATGACCGGCAGTGAGGCGGCCGGCATACCCGCCGGCACGTTTTCCGACGACACCTCGATGGCGTTGGCCACACTGGATTCCCTGATGCACCGCGACGGCGTGGTGGATCCCGACGACCTGCGCGAACGCTACCGCGATTGGCTGTTCGACGGCAAATACACGGCCGACGGCGCAGCGTTCGGTGTGGGGCGCACCACATACCAGGCCCTGCACACCGACCACGGTCTGGATGGCGAGCGCGACAACGGCAACGGCGCGCTCATGCGCAGCATCCCGCTCGCGTTCTTCGGTGTGTCGGACGACGATGTGCGTGCGATGAGCGCCGTCACCCACGCGCATGAGACGAGCATGGATGCGTGCGTGCGCTACGTGCGGGCGGCGCGCGCGCTGATCTGCGGCGCCAGCACGCGTGAGGCGGCCGCGGTCGCCGGCGAGGATGGCGTGTGGCTTGTGCCGCGCGACCAGATCGAGTCGAGCGGGTACGTGCTGCACACGCTGCGCGCCGCGCTCTGGTGCCTGACCACAACCGACTCATACCGCGACTGTGTGCTCACCGCCGTCAATCTGGGCGGCGACGCCGACACGACCGCGGCCGTGGCGGGCGCACTCTCCGGCATGGTGTACGGGTTCGAGGATGAGCGCGAAGAGCGCGACGGCCGCGGCATCCCCGGCGAATGGGACGATGCGCTGCGCGGCTGGCGCATCATCGCCGCCGTGGTGTGTGGGGCGCCACTCGACGTGGAGGATTGGGATGCCGAGCTTGCGGGTTCGGCACTCGGTGGCCCGGAGGCGCTCACCGCGCAATCCGCCCGCGATTTCGGCGACGACCGCTGCCGTGCCGCGCTGCTGCAGGCCGATCCGGAGCGGCGTGAGGCGCTGTTCGGTGAGGCCGCGCGCTGGTTCGCTTCGGGCGTGGAGCTCGGCGACGCGCAGTGTGCGACGAATCTGGGCGTGATGTATCTGTATGGGCATGTGCCCGCACAGGACCCGGACTTTGCCGCAGCCGCCTGCTTTGAACGCGGCGAGCAGCTCGGCAGCGCGGAAAGCGCATGCTATCTGGGTGACATGCACCGCGACGGCCGTGGCTGGCCGCCCGACCACGACGCCGCGGCGGACTGTTATGAGCGCGCCTATGAACTGTGCAAGGAGCAGATGGACCTAGACAACGCGTATGACCGGCCCATCATCGCGTTGATCCACCTGCGCATGGGGCAGGCGGCCGAATGGGAGCTCGCCGACCTGCGGCGCGCGGGAAGTCTGAATGCCGACGCGTGCCATGTGGTGCGCGAGCGCGCATACCGCCATTACCATGCGGCGTACGCGCTGGCGGTGCGCACAGTGGAATCCGGCTTGCGCATGTACAGCAAAGAGGCGGCAATCGCAGCCAATGGCATGGAGCGCACGTGCGGCGAGGAGCGCTAGCGGCCGCCGGTTTGGTAGAATGAGCGATGGCTCCGTGCCCATGCGGGGCATTGCGTGGGAAGGATTCGCATGGCAGATGTGCGCACGGAGCTCGCCGAGCTGCAGCCTGTCTACGAGACCGGCGTGTTGCGCATGCTGCTGCACAAATACTCCGACATCTACATCGCCATCCTGCGCGCGTGCTTCGACCCGCTGACCGCGGAAGTGCCGCAGGAGCGCCTGCTTGCCGCGATGACCCGCTGTGTGGGCGAACTCGTGGCTGACGGATCCTACCGCGTGCGCGATGGTGAGACCGACCTCGAGGCCGCGCGGCGGATCCTCAAAGAGCTCAAAGCGGAAAACGAAGGCGACTATGCGTGGATCGCCGATTCACTCGACCGGCGCCAACACCGCTGGATGTGCCGCCTGACGCAGCGCGCGCACCGTGCGATCGAGGCGCTCGCCGCGCTGCAGCAGCGCACGGTGTCGCTGTCCGGTGCACAGGTCAACTCGATCATCATGGAGATTGAGAACGCGCGCAAGGAGCTCACCGTCAATGTGCACGAGCGCATCGAACTGCTTGAGCAGGAGATCGCGGAGCGCCGCGCGCAGATCGCTCAACTGGAGCGCGACGGTGTGCAGGAACGCCCGACCCCCGAACAGGTCTCCGACATCATCAACGTCGTCTACAACACCTTGCGCGGCGTGCCGGTGGATTTGCGCGAACTCGTGATCGCCGAGCGCGACAGCGGCGACGCGCTGCGTCGGCAGATGGACAACGGGTCGATGAGCAGCGACGACATGCTCGCCTACTACCACGAGGAATACGAGCGCACCTACCACCAGAGCGACGAAGGGCGGCGGTTCAATGACGCGTTCCAAGTCATGTTCGCCACCGACAGGCGCGCGCAGCTCGACGGGGCGCTCGCCGACATCGCCGGCAGTGCATGGCTGCATGACTCGGCGGACGACCTCATGGCCGTGGTGGGCCGCGAGCTCGACGACATCTACAGTGGCATCGACGCGGTGCGCGACCAAATCCGCCTGACCGACGAAAGCGTCAAACTGCTCGTGCGCCAGCACACTGACATGCAGTTCCGCACCATGTCACGCCAGCTCGCCGCGCTGTTCACCACGCTGTCCGGGCGTGCCGCAGCCAAGGACCATGCGAAGTATGGCATCGGGCTGTCCACCGCCACGATGCCGACGCTCGCCACACGCGCCCGTGAAACACCCGTGAAAACCACAGCTCCCGCGTTGCAGACACACACGGACGCCGATGCATCCGCACTCGACCTGCATGCCATCGTCGCCACGGGCGGACCCCGCATCGCCCACATGGTCGCCCTCATCGCCGAGCATCCGGTCATGCGCGAAGGCGCGGTCGACATGGCGGCCAGTTTCAACCGATTGCCTAGGGCTGAGCGCCGTGAGAGCGAGATCGTGGGCTTTTTGAGCTATCTCGGCGGCGGTGGATCCGGCGAAAGCATCTGGCATTGCGCGGCGCCCGATGGCGCCGATCGCGCATGGGTCACGCGTAGCGTGCTGGTGAGCCCAGGGGAGCTCAACGAGTTCCTGCAGGAGTCGACGCACACTGGGCAAGGTGGAGCACCACATCGGGAAAGGACACGGCATGACGCAGACGACGAATGACGATCAGGGGATCGTCTCCGCATCGGTCACCGCGAGGGATGGCCATGTGGCCGAACAGACTGTCGACGAGATGGGCGTGGCGGACGTCTCGAACCCGTTCGCGCTGTTCGACGGCGACGACGGCGACATGCCCGAGCCTGCACGCGAGGCGGCCATCGCGCTCAAACGCAACCGTGCAATCACCGGCGAGATGTTCCGGCAGGCGATGGACTACTTCGGCCATGTGAAGCGTTCGCTCAACAACGACATGCTCGTGCCGGTCGTCGACACGTTCTACAAGGTGATGTACGCCGAACCCGCCGCACCCAGCCAAGTGCGCATCCGTTCGTTGAAGAACCGCGCGTCGCTGAGCGCGCGTGAGGCGGTGCTGCTCACCGCATTGCGCCGCAAGGTGCTCGAATACGAGAACGTGGGTTTGGAGGCGAGCCAGTGGGTGATCTCGAAAGAGGAGATCGTGCAGCTCATGTCGACCGGCGCCGGGCCGCTCGCAGGCCGCAACAGCGAGGAGTCGGTGAACCGGCAGGTGGAGCCGCTCATCAACGCGATGCGCACGAACCAGTTCCTTGAAGAAGTGGAAGACGAGGAGGGCATCTACCGCATCACCACTCTGGTGCCGGTCGTGCTCAGCACACAGCGCATCGGCGACTGGATGGCCGCGGCTGACGAACCCGGATTCACGCCAACGGACCAGAACGAACCCGCCACCACCCCCGACGACGATGCGCAAGACGTGAAGCAGGAGGAGCTATGGTGAACGCGCGCATGACGGAAGGCCTCTACGGGCAGATCGAACTCAACCCGCCGCACTGGGTGCTGCAGGAACGTCAGCTTGTCAACTGGGGGTCGTACGGCGGCTACCACACCTTCGATCCCTCCACGATGTTTGACGGCACCGTCACCCTGCTCACCGGGCAGAGCGAATCGGGCAAATCCACGCTCGTCGACGCGCAGGTCTCGCTGCTGTACCCCACGGGCGCCGCATTCAACAAGGCCTCGAACGCCGGCCGTTCCGACCGCAGCGATTACTCGTATCTGCGCGGCCAGCGCGGCATCCGCAACGACAACGGCCATGACGAGCCGGTGTTCCTGCGCGGCATGACCGACGACGGCGAGCCCTATGCGGTGTGGGGCGCCATCGTGGACCGGTATGAGGACACGACCGGCGGCGGCACGCTGTCGATCGCGAAGTTCATGACGCTGCCCGCCGGCGGCAGGAGCGAGGACGTCGACAAGTTCTTCCTTGTGAGCCGCGACCCGATCGACCCGCGCCTCATGGACGACTACCGCGACGACGTGTTCTCGGTGCCGCTGTTCAAACGCGTCTACCGCACCGCCACCGTCTACCGGCAGGCGAACCTGTTCCACGAAGACGTGTGGAGCCGGTTCGGACTGACCGAATCCGCATGTCGCCTGCTGCACCGCATGCAGGCGTCCGACGCGCCAAGCCAGCTCGACGACATCTTCCGCAAAGGCGTGCTCGACGAGCCGTCCGCGCTCAACCGCGGCCGCGCACTCATCGGCGACTACACGCAGTTCAGCGAGAACTTCACCGCGATCGAGCGCAACCTGCACCGAGTGGACCTGCTCGAACGCATGGCGGACAAGCACATCCGCTACATCGATGAACGCAAGCGCATGGAGACCTTGCGCGCCGTGGACCCCGGGCGCGAGGGCGGTGCCGAGACGCGTGACGCGTGGCTCGGCGCGCGCGTGCACGAATGCATCGCGCGCGTCGCACCCACGTATGAGCGTGGGATCGCCGAAAACCAGACCAAGGTCGCATCCGCGCAGCGCGATGCGGACAGGCTCGACGCCGAACTCGAGACGATCCGCGAACAGAAGAACGGCCACGGCGGCGACCGCCTGCAGCGGTTGCAGGAACAGCTGCGCGACGCCGAGCGCGAGCGCGAGCGCATGGCTGCGCGCATCGAACGCCTCGTGCCGCAGTTCACCAAGGCCGGACGCACGGTGCCGGGGACGGCGAGCGCATGGCAGGCGCTCGCCGAGGAGGCCGTGGAGGTCAGGGACGCATACGATGAGCGGCGCAAGGAGATCGACGCGCTGGCGTACCCGCTGCAGGAGCGGTGCAGTGCGATGCGCCGCGAGGCGAAAGACCTGCAGGCGGACATCGAGCGCAAACGCCGGTCGCGCACACGCATCACCAAGGAGATGGCGGACGCGCGCGCGATGATGGCGCAGGCGGCCGGGCTCGAACCGGAACAACTGCCGTTTGTGGCCGAACTCATGGATGTGCAGGGCGGCGAGGAGCGGTGGCGCACGGCGATGAACGTCGTCTACGCGTCGCTCGCACCCGTCATCCTTGTGGACAAGCGGTATGAACACGGATTCGCGCGCGCGATCAGCCAGATTCCGCATGCGTCGATGGCACGCCGCAACTGGCAGTTCGTGGATGTGCAGCAGGACTACCACGGCGAGCCACGCGAAGGCTGGATGTCCGGCAAGCTCACGTTCAATGAGGAATCGCCGTTCGCTGACTGGGTGAGGGCGCGCGTGGCGGATGCGCGGTCGGACGCACGGTGCGTGGCGCACATCGACGACAGCGACGTGCGCACGCGCCAGGTGCAGGAGGACGGCCAGATCAAGGACGGCGCGCACGGCAGCCACGGCACCAAGAACATCAACCAGGTCATCGGTTTTGTGACGGAAGGCTACCTGCACGAACTCGCCGACGAGCTTGAACATCTTGAGCAGGAGATGGACCGCACGAACCAAGAGATCGAGCGCATCGGTGCACGCAAAGCCGAGCTCGAGGCGCAGCGTGACCTTGCGCAGGCGGTGTTGGGCGTGGATTGGACCGACATCGACGTGCAGTCGGCGGACGCTGGCATCGCGATGCTGCATGACGAAATCGAACGCATCCTCGCCGACCCGGCCCTCGCCGAACTCGAGGCGCGCGAGCGGGAGTGCAAGGTCAGGCTCGCCGACGCGCGCAAACGCCTCGCGCGCGCCGAGGACGAGCTTGCGGAGACGAAGCGCGCGAGCAGGGCCGCGCGCGCATGGCTCGACGCGCACGGCGACGAACAGCCGCCGGCACTGAACAAGGCATGCGTGGAGCTGCTCGAGCAGACGTTCGACGGGTATTTCGGGGCGGGGACCAGCGACGAGGAGCGCGCCGCTCGTATGCTCGGGCTCGATTCTGGCGCACGTGTCCCCGGGCATGGCGCACCGGCCGGCACAGGGGTAAACGCGACGCTGCGCGCGCTCGGCAAACACGCCGAGAAAGCGGTGCACGCGCGGCTCGAGGAATTGCGCGGTATGTGCGAGGCACGCAAAAGCGAGTGCGAGACGGCCATGGCCTCGTACATCGAACAGTTCATGCCCAACGACGACCGTGTGAGCGCGGATGTGGAGAATTTCCAGGTGTTCGAGCATGATCTGCGCGAACTCAACGCGAGCACGATCCGCGCATCCGCGGACGAGGAATACTTCCACAGCCTCGAGAAGATCCATCAGGACCTCATGCAGCTCAACACGGCGTTGGACGCCGACTGGTCGAAGATCATCGAACAGATCGGCAAGATCAACCGCCTGCTCGAACGCTATCCGTTCGGCGCGCGGCGCGGCCGGCTCTCGATCGTGCCGCAGGTGAGCAAGTCAGACCCGCAGTTCCTCGCCGCGTTGCGCGCGCGGCTCGCGGACCTCAACGCCTACCAGCAGCAGGGACGCAAAGACATCGAACGGTGCAAGCAGCTGTTCGCGGCATGTGCGCCCTTCGTGGAGCTCGTCAAGGAGGGCTTCGACGAGTTCGCGGCCAACAAGCGGGGCAACGCGAACCTCGATCCGCGCCGCCGCTCGCGGTTCTTCGGCGAGGTCACCGACCCCGACGGCACCGTGGAGCGCATCAATTCGACCGGCGGCGGCTCGGGCGGCTACCTGCAGGAACTCACGTCGTTCGCCTACGGCGCTGCATTGATGTATCTGCTGGCGAACGACAACGCCACCGAGCCCTCGTACGCCACCGTGTTCCTGGACGAAGCGCTCATCAAGGCCGACGGCCAGTACACGCGTCGCGCGTTGAGCGTGCTGCCCGGTCTTGGGTTCCAGGTGATCGTCTCGGCGCCGGAGGCGAAGACCGGCGAGATCATGGCCTCGGCGTCCAAGGTCGTGGTGGCGCGCAAAGACCCCGAAAACGGGCTGACCGAATTGCGCGAAGCGGTGCTTGGGACCGGCGATGACCACGCCAGCTGACATCGCGGGCGCCATCACGCGCCGCGTGGAGAAGCATCTGCATGACGTGCAAGGGTGCTGGCCCCACGCGTTCCCGGTGCGCCTTGGGACCCAACGGGAGCTCGAAGCCGACCCGGTCGGCACGTTCGATGCAGACAACGCCGTGCGCGCATGGGCCGAGCGCCACGGCTGCCGGATCGAGACGGTGACGCGGCGCGTGGGCACGCCCGTCGACCTCGTCGCGTGCGTGGTCGTGCCGGACGAGGCCACGGCGTTGCGCGCCGCCGGGCGTGAGGTGCGCGCACGGCGCGAACTGGCGGTTGCGCGGATGCGCATGGTGTGCTCCCGGTTCGGCGTGGATGAGGCACAGGCGATGGCGATCGTGAAGATGCTGAGCGGCGAATCTGACGTGGATTTCGAGCTGTTCGTGCACGCCGCGCAGTGGTTCGCCACGCACCGCGACCTGATTGCGGGCATGACCGCCCGCGAGGTGCCATTGCCCGGATTCTCCGCGAAGTGGCTCAAGGCGTCGCGGTCTGTGCGCCGGCGTGCGATATGCGCACTGCTTGGCTGGAGCGAACTGCCGCTGCGCGAACGCCCGGGCGAACTGCGCTACCGTTACCTCGACGAGGCGTGCACGGCGTGGCCCGAGCGCCTCGCCACCGAACCGGTGCAGGCGCCCGAAATGCCGGTCGATACGGTGCTGGTTGTGGAAAACAAAGACACCTACCAAGCCATGCCGGCCATGCCGCGAGCGCTGTGTGTGTTCGGTTCCGGTGCCGCGGTGTCGCGCCTGCGCACGTTGCTGCCATGGTGCATGGATGGTGGCGTGCGCGTGGTGTATTGGGGGGATATGGACGCCGATGGGTTGGAGATCCTCGCGCGGTTGCGCGCGACCGGTGTGGCGTGTGCGAGTGTGTGCATGGACCGTGAGACCTACGATGCATATGCGCAGTTCGGTACCACGTTGGGTGCCGACGGTTCGCCGATTCCCCGGCGTGAGCCCAAAGAGGGCCTGTGCCTGACGGATGAGGAGGTTGCGCTCTACCGGGCGCTGTGCACAGGGGCGCTGCCCAACCCCCGCGTGGAGCAGGAACGGATCCCCATCGCACAGGCCCTGGCCCGTCTCTGAGGGGATGGGAGGCGCATGTCGTCTTTCGACGACACGTCTGCCATGTTTCATACAGAAAACTTTGTTGTGAGATGCATGTTGCTTTGGAAATATTACGGTAACCGGCCATTAAGCTGCCGGTGACCATTCGTTGCGTTCACGGAAACGCCTCTTTCTTAGCGTGAACTGCGGTTCCACTCAACGGTCGGTGCCCGCCGGCCTTGATCACGTGGACACGGAGTAGAAAGAAGTTTTCCGTATGCACATGCACAACGAATCCTCCCCATCCATGCGCGGCCGACGCATCGCGGCCATCGCCTCCGCGGCGGCGCTCATCTGTTCGTTCGGCGCGGTTGGCGCCACCCCGGCATTCGCAGACACCTACTCGAGCGGCCTCGTGGCCACGGCGCAGAACGTGGTGACGCGAGGCACGATTCCCGCCGGCGCGCTGAGCGTGGTGAACTTTGCGCCGAAGTGGGGCGACAAGCAGGCGAACAAGACGAACATGCTCGCCACGATGGAGCAGGCGCATGCCAACGGCGTGAAGATGATCGTGTTTCCTGAGATGGCGCTCACCGGGTACGTCTCGTCGAGCGACCCTGAATCGCCGGCATACCGCATGGCGGTCTCGCAGGCGGAGACCACGGCCAGCCCCAGCACGCAGGAGATCGCAGCCAAGGCCAAGGAATACGGCATGTGGGTGGTGTACGGCACGCCCGAACGCATCCCCGGCGACGGCAGCCACGCGTACAATTCCGCGTTCGCGATCTCGCCCGAGGGCAAGGTCAGCAGCTACCAGAAGATCGCGCCGGTCGAAGGCGCTTGGGCCACACCCGGCACCACGCCGGTCATCCTGCAGACCGAATGGGGCCTGATGGGCCTGAGCATTTGCTACGACACCTATGCGAACCCCGAAATCGAACGGTACTATGCCGCACAGGGCGTCGGCCTGCTCGTGAACCCCACCGCCACGTCGCGCAGCTACACCGACATCGACGGCGATGGCGTCAAAGACGGCAAGGGGTGGGAATGGTACTACCGCAACCGCCTCGAATCCATCGCCTCGCGCGACGGTCTGGTCATCGCGAGCGCCGACCTCGTGGGTCCCGACGGCTATACGGATGAGAACGGCAAGCAACCCTATGATTTCCCCGGCGGCAGCGTGATCCTCACCGGATCGTTCGCCGGTGCCAACTACGCGGCCGGTCTCAACGAGGACGGCAGCATCGCCGTCGGCACCGAAGGCGCGCTGACGAACGCGAAGGACCTGCGCCTGAGCACGCCGTCCACCACTCAGGTGGCCAACGACTTCCACCCGGATTATTACGCCAAGTGGTACGGCGAGCTCGCCGACCGCAAGGATGCCGGTGAATCGCTCAGCTATTCGTTCGGCTCCACGGACGGCCCCAAGGTGGCGGTGGCCAATGTGAGCGGTGTGTGGGCCGACAAGGCCGCGAACACCGAGATGATGGCCAAATACGCCGAGCAGGCGCATGCCGATGGCGTCGACCTGCTTGTGTTCCCCGAAACGGTGCTCACCGGCTACGACAGCACGGACCCCAAGGGCGATGCCGACGCCCATTCGGTGAACGCGGAGGTGAACCGTGTGCTCGCGGCGAGCGACGATTACATGCAGGTGCTGCTCGCCGAAAAGGTCAAGGGTGCCGACGGAGACACGACGCGCGGCGAATCCGTGCAGCGCATGGCGCAGCTGGCCAAGGACTACGGCATGTACATTGTGTTCGGCCTCGCCGAAATGCCCGACGGCGGCCCGATCGTGGACGGCGGCGTGAAGAAGGTCTACAACTCCGCCGCGATCTGCTTCCCGGACGGCCACACCGAGTCGTACCAGAAGATGCACCGCGCCGGCTCCGAGGAGACGGTCTGGTCGGTGCCGGGCAACACCCCGGTCATGTTCGAGATGCCCGAGTGGACCGGCAAGGACGGCAGCGCGCTCAAAGCCGGCGTCAACATCTGCCGCGACGGCCACTTCTACCCGGAACTCGGCCGCTACTATGCGGCGAGCGGCGTGGAACTGCTCATCCACCCCACAGCGACGGGCGGCAACCCCTGGTACCGCGAAACACGCATCGGCAGCTACACCGACCGTGACGGCATGGCCGCGGTGACCGCGAACCTGTGGGGCCAGGACGGCTATCCGATCGACTCCGACGGCAAGCCAATCTACTCCGTGGACGCCAATGGCAAAACCGTGAGCTCGGGCAAAGACGTGGCCGGCTACAACTACTCGGGTGTGGGCCGTGACTCGTTCCGCTCCACAAGCCTCATCATCAACGCATGGGGCCGCAAGAACAGCACGTCGTTCGACTACGCGACCGGCTCGGCGCTCGACACGAGCGGCACCGGCAACGGCGCGACCGCGGATGTCACGAAGGACTGGTACTTCGGCCAAGGCGGCTTCGACCCCGACAACCTCGAGATCCGCACCATGGACCTGAGCCGCGCCGGATTCCGCATCACGAACTTCCAGCCGCGCCTGTACTCGCAGATGTACGACGCGATTGCACAGCGCACCGTGCCCGGATACTCCGCCATGTACTCCACGGGTTCACCGCTCGACACCAGCGCGTTGGATGAGCCCGCCGCCAAGGCGGATGCGGCGATCGCATCGCTCTCCGCATACGCGGCGGAATCGGTCGAACCGGTGCAGGAGGCCCTGTTCGATGCGCGCTCGCTGCTCGGCAACACCACGTTCAGTGCCGAACAGCAGCCGCTCGTCGAAGCGGCGGCGGCCGAGCTGAACACGGCGCTCGCCGGACTGGAGAAGGCCGTGCCAACCCCGACCGACCCCGCTGAACCGAATCAGCCTGCGACTCCGGCCGATCCTGCGGATGCGCCAGCTGGAACCCCCACCGACCAGCAGTCGCCGTCTGGGCCGGCAGACGGCACGGTGGACGCCCCCGCAACGGCGGCCGGCGCCCCGGCGGTCGGTACGCTTTCGTCGACCGGCTCGCAGATCGCATTGGTCGCGGCGCTCGCCCTCATGGGCGTGGCCGGTGGCAGTGTGCTGATCGTCGCCAAGCGCAAGGCGCACGTCGAATAATCCCCAACAACACAGTGTGGGCGCGGACCGTCAGACGGTCCGCGCCCACACGCATATGGATATGGATCAGACGGGGTCAGCCTTGCGCAGATGGCGGCGCAGCAGCGACCCGATGCCATACCCAATCAGTGCGCCGATCAACCCGGCACCGCAATACAGGGCAATCGCACTGTAGTCCGGCGTCGCGCACAGCTGCCAGCCGCCGGGAAGCATGGTGCACGGGTCGCTCCCGGCGTCCACACCAGGGTTGAGCAGCATCGTCATCGAGCCAATGAGCAAAAACTCCACAACCACACCGGCGATGCCGATCCAGTAGGCGTGCACGCTGCCCGAGGCGCCAGTCGCCGTGGCGGCGAGCAGCATGAGCGGGTAGATGAATAGCAACGCGGCACCCGACGCAAAGCCGTATTGGTCGGTGCAGCGGACCACCAGCACGAGCACGGTGGCGATGGCGAAAATGATCCACCCGACCATCATGAGCATGCGTTCCATCTTGGTGTCGCGTGCGGGCGCAGGCGGGGGAGTGGTTGTGCGCTGTGACATCGTCGTCCCTTTCGCTCAGATTGTGTGCGGTAGCGTCCATTGTACGCAGCTGCCGTGTGATCGCGCGTGGTTCGCACGCATGGCGGCGGCCGATTAGGATGGCCCATAGAACACGCACGGAAAGGCGGCGCACACCATGAGCACCACGGACATCACCCCCGAAGACGAACACGCGGCCATGGCCACCATGGTCCTCATGCAGACCATCATCTACGGCGAGGCGATCGGAGACGCGCTCGGTGTGCCCTACGAGTTCCGCGAGCGCGGCACGTTCACCTGCACCGGCATGGTGGGCGGCGGCGCGCACCGGCAACCCGCCGGCACGTATTCCGACGACACCGCGCTCATGCTCGCCACACTCGACTCGCTGCTCTCGTGCGACGGCACCGTGAACGAAGACGACATGCGCGTGCGCTTCCTGGCGTGGCTCGACGACGGCAGATACAGCGCTGACGGCACGGTCTTCGACGTTGGCGGCGCCACCCAACGCGCCTTGCGCGCCGGTCGCGGCATGAGCGGCGAGCGCGACAACGGCAACGGTTCGCTCATGCGCATCGTGCCGTGCGCGCTGTTCGACCTGTCTGACAGCGATATCCGCCGTGCGAGCGCCGTCACGCACGCGCACCCGATCAGCATGGACGCGTGCGTGACCCTGGTGCACATCGCCCGCGAACTGATCGACATGGTGGATGTGCGCGAGGCGCTCGCCCACAACGGATTCGACGGCCTGTGGCACAAGAGTCGGAACGAGATCGAATCCGACGGGTTCGTGCTGCACACGCTCGAAGCCGCGCTATGGTGCCTGTGCACCACGCAGTCGTACGCCGATTGTGTGCTGGAGGCGGTCAATCTGGGCTCCGACACCGACACGACCGCAGCGGTCGCCGGCGCGCTCGCCGCCCTTGTCTACGGATTCGAGGACGAGGGCGAGCCCGGTGGCATCCCCGAGGAGTGGATGGACGCGCTGCGCGGCCAGGAGCAGTTCCTCGACGTGATCCTGGACGGTCCGGAAGATGTGGAGACCGACCCGAACGGAGCATACGGCGATGACCCGCTGTCCGGCGAGCGTATGCCGCTCGACTTGGACGGCGGCCAGCTTGTCGCATCCACTTCGAGTGCGGGGCTCGACCTGTTCGACGATGCGCGCGATTTGTGCTCACAGGCCGCCATGATGAGCGACGAGGAGACACGTGCGCAGAGCTTCGCCCAAGCCGCGGAAACGCTCATCAAGGCATACCAAGTCGGCATGTTCGAAGCCGCACAGGTGCTGGGCATACTGTATTACGAACGCCATGTGCAGGCTGCGGACGCCGACGCGCAGGCGTTCCTGTGGTTCGGGCGCGGCTGCGAGCATGGCCTGGCTGACTGCGCGTGCTATCTGGGTGATATGCTGCGCGACGGCCGCGGGCCCGACCACGAGCCGGATGCGCAAGCCGCCTTGGACTATTACAATCTGGCGTTCGACCTTGCGCAAGAGCGTTTCGACTTGGACGATTTTGACGATTTGGCGTCATTCGCCATCATCGCGCTGCGCTTGGGTGAAAGCTACGAGCGCCGTGTGCAGGATGGGCCGGACAGTGCGCAGGCAGGGGATTTCGCATTCATGCATTACGCCATGGCCGCCACCATCGCCGAGCGCGTGGTGCGCCTGGACGCGCGTGCCCTGGGCAAGGAGCTGCGCCTCGCCCAAGACGGCGTGGAGCGCATGCGCCCGTATGCCAGCCCGGAATCACTCGAACACGAACGCATGTGAGCCATGGCGCGTGCAATTGTCTACACCGATTTCGACGGTGTGCTCAACGCGTTTCCTGAGGCCGAATCCATGCCCAGCGACCTCTATTCGCCCGAACGCGCATTCCGGTTGGACGGGGAAGCGACCGTGCACGTGGGTAGTGGCGCGGCCTACCGCATACGCTGGTCGAGCGAACTCACCGACGCCTTGCATGAGCTCGCATGCACAGGCGCTATTGAGCTGCAGTGGTTGTCCACATGGCAGCCGTACACGGCGCTGCTCAATGAACGGCTCGGTTGGAACGCGCAGATCATCGGCACGGTGCAATGGTACGACCCGATTACCTATACCGGGTTGCGCGACGGCAAATACCGCGCCGTCGCACGCCGTGTGGAAGTGGAAGCGGACGGAGACGACCCCGCACCGATCGTCTGGATCGACGATGAGGAATGCACACGCACGCGGTGTGACGAGCTGCGTGCGTCGGCGCCGGTCGCACCCGTGCTCATGGTGCGGCCGGACAGCCGCATCGGCATCTCCCGGCGGCAGTGGGCGCTCATCTGCGCGTTCATCGCGAATCCACGCGCGTTCGGCGACGTGACGCTCGACGTCGAGCCGACACTGCGCGAGCACGAAGGCCACATGGGCTACTGATGCGCGTTTGCGCGGAAGGGCATGGATTTGCAAGACCATTGCGCATATTTGCGGTCCAGATGGCGGTGGTGCGGCGGATCGCATCTATAATGCATGGGCAAGGCAACGGCAGAGAGAAGGAGCGCACACCGTGAGCACACACCGCACTTGGGCCGTCAGGGCAGCCGTCGCCGTAGTGGCGTTCCTGCTGACCGGGGCGTTGGCGGCATGTGGATCGGCTTCCGCGCAAGACGATGAACCCCACGCCCAGGAAGCCGCATCGTCCCAGTCCCCGGCGGCGGGTGATTCGGGCGATGCGCCCGCCGAAACGCAGGGAGAGGAGCAGTCGCTTGCTGCGACGCTGCTGTTCAACGGGCCGAGCCACACTGACACGGCCGCGCCCGGCGCATGGGGCGAATCGGGGTGTGATGCGCAGAAGCAGGCGCGCATCATCGTGGTACGCGGCACCGAGGAGCCGGCGGGGCAGTCGTTGATGAGCCCATTGGCGAGCCGCATCGCCGCCGAACTCGGCGATCATGCGCAGGTCAGCGATCTGGACTACCCGGCGTCGTGGGAATCGGGCAGTGAGGCGGCTGGCGTCAACCGGCTCATCGCCGTGCTCAACGCGCAGAGCGCGCAGTGCCCGGCCATGCGCACAGTGCTCCTCGGGTATTCGCAAGGCGCGATGGTCGTCGGCGACGCGCTCAGCGCGCCGGACACGCGGTTCAACGAAGACAACGGGTATGAGCTCTCCCCAGTGGCGCGCGGGCACATCGTGGCGGTGGAATTGTATGGCGACCCGCGGTTCAGCGCCGCCGCCTCATACAATTCCGGGGATTTCGACCGAGCGGTCGACGGCATCCTGGGGGCAAGGGGAGCGGAGGATTTCGGTGAGATCGCCGACCGCACCGTCAGCTTCTGCACGGCGCGTGACTTCGCGTGCCAAGCGGGCGGCGACACCGAACCGCACGGCAGCTATGCCACGAACGGCATGCTCGACGAAGGCATGAAATACGCAGTGGACCGCGTGAAGGCCACATTCTAGAATCAGCCCGCGGCGCCGCCCTATACTGGACGGAGCCAGCCGCGCGCCCAAGTGTACACAGGAGGGGACCATGCAGCACAACATCACATGTCCGCATTGCGGGGAGGCGTTCACCATCGACGAAGCGGGATATGCGGATATTGTGCAGCAGGTGCGCAACGCGGAGTTCGAGCGCGAACTCAAGGACCGCGAAAAGCTCATCGAAGAAGACAAGCGCAAAGCGGTCGAACTCGCCGAGGCCAAGGCCGCGGGCGAACTGCAGCAGGCGGTCGCGCAGAAAGAGGCGCAGATCGCGCAGCTGCAGGCACAGCTCGACACGACCGACTTGCGACAGCAGATGGCGGTGGAGCAGGCGCGCGCCAGTGCGGGCAAAGAGCAGGAGTCGCTGCGCGCGCAACTCGAACAGGCCAAGCGCGACCGCGAGCATGACGCCGAGCTCGCCGAGGCGCGGCTCGCGGCGCAATTGCAGCAGTCTGTGGCGGAAAAAGACGCGCAGATCACGCAATTGCAGACCAAACTCGACCGCGCGCAGCTCGAAAAGGACCTGGAGAGCAAATCGCTCAAGGAACGCTACGAGATGCAGTTGCGCGACCGCGACGACGAGATCGAACGCATGAAGGACTTCAAGGCGCGCCTTTCCACGAAGATGGTGGGCGAATCGCTTGAGCAGCACTGTCAGAACGAGTTCAACTCGATGCGCATGGGCGCCTTCCCCAATGCGTATTTCGAGAAGGACAACGACGCGCGCACCGGCAGCAAAGGCGACTTCATCTTCCGTGACTACGACCGGCCGGAAGGTGAGGAGGAGCGCACCGAAGTCATCTCGATCATGTTCGAGATGAAGAACGAGAACGAGACGACCGCCACCAAACACAAGAACGAGGACTTCTTCAAGGAGCTCGACAAGGACAGGCGTGAAAAAGGCTGCGAATATGCGGTGCTCGTCTCGATGCTCGAAGCGGACAGCGACCTGTACAACCAAGGCATTGTGGACGTCTCGTACCGCTACCCGAAGATGTATGTGATCCGCCCGCAGTTCTTCATCCAGATGATCACGCTGCTGCGCAACGCGGCGCTGAACTCGCTGCAATACAAGCTGCAGCTCGAGGAGATGCGCATGCAGAACATCGACATCACGCATTTCGAAGACAGGCTCAACGAGTTCAAGAGCGGGTTCGAACGCAACTACGACTTGGCCTCCCGCAAATTCCAGACCGTGATTGACGAGATCGACAAGTCGATCGACCACCTGCAGAAGACCAAGCAGGCATTGATCGGCTCGGAGAACAACCTGCGGATCGCCAACAACAAGGTGCAGGACATCACCGTGCGCAAGCTGACGTACAAGAACCCCACGATGCAGCAGAAATTCAAGGAGGCGCGCGAAGCGAAGGCACTGGAGGGCGGCGAGGTGAGCGGTGACTGACCGGGGCTGAGCACTCGCCGGCGTGTCGCATGGGCGCCGGCGCGCCGGGCTGGCTAGACTGGGCAGCAGTCGTTCCAGCGAAGCAACGACCCGGTTCCCAAAAGGAGTGCAGACATGGTCTACCGCATGATTTTCAACCAAACCGCGTATTTTGGCAGGGGCGCGATCAAGGAGATCCCGACCGAGGCGAAGGCGCGCGGATTCACGAAGGCGTTCATTGTCACCGACCCGGTGCTCGTGGAGAACGGCACGGTGAAGAAAGTGACCGATGTGCTCGACGAGGCACAGATTCCGTACGAGATCTTCGACGATGTGCAGCCGAACCCACCGGTCGAGAACATCCAGCACGGTGTTGAGGAGTTCAAGAAGTCGGGCGCCGACTTCCTCATCGGCCTCGGCGGCGGCAGCCCGCAAGACACGTGCAAGGGCATTGGCATTGTAGTGGCGAACCCTGAGTTCTCCGACGTGCTCTCGCTTGAAGGCGTGGCCGCCACCAAGAACCCGAGCGTGCCGATCTTCGGCGTGCCGACGACCGCCGGCACCGCTTCGGAGACCACGATCAACTACGTGATCACCGACACGAAGAACAAGCGCAAGTTCGTGGCCGTCGACCCGCACGACATTCCGGTCGTGGCGTTCGTGGACCCGGACCTGACCGATGGCATGCCGCGCGGCCTCAAGGTGGCCACAGGTCTCGACGCCCTCACGCACGCCATCGAAAGCGTGATCACGCCGGGCGCATGGAACCTCTCCGATGCGCTGTCGATGCAGACGATCCGCATGATCGCGCAGAATCTGGCGAAGAGCGTGGAGGGTGACAAAGACGCGGATGAACAGATGGCTTATGCCTCCTACATCACCGGCATGTCGTATTCGAATGTGGGCTTGGGCCTTGTGCACGGCATGGCGCATCCGCTTGGCGGGCGCCTCGGTGTGGCGCATGGCGTGGCCAACGGCATCCTGCTCGCGCCGGTCATGGAGTACAACAAAGACTATTCGGGCGAGAAGTACCGCGACATCGCCGATGCGTTCGGTGTCGAGGACGCCTACACCGGCGACCTGGAGCATGTGCGCGACGAGGCCGTGCAGGCCGTCGCCCAGCTCACCCGGGTTTTGGGCAACCCGACGACGATCAGCGAAGTGGGCGCCACCGAAGAGGACCTTGAGCCGCTTGCCGCGGACGCGTTCGCCGACGTGTGCACGCCGGGCAATCCCCGCAAGGCCACGCAGGAGGATATCCTGGAGATCTACCGCAGCCTGATGTAAGGCGTTGCATTGGCGCTGTGATTGGTGCCGCCGCTGTGGGTGCAGACCTGCAGCGGCGGCACTGTTTTTGTATGTGGCATCAAGCGCATGCCGGCATGGCCGTGTTCCGCGCGCATGGGGGAGCGTAACACGCCATTAATCTGCATGCCGGTTTTCTTTACGGCCTTGTAACCGTGGGCGGGCGAGTGGAAACGCCGCAACGCGCAGAATCGAGATAACCCGCACGGCAGAGGCGGCGGCATGGAGGAAACGAGGTCATCATGCAAGCGATCGTGAGTCTGCTCGACAATCCTGTGGACGTGGTCTCGCTGAGCACGTTCAGCGACCTGACGAAAGGCGCCCCGGCCCCGCACTGGCTGTTCCGCGGGGTGTGCGGCGCGTGGGGCATCGAACCCGAGCGCGCCGAACTCAATCTGATCACCGTCTCGGAGAACGCGACATTCGTGCTGCTGCTCGACGGGAGGCCCGAAGGCGTCGTGCGCGTCTCGCAGCCAGGGTATGTGGGCGGCCCGGAGGCGGTCGCCTCCGAAATCGCATGGCTCGCCGCCCTGCACGAAATCGACGGCGTGCGTCTCATCGATCCGGTGCCCACCGTGCGTGGCACATTCGTCACGAAGATCCGCGACCTGAACGGCGTGGGCTGGATGGTCGTCTCCACGAAATTCGTGGAAGGCACCGTGCTTGAAGACCTCGACGACCCCTCGCGGTACTACCGCACGATCGGCGAATGGTCGGCCAAGTTCCATGAACAATCGCGCCACTGGAACCGCCCGTTTGGTTTCAAACGGTTCAACTGGGGCATCAGCGACATGGTGGGTGCATCCCCGCGCTGGGGCCGCTGGGAAACCGCGGATCTGAGCGACACCGACCGCCACCTGTGCGAACATGCGCTCGACGCCGCGCTCGCCGTGATGAACACTTACCCGCGCAACAACCATACATGGGGTCTGATCCACGCCGACCTGCGCCCCAGCAACATCATCCGCGCAGACAACGGCGACCTGACCGTCATCGACTTCGACGACGCCGGCTACAGCTGGTACCTCTACGACTACGCCTCGTCGCTCAGCTTCGTCGAACACAAGCCCTACGCCCCGCAGCTCGCCAAAGCCTGGCTCGACGGGTACGTGAGCGTGGCCGGACCGATGTCTTCTGAGGAACTGCACGTCATGTCGGCGCTCTCGATGATCCGCCGCCTGCAGATGCTCGGCTGGACCACGAACCACCGCGAAGACGCGCTGCCCGAAGGATTGGCCGCCGAACAGGCCGCCGGCACCGTGCAATGCGCGCGCAACTACCTCGCGGACGCCCAGTGGCTGCTGCGGTAGCCACACCCAAGACTCACCATGCCAATCCATCCAACAACCCAACCAAACAACCAATAACCCAACCAACACAGTAGGAATCCATGCAATAACGCATACCGACAATCGAGAGGCAGGCGATCACCATGTCATCGTCCAGTATTTCAGGAACCGGCCTTGGATCGGTCACCTATGTGGCCACCGACAAGGATTACTTCAAGAAGCGCCAACTCAAGCGCACCGCGGGGGCTTTCGGCCTGTGGGCCATCGGCGTCTCCGCCGTCATCTCCGGAGATTTCTCCGGATGGAACGGCGGCATCGCCCAAGCCGGATGGGGCGGCTTCCTCATCGCCGCCATCGTGGTCTACGTCATGTACGTGCTCATGCTCAACTCGATCAGCGAAATGGCGTCCGCCATGCCGCACACGGGCGGCGCCTACTCGTTCGCGCGAGCCGCGATGGGCCCGTGGGGCGGCTTCTTCACCGGGCTGGCGGAAACCGTGGAATATGTGATGACCGCGGCCACCATCGTCTACTTCTCGTCCGCCTACGCAGACGCGATCCTCTCCGACCTCACCGGCTTCTCACTCACTGGCGCCGGATACCAGTGGGTGTGGTGGCTCGTCATCTACGCCATCTTCGTGACCCTCAACTGGGTCGGCGCCGAAACATCATTCCGCTTCGCGCAGATCGTATCGATCGCCGCGCTCGCCATCGTCGCGTTCTTCGGTGTGAGCGCCGTGTTCAGCGGCTCGGTCGACTTCGCCTCGCTGTTCGACATCGCACCCACCGCCGGCAACAACGCGTTCCTTCCCTTTGGCGTAGGTGCCATCTTCTTCGCGATGCCGTTCGCCATGTGGCTCTTCCTGGGCATCGAACAGCTGCCGCTCGCCGCCGAAGAGGTGCGCGACCCCGAACGCAACATCCCCAAGTCGTCGCGACTGTGCATCTTCACCCTCGGCATCAGCGCGCTCGTCGTCGTCTTCCTCAACCCCTCGGTCATGGGCGCCGCCGCGCTCTCCGGCTCCGATGAGCCGTTGCTCGACGGGTTCCGCGCAGTGCTGCCGAGCAATCTTGCCGCCGTGCTCTCCGCGTTCGCGCTCATCGGACTGCTCGCTTCGGTGCAGGGCATCACGTTCGCGTACGGCCGCAACTTGTATTCGCTGAGCCGCGCCGGCTACTACCCGGCATTCCTTTCGCTCACCGGCAAGAAGAAGACGCCGTACTGGGGCCTCGTCGTCGGCGCGGTGATCGGATTCGCCGCCCTGTTCATCATCGCGTACGGCGGTGAGGGCGCCGGTTCCGTGGTGCTCAACATCGCCGTGTGGGGCGCGGTGCTCGCGTACCTGCTGCAGATGGTCTCGTACGTGCTGCTGCGCCGCAACATGCCGAACATCAAGCGCCCATTCGTAAGCCGCTTCGGCGTGCCGGGTGCGGTGCTCGCGGGCCTGCTCTCGTTCGCGATCTTCGTGGCCGTGCTGCTCAACCCCGACTACCGGCTCGCCGTGTACGTGATGGTCGGCATCTACGTGGCCGCCACCGTGTTCTTCGCGCTCTACGGACGCAAGCACCTTGTGCTCTCGCCCGAAGAGGAATTCGCGGCTTCCGGCGGCACCGCGGCATACAAGACGCACGACTGACGCCGAATGAACCACATGCATGAACATGTGGTGAACAATATGGAAATCATTATTGAATTCGTCGTGAATTGCAAGATATCAAACGGTATATTCATAATGAATTGATTTTCGGTTCAATGGTTGACAATCGACAGGTGGGGCGGAATTTTTGGTGGACCGTTCCACCTGCCATTATGCGGTTTTGTGACGTAACCGCTCAGTGTGGAGGGAAAATCGGTCGGAAGAAAAAAGAACCATTTCATTTCAAAAATTTGCAAATGGTTTGTTTCGATTCGATGATGAGCGGTACGGCATCGTCATGATATGCTTGCGGCAAGGTCTGAAACAAGTGGCCTATAAATGGACTAGAGATATTCAAATTTTATAAAACTAACAGAAAGCATTAATCATGAATACTACAATTGTGTCGAAGAACGTGAAGACGGTGATGCGAACCATTGCGGCAGGTGTGTGCTCGCTGGCACTGGTAGGAACGATGGGAGCCTGCGGGTCGAGTGGTGGCAAGGTCGATGAAAGATCGAAGACCGCCACAAGCGTTGCTGATTTTGGCGGAATGGACGCCCTAGAGAAGGCCGCGAAGGCCGAAGGTCAGCTCACCCTTATCGCGTGTCCGGATGACTGGGTGAACTGGGGCGAAGTGATCAAGGCCTTCCAGACGAAGTACGGCATCAAAGTGAATTCGACGAACCCCGAGGCATCCAGCGCCGAGGAAATCAAGGCGGCGAAGGACCTCAAGGGGCAGACGAATGCACCGGACGTGTTTGACCTCGGACAGGCGGTCGCCATCTCGAGCACCGACTACTTCGCACCCTACAAGGTGAGTGCCTGGGAAAAGATCCCCGAATCGAACAAGCAGGCCGACGGCCTCTATGTGAATGACTATACGGGCGTCGTCTCAATCGGCTATGACTCGTCCAAAGTGCCTGAACCCAAGAGTCTCAACGATTTGCTGGATGCCGAGTACAAGGGCAAAGTCGCCATAAACGGCGACCCGACCCAAGCCGGCGCAGCCTTCGCCGCCGTTGCATGGGCCACGTTGCAGGAAGGCGGCACGCTCGATGATTTCACGCCGGGAATCGACTTCTTCGCCAAGCTCAAGAAGGCCGGCAACTTCATTCCGGTGGATGCGACAAGTGCGACAATCGCCTCGGGGGAAACCCCGGTCGTGATCGATTGGAACTACCTCAACGTGGCCGCCGCTAAGCAGAACGCCAATTACAAGACGGTCGTGTTACCGCAGAACGCCTATGGCGCCTACTACAGTCAGGCGATTAACAAAGACGCCCCGCACCCGGCGTCGGCGCGCCTGTGGGAGGAGTTCATCTACACGCCGGAAGCACAGAACCTGTTCCTCAAGGCCGGCGCCCTGCCGGTGATGGCCAAGGCGATGACTGACGACGGCACAATCGACAAGGCGGCCCTTGAAGCAGCTGGCGGCTTACCCTCGGATATCAAACTTGCAACGCAGAAAGAAATCGACAAGGCTAACACGTTGCTCTCCGAGCGCTGGTCGACCATTGCCTCGTCGTGACATGGCGTGCCTAGATATGCAGAGAGTGTGATGAATGTGATGTAAGGGGTGATGGTAATGAGACAGGTGTCGAACGCATTGAAGCTCTCGCCGTTCGTGGTCTATGTGCTGCTCATGTTCGCACTGCCGGCGGCGCTGGTGGTGGTGAGCGCCTTCCGGGATGGCTCGGGTGGCTGGACGCTGGCGAACTTCAACATCTTCCACAGGCCGGGCGTAGGGGCGGCCTTCGGCAATTCGCTGTGGTTGTCGGCGCTCACCGCAGCCGCGGGTGCGGTGCTGGGCGCGCTGGTGTGCTACGCATTGCTCGGGTACAGGGAGGATGGCGTCGTGCACCGCCTCGTGGATGCCGCCTCTAGCACGCTCTCGCAGTTCGGCGGTGTGATGCTGGCATTCGCATTCATCGCCATACTCGGCAATCAGGGAATGGTCACACTGTTTCTGCGTGAGGTGATGCGCATCGATATCTATGCGCATGGCATGTGGCTTTATACGCCGGTTGGTCTCGTCCTGCCCTACATCTTCTTCCAGATGCCTCTCATGATCGTCACGTTCTACCCGGCGATGGCCCGCCTGCCGCGTCAGCTCTCCGAGGCTGTCGCCATGCTCGGTGGCGGCGCCGGCCACTTCTGGAGGCATGTGGGACTGCCGATGCTCATGCCCTCATTCATGAGCGGATTCCTTCTGCTGTTCGCCAACGCATTCTCCGCCTACGCCACTGCCGCCGCCCTGATCAGTCAGGGTTCGCAAATCGCTCCGTTGCAGGTGCGGGCCGCCCTCATTAGCGAGACTGGTCTCGGCTCGGAAGGCGCTTCGGGTGCGCTCGCTGTGGGCATGTTGGCCATCATGGCGATCGTTGTAGGCCTGTACGCCCTCGTGGAAAGGAAGTCCTCATCATGGCTTTGCTGAATTACTCGGTTGCAATTGATGTGCTGGAAGCGGATTCCGGGGCCGATTTCGAATCCGAACGTAGCTCCGTCGCCACCAATCGCCCTCTTGGATGCCACCGCCATCGCGGCACGAACGCCGTTTGCGGACCCAGGTCGGTCTGGCAGCCCTACGATCGACCGGGCAGTGTGTCGAAGACGGGGATTCTACTGGGTTTCTCCCTCTTTCTGCTGCTGCCGATCGCCGGTATGCTCTACTTCACGTTTCGCTCGGCCACCGGCGGCTTCACCGTCGACCACTGGCTCGCCCTGTTCGACGTAAGCGGCTTCTCATTCATGACACTGAGCGAGGGATTGCTCAATTCTTTGATGCTCGTCGCTGTGACGCTCGCAATCGAACTGATGCTCGTCATTCCCGCCTTCGTGCTCATCTCGGTGAGATTTCCGCGGTTGAACCGTGCGATGGGCGTGATCATGCTCCTTCCCATTGCGATTCCCGCGATCATTCTCGTTGTGGGCCTTGCTCCGGCCCTCGCGTTCTTTGCCGACATCGTCGGCCCGAATACTTGGACGCTCGCGCTGGCCTATGGTATTCTCGCGCTCCCGTTCGTATATACGACGATCTCGTCTGATCTGCGCGGTCTCGATTGCCGTACCCTCGCCCAGGCCGCCGAATCGCTCGGCGCCGGCTGGTTGCGCACCCTCACCGATATCCTGCTTCCGTGCATTCGCCGGTCGATCATCTCTTCAATGCTCATCACTACGGCGATTGTGCTTGGCGAATTCACCATCGCATCGCTGCTCAACCGCACAACATTGCAGACTGCGCTCATCTCGATTTCGAAAACCGATGTCTATCTCTCCGTCATCGTCACGCTAATCGTGCTGCTGTGCACGCTCGTCGCCCTCTTCATCATGGCCACCGGAAACCGCCCTTCCCGAAAGGAGAGCTGAGATGAACACTGAAAGCGAAAACACCACCACCGCGGATTCGAAGGCTGCGAATTCCTCCGGTCTCGGCAAGTCCGTGAGCTTCACCAATGTCGTGAAATCATACGGCATGAAGGAAGTGCTGCATTCATTCAGCCTGCAGATAGACCCCGGGGAATTGATTTGTCTGCTGGGGCCTTCAGGATGTGGAAAATCGACGATTCTGCGGTGTCTTGCAGGATTCGAGACAATCACCCACGGAGATATCACCGTCGACGGGGAATCAGTCGTCGCGATGCCTCCACGCGAGCGTGGCATGGGCATGGTGTTCCAGCATTATTCGCTGTTCCCGAACATGACCGTGTTGCAAAATATCGCCTTCGGCCTCAAAGTTGCGAAAGTGGGGAAGAAGGAACGGCTTGAACGGGCGCAGCGGATGCTCAATCATGTAGGGCTCGCCGATTTCGGAACGCGGTACCCCAACGAACTGTCGGGAGGTCAGCAGCAGCGTGTCGCTTTGGCACGAGCCCTCGTGGTCAATCCGAGTGTGCTGCTGCTCGATGAGCCGTTGAGCGCGCTCGACGCGAAGATTCGTGTGCAGCTTCGTGACGAGATCCGGGCGATTCAGCAGAAACTAGGCATCACGGCAATCTTCGTGACGCACGACCAGGAAGAGGCGCTCGCCATTGCCGATCGTGTGGCCGTGATGCACGATGGCCATCTCGAACAGATAGGCACGCCCTATGAGCTCTATGTTTCACCGGCCACGCCGTTTGTCGCCGATTTCATTGGCCAGTCGAACAAACTGGAGACGCGCGTGCTGCCCAATGGCATGGTCGACGTGCTCGGATTCGATGTGCCGCTGCTCAGGCCTTTGGACGCGAATACTCCGGTCACCGTGTTCGTGCGCCCCGAAAACGTGGTGCTTCGCAGACCTGACGCCGGCAATGGTGACCATGTGGTGCATTCGAGCATGTTCCTTGGCGCCTTTGAACGTACCGAAGTGAGAGTGGGCACTGTTTCGCTGGTAAGCCAGCATGCAGCTGGTGAACGTTTCTCGCCGGGCGAGCGTGTCTCGGTGGAGATTCGTCCCGAGCCGGTGGCCGCCGAGCCGATTGACAGCGCCTGGGCGCGTCATGCCACGATGAAGGCTGATATACGGGTAAATGCCGGTGCTGGGGAGCGGCAGTCATGACCGGTAGCGCCGGCTGTGATGTCCGGCTGAGGTTCCGTCCCGACGGCACATTCCGTGTGCTGCAGCTCGCCGACGTGCAGGACGGCCCCGATGTGAGCAGGAGGGCAATCATGCTCATTGAGGCGGCTGTAAAGCGTGCTGACCCAGACCTTGTCGTGTTGACTGGCGACCAGATTCGCGGGTATGACCCGGCATTTGAACGCACTTATGTGAACCGTAGGGGTGACGCGCCCGGCGCGCCGCTGCCACCAGGGGTGCGAACCGAGGCGAAAATGGCCAGAGTCGGCAAATGTGTACGTGGATTACTGCACAGGCACAATACTGGTGCCGCCTCGGATCCAGTAGAAGAAGAGGATACCGAAACAAAAGTAATGCGTTGTCTCTCGGGCTTTCTTGGACCGATTGTATCGCGTGGCATCCCATTTGCAGTAACGTACGGCAACCACGATTTCCAATGCGGTGTGCCGTTGGAACGGCAGGACGAGCTCTATCGCGCTTTCGATGGATGCCTCAACCCGGTGGACTCGTTGGAACCCGGTACATTCGGCCTCACCATTGACGCGCATGATGGCAGACAGACAGCAATGGGCGTCATGATGGTCAATTCGGGCGATTTCGCCGCCGATGGCGGCTATGGGTCACCGTCCGATGACGCTGTGGCATGGCTCGGCGATGTGGTGAAGGACGTGGGCGCCCCCTCGGTGGTGTTCCAACACATTCCACCACCCGAGATCTACGACTGCCTTGTGCCGGTCGGCCGGTTCACCACCAATGCAATCCGTGGCTATCGGGCGCATTCCGGCACATGCTACGTGCTTGATCAGGAGCATAGCAAACCGGGGTCTGCACTACGGGAACACCCATGCTGCAGTGAGCACAACAGTGGCGAGGTGCGTGCCATGAAAAACGCGGGCGGGTATTTCGCCTTGTTCTGTGGCCACGACCACACCAACTCGTTCATCACCCATCATGATGGGCTTGACATGGGTTACACGCCAACGTGTGGATTCACCTCATACGGACCGCGTGGCAAGGACCATGCATTGCGGGTGTTTGAATTCCACGAGAGCGACCCCGCATCCTACACCACCGAACTGCTCGACTACGGCGACTTGCTTGGCCGGGTGCCCCCGCGGGCCCTGCAGCACACTTTCGGTGACCGTGCGCTGTGCGATGCCGGCTGCATAGGGGACATGCTGCGTAAACCATCCGTCCGTGCCGCCCTGGGTGTGATGGGCGCGGTGGGAGCCGCGGCGTTCGGTGTGGTCTGGCATCGGCTGCAAGATCGACCTCAATCATTCCCCATATCCGAGGGAGCCCCGGGCGGCGGCCATTAGGATGGCGTTCCTTGGATGTGGAGAGGCAACCAAATATGGGAAATATGTAGAAATGGTTCGTTTCCATTCGATTGCCGGCCGCACAACATTCGTGAGCTACGCTCACTGGCATACGTTTCGAACCGATTGACCGTAGACCAAGAAGCGTCGGGAATCGACATAACAGAAGGAGTATCAGCATGGCAACTCGCTCCACCATCATGGACACCAACAGCTTCCGCCCCGAGATGGCGGCGGCACTTGACCCCGAAACACGCCGCCTGACCGAGGAACGCGATGTGCTCGGCCCCGCATACCGCCTGTTCTACCGCACACCCGTGCACTTGGTGAAAGGCGAGGGGGCGCATGTGTGGGACGCCGACGGCACGGAGTATCTGGACGTCTACAACAACGTCGCCTCCGTCGGCCACGCCCACCCGCGCGTGGTGGAAGCGATTGCCCGCCAGGCCTCACTGCTCAACACACATACGCGCTACCTACACGAGAACATCCTCAAGTACGCCGACGATATCCTCTCCACGATGCCCGATGAACTCAACCGCATCATGTTCCAGTGCACGGGCTCCGAAGCGAACGATCTGGCAGTGCGTGTGGCGCAGGCCTACACCGGTGGCGAAGGCGTGATCGTGACGGCCGAGGCCTACCACGGCAATTCCGCGCTCACCTCCAAACTCTCGCCGGCCCTCGGCACCGCGCAGGACCTTGGGCTGACCATGCGCATGATCCCGACGCCCGACACATACCGTCTGGTCATCGACGGCAAGCCGGCCAGCGCATGCACGGCGGAGGAATTCGGCGGCTGGATGGCGGCCGAGGTGCGCAAAGCCGTGGCCGACATGAACCGCCACGGCATCAAGTTCGCGGCGTTGCTCGCCGATTCGATCTTCTCGTCGGACGGCGTCTACCCGGATCCGGTCGGCTACCTGCAGCCCGTCATCGACACCGTGCATGAATTGGGCGGTGTGTGGATCGCCGACGAAGTGCAGCCGGGGTTCACTCGCACCGGCGACGCGTTCTGGGGATTCGAACGGCAGGAGATCGTGCCCGACCTGGTCACGAGCGGCAAGCCGATGGCCAACGGCCTGCCCACGTCGCTCATGGCCGCGCGGCAGGAAGTGCTCGAGCCATTCGCCGGATCCATCCCGTACTTCAACACCTTCGGCGGCAACCCCGTGTGCATGGCCGCCGCGCAGGCCACACTCGACGTGATGTGCAGCGAAGACACGATGGGCAACGCCAAGCGGGTAGGGGCGATCTTCAAGCAGGCGGTCACCGACCTCATGCCCGCGCACCCGTGCATCGGCGATGTGCGTGGAGCCGGCCTGTACATCGGCTGCGAGATCGTCAAGCCGGGCACCAAGGACCCCGATCAGGCCGCCGCGCTCGACATCCTCGAAACATTGCGCGCGCACCATGTGCTCACGTCGGTGTGCGGCCGGTTCGGCAACATCCTCAAGCTGCGCCCGCCGCTCGTGTTCAGCGAGCAGGACGTGGACTGGTTCATGAGTGCCTTCACCGACACGCTGCAGGAACTCGGTCTGTAATATGGAGCAACCCAACTCCACCACCGCCACGCGCACGAACGTCGAAGACGTCGTGCGCGTTGTGCGGCAGATCATTGCGCAACGCGAACTCATGCCGGGTGAAAAACTCGGCACCGAGCGCGCGCTCGCCGAACTGCTCGGCGTCTCGCGTTCGAATCTGCGCGTGGCGCTTGCCCAACTCGAATCGAATCACGAGATTGTGCGCAAAATCGGCCGTGCCGGTGGCATCGTCGTCTCCGACGGCCGGTTGGAACGCAATCTCAATACTGTGGAATCACTCACGCAGATCGCCAAGAGGCAGGGATGGACGCTCCAGTCCATTGTGCTCAGCGCCGTCGTGGCGCCGGCATCGGCGTCCGACATGCGGTTGCTGCGGCTGCCCGCGGACCGGCTGACGGTGTATGCGGTCACACGCCTGCGCATGCTTGGCGATGCCCCGCTCTCTGTGGAGACGAACCATCTGCCCGCATATCTGTTCCCGGGGTTCCTCAACCGTGACCTGAGCATGTCGTTCTACGGGCTGTTCCAACAGGAATACAAGATCCGACCGCAGCGCGTGGATGAGACGCTCGACTATGCGCCGGCTTGCGAGGTGGCGGCGCGCCGCCTGCATGTGCCGGCTGGCGCACCGACACTGCGGATCAACCGAGTGGCCTATGACCAGCAGGGCCGGCCGTGCGAGCGCGCGACCGACGTATACGACGCCGCCCGCATCCGGTTCACGATGCATCATTCGGGGTTTGTGCGGCTGTCCGCATCACAGCGGTGAGCCGCACAAACCCCGAATGGTTGTATATGGATTGGGCTGTGCCGGTCAGTCGGTGATCGCGTCGCGCACGCGCGTGGCGGCATCCTCGACATGTCCCGGGATGTCGTGCACATAATCGGAGATGGTGTTCATCGCGTGGCGCACTTCGGCGTTGTGCACCAGACGCTTCGGGCCGGCCTCCTTGGCGATGTGCTTGACGTCGCCCTTGAACTGCTTGATCTGGCGCGAGAGCGTGCACTCATTGTGCTTGTCGCGCAGGTAGCAATACAGCCAGATGCCGGCGCCGATGAACAGGATGCCAGCCGCGATGCCGCAGATGATCGCGGCGATGTTCACATTGTGCTCGGAATCCTCCACGTCGGCCTCGTCCGGATTGTCGTCCGGGCTCGTCAGTTCGTCGAGCTCCTCGTCGGTGAGCCTGTCGATGGTCTCGTCGTCGCTTGCCATGGTTGCCTCTTTTCGTTGATGGAACGCTATGTTCCACGGTACGGGGTTTTGCGCGCCGTTGCGCGGGTATCCTCTTACGGCAATAAAGCGCGCACATGGGGAGAGGGGCGCATACCGATTCCATATGAGATGCGCGTGGTGCGAGTTGTGGCCGGTTGCGAGGAATCGCCCAGATTGCACTGTTACACTGTGGGTTTTATGGCAGAACAGCACCCTTATGAACAAGAGCCGATGAACGAGCATCCGTAGGGTTCCGCACAGGAACCCTACGGCACCGAACCCACGCCTGTGCGCACCTACGCCGAACCGCAGTACGGCCAGCCGAGCGCACAGCCATATGGCCAGACGTACGGCGCGCCACAGTATGGTGGACAGCAGACGCCGCAGTACACGCAGACGCAGATTCCCCCGGCGGTGCCGCAGCCGCCGTATGGCCAGGTGCCGCCGCAGGGCATGTATGGCATGGCGGAACCGCAGCACAAGTGGAACGTTATGTGCATCGTAGGCTTCATCCTGTCGTTCCTCATCGCCCCAGCCGGCCTGATCATCTCGATCATCGCGCTTGTGCAGATCAACAAATCACACGAGAAGAGCAAGGGCATGGCCATTGCGGGCATTGTGATCGGCGCGGTGATGACCGTGCTGTCCGTGCTGAGCATCTGGCTGGTGTTCTGGGCGGTCAACGAGGTCTCCGACCACCCCGAATGGATCAATGTGAACGGCACGGTGTGCAAGAACGGCAAGTGCACGGTCTGCCACAACGGCGATTGCCAGGTCTGCGACGAAGACGAATGCGACATGCTCGACTTCGATTCCGACTACGACTTCGATTACTCGGCATACCGCGAAGGTGTCAAATCGCCCGATGCCGCAACGTTGCCGTTCCAGGTTTCGCCGGCGTCGGTCGTCACGTATCAGGTGGATCTGGCGCACTGAGTGCGGCCACGGTGTGGGCGACACGCCGTGAGTTGCGCTTAAGGGGCGTTTGAGTATTATATACATCTGTTGTCCCGGTGAGGTTCTCACTAGGAAGCAACGGCCGCGTAGCTCAGTTGGTTAGAGCGCCGCCCTGTCACGGCGGAGGTCGCCGGTTCAAGTCCGGTCGTGGTCGCTTTGGTCACGGAGATTCGTTCTCCAGTGGTCCAAGGCCGCGTAGCTCAGTTGGTTAGAGCGCCGCCCTGTCACGGCGGAGGTCGCCGGTTCAAGTCCGGTCGTGGTCGCGAAGTCCACTCACAGTTGTTGATGTGGATTGTTCTGGCTCTGTAGCTCAGTTGGTAGAGCGAACGACTGAAAATCGTTAGGTCAGCGGATCGATGCCGCTCGGAGCCACCATCGGCCTCCCGCCTCATGTAGGCGGGAGGTTTTTTGTTTCCGCCGGCGGAACATCCTAGCTTTTCGGCGTGTCGATTTGCTTGTGACGCGGCGTCATATGCCATATTCGGGGCCATGCGGGCCGGTGGGGTGGTCGAATCGGCACCTCCGTCCGCTCGTCAACCCGAATCAACACAGCATGGATGGAGCAACACCATGACCGAATCGACAACCGAATACACTTCCACCCAATACACCACCGGCGAATTGGCGAAACGGTGCGGCGTCTCGGTGCGCACCATACAGTATTACGACAATCGTGGCGTGCTCGTGCCGAGCGAGGTGAGCAGCGGCGGTCGGCGCCTGTACGACGAGCAGGACGTGCGCCGTCTTTCCGTGATCACGTTCCTGCGCGGACTGGGCTTCTCAATCAGCCAGATCGCTGATTTGCTAGCCGATGACCAATCCTCCGCGTACATCGATTCGCTCATTGCCGCCCAGCGCATGCAGCTGAGCAAGCAGATCGAGCGACCAGTCACGTCTACGCACGCTCGATGCGTTGCGCAAGACCCTCGGGCGGGTCGATGATTGCGACCGCACCGACCTGCATGCGTTCTCCGATGCGGCATTCGTGACGCGTAGGAAAACCGGACTCAAGCGGATTCATGGCACGATGCTGGTAGTCGGCGGCGTCATGGATGTCCTCGAGATCGCACTGCTTGCCATCTGGATCATGACCGGCAATTGGGTCCCATTCGTGATTGGTCTGGTGCCCATCGTGCTGTTGGGCGTGGGGATATCGGTGTATTACTTCCGTTCGGTGGCGTACCTGTGCCCGAATTGCCATACGGTGTTCCGGCCCAAGTTCTCCCGGATGTTCTGGTCCGCGCATACGCCGTATTCGCGCAAGCTCGTCTGCCCGAATTGCCGATATGATGGCTGGTGCCTCGAGGTGCCAGCCGCGCACACCGGAACGGACATGGAGACCGGTGAGCCGATCATCGTGTGAGGGAGCATACAACGGTGCCCGCGCAATCATGCTGACCACGCGGGCACCGGCACGGGAAATCCCCGTCAGTTGGACATCTTGGAAACAGGCTCCGGTTGTGGGGCTTCGGACTCGGCGTCGGTCGGGATGTCCTCGTTGACCTCGCTGATGCCGTCGATGTCGGTGGGGACTTCGCTGATGAACTCCTCGATGCCCGGCAGGTCATCCAGATTGTCGCCTTCACGGCGGGCCAGATTCACCTGCTCACGGAACCACATGCGCACGGCCGGATTGATGTCCTTCGCCTTCAGGTACTGCTGGTAGACGGGGAACAGCGCGTGCAGCCACGGGTACATCAAATACAGCGTGCGCTCGGACTTGTGGCTGCGCCAATGCTGCGGGTGGGCCTCGAAGGTGTTCTTGAACCGCTTCATGTAGTTGCGGAACGACTTGAACGACGTGTCCATGCGGCGCGCCGAGATGCCGCAGATCATGCGCTCCGAATACACCGTCTTGAGACCGCGGCCAAGCAGGTGCAGCGAGACGTCGATGTCCTCGTGCATCACATCCTCTTTGTCGAGGCACACCTCGTTCGCAATGAGCTTCCACGCGGAGGCGCGCAACGCCATGTTGGAGCCGAACAGCAGCACTTCGCCGCCGTCCGCGCGGTAGGTGTGTCGGCGCACGGAATCATCGCCGCGCAGCGCCATGCGGCGTGCGGGCATATCATAATACGTCACAGGGCCGGTGGCTCCCATCGCCTCGGAATCCTCGGTGAAGATGCCCGACACCACTTCGACCCAGTCGGGTTTGAGCATGCAGTCCGCATCCACACGGCCCAGCACGTCGCCGGTCGCATGGTTCAGCCCGTAGTTGCGCGTGGGGATCAGTCCCTGCTCCTCGTCCTGATGGAGCAGCCGGATCGGCGCCTCGGGGTGCTCCTGCATGTACTGCTGCACAATCGCCACGGTGTTGTCGGTGGATCGGTTGTCGACCACGATGACCTCGTGCGGCATGACCGTCTGCCTGAGTGCGTTGTCGAGGCAATCGGTGATGCGGTCCTGCTCATTCCACGTGGGGATGATAATCGATACATTCAACATATGCTCTAGAATATGTGTGCGCCCGTACACGGCGTTCATATATATAGTCTCGCGATGTGCTTGTTCACTGTGCGCGTGCAATACGGACCACAGGACGCCCAACTGGCTCAATGCCGGATTTCCCAGTGACGGTTTGTGGTTAAATAAGGGGCATGACCGAACAGAGCGCGAACAATCAGAAGAAACTGGACGTCAATTCGCTGTTCCCGTCGAAGGGCGATCCGCGCAGGCCACCCGAATGGTATGGGCGGGCGCTGTTCTATGCCGTGATCGCCGTGTATCTGGGGTGGTTCGCCTTCACCTCGTGGGGCAAGATCACCTACATTGTCTTCGACATCATCATCGCGCTCTTCCTTGCGCTTGCGGTCGAACCGCTCGTCATACGCCTGATCAAGCACGGGTGGAAGCGTGCGGTGGCGTCGGTCACCTGTCTCGTGGGACTCCTCGTCATCGTGGTTGTGTTGCTCGGCCTGTTCGGCAACATGTTCGTGCAACAGCTCATCTCGATGGTCAAGGGACTGCCGGACCTGTACAACCAGTTCGCCGCGCTCATCGCCGAGAAAACACAGTTCAAACTGCCTGAGATGAACGATCTGGGCGGCGAGATCATGAAGAACGTGAAGGGGTCGTGGGTCACCGATTTTGCCGGCCAGGCCGTGAGCACCACCATGGGCGTGCTGGGGCAGATCCTCAACTTCACCACGGCGATCATGGTCGCGTTCTACATCTCAATCGCCGGCCCCAAGTTGCGCCGCAGTCTGTGCCAGTGGATTGCCCCGCATTCGCAACGCCGATTCCTGATGGTGTGGACCGTGGTCCAAGACCAGATTTCCGGCTTCCTGTTCTCCCGTTCGATCCTCGCCGCGATCAATGCCGCGTGCACGGCGGTGTTCCTCATGATCATCAAAGTGCCGTATTGGCTGCCACTCGCGCTGTTCTGTGGCGTCGTCTCCCAGTTCGTGCCGACACTCGGCACCTACATCGGCGGCGCGCTGCCCGTCATGTTCGCATGGGGCGAGCGCGGCTTGGGCTATGGCATTGGCGTCGTCGTGTTCATCACCGTCTACCAGCAGATTGAGAACCTGCTGCTTTCCCCGAAGATCTCCGAACGCACCATGGATCTCAACCCGTGCATCGCGTTCCTCACCGTACTGCTCTTTGGCTCGCTGTTCGGCGCGTTGGGCGCGTTCTTGGCGTTGCCGATCACCGCGAGCATCCAGGTGCTGCTCAAGGTCTCGATGAAGCGTTACCCGCTTGTGGACATGCCGTTGATGAACGACCCCACGCCGAAGAAGAAGTCGAAGATGGTCGAGGCGGCGGATGCGATCAACGAACATGTGATCAAGCCGGTGAGCGACCGCATCCCGCGCCAGGCCAAGGGGTCGAGCGGGCATGTGACCTTCGACGACCAGATCAAGGAACTGCAGCACCAGGTCTACGATTACCCCGACGACGCCACACAGCCAGTGAGCGAGGATTCGCCGACTGTGGCGATTCCGAAGAACGTATTCGACGCGCAGCACACACCGCACGGCAGCGGTTTGGACGCCCTGCGCGCGCAGTCCGCAGACGCAGCGGGCGCCGCGCATGACGAAGACGGGCACCCCGGCGCGTCGGGTGAGAATTCCGCCGACGCAGGCAAAGACAGTGCGACGGACAACCCAAGGAGCCGCTGGCGCTGATGCTGTTACTGACGATTCTTGACATCCTGCTCATCGTCGTGGGCGGCGTGGGCATGGGCTATCAGGCCCTGTGCATCCTCATCTCGCTGTTCGCCAAACCGGTCGTCTTCCCGGCGGCCCCAATGGACAAACGCTACGCCGTGCTGATCTCGGCGCGCAACGAGGAGGCGGTGATCGGCAATCTGATCCGCGACATCCAGCTGCAGTCCTACCCGACCGACCTCATCGACATCTGGGTCGTGGCGGACAACTGCACCGATTCCACCGCGCAAGTGGTGCGCGACCTGGGCGGCAACGTGGTCGAGCGGTTTGACACGACGCAGATCGGCAAAGGTTACGCGCTCACCTACCTGCTCAACACGATGATTGAATCGCGCGCGGCCGACGCCTATGACGCGTTCTTTGTGTTTGACGCCGACAACCGGCTCGACGAGCATTACTTCGAAGAGATGAACAAGGGCTTCCAGTCCGGCTTCCGCATCCTCACAAGCTACCGCAATTCGGTGAACCTTTCCGAAAACTGGGTGTCGTCGGGTTCCGCGCTGTGGTTCATCCGCGAATCGCGCTTCCTGAGCGCCTCGCGCATGTGGCTCGGCAACAGCTGCCATGTGGGCGGCACGGGCTTCATGTTCTCGCAGAGTGTGATGCGCCGCAACAAGGGCTGGAAGTTCCACCTGCTCACCGAAGACCTCGAGTTCACGATGGATTCGCTGCTGCACGGCGACCGCATCGGGTATGTGGGCACGGCGATCCTCTACGACGAGCAGCCGGTCACCTTCGCGCAGAGCTGGCGCCAGCGCCTGCGCTGGAGCAAGGGGTTCCTGCAGGTGTTCCGCTATTATGGCCCCGCCTTGGTGCGCCGCGCGATCAAGGAACGCGATTTCGCGGCCATCGACTTCACGTTGCTGCTGTGCCCGTTCACGTTGCTGACGATGATCCGCATCGCGCTGGGCGCCATCTACGCCGCGTTCGGATTCGTGACGTGGCAGAGACAGCTCGGTTCGCTGTTCAACTGGGTCAATGGCATTGTCTATTCGATCATCTTCATGATGGCGCTGGCGGCGCTCACAATCGTGGTGGAACGCAAGCAGATCGGCGCCACCAACAAGGAGCTGTTCGCCTATGTGCTGAGCTTCCCGATCTACATGCTCAGCTATGTGCCGATTTCGTTCCAAGCGGTGTTCGCCAAGGCGGAATGGAAGCCGATCGAGCACAAGGGTGGTTCTGCGGCACCGGCGGTGGAATCGTCGGCGGAGCACGCAGTGGAATCCGCTGCGCAGTGAACCGCCCGTACGCCGTTCCATCTCGTGAACCCAAACGGGTGGGCCCGTGAGTGCTTTGCTAAGGTGCCATATGACCTTGAAGCCGGACGCACCAGAAGAAACGGACAGTATGAGCACTCCAACCCCTACCGCAGCACCCACTCCAACACCCATGGCGCCGGTCCAGGCGCCGATGCCCCCGGACATGCAGCCCAACCCCGCCATGGCCGTTTCAATCCGAGGCCTATTCAAACGCTTTGGCAACAAAGTGGCCGTGAACGGCCTGTCACTTGACATCCCCACCGGCTCGTTCTACGGCCTGGTCGGCCCCAACGGCGCCGGCAAAACCACCACGATCAACATGCTCACCGGTCTGCTGGTGCCGGACGGCGGTGTGGCGATGATCCTGGGGCACAACGTATGGCAGGACGTGAACGCCGCCAAACGCCTGATCGGCCTCATGCCGCAGCCCGAACAGATCTTCCCCACACTCACCGGCATGCAGCTGGTGGTCTACGCAGGCATGCTGCGTGGCATGCCGCGCGCCGAGGCCGCGGCCCGCGCGAAGGACCTGATCGCCGCGTTCGACCTGACGGCCGCCGCGAACATCATGGTGCGCGACTATTCCGCCGGCATGACCAAGAAGATCTGCCTGGCCACGGCGATGATCCACAGTCCGCGCATCCTGGTGCTCGACGAGCCTTTCGAATCGGTCGACCCGGTGTCGAGCGCAAACATCAAAGACATCCTCGTCGATTACGTGCACACCGGCGGCACGGTGGTCATCTCCTCGCATGTGATGGCGCTCGTGGAACGCATGTGCACCCATGTGGCCGTGGTCAACCAAGGCCAGGTCGTGGCCGCGGGCACGGTGGCGCAGGTCGCCGCCGGCGAGGACCTCGAAGAGCGCTTCCTGCAGCTTGTGGGCGGCCGCCATGGCGCCGCGCACATCGCCTGGCTCGACGGCGGCGCGGACGGCCAACCGGCGCCTGCCGTGACGCAGACGCCGGCGGGGGAGGTGCGGCGATGAGCGCACCGGCAACGCAACCGGCCACTACCTCCGCCACGCCGTGGACGCTCGTGCGTCTGCGCTGGGCCCTCACGAACGCCGCGCTCAAGACATCACCGTGGCAGATCGTGGCCTATGTGCTGGCCTATCTGCTCGCGGCCGGCACCGTGGTGGGCACAGGCGTACTCGCCTTCGCCGTGGGCCACGGCATGGCGCACGACGTATGGCCGTACCTGCCGGTGATCATGCCGCTCGCGGGCACCGCCGGCATCCTGTTCGTGGCGCTGCTGCAGGCCATGTTCATCGGCGAGAACTCCACGATGAGCATGGACAAGTTCGCCCCCTACGGCATTCCGGACCGCACGCTGCAACTTGGCCTGCTGCTCGCAGGGCTCACCGGCATCCCGGCCATCACCGCGCTCGTGAGCTTCATGCTGTGGGCGATGGCGTACCGCGGGTTCGGTGCCGCGGCTGTGGCCAGCCAGCTAGTGGCCGCCCCGCTGATCGTGCTCACCGCGATGTGCGTGTCGAAGGCGCTGCTGGCGGTGGCCGACATCATCACCGATTCGCAGGCAGGCAAGAACATCTTCTATGTCGTGGTCATTATGCTGTTCGTGGCGTTGGCGCAGATGCCGAACATCCTCATGATCAACGAGGTGTCGGTCGAGGCGGCCTCGCTCATCCCCGTCGCCCGCGTGTTCGGGTGGCTGCCGTTGGGCGCGCCGTTCATGCTGCCGTTCGACGCCGCCAACGGCCAGTGGCTCTTCTGGGTGCTGCATGTGCTGTGCGCGTTGGCGCTGTGCGCCGTGTGCTTCCTCGTGTCGCAGTGGTGCCTGCACTGGCAGCGCACGCACAGCAGCGACGCGGTGCGCAGCAAGGCGGCCAAGGGTCTCGGCCTGTTCTCTCGCATGCCCGACAGCCCGTCCGGCGCCATCTCCGCGCGCTTGGGCAGCCTGCTGCGCCGTGACGCGCGCCAGTCGATGATGTACATCATGCCGCTGTTCTTCGTGGTGATCTTCGCGCTCGAAAACAAGGACATAGGACCTTGGTTCGTATGGATGGGCGTGCTGCTCGGCGGCATGTTCATGTCGCTCACCGAATCGAACGGCCTGGCATACGACGGCCAGGGGTTCGTCATGGAGGTCATCGCCGGCACGCGCGCAATCGACGACCGCACGGGGCGTGTACGCATCTACCTGATCATCGACACGGTGTACATCGCGCTGCTTTCCGTGATCACCTTCATCATCACGGGCGACTGGTCGAGCCCAAGCGGACTGGCGGGCGCCTTCACGTTCATCGCCGCCAGCTGGGGCTGGGCCGTGGCGTCGCTCGGCGTGGCCGAGATGTTCAACTGCTCGGTCCTCTACCCGGTGCCGTCGATGGCCAAGCCGTTCACCAATCCGCAGGGGCGCGGCGCCGCGCAGGCGTTCCTGCCGTTCCTGTACATGCTCGCGTCGCTCGCGAGCATCCTGCCCACGGCCATCGTCGCGATCGTCATCTTCGCGACCGGCAATGGCGCGGCCTACCCGTGGATCATCCCCGTGGCGCTCGCCAATGGCGTAGTCTTCCTGTGCCTTGGTACATGGCTGGGCGCTAAGCTGTTGCGTACCCGCATGCTCAAAGTGGTCCAGACGCTGAACTCCTTTGCGGCATTGCAGCAATAAACAGGCCTTGGGGCGCACCCCTGGGCCTGGCAGACGGACGTGTGGAAGGAAGGGCGCGCGGTGGAGCAGTTGACGGACGACGAGCGACGCCAGTGGAAGCGCGCACGCGCACGCCGAGCCCTCACCGTGGCGCTCGCCGCGCTCGTCTCGCTCGCCCTGGCCGCCGGTGCCGTGGCCGGCGACCTGACCGATGTGATCCCGGGCCCGCTCACCTTGCGGGAAGTCGCACAATCCGAAGTTCGCACAAGCGCCACCGTGCTTGAAGGCGGCACGATCACCCCGGCCGCCGACCTGACGCGCACCGTGGACGCCAAACGCGCCGCCGCGCTCGTCGACGCGCTGCGGCGCGCGCCTGGCGTGGGCAAGGACATCTCCGCCGCCGTGATTGACCCGAACGGCACCGTGGTGGCCGCACATGGCGAATCGACACCTCGTGAGCCCGCGTCCACACTCAAAACGCTGACCGCGCTCGCCGCCGCCTCCGTGCTCGACATGGGCGCCACGTTCACCACGCAGACGTTGTTCGTGCAACAGGCCAACGGCGCCGACACGGTGATCCTCAAAGGCGACGGCGACATGCTGCTCGGCGCCGGCGAAAGCGACCCGCACCACGTCAACGGCCGCGCCGGGCTGGCCACGCTCGCCAACGAGACGGCCCGCGCGCTCGAACAGCGTGGCATCTCGTCGATCACGCTCGCCTACGACGACACGCTGTTCGGCACCGACCGCACGCCGCCGGACATCGCGCAGAACAACCCCGGCAACCTCTACTACACACCCGTCTCGTCGATGGCGATCGACGGTGGCCGCCTGCGCGCCACAACCGTGGACCCCGACCGGTTCGCGGACTACCCCGAACTGTCGCAGACGACCGCGCAAGACGTGGCGGCGCGCTTCGCCGCGTTGCTCGCCGAGCACGGCATCATCGTCACGAACACGACGCCGAAGGCCATGCAGGCGCCGGCCGACCGCACCGCGCTCGCCGCCGTGCACTCCGCGCCGCTGAGCGCGGTCATGGGCTTCATGCTGCAGCACTCCGACAACACACTCGCCGAGGAATTCGGCCGTCTGCTCGCGTTGCGCACACACGCGCAGAACTCGCCACAGGGCGCGATCGATGCGGTCAGCGCCGAACTGCGCGAGCTCGGCGTGCCGACCGAGGACCTGCACATGGCCGATTGCTCGGGGCTCTCACCCGGTTCGCGCGTCACCGTGACGACGCTCGTGGATGTGCAGCAGCGCGACTTCACCGCCGGCGGGGCGGTGGCCGCAGCCGAGGGCCTCTCCGTGCCCGGGCTCGTCGGCACCGCCGTCGGGCGTCTCGCCAATGACGACGCCGCCGGCCTGATGCGCGTCAAAACAGGCTCGCTCGGCGAAGTCACCTCCATGGCCGGCAACATCTCGCGCATCGACGGCGGTGCGCTCGCGTTCGCCGTCATCGTCAACAACCCCACTGACATCGGCAAGGCGCGCGAGGCGATTGACACGTTCATCGCCGGGCTCGCCGCATTGTGAGGCGCCGATGGCGTATTCCGCAGCGATGAAACAGGCGATCGGCGCCGTGCGCGAACAGCTCGCGGACGCCGGGTTCGGCTTGGCGGACAGCCGGTTCGCTCACCACGGCGTGCACAGCGTGGACCCGCACGCCCCGCTTGTGCTCGTGGCGTGCTCCGGCGGCCGCGATTCGCTTGCGCTCGCCGCCGTGGCGCATACCGTGGCTTCGGCATGGGGCATGCGGTGCGGCGCAGTCATCGTCGATCACGGCATGCAGCCCGGTTCCGCGCTTGTGGCACAGCGCGCGGCCGCACAATGCGACCAGCTGGGCCTCACGCCGGTGCTCGTGCGCACAGTGCATGTGCGCGTCGGCGGTGAGGGGGCGGAAGCGGCGGCACGTGACGCGCGCTATGAGGCGCTCGCCGCAGCCGCCCGCGAACTCGGCGCGGCGGCCGTGCTGCTCGCGCACACGCGCGACGACCAGGCCGAAGGCGTGCTGATCGGACTGATCCGCACCGGTGGCGTCGACGCCGTCGCCGGCATGCCGGCACGGCAGACCGTGCATGGTGTGCGGTTCGTGCGTCCGCTGCTCGCGGTCTCGCGCGCACAGACGACCGCGATCTGCATGGATTTGGGCCTCGAGTGGTGGGACGACCCGACGAACGGCGATGCGTTCGCGCCCGACGAGCCACTGCCGGCGGACTATCCGCTCCGTTCGCGCGTGCGGCACACACTACTGCCGTTCCTCAACGAATTCGCTGGGCGCGATATGGCGGAGCGCCTCGCGCAAGGCGCGCGCGTCGCCCGTCGTGACGTGGAGTGGCTCGACGAGTGCACAAGCCGTGTATTCGACGAATGCGTGCGACTCGAGCGGCGGGGCGTCTCATGCGAGGCACGCATTGACGCCACGCGCCTCGCCACACAACCGCAGGCCTTGCGCTTTCGGGTGATCGCGCGCGTGCTCGCGATCTGCGCGCCCGGCAGCGGCACCGCGCATGTGGATGCGGTTGAGGCGCTCATCTCGCAATGGCACGGCCAAGGGCCGGTGCAGCTTCCCAGTAAACATTCAGCAAACCGCAAGAAACACGTCATTCGGGTGTGCGAAGATGTAACGCATGCGAATCGTCGACATTCAAGACAAGATTGACCATGAGCTGCTGAGCCATGATCAGATTATGGAGAAGATCAGCGAGGCGGCACAGCAGGCAAGTGAGGATTATGCGGGCCGGGTGCCCCTGCTCGTCTGCGTGCTCAAAGGTGCGGTGAACACCCTCACCGCATTCTCGCAGGCCATGTCCATCCCGCTCGAGATGGACTTCATGAGCTTGTCGAGCTACGGTTCCGGAACCTCCACGAGCGGCAAGGTCACCGTGCGGCAGGACCTGTCGACCGACGTGCGTGGCCGCGATGTGCTCATCGTCGAAGACATCGTCGATTCAGGTGTCACGTTGTCGTGGCTCGTCAACGAATTGAAGCGCCGCGGTGCGGCTTCTGTGGAGATTTTCGCGCTGCTGGAGAAACCCGCTCGTCATCAGGTGCAATTGGATGTGAAGTATAAGGGATTTGTGATTCCCGACGAGTTTGTAGTGGGATTCGGACTCGATTTTGACGAGGAATACCGGAACTTGGATTCCATCGCAGTCCTCAAACCCGAAGTGTATGAAGGAGAGCTTGCATGAGCGTTCCGCAAGGACCACAAAGCCCGCGCGGCAATGGGGGTAACCCATTCAGTCCGCGCGGCAACGGGAACAATCCCGACCAGAGCAACCGGCGCAACCAGAACGCCGGCCCCGGCGGCCCCAAGGGCGTGATGCGCTCGCCGTGGCTGTGGGGCATCATCATCGTGCTGATGGTCGTGCTGCTGTTCCAAATGCTCAGCGGCAGGGGTCCGCAGACGATCGACACCAAAGACGGCATGGACATCCTGACGAGCCAGGCCTCCGACGTGAAGTTCGCCAACATCGTCGACAACACGCGCCAGGTGCAGCTTGAGCTGAACAGCGACTACAAGAAGACCGACCCCGAGACCGGCAAGGAACGCAACTACGGCAAGGACGTGCAGTTCTACTACACGTACGCCCAAAGTGCGCAGGTGGTCAAGGCCGTGGAGAAGGCGAACCCGAAGAACGGGTGGACCGCCTCGATGAAAGAGACGAGCATGTGGACCTACATGCTCACCTCGATCCTGCCGTTCATCATCATCCTCGCGCTCTTCTGGTTCCTCATGAGCCGCATGGGCAGCGGCAGCGGCATGCTGGGCATGGGCGGCAAGAAGAACGCCGGCAAGCTGTCCGACGGCCAGATCCCCAAGACGAAGTTCTCCGACGTGGCCGGTGAGGAAGCCGCCGTGCAGGAGGTCGAGGAGATCAAGGACTTCCTGCAGGATCCGTCGAAGTACAAGGCGCTCGGCGCGCGCATCCCGCGCGGCGTGCTGCTCTACGGCCCTCCCGGCACCGGCAAGACGCTGCTTGCGCGCGCCATCGCCGGCGAGGCGGGCGTGCCGTTCTACTCGATGGCCGGCTCCGACTTCGTCGAGATGTTCGTTGGCCTCGGCGCCTCGCGTGTGCGTGACCTGTTCGACGAGGCGAAGAAGAACGCGCCGGCGATCATCTTCATCGACGAGATCGACGCCGTGGGCCGCAAGCGCGGCTCCGGCATGGGCGGCGGCCATGACGAGCGCGAGCAGACGCTCAACCAGCTGCTCGTGGAGATGGACGGCTTCAACAACGACACGAACCTGATCATCATCGCCGCCACGAACCGCCCTGACGTGCTTGACCCCGCGCTGCTGCGCCCGGGCCGTTTCGACCGCCAGGTGGCGGTGGAGGCGCCTGATCTGGAAGGCCGTGAGGAGATCCTCAAGGTGCATGCCAAGGGCAAGCCGTTCGTGCCCGACATCGACCTGCACGCGATCGCCGTGCGCACGCCGGGCTTCACGGGCGCCGATCTGGCGAATGTGCTCAACGAAGCGGCGTTGCTGTGCGCCCGCGTCGGCGCCCAGCTCATCGACAACCGCGCGATCGACGAGGCGATCGACCGCGTGATGTCCGGCCCGCGCCGCCGTTCGAAGGGCATGGCGCTCGACGAGCTGCGCAACACCGCGTACCACGAAGGCGGCCATGCGCTTGTGGCCGCGGCGCTCAACAACACCGACCCGGTGACGAAGGTCACGATCCTGCCGCGCGGCCGCGCACTCGGCTACACGGCGGTCATGCCCACCGAGGACCGCTATTCGCAGTCCCGCAACGAGCTGCTCGACCAGATGGCCTACGCGATGGGCGGCCGCACCGCTGAGGAGATCGTGTTCCACGACCCGTCCACCGGCGCGTCGAACGACATCGAGAAGGCCACCAAGATTGCACGCCGCATGGTCGGCGAGTTCGGATTCACCGACCAGCTGGGTGCGATCAAGTGGATTGACAGCGACGACGAGCAGGGCCTCGACGGCCTGCGCCCGCGCGAATACTCCGATGCCACGGCCCAGATGATCGACGAGCAGGTGATGAGCTTCGTGGAGACCGCGCACACCGAGGCGTGGCAGATCATCATGGACAACCGCGAGATCCTCGACGAGTTGGTGCGCCAGCTGCTCGTGAAGCAGACGCTCAACGAAAAGGAGCTCAAGGAGATCTTCGCGAACATCAAGAAGGCCCCGCAGCGCGAGGTCTGGTTGAGCAATCCGAACCGCCCCGATTCGGACAAGCCGCCGGTGCCGATCCCCGAGTCGCTCAAGCGGTCGGCGGGTCTGCCGCAGCAGTAGTGGGCACGCAGAGCCGCAACCGTATCGCAACGGGCCCGGCCGCATCACGCGGCCGGGCCCGTTGCGATACGATGCGGGATTGGGGTGGTCCCAGACATACAGGTGTACACAGGGAGTGAACATGGAGACGAATTCGGTAGCGTTGCGCGGCGTGCGTGTGGAGCATGCGCGCGTGGCGCAGATGCCGGGGGAACGGGCGGTGCATGTGGACGTGTGCTGTGCGCAGCCGCAGCGTAGTGCCCCAATCGATGAGCTGCTCGGCGCCGTTGTGGCGTACGTGCAGCAGGAGTCGGGTGAACCCGCCGCGCGCATCGCGCATGCGGTGGCGGTGCGCATGGCGCAGCTTACCGAAAGCGCGGATGTGCAGGTGACGCTGCGCGTGGCGGGGGATGGCGAAACTCCCGCATATGTCGGCGTGGAGTGGAATGTGCACGTGACCGACACCGACGTGCAGCCGGCCGACGACGCCACGCTCCCGGTGCGCACGGCGAGCCATGCGGCCGTCATCTCGCTCGAAAGCCGTGTGCCGAACGCCGCCGACGTGTTCCGCACGATGATCGTGGCGCTCGACGGCATACCGGGCAACCAAGTCGAAGGCATTTCGCCGCTCTACGCTGTGACCCACGCCGACGGGAGCGCCGGCCGTAGCGCCGTCGTCGCGTTGCAGACCACGATGAGCGCGGCCCAGCTCGAACGCGCGCTCACCGCGCTGCACGCCGCGCACGAGGGCGCCGTCACATGTCATATCGTGCAGATGAGCGGCATCGGCGACGAGGAGCGCGCGGCGCTCGACACGGGCGACGCACAGCACCGCGCCTCCGTGCTCGCCCCGTGGATGGACATGGACCCGCAGGCCACGCTGCAAGGCGATCCGCTCGCGTTCCTGCTGGCTTCGGCGCCCGATGCCCCATTCGTCGGTATGGAGTCCGACCATTGGATTATCGGAGGCGAATAAATGAACGCACAACGTACACGTTGGTGGGAATACGCACTGGCGATCATTCTGGGCCTGCTGGCCGGCATCGGCATCGCCGTCATCGAATCGCACATGACCGTCTCGCTGACCGGGGCGCCGTGGCCTGTGCCGGTCATCATGGTCATCATCGCGTTCATCGTGCTGTATTGCGCGTGGCAAGTGCACCGTTACGCCACGACCGAACCGCGCAAACGCGTGGGCATGAAGCGCATCGACCCGCAGCGGGCCGTCTATACGCTCGTCTTCGCGAAGACATTGGCGATCGCCGGCGCGCTGCTGCTCGGCTGGTATGGCGGTGAGATCATCATGACGCTCGGGCATCTCGACGCCACCTACTATCGTTCGATCGCCATCCAATGCGCGTTCGCGGCGGCGGCGAGCCTGTTCGACATGATCATCGGCATTGTGAGCGAAGGCCTGTGTCAGTTGCCGCCCACCGAAGGGCTGGAACACCCCAAGATGAAGGAACGGCGCCAACAGCAGGGAATCGCATAGCCGGCGCCGCGGGTACCGCGGTCAGGTCCGCTCAGTCTTGGTTGGGGTCAGGCTGCGGCACGCGCACCATCGCCTCCTGCACAATCGCGGCCACAAGCGTGCCGTCCTGCCGGTAGACCTTGGCGGTCGAAAGCCCGCGTCCATGGCCCGCGGTCGGCGTGTCCTGCACATACAGGTGCCATTGCGTCACATCCACGTCGCGGTACCACCACATGGAGTGGTCGATGGACGCGAACGAGATGCCGGGGGTCATCACCGTCAGGCCGGTGCGGCGCAGGATCGGTTCGAGCATGATCTGGTCACAGCCGAGCGCGAGCATGGCGCGGTGCATCGTCTGCGAGACCTCGCAAGAGCCATCGGCGCGCATCCACACAAGCTGTTTGCCGCTGTCCTCCTCATGGCTGCGCTTGTCCGGGCCAAGCAGGATCGGCTGCGAGATATAGCGGATGTCGAACGGTGAGTTGTATGCGTAGTACTTGGCGAAGCTCGATTTGTCCGCGAACGGCTCCATGAGCTCTTTGGAGCTCTTGAGTGATTCGGGATCGGGCACATCCGTGGGCATGGGGTCGGCATACTCCATGCCTTCCTGCCCCTTGGTCTGGAAACTCGCGATGGCGGTGAGGATCGACCCCTGCGATTGCGTCACATTCACGCGGCGCGAGGAGAACGAATGGCCGTCGCGCAGCGTCTCCACGTCGAACAGCAGGTCCTGATGGATGTCTCCCGGCGCGATGAAATACCCGTGGATCGAATGAGGCTCACGGTCAGGGGCCACCGTCTTCGACGCGGCGATGAGGGATTGCGCGATCACCTGCCCGCCGTAGACGCGGCCGGTGGGGAAGTACATGCTTTCGCCGTTGATGTAGGTGTGGTCGCGGTATACGGAGGGCGAGCCTAGGCTCAGCACGTTGATCAGGCGCTGGAGCGGGGTTCCGGTCTCGGTGGTCATGGCGGGCAGGTCCTTTCGAATCCAAAACAGCTACGGTATGGGTTTATGCTGTTGGCAGTCTATCGGGTCGGCGTTAAGAACAATGCCCGGAATGTTACGCTCAGCTGAAACACGGCACAACGCGATGGGGTGCACCACTGTGCAGTGGTGCACCCCATCAGGCCGTCGGTGTGCCCGCGTGCGGTCAGCGCGTGAGCTTGCGGTGCAGGCGGTGCGGGCGGGCCGCGTCCTCACCCAAGCGCGCGATCTTGTTTTCCTGGTACGACTGGAAGTTGCCTTCGAACCAGTACCAGCGTGCCGGGTTCTCGTCGTCGCCTTCCCACGCCAGGATGTGCGTGGCGATGCGGTCGAGGAACCAACGGTCGTGCGAGATCACCACGGCGCAGCCGGGGAACTCGATCAGTGCGTTCTCGAGCGATTCGAGCGTTTCCACGTCCAGGTCGTTCGTCGGTTCGTCGAGCAGCAGCAGGTTGCCGCCCTGCTTCAGGGTCAGCGCCAGATTGAGGCGGTTGCGCTCGCCGCCGGACAGCACGCCCGTGAGCTTCTGCTGGTCGGAGCCCTTGAATCCGAAGCTCGCCACATAGGCGCGCGTCGGCACCTCCACGCCGCCGACCTCGATGAAGTCGTTGCCGTCGGAGACCGCTTCCCACAGGTTCTTGTTGGGGTCAAGGCCGGCGCGGTTCTGGTCCACGTAGCTGATCTTGACCGTCTCGCCGATCTTGAGGTCGCCGCTTGTGAGCGGTTCGAGGCCCACGATCGTCTTGAACAGCGTGGACTTGCCCACGCCGTTGGGGCCGATCACGCCCACGATGCCGTTGCGCGGCAGCGTGAAGCTCAGGTCGTCGATCAGCACGCGGTCGCCGAAGGCCTTGTGGATGTGTTCGGCCTCGAGCACCGTGGAGCCCAGACGCGGTCCCGGCGGAATCTGGATCTCGGAGAAGTCGAGCTTCTTGGAGTTGCGTGCCTCCTGCTCCATCTGGTCGTAGCGTTCCAGACGGGCCTTGTTCTTGGCCTGGCGGGCCTTGGGCGACGAGCGCACCCAGTCGAGCTCGTTCTTGAGGCGCTTGGCGAGCTTGGCGTCCTTGGCGCCCTGGATCTCCATACGCTTCGCCTTCGTCTCCAGGTACGTGGTGTAGTTGCCCTTGTACGGGTAGAGCTGGCCGCGGTCGACCTCGCAGATCCACTCCGCCACATTGTCCATGAAGTAGCGGTCGTGGGTCACGGCGATCACGGCGCCGGGGTACTGGTGCAGGAACTTTTCGAGCCACAGGATCGATTCGGCGTCCAAATGGTTGGTGGGCTCGTCGAGCAGCAGCAGGTCGGGGGCCTCAAGCAGCAGCTTGCACAGCGCCACACGGCGGCGTTCTCCACCCGAGCACACGGAGACCGGGGTGTCGGGGTCAGGGCACTGCAGCGCGTCCATCGCCTGCTCGAGCTGCGAGTCGAGGTCCCAGCCGTTCGCGGCGTCGATCTCGGTCTGCAGCTTGCCCATCTCGTCCATCAGCGCGTCGAAGTCGGCGTCTGGATTCGCCATCTCCTCGCCTATCTCGTTGAAGCGCGCGACTTTCTGCGCGATATCGCCGAACGCCATCTTGATGTTCTCGCCCACGGTCTTGTCGTCGTCGAGCGGCGGCTCCTGCTGCAGGATGCCCACGGAGAAGCCCGGGGTCAGCGTCGCCTCGCCGTTGCTGACGGTGTCGAGGCCCGCCATGATTTTGAGCAGTGTGGACTTGCCCATGCCGTTGGGGCCGACCACACCGATTTTCGCGCCCGGCAGGAAGCTCAGCGTGACGTTGTCGAGAATCACGCGGTCTCCGTAAGCCTTACGGGCGTTGATCATCTGATAGATAAACTCAGCCAAAGTTGGTTCCGTTCTCTGTTGGATTGCTTCCTACATGGAAGCGGGCATACATGCATCGCCCATTATTCCAAAAGAGGTCTACAGATTGGGCGCGAGTCAGGCCAGACATGACAAAAGGCCGTCTGTGGCGAATGCACGCGCATTCGCCACAGACGGCCCCATGCCTGCAGGCGCCGGTCAGAGCACGGCGTCGAGCGCCTGCTTGAGGTCGGCGATGATGTCCGCGGCGTTTTCGATGCCGCAGCTCAGACGCACCAGGTCGATGCCGACGCCCGCCTCTTCGAGCTGCTGTTCGGTCAGCTGGCGGTGCGTCGTGCCCGCCGGGTACAGCACACAGCTGCGCGCGTCGGCCACGTGCGTGGCGATCGAGATCATCTTGAGGTGGTCGAGGAACGCCGAGACCGTCTCACGGCCGCCGGGCACGCCGAACGCGATCACACCGCACGTGCCGTTGGGCATGTATTTCTCGGCGAGCGCATGGTAACGGTCATCCGGCAGGCCAGGGAAGCTGACCCACGAGATGCGTGGATCGGCCTCGAGGAACTCGGCCACGGCCAGTGCGTTCGCGCAGTGGCGCTCCATGCGCACGCCCAGGGATTCAAGGTGCATGCCCATGATCCACGAGTTGATCGGCGCCGGGGTGGAGCCGAAGTCGCGCATGAGCTGCGCGGTGGCCTTGGTGATGAACGCGGCCTTGCCGAAGTCCTTGGCGTACACCACGCCGTGGTACGAATCGTCGGGGGTCGTCAGTCCCGGGAACTTCTCGGCGTGCGCCATCCAGTCGAAGTTGCCGGAGTCCACGATCGCGCCGCCCACGCATGAGCCATGGCCGTCCATGTACTTGGTGGTGGCGTGCGTCACGATGTCCACGCCGAATTCGATCGGGCGACAGTTGATCGGCGTGGGGAACGTGTTGTCGACGATGAGCGGCACGCCGTGGCGGTGCGCGGCTTCGGCGAACTTCTCGAAGTCGAGCACGATGAGCGCGGGATTGGCGATCGATTCACCGAACACGGCCTTCGTGTTCGGCTGGAACGCCGCCTCGAGCTCCTCTTCGGAACAGTCGGGGCTCACAAAGGTGCAGGTGACGCCCATCTTGCGCATCGTCACGTTGATGAGGTTGAACGTGCCGCCGTAGATCGCGCTCGAGGCGACGATGTGGTCGCCTTCGTTGCAGATGTTGAACAGCGCGAAGAAGTTGGCCGCCTGGCCGGACGAGGTGAGCATGGCCGCGACGCCGCATTCCATCTCGCAGATCTTGGCGGCCACGGTGTCGTTCGTGGGGTTCTGCAGGCGCGTGTAGAAGTAACCGCTTTCGGAAAGGTCGAAGAGTCGGCTCATCTGCTCGCTCGAGGTGTATTTGAACGTCGTCGCCTGGATGATCGGCGGCGTGCGCGATTCGCCGTTGCCCGGCTGGTAGCCGCCCTGCACGCAGATGGTGTCAACATGTTCGCTCATGGATTCGTCTCCTCAACGGTCGGCCGCCCATGCGCGGGCGGCGTGGATGCCTGTGTGTGGTATTACACCACACACAGGCATGCCGCCGGCGTGCATGTCCGCATAGTGCGGAGGGTCAGTCCGCCGAGATGCTGCAGTGGCCGTCGTGCACGAGCTGCGCGGCGGTGTCGGAGACGTCGGTCATCGTATACCATGGCGCGTTTTGCGCGCCCAAGTTCAGCACGTCGCGTTCCGCGCCGAAGTACAGGGTGGCGTAGCTGTTGGTGAGCGCCTCGTGATCCACGCGTAGTGCAGGCGCCGTGGTGCCGCAGATGCGGTAGATCATCGCGTGCGCCAGCTCGTGTTTCGCAGCGTTCGGGTAGTACGATCCCGTCACGTCGTACGTCCAGTTGCGGGAGTCCTGGTTGATGTAGATGAGGTTCGGGGTGGCAGAGCAGAACGCGCCCAATGTGGTCTCGTCGGCAAGGCGCGTGGAGCCGGAGCAGTGGTCGTAGACCGACTTGAAGTCGTAGGTCGGGCTCAGCCCCACCGAGGCGATGAGCTGTTCGCCGGCGGCGAGGTAGGTGCCATCGGATCCCATCGCAATCGGTACGGCCTTGATCTTCTGCTCCCAGTCCGCGGTGAGCGTGGGGATGTCCGGCTGGGAAGACTTGAGGTCGAAGGCCCCCGTGTACAGGTCGCGCACATTGCCCTCGGAATCCCGCAGCGTGGCGTGGATGCCAAGGTCTTCGCCGTGCAGGAACTTCTGTTCCAACTCGTTGAGTGCGGTGGTCTGTGCGTTGTAATAGATGTCGATCTCGTTGGGGTCGGTTGTGGTGCGCTCGCCGGAGGCTTCGAGCTCCTGTTCGGCAGTGAGGAGGTATTTGAGCCATGCGCCGTAATACTCCACGCCCCGGTCGCTCAGTTCGGGCAGCAACTTGATCGCATCGTCGGGGGATTTGCTGTTGTATTCGCTGGATTTGCCCTCGAGCAACTGCTTGTATTGCGTATAACTGTCGGCTTCGGAGAACCGGTAGACCTTCTGGTCCTTCACCGTGCCGTCGTCGTTGAGATAGTCCTCCGGCTCGTAGCCGCGTGCGCGCAGGTCCTCGAGCGCGCTTTGGTCGTAGTCGTCCGTGTCCATCGTCTGGTGCGCCGCGCGCCCGGCCGAGGAGACGACCGTGCCGATGCCGAAGAAGACAAGGAGCAGCAGCACCATAACGCCGGCGATGACGCAGATCACCACGGCGCCGGTGTGCTTGCGCGCCACGGTCGGCGCACAGGCGGCGCGGGGATCCATGGTGCTGGGCCCCATGGGGTAGCCCGGCCTGCTGTTCGCTCTCCATGTGGGGTATGGCGTGGTCTGGTATGGGGTGCCGGAGGTGAACGGATTGTGTGCGCTGGGATGCGCGCCTGGCATCGTGCCGGTGGCTGGCGCGGGGTAGACCGGCGTGTGGGGAGAGTGTGGTGACCTTTGTGGTGGGGCCCCGTACGGCGTTGTGGCGGGTGTTTGCGCGGCGGGTGTCTGCGCAGTGGGGCCTGTGGGGAAGGCGACCGGCGTCGGGCCGGGATGCGGCTGCTGCGTCGATTGGGGTGCCTGCGGTCGTGCATGCTGCTGGTACTGGTGTGGTGAGTTGGTGTTTGGCCCGCTCATCAATCCCCCTTGCTTGTGGTCGGCCGTTCGGCCATGGGCGTGCTCGGCGATGTGGGCCACATCGTAACAAAACCGGACTGCGGGGTTGTGCGCTTGTTCACGTTTTCCACCGCTTTCAGCGATGCGCGTAGCTCCGCCGGACGCGGCGCGGAGGGCGAGCGGTAGTGTGAACAGTAGCGGTGCAGGCCATCCACGCCTCGCGCCAACCCGGACAGGAGTGATCAATGAAGACATCGGTGATGGTGTTCCATCCGAACATCGCGCGCTCGCGCATCAACGCGGCGCTCATGGAGCGCGCGCAGAACGAACCGGAGCTCGACCTGGTGGTGCGTGACATGTATGCGCTGTACCCGGATTTCCATATCAATGTGGAAGAGGAGCAACGTGTGGCCGATGGCGCGGACCGCCTGGTGTTCCAGTTCCCGTTCTACTGGTACAGCGCGCCCGCGCTGATGAAGCAGTGGGAGGATGAGGTGCTCAGCTCCGGTTGGGCATATGGGCCGGACGCGCGCATCGCCGGCAAGCGCATGATGCTCGCGGTCAGCACCGGTGGCCTCAAAGACACCTATTCGGTCGAGGGCAAGCACCACGCCGCCATGAGCGAACTGCTGCTGCCGTACCGCATCATGGCGCAGTATCTGGGTCTGGAGTTCGAGGAACCGTTCATTGTGCACGGCGCCTATGCGCCCGATCTCGACGACGGCGCGCTCGCCGCCGTGGCACAGGAGTACGTGGCCCGCCTGCACTAGCAATCCGTGCCGTGCGCATATGGAATGATTGCGCCTGGCATGCCACAATGGCCGTAAAACCCAATCATTGCAACGCGACACGCCATTGACGGTTTTATAGTTAGACGATTTGACAAAGCGCCTATGCGTCGTTTACACTCTCTTTGTAAGACGAATGAACAATAGTTCGTCACAACGCACGATCAACAAAGGAGTGATCCATGGGACTGTGGGATATCGACAAGATCGAGTACGTCGGCCGCGGCAACGGCCCGGTCGAGGGGCTCGGCTTCCAGTATTATGACGCCGACAAAGTGGTCGCCGGCAAGAAGATGAAGGACTGGCTGCGCTTCGGTGTGGCATGGTGGCACACCTTCGACGCGCCGCTCACCGACCCCTTCGGCGATGGCACCGCCCAGCGCCCGTGGGACGGCAAGTACTCCGACCCGATGGACAACGCGCTCGCCAAGGTGGACTACGCGTTCGAGTTCTTCACCAAGCTCGGCGCCGAGTACTTCTGCTTCCATGACCGCGACATCGCCCCGGAAGGCGATACGCTGCGCGAGACGAACGCCAACCTCGACCGCGTGGTCGACAAGATCGAAGAGAACATGCAGTCCACCGGCGTGAAGCTGCTGTGGAACACCTCGTCGCTCTTCACCAACCCGCGCTTCGTGGCAGGCGCCTCCACCTCGCCGTTCGCCGACGTCTACGCCTATGCCGCGGCGCAGCTCAAGCACTCCCTCGAGATCGGCAAGCGCCTGGGCGCCGAGAACTACGTGTTCTGGGGCGGCCGCGAAGGCTACGAGAATCTGTGGGTCACCGACATGAAGCGTGAGCAGGAGCATATGGCGAAGTTCTTCCACATGTGCGCCGACTACGCCAAGCAGATCGGCATGGACGCCCAGTTCCTCATCGAGCCGAAGGCCAAGGAACCGACGACGCACCAGTACGACTTCGACGCGGCCACGGCATGCAATTTCCTGCGTGCCTACGACCTGATCGACGTCTTCAAGCTCAACCTCGAAGGCAACCACGCCAACCTCGCAGGCCACACCTACCAGCACGAGATCCGCGTCGCCCGCGACAACGGCGTGCTCGGTTCGCTCGACGCCAACCAGGGCGACATGCTGCTCGGCTGGGACCTCGATGAGTTCCCGACCAACCTGTACGAGACCACCTCCGTGATGTGGGAAGTGCTCGACGAAGGTCAGATCGGCCCTCACGGCGGCCTCAACTTCGACGCCAAGCCGCGCCGCACCTCGTTCAGCGCCGAAGATCTGTTCCGCGCGCACATCGCCGGCATGGACACGTTCGCCGCCGGCCTGCTCGTGGCGGACAAGATGCATCAGGACAAGTACATCGAGGACCTTGTGGCCAACCGTTACGGCTCCTACGATTCGGGCATCGGCAAGACGATCGACGACGGCACCGCCACCCTCGAGTCGCTCAATGACTACGCCATCGACATGCCGCAGTCTGAGATCATCGCATCCACGCACCCCGATCACCTCGAGGACGTGAAGGCGACCATCAACAACTACATCATCGACGCCCTGGCCAACGCCTGACGCCGCACGGTCCGGCCGCTTGCCGCATGGGCGGCCGGACCGTCCATCCAACCTCTGCAGCGCGTGGCATATGCAGTGCACGTTGTATGGCATATGCCGCCAGTAACTCTTTCTTTCCTTCCTTCCAATGAATCGCCGCCTGTTCTTTCCTTTCCTCTGCAGGCGCGATGCAGGCCCAAGGGCCACCGGGCCACACCGTGCACCCATACGCTCCGCGCGCATCCTTCCCATCAAACACACCGCGCGCGGGGAGCACGGCGGTTCCCGGAGGCCCATGGGCTTTTTCCATACGGGCGGGCACGACGGTGTGTTCGCCCATTGCTTGCGCAAGGCGCATGGCGCACCGCCGAACCGCCCTATACCCTCCGGCCATGCTGCCGAACCGAATGTACTGTTATGACCGACCACTACCGATATGGAGGACCGCGATGACCGCAACGACCGCGACCATGGACATCACCAACCCCGTGCTGCGGGGCATGTACCCCGACCCAAGCTGGATGTGGGACGAGCCCGGGGAGCGCGTGGCCTTGGTGAATTCCTCGTTCGAACTGGTGCCGGGACTGCCGATCCACGTTTCAGACGATATCGCGAACTGGGAGCTTGCGGGGAACGCCGTCGACGAGGCGATGGCGCAACGGCTGCTGATCCCCTTCGTGCTTGATTCTGGGGGATTGTATGCGCCGACATTGCGCATGATCCGCGGGAAGTACGTGATCGCATGCACGGTCGCCCGCATCGATCTGGATGCGGCCGCCGCAGCTGGGGTCGACCCGGAGTCGATCGAGGGGGCCCGTGCAAGCCAAGGCAACTTCATCATCGAAGCCGATGCGCTTGAGGGGCCATGGCGCGGCCCGTACTGGATCGAGGGCGCCGAGGGTATCGATCCAGACATCTTCGAGGACCTTGACGGCTCCGTGTACTGGACGCAGACAAGGCCGGCCGTACGCCCGCGCTGGGAAGGGCAGACCGAGGTGTGGACCCAGCGGATTGACCCGGAGACGTGGCGGCTGTGCGCGTCGCATGACGCAGACGGCGACTATGGCAAGACGGTCCTCTGGACGGGATATGGCGTGGAGGCGGTGTGGGCCGAAGGACCGCACCTGTACCGCATCGGCGATTGGGTGTATCTGATGACCGCGGAAGGCGGCACAAGCTTCGACCACAGCGAGATGACCATGCGCACGTGGGCACCCGACGGGCTCGGACCGGCGATCGATTCCCTGCAGGGCCAAGCGCACGAGGACGGAACCGAGCCGCGCGCGCCGCGTGCCAACGAACGGTCGGTTGTGGGGCGGTATGCACGCCTGTTCCATCCGTGCAAGAAGAATCCGTTCCTGACGCACCGGCATCTGGGTTTGGAGGAGCGCGTGCAGTGTGTGGGCCACGCCGATCTGCTGCATCATCCACGGCTCGGCTGGTGGGGCGCGTGCCTGGGTTCGCGCGAGACCCCCACCGCGGCCCATGGGGCGCTCAGTTTCCTGGGCAGGGAGACCTTTGTGGCACCTATCGACTGGCAGCACGATCCGGCGCAATGGTCGCTGGAATCCAATGGGCCCGCGCAAGGGGAGTCCGATGACCCAGGATGGCCGGTGCTTGCCGGGGGAGCGGGGCGTCTGGCGCAGACATTGCGCATCGACGCGGCGGACGGGACCCTGCTCGACATGTGCATCGGGCCGTGCGAATCACAGGCGGTCGTCGATGCACGCGTGCCTTTTGCCGTCGGCGACGGCGAAGGCGCGGCCGTGCGCGCGGATGGCACGGTGTACCGGCGTATGCCGGAAGACAAGTGCGTGGTGCTGTGCCCGCCGCGTGGCACGGTGCGCATCCGGCAGGACGGCCGCCATACACTGAGCGTGGCGACCGATGGGACGTCGGTGCAGTGGGCTCTCGGCGAGGGGGCGGAGCGCAGGGAAGGCATGGTGCCGATCCCCGAGGGGGAGCCGGGATCGGTTATGCTCGTCTTCGACAAAGGCATGGTGCGTGTGGTCGTGGCGCAGTCCGCGGAACAGGCATGGACGGCGCCGGCCGTCGAAGTGATCGACGTGGCGCCGCTGAGCACCGAATGGTCCGGCGGTTTCGTGGGGTGCCTCGTCGGTTGTGACGCGTAGGCGGCGACCTAAGCGGATGGTTGGGCCGCTGTTGCGGTGGCCTTGGCCGGCTCGCCGTGCACCAGCCGCTGCCGTTTGCGCAGCAGCATCGCGAAATTGCCGAGCACCGGTATGAGCAGTCCGCATACCATGCCGATGTCAGAGGCGCGCTGGGCCGCCATCAGCGCGCCTCCGACGCCAAGCGGGCCGTGCTGCCGCGCACGACGAGCGTCGTCGGGAGGATCACATGGTGTTGCGTGGGGCGCCCCTCCGCCGTGTCGATGAGCATGCGCGTCGAGACCGCCGCCATGTCGTGCAATGGCTGGCGCACCGTGGTGAGCGCCGGACCCAGGAACGCGGAGGTCTGCACGTCGTCGAACCCGACAACCGAAAGGTCTTCGGGGATGCGCAGCCGGTTCTGCCGGGCGGCCTCATAGACGCCCATCGCCTGCAGGTCGCTGCCGGCGAAGATCGCGGTGGGGCGGTTCGGGTTCTCCAGCAACGCCATCGCCTGCGCGTAGCCGCCTTCGGTCGTGAAATCGCCTTCGGTCACCAGCTCGGGATCCAGCGCGATGCCCTGTTCGGCGAGCGCCGACGTGTAGCCGTCGAGCCGCGCACGCGAGCACATCATCTCTTCGGGGCCGGTGATGATGCCGATGCGCGTGTGCCCCAGGGCGAGCAGATGCCGAGTCGCGAGCACGCCGCCGGCCCAGTTGTCCGCCTGCACGGAGAAATCATCGTTCGACGGCTCGCCCGAAGGGTCGAAGATGACATAGGGGATGCCGTTGGCCTGCAATTTGGTTTTTTCTTTCTCGGTGAGATTGGCGAAGATGAAGATGACGCCGAATGGCCTGCGTCTCAGCATGCCGGTGATCCAGTCGTCGTCGGGGTGTTGGCGGGTGCCACTTTCTGTCGTGATGACGCTGATGTCGGGCGAGTGCCTTGTCTCACGCAGCACGCCGCGCAGCACTTCGAGAGCCCAGATTGTGTCGAGGTCCTGAAAGACCACTTCGATGTACCTTTGGCCGGCCGCTTTCTGGCCGCGGCGCTGGTAGCCCGAGGCCTTGAGTGCCTGATCGATGGCTGTGCGGGCCTCGTCGGAGATGTCGGACCTTCCGTTGAGTGCCTTGGAGACGGTTGCCAACGAGTAGCCGGTGTGCTTTGCGATGTCCGCCAATCTGACTTTGGATTCCGACATATGGAGCTCCTTTGCCGCCAATGAATGGGTGTGATATTATCTGCCATGATAACGAAAGTTTCGTGTCTTCGCAAACGAAATGAGACGCTTGTTATGAAAATGGCGAGCAAATGTATACAGAATTGCGCGAAACGCCGAAAACGCACTTTGTTTGACTAATTGACAAAGTAGGTTTACGATAGTTTCTAACGAAAACAACGTAAGTTTTCGGAAGTTCTCAATGTTGTACCGGAGGCTTCATAGAAGCTCGGATGCATTGCTCTTCTGGCAATGCGCGTCAGCGAGGACGGCTCCACGTCAATGTCAGCGTGGACAAAGATCAAGGAGGAACTATGAAACTCAAGACGTTTGCAGCAGCAACACTGGCCGTTGCGACCGTAATCGGCATGAGCGCATGTGGCGGGTCGGGGTCGTCGTCCGATGACAAGACCATCACGTTCTGGCACAATGCTTCCGCCGGTGAGGGGCGCCAGTACTGGGAGAATCTGGCAAAGTCCTTCGAATCGGCCAACCCCGGAACCAAGGTGGAGGTCCAGGCCATTCAGAACGAGGACTTCGCCGGCAAACTGCAGACCGCCATGCAGGATCCCGCATCCGGTCCGGATGTCTTCATGTCGCTTGGTGGCGCTAAGACCCAGGAGATGATCGACGCCGGCCAGGTCATGGACCTGACCGATAAGATCTCGGACACGGTGAAGACCGATATGAAGACGACCCTTTCCGCTGCCACGTTCGACGGCAAGGTCTACGGCGTCCCGGTCAGCGTGGAACCGGGCGGCATGTGGTATTCCAAGGATTTGTTCAAGAAGGCGGGCGTTTCCGATGTGCCGGCGACCTACGAGGACCTGCTCGCGGACGCGAAGAAGCTCAAGGACAGCGGCACCGATGCCATCGCACTCGGCGCCAAGGACGCCTGGCCCGCGGCGCATTGGTATTACTGGTTGGTCCTGCGCGAGTGCTCTCCTGAAGTCTACGACAAGAGCGTCCAGGACCACGACTTCTCGAACGAGTGCTGGGTCAACGCCGGCAAGAAGCTGCAGGAGCTCAACGACCTGAAGGCCTTCAACGACGGCTTCCTGACCACGACCGCACAGCAGGGCGCCAACTCCTCTGCGGGCCTGCTCGCCAACCATAAAGCGGCCATGGAGCTCATGGGCGCTTGGGAGCCGGGCGTGCTCAAGGACCTCACCCCCGATCAGAAGCCGATGGCTGACCTTGGATTCTTCGCGTTCCCCGAGGTCGCCGGTGGCGAAGGTGAACCCGGTGCGCTCATGGGCGGCGTGACCTACTTCTGTGTCAACCCGAAGGCTTCGCAGACCTCGATCGATTTCGTCAACTACATGGGCGAGAAGAAGAATCAAGAGGATTACGCCAAGGCGTTCTCCACCATCCCTGCCTCCGAGCCCGCGCGTGGTGTGGTGACCGATGAGTCTCTCAAGCAAGTCATCGAATATCTGGACAAGGCTCCGTCCATGCAGCTGTGGATGGATACCGCTCTGGGCACCAATATCGGCAATGCGTTGAATGCCGCTGTGGTGAACATGCTGTCGGGGCAGGGCAGTCCCGAAGACATCGTCAAGGCGATGGAGGACGCCGCCCAGAAGGGCTGATCGCGTCTGAACAAGGTCCGGGATGGCTGGGCTGTTCCACACGGTCCAGCCATCCTTTTTCCCTGGATGACGTACAACGAAACTTAGATACATGGGATTGATGACATGACTGAAATGAATGATGCCGTGGCAGTCGGGCGACCGGTTGCCGAAACGAAGAAGCGGGGCGGAGAACGCAAACCCTCTAACGGCAAGGGGCGCAGAAATCTCGAAATTTTCATCCTTTCCGCACCCGCGATCATCCTCTTCTGCTGCTTTGTGATTCTTCCGATCATTTTGGGCGCCTACTACGGTTTCTACCAATGGAAGGGCTTTGGTACCCCGTCCGAGAACGGCAAGTTCGTCGGACTGCAGAACTACATTGTGGCGTTGAAGGATCCGAACTTCCAGCAGGCGATCCTGCACACCTTTGAAATCGTCATCGGATCCCTCGTTATCCAGGGTCCGTTGGCCATCCTCTTCGCTCTCCTGCTCAACCAGAAGTTCAAGGGACGTGGTCTGATCCGTACGCTCATCTTCGTGCCGTATGTCGTTTCGGAAGTCATTGTCGGCACCGGCTGGAGCCTGCTGCTCCAGAAGAAGGGCGCGGTCAACCAGATCCTTGAATCACTCGGCATGCATGGCGTCGATTGGCTCGCCAACCCCAAGGTCGCGATCTGGACGCTGCTGCTGCTCATCAGCTGGAAATACATCGGATTCGCCGTCATCCTCATGCTTGCAGGCATGCAGTCGATTCCTGAGGAACTGTACGAAGCGGCAAAGGTGGACGGTGCAGGGTTCTGGCAGATCCAGAAGAGCATCACACTGCCGTTGCTCGCCCCGACGCTGCGCATCTGGGTCTTCCTGTCGATGATCGGTTCGCTGCAGCTGTTCGATTTGGTCTACATCATCTGGGGCCAGTACGTTTCCACGACGGCCGGCGTCTCCACGATGGCCACCTACATGGTCCGTGAGGGACGCGGTGCAGGCAACTACGGATATGGCTCCGCCGTCGCCCTCATCATTTTCGTCATCTCGCTGATTGTGGCGCTGACCTACCAGCACTTTGTGCTCAACCGTGATCTCGATGGCGCCTTGACCGATAAGAAGGCGTCCAAGAAGCGCAAGAAGAGGCAGACCGCAGAGGATGAGGCCCTGGCGGTCGCCATGGAAGGAGTGAAGTGAGATGAGTGCTGCAACGGCATATTCCAAGAAAAACGGTTTCCATAAGTCATCAAAGACCCCATGGGGCAACCCGATAGTCTATTTCTTCTCGCTTGTGCTCGTGGCGATCTGCGTCGTCCCGGTGCTCTACATCATCTTTGGCGGATTCCGCACCAACGCGCAGATCACCAACAACCCTGCCGGTCTGCCGAATCCCTGGGTGATCAGCAACTACAAGGAAGTCATCACCAGTGACATCTTCTGGACCGAGCTGGTCAACTCACTGATTGTGGGCATCTGCACGATGATCGGCGTCGTCGTCCTCGGCATCATGGTCAGCTACGTCATCGCCCGCTACAAGTTCCGGTACTCGACACTGATGTATGCGCTGTTCTCAGCGGGCCTCATGTTCCCGATGACCGTCGGCATCACTCCGCTGTACCTGATGATCAGGAACCTAGGTCTGTCGAATTCCCTTGCGGGCATCATCCTTCCACAGATCGCATTCGGTCTGCCGCAGACCATCATCATCCTGGTCCCCTTCCTGCAATCCATCCCGATGGAATTGGAGGAGGCGTGCCTGCTGGACGGTTGCTCTCGCCTTGGCTTCTTCTGGCGCATGGTCATCCCGCTGTCGATGCCCGGCGTTGCCACGACCGGTATCCTCACCTTCGTGGGAAGCTGGAACGGCTATATGCTTCCGCTCTTCGTCCTGAGTGATGAAAGCAAGTACACGCTTCCGCTTGGTGTGCAGATGTTCAGTTCCCAGCACTCGGTGGATACGGCCAGAGTTCTGGCGTTCACCTCGCTCGCCATGCTTCCGGCCCTCATCTGCTTCACGATCTTCCAGAAGAAGATCGTGGGTGGCCTGACCGGCGCGGTCAAGGGATGATCCGACCCGCCGCCTGCAACACATGAAGCACGGCGGCCCGGGCACAACCGGGCCGCCGTTTCCCTTAAGGAGATCGTTATGAAGATCGAAAACCCGGTACTGCCCGGATTCAACGCCGATCCGTCGATGATCAGGGTCGGAGACACCTACTACATTGCGAATTCCACATTCGAATGGTGGCCTGGCGTACGTCTGCATGAGTCGAAGGACATGGTGCACTGGCGTCTGTTGCCAAGCCCGCTGAACCGTCGTTCGCAGATCGATATGCGCGGCAACCCGTCCTCCGGCGGCGTGTGGGCTCCCGACCTGTCCTATGCGGACGGCAAGTTCTGGCTTGTGTACTCCGATGTCAAAATCGTCAACGGCGCGTTCAAGGACTGCACGAACTACCTCGTGACCGCCGAGGACATCCGTGGCCCGTGGAGCGAACCGATCCGGATCAACGGCGTTGGCTTCGATGCAAGCCTGTTCCATGACGATGACGGGCGCAAGTACCTCGTCCAGCAGACTTGGGATTTCCGTGAATACAACCATCCCTTCGATGGCATCACGCTTACCGAGTTCGACGTCGAGACCATGCGCCTGCTCCCTGAGACCGAACGCACGATTTGGCGTGGCACCGATGTCAAACTCGTCGAAGGCCCGCACCTGTACAAAATCAACGGCATGTACTACCTGTTCTGCGCCGAGGGCGGCACTGTCTGGACGCATCAGGAGGTCGTCGCGCGTTCCTCGACGCTCGATGCGATGTCGTTCGAGGGGAGCCCGTACAACCCGTTCATCAGCAACTTCGACACCCCGCGCAGCTATCTGCAGAAGCAGGGGCATGGCGCACTCGTGGATACGCCATCCGGCGAATGGTACTACGCGTCGCTGTGTGCCCGGCCCTGGCACCATGAGAACGAATCGGTGACCGATCCGCGTGGATGGTGCACCCTGGGCCGTGAGACGTCCATTCAGAAAGTCGAATGGACCGATGACGGCTGGCCTGTTGTCGTCGGCGGTCATGGCGGACAACGCGTCGTCGAGGCGCCGCAAGACGCCATCGAGACCGAGGCACCGGCCGATCACAGCCAGCATGACGATTTCGAGGCGTCGCAGCTCGCCTTGGATTGGAACACGCTGCGTGTGCCCTTCGACGAATCGATGGGTTCCGTCGGAGGCGGCACGCTGACCTTGCGTGGGCAGGGATCGCTGTGCAACCTCTTCGACCTGTCCCTCGTTGCCCGCCGTTGGCAGGCGTTCGATTTCGACGCGTCTGTCGGTGTGCGCTTCGACCCCACCAACTACCGGCAGATGGCCGGCCTGACGAACTACTACAACGACCTGTGCTGGTCGTGGGCTTTCGTCACTTGGGATGAGAAGCGGCAGTGCCGTGTGATCGAAGTCGCCCAGAACGATTTCAACTCCTACACCTCGTTCCTGCGGGACCGGGCGGTGCCGGTTCCCGATGATGTGGAGACTGTATGGCTGCGCACGCGTGTGCGTACGCAGACCTATGGTTACGACTATTCGTTCGACAGTGAGCAGTGGCATGACCTCGGTGTCGAGCTGGACGCGAAGATCCTGTCGGACGACTATGTGAACCAACGGTATGGCGGGTTCTTCACCGGTGCGTTCGTCGGTCTTGCGGCAGTGGATCTGTCGGGGTATGACGCAACGGCTGAGTTCGTGGACTTCGATTACCGCGAATTGAGTGAATGACCATGGATGCACGCTGGGCGGGCCGTCTCCGGGATGGCCCGCCCAGCGTGCATCTCCATATCTGCGGTGCAAATGACATGATCGCATGGAAGGCAAGGGACGCATATGACATTGACAATGCCAAAGCTGTTGGATGATGGATGTGTGCTGCAATCCGGCAGACCCGTGAACATCTGGGGATGGTGTACACCGGGGGAGCGTGTCTCCGTACGTATCGGCGAATGTACAGGGGAAACCATAAGCGCCGCGGATGGCGGCTGGCAGGTGCGGTTGGACGCGTTGGATCCTGGCGGCCCGTATGCCTTCGAAGTGATTGGCGATGGCACGACGGTACGGCGCTCATGCTATGCGGGTGAGGTGTTCCTGTGTTCGGGGCAATCCAATATGGAGCTTTCCATGCAATGGGTGCATTCGTACTATCCCAGCGAGTTCCAGCGGCAGGATGACCCCTTGCTGCGCCAGTTCAAGGTCGTGGACCGATACGATTTCTCCGGGCCGGTGCGTGACCATGAGGAGGCCTCATGGCTGGGGTGTGCACCTGAGACGCTGGGTCAATTCTCCGCAGTCGCGTATTTCTTTGGGCGAATGGTGCGCCAGTGGTTGCAGGTCCCCGTCGGACTGCTCAATGTATCGTTGGGCGGTTCCCCCATCGAAGCATGGATGGACGCCGCTTCACTCGATGATTGTCCTGAAGCGTTGGAGGAGCTGGATCCCTATCTGGGTGATGGCGTGGCCGAGGCGCGGAGCGAAGAGAGTCTGTCCGCGGTCGCTGGATGGATGGAGGAGCTGCAAGCGCGGCGGATTCCTGCCGACAAGCTGCATTGGCGCCATGTCGACCTACCGGCACGTTTTGAGGATTGCGGGTTGCCGGGATTCCAGGGAATGCTCGAATTGCGGCGGACAGTGGTGCTGCCGCCCTATTGCGAGGGTGCTGAAGGCACGCTGCGGTTAGGGGCATGGGCTGACATCGATGAGACCTACATCAATGGAATCAACATAGGGGGCCGCCCCAACCAATATGAGCCCCGTGACTACCGGATTCCTGCCGGTATGCTGCGCGCGGGGGCCAACGAGATTGTTGTGCGCCTTGTCTGCAACGCGGGATCCGGCCGGGTGACCGAAGGTAAGGCGATGACCTTGCAGGTCGGCGATGAGGTCCATGATGTGAGCGGCATCTGGAGGCTTGCCGTCGTGGCGAGCATGGACAGGCCATGTCCGAGTGAGGATTTCGTGCGTTGGCGCCCCACCGGGTTGTATAACGCCATGCTCGCGCCTTGCTTCCGGTTCCCGGTACGCGCCGCGCTGTGGTACCAAGGGGAATCAAACACCGGGACCAGGGCGGCGCAATACGGCAAACTGCTCGCCACGATGATCGATTTGTGGCGGGAGCGTTGGCATGATCCGCATATGCCCTTCCTCATCGTGCAATTGCCCGGCATCAGCATCGATTGCATCGAGGACGGCGGTTGGCCGCTCGTACGCGCCGAGCAGTGGGCCGTCGGGAAACAAGTGCCCGACGTGAAGACGGTCGTGACGCTGGATGCCGGTGAACCCAACGACTTGCATCCGCATGACAAGAAGCTCGTCGCGTCACGTCTGTTCGACGCGGCATGTGCGCTGCTCTATGGAAGCGACAATGTGCAGCCGATGGTGGAGAGGATCGAGGAACGCGATGGGATGCTGTGTGTCTCCTATGCCACTGTTGCCCGCCAAGGGGCCAATCCGGTCCCTTGCACGCCGTTGACGCTCGATGGCGGCGATCCGGGCGAATTCGAGTTTGTCTGGCGCGATGCCATGTGCGCGGTGCCTGCACCTGCGACGGTTGAGGGGGCGGAAGTGTGCATTCCGCTGCCTGAGCGGCGTCCCGACATACTGCGGTATGCATGGCGGAACAACCCGTCACGTGGTCTGCTTGTGGATGGCCGGGGCACTCCGATGCCTCCATTTGCCTATGATTTGAAGCGTGGTGCCATGATCGAGCCATCGGTGCGCGCTGGCGGAGACATCGATGCCGGGACGGGACGTGCGTGATGCGCAGGCAAGTCACATGCGAGCAGGGAACATTGGAGGGATTGGCGGTGGGCGATCCCTCCATCACAGCTTTTCGTGGAGTGCCGTTCGCCGCTCCACCAGTGGGGCCGCTGCGTTGGCGACCACCCCAGCCGCCGGCGCCTTGGCAAGGTGTACGGTGTGCGTTCGACGATGCCCCGGCCTGCCTGCAACCCATTCCGGGAGCGTCAAACCCGTTCTATGACAAGGAATGGGGCATGGATCCCGCCATCCCGCTCGATGAGGATTGCCTGTATCTGAACATCTGGACGCCGGCATTGCGGGGGAGCGGCGCCGATGCGCGCCTCACCGGCGAACCCCTGCCGGTCATGATGTGGATCCATGGAGGCGCCTACCAGTGCGGGTGCGCGATGGAGAAGGAGTTCGACGGCACCGCGCTCGCGCGTCAGGGCGTTGTGGTTGTGTCGGTGGCGTATCGGCTGAACGTGTTCGGATTTTTCTCACACCGCTGGCTGCAGGAGGAAGCGGAGGAAGGCGCCCCGTATGCGAATTTCGGATGGTTGGACCAACAGGCCGCCCTTCGGTGGGTGCGCCGCAACATCACCGTTTTCGGTGGCGACCCCACGCGCATATGCGTCTTCGGGCAGTCCGCGGGTGCGGCTTCGGTATTGGCGCAATGCTGCGCGCCGGGTAATGCCGGACTGTTCTCCCGGGCGATCATGCAATCAGGTGCGGGCCTTGGCTACTTCAATGCAACACTGTGCTCACTGGAATCCGCACAGTCGACGGGCGCAAGGTTGATGCGGCGTCTGGGGGTGGAGAACCTCGATGAGGCACGGGCTGTCGATGCGCAGACCCTGTTCGAGGGAGCATCTAGGCTTGAGGCGCCTGAAGGTGTGGATGATGCTGCATGGCCGATGATGGTCAATTGGGTGCCATGTGTCGATGGCGTATTCATGCCACGGCAGGAGCGCGATTTGATACTTGACGGCCAAACCAAGAACATCGATTTGGTGGTGGGCGATACGCAAGACGAATTCATGGTGTCCGACGGGCAAGGCCATCAGGTGCGGGCTGGCCGCGAAGGCAACCGCCGGCTAATCGCAGCATGGCAGCATGGTGGCGGTCGCGCACCGTATTATTACCATTTCGATGTGCCGATGCCCGGCGATGACGCGGGCTCCTTCCATTCTTCCGACCTCTGGTTCGTGTTCGGGACCTTGGGTTCATGCTGGCGACCCATGCGTGGATGCCACGTTGAGCTCTCCCAATGCATGTCACGGTATTGGACGCGTTTTGCGGCGATGGGCGATCCCAGTGGACCGGGTCTTGTACACTGGGACCGCACCGACATGCATGGCGACCGCTTCCTGCATCTGGGTTTCCCTGTGGAAATGCGCAGTGGGCATCGCGGCGCATGACTACACCTTGGGTCAAGCGCCCATATCCGAGGCATCGTGATAACGGAAGCGCATGAAATCGGCATGTCCTCCAACATGCTGGGTCGCTTGGGTGAACAGTGCGAACCGGCATCCTGTGAAATGATCCAGTTTGAACCACAGGCGGTGGGGATGTCCGATCGGTATCCACCCGGCGTCTGTCCGCACAAGGAAGCGCGCGGTATCGCGCATGTCGGTGTAGTCAATCTCCAAACGGAACGTGACCTGCGGTGACGGCAATGGCAGGGACTCCACTTCAACCGGGATCTCGTCGTAATGGCGCTCGGCGGTGTTGTCCGGGTGCAGCGCATTGCGTTCCGCCATGATCGCATGCCAAGATCCCTGCCTGCGTGTTATGGCGGCGTATGCGTAGCAGCCTTGGAATGCGCAGAGCCCGGCGATGTCGCCTTCCATGAGTCCGCTGGCGTCGATGGTCACTTCCGCGGCGCACCGTGGGCCGGTCGTGCGTTGCGTAAGCGTATTGGTCGCCCGCAGCATGGTGGCCGATACGCGGCTTGTGGTGATGCGGAATGCGCCGGGGCGCGCGGTCACCGACCATGTCTCGTCATGTGGTGTGTGGTTGAACTGCCAATAGGGGGCCAGATGGATGGTTCCCCTGCTATCGGGCGTGTAGCGGAAATCGTCATTGCCGTTGAGCGGCGCATAATGATGGTGCGGTTCGGCGGAAGGCGCGCTTTCGACGTATGCCGGAACTCGCCCGTTCACGCCCAATACGGGCATGCCGTCCGTATCGAAATGCATCGGCATGAGCACGGGTGTCCTGCCCAATGCCCCGCGGTCCTGGAACATGAACGCGTACCATTGGCCATCGGGCGTGTCCACCATGCCACCTTGCGCCACACCTTGATCATGGTATCCCAAGTCATCATCCAGAATGCAGCGGCCCCGGAACTCACCGTCAAGCGAATCCGCGATGAAACAATCCTCAGTTTTGCGGTGGCCACGGGCGAAATGACAGGTGAACAGGTAATACCGCCCATCATGCCGTTGCAGATGGGATCCCTCGTATCCCAGATCCTGATTCGGCAAATCCTGCACGAGCACACGGTCGAGTCCACCGGCCTTCGGTCCGGACAGATCCACCTCCATCTCGGTCAGCCGCAGTGCGGTGTTGCCGTGAACGATGAACACACGCCCATCGTCAAAGAGCAGCGAAGGATCGTGGTAGAAGCCCTGGACGATATGATGACGCCATGGACCGCGGGCGTCCTCAGCGGTGAACAGATGGGTCGTATGGGTGTCATTCGCGGAGAACAACACATGGAATCTGCCGTTGTGCCATCGCAGGGACGGCGCCCACATTCCCTGCCCATACAGGTCCTGATCGTCGTCCAGCATATAGGCGCCCGTGTGCCCAAGTGTGTGGTAGACATGGCCATACGGTTCCCAATGTGTCAGGTCGAACGACCTCAATATGTCGCATCCGGGCATGAAATGCATCGTGGTGCTCGCCATGTAATAGGTATGGCCGACCCTGATGATGTCGGGATCGGGAAAATCCGAATTGAGTATTGGATTCTGGACAACGCTCATAGAGGCCTCCGGGGGTAGGAATCGACAATAGGGGATGCCGAGTGGTGGGCACAATATGAGGATGGTGCCCACCACCCGGCTTGGACACGGCAAGAATCAGCCGCGGGCCTGCACGTAGGCCTCGTAGACCTGTGGGGTGGGTGTGCCGGTCTGCACCGCGTCGATCGAGATCGGCCAGTCAGGGGCGTCGTCCACGCCGCTGAGCACCCATGCCGCCTGACGTGCGGCGCCGATCGCCACGTATTCGTCGGTTGCCGGGCACGAGACATCCATGCCCAGGATGCATGGCGCAAGCGTGCGGATGGCCAGCGATTTGGCTCCGCCGCCGATGAGCAGGATCCGGTCGATTTGTGCGCCGAGCGAGCGGATGAGCTCCATGCAGTCGCGCTGCGAGCACAGCAGGCCTTCCACAAAGGCGCGCGCCACATTGCGGCGCTCGGTGTTGCGCAGCGTCATGCCACTCAGCGTGGCCGTGGCGTCGGGGCGGTTCGGCGTGCGTTCGCCGTCGAAATACGGCACGAGGGTTATGCCGCCGGCGCCGGGGTGCGAGTCGAGGGCGAGTTTGGTCAGCTCGTCGTAATCCACGTCGAGCATCGCGCGCGCCGCGTCCAGGATGCGCGAGGCGTTGATCGTGCATGCGAGGGGCAGGAAATGCCCAGTGCAGTCGGCGAATCCGGAGACCGAGCCGCTCAGGTCGTAGACGGGCTGCTCACTGATCGCGGCTGCCACGCCCGATGTGCCGAGCGAAACGGACACGTCGCCCACGGCCATGCCCAAGCCGAGCGAGGCCATGGCGTTGTCGCCGCCGCCGGGCGCGATGATGCATCCGCCGGGCACTTGCGCGCCGGCGATGGATGGGTCCGCGTTGACCGGCGCCACTTGGTTCGGCCCAAGCACGCGGGGCAGCACGATGCGTTCGGCATGTTCGGTGGCGGCGGCGCCCGGTGTGGTGGCGTCGTCGGGCTGCAGGCCCAGCGCGAGCAGGTCGCGCCGGTAGGTGTTGGAAGCGGCGTCGAAGTACAGTGTGCCCGAGGCGTCAGAACGGTCGGTGAACAGGGCGTCGAGATGCGCGTTTTCGCCCAGCTGCACTGGGCCGAAGCCGGCGATGCGCCAGCTCAGCCAGTCGTGCGGCAGGCAGACGGCGGCGATGCGTGCCGCGTTCGCCGGTTCGTGCTGCGCCACCCACTTGATTTTGGTGAGTGTGTACGAGGCGACGGGGGAGGAGCCCACGGCCTTCACCCAACGTTCGATGCCGCGCTGGTGCGGGTCCTCCGGTTCGCCGTCGGCCGCCGGCGCGGCGCCGAGCTCATCGATGAGCGCTTCGGCCTGCGGCGCCGAGCTCGTGTCGTTCCACAGCATCGCGTCGCGGATCACCCGGCCCTGTTCGTCGAGCGCCACCATGCCGTGCTGTTGGCCGCCCACGGCGATCGCGGACACATCGTCCAGGCCGCCGGCCTGCGAGGCGGCTTCCTGGAACGCGCGCCACCAGTGCTCGGGGTTGACGGTGGATCCGTCGGGGTGTTTCGCCTGTCCGAAACGCACCAGTTCGCCGGTCGCGGCGTCGGTGACGCGCACCTTGCAGGATTGGGTCGAAGTGTCGACTCCGGCCACAAGAACTCTGCTCATGAGATGACTCCTTTGTTCGTCCGTCCGCCGTGTGCGGGGCACTGCGGCGTGCGTGCGCAGCGTGCGGACAGCCTATATAGTTAGATGAATAAACTATAATGGGTAGTGTAGCATACGATGTGTTGGCGGGGCAACGCCACGCGGGTCGGAGAGTGGCTGCACTGTCGGACCGGAACAAACAAGGAGTGTCTTATGACGGTTCTCAAGCGCATCAACCAGGATGACCTACGCAACCACAACCTATCCGTGGTGCTCAATACGATGCTCCGTTCCACAAGCGCCTTCAGCCGTGCCGACCTTGCCAAGGAGACTGGCCTCACGAAAGCCACGATGTCGCTACTCGTCTCCATGCTCCTCTCGCACCACATCGTCAAGGAGGGCGCGCCGCTTGTCCAGTCGGTGTACGGTCGCCCCAGCACGCCGCTAAGCATCGCGGGCGGCAGTGTGTGCGGCATCGGCATCCAGATCAATACCGATGGCTATGGCTATGTGGTGCTTGACCTCGATGGCAGTGTCGTGGCCGAACGCTGGATTGCGCGTGACCTGCACGACGCCGACGCCGATGCGCTGTTCGACGAGCTTGACACCATGCTCATCGAACAGGAGAAGACACTGCGCGCGCAGAACTATATGATCGCCGGCGTCGGCCTTGCGTTGCCCGGTCTAGTGACCGAGGACGGCCATCTGCTCATGGCGCGCAACCTGGGGTGGGAAGACCTCGACCTGAGCCGTTTCGACCTGATCCGCCGGTTCGACGTGGTGGTGGCGAACGAATCGAACATGGCTGCCGTGGCGCAGCTGCCGGGGTATGCCACGCAGCGCACCGACGAGGGGATCGTGGGGCCGAACGGATCGTTCCTGTATGTGTCGACCGACATCGGCATCGGCGGCGCCATTGTGCGCGGGGGACGCGTGGTCACCGGCGACCATGGCTTCGCCGGCGAGATCGGCCATCTTTCGGTGCAGATGGACGGGCCCGTCTGCCGTTGTGGCCGCCGCGGCTGCGTCGAAGCCTACGCCGGCCGCCGGTCCATGGTAGAGGCCGCCGGCGTGGCCGAAGGCAATGCCGCTGTCTCGCAGGAGGCGCTCGACGAATTCGGCAGGCGCGTGCAGGAAGGCGATCCGGTCGCCACGGCGGTGTTCGCCGACGCCGGGCATGCCATGACGTCGATGCTCACGTCGGTCATCAATCTGGCCGATCTCGACACCGTGATCATCGGTGGCAGTTGGTCGCGTGTGCCCGCGGATGTGCTGGCGCGCATGGCGGCGCGCATCCAGGAGCGCATCCTCGCGCGCGGCACGCTCAATGTGCGCCTGCTGCGCGCTTCGGGCATCTCGCGCCCGGCGCTGTTCGGCGCCGCGCAGACCGGATTGCGCAATTTCATCGACGACCCGCTGCGCTACCTCGGATGAGCGCGCACGCACTCCATCTCAATATGCAGTTCGCATAGTGGCCGTCTCGCGGTGCGGTGCTACGCTGTCTTACGGCGTCCCCGCCCGAGCTGCGCAGGTCAAGGGACGTCGGCAGATTGCCAAAGTCATGCTGTGCGCAGTGCCGTGAGGAAGAGGGACTTCCATGGTCGACCATACCCAACAACCAACCCCTGTCCGTTCCCGCGTCCGCCTGCGCTGGACGCCCGCCGACATCGCCGTGGCCGCCGCGCTCGGCGTGGCCGCCGGCATCATCTTCTGGGGATTCAATTTCGCATACAGTTCGATTTCGCCGGTCCTGGGAGGCCTGCTGCCGGGATTCGCGAGTATCCTGCACGGCGTCTGGTATTTCTCTGGCACGCTCGCCGTGCTCATCCTGCGCAAGCCCGGATCCGCGATCTTCGTCAATCTGGTGGGCTGCGCGGCCGAGATGGTGCTTGGCAACAGCTTCTCGTTCGGGTTCATCTTCCTGTCGGCGGCGCTGCAGGGCCTGTTCGCCGAATTGCCGTTCGCCGTCACGCGCTACCGCGTGTTTAATCTGCCGATGGCCATGCTTTCGGGCCTGTGTACGGGCATCGAATACGGCGTGTACCTGATGCTGTTCCGTTACCAAGGTGTAGCATGGTTCAGTCCGCGCGGCATCATCCATATGATCAGCGAAGTGGTGGGCGGTGTGTTGATCGCCGGCGTGTTCTCGTGGTTCCTGTATATCGCCATCGCCAAGACGGGCGTGCTCGACCGCTTCGCCTCGGGGCGCGCGGTTCGTTTCGCCGACCGACAGAAGGCCGTGCAACCGCTCGACTGAGCTGCGTTCCGTTCCATATTGTGCATGCATGACGCCCGCCCCTGAGGTGGGCGTCATGCGTACGCGCGTATCACTACGCAAGATGGATTGTGCACGGAAAGTACGCCCACGGCATACACTGGAGTTGATCGTGCCCATGTCCCAGTGTCTGGGCGCGCGCCTGAGAATGAGCGGAGAAGAAGTAAGGAAGGCTCATGCTTGACGATCGCACAATCCTGTACGCATCGCCCGAACCGGGTACGCAGACCGAGCTGATCAATCCCAATGAAATCGCGACCATGGCAAAGAAGCCGGCCCCACGCAAACCTGACCACGAGGACGACCATCCGATGTATGTGCGCATGGTCCTCGGGTCGCTCGCTGTGCTCGCGGTCTTCGCGCTGATCGTGGTCGGCATCATGGTCGCCAACCAGCGCCGCGAACAGCAGGTCGCGCTCTACCGCACGCAATGCGAACAGGCGATGAGCGGACTCGAAAACAAGCGCACCGCCTACACCCAGCTGCGTGAAGGCGACGGCGCGCAGGCAGGCACCATTTCCGACATCCAGGTGGAAGACACCGCCACCATCAGTGCGCTCGACGAACAGCTCAGCGCCACGATGCCCGAGCGGATCACCTGCGATGTGGCCAGCGCCGCGCAATACAACGACCGCATGCGGCTCATCGACGAGCACAGCGAATGGTTTGAGGCGCACACCGCATCGCTGCAGTCCGCGGTGGATGGCGTCACCGCGTCGAAGCAGAGCAAAGACCTGGCGGACCGCCGTGAGACATTCAGCGCGACGCTGCGCGAAGTGCAGACGACGCTCGACCTGACGCGCGGCAACGTGGCCGACAATGCGACGTGGGACGATCTGTCGAAGCTGCTCGCCTCGGCGCAGCAGGCGCATGACGCGGGGGACATGGAGCGCATGGAGGCGCTTGAACGCGAACTGAGCGCCGCCGTCGAACGCGTGAACGCCTCGCGCGACCAGAAAATCGCCGACGACGAACGGAAGGCCGCCGAACAGCAGCGCCGCGCCGCTGAGGAAAAGGCGAAGCAGGAGCAGCAACGCGCCGAACAGGACAAGCAGAAGCAGCAGGGCCAACAGAAGAAGGACTGAGCCGCCGCGCCGTATATCGCGCCTCGCCGGTTCGCAACGGTTCGGGAATACCACGGCCGCCGAGCTGTTGGGTAGTAATGGCGAGGCTGTCAAGCATGCCCAACAAGGCGTGTGAGGAGGCTTCGACCTGCGACCCCCGTCCAACGGGGTCGTACAATGGCATGTATCCGGTTCACGCCTGCCATTGGGGCATGGCGACCCGGGTCCCCCGTATCTTTAGGAGACAAATTATGCAGCAGGGTATCCATCCTGATTATCACGCCGTGCAGGTCACTTGCTCGTGCGGCAACACCTTCGTCACCAAGTCGACCGCCAAGGGCGATCACATGACTGTTGATGTGTGCTCGAAGTGCCATCCGTTCTACACCGGCAAGCAGAAGATTCTCGACACCGGTGGCCGCGTGGCTCGCTTCGAGAAGCGCTACGGCAAGAAGAGCAACTGATTCTTCCGTGTGGTATGAACAACGCCAGCCTCAGGGCTGGCGTTGTTCATATGTGCTGGCATATGCCATATCTCATGCCCCATGCCCTATGCGGTCGAGCTGCCAATTGTCGCAACAATCTTGCAGCGCGCGGGATTTCGGTCGGTTGGCGTCTGCTCGCGACCGAAATCCCGCACACGCCACGTAATTTGAGACAGTTACGGGCTGCAACTGTCCGAAAACACGGAACGCCACCGTTTTTTCGGACGGACAGGGCCGGTTGTCGGTCGTGCTGCTAGACTTATGCCGTTGGTCGCATCGGTCGCGGGACCTCCGCACGGCGCGGCACAGCGTGGGGCCTTAGCTCAGTCGGTTAGAGCATCGGACTCATAATCCGCCGGTCCAGGGTTCAAGCCCCTGAGGCCCCACTTTCCTTTCGCCACCGGTGCAAACGGTGCAAACCGCACAGACTACCCACTTGGATAGGATGAAGCAGTTTGGTTATGAACGCACCGCGCACACGCATGACGAATGCGGGCATAAGGCCGATTCGCACGGCGCACAGAGAAAAGGCACACAAGACCATATGGCAGACGAACAATTCCCCGCCGCACTCACCGCGCTTGAGGAGTACCGCAACATCGAACAGCAGATGGCACGGCCCGAGGCCGCGTCGAACCCAGACACCATGCGCAAACTCGGGCGCCGCCACGCACAGCTCGCCGGCATCGTGACCGCCTACCGGCAGTACCGCGCGCTGGCGGACGACTTGGAGGCCGCACGAGAGATGGCCACGGACGACGCCGACTTCGCCGCCGAGGCGAAACGCCTGGAAGACGAGCTGCCCGCCGCGCAGGAACGCCTGCGCACGGCGTTGATCCCGCGCGACCCGGACGATGCGCGCGACGTGATCATGGAGATCAAGGCCGGCACCGGCGGCGAAGAGGCCGCGCTGTTCGCCGGCGACCTGCTGCGCATGTACACGCGCTACGCCGAAAAGCGCGGGTGGAGCGTGACTGTGCAAAGCGAGAACGCGACCGAGCTCGGCGGCGTCAAAGACGTACAGCTCGCGATCCGCGCCAAAGGCACGCCCGCACCGGAAGACGGCGTGTGGGCGTCGCTCAAATATGAAGGCGGCGTGCACCGCGTGCAGCGCATCCCCGTGACCGAATCGCAGGGGCGCATCCAGACGTCCGCGGCGGGCGTGCTCGTGTTCCCGGAAGCGGACGAGGACGACGACGAGATCGAGATCGATCCCAAGGACCTCAAGGTCGACATCTTCATGAGCTCCGGCCCGGGCGGCCAGTCCGTGAACACCACATATTCCGCCGTGCGCATGACGCACATCCCCACCGGCATCGTGGTGAGCATGCAGGATGAGAAGTCACAGATCCAGAACCGCGCGGCCGCGCTGCGCGTGCTCAAGAGCCGCCTGCTCGCCATGAAGCACGAGCAGGAGGCCGCCGAAGCTGCCGACATGCGCCACTCGCAGGTGCGCTCGCTGGACCGTTCCGAGCGCATCCGCACCTACAACTTCCCCGAGAACCGCATTGTGGACCACCGCACCAACTACAAGGCCTACAATCTCGACGCCGTGCTCGACGGTGACCTGCAGGCGGTCATCGACAGCGATGTGCAGGCAGACGAACAGCAGCGTCTGGCGCAACAGAGCGACCAGTGACACACCGCGCGCACGCCTGTGCCAACCACCTGTGAGGAGACGGACCACGATGAACGAACAGACGCGCCCCACTGAGGGTACCAGCGCATCTGCAGCGCAATCGACCGCGGCCGCCCCGCGTGTGGCGATGCTACTCGACGCCGCCGCAGCGCGTCTCGCGAAGGCGGGCGTCGACACCGCGCGCCACGACGCGAAGCTATTGCTCGCGGAGGCGACCGGAAGCACGCCGTCCGACGTGGACAAGGCCGCGCTGATGGACGACACGGTCGACCAGTTCGCGTCCGCCGCGGAGGACGGCGAGCATGGCAACCGCCCCGCGCCGCTCGCCGAATTCGAATCCATGCTCGCCCGGCGCGAGGCACGCGAACCGTTGCAGCACATCGTGGGCCATGCACCGTTCCGCTATCTTGAGCTGGAAGTGGGCCCCGGCGTATTCGTGCCGCGCCCTGAAACCGAGCTCGTGGTGCAGGAGGCGATCGACTGGATCACCGCACACGGCCTGTACTCGCCGCGCGTCGTCGACCTGTGCGCGGGCAGCGGTGCGATCGGACTGGCGATTGCCACCGAGGTCCCCGGCGCGCAGGTGTGGGCCGTTGAGCTCGACATGCAGGCCGCGCAGTGGACGCGCCGCAACATGCACAAGGTGGGCGAGCGCTTCCCCGACCTGGTGGCGAACTACCGCCTTGAAGTGGCCGACGCGACGTGCCCGGTCACGCTCGCCACACTCGACGGCACCGCCGACGTGGTGATCAGCAATCCGCCGTACATTCCGCTCACGAACGTGCCGCAACAGCCCGAAGTGCGCGACTTCGAACCCGACACCGCGCTCTATGGCGGCTCGGCCGACGGCATGATGATCCCCGAGCGCATCATCGTGCGCGCCGCCGCGCTTGTGCGCAAGGGCGGCCTGTTCGTCATGGAGCACGACATCACGCAGGGCGACCGCACCGTCGCGTTCGCGCGCGCGAACGGATTCACAGAGGCGCGCACGCACGCCGACTTGACCGGCCGTCCGCGCTATCTGGTGGCCACCCGGTAGCGCGCGGCGGCTGGCGCGTTGGCCGATTGCCGTACTAGGTTGGAATGAGACGCGCGTGTGCACGGTGTGATGAAGGAGGCAGTATGAGCCAGATATGCAAAGCGGATGAGGAGTCGTTCGCACAGGCGAAGCAGATCATGGCGCGCGGCGGACTCGTGGTGATGCCCACCGACACCGTGTACGGCATTGTGTGCGACCCGTGCAACCCGGAGGCGATCGCGCGCATCTACGAAGCGAAGGGCCGCCCGCAATACAAGGCGCTGCAGGTGATCATGGCCTCGGTCGACGACCTGGGCGCGCTCGGGCTCGAATTGCCCGCGCCGCTCAACCGGCTCGCCGCGCAATTCCTGCCCGGCGCGTTCTCGCCGATCGCCGTGGCACGCGAGGACAGTCCGCTCGCCACCGTGCGCGTGGCGGCGAACGGAGCACGCACGCAGGGCATCCGCGTGCCGAACAGCGCCACCGCGCTCGCCATGCTCCGTGTGACCGGACCGGTCGCCGCGTCGAGCGCGAACCGGTCGGGCGAGCAGAGCGCGCATTGCGTGCAGGAGGCGGTGGAGTCGCTTGGAGACGCCATCGACTTGTACATCGACGGCGGCGCGACGGCCGGGCATGTGGCAAGCACCGTTGTGGCGGCCGACCCGCACGGGCGTGACGGCATCGAGATCCTGCGCGAAGGCGTGATCCCGGCCGCGGTGATCCGCCGTGCGATCCACCTCAACGGCGGTGGTTTGGGCGCATGAGGGTCTATCTATTCATCGCGTTGGTGGCGGCGTGCGCGACCTACCTGTTCACGCCGATCGTGCGCCACCTGGCGATCCGTTTGGGCGCGGTGGGGGAGGTGCGCAAACGCGACGTGCATACCATACCGACCCCGCGCATGGGCGGCTTGGCCATGCTGTGCGGGTTCCTCACGGCCATGCTGTTCGCCTCCCGGCTGTACTTCCTGCAAGGCGTGTTCCGGCAGAACCACCAGGCGTGGATCGTGATGGCGGGGGCCATACTGATCTGCCTATTGGGCATCGCCGACGACGTGTGGGATCTGGATTGGATGCTCAAACTCGCCGGACAGCTGCTCATCGCCGTGTTCGTGGCGTGGGGCGGCCTGCAGATCATCGCGCTGCCGATCGGCTCGCTCGTCACGGCGTCGCCGACGATCTCGATCGCCATCACAGCGCTGCTGATCGTCGTGTCGATCAACGCCGTCAATTTCGTGGACGGGCTTGACGGCCTCGCCGCCGGCATCGTGGCCATCGGCGGCATCGCGTTCGGCATCTACTCGTACATCCTCGCCCGCACGTCGCCGTCGTACGCGTCGATGGCCACGCTGCTCGACATCGCCATGGTGGGCATCTGCGTGGGCTTCCTGCTGCACAACTGGCACCCGGCGAAGCTGTTCATGGGCGACTCGGGGTCGATGCTGCTCGGCTACCTGATCACATGCGCGTCGATCGTCATGACCGGCCGCCTCGACCCGGCCACGGTGAGCACGTCGATTTACCTGCCGGCGTTCATGCCGATCCTGCTGCCGATCCTGGTGCTGTTCCTGCCGGTGCTCGACATGATGATGGCGATTGTGCGGCGCCTGCGCAAGGGGCAGTCGCCGATGCACCCGGACCGCATGCACCTGCATCACCGCATGCTGCGCATCGGGCACAGTGTGCGCGGGGCCGTGCTGATCCTGTGGGGGTGGGCGGCGCTGATCGCGTTCGGGTCGATCATGCTGCTGTTCTTCACGCCGTGGCATGTGTTCATCGTGTTCGCCGTGGCTGCGGTGGTCCTCGCCATCGCCACGATGTCGCCTTACCTCAACCGGCTCATGCACGGCACGGTGGAGGAGATTCCACATGATGATCAGGGGGAGCCGGACGCTGGTGGGCGCCGGCGCAACGGGCGCGCCAAGCATATCCGTAACGCATAGCGGACAGCGGGTGGCGTTCGTCGCCGCGAATTCATATAGTTACTCTATGGCTACAAATCCTGATATGAATGCAGAATCCCCGTACGCTCCCCTCCCTCCGATTTTCGCCCAGCTTGGCCTCGCCTATGACGATGTGCTGCTGCTGCCGAACGAGACGGATGTGATCCCCTCCGAAGTGGACACTTCCACACATCTGACCCGCAACATCACGATGAAGGTGCCGGCGATCTCAGCCGCCATGGACACCGTGACCGAAGCCGAAATGGCCATCGCCATGGCCCGCAACGGCGGCATCGGCGTGCTGCACCGCAACCTGTCGATCGACGACCAGGCGGCGCAGGTCGACGTGGTGAAGCGTTCGGAGTCCGGCATGATCACCGACCCGCTCACCGTGAACCCAGACGTGACCCTCGCCGACCTTGACAAGCTGTGCGGCAAGTTCCACATCTCCGGCCTGCCGGTCGTGGACCGCGACAACAAGCTCGTGGGCATCATCACCAACCGCGACATGCGCTTCATCCCTTCCGATGACTATGACCACCTGCGTGTGCGTGACGTGATGACGAAGGAGAACCTCATCACCGGACCCGCCGACATCTCGAAGGCGGACGCGCACGACCTGCTCGCCAAGTTCAAGATCGAAAAGCTGCCGCTTGTCGATTCCGAAGGCCACCTGACCGGCCTGATCACGGTGAAGGACTTCGTGAAGACCGAGCAGTACCCGGACGCCACGAAGGACGAGCAGGGCCGTCTGCGCGTGGCCGCCGGCATCGGCTACCTCGGCGACGCCTGGCAGCGCGCCTCGGCGCTGATGGAAGCCGGCGTGGACGTGCTCGTGGTCGACACCGCCAACGGTGAGGCGAAGATCGCGCTCGACATGATCCGCCGCATCAAGAGCGACTCCGCGTTCAATGGCGTCGACATCATCGGCGGTAACATCGCCACGCGCCAAGGCGCGCAGGCGATGATCGACGCCGGCGTGGACGCCGTCAAGGTGGGTGTGGGCCCCGGCTCGATCTGCACCACGCGCGTTGTGGCGGGCGTCGGCGTGCCGCAGCTGACGGCGGTCTATGAGGCCGCACGCGCTTGCCGCGCGGCCGGCGTGCCGTGCATCGCGGACGGTGGCATCCACTATTCCGGCGACATCGCCAAGGCCCTCGTGGCGGGCGCGAGCTCGGTCATGCTCGGCGGCGTGCTCGCCGGCTGTGAGGAGGCCCCGGGCGAAAAAGTGCTGCTGCACGGCAAGCAGTACAAGCTGTACCGTGGCATGGGCTCGATGGGCGCCATGGCCCCGCGCGGCAAGAAGTCGTATTCGAAGGACCGTTACTTCCAGTCCGACGTGACGAGCACCGACAAGATCGTGCCCGAAGGCGTGGAAGGCGAAGTGCCGTACCGCGGGCCGCTCAACGCCGTGCTCTACCAGATGATCGGCGGCCTGCACCAGTCGATGTTCTACATCGGCGCGCACAACATCCCCGAGATGAGCGAAAAGGGCCGCTTCATCCGCATCACCGACGCGGGTCTGCGTGAATCCCATCCGCACGACATTGTGATGACGGCCGAGGCGCCGAACTACTCGGGCCGCTGACGGCACAGAGGGACCAATGGATAGGGGTCGCGCACATGCATGCTATGCAAGTGCGCGACCCCTATCCATATGCCATGTCCGGCATGCACATATAACAACAATGCAGAGAAGGGAACAACAATGATGCAGAAGCATGTGGTTGGGAACAAGGCCGTTGCGGCCTTGCTGGCGGTGAGCTTCGCCGTCTCCATGGCGGCGTGCGGCGGCAACGGCACGCAAGGCCAGCCGTCTGGCGCAGGCTCGGCGAGCACGGCGGGGGAGTCCCGCGTGTCCAAGGCCACGGCGGCGTTCTTCGATTCGAAGACGGAGATCCCGGCGGAACAGGCGTTCGGCACGAAGAGCGTGTGGTTCGACAAGGGCAGTGGTGTCGATATCGACGATGAATCCACCGTCGATTACATCTATGTCTTCGACGGCAAGGGCAGCGTCACGGCGTACCAGACGGGGTATTACCCGTCCACGGACAATGGCGCGGTCACCACCACCTACGGCGACCTCCTTGGCCTTTCCGAGGATGAGCTCATCCAGCTCGCCAAGGATCGTGACAAGGACTGTTTTGACAACGCGCGCGAAAACTACCTGTCCACGAGCGCGAAGTTCTTCGCGGACAAGGCCGAACAGGACACTTCCAAAGCCGAGGAGATCACCAAGAAGGGCGAGGAGTTCCAGAAGACCCTCAGCAAGACGGAGTACGAGGAACCGGCGGCCAAGCCGTTCTACCTGAAGGCCAACAGCTCCGAGGAGATGTTGAGCTTCCAGATCCGCCGCTTCAACGAGCAGTATGCGGACTATTACCTGGAAGACAGTAGTAATGCCGGCACATTTGAAACCGTGAACAAAGACCTCGAGCTCAAGCCGATCGACGCCGTGCAGCTCGATGGCATGCGCCTGCAGGGCTACAGCCGCATCGTCACATCAGTAGGGCCGAACAACAAGGGATTCACCGGCATGGAGCAGTGATGCTTTCCGGCACTTGGACGCCGTTTGTTGAGTTTAGGATTGCCATCTGCTACTGTGGTCGCCAACGTATTCGTTCACTATGAGAGAACGTCACTGACAACGGAGAATACGCGAAAAGTCTAATAAAACCGCGTAATTGCACCGGTTTGCAACAGTAGAGGCAGTGAAGGAACTGTTCATGGACATCAAATCCAACCAACAACATGGTGCCCGCGGTGCCATCGTTCGCATCGCCGCGGTCGTCGTCGCGGTCGCGATGCTCGTCGCGACCGCCATGTTCGGCGTCGGCCGTGCGCAGGCCGCCGAGCTGGCGGCCAGCGCCGATCCCACGACGTTCACGCAGTGGACCGAAGGCGTCGGCAACCCGGTCGACCCGCGTTCCACCGGCCGCGTCTGGACCGACAAGTCGATCACGACCGGCGACGTGACGCTCGACGCCGGTGACGGCAAGCAGGTCGTCATCGCCAAGGACCAGGCCAGCGACTTCCTCGTCGGCCTGTCCGCCATGTCCAGCGCCCAGCAGATCACCGGCATGAGCAGCGGCAACAAGCCGCTCGATGTGACGCTCGTGCTCGACGTCTCCGGCTCGATGTCCTCCTCGATGGGATGGGGATACCGCCCGGCATATGGCGACGACCTCGATTACACGGCTTACGTCAAGACCGATGACGGTAGCTACAAAGCCGTGTCGTACGATTACACGCTGAGTGTCGACGGCAATGTCGCCTACAAGGACGGCGATACGGTCATCTATGCCAAGACGAGTGCCGAGGATGCGAACCCGGATCATGTGCAGCTGTACAACTCCTACCGCATCACGCGTCTCGCCGCGCTCAAGACGGCGGTGAACGGCTTCCTCGGTCAGCTGGCTGCACGCAACGCGCAGATCGCCGACCCGGCCGCGAAGAACCGCGCCGGCATCGTCACCTTCGAGAGCAAGGCGGAGCTCAAATCACGCTTCACCGATGACACGGCGGCCCTCGAAGGCATCGTCAACGGCCTGACCGACCTTGGCGGCACCAACTCCGCGAAAGGACTCAAGCTCGCCCACCAGCTGATTGACGAGGACAAACGCGCGAACGCCGATTCCGTCGTCATCTTCTTCACCGACGGCGATCCATGGGATGGCGACGAGGCCATCAAGGAAGCAAAATCGCTCAAGGACTCCGGTACATTGATCTATGCGGTGGGCACGTTCCAGACCGATGACGTCAACGATCTGACCCCGTACTCCAACCGCTACATGCAGGCCGTATCGAGCAACTACCCGAACGCGGCGGGCGCCACGCTCAGCGAACTCGGAGAGCGCGCGCCGGACTCCGACTACTACATGAACGCCGCGGACGCCGACCAGCTCGCGGGCATCTTCAACGACATCTGGACCGCCATCTCCAGCAAGCCGAGCTCGCCGATCGCCACCACGACCGAGTCGGGTATGGAGCGCGGCGCCGTCACCTTCACCGACGAACTCGGCGAATACATGACGGTCAAGGACTTCACCAGCGTTGTGTTCGCAGGCGAGCAGTTCACGAAGAAGACCGCCGAGACGAGCGAAGACGGCAAGACCACGGCCTACACGTTCGAAGGCGAAGTCGCCGGCAACCCGATCTACGGTACTGCGAACCTCGCCGACCTGGTCGTCACCGTCACGCACGGCGAGCAGACCGACACGGTGAGCGTGCAGGTGCCCGAGCAGCTGCTCCCACTGCGCCTGTACTCGGCGACGGTCGACCAGAACGGCGCCGTGTCCACCACGATCAACGACACATTCCCGATCCGCGTGTTCTACTCCGTGGCGCTCAAGGATGGCGTCGAGGAGGCGCTGGCGAACCCGGACGAGGCGCTCGCCGCGTACATCGCCGCGAACGGCGAGACGTTCACCTCGAACAAGTACGAAGCCAATGCGGAGCTCGGCTCCACGACCGCCGCGTTCACTCCGGCCAAGTCGAACGACTTCTACTACTTCGTCAACGACACGCCGCTGTACAACACGGAGAACACCAACGACCCGGCCAAGTCGGTCGACGCAAACGGCACCTACCACTACATGCGCACGTATTATGCGGACAACGCGAAGCACGAGCAGTGGATCGCCGTCAGCGGCGCCGACGCGAACGGCAAGACGCAGACCGGTGCGAACGGCAACGTCTACGTGCCTGCCGGCACCGTGCGCATGGGCCTCGCGAACTACACCGTCGCGAAGAAGTCCAATGTGACGAACACGGCCACGGCCGCGATCGCCCCGCGTTGGGACGGCACCGCCGTCAACGTGGCGCTCGGCAACAACGGCCGCCTCGCCTTCGCCGAGGAACCGGCCGTGCCGACCCCGGAACCGAGCGAACCGGCCGCGAGCGCGCAGCCTGATGCGCCGGCCACGGACACGGCACCGCAGGCTCCGGCGTCCGAATCGCCGGCGAACACCGGCTCAAACGTCGCACTGATCGTGTGCATCGCCGCGGCGCTGCTGTGCGCGGGCCTCGGCACGCTCAAGCTCGCACGCCGTGGTTCGACCGGCCGCCACGCCGGCTGAACGCGCCAAAACAGCCGAACATGCCCTGCGGGGCCGCAACCGGACAGCCGGGTGCGGCCCCGCGCGCGTATAGTGGGCAATTGTTTTGCGGTCAGGATAGAACGTGGCGCACTGCGGTAGCGTGAGGTAGTCTCGAATGTTCACAAACGCGGGGCATGCGCGGCATGAACGCACCGCATGCAACCAGTAAGGAAAAGAGGAACCACATGGTGGACGCACACGACGATGAAGTGTATTCGGCGAAGAACTCCCGGCTCATCTGGATCGACTGCGAGATGACCGGGCTCGACATCTTCCACGACGAGCTGTGCGAGATCTCCGTGGTGCCGACCGATTTCGAACTCAACGTGCTCGACGAGGGCATCGACTTCGTGATCAAACCGTCCGACGCGGCCGTGGCGCATATGAACGACTTCGTGCGCGCCATGCACACCCGGTCCGGACTCATCGACGAATGGGCCGACGGCCTTGACGTGGCCGAAGCCGAGCGCCGCGTCATCGAGTACGTGAAGCAGTTCACCCCGGAAGGCGTCAAGCCGCTGCTCGCCGGCAACTCCGTGGGCTCCGACAAGAAGTTCCTCGACCGGTACATGCCCGGCCTCATGGAACACCTGCACTACCGCGTGATCGACGTGAGCACGATCAAGGAGCTCGCCCGCCGCTGGTACCCGGCCGTCTACCGCAACCGCCCCGCCAAGAACGGCGGACACCGTGCACTCGCCGACATCATCGAATCGCTCGATGAACTGCGCTACTACCGCGCCGCGGTCATGGCGCCCGAACCGGGGCCCGGTGATGTGGAGGCGAAGGAGATCGCCAAAGCGGTGGAACAGTCAAGCATTCTGAACAAGTGACCGAAAGCTGGCATGGTATGACCAATGAACTGAAGGATTGGACCTCAATCGAAACGCCGCAGGACATTCGCCTTGTGGTGGCGGATATGGACGGCACACTGCTCGACGCGGACAGCGAGCTGCCAGTGGGCTTCTGGCCGCTGCTCGACCGCCTCGAACAGCTCGGCATCGCATTCGTGCCCGCGAGCGGCCGCCAATACCAGACGTTGCAGCAGATGTTCGCGCGTGCGGGCCGGCCGATGTCGGTCATCGCCGAAAACGGCAACGTGGTGGCGGTCGATGGCCAGGTCGTGGAGACGCACGGTGTGAACCACGAGATCGCCGACGAGACGATCAGCATGGTCGACGCCACGAGCGAAGACCTGGGACTGGTGGTGTGCGGACTCGACAGCGCGTACATCCAGCGCACCGACGCGCCGTTCGTGGCCGAGGCGAGCAAATACTACAAGGCGCTCACCGAGGTCAAGGACCTGCGCGAAGTGCTGCGGTACCCCGACGAGAAGATCCTCAAACTCGCCATCTTCGACTTCGGCGACGCCGAAGCCATGGCGCGCAACGAGCTCGGATTCGTGAGCGACCCTTACGAATACGTGGTGTCGGGCGCCCATTGGGTCGACATCATGGACAAGCATGTGGACAAGGGCGAAGGCGTCAAGGCCATCCAGCGCGCCCTTGGCGTGACCCGCGCGCAGACGGCCGCGTTCGGTGATTACCTCAACGACATCGGCATGCTCAACGAAGCGGAGTTCTCGTTCGCCATGGCCAATGCGCACGAAGGCGTCAAAAAGGCGGCGCATTACCTCGCGCCGGCGAACACCGAAGAAGGTGTGATCCGCGTCGTGGACCGGTTGGTCGGCTAGCATGCGGCAGTCCGAAGCGCTGGGCATCATGGAGGCCGGTGCCAACGTGTTCCTCACCGGTGCGCCGGGCGCGGGCAAAACCTATACGCTCAACGAGTTCATCCACCATGCGCGCACACACGGCACGTCGGTCGCCGTCACGGCGAGCACCGGCATCGCCGCCACACATATCAACGGGCAGACGATCCACGCATGGAGCGGAGCGGGCGTGGCGACCGCGCTCACCGACCAGCTCATCAAACTCATCCGCAGCCGCCGGCGCACCAAACTCAACGCGGCGGACGTGCTCGTGATCGACGAGGTCTCGATGATGCATGCGTGGCTGTTCGACATGGTCGACCAGATCTGCCGCATCGTGCGGCGCGACAGCCGGCCGTTCGGCGGCCTGCAGGTGGTGTGTTCGGGCGATTTCTTCCAACTGCCACCGGTCAGCGTCTCATCGCGCAACCACGACGTGATCACCCCGAGCCCCGAATATCTGGCCTCGCGTGAGCGCTATGCGCGCGCGGGCCGCAATCCGGAGGGGTTCATCACCGAATCATTCGCATGGGGCGAGCTCGACCCGGTGATCTGCTATCTCGACGAACAGCACCGCCAGGACGACGGCCAGCTGCTGCGCGTCCTCACCGACATCCGCCAAGGCTGCGTAAGCCAACAGGACCGCGACGTGCTCGTCACACGCCTCGGCGCACAACCGCCGCAAGGCAAGCAGGCCGTGCACCTCTTTCCCAGCAACCAGCAGGCGGACCGCCTCAACAGCGACCGCCTGCAGCGCATCGACGCCGAGGAACACAGTTTCGAGGCGCAGACAGCCGGGCCGGCGAACCTCGTGGAGCGGCTCGAACGCAACATGCTCGCGCCGAAGCACCTCGTGCTCAAAGCCGGCGCCGAAGTGATGGCCGTGCGCAACGACCCCGACCACCAGTACGTCAACGGGTCGCTCGGCACCGTGCGCGGATTCGCCAACGAAAACAAGGGCGGCTGGCCCATCGTCGAATTCGAGAACGGCAACATCGTCACGATGAACCCGGCCTCGTGGCAGATGATGGACGGAGAGACCGTGCTCGCCGAAGTCGCGCAGGTGCCGCTGCGGTGCGCGTGGGCCATCACAATCCACAAATCGCAAGGCATGACGCTCGATTCGGCGGTCATGGACCTCAAGCGCACATTCGCACCCGGCATGGGCTACGTGGCGCTTTCGCGCGTGGAACGACTCGACGGCCTGTATCTGACCGGTGTGAACGAACGCATGTTCCTCATGAGCGACGACGCGATCCGGCTCGACGGCGACCTGCGCGCCAAGTCGGCCGCAGCGGTGCGGCAGCTGGAACGCGACGGCGCCGAATCGTTCGTGCAGCAGCAGCGCGCGCTCGAAGAAGACGAGTTCGTGCAGGACGAACTGTTCTAGCGCGGATTGTGCACGGCGCTGGAACGCGCGGCTACGCTCTGCGGAGTGCGGCCGCGCGCGCCAGTGCGGCGTCACTACAATGGGGTGCTGTACACCAGCGCGGGTATGCGCCCGCGCGCGTCAATGCCAGAAGAGGAGACACCATGAAGCACAGGAACGCATACATTATCTCGGGGATCGGCGCGCTTGTGCTGTTCGTAGCGTTCGTCATGTACAACTCGGCGCCAGTGCCGCTGTGGAACTGGATCAAACTCTCCGACCTGCTCACCATTGCGGGCGGACTCATGTTCATCGTGCCGTTCTACCAGCTTTCGGTACGTGTCAAGACGCGCGAACACGCGCCGAACCCGTGGGTGTGGCAGGCGCTGCCGATCGTGGGCATGGCGCTCATGATCATCGGCCTGCTCATTCCCAACGACTTCGTCTCGTTCGGCGCCGTGGCGCTGTGCGACGTGCTGTACTTCCTGGGCTGCGTGGGCATGCTCATGATCTTCGTCTACCCGCTGCACACCGTGAACGACGAGATGCTCGAGGAAGATGTGGAAAGCCGTACCGGCAACGGCAGGTGAGCCGCCCGCAGATGTCTGGGAATGCGCATAATTTGAGGGGTATGACTACTGCACTTCGAATGTCCACGTTGTTCCTGCGTACCCTGCGCGAAGACCCCGCAGACGCAGACGTCGATTCCGCAAAACTGCTCCAGCGCGCCGGCTACATCCGCAAGGCCGCGCCCGGCATCTGGACATGGCTGCCGCTCGGCCTGTCCGTGCTCAACAAGATCGAAGAAATCATCCGCGAGGAGATCAATGGCATCGGCGCGCAGGAAGTGCATTTCCCGGCGCTGCTGCCGCGCGAGCCGTACGAGGCGACCCACCGCTGGGAGGAATACGGCGACAACATCTTCCGCTTAAAGGACCGCCATGAGTCCGACTATCTGCTGGCGCCCACGCACGAAGAGATGTTCACACTGCTCGTGAAGGACATGTATTCGTCGTACAAGGACCTGCCCGTCACGCTGTACCAGATCCAGACGAAGTACCGCGACGAGTTCCGCCCGCGCGCCGGCCTGATCCGCGGCCGCGAGTTCATCATGAAGGACGCCTATTCGTTCACCGTAGACGAAGAGGGCATGCGCCAGGCGTACATGGACGAGCGCGGCGCGTATGAGCGCATCTTCCAACGCCTCGACCTGAAGTATGTGCCGGTGTTCGCCATGAGCGGCCCGATGGGCGGCTCGGCGTCCGAGGAGTTCCTCGCCCCGATGCCGATCGGCGAAGACACGTTCGCACTTGCGCCGAGCGGCAAGGCGTGGAATGTGGAGGCGCTGCACACACCCGAAGTGGAGCCGGTCGACGCCTCCGCCACGCCCGCCGCCACGAAGCGCGCCACGCCGAACGCACGCACGATCGACGAGATGGTGGCGTTCGCGAACGCCGAATACCCGCGTGAGGACGGCCGTGACTGGGCCGCCACGGACATCCTGAAGAACGTCGTGGTGGCGGTGAAGCACGCCGAAGACGACGAGCATGACGAACCGTGGCGTGAACTTGTGGTCGTGGGCATTCCGGGCGACCGCACAATCGACATGAAGCGGCTCGAGGCGCAGTTCGCGCCGGCCGAGCTCGAGGAGGCGACCGAAGAGGACTTCAAGGCGCACCCCGAACTCGTGCAGGGCTACATCGGGCCGATGGCGTTCGGCCCGCAGAACGACGGCGACGACGCGCTGCGCTACCTGATCGACGCGCATGTGGCCCGTGGGTCGGCATGGTTCACCGGCGCCGACGAAGTGGACGTGGACTACTACGACCTGGTGTATGGCCGTGACTTCGAGGCCGACGGCGTGGTGGAGGCCGTCGAGGTGCGTGACGGCGACATGAGCCCGGACGGCTCGGGCCCGCTCAGCTTCGAGCGCGGCGTGGAAATCGGCCAGGTGTTCCAGCTCGGCCTCAAGTACTCCGAGGCACTCGGCCTCAAGGTGCTCGACCAGAACGGCAAGACGGTGCCGGTATGGATGGGGTGCTACGGCATCGGCGTGAGCCGTGTGCTCGCATGCATCGCCGAGACGCACCACGACGACCGTGGCCTGGCATGGCCGGCGAACATCGCACCCGCCCAGGTGCACATCGTGGCCACCGGCAAGGACGCACAGGCGTTCGAAGCCGCCGAAACACTCGTGGCCGAACTCGAGGGCCGCGGCATCGAAGTCATCTTCGACGACCGCAAGAAGGTCTCGCCGGGCGTCAAGTTCAAGGACGCCGAGCTCATCGGCGTGCCGATCATCGCCGTCGCTGGCCGCGACACCGTCAACAACGGCACGATCGAAGTGCGTGACCGCAACGGCGAGAACAACCAGGCGGTGCCGGCGGAAGCCGCCGCGCAGGTGATCGCCGACCGCCTTGAGGCCATGCTCAAGTAACGCCGGGCTACCCTAGGGCATTCAGCCAACAGAGTGTGGGCGGGATGTGGATGGAGCTGACTCCATCCACACCCCGCCTTTGTCATGGGGCGTCCGACCACAGGGGCTCGTTTGATTTGCCCTGGGCCCGGGCGCTGGGCGACAGTGGATGCAGGCACCATGCACGGACGCATGGTTCTGCACGAAAGGATCCATCATGGCACTGCAACAGGCTCTCGTCACCATCACCGGCAATGTGGGCAACGACCCCACGCTCTATGGCAAAGACTCCGCCAAACCGGCGTGCGTCTTCAGAATGGGGTGCACGCGCCGATATCTCGACAAAACCGGCACATGGCAACAGCTGCCCACCACATGGATCGCCGTCAAAGCGTTCCGTTCGCTCGCGCTCAACATCATGGGCTCCATCCGCAAAGGCAATCCGGTCATCGTCTGTGGTGTGCTCGGCACCGAGGAATGGGCGGGCGAGGACGGCGAGATGCATTCGCGGCTCGTCCTCGAAGCGAGCAATGTGGGGCACGACCTCAATTACGTCACCACGATCTGCCGCAGGATGGTGAAGGAGTCCACGGGTGAGGGCAACGACGAACGCGCGCAGACACCTACGGCGCAGACCACGCCGCCGACGCCCTCAGATACAGAAGCGGCCGCACCGGTCGAATTGGTCGCTGCGGCCGCCATGCCACCAAGCCAGGGTGGGGGCACCCCGGAAACCGCACCGCCTGCGCAATCCACGGCAGGAGGTGCGTCGGCCCACCAACGGGAGGAATTCACCGATGAGAAGCCGTCGTTCTAAGGGCGTTCAGGCTGGATTACCAGATGTGTACGCGCTCTTCGGGCTTGAGCCACATGCGGTCTTCGGGCGTCACGCCGAAGGCCTTGTAGAACAGGTCCACATTGCGCGCGATGCCGTTGGTGCGGTTCTCGGCCGGGGAGTGCGGGTCGATCTGCAGGTACTGTTCGGCCAGTTCGTCGCGGTTCTTGGTGCGCCAGATGGCCGCATAGCCCAGGAAGAAGCGCTGCAGACCGGTGAAACCGTCGAGCACCGGGGCCTCGTCGAGCGCGGCCTCGATGCCGGCGGGCGATCCGTCGATCGGGCGTCCGGCCGCTTCGTCCAACGCGAAGGCGTAGGCCTTGAGCGCGATGTTGACGCCGCTCAGATCGCCGATGTTCTCACCGATCGTCAGCGCGCCGTTCACATGCGGAGCTTGCTCGGGGGAGTCCGAGTACTTTTCCTGCAGCTGCACCGGCACGAACTGGTCGTACTGTTCGATGAGCGTCTTCGTGAGCTCCTGGAACCGCTGCTTGTCTTCGGCGGTCCACCAGTCCTCGAGCTTGCCTTCGCCGTTGAACTGCGCGCCTTGGTCGTCGAAGCCATGGCCGATCTCGTGGCCGATCACCGAGCCGATGCCGCCGTAGTTGACGGCGTCCTCAGCCTCGGGGTTGAAGAACGGCGGCTGCAGGATCGCTGCGGGGAACACGATGATGTTGAGCGTCGGCTCGTAATACGCGTTCACTGTTTGCGGGTTCATGAGCCACTCGTCCTTGTCCACCGGCTTGCCGCACTTGGCCATCTGGTAGCCGAATTCGTACACGGCGGCGGCGCGCATGTTCTCGACGAGACCGGAGTCGGCGTGCACGTCGAGCGCCGTGTAGTCGCGCCAGTGGTTCGTGTAGCCGATCTTCGCCTCGAAGTGGTCGAGCTTGTCGAGTGCCTTGCGCTTCGTCTCGTCGCCGAGCCAGTCGCTGTTGAGGATCGAGACGTGGTAGGCCTCGATCAGATTGTGCACGAGCTCTTCCATGCGCGTCTTCGACGATTCGGGGAAGTGCTTGCGCACGTAGATGCGGCCCACATCCTCACCGCAGATGCCGTTGACGAGCGAGACGCCGCGCTTCCAACGCACGCGCTGCTCCTTGGTGCCCGAAAGCGTCTTGCCGTAGAACTCGAAATTCGCGGAATCGAAGTCGCGGCTCAGCATGCTCGCGCGGCCCACGATCGTGTGCACACGCGCCCACAGCTTCAGGTCGTCGAGCTGGGCGTCGCGCCAGAACTCGTTGAGACCGGTGAAGAACGAGGGCTCCATCACATTCACATGCGCGAGCGCGCCGAGCACATCCACCGCATAGGTGCCGGCCGTGGCGGACGCGTCGTAGGCGTGCTGCACGGCCTGCGCCCACGCCTCGATGACAAAGTCGGCGAGCATCGCCTTGAGCTCGGCGAATTCGGTGGGGTTGTTCGTCTTCTGCGAGTCGCGCGTAGACACGTTGTCCCAGTGGTGCGCGGCGATCGCCGTTTCCACGTCGAGCAGCCGCTGGGCCTGCTCGCGCGCCTCGTCGTCGGCGTGCGCGTAGCCGGCATTGGTGAGCTGGCGCGCCACCATGCGCACATAGGCGTCACGGATCGGCGCGTAATGGTCTTCGCGGTAATACGCCTCGTCGGGCAGACCGAGTCCGCCCTGGCTCATGTGCATGATGTTCACGTCGGGGTTGTTGAAGTCGCCGAAGACGTCGAACCCGAACAGGTCGGGGCCACCATACGGGCTCATCGCGCCGAGCACCTCGGTCAGCTCCTCTTTTGATTTGGCGGCGTCGATTGCGTTCAGATCGTCTCGGATCGGCTCCACGCCGGCCTTCTCCACAGCATCGGTATCGAGGAACGAGACATACAGCGCCTTCGATTTGGCGGCTTCGTCGCCGCTGGATTCGAGGATGTCGCGGATTTGCTGCTCGGCGTTTTCGGCGAGGCGGTCGAACGAGCCGAAGCGCGAACGGTCGTCGGGCAGGATGTAGGTGTCGATCCACGGGCCGTTCACGTAGCGGAACAGATCGTCCGCCGGCCTGATCACCGAAGAGAAAGAAGAGGGGTCAATGCCCGAAGAGAGCGGGGCATGCGCAGTGGTTGTGCTAGTCATGGCTCCACACTATAGAGCTTTCCTGACATACCGCCGTTATGCCCAAGGCATGTGCGGTCATGGCAAAACCGGCTCCGCAAGGGCGGGAGGGCATAGCTCCGCGGAATTGTCAAAGAGGATACGCTGACCGTAAAAAATGCGGGAAAGGGGCAGTCTGTCCCAAAAATAAGCGAGACTGGAAGAAGGTTCGACTGGTCGCTGAAACATGCGGACAGCCGGGAATCCTCACCACGCGTGCATCCCAGTTGCGGCTGGCGTTGTGCGCACAACAGAAAAGGAAGGAAGGGAACATATCATGTCCGCTCCATACCAAGACCCAAACAACAGCTTGTGGGACAGCCCGTTCAAGCTTGTCCAGGAGGCGCTGCCCACCGGCGCCAAGAACGCCGTGCGCATCGCCTACGCCATCATCGGCATCGCGGCGGTCGCGCTGGGCATCTGCCTGCTGGTGTGGCCGGGCGCCACACTCAAGGTGGCCTGCATTGTGCTCGGCATCTACTTCCTGGTCTCCGGCATCGTGCGTATCGTGAGCTCGATCGTTGAGGTCGGCCTGCCGGGTGGCTGGCGTGTGCTTGGCATCCTCATTGGCATCATCCTTGTGGTGGGCGGCGTCGTCGTGCTCAAGAACGTCACCATCTCCACGGCCATGCTCGCGGTCATGTTCACCCTCATCGTGGGCATCGGCTGGATCATGGAAGGTGTGATGTCGCTCGTGGAATCCTGGCAGGTCCAGGGCTCCGGCTGGGCAATCGCCTATGGCATCATCTCGATCCTCGCCGGCTTTGTGCTGCTGTGCATGCCGATCGCATCCACGGTATGGCTCATCATCTTCGGTGGCTGCGCCATGATCGTCATGGGCGTCTTCGCGATCATCCGCGCGTTCACGTTCGGGCGTGTGTCGAAGAACGCCGCCAACTGATTGACGCGCAGACGCGTTCCGTGTTGCAAAGGCCCGCTGGCTCAATCGCCGGCGGGCCTTTGCAATACGCGCGTCACGCGCCCGGTTGTAAGGCGCGGGGGATAGGCTGAAGGCGGTTGTGCACATAGGCATACACAAGTCATAAGTACAAAGGTGGCACATTTCATGATTGAACTGAAGACCAACACCGAGATCGAGGAGATGAAGCCGGCGGGCCGGTTCGTGGGCGGCATTCTGCGCGACCTGCAGGAGTTCACCAAGGTGGGCACCAACCTGCTGGAGATCGACGAATTCGTGCATCAGCGCATCGTGGACCGTCCGGGCGCGGAATCCTGCTACGTAGACTATGCGCCGGACTTCGGCACCGGCCCCTTCGCCCACTACATCTGCACGTCGGTGAACGACGCCGTGCTGCACGGCGTGCCGTACGACTACAACCTCAAAGACGGCGATCTGGTGAGCCTTGACCTGGCGATCAACGTGGACGGCTGGGTTGCCGACTCCGCTGTGAGCTTTGTCGTCGGCAAAGACAAGGACCCGGAGGACCTGCGCCTCATCAAGTGCACCGAAGAGGCTTTGGCCGCTGGCATCGCAGCCGCACAGCCGGGCAACCGCCTTGGTGACATCTCGCATGCCATCGGCGACGTGGCGCGCGCCTACGGCTACCCGATCAACCTCGAATTCGGCGGCCACGGCGTGGGCCGCATCATGCACGGCGACCCGCATGTGCCGAACGACGGCCGCGCGCACCATGGCTACAAGCTGCGTCCGGGCCTCGTGATCGCCATCGAACCGTGGTTCCTCAAGACGACCGACGAGATCTACCAGGACCCGAAGGACGGCTGGACCCTGCGCAGCGAGGACGGCTCCCGCGGCGCCCACAGCGAGCACACAATCGCGATTACCGAAGGGGGCCCGCAGATCCTCACCGTGCGTGACTGATTGCTGCATGCCCTTCCGGCCGAACCCAATGCCCGTGCCCTTGGTGCACGGGCATTGGCATAGGTGCGCCAAGGGCTGAAACACGCCGTTTTGAGACGCCGATGGCTTGTGTAAACATTCGTGCCATATAGTGGTCGAAATCTGCACAACGGATGCACGGGCACCCGTGCGCCTGAAGGAGGTCCTTGCATGTCCAATGCGCGTCTGCATATTGAATCCAACGAATTCAAACTGCCTGTGGTCGAAGCGACCGAAGGCCCCGACGGCATTGTCATGTCTTCGCTGCGCAACAACAACTGGGTCTCGCTCGACCCGGGGTTCCTCACCACCGCGCAATGCGAATCGAAGATCACCTACATCGACGGCGAACATTCGGTGCTGCGCTTCCGCGGCTACCCAATCGAGCAGCTGTGCGCGCAATCCGACTTCCTGGAGGTCGCGTGGCTGCTGCGCTACGGCGAACTGCCAAACCGCAGCGAATACGAGGAGTTCATCGACGAGATCAACCACCGCACCATGGTGGGTGAGGATTTCCGCACGTTCATGGGTTCGTTCCCGCGCAACGCGCACCCGATGAGCGTCATGGCCTCGGCCATCAACGCGCTCGCCACATTCCACCCGGAGACGTGCGATGTGAACGACCCGGACCAGCTCAAAGAGGCCGCCACAATCATCATGGCGAAGGCGCGCACCATCGTGAGCTACATCCTGCGCCGGCGCCGCGATGAGCCGATGCTCTACCCGGACTATTCGCGCGGCTACGTGGACGATTTCCTGCGCATGTGCTTCGCCGTGCCGTACGAGCCCTTCGACTCCGACCCGCTGTACGTGCATGCGCTCGGCCGCCTGCTCATCATCCACGCGGACCACGAGCAGAACTGCTCCACGTCCGTCGTGCGCATCGCCGGCTCCGCGCATGCGAACCTCTATTCGTCGGTCGCGGCCGGCATCAACGCGCTCTCCGGACCGTTGCACGGCGGCGCGAACGAGGCCGTGCTGCGCCAACTCAGCGCGATCCGCGACTCCGGGCTCAGTGTGCGCGCGTTCGTGGACCGCGCCAAAGACGCCGGCGAGCGCATCTCCGGCCTTGGCCACCGCGTCTACAAGTCGTATGATCCGCGCGCCGCGATCGCCAAGCAGTATCTGGGCAAAATCATGGAGCGCAAAGACATGTTCAAGCTCACGCCCGAAGACGAGGCGCAGTTCAACATCGCGCTCGAGCTGGAAGACATCGCGCTGCACGACGACTACTTCGTGTCCCGCCACCTGTACCCGAACGTCGACTTCTACACGGGTCTGATCTACCGTGCGATCGGCTTCGAACCGGAGATGTTCACTACACTGTTCGCGCTGGGGCGCATCCCCGGCTGGATCGCGCAGTATTGCGAGATGCTCACCGACCCGATGACCAAGATTGGCCGCCCGCGCCAGGTGTACACCGGCGAGGTGCTGCGCGACTACGTGCCGATGGATGAGCGCGAGGAGTGACATAGGGACGAGGATTGATGTGGGGGTATGTGTTGCGAATTGGCATTTTGGACAATGACCCATGTGCGCTTGAGCTGATCACCACCATCGTGAGGGAAGCTTGTGCGTCAGTACGGCTTCAGGTTGATGTCGCAGCCACGGTATTTCCCACTGCATTGTTGCGCATGTGTGCAGACCCTGATCTTCCCTTTGATGCTGTGCTGCTCGATATTTCATTGAACGGAACATCCGGAGTCGATTTGGCTGCGAGGCTGCGTTCTCGAGTACATGGAGCGCTTATCGTGGGAATGACCGCATATGAGACGAGCTTGTACAGGCACCATGTGGACGAAGGTATTTTTGACGCCCTTCTGGATAAAGCCACACTGCGGACTGAACTTCCTCGGCTATTGCCATCAATGGGAGCACCTGTACAGATTGGGAAATCCAAATCGCAGGATGTGGGATGCGACCTACGTTCCCGCCGTCTTTTACTGCTCACCAATAAGGAGCTGGAACTGCTCACGATGAGCGCTGACGGTTTGCCAACCCCTGTTATTGCGCGCAGATTGGGTATTCGTGAATCCACTGTTTTTTCATACCGGCGCAACATCAAACACAAATTGGCGCTTGATGACTGGTATGACGTGTTGGATGAGTTCCGTGGCCGGGGTTTTGACAATGGATGGACCAGCAGCGGTGGTGACGGGGGAACAGGGAATGAATGAAGCCGATGTTGTGCAACCTCATGAATTGACGCATACGGAATGCATGGTAGTCGTTGCAGTGGGTGTGCTTGTTGCCGGATATACGCTCTATATGACGAATTTCGGATATGGGGCAATGCTGTGTTCAGCAATCGCGGGAGTAATCGCATTATGCTGTGGCCTTATGATCCGGCTGCCATTTGTAGGTGCTCTTGTTACTCTCGCTGTTTTTGCGATTGGCTTCGTATTGCATATGCAGGTGCCTTTACCATCCGTGCTCATCGTGGTGGTTGCGGGTGTTTTGGCAGTCAAATCAAAGCCGTGGGTTGGTAGTGTGTGCATAGTAGCTGCATGTGTTATGGGACTGATGGATACGAACATGTATCTCTACGGTGTGGATAAGCCCAATCGCATTTCAATATGGCTTCTTTGCATGGTGATCTCAATCGGCGGAGGGATGGGCCTTTGGCTCCATGGACGGCAGCAACGGATTGGTGCTGCGGTGGCGGAGTCCAATCGTCGTCGGCGGATTGCGCGAACACTGCATGATCAGGTGGCGAATGACGTCAATGATGTGATCATGATGGTGGAATACCGTCTTATGCAGTCCGGCCCCGATCCGCAGCTTGAACGCATCCGCTCCACGTCTACTCACGCACTCGAGAGTATACGCCGTGTCATCGTGGAACTGGAAGACTGCGAGGTATCTGCCGATGCCAAACCACCATCGCGCAACAGGGACATTCACAACAGGGACATTCATAAGGAATCGGCATTATGTCGGAAGGCGCGTGAATATGACAATCGACTGCATGCTGCTGGATTCCATGGTGAGCTGTTGATTGAGGACGAGACGCAGGGCGGTGGGGGTAGCGAAGCAAATAGCGAGCTTATAGATGACCTCATGCATGAACTGTTTGGCAACATGATGAAGTATGCAGACAAGGAGAAGCCATATTTCATCCTTGTGTCTTCAACAGAATCGCAGATTGGCATAGGCGTGACCAATATGGTGCGTAATTGTGAGCTTGCACAATCAGGATTGGGCAGTGGCATGCGCGCGCTGAGGGAACGAATCCACAAAATCGGTGGCACCCTCGAAATGGGGTGGGATGGTCCCTACTGGAATGTACAGGCCAGTGTGCCAGTCATTTAATCCCTATGGGGAGAGAAATACTCCACATCGATGACCTGATGGCAGTGTGCGCTGAGGTCATCGTCATGTGTGGCAATGATGACGCACGCACCTTTTTGGGCCAAATCGAACAGTAGATCGGTAACAATGCGTTTGTTCTCTGCATCGAGTGATGCAGTTGGCTCATCTGCAAACACGAAATCCGCTTGTTTCCACAGTGCCCGCGCCACGCCGACACGTTGCTTTTCTCCTCCTGATAAGGTGTCCACCGGTTGTAAGTACATGTCCTGAAGATGAAGATAGTCGAGAATGGCGGAGAGTCGACGTGGGATATGCCGCCGTGCACGTTTGGCGGCACGCGTGTCGAGCACAATGTTCGACAGTACCGTTTCATTCGGTATTATGCCGTAATCTTGAAAGACAAAGGCTGCATGGTCGTGCCAGAACCGGCACCGTTCCCTATCTCCCCAATGTTCGGCAGGGGTACCGTTCACAGTGAGGGTGCCACTGGTGGGGGAAAGCAGCATCCCCAAAAGATTGAGCAGTGTCGTCTTCCCGCACCCGGAACGCCCGCGAAGTGCTGTCACAGTGCTCCCTGCACAACTCAGGTGAACGTTTTGTAAGATGTCGTGATCATGGATGGCATAGGAAAGTGCATCGGCTGTGAGTGTTGGCATAGCGGTGATCCTTTCAGTCTGGGCAGTAGGAGGGCAATGGATGTCAATGACGGTGTATGGCTTCCCTGAAGCTGCTGCGAGCAGCATGTATAGTGATGAGCGTATTGAAGGCAGCGCCGACTGCCGCAAAGAGAAGAAAGAATAGGGTTTCTGAGCGTGTGGGGTCCACTATAGACCAATTGGGCAGCACGAAGGAGGCAAGGGCTGTTACGGCAATCAGTAGCAGTCCGCAGACAATGGTGCGTTTGCAGGTGAGGGCTGTGAATGTGTAGCCGGAAACATGCCGTACGAATAGTGCTCTCTGACGCTCAAGGCTCCAGGTTCGTGCCGCGAATGCAGCCACCAGAAGCGCCGCGATGATGGCTACAGTCATGGCGATTGCACATGTGGCAATCGTCTGACGAAGCCACAATGTGCGCGCGTAGACGGAATCAGCAATTGTGCTGGTGGAAGTGATGAGCGAATTGACACCATGGCGGCCGAATGCCTGATGAAGCACATCGGCATTTGCAAATACCAGATTTGCGGTAGACATAGCTGGAATCAGGAACCCTTCCAGATTCAAGGACGTGGAGATGTCATTTACTACAATGATCAAGGGATTTGTTGTGTGTGTGATTGTGCCGGTTTGTGCCCCATAGGAGAGTGAAGGAAAAGCCCGGGACGAATTCCAGCGGAATAGATGCTGCTCCATGGGGGAAGCGCCAGAAGTGAGCCAAAGATCGTTGTATGCATGAATCCCCTCAGAGAGCGATGATGGAATGTCACGGGAGTCGATGGATCGCAGCTCACTGCCATGCACATTGAACATCGAGAGAAATGCTGGATTACAGATAATCACATCGTCATACGGCGAAGTTGCTGCATGTACTTGCTCGATAGTTGGCTGTTCACCTTGTGATGGGGTGAAGAAGACACCAACGGGCATTGAGAGCGCCATGGCCTCATCGTCATCAAGCTCCTTGAACGAGGCGTGGATGCGAGATGCATTCTCTTCGGTGAAAGCGTCAGTTGTGGATGCGCTCACATCTGCCGACACAACTCGGGAAAGCGGTTTCCATGCCTCAAGATTAGCTATTGTGAGATCATACTGGGCAATGGCTCCCATCCCGATTGCAAAAGAAATCATAGCTAGTGCCACCGTTGAGGCGCACAAAATGCCATTGCCGCAGTGCATCTTGGCATAGGGAAGTGAGCGGGAGGCGATGTCTTTGATGTGTGGACGCATGATGAATACACACGTGATACAAGCAATTGCATAGGCGATGGTCATGAGGAGAGCGGACTGCAGGAACATCGGAATAAGCAAATTGATTCCATTCCAATGGTGAATGAAACCCAAAGCAACTATCATGAATATGCATGTCCCTGCAATAACGGGGAGAGCGGGGACAATGTTCATGAGCATATCGGCGCTTTGTGCCCGATAGGGTGTTATACCACCCATAACACGAATCATACGTGCGCGATATTGACGACATGCTTGCTCCCAAGAGAGCGCGATAAGCAGCATTGCAAGGGACAATAGCGCGTATGCGGCCCCAGAATTGGATTGCATCGAAGCAAAGGAGAGGGTGTCGGGGCGCCGTGACAGTTCCCCGACGCTCCCCCCTTCACTGACAAGCCATGAAGAGAACGCAGTCGCAGCTGGCATGTTGGAAAATGCATACGAGCCGTTGAGAGAGGCTGTTTCCAAAGCGGCATCGGAAAGCCAGATGCCATGACGTTTGGAGGAGAACCATGGGACAGGCGTACCCACCTCGGGTGTGGAATTTCCCCATGCAATGAGGTCCACAGTCTGCTGGTCGCTGCCGGTATGGGTGAGGATGATCCTCGCATCGGTATCGTGTGCCAGAGTGGCAAGCATCTTGATCGCATCATGCTTGGAAAGGCTGCTACCCGTGAAATCAGCCCACGTTTGTACCTGTGCGCCGGCGGGGAATATCGTTTCCTCATCTGCGATCTGCGTGGCACACATCCAGCCAATGCATGCGGTAATCGCCGCCAGTATTAGCAGAATCACACGCTTTTGCCGTACCATGGTCCCTCTCCTTACGCCTCCATGCTCTCCCTAGCGACTGCTGCCTCAGACGACGCGATAGTAGTAGTTCGCGGTCGAATAGAACCCATTCAATGTCGCGTAGGACCAGTAGCCAGCGCGTGTATTTGGTGAGACAGACTTCTTATTGCCGGAAGTTACCGTTGATGCATGGACTTTCGATGGATGAAAGTAGTTCGACCATGCTTTGATTAGGTTTCGTCCATATTGCCATGTGCCGCCTTCGGCAGGGAATCCCTCAGCTAATGGCTGGACCTGAGACCTGCTGCCTTCCGTGGCATGTTGCACTGATGAGTCAGATGTTACAGTATCGGCAAAAGCGGTAGCCGGAGACAAGACGATTGCAGCTACCAAAGCTGCTGTACATACTGCCGTGGTTCCTTTTTTCATCTTATTCACCTTCCATGTGAGGTAATTGATAATGCAATACCCACAGTAGGAAGAGAAATAAATCGACAGTGTTGTCATGCAGAAATCTGCATGATTATGGGAGATGAGAAGTAATGTGAGACGTATCGCGTTTATGCGTCAATGCGGATGATGGGTAGTGTTATTCCATCTCCATATATGTATTGCGTATCAGTTATTTGTGGTACGGCTCGTGCGCGTTGATCTTGAATCCGCGGTAGACCTGCTCGAGCAGAATCACGCGCATGAGCTGGTGGGGGAACGTCATCTTCGAAAAGCTCAGCAGCATGTCGGCGCGGGTGAGTACGCGCGGGTCGAGGCCAAGTGAGCCGCCGATCACGAACTGCACATGGCTCACGCCATGCAGGCCCCACTGTGCGATGTGCGCCGCGAGCTGTTCGCTTGTCAGTTGCTTGCCGTCGATGGCCAACGCGACCACGGTGGCGTTGTCGCGCAGGTGCTTGAGGATGCGGTCGCCCTCTTTCGCCTTGATCTGTTCATTCACCGCGTCCGAGGCGTGTTCCGGCGTCTTTTCGTCGGCCACCTCAATGATGCTGATTTTGGCGAAGCGGGTCAGCCGTTTGCTGTATTCGGCGATGGCGTCTTTGAGATACCGTTCCTTGATCTTGCCCACGCAGACGATGTCGATGTTCATAGGGGAGCCTCCCACGGGAAAGGCACGCTGCTAAGCGAGATGGATTTTACGAAATGGCGGAATTCCAACCTTCTCTCAAACCTATCTCGCTTAGCAGCGTGCCCCATCCTCAGTTCTTGTGCAACGCGTCGTTGAGTTCGATGCCGCTCTTGCGCGGGCGGGCCTGGATCGCGCCCGTGAGCGAATTGCGGATGAACAGGATGTTGTTCTTGCCGCTCAGGTCGGCGCCCTTGACCACGTCAAGGTCCACGCCGGCCGCGGCCTTCTCCCGGTCGAACACCTCGATCTTGGTGCCCGCGGTCACATAGAGGCCGGCTTCCACCACGCAGTTGTCGCCAAGGGAGATGCCGATGCCCGCGTTGGCTCCCAGCAGCGAATGCTCGCCGATCGAGTTGCGCAGCTTGCCGCCGCCCGAAAGGGTGCCCATGATCGAGGCGCCGCCACCGACGTCGGAGCCGTCGCCGACGACCACGCCTTGCGACACACGGCCTTCGATCATGCACGTGCCCAGTGTGCCGGCGTTGAAGTTCACAAAGCCGGCGTGCATCACGGTGGTGCCTTCGCTCAGATAGGCGCCCAAGCGCACACGGTCGCCATCGCCGATGCGCACGCCGCTGGGCACCACATAGTCGAGCATGCGCGGGAACTTGTCGATCGCGAGCACGTTCACGTCGGCGCGCATGCCCGGCATGCCGGATTCCGCGCCCGCCGCCATCACATCGAGGCGGCGCTGTGTGAAGTCCTCCACGGCGAACGGGCCGTAGTTGGTCCACACCACGTTGTTGAGCTTGGCGAAGATGCCGTCGAGGTTGAGGGTGTTGGGCTTGGCCAGGCGCATGCTCATCAGGTGCAGGCGCAGGTAGGCGTCGGCCGTGCTCTCAATCGGCTCATCCAGATTGGATTCGGTGAACACCGGCAGGCGACGCACCCCGCGCAGGTCCGGTCCTTCGTGCACGAGCGCGCCGAACCCGTGGTTCGGGCGGTCGGCTTCGGCGGGCGCCGCGCCCAGCTGCGCTTTCGGATACCATACATCCAATGTGTTGCCGGCGGCGTCGATGCTCGCCAGACCCCAGCCCCACGCCTTGCGCTGTTCGGCCATAGTGTCTCCTTCATGCTTATGTGCAGTGCCGCGGCCACTCCGCGCACTTCCAAGGCCCCACGATACAACGCGGCCGGTGCAACCATACCGAGCCGTCTTACCGCCGCGAGCATAGAACCGTTGGCTCGGGTAGCGGATGCAGTATACTCAGTGAGCTGTGAGCGCCAATAAGAACTTTCAAGACCAGCACCGTGAGAGGCACAGCCATGATGCCACGCGCATCGTGGCCATTGTGGTTGCCGTCGCACTGATGCTGAGCTTCGCCGCGCCGTTCGTATTCGCCGGTCTTTGACCACGCGGGCCACTGTGACGCCCCGCGCGCCAGTCGCCACATTCACCGTCGATCCGTGCCCTATCGGGGCCGTGAGACAGGCCGTAAGGCCCATCACCACAGCTGAACAACACGAACGAATCATCATAGAAGCGAGAACATCATGGCAGAATTCGATTACACCCAGGCCATCGCCGACGCGCGCGCGAAGTATGAATCCATCGCGCTCGCGCTCGACATCGACCGCATGAAGCAGCAGGAACAGGACCTCGAGGTGGAGGCGAGCGCCCCTGGCCTGTGGGACGACCCGGAGAACGCGCAAAAGATCACGTCCAAGCTCTCCGCCGTGCAGTCGCAGCTCAAGCGGCTCGCGAGCGCGCAGCAGCGCATCGAGGACGTGGAGACACTCGTGGAGCTCGGCCAGGAGGAAAACGACGCCGACACGCTGAGCGAAGCGCAGAACGAGGTTGAGGGCATTCAGAAGGACCTCGACGACATGGAGATCCAGACGCTCATGGACGGCGAGTACGACGAGCGTTCTGCCGTGGTGACGATCCGTTCTGGCGCGGGCGGCGTGGACGCGGCCGACTTCGCGCAGATGCTGCTGCGCATGTATCTGCGTTGGGCCGAACGCAACGGCTACAAGGCCAAGGTGATGGACACGTCGTACGCCGAGGAGGCGGGCATCAAATCCGCCACGTTCCAAGTGGACGCGCCATACGCGTACGGCCGGCTTTCGGTGGAGGGCGGCACGCACCGCTTGGTGCGCATCTCGCCGTTCGACAACCAGGGCCGCCGCCAGACGAGCTTCGCCGCGGTGGAAGTGGTGCCGCTCGTGGAGGCGACCGACCATATCGACGTGCCGGAAAGCGAAATCCGCGTGGATACCTACTGCGCGTCTGGCCCTGGTGGCCAGGGCGTGAACACCACGTATTCCGCGGTGCGCATCACGCACATCCCCACGGGCATTGTGGTGACGATGCAGGATGAGCGTTCGCAGATCCAGAACCGCGCCGCCGCGATGGCCGTGCTGCAGTCGCGCCTGCTGGTGCTGCGCCATGAGGAGGAAGCGAAGAAGAAGAAGGAGCTCGCCGGCGACATCAAGGCCAGCTGGGGAGACCAGATGCGCTCGTACGTGCTGCATCCGTACCAGATGGTCAAGGACCTGCGCACCGGCTATGAGACCTCACAGACCCAGGCCGTGTTCGATGGCGACATTGACGAGTTCATCCAGGAAGGCATCCGTTGGCGCCACGAACAGCGCCGCGAGGCCGCCGAGGAAGCCAACGAGTAACATTGGCCTCAGGAGCCTCGGACCACCCGCGAATGGAGATGCCATGGCGTTGATTTCGTTAGACCACGTAGACAAGATCTACCCCAATTCCACACGGCCTGCGCTCAAAGACATAGACCTGCATATTGACCGCGGCGATTTCGTGTTCCTCGTGGGTGCGTCCGGCTCGGGCAAGACCTCGCTGCTGCGCTTGCTGCTGCGCGAGGAGGAAGCGACCGCGGGCGAGATCCGCGTGGCCGGCTACGACCTGCGGCGCCTGCCCAACCGGCAGGTGCCGCAGTACCGGCGCTCGATCGGCATGATCTTCCAGGACTACAAGCTGCTGCCCAACAAAACCGTGTGGGAGAACGTGGCATTCGCGCTCGAAGTGATCGGCACGCCGCGTTCCGCCATCAAGTCGCTTGTGCCGAAGGTCCTCAAAACCGTGGGACTCACCGGCAAGGAGCACAACAAGCCGCAGGAGCTTTCGGGCGGCGAGCAGCAGCGCGTCACGATCGCGCGCGCCTACGTGAACCATCCGCAGATCCTGCTGGCCGACGAACCGACCGGCAACTTGGACCCGACCACGTCGCTCGGCATCATGGAGGTGCTCGACGCGATCAACCGCACCGGCACCACCATCGTGATGGCCACGCACAACGAGGAGATCGTCAACTCGATGCGCAAACGCGTGGTGGAGCTGCACAACGGCGACATCGTGCGCGACCAGGCGCAGGGCGTGTACGATTCCGCCGAGTATTTCCCCGATTCGCAGGTGGAGGCCAATGCGCAGCAGGCGCGCGCCGAAGCGCATATCGCCCCCGCCGAGCCCATCACCGTGCTCAGCGAGGCCAAGGACCGCAAGGAACGGCTCGCCAACGCGCAGTCGGTTGTAGACACCGTGAACCAGCTGTTGGCCAGCGATGTGAGCGACGCCGGCATCGAACGGCTCGCCAAGAACATGCACACCGGCAAGACCGGCCGCTACGGCGAGGCGTTCACCCCGGTCGAAGAGACGCTCACATGGGGCAGTGGCCTCACGCTGGAGGAACTGGCCCAGCAAGAAGCCGACCAGAAGAAAGCGGAAGGAAAGGCGCCAGAGGCCGCCGAGCCGTCCGAGAAGTCCGCAGCTTCAGCGGATTCCGAAACCGCTCCAGCCGCGCCGCCGGCGCCGCCGGCACCTCCGCAGCCGAAGCATAAGGGCGCCCACGCGGTCCCACCGGCCCCGCCCCAACCGCCGAAGACCAACCCCACGCCTGACCACCAGGAGACGCAGCAATGAGATTCCGGTTCATACTCACCGAAACATGGACGAGCCTGCGGCGCAATGTGCCGATGCTGCTCTCGGTCATGCTCGTCACGTTCATCTCGTTCCTGTTCATCGGCGCCTCGCTGCTCACGCAGGCGCAGATCACCAAAGCGAAGGGCGATTGGTACGACAAAGTGGAAGTGGTGGTGTGGCTGTGCCCTGACGGCACGAGCCAATCCGCCAACTGCGCCACAGGCAAGGCTGCGACCACACAGCAGATCAACGACCTGCAGAAGGTGATCCAGGACGAGCTCGGCGACGACGTCTCCGACACACGCTTCCTCAGCCGTGAGGACTTCTACAAGGATTCGTTCACCAAGCAGTACCCGAACGGCGAATACCAAGGGCGTACACTCACCGCGGCCGACATGCAGGATTCGCTGTGGCTGCGGCTCAAGAACCCCGAGAAATACAAGGTGGTCTCCGAAGTGCTGTCGGGGCGTGACGGCGTGGAAGAGGTCGTGGACCAACGCCAGATCTTCGAGCCGGTGTTCGCCGTGCTCAACCGCGCGACCGCCGCCACGGCCATTCTGGCCGGTGTGATGGTCATCGTGGCGATCCTGCTCACCAGCACCACCATCCGCATGTCGGCGGCTTCACGCAGTGAGGAAACCGAGATCATGCGCCTGGTGGGCGCGTCGAACTGGACGATCCGCCTGCCGTTCGTATTGGAAGGCGTGGTGGCCGCGCTCGCCGGCTCGATCCTGTCATGTGTGTCGCTCGGCGTGCTCGTCAAGGTGTTCATCACCGATTGGCTCGCCAAATCGGTCACTTGGATCCCGTACATCAACCAGACCACGGTCTGGATGATCACGCCGGTGCTGATTGTGGGCGCCGTGCTGCTGTCGGTGATCGCTTCGTCGGTCGCGCTGCGCCGTTATCTCAAGGCGTAACTCGCACGGCGCGCCATGCTGTACAGCAGCTGGTGCGTCGCGTATTTTGAAGATTATGTAAAAGCCTTGGCACGGCTGGCGCACACCCGGGTGTTGCGCGCGGATGGGTGTTAGGGTGTTGACTATCGCAAACGAAAGGGTATGGATGCTTCACGGTACCAAGAAATCCTCTGTGATCACCTCTGCTCTCTTGAGCATCGCGTGCGCGGCGTCGCTCGCCGTGGCGCCGCTCATGCCGGTGCAGGTCGCACACGCGGACACATACAGCGACCTCGTCAACGCGCAGAACTCGCAGCAGGCGAGCGCCCAGCGCGAAAGCGAGCTGCGTTCCCAGCTCGCCGGTGTGAGCAGCGATCTGGCGGACACGATTGTGCAGCTCGACGATCTGACGAACAACAAGATCCCGGCCGCACAGCAGAAGGCGTCGCAGGCCAACGCCGCCGCCGCGGCCGCCAAGAGCGAGGCGGATGACGCCGCTGAGCGTCTCAAGGCCGCACAGAAAGACAAGTCGGACCTCGAGGCGAAGATCAAGCAGACCGGCGAGGACTACGACGACGCCCATGCCGCGGTGGCGCAGATGGCGCGTGAATCGATGCACGGTTCCGATACGTCCGATGTGATGAGCGTGATGACAGGGGCGACCGATACGAAGGAATTCATCCAGTCGATGCAGTCGCGTGACGCGCTGTCGCGCAACGAGGCGAACGCCGCATCCGACGCCGCCGATGACCTGAGCACCTCGATGAACCGTGGTGAGCGTCTCAAGGCGATCGAACAGAAGATCACCAAGCTCAAAGCCGACGCCGACACCAAGGCCGCGGCCGCCCAGAGCGCCGCCGAGTCCGCACAGCAGGAGCGCGATGCGCTCAACAAGCTGCGCGCCGAAGGCGAAAGCCAGCGCACGGCGCTGGAAGGACGCAAGAGCGAGCTTTCCGATGCCGCGGCACAGGAAGCCGCCCAGCAGGTGATCCTGCAATCCCAGCTTGATTCACTCAACGAACAGTGGGCCGCCGAGCAGGAGGCCGCCGCCCAGCAGGTGCAGCAGGTAACCCCGCAGGGCACCACGCGCCCGGCCGGAACGACGACGCCGGCGCAGCCGTCCACACCATCGCAGCCCGCGCAGCCGGTGACACCGTCGCAACCGGCGCAGCCATCCACGCCATCGCAGCCTTCACGCCCTGTCACGCCTTCCGGTGGATCGTCGGGCGGTCAGGGCACGTCGAACGGTGACTACGGCAACGCCTACGCCGCCGGCCAGTGCACATGGTGGGCGTACGAGCGCCGCAAGCAGATGGGTATCGGCACGCCGTCGTACTTGGGCAATGGCGGTGATTGGTGGCGCAATGCGCCGTCGTACGGCCTGCGTGTGGACCACACGCCGCAGGTGGGTGCCGCGCTTTCGTTCCTGCCCGGTCAGGAAGGTGCGTCCTCCCCGTGGGGCCATGTGGCCGTTGTGGAAAGCGTGGGCAGCAATTCCATCACGATTTCCGAATCGAATGTGGCCGGTCTCTATACCATCACGTACCGTACACTGTATAACCCCGGGAGGTTCTGGTACGTGCACTGAGGCTCGGTGCACGATTGTGTGAGGAGTAGACAGTGGCGAAGCAGAACAAACAGGACGACAGCATCCAACTGATCGCGCAGAACAAGCGCGCACGGCACGACTATGCCATCGAAGACACCTATGAGGCGGGTCTGGTCTTGACCGGAACCGAAGTCAAATCGTTGCGCGAAGGTCGCGCCTCGCTCGCCGAGTCGTTCATCGCGATCGACAAGCGCGGCGAGATCTGGCTCGAAGGCGCCAATATCCCCGAATACCTCAACGGTACATGGAACAACCATGCGCCCAAGCGCAAGCGCAAGCTGCTGCTGCACGCCCACCAGATCGAAAAACTTGCGCGCCAGACGCAGGCGAAGGGCTATACCATCGTGCCGCTGAGCCTGTATTTCAAGGACGGGCGCGTCAAGGCGCAGATCGCGCTCGCTCGAGGCAAGAAGGAATTCGACAAGCGTCAGGCATTGCGCGAGGAACAGGACAAGCGCGAAGCCCAGCGCGTCATGCGTTACAAGAACATGCACGCGCGCGGCTGAGCCGACCGTCTGCCTATGCAAAAGACCCCGCCGATTGTGGCGGGGTCTTTTGCATGTTGGGGCCGGGCGTGCGTATGCGTGCGCCTACTTGGCGTTGAGCTGCTCCCACTGTGCGCGTGTCATCCTGTTCTCGTGGCCTGTGCGCACCTCATGCAGCAGCGGCACCGGTACATTCGGCGTGACGCTCACCGGCTCGAAGCCGAGCTTCTGCTGTACGCGCGCCGACTTGGTGTTGCCTTCGTAGTAGGCGCACCAAACCGCAGAGAGGCCCAGATCTTCAAACGCATGGCGCAGCAGTTCGCGCGCCGCTTCGGGGATGTATCCGTGGCCCCAGAACGGTTCGCCGATCCAGAACCCGAGTTCTGCCTGCGTCGTGTCGTCTTCGGGGAACAACGTCGAGCCGCCTGCGAGTGTGAGCGCAATCGCGCCAATGGCGGTGTCGGAATCGCTGGCGAGCGCGATGGCGTAATCCTCCGGCCCGTTGAACACATTGCGGATCACACCAAGGCTGTCTTCGACGTCTTTATGCGGCGGCCATCCCGCTGCCGGCCCGATGTTCGGATTCTTCGCGTACTCGTACAGTGTTTCGGCGTCTGATTCCCTCCAAGGCCGCAACACAAGCCGTTCGGTCTGCAATGTGGTCATGATTGCCCCTCCGCATGGTGTCTATGGTCGGTTTCCCAATCGTACCGACAGGTCATGCCGTTACCATCTGACTCTCATCCCTGCGTATCATCCTCAAGGCTGAGGGTGGCCTCGCGCAGGGGCAGATTCATTCTCCAGCCCGATATGCCGCGCCTTTCCAAACCCGTATCTTGTAATCATCAAGCAACACGGACAGCGCACCAAGCGCACGGATGAAAGGACAGAACAATGGGCTTCCTCAACATGATCTTCGGATTCGACCACACCACCACCGGCATTCCGGCCACGTCGATGAATTCGGCGGCCACTGTCTCCATCATGACCGAACTGGCCGAGCGCCAGGCGAAGTGAGCTACACTCGAACCACAACCAACCACAGCCACCGAAGCGGAGCACCATGCCGAACACCCCAACCATTCAGCGTGATACCTTGACGCCGGAGCTGTTCCTGCAGTTGTACCGCTCCGTTGGCTGGGAGGCACCCGGCATTGACCAGGTGCGCACCGCGCTCGCCAATACAGCCGCCACGTTCACCGCAATGCTCAACGATGAGCCCGTGGGCATGGTCCGGCTGATTGGCGACGGTGGCATGTCGTTCTACATCAAGGATTTTGCCGTGGTGCCGTCCGCCCAGTCGCAAGGCGTGGGGCATGCACTGCTCACCGAGCTGGAACGCTATGTGCGGCAGTCGATCGCCCCCGGCTGGGCGGTCAGCCTTGAACTCATCTCCTCGCAGGGCGCCATTGGATTCTACGAACGGCACGGGTTCGAGGTACGCCCCAACAAATGGGACGGCCCCGGCATGTTCAAGATGGTGCGCGCGTAGTACGCGTGCTGCGGAGTACACTTCTTTCATGGATTGTGCATCTAGCGCCGTGGGGCCAGCCGCCATCCGCGCCCGATTGGAGGCGCTCGCCGATCCGGCGTACAAGGCATTCAATGCAAAACTCATCCCGAACGTCGACCCAGACACGATGATCGGCATTCGTGTTCCCGCGCTGCGCGCGGTCGCGAAAGACCTGCGTGGCGGCGACAGGTCCATGGTGGACCGGTTTTTCGCAGACCTTCCCCACAAGTACTTCGAAGAGAACATGCTGCACGCAATCCTGCTTGGCAACGTATGTGGCTCGGTGGGGGAGGCAATCGACGCGCTGACGCGATTCCTGCCGTACGCGGACAACTGGGCTGTGACCGACACCATCCGCATCCGCGCATTGCGCCGTGCGGGTGCAGATGCGGATGCGCAGCTGATGCTCAACCAGCTGGAACACTGGATGCAAGCCGACGCCACCTATACCGTGCGGTATGCCGTGGTCGAGTTGATGACCGATTTCCTTGACTCCCGTTTCGATGCAGCGCATCTGCGCCTTGTCGGCGGTATATCTTCCAGTGAGTATTACATGAACATGGCCCGGGCTTGGTATTTCGCGACGGCGCTCGCCAAGCAGTGGGAGAGTGCGTTGCCGGTGCTGCAGAAGCGCATCCTTGATCCGTGGACCCACAACAAAACCATCCAGAAGGCCTGCGAATCTTACCGGGTCAATCCGGAACACAAGGCGCTGCTGCGTTCGTTGCATGTGTAATGGCGGAAAAGGGCACATTCAAGGCGGTGCCACCATGCATCTGCGCTGGGGAGGAGCATTTTCTTGGCAGCGTCCCGGTATAAGCCTTGAAAACACGACGATCTTACAGGCTTGATACTTGCCCTGCCCAAGAAATTGCTCCTCCCCAGCGCAGATACAGTTGCCTGCCTGGAAAACGCATTGACAAGAAAGCGTCACGACCCCATCACGAGACCGACGAACACCAGTATGGCTGAACATAGAGGTCATTGATGTTCAGAATCAGGTGCCATCCTGAACATACGTTCCTTCCAAGTTCAACCAGTGACCCTATTTTGATGACGTTCGAAGTCACGTACTTATTAGTGTTTTGCTCAATTGGTATTGAAAGCGTGAGGGGCACACTTAACAGGAACGGTCAGAACACCTTGTAGTACTGCAGCAGTTCGTAAATGCCGAGCAGGATTAGGATCGCACCACCGAACGCACCGCCCTTGGCGCCGACCTTATGCCCGAGCTTGTGCCCAACGAACATTGCGGGAACGGTGATGGCCAACGACACGAGCGCCGCGGAAAGCGAAGCCCACCAGATATCCAGCCTATGGCCGAGGGCGAGCGAAACGCCCACCGCGAGCGCATCCAGGCTCATCGTCAGCGAAAGAACCGACATGGATTTGACGTCCATCCGCGCAAGTAGATCCTGCTGCTTGGCATTCTCATCGTTTTTGCTGAACGCCTCGCGCACCATGTTGGCGCCGATGAGCATGAGCAACCCGTCGGCAATCCATTCGGTGACGGCGCTCGATCCTTTCGAGAACAGGCTCGCGCCATAGAATCCGATGATGAGCATGACGCCTTGGAACACGGCGAAGTACAGCCCGGTGGTCCACGGGTCCACACGCCGCATGTGTTTGACCTGCACGCCTTTGATGGTGCCCACTGCGAGTTCGTCGAGCGAGACACTGACGCCGATGAGCAAGTATTTCACGAATTCCACGGTCGCCTCCAAGCTGGCTTCGCTTACACACGTCAGCCTAGTGACTTCACGGTGTGAGGTGGCAATGTGCGCTCGCCGCGTATCGGCAGGTTGTGAGCAGAGCGGTTCCATGCACCAAGACGCCCAGTGAACACAGAGGCGTTCCCCGTTAGAGTGTGAGAGGCGGAGCCCGTAGCTCCGCCGAAGAGATGAGGAGCCCCGATGACGCAGAGCATGGAAAGCCAGACGATGCTGCCCGCACAGCATGAGGATGTCGAAGACAAGCGCAAGACCTGTCCGGTCAGGGCATGGGCTGAGCAGCACAAGACGCTGCTCATCGTGTGCTTCGGTGTGCTGGGAGTGTTTCTGCTGATGATGCTCGGCAACCGCAAGACCGTGCTGAACATTGAGAACCAGCCATCGCAGGCAGGTGGCAATACGGCAAAAGTGATGGTCATCGACAACCATGGATTCTCGATGTTCCAGTGGATCACCATTGGCAACGGTTCGAACAACCACCCGACGAACAGCGGCAATACCACTTGCTGAGGTTTACATCAGGTCATTCCATTGCTCCATCGCGCGCTTCCAATGCCGAATCTTCGTGCGGAAGGTCGTGAACGGAGCCACTGTATTGATGTGGATCCATTTCCATACCGGCCATGATGACTGGGTCGAGGACGCCCATTGACGTTGTCCCGCCTCGAAGAGCTCCTGCTGTGAGAACGAGGTGACCATCCAGCAGATATGGTTGACCTGTTCATGGAAGGTGTCGATCATCTGTTGTGGAGCGACATCCTGCCAGGTTGTGTAGAAGTGCTCATACAGTTCACCCAACCGGTTCCATGCATATCCCTCGGCGGGCATGGCCGCCACATGTCCCTGCTCTTCAGCGTGTTCCCATTCAAGCAGCAGATTCATCCATCCCAGTTGGTAGGCGAGCATCTGGCGCGGGGTGCGGTCGTCCACGTCGGGCTGCAGTGTATCCCAATACTGATCAGGGATGTCCCCGAATTCGCTGATGAATTTGTTGCCTTGCCTGATGATTGCGTCTATGAGCTCTGTACCCGATTCATATGATGGCATGATGCTCCTTCCCGTATAGTGGCATGGCTATGAGCTTGTGCCTTGGCAGTCGGCGATGGACATTCCCCCTACCGTGGTCTGTTGAAGTGTCGATCGATCATCTCGGACCCTCCTGTTCAATGCCGTTTGCGGGCACGGGTCGGTGTGCCCCTGTGGTCATTGAAGTATATATGCCTGATTGGCGAGGCCAAACTAATCTTGCGAGTCCCCTGATATTGTCTGGACATAGAGGGGGATAATAGACTGAAATTCTGCCTTCGCGAACTTGTCAAAGATCAGCCTGCTTTAGGAGCGCTATTGGAATGAACGCATTCCCACTGGCGCATCCCCATGACAGGAGATCCCAAGAGAGGCGCTGCGTTCTTCATACTGAATGGCTATGCGTGGAACCGGTGTGCATACGTTGCGCACCGGTGGCCAGAAGTCGGGGGTGCCTAGGGGAGGATTCGCTCCAATATCGCCGTGAGCTGTTGTATGAGCGCTTCCGGCGATGCAAGTACATGCAGGTCGCCAGAGAGCTCGTCGATAATCACTGGCGCAAGCGCATTCGTCAGCGCTTACCCATCCCCATCGAATCGATGGAACAGCGCGCGGTAGAGCGGGGAGTCATGCCGTATCCGCGTGACTGAATATGCGTTGTCTTGGAGCGCCCACGCCACTTCCGTGTGCTCGTCATCATTGAGCTCTGTTTTGTCTGGGTAGAGCGCCTGCTCCATGAGTGAGTAGAGTGCGTCAAGCAGATCAATGCGGTCGGTGGATGCGCGCGATGAGCCGCGAGGCGACCTGCTCGATCGACTGCACATAGTCAGTGGGTAGACGTGGCGACTGGTGGATGAGCTCATCGGAGTGCCGTATGTGAGTGTGCCGTCGGTCGAGCGTCGATTCCATGCGACGCGTTCCTTCGCGTCGAAAGCTATCCGTAATCTTGTCAAAGAGCATGTGCTTGTACCCGTGGGCGACGGCAATACACGACCCGTCACCTACGTCGCGCCTACTGCGCTCAACGCCGTACGCTGACGCAGTGATTGGGAATTTGTTGGGGGTATGCCAAATTGGGTACAGAGGAAGAATACGCTAGTGGAGGTGAGGTGTGGATTATCTAGTGTTGTGGTTGTATTTGGCGTGAGTATAGTATTTCGAATTATTAACACTACACAATATAGTATAATTAGTTTCGTCTGATGAAGGAGGGGCATGACAGAAACGTATAAGCCAAATGATAAGGAGAGGATTGGCATATTTTCCAGCTGTATCGAAGATTACTTGTTATTAAAAGAGGCTATTGAAGGTGTAGATGAAATATTTAATATTTCCATTAGGTTAATATTAATGAGGAAGTTTTATGCTCCAAACGATGATGTAGAGATAAAGAAGGTGTTAAGGTCCTTCATGAAACTTAAAGAAGATTCTGATTGTGTTGATGGCGCGCGTGAGATGTTGCGAGAATTCGATAAATACAAAAAGCTGCCGTATATATCTTTTGAATACTACGGTCAACGTATGAAGGGACTTGGCAGCCTTGTTGATGAAGTGTTATATTCAACATTTTTGCATGGCGATGTCGAAAGACTGATAAGAATAAGCAGAGGTCCAGAGGGTATATATAATGCCGCTATGAAGATTGGGGCTAAAGACCGTGAAAAATATTTACTAGAAGTGTATGATTATATCAAGAGTAATATTGATTTAGAGGATTGCCAAAAGATACGCTGAGTTGTGCTTTAGCTATCTCGCGATTCTACGCGGGAGCATTGATGCATTTAGAATGCTGATGTAACATGCGAGGAGGCAGATATGCTGAGTGCTGCTGATGTGCCATTGGAGCCATTTCTGGCTCAGTTTGCGCAGTTGAACATACCTGTTGCTTTTTTGGTCCCGACACAGACGGGGTACACGAAATCGATTATGGATGCGACGGCTCCAGTTCGCGAGCTTCTTGAGGATGCGAAGGTGCATGTCTATGAGGAGCAGCTGCAAGGTCCGGAGAACAAGAAGAAAGTCGATGCCTACTTTGTGTATCCCGACCATCTGGAAAAGACGGAGGCGTCCCTATACAGGCCTAAGACGAAACATGGCGATCCTCGGATATGGTTCTCGGGGCTCAAGCAGTACTGCGATCCATATAACCTTCTTGCGCTTGTCGTGATCGATGATGCCATCTATGTAGTTGATTTGTCGAATCCGGATATCGCACAATCACTGATACATGATGGCTATGTGCGTAACTTGCTGCGTGCTGATGATGTTGAGGAGAGCGTCATTGAACGCGAGTTACTCAAGAAGATTCAGGCGATTCACGACAAAGGGTTCCTTCCTTCGGTCACCGAAGGGGATCCCGGTGTCGGCGATACGCTTGAGCATGCGCTTGGCATCAACAGGAACAATGATAAGAATCCAGATTATAAGGGCATAGAGCTCAAGACGTTACGAGCCAAGCGGAACGGTAAGGCCAAGAAGACGACAAGAAGCACCCTGTTTTCGCAGGTGCCTGACGGAGGGCTGAAGTATCGCGAAATACTTGACGCATATGGCAAAATGCAGATTCCTCGGAATATGGACAAGCCGCGTTTCCAGCTCTATGAGACTTTCCGAGTGGCGCATGTCAATGGTTATGGACTGTTGCTCGATGTGGATGAGGCAGGCGATCGCCTATATATTCTGCATCAGGATCCTGAGACGGGGAAGCGGACGTGTGTGAGCTGGTGGGATATGTCGGAACTGCGTAAGCGATTGCTACAAAAGCATCCACGTACGTTCTGGATCACTGCTGAATCGGAGATGATCAGTGGTGTAGAGCATTTTCTCTATACGAAAATCCTCTACACCAAGAATCCTAATGCTGCTCTGCTGACCCCATTGCTAGCCTCTGGTGTGATAACCGTTGATCTTGCGGCTCACATCACGGAAGCGGGAAAATACAGAGATCACGGTGTGCTCTTCAAGATAGAGAAGAAGAACCTACCTCTGCTTTTCGCCAACCCTGAAGAGTTCATTCTTTGAGTTCATCAAGAATGCTGCTGACCACCTCTCCCAAAGCTTTGCCGAGGAGGGGTGGCACGGCATTGCCGATTTGTGTATATTGCGGCACCTGATAGCGCCGGCGGAGCCCGCCGGTTGTAGCGATTCCACGGAACTCAAAAGCATCGGGGAATGATTGAATACGTGCCATTTCGCGAACTGAGAGAGTGCGTGCCTCCGTGTAATGGCATACATCATCCGGAATGGATAGTGCTGCAGGGGCCGGAACACCACGTCGCAACGCCCTCTGAGAGAACTTCTTCGTGTTCAAACCAGCCAGATACTCAACTAATCCCTTCTTCGAACGTGGAATCAGCTGATCGTACTTAAGCAGATGTCCATTCTTGAGTGCTTCAACGGCCTCCTTTGAGAGGTTGTCTGATGAGCCTCGCATGGCATTCTTGATCTCATCCGCAACCGATTTGGGCGCATTGGCCATGATCTGATAGATGCGGAAGCGCGCACGCACGCGTGGCGTGCTATTTGGATGCTGCTGATTGAGCATTGGGTGATTCGGGTCCGCCAAATGCTTGCCAAGCTCATTGTTGAGATCACTTACGTACTGACTGCGTGAATCAGGGTTTTCATCCTGTAAGTCTCTGATGGCATCTTCGATGGTTCGCTGTTTGGAGTCATCGGCGAAAGCAATCAAAGGAGCGAATGCAGAATGCTTTGCCTTCTCCTGCCATTCCTCGGTAGTGAGATCTCGATATGACCAACGATTCTTGTCGTAGTCCGCGTCATCGGCTTTTACTGCATCGATAAGCTGCCTGCCTTGTTCAAACCACTCTGCAGTGGCTGGCGTAAGTAAATTCACGAGATCCTCGCGAATGCCGAGCATGATGAAGCGAGGACGATTTTGCGCGACTCCGGCATAGCGTGCATTGATCAACAATGGACGTGTGACATAGCCAATGGAGGCAAATGCCTTGCATACCTCAAACCATGCGTAATAGGTCTTTGACTCTTCCTTGAAGGGGCGAAGGATTCCCTCCACGTTCTCCAGCAGCACCATGCGGGGGCGTTGATAATCTACGAACTTTGCGAATTCCCACGGCAGCTGATTACGTTGATTGCCGAGTTCGCGACGTCCAGCGAGCGAAAAGCTCTGGCACGGTGGACCTCCAGAGACGAGGTCAACCTCGCCATGAATGAGTGGGCTTTTGCGATTTTCAACGAATTGATTCAGACGACGGATGTCGCCGACGATGAGGCGACCGGTCAAATCATCCGCATCGCCAACTTCGCTCATGTCGGTCTGTGGCCTTTCGAAGGGATTGTCCGAAAGACGTTCGATAACATCGTCAGTATCCGAATCAAGCCAGAGGACAGGACGTTCGGATGGCTTGGTCTGAATGAATTCTGGCGATCGCATGTCAACACCCATGAGATTCAAGGCAAACGTTTCTGCTGGCATGGGGGAGAGCTCGTTGGCAAGTAGCTCTTTGAACCCAGATGAGCGGAGGCCAAGGCTCAGGCCTCCGCACCCTGCGAACAATTCGATGAAAGTGTGCATGACAGTTCAGTATAGGGATGTTTCTGAGAAAAGTCCAGGCGAGAAGAGACTCACCAGTAGATTGCAATAATTTCACCTCTGAATGATTCTGGTATAGATGAAATGCTATCCTTCTCTGAGGTATATGTTTCTGTCAGCTGATTTGACAATGGGTTAATTCCAAAAGAGGCTAAAGCGTTCCTTTTAATTTTATCTAAATCTTCTCGATTTACTTTTAATGCTGAGTGGAAGTCAACATAATCGTCTATTTCATTGAATGCGTCTATTAGATTATCGCTTTCTATTGAATAGAGATGGCGTATTTGTTCGTCTGACATTTTATTTGAATCGCAAATGTTGTCTATATAAAAAGTAAATATAGGTTTGCTGGTGCCGTAATCTTTTTGATTAGAGTTTGTGATTAGATTGATAGCATTTGTGATTGAGGCATTGAAGTCATCAAGAATGGGACCAAGAGCATTAAAGGCTGCATGTAGCGGGAAGCCATTCCAGCGAGTAATAATGTTCTCGTCTTGAAATCGAATGAGGGCGTGGTATGAAATGTTTTCATTGTAGAGAAAAAGTACTGGATCCTGCCAACAATTATCTTTCTTAATATATGAGACAAAACGTAAAGGATGTTCTGGTTTTGTCCAGGATGGCACAATATTGAAGGCGTGCTGAGTCTCGTTGGAAGAGTATTGGCCATTTTGAACAGTTAAAATGACCGGTATCAGATTGGCTTGCATTCTAGTTATTAATGAATATCCAAAAACGAAATTATCGTCAAGCATCTCTCTGGCGGTATCCGTTCCGCTGTTTTTTATAGTGTCGTATAGTTCTGACATAACTCGTCCGACAGTATATACAGGGAGAGGCCTTATGGAAACAGTGGCTTCGATTATTTTTCCTTTTACAGGACGTTCAATTGAAAAAGGGTGATTAGTTTGGAGGGATATCCATTGGTTATGTTGTTTTAGCGATTCGGTTAGTCTTACAAACTGAGCCTGTATATTCATTCGAAAATTGGTTTCAGCCGTATATCCTTCTTGAGAATTATTCTCGAAACCCCCGGTTGTAATTGATGGCACAACAGTGTATGATACTTTTTTGCTGCGAATTTTACTTTGAGATGTCGAGGCGCTTTCTATGACAGATCCTTCAATGGATGCTAACAAGCTCAAAATGCTAGTGTCATCAAGATAAATGAATTCACGTAATTGTTTAACTGATATATTCTCGTCCGTTCTTTTTGCGAGTTTTTTCCACAATGTTGAAACCTTGGATGAAATCCAGTTCACTTATTTTCTCCCTCTCGTGATCGACGGCTAATTGTATAGCTTCTGTAAATATGGCGCATAGCTCTGCAGAAGAGAAACCTTCAGTGCGTTTGACGATTTCCTTGATTGGTAGCTTCTCGTGGGGAATAGTGCTTTCTTTGCTAGTGAGTATTTCAAGTCGGTCATTTAGTGTTGGCGGCGGAAAAACTTCAATTCGGTCGAATCTGCCAGGGCGTTTCAGAGCTGGGTCGATTGAGTCGATTCTATTCGTTGAGGCGATTACCATGATATTATTGTCACTGTTGAACCCATCCATCTCCGTTAATAGTTGCTCCACTAGTCGTGTATCGTGTTGGGATGAGAGCGAAGTTCGTGCGGGTGCGATTGCATCAATTTCATCTATAAAAATAATAGCACCACCGGCCGATTGAGAGGCTGCTCGAAAAATGCTATGTAATGTGTTCTCTGAATCTCCAACCCATTTTGAAATAATCGAAGGGCCGTTTATTAAATAAAACGGCAATTTGAATTCCGATGCGATTATTTTTCCGAGGAATGTCTTCCCTGTTCCTGGGTTGCCAGCGAAAAGAATACCTTTTGCGGGGTGACTGTTGTATTTTTTTAGCAGATCCTTCTTTCGAAGATTTATATCAAAAAACCTCTTAATTCTACTTACTAATGAGCTATATCCGTAAAAATTCTCATAATGCAGCGTATCTGTTGGCTTGTAGAGGTAAGGAGCTATGTCGAGACTGAGGAAATCATTTGCTGTGTTATTTTCTATGACGGTAATATCCTTTGATATAAAATCGTATTTTATGAAATCTCCGATTTGAATCGAGGGCTTTTTGTTTGGTATCCATACTCGTACCCTATTTGCGTCTTCGACCAAAATATGGCCATCTATTATCTTTGCTACAGAATAAAAACATATTTTTTCAATAGAAGATGGGTAGGGGTGTTTACTCCATACCTTACCATTGATAAGGATTAAATCGTTGTTTCTTAACTCAGAGACATTCCCTACATAATCCTGAAATTGGAGAATGTGAATACCGTCTGAATAGAGTTCTGCTGCTGTGACTTCGCTGTTTTCTGTATGTATCGATGTCAGCTGGGCGGGTATGCCGCAGTTAATTCTTGTCATCCGTCCTTCTAATATGGTTCGTCATATTGTATGTGCTTAATAATGATTCTAACGCTGTGATGGGAAATGTGTATCTAGGTCCAAACATGTCGTTTCCTTTTTGGCTAGACGTTATGGTGATATGTGCGCCACGATGGCATTTTAATATGCCTATTAATTAATAGATCTAGTTCGAAGTCCAAGATATGCTTTTGGTATGAGGGACCAATCGTTTGGGGTGTGCCACTAATCCATATGAGGAAAGCTCATGATTAAACATATGAAGGAAGTACGTCATGGATTCCTGAACAAGGAACTGCGCCAGTGCGACAGCGTGAAGTAAGGAAGTCGTGACCGCGGAATGGTGATGAGATGAAATCACTTCAAGGGACACGGTGCATCGCGGCGCAATATAGCGACGTATGGTTCCCCGCGAATCTGAACTCAACTTGCTTGTCTATTGATATCAGACGGGGTATTGTGCGACACCAGTGCGCCTTTGGTTGTTGATGAGATTGCGGTTGGCGAATGCGGGTCGGTCATACCTGCAATCTTGCGAGGAATACAAGGTGTTTGGCTCACGTATGGTCCACATGCGCGACGAATGGCGGGGTGAAGCGCTGGGAGAAGAATACCGAAGACTCGTCACGCGTTTGCTGCGCGAGTTTGACTGGATCGACTGCCATTCTGCTGAATATGTCAAACAGCCAGCTAAGGCGTGAGGTACAGGGTCTAAGCGGGTAATGCGAGTATTTCGGGGTATACGCCGACTCGACCGACATGCGATGCAATGGGCTGGCGCACATAATCGGGGTATCTATGACAGTGGTTGCCTTTGTCGGGAAAGTGCAGGTGAGTAATTGGACGTGTGGCTGGAGCAAACACAACCGCTAAAACAATGCCGAGGAACCTTGAAACCGGTCGCATAGTGCTGCCATCCGAATGGGATGATCCCGAGGACGATGTGTATGACAACCTCTGAGTTGCAGCTGGTGTGAGGGACTCACGAATAATCCGGCAACGCGGTGAATGGCGGGAAATCGAAGTCAGAGCGATGCATGAATCATGGGCCCGCTATAGGCTGTCGGCATGAGCAAACCAGCGACGCACGCACAATCCGCAGCCGAGCCCAAAGCGCCAAACATCGCGCGTTTTGCGCCCGTGGAACATCTGCATGAAGCGCGACTGCAGTTGTTGGAGCGGGAGGGCTCCTACGATTCCGCGCGCTTCTTCGACCTGCGGGAGGATGAGCTCGACGCGCTGCTCGCCACGTTCCTGGACTGTGTGTTCGAACAATCCCAAGCAACCGCGCTGACGCTCGACCGTGCGCACATCAGCCGCACCATGTTCGCGGAATGCGGCGTCGCCCAGCTGCATGCGGTCGGCGCGGGGTTCGCGGACTGCCTGTTCACGGGCTGTCGGTTCGGCTCATTCGCCGCCATGGAATCGTCAATGCATTCGGTGGAGATGCGCGACTGCCACATCGGCTACCTCAATCTGCGCGATGCCACATGGCGCGACGTGCGGTTCGTCGACTGTGCGATCGACGAATTTGACGCCGTCGGCGCGCAGCTGACGCGCGTGGCGTTTCCGGGCACGCGCATCGAGTCAATCAATCTGCAGCATGCCACGGTAGGCGACGTCGATCTGCGCGGCGCGCGCCTGCACCGCATAGAGAATGTGGAGTATCTGCGCGGAACCACCATGTCGCTCGACCAGATCGCCGACCTCGCCGCCGCGTTCGCCGCGAGCCTCGGCATCCGCGTGGCGTAAGGGAATAAACATATACGGCGGTACAGTGGGAACGCGGAACAACTGATTGGCGGAAAGATGGAATCACTACAGATCGCACGGCGCATCGTCGCGGCATACGGCGGCACGTGTTTCCTGACGAACCTCAAACTCAACCTGCTCGTGTACTGGTGTCAGGTCGAAGCGCTGCGGCAGTCGGGCGAGCCACTGTTCGCCGACGAGATCAGCGTGGGGCAGTGCGGGCCGGTCGAGCCGCTCGTATGGGCGGAATACGCCACGTTCGGCTCGCGCATGATCCGTCAACGCGATGAATGGCAGGAAGCCGACCTCGATGAGCGCGCGGAAGGCGTCATCGCGCGCGTGCTCGCCTCACTCGGTGATCTGACCGTCGACGACCTGCTCCGCATGTCGAGCGTGCGCGGTGGCGCATGGTGGAACGCGCGCGAACAGGGCGATGCGCGCATCACCGCTGAGTGCATTGTGCACTCCGCGGACATGCACGCCGCCGCCCCCGCGAGCACACTCGCGCGCAGTGTGGGCGAAGTGGCGCGGGAATACCCGAACGCGCTGCGGTTGTTGGAGCGTTCATGATGAGAGGGGAGCAGTCCGTGCATACGGCAGAGCCAAATGCGGAGCCCATCGAACTCGACGGCGAACAGATGCGCATGGACGCGCTCGCCGAATCGGTGTTCGAAGTCTACTTGGGTACCATCCGCGGCACAGGGCTCGACATCACGCCGACCGCGCCGGCGGCGGTGGACGAGGCAATCCTGGGACGTGTGCAGTCGGTGCTTGGCGCGACGTTCCTTACATTCTTCGGCATTGCGCCCGCGCAACGGTATGCGGACGTGTTCGCGCAGATCGCGGACTTCGCCACGCGGTTCGCGAAAGACCACATCTTCCCGGACGGCAACAAACGGACGGCGGTCAAGATGTCGCTCGCGATCCTCAAGATGCGCGGGTGGGATGTGCGTGCGTGTGATGCGAGCGAGCCGGAGTGCAACGAGCTGTACCAGTGGGTGCAGAGTATCGTCACCGGGCGCGGGAGTGCGGAGGAGCTTGCGGTGTTCCTGCGTGAGCACGCGGTGTGGGTCGGGTAGTATGCGGGTGGCCGAGAGCGGTTACAGGATCTGCTCCATGCCGTATTTGTAGACGCTCATGCCAAGGTGCTCGTAGAACTTGACGGCGGCCGGGTTCGCGGCCCACGCGTTGAGCGTCACGTTGTGGTAGCCATGTGCACGTGCGTGGTCGAGCACGTGGTTGTACAGCGTGGTGCCCACATGCTTGCCGCGAGCGGCTTCGTCCACGCAGATGTCGTCGATGTACAGCGTGCGGATCGGCTGCAGATTGTTGCTGCCGGTGTGGTCCTCATCCATGCAGAACGCGTAGCCGAGCAACGTACCATCAGTATCGATCGCCACGAAGATCGGGCGCGAATCATCGGCGATGATCCGCGCGAGTTCGTCGGGCGTGTACTTCGTCTTGCCCTTGATGAACAGATCGGGGCGCCCATGGGCATGCACATCGTTGACCTGCCGCAGCAGGTCCATGATGGCGTTGATGTCGGGGGCTTGCGCGCGGCTGATGGTGAGGCCTGTCATGCTTCAAGTATTGCGTGTGGAAAGACAGCAGTGCCGGGCGTGGGCTCAGCCTATGAGCCACTTGGCGTTCGCGACGCTGTACAGCGGGATGAAGGGGATGAGGATCGGGGTGTGCTTGGTGTAGTGCTGGTACTCCGGGTCGCTGCCATACTCCTTGTTCTGGCGCAGTTCAAGGCGGCGCGCGCCGCCGAACATGATCCAGCAGATGCACAGGTACCCGCCGATGGCAGCGATCCACTGCCAAGCGCCGCTGAGGATGGTGACACCGGAGACGAAGACACCGGTCCACGTGACGATTTCACCAAGATAATTGGGGCAACGCACCAGGCGGAACAGGCCCACATCGCAGAAACGGTGCGGATGCTGCTGCTTGAAGCGGTTCTTGGTCAGGTCCGCCGCGGATTCGAGCAGGATGCCGGCGCCCATGATCGCCGCACCCACAATGGCCACGGCGTCGGTGCCCGCATGGTTCTGCAGGCGGAATGCGATCGGGGAGGCCTCGCATGCGTAGAGCAGCGCGCAACCCACCCAGGTGAGGAGCTTGAGGGGGAGCTTCACATGCTTCCCGTTGTCAATCGCCTGCTGCATGACCTGATGGTAGGAGGAACTGCGGTACTCGCGTGCGAGCAGATAGCCGCCAAGCCGCAGGCCATAGACAATAAGGAGCGCTGCCATCACAATCGACACGGCGGTCAGGCCGCCGGTGATACCGAAGTAGATGAGCAACGCCGCGCCGATGCCGGCGATCGAGAAGCCGTAGCCAATCGAGATGAACCAGATGTACCGGTAGAAACCGACGGCGCTGATTGCGAGCGCCACAAGAAAGATAATCAAAAATGCCATATTTCAAGCGTATCGAAGCATGCTGGGGTTCTTGTGGTTTGCGGCGAATAGCGCTGTGGGCACATTCCCGGGCGTGTTGGCCGAGTTGGAGTGTGTGGTTGAAACATATTTCGGCTGGGAAGGAGCATTTTTCGGCCAACACCCATGTATACAGGGGCGGAAACTGGCGCCATCAAGGGGCCAATACATGGCCCCTACCCAGAAAATGCTCCTCCCCAGCCGAGATGCGTTGTTGTGGGAGCTTAGTAGGCGACTGTAAGCCCCGAGGGACGCTCCTTCCACGCTTCGCGTCGCTTATCCGGCACGCGTTCGAGGGGGAGCGGGGTGCTCAAAAGATAGTTCTTGCCGGTGCGCTCGCGGATGAGCCGTCCTACCAGTTCCGCCACGTGCCGTTTATCCGCGTCGGTGATGAACCCGAGACCGATGACTTGCACGTAGGCCCAGCCAGATGCCTCTATCGCGAAGCGCCGGAGCGAGTCCTGCGCCCATTGCTCACTGTGGTGCCTGCCATCGTATTCGACAGCCACCATGGCTTCAGGGAACGCAAGGTCCGAAAAGATGAGGCGCCCGTCCGGCAACCTCACAGGAAGATTGACCACCGGTCGGGGAAGGCCATAACATTCGAGCGTGAGCCTCAATATGGTTTCCATGACGGAATCGGTGTGCTCTTCCATCAATTCCAAGGCTTTGCGGCATTGTGTAATTCCTTTGGGCGGCCGTATGCCATTGCGGTGCGCACGGCACTCCACACGTGCGATGAGGTCGGCGAAGCCGTCCAATGTCAGTGGCTCATGAAGGGTGTTCCTGCGCATCATCGCATCGCCTAGGATGACGAGGTCCTTAAGCCCAAGAAAACGCGAGAACATGAACCATGTGAATTCGGGTGTCGTGCAGGTGATACCCTCTGCGATTTCGATGGTCTCTATTGGTATGCTGCTGACGAATACTGCGGTGGGAGCGACCCGTTTAGTGCCGGGGCGTGCGAGGGCGTGCCTATCACGTCCTTTGTTGTTGCGGTGATCCACAACCGTCTGGAGCGCATCGGCATGAAGTCTGGGCATCGAAGTGACAGAAGCTGCTGGGTCCCAATCCACGCCGAGCAGTCGGAGCGCTGTGGTCAACGTGAATATGCATGCCGTGGCGTGCCGGCAATAACGCTCAAATTGCAGGCAGGTCTCCAATTGGCATTCCTGCCGCTGCTCTGGCGTTTCGAAGTGTCCGGGCATGTCCTGTTCCTCGCTATGAATCCGAATGTTGTGCCGACTCTAACGGATGGAACCTCGGCTGTCAGCCATCGTGGTGATGCCTGTGGAAACGGTGGATAGCGGGCGGAAAATACTGACAGAATGTAGAGGAAGCGGTGGATGCCGCCGGTCATCAGCTGGGTTCGGTTGCGGTGTGGCTTTCAAGACGAAATCAGTCCTCAGCCAGTGAGAACAAGTAAGAGAGGCGTTCGGTGAAACCATTTTGACTGGGAAGGAGCATTTTCCGGCCATCACCCATATATGTAGGGCGAAAACTGGCTTCAGCACGAGGCCGGTATCTGGGTTCTGCCCGGAAAATGCTCCTCCCCAGCCTGAAAACAAGATGAATGCACAGGGATCGTACGAAACAGGCGGTGTTTCATGTTTTCGCGCCAGTAACCTGTTCGTAGCATCGGATTTTTACGCTGCACACATGCATCACGCATGGAGCGTGGTCACGAACAGCGAGGGAAACCATGAGCAAGCAGTCCTTTCGGTCCATCGCCGCGTGTCTTCTTGGCGCGGCGATGTGTGTGAGTGCCGCCGCATGCGGCACGTCCGACGACGCATCGTCATCCGGTAGTGAAACCAGCGCCGCATCGCCGCAGGCATACGATGTGTCCAAAATCGAGAAGGACGAGGAAATCGCCGCGCTGCTGCCGGATTCAGTGAAGCAGGACGGCGTGCTCACCGTGGGTATGGACACCTCGTACGCCCCGGCCGAATTCCTGGCCGAAGACGGCAAGACGCCGGTGGGCTACGATGTCGACCTGTCGAACGCGCTCGCCAAGGTGCTGGGCCTCAAGGCCGACCAGCAGGTCTCCAAGTTCGACCTGATCATCCCCGCGGTCGGCTCCAAGTACGACGTGGGCATCTCGTCGTTCACGATCACGCCCGAACGCATGGACGCCGTCGATTTTGTGAGCTTCTACAAGGCCGGCTCCACATGGGTCACCAAGAAGGGCAACCCCACGAATGTCGACACCGCGGACCTGTGCGGCGTGCGCGTGGCGGTGCAGACCGGCACCACGCAGGAAGAGGAAGTCACGCAGATGAGCGAGGACTGCACCAAGAACGGCAAGGATGCGATCGATATCCTGTCGAACGCGTTGCAGACCGACGTGACGACCAATGTGACCACCGGCAAGGCCGACGTGTTTTATGCCGATTCCCCGGTGGCGGGCTATGCGATCACGCAGACCGACGGCCAGCTTGAGGCGCTCGGCGAGGATGTTGGTGTGACGAAGCAGGGTATTGTGGTCAAGAAAGGCGACAAACAGACCGCCGAAGCGCTGCAGAAGGCCATGCAGAAGCTCATGGACAGCGGTGTCTACGAAGAGATCCTCGAGCAGTGGGGCGCGCAGTCTGGCGCGGTCGACAAGTCCGAGGTCAACCCCACCGACGTCTCCCAGTGACCGGCGCGCGCTTGGCCCGCGCACACGGTAGGATATAGCTGCATGTGTGTGGCGCGCTCGCCTCGGCGAACGCGCCACACACATTGAGCAGCGGTGGTGTTCGCGTTGAGCACATTTGTATTTTATGCAGTGTATGCCATAAATATACAAACCAATCGGCGGCGCCGAACCCTGCGGCACAGCGACGCGCATATGAGACCGGAGGAACAAGAAAGAATGGCAGTGCAGAGTCTCAAGAAGATCATGGCGGGCATGCTGGGAGCGGCGATGCTCCTGACGGCGGTGGCCTGCGGCACGACCGATGAGAGCACGGACGCAAAGGCGGAGGCGAAGGCCGGGTTCGACGTCTCCACGGTGAAGAAGGACGACACAATCGCCGCCATGCTGCCCAAGAGTGTCGCCGACAGTGGTGAGCTGACGGTGGGCATGGAGCTGTCGTATGCCCCGGCCGAGTTCGTGGGCGACGACGGCAAGACGCCGGAAGGCTATGACGTGGACCTGGCGAAGGCGCTGGGCAAGGTGTTTGGCTTGGACACGAAGATCATCTCGTCCACATTCGACACGATCGTGCCGTCGGTGGGCACCAAATACGATCTGGGCATCACGGCGATGACGATCACGCAGGAGCGCATGGACGCCGTCGATTTTGTGAGCTACTACAAGGCCGGCTCGAGCTGGGCGGTCAAGAAGGGCAACCCGGAGCACATCGACGTCAACGATTTGTGCGGCAAGAAGATCGCCGTGCAGGTGGGTACCACCCAGGAAGAGGAAGCCAACGAGATCAAGCAGCAATGCGCGGCCGACGGCAAGGCGGCCGTGGAAGTGATGCCGAGCAAGCTGCAGACCGACGCCGCTACCGCGGTGGCCACCGGCAAGGCCGATGTGTTCTACGCCGATTCGCCTGTGGCCGGCTACGCGATCTCGCAGACGGGCGACGCGCTTGAGGACCTGGGCAGCGCCGAAGGCGTGGTCAAGCAGGGCATCGCCATCAAGAAGGGAGACACCGAGCTGGCCAAGGCCGTGCAGGCCGCCATGCAGCACCTGATGGACGACGGCACTTACATGAAGATCCTAGAGGCCTGGGGTGTGGAATCCGGCGCCATCAAGACCGCCGAGATCAACCCGAAAGACCTGGACTGAACGTAACCATGTGCGCGCGGTGAACCCCACCAGCGCGCACATGCATTGTTGTGGAGAAGAAAGCGAGGAGACCGATGCCTCATCATGTTGAACGCGACGGCGAAGGACTGCCAATCCCGAACCGCATCGAAGCCAAGCCAGTCAAACGCACCGGCCAGATCGTGGCGGCGGTCATCGTGGCGCTGCTGGCGGCGATGCTCATCCATGGGCTGGTCACCAATCCGCGGTTCGAATGGAACGTGGTGTGGAAGTACCTGTTCAACGAGCGCGTGCTCGAAGGCGTGGGCTACACGCTCATCCTCACGTTCCTTTCCATGATCATCGCCATCATCCTGGCGGTCATCCTGGCGATCATGCGCAAATCCGCCAACCCGGTGCTGCGCGGGGTGAGCTGGTTCTACATCTGGTTCTTCCGCGGCACACCTGTGTACACGCAGCTCGTGTTCTGGGGACTGTTCTCGGTGCTGATCCCACGCCTCTCGCTCGGCATCCCCTTCACCTCGGTGGAGTTCTGGAGCGTGGATTCGCAGACCGTGGTGACCGCGTTCAACGCCGCCGTGATCGGCTTGGCGCTCAACGAAGCCGCCTATCTCGCCGAAATCGTGCGCGCCGGCCTTGAAGCGGTCGACCCGGGCCAGGAGGAGGCCGCCAAGGCGCTCGGCATGAAGCGTTCGATGATCATGCGCCGTGTGATCCTGCCCCAGGCCATGCGCATCATCATCCCGCCCACCGGCAACGAGACGATTGGCATGCTCAAGACCACGTCGCTTGTGCTCGCCGTGCCGTTCACGCTGGAACTGCAGTACGCCACGAACGCGATCGCGAACCGCATCTACAAGCCGATCCCGCTGCTCATTGTGGCCAGCGTCTGGTACCTGCTCATCACCTCGATCTTCATGGTGATCCAGTCAATGCTCGAAAAGCACTTCGGCAAGGGCTTCGAAGCGCGGCCGGTGGGCACCAAGGGCAAGCAGACGCCGCTGCCGGGCAAGACCGAAGGCGAACCGCAAGACGACGTGAACAAGACGAACGAGGCGGCGTTCCTCGGCTACAACGCCTAACGGACAGGAAGGGCATACACTCATGACCTCACAGACAACGCACGCCGCAACCGCCGGGGCGCAGGCCCCGAAGCCTGTTGTGGAGGCGAAAGACGTGCACAAGGCCTTCGGCGACCTGCATGTGCTCAAGGGCATCAACCTCGAAGTGGAACCGGGCACCGTCACCGTGATCCTGGGGCCGTCGGGCTCGGGCAAATCCACATTCCTGCGCCTGATCAACCAGTTGGAGACGCTCACCGGCGGCGAGATCGATGTGAACGGCGAGATGATCGGCTACAAGCGCCTTCCTGACGGCACGCTGCAGAGGCTCAACGAGAAGGAGATCGCGCAGCAGCGCTCCAAGCTCGGCATGGTGTTCCAGAAATTCAACCTCTTCCCGCACATGACCGTGCTCGAAAACGTGATGGAAGCGCCGGTGCACGTCAAGCACATGCCCAAGGCCGAGGCGCGCGAACTCGCCATCGCCGAACTCAAGCGCGTGGGGCTCGGGGACCGCATGGACTATTACCCGGGCCAGCTTTCAGGCGGCCAGCAGCAGCGCGTCGCCATTGCGCGCGCGCTTGCGATGAAACCCGAGATCATGCTGTTCGACGAACCGACGAGCGCGCTCGACCCCGAACTCGTGGGTGAGGTGCTCAATGTGATGCGTTCGCTCGCCGATGAGGGCATGACGATGATCGTGGTGACGCACGAGATCGGATTCGCGCGCGAAGTCGCCGATCAGATCGTGTTCATGGACGGCGGCGTCGTGGTGGAGCAGGGCGGCCCAGAGATCATCGACCACCCGCGCGAGGCGCGGTTCCGTGACTTCCTGCAGCATGTGCTGTAGTGGAGTTCCAGTGTGAGGGCGGTGTTTGGCCGGTTGCCGAGATGATCGGCGGCCGGCCGACTTCGTTGATGCGACGACTCCGGCATGCGCCCACAGGGGCGCCCCCCCTCCTCAGTGCGCTCCGTAGGCGCATGCCGGGTCGGCGCAAGACCTTCTCTCCCGCCGGTTCAGCATTGTAGGGGTTCTTTTCGCGAAAGCCCAGCGCGTGTAGTCCTCAGGACTACACGCGCCCACTATATGGTCACGCTATGCGCTGCGTTGCTATAGATTGGTGATGCGCAGCCACTCGGCGACCGCCTCGCGCCGGTTGCCGACGCCCAACTTGCGCGTTGCGCGGCTCACATAGGTCTTGACGGTGGAGGGGCTGACGTCCATGAGCATGGCGATGTCTGGGGTGAGCATGCCTTGCGACAGATAATCCATGACGGTGCGCTCGTTCTCCGAGAGGTTGAGCAACGCGGGTTTGCCGTCGGCCTGCAGTCGTGCGAACGCCTGTTGCGGGGAATCGAAGAAGACGCCGTCTCGCATCGGCAGCCGGCTGCCGTCGAGCAGCGTGGCGATGGACTCACGGAGGCGTTCGAGGTCTTCTTTCGCGACGATGCCCTGCATGCCGGCTGCCAATGCCTCGGTGGCGTACATCTGCGGGTCGTACGAGGTGACGCCAAGAATCGGGGTGTGGTCGTCTTCGAACCGGATCATGGAGCACATTTCGAGGCCGGACATGCCATGCATGGCGATGTCGGTCACGATCAGGTCGGCGGCCGGGGCCGTGCCACATAGGCTGCGGTGGTAGGCATCGATGCCACTCCGCCCGCTGTTCGCTGTCCAGTCGACGGTGAGATGTGGCTGTTTGTCGAGGAAAGACGCGAGCAGCCCGAGTACAAGACGGTCGTTGTCCACGATGGCGATGCGGAACGGCGTCTGCCGGCCGGAAGATGGCGTGGAGTGGCTTGCGTTCTCTGTTCCATTGCTGGTGGTTGTGGTCACGTGCATCATCATAGAACACAGCGCCGCGCGCAGGTGGCGGTATTTCACGGGCGGGGTGGCGGGCGCGTTCGGTTACGGCGAAACCGCCGGCGACCAAGCAAAAGCGTGGGAACCGTGGAAGTGCACCGGATTTCCGTGCATTGCGCGCCGCCGTCGGTTATGCTGGTGCCTATGTGTGGAATTGTAGGTTACGCAGGTGATGTGAATTGTCCTTCGATGCGCCCCCTCGAGGTGTGCTTGCAAGGATTGGAACGTTTGGAATACCGTGGGTATGATTCGGCCGGTGTGGCGCTGACCGCGCCCGGCATGGACCGTGTGGCGGTGCGCAAGAAGGCCGGCCGCCTGTCGAATCTGGTGGAAGACATCGAGGCGCGCCCGCTGCCGGACGCCACGGTGGCGATCGGCCACACGCGTTGGGCCACGAACGGTGTGCCCAACGACGTGAACGCGCACCCGCATGCGAGCCGTGACGGCAAGGTGGCGATCATCCACAACGGCATCATCGAGAACGCCTCGCAGCTGCGCCTGGACCTGCAGGCGGAAGGCTACCGCTTCGTTTCGGGCACCGACACCGAGGTGGCGGCTAAGCTGCTGGGCAAGATCGTGGACACGGTGATCGCGGAGACAGGCGAACCCGACCTGTTTGAGGCGATGCGCCGCTTGGGCCGCATGCTCGAAGGCGCGTTCACGATTCTGGCTGTGGATTGCCGCCAGCCGGGCATCGTGGTCGGCGCCCGCCATGATTCGCCGCTTGTCGTGGGCCTTGGCGAGGGCGAGAACTTCCTGGGCTCCGACGTGGCAGCGTTCGTGGCATACACGAAGACTGCGATGGAGATCGGCCAGGACCAGGCCGTGATGATTGACGCGCACGGCGTGGCCGTGACCGATTTCGACGGCAACGACGTGCCCGAACCCGTGGTGTACGAGATCGACTGGGACGCTTCGGCCGCCGAAAAGGGCGGTTGGGATTCGTTCATGGACAAGGAGATCCACGAGGAGCCAGCCGCCGTGCAGCGCACACTGATCGGGCGTCTGGACGACGAAGGACGCCTCAACCTCGACGAAGTGCACATCGACGAGCATGATTTCAAGACGGTCGACAAGATCATCGTGATCGGCTGCGGCACGGCGAGCTATGCGGGCATGGTGGCCAAATACGCGATCGAGCACTGGGTGCGCATCCCGGTGGAGGTCGAGCTGGCGCATGAGTTCCGCTACCGCGACCCGATCCTCACGCCGCGCACGCTCGTGGTGGCGATCTCACAGTCGGGCGAGACGATGGACACGCTGATGGCACTGCGCCATGCGCGCGAACAGGGGTCCAAGGTGCTCGCGATCTGCAACACGCAGGGCGCGTCGATCCCGCGCGAATCCGACGCGGTGCTGTACACGCACGCCGGCCCCGAAGTGGCCGTGGCCTCCACGAAGGCGTTCGTGGCGCAGATCACCGCCGCCTATGTGCTCGGCCTCTACCTGGCCCAGCTCAAGGGCACCGTGTTCCGTGACGAGATCGCGCAGACGCTCGATTCGCTCAAGGACATGCCACGCAAGATCCAGTGGGTGCTCGACACACAGCCGTCCAAGGTGTCCGCCGCGGCCCGCCAGTTGCGTGACGCGAACTCGTTCCTGTTCCTGGGCCGGCACGTGGGCTACCCGGTCGCGCTCGAAGGCGCCCTCAAGCTCAAGGAGATCGCCTACACGTTCACGGAGGGCTTCGCCGCCGGCGAGCTCAAGCACGGGCCGATCGCGCTTGTGGACGAAGGCGAGCCGGTTGTGTTCATCGTGCCACCGGCACGCGGCCGCAACGTGCTGCACGCCAAGGTGATCTCGGGCATCGAAGAGGTCAAGGCGCGCGGCGCCACGATCATCGCGGTCGCGGAGGAAGGCGACGCCGACGTGGAACGTTACGCCGACGTGGTCTTCTGGCGCCCCGAATGCCCCACGCTGATGAGCCCGCTCGTCGATGTGGTGCCGCTGCAGCTGCTCGCCATGGACATGGCCAAGCAGAAGGGCTACGACGTGGACAAGCCGCGCAACCTGGCCAAGTCTGTCACGGTGGAGTAGTGGCGGGCCAGCCACCCGAGTGCCGCGACCATGGCCCGGGGCATGCCGAGATGCATGCCCCGGGCCATCACCGTTGGGTGCTCGATGAACCCGACATTCCTTTCGACCTGCCTGTGCTGTACGAGGACGAGGCGATCATCGTCGTGGACAAGCCGCATTTCCTCGCCACGATGCCGCGCGGCATGTGGTACCGCCAGACCGCGCTGATGCGGCTGCGCGAACGCTACAACGACCCGCGCATCGTGCCGGCGCACCGCCTCGACCGGCCGACCGCCGGCGTGCTCGTGTTCGTGCGCGACCCGGCTGCGCGCGGGGCGTACCAGCTCGTATTCCAGAACCGCCGCGCGCGCAAGGTCTACGAGTGCCTCGCGCCGGTGCGCGTGCCGCAACAGCCGCATACCGGCACCGTCGTGCGCCTCGCCGCACCACGGCCGTTCCCCTTGGAACGCCGCTCGCACATCGTCAAAACGCGCGGTGTGCTGTGCGCGCAGGAGATTCCCGGTGTGGTCAACGCGGTCACCCGCATCGAGCGCGCAGAGCTCGACCGCACCGCCTCGGCGCGCGCAGGCGAGCCGATCGCGCGCTACGTGCTGCACCCGCAGACCGGCAAAACACACCAGTTGCGCGTGCACATGAACGCGCTCGGCCTGCCGATCCTCGGCGACGACTTCTATCCGCGCATCGAGCAGCGCGCCTACGACGATTTCTCTCAGCCTCTCGAACTCGTGGCGCGTGTGCTCGAATTCCGCGACCCGCTCACCGGCGAGCCGCGACGTTTCGTCTCGCGTGTGCCGCTCGGCGCGGCAATTTCACGCATGTAGCGCAATCCGCGCCGCCCCGCATGCAGACTGCTAGAACTGGAAGGAGCAGATGTATTCGGTAAGGAGCGGATCATGGGTTACGTCATTGCACTGTGCATAGTGGTGCTTGCTGCGTTCGTGTGCACGGCGGTCGTGCTGGGCAGGGACGGCGGGGAGCGTGAGGCCCGTGCGTTCACCGAGCTCGAACCCGAGCAGCAGCAGGTGCTGTACAACACGCCGATCAAGTATGAAGACGAATCGCATCAGGCGTGGTGCCAGAAGGGCATTGTGCGCAATGTGACTCCGCGCGACGACGACACGGCCGATGTGGAAGTGATGTGGTACAACGCGAAGCCCGACGAGACGACGGGCAAGAAGGAAACGAACATTGAGCACATCGCCGCCAAGAAGAAGGATGTGCAGGCCAAAGGCGTGCATAAAGGCGGCGTCGTCACAATCCGCGTGCAGCCCGGCCAGGGCGTCACGGTCGTCGCCGCGTAACACGCCCCGCCCGCTATGCTGGAGTGCGTACAGGTCAACACACGGTGAGGAGTCGATGTGCGCGCATGGGCGAAGCGGATGGTGGCGGCGGTATGCGCGGCGGGCGTGATGGTCGCCGTGGCGGGCTGCGGTGAGCACGACAATCGAACGCAGATCAGTGTGTGGTCGTGGGAGCCGAGCATGGCTGCGTTGATCGCCGATTTCGAGGCGCGCAATCCAGACATCCACGTGACGCAGATCGGCACGGCCGACTACAGCAAACTCAACTCGGCGATCCAGGACGGCTATGGCACGCCGGACGTGGTGCAGCTGGAGTATTTCGCCTTGCCGCAGTATGCGGTTAGTGGCCAGTTGCGCGACCTGACGAGTCGCACCACGAATTACGGCTCGTTCTATACGCCCGGCTCATGGTCGTCGGTGCAGCTCGACGGGCGTGTGTATGGTGTGCCGATGGATTCGGGCCCCATGGCCTTCTTCTACAACCAGGACGTGTTCGAGCAGGCGGGCGTGGATGCTGCGAAGATCCGCACATGGGACGACTATTACCGTGCGGCGAAGAAGCTCAAGGAGAACGGCGTCTACATTGCGGCCGATGACGGCGATGCGAGTTTCTATAACGCGATGATCTGGCTCGCCGGTGGCAGGCCCTACAACACCTCGCACGACGGCAAAGAGGTCTCGATCACGCTCAACACCGACACCGGCACGCAGGAGTTCACGCGGTTCTGGCAGCAGATGATCGACGAAGACCTCGTGAACACGCGGCTGGACACGTGGTCGGACGACTGGAAGCAGGCGCTCGGATCGGGCACCGTGGCGTCGCTGTTCGCCGGCGCATGGATGCCGTCGCTGCTGCTGGCCGACGTGCCCGGCACCGCCGGCCTGTGGCGCGTGGCGCAGATGCCCACGGCGCATGGCAACCTGACGAACGCCGAAAACGGCGGGTCGGCGCTCGGCGTGCTCAGTTCGAGTCGGCGCCCGGAGGCCTCATGGCGGTTCATCGAATATGTGTGCCACGAGACGGCGGGCATCATGACGCGCGTGGACGGCGGAGCGTTCCCTGCTGACAACGCCACGCTCAACAGCGCCAACTTCCTGAACAAGACCACGGTGCGCGACGCGCGAGGCATCGAGGTGCCGTATTTCGGCGGGCAGAAATTTAACACGGTGCTTGCTCAGGCCGCGAGCCACGTCAGCACCGGTTACCAGTACTTGCCGTTCGAGGTGTATGCGCGCAGCGATTTCCGCGCCACCGTCGGCGCCGCATACACGTGGGTGAACGACGAACACACGTATTATGACGCGGTGCGGCGCGAACGCGAGGGGCTCATCCAACGCAATGACATGCCGCAAAGTCCCGGCCCACAGGTCACACTGCGCGAGGGGATTGAACGCTGGCAGAGCGACCTCAAGGAGTACGGCGCCAACCAGGGCTTCACCATGCGCTAGATGTTCTTGCGGTAGATCCAGAGCATGCCCTTGAAGATGAGGTCGGGGTCGATCACGTCGATCAACGGCGTGTCGAGTATGCGTGCAAGACCGCCGGTGGCCACCACCTGGAAGTCCTCGGGGATCTCGCGGTGGAATTGCGTGATGATGCGTTCGATGCCGCCGAGGAAGTCGTAATACAGCCCGGCTTGGATCGCGTTTTTCGTGTCTTTCGCCAGAATCGACGTGGGGCGCCGGATCTCCACTTCGGGCAGCTGCGCCGTCATCGAGGTGAGCGCCTCCGCCGCGGTGCGGATGCCGGTCGTGATCAGGCCGCAGGTGATGGTGGCATGCTCATCCACGTAGTTGTAGGCGGTGGCCGTGCCCATGTCGATCACGAGCGTGCGGCCGCCGTACGTGGCGTAGGCGCCGGCGCAGTCGGCGAGGCAGTCGGCGCCGAGTGAGCGCGGGTCGTCGATGTGGATGTTCATGCCGGTGCGGATGCCCGGGCCGACCACCATCGGTGTGATACCGAGGAACTTGACGATCGCCGCGGTGAACGAATGCATCACCTTCGGCACGACCGACGTGATGATCACGTCGTGCACATCGCGCGGCGCAAAGCCTTTGAGCTGCAGGAACTGCAGCATCATGATGCCGAACTCGTCGGAGGTGTGGTTCGATTTGGTGGTGATGCGGTAGGTGGCGGCCACCTGCTCGTCTTCGATGAACCCGAGCACGATGTTCGTGTTTCCAATGTCTACGGCGATCAGCATGGCGTCTCCTTCGTGCCGGGCGTGGCGTGCGCGGCGAAATATGCACGCCCCTCTACAATAGCGGGAGGAGGCCGACCCCGGCTGGGGCGGTCAACCATGCAGAACCAGCAGAAGTCAAGAAGCGCGGGCGGCAAGCCCGCATGCAACCAACCATTGAGGAATCCATGACAGCAACGAATGGAGCCAATGGCGCGCACGGCGAGTCCGGCGCGACCGAAGGGCACACCAACCAGCAAGACACCGCATTCAGCACCGACGCCTCACTTCAGGCGCACGCCAAACGGCCGGGCGGCGGGCCACGACGTTCCATCTGGGCCATTGTGGCCGTGATCGTGATCGCCGTGGCGCTCATCGTGGGATTGTGGCACCCGTGGGCCCGCAAGGCAGACCAGACGCAGTCCAGCGGCGCCGCGGACACCGTGGCGATCGGGCTCAAACTCGCCCCCACCAACCTCGACATTCGCAACACGGCCGGCTCCGCGCTCGACCAGGTGCTCATCGGCAACGTGTACGAAGGCCTTGTGGCCCGCAACAGCGAGAACAAGGTGGTGCCGGCGCTCGCGAAAAGCTGGGATGTGAGCGCTGACGGCCTGAAGTACACGTTCCATCTCAACACAGGCCTCACGTTCTCGAACGGCGACCCGTTGACCGCCGAAGACGTGGTGTGGTCGATCAACGAGCTCGAAAGCAAGCAATACCACGACGCCGACGCACTGAAGAACTTCAAGTCGGTGAGTGCGCCGAACAGCGACACCGTGGTGATCGAACTGATCAAGCCCTACGCCAACCTGCTGTGGGCGCTGACGGGCCGCGCCGGACTCGTGTTCGACAAGGACGCGAAGTATGTGGCGAAGACGCAGGCGGTGGGCTCGGGCCCGTATGTGGTGGCGCAGTTCACTCCGAACAGCTCGATCACATTGAAGGCCAACCCGGAGTACTGGGGCGCCCAGCCCAAGACGCCCACGGTCGTGGTGAAGTACTTCGCCGACGACAACGCCGCCGTGAACGCGCTCAAATCCAACGAGGTGCAGGTGCTCGCCCCGATCACCGCGTCGCTCGCCAAGCCGTTCGAAGATGACCCGGCGCACTACACGGTGGAAGCCGGCGACGGCACGGACAAATACGTGCTGGGCATGAACAACGCCGCAGGCAAGCCCACAGGCGACAAGCGCGTGCGTGAGGCGATCCGCTACGCGATCGACCATGACCAGCTCATCGCCGCGCGCGGCGGCGCCGACAAGGCACTCGGCGGCCCGATCCCGTCGCTCGACCCAGGCTATGAGGACCTCACGGGCCTGTACCCGCACGACGTGGAGAAGGCGAAGGCGCTGCTCACAGAGGCCGGCTACACCAAGGAACATCCGCTCAAGCTCACGCTCACCTACGCCAACACCTACGGCACCGACATCGGCGACCAGTTGCGCAGCCAGCTCAAGGCCGTGAACATCGACCTCAAGGTGAACGTGGTCGAGTTCTCCACATGGCTGCAGGACGTGTACACCGACAAGGACTACGACCTTTCGCTCGTCGACCACAACGAAAGCCACGACTTCACGCAATGGTCGAACGCGGACTACTACTACAATTACAACAACCCCAAGGTGGCGGAACTCACCGATGAGGCGCTTGGCTCCACCGACGACGCCAAGCGCGACGAGCTGCTCGCGCAGGCCGCGCGCATCGTCTCGCAGGACGCCGCCGCCGACTGGCTGTTCAACTACCGCGTGACCACGGCGATGGACAAAGGCGTGAGCGGGTTCCCCGTGAACATGAACCAGACGCTGATGCCGCTGGCTGAACTCAGCTATACGCCGGCCGCCACCAAGTAACATCACAACCAATACGCGAACCGCCCGGACGATCTGAGCCGGGCCCCGCGGTCAGGGCGGCACAGCGCATGTGCCGCCCGCCCACAACCCTAAGGGGACTATGAAATACCTTGCACGCCGGCTGCTGCTGTTTGTTGTGGCGCTCTTCGCCATCTCCGTGGTGATCTTCCTGGCGTTGCGCGTGCTGCCCGGCGACATCGCCACCATCATGGCCGGCCTCAACTCGCCACCCGAACGCGTGGAGGCACTGCGCGCGCAGATGGGCCTCGACCGCCCGCTGATCGTGCAGTACGGCGGGTGGATCGCCGGCTTGGTGCACGGCGACTTCGGCACCGCCATGCTCACCGGACAACCCGTGGCCGCCCTCGTCGGCACCCGTGCCGCCATCACCTTCCCGCTCATCATTCTGGGCCTCATCATCGCGCTTGCGATCGGCATCCCCACCGGGTGCGCTGCCGTGCTCGCGCGTTCCCCGCGCGCCCGCGCCGTCTACCAGGGCGCGGCCATTGTGGGTGGCGCCGTGCCGGCCTTGTGGGGTGGCCTGATCCTCATCCTGCTGTTCGCGCGCGGATCGGGGTTGATCCCCGTCCTTCCCGCGTCGGGCTTCCCGCAGGCGGGCTGGGCCGACCCCGGCCGTGCGCTCGCCTCGCTTGTGCTGCCCGCGTTGACCGTGGGAGTGATCGTGGGTGCGTCGATGATGCGCTACACGCGCTCCGCCTTGCAATCCGTGGCCTCCACCGGCACGATCGAGATGGCCATGGCATGCGGCATGACACGCACGCAGGCGTTGACGCGCGTGGGGTTGCGGCTCGCCATGCCGCAGCTCGTCTCGGTGATCGGCCTGACCTTCGCCGAGATGATCACCGGCGTGATGGTGATCGAGAACCTGTTCGCGTTGCCCGGCATCGGCAGCGGGCTCGTCGACGACCTGGGGCACCGCGACCTCATCGCCGTGCAGAGCGAACTGTTCATGCTCGCCGCGTTCTTCCTCGTCATCGGCCTGCTCGTCGATATCGCGCACCGCGCACTCGACCCGCGGTTGGGAGATTGATATGCCAGATTCACCCACACCCACCCCACGCGTGCGCGCCGACGCACGCGGCGTGCACGGCTGGCGCCGTGTGTGCATTGTGCTCAGTACGATGTGGAGCCACGGCACCGGCCGGTTCGCGCTTATCGTGCTCGGACTTTGGATGCTCATTTCGGTGGTCTCGCTGTTCTGGACCCCGCAGTCACTGTGGAAGACCGACGGCTACCACGTCTGGTCCGCGCCCTCGCGCGCCCACTGGCTCGGCACCGATGGCACCGGCGCCGACCTGTTCAGCTGGCTCATGGCCGGCTCGCGCACCAATCTGCTCATCGTGCTGCTCACCGTGGCCTTCGCCGCGGCGTTCGGCGTGCTGCTTATCGCGATGATGGTCTCGCGCCATTCCGCGCTTGCGCACGGTTCGGTCGTGGCGATCGACGCGCTGATCTCGATCCCCACCGTGCTGATCGCGCTCATGCTCGCCGTGCCGATGGGCGCGTCCGTGGCGGTCATCGTGCTCGCGTGCGGCTTCGGCTACGGCCTCAACCTGGCGCGTGTGGCACGCCCACAGGCGCTGCTCGCCGCGCACAGCATGTACGTGGAGTCGGCGCTCGCCAACGGCGCATCCGCCCCCCGCGTGTTCTTCACGCATATCGTGCCGAATATCATGCCCGTGCTCATCGTGCAGTGCTCGCTTTCGGCAGGCACGGCCGTGCTCGCCGAAGCCGGCCTGACATATCTGGGCGTCGGCGTGCCGTCCGGCGTGCCGAGCTGGGGGCATTCGCTGAGCACGTCGGTGCGGTTCATCAACATCTACCCGCTCACCGTGCTGTGGCCGGGCCTGCTCGTCACCATTGTGGTGGTGGCGCTCAACCTGTTCGGCGACGCGTTGCGCGACGCCTCCGACCCACTCATCAATCCACGATTGCGAGGTGCATGATGGGCGTTTCGGTCAACCACCTCACCATCCGCATCGGCGGCGCGCCGATTGTCTCCGATGTGCATATCGACGTGCGCGACGGCCAGCGCGTCGGCCTGATCGGCTCGTCGGGCTCAGGCAAATCGATGATCGCGCGCGCGATGATGGGCCTGTTGCCCGTTGAAGCCACGGTCAGCGGATCGATCGATGTGAACGGCGAGCAGATCGTCGGCATGCAGGACCGCGACCTGGCGGCCCTGCGCGGCGCGGCGATCGGCATGGTGTTCCAGAATCCCGGCGCCTCGCTCAACCCGCTGCTCACGGTGGGCAGGCAGATTGCGCTGCCACTCGAACTGCACTACGACCTGACCGCCGAAGACCGCCAGGCGCGCGTGCTGGCGATGATGCGCAAAGTGGGGCTCGACGAGTCCCTGGTCGGGCGGCACCCGCATGAGCTGTCCGGCGGCCAGCAGCAGCGCGTCGGCATCGCCACCGCGCTAATCACGTCGCCGCGCCTGATCATCGCCGACGAGCCGACGACGGCGCTCGACTCGATGACGCAACGGCAGATCGTGGAACTGCTCGTCTCGCTCGTGGACGAGGCCGGCGCGGCGATGCTGTTCATCACACACGACTTTTCGGTGCTCGCGCACGCCACGCAGTACTGCTACGTGCTGGACCACGGCACGATTGTGGAGCAGGGGCGCACGCGGCGTGTGCTCGCCGAGCCGAGCACACCGCAGGGCGCGCGCCTCGTGATGGCCGCGCGCGAACTGACATTGCACGGAGCGGAAGGCGAAGGCGGCGGCACACGAAGGGAGCGGGCGCAATGACAGACGCAGCGACAGGCGCACTGACGCAGGCGGAACAGACGGACGTGCTGCTCCAGGGCGAGCGCGTATGCAAGGTTTTCGGCCCGGCGCGCGCACGGCACCAAGTGCTGTTCGACGTCGACATCAGCGTGCCGGCGGGGCAGTGCGTGGCGATCATCGGCGCCTCGGGATCGGGCAAATCGACGCTCACGCGCATTCTGTTGGGGCTAGAGACGCCGGACGGCGGCGATGTGCGCTACCGAGGCGCGTCGATCGAGGGGCGTGCCGGCGCGCCGCAACTGCGCATGCTGCGCGACGAATCGGGCATCGTGTACCAGAACCCCTTCGAATCGCTCGACCCGCGGTGGACGGCGTTCCGTTCGGTCGCCGAACCGCTGCGCCTGCGTGACCGGCGCATCGACGACGAGACATGCGAGCGCCGGGTGCGTGAGGCGCTCACGCTCGTGTCGCTCGACCCGGACGAAATCATGTGGCGCTATCCGATGGACCTTTCCGGCGGTCAGGCGCAGCGCGTGGCGATCGCGCGCGCGATCGTGACCGGGCCGAGCGTGCTGCTCGCCGACGAGGCGATGAGCGCGATCGACGTGGCCGCACGCGTGCAGATCCTCGACGCATTCGCGGCGATTCGCGCGCGCAACCCGCGCATGGCCATGCTGTTCGTCTCGCACGACCTTGGCGTGGTGCAGCACATCGCCGACCGCGTGCTCGTGCTGCACGAGGGGCGTGTGGTGGAGCGCGGCACGGTGCGCCAGATCCTGGAAACGCCGCAGGAAGACTATACGAAGGCGCTCATCGAGGCGGCCACGCTGTGACGGCCGACATGGCCGGCTCGCGATAACGGTATGTCCACTATGTGGACCTGCCGCCGTGGTTGCCGGGGCACCGTGGGTACGGTATGGCACATGACGTATCTCTCATGTTGTTGTCGCTAACCACACGCCCCACAGCGCGCGGTCTTCGACGCATAACTTGAGATGGTACTGGTCTGATTCCTCAGGGCCCCAACGCCGCCCACACCAGTGAACTGCATGTGTGGCCACAGGCGCGCCCGATTTCCAACCCACACCGGATTGCCGGAACGCCACGGTGATATACCGTCTGGCAGCCGCACCCCATCTCAACGCCATGGTTTGAACGCGCGATTCACGCGGGGCCGTCTTACGCACAACCCCCGTACGAACCAACCGACCACCAACCACGCAAGGAACAGACCCATGGCAATCCACAACTCGCTTTCCGAACTCATCGGCAACACTCCGCTCATCAAGCTCAACCATGTGACCGACGGCGTCAAAGCCACCATCGCCGTCAAGGTGGAGTACTTCAACCCTGGCGGATCGTCCAAGGACCGCATCGCCGCACGCATCATCGACGCCGCCGAACGCGAAGGCAAACTCAAGCCCGGCGGTGTGATCGTAGAGCCGACGTCCGGCAACACCGGCGTGGGGCTCGCCATGGTGGCCCAGCAGCGCGGCTACCGTACGGTCTTCGTGGTGCCCGACAAAGTGAACGAGACCAAGCGCGCCGTACTGCGCGCCTACGGAGCGGAGGTCGTGGTGACCCCCACCGACGTGGAACCCGACGACCCGCGGTCGTACTACCGAGTGTCCGACCGCTTGGCCGAGACGATCCCCGGCGCCTTCAAGCCCAATCAATACAGCAACCCGAACGGCCCGCTGAGCCACTACGAGACGACCGGCCCGGAGATCTGGGAAGCGACCGCGGGCCAGATCACGCATTTCGTGGCCGGCATCGGCACCGGCGGCACCATCTCGGGCACCGGCCGCTACCTCAAGGAAGCGTCCAACGGCGCCGTGACAATCGTGGGCGCCGACCCAGAAGGCTCGATCTACTCCGACCCGACCAACGTGCACGGCTACAGCATCGAAGGCGTGGGCGAGGACTTCTACCCGGCCGCCTACGACCAGACGATCGCCGATGCGATCGAGCAGGTGACCGACGCCGAAGCCTACCTGATGACGCGCCGGCTCGCCGGCGAAGAGGGCCTGCTCGTGGGCGGCTCGAGCGGCATGGCGGTGGCCGCCGCCGTGGCCTACGCGAAGAAGCATGACCTCGATGCATCACAGACGGTTGTGGTGCTGTTGCCGGATTCGGGCCGCAGCTACCTTGAGAAGATCTTCAACGACGACTGGATGATCGACAACGGCTTCGCCGACGTGGTGGCCTCCACAAGTCGCCCCTCGATCCTCGACGCGGCGCTCGCCGAAGTCATGGCCTGAGCCCAACCACTCAATCCCACCCAATTGCACACAACCACGCACGGAGACACACCAATGATCACGAACACACACGAGACCCTGCAGAACACCACCTTGGGCGTGGCCACCCGCGCCATCCACGCCGGCCAGACGCCTGACCCCACCACGGGCGCGGTCGTCACCCCGATCTTCATGACATCCACGTTCAAGCAGGACGGTGTGGGTGAGATGCGCAACGGCTACGACTACAGTCGTTCGGTCAACCCCACACGCACCGCGTTCGACGAGCAGCTCGCGGCCGTCGAAGGCGGCGCATACGCGATGAGCTTCGCCTCCGGGCTCGCAGCGATCGACGTGCTGCTGCGCTCCACCCTGCGCCCCGGCGACAATGTACTCATCGGCAACGACGTGTACGGCGGCACCTACCGCCTGCTCGCCAAAGTGTTCGTGCCATGGGGCATCGGGCTCGATGTGGTGGACATCACCGACCCGGCCCAGGTGAGTGCTGCACTCGCTGCCAAGCACTACACATACCTGTGGGTGGAAACGCCATCGAACCCGCTGCTCAACATCACCGACATCGCCGCCACGTCCGCCCTCGCGCACCAGTACGGCACCAAAGTGGTGGTGGACAACACCTTCGCCTCGCCGATCCTGCAGCATCCGCTCGCCGACGGCGCCGACGCCGTGGTCTATTCGACGACGAAGTACATCGGCGGCCACTCCGACGTGGTCGGCGGCGCCGTGGTGGTCAACGACGAAGCCATGCGCGACAGGATCGAGTTTATGCAGAACTCCGCGGGCGCGGTGCCCTCGCCATTCGACGCATGGCTCGACATGCGCGGCTTGAAGACGCTCGAGCTGCGCGTGCTGCGCCACAGTGAGAACGCGATGACGATCGCTCAGTGGCTCGAAGGCCACAGCGGTGTGGAACGCGTCTGGTACCCGGGCCTCGAATCGCACCCGGGCCATGAGATCGCCGCACGCCAGATGCATGGCGGGTTCGGCGGCATGATCTCGGTGCAGCTGAGTGGGGGAGCCGAGGCCGCGCGTCGGTTCGCCGCCTCCACCGAGATCTTCACGCTGGCGGAATCGTTGGGCGGCGTCGAATCGCTGATTGAAGTGCCCGCCGCCATGACGCACATGTCGGTCGCCGGCACCACACTCGAAGTGCCCGCCAACCTGGTGCGCCTTTCGATCGGCATCGAAGATGTGGACGACCTCATCGGCGACCTTGAGCAGGCCTTCGCCGCAGTGCGCGACTAGTCGAACACCACCGTCGTCAACGAGCGCGGCGGCAGTGTGATCATCCGGGACTCCCGGCCGCGCACGTCAATGCGCAGCGTGGCAGGATCCACGCGCTCATTGCACAGCACCGCGGCGACCGCGCCGTCCGGCGTGGCGAACGCGGCGGCGTGCAGCCGTTGTGCCTTACGCAGCTCACTGGTGATGCAGTGCGAGCCGATGGGCACGAATTTGGAGAAGTGGCCGAGCGCGTAATAGTCGGCGTTGCGTGTGGTCTCGCCGGTGCGCCGGTCCACCGTCAGCAGGCCGCGGTTGCTCGAATGCGTGTGGTCGTTGCGCAGATAGTAGTAATCGGGGCCTCCGCGCGTGTCGAGCGCGATGTTCCACAGCACGGCGGACTGCGCCCAGTTGTTCATCATCGAGATGACGCGCGCGCCCATCGTGACCAGCGCGTCGTCCCAGTTGCGCGGACCCCAGTCCCCGCCGGAGGCTTCGGTGACCCAGATGCCTTTCGTGGGCCAACGGCGGTGGATGTCGCTCATCGTGCGCGCGGCGCCGCCGTAGTAGTGCCATGCCGAGCCGGCCGTGGCGGCGAACGCGCGCGGGTCCATATACAGTTCGCGCACAAAACGCCCGTCGGGGTAGTGGTCGGTGGAGTAGTTGTGGTCCCAGCACATGATGCGCACGTCGCCGAGCCCATGCGCGCGCAGGCACGGCGCCAGGAAGCGCGCGATGAACCGCGCCTGCTGGCTTGGGCTCATCGCCATCGACGGCCAGCGTGACTGCGGGTAGTCGGGTTCGTTCGTGGGCGTGACGCCGAAGACATGCAGGCCGTGGCGCCGGTAGGTCTCGATGAACCGCGCCAGGTATTCGGCGTACACGGGGTAGGCGGCGGGGCGCAGCCAGCCGGTCAGGCGCGTCAACGGGCGTTTGCCGAGCGCGCTGAAGTTCGTCTTCATCCACCACGGCGCGCTCCACGGGCTGACGATGATGTTGAGGTCGGGGGCGGAGGCGGCCGGCCCCATGGATTGTGCGCGCATCGCCTGCGCGGCCTTGACCATCGGCAGGATCGTGTATTCCTCGGGCCTGAAGTCGAGGGTGCGCAGATGCCGGTCGGGGCGCCTGCGCGTGAATCGGTATGGGCGCGTCACATGGTCGGAGGGGCCCACCGGCTGGCGCAGCATCGAGATGCCGATGCCCTCGGTCACGCTGAACAGGTCGCGCAACGCGCGGTGCGGATGGCGCATGGCGTTGTGCCACAGGTAGCTCGTGGCCTGCGTGATCGACGCGCCGAACCCGTCGATGCGCTGGCGGGGGCGCGCCGGGTCGAGAACCAGTGTGGCGGCCGTCTCCGCGCCCGGAGCGACCCGGAGGTCCACCGGGCGCAGCGCCGCCTCAAGCATCGTGTCATGGGCGTTCGCATACGTGGTAAACATGCGCATGGGGCCACTGTAGCGCGCCGGCGCCACGCGCGTGCGGATTGCGCCAAGCGCCCAGCTGTGTGCGTGCGGTCAGTCGGAGAACTCGTTGATCGCTGCAAGGAAGCGCGCGCCGTAGCGTTCGAGCTTGTTGGCGCCCACGCCGTTGACCTCGAGGAACTCCTCGCTGGTGTGCGGGCGGCGCTGCGCCATGTCGCGCAACGCCTTGTCGGAAAACACGATGTACGGCGGTTTGCCGATGTCGCGTGCGATCTCCAGTCGCAGTGCGCGCAGGCGCTCGAACAGCGCCTCGCCGTCGCCGCCCGGCGTGAACGAGCCTACCGGTGCGCCGGCGCCGCCCGTGCCGTACGCGGAGTGCTGCGTGCGCGGGGCCGTGCGGGCGGCTTTGCGCTCCGTCTTCTTGATCTCGTAATGGAACGTGGGGCTAGCGGTCTCTGCGGCGCGCGGGCCGAACTGCACAAGCGGCAGCCGGCCTTCGCCGATATACAGGAACCCGTCCGCCACCATCTGGTTGAGCACGTCGCGGATCTGCGCCTCCGACGTGCCTTCGAGCGTGGCGTAGGTGGGCAGCCTGTCGAAGCCGCGGGCCAGCACGTCCTGCGCCTTCGAGCCACGCAGCACCGCCACGATCTTGCCCATGCCGAAATGCTGGCCCAGGTCGTGCACGCACATGCTGATCGCGCGCGCGACCGGCGTCACGTCCATGGTGGCGAAGGTGCTTGCGCAATTCACGCAGCCGCCGGCGCAATGGCCCGTGCCCGGGGTGTCGTGTTCGCCGAAATAGCGCGTCATGTAGCGGTGCAGGCATTCGGTGGTGCGGCAGTAGCCGATCATGCCGTCGAGCAGTTGGCGTTTGGACCGGCGCACCAGGTCCTGTTCGTCGGCGGTGAGGCGTTCGTTGGGGCCGCCCATGTCGAGCAGCCGGCGCCGTGTGACGATGTCCGATTCGTTCCATAGCAGCGTGCAGCGGCTCGGTTCGCCGTCGCGGCCCGCGCGGCCGGCCTCCTGATAGTACGATTCGATGCTTTCGGGCATGTTGTGGTGGATCACAAAGCGCACATTCGACTTGTCGATGCCCATGCCGAACGCGTTCGTGGCCACCACGACCGGCGTGCGGTCGGTCACGAAGTCACGTTGCGCCTGTTCGCGTGTGGGCGCGGGCATGCCGCCATGGTAGGCCACCGCCACGTCGCCCGGCGCATTGCCCGCGCCGCGCGCCGCGCGCAATTGCGGCACGAGCGTGTTGAGTGTCTGCGCGAGCGCCTCGGTCTCTTTGCGCGTGGCGCAGTACACGATGCCCGATTCGTCCGCATGTTCGGCCACGTAGTTCGCGATCCAGTTCGCCTTCTCACGCGTGTTGAGTTTGAGCATGTCGAAATACAGGTTCGTGCGGTCGAATCCGGTCACCAGCACGAGCGGGTCGCGCAGGCCCAGCAGTTGCACGATGTCGCGGCGCACGCGTTCGGTCGCGGTGGCGGTGAACGCGGCCACGGTGGGGCGGTCGGGGAGGGATGCGATGAATTCGCCGATGCCCAGATACGACGAGCGGAAGTCCTGGCCCCATTGCGAGACGCAGTGCGCCTCGTCCACCGCGATCAACGCGATGTCGGCGCGTGCCGCGAAATTGCGGAAGCGCGGCGTCTCCAGGCGTTCGGGCGCCACATAGAGCAGTTTCACCTTGCCGGCATAGGCGGCGTCGAGCACCTGCTCCTGCTCGTCCATGGTCTGCGTGGTGTTGATGAAGGCGGCGGGGATGCCGATCTCGTTCGCGCCGTCCACCTGGTCGCGCATCAGGGAGATGAGCGGGGAGATGACGATTGTGATGCCGTGGAGCAGCAGCGCGGGAATCTGGTAGCACACGGATTTGCCCGAGCCCGTGGGCATGACACCCAGCACGTCGCGGTTGGAGGCGATCGCCTCGATGAGTTCGGCTTGGCCGGGGCGGAACGATTCGTAGCCGAAGTGCTCGCGCAGCGCCGCCAACGCGGCCTGCGATCCGTAATGGGCGGCATCGGGCTGGCTGGCGTGTGCGTGTGCTTCGAATCCTGTCATAGCCGCCCAGTGTACCAACGCCGCACCATTGGCGGTAGGGGCGGCGTTGGGACGTGTTTGGGCGTCAGGCGGCCTCCACCGGGAACTCTTCCACAACGCGCATGGCGTCGACGATCATCTGCGGGGTGGCATCCGGCACGGCGGCCAAGAACGTCGAATCCGGCTGTGCGGTGTATTCGGCCACCGTCTGCAGGTTCGCGTCGGTGAACTCGAGGTTCATCTGCTTCCAGGAATGGGGCAGGCCAACGCTGTCGTAGTACGCGAGCAGCTGGCGCGCCTCGGCTTCCTTGCCCTCGGCCACGAGCTGCACGAGTACGCCGTAGGCCACCTTGTCGCCGTGCATCGTGGCGGCGGAACCGGGCACCTGCGTCAGGCCGTTGTGCAGGGCGTGGGCGCCCGACACGCGGGCGCGCTCGCAGCCAAGGCCGCCCACGGTGCCGGCCAGGCCGATGATCGTGTCGATGAGCAGGCGCACCTGCTCGTTGTCGTAGTCGCCGGCGTGCAGGGCCTTGAGGGCGTCCTCGCTGTGCTCGAGCAGGATGTCGTGGATCAGGCGCGCGGACTGGTAGGCGAGCTGGTCGAAGGCGGTCAGGTCGTTGGCGCGTTCGAGCACCGGCGCGCACTCGTACCATTTGGCAATCGTGTCGCCGATGCCGCCCACCATCTTCTCGGCGGGCGCTCGCGAGATCAGCGCGGAGTCCACGATCATCGCCACGCTGTTGCGGCCGTGCAGCGGCGAGCCCACATAGCGGTGCTCGTCGTCGTAGTTCACCGAGAACGGCGTGTATGCGGCGCACGCGCAGGCGAGCGTCGGCACCATGATCAGGTCCACGTTCAGCAGTTCGGCCACGTTCTTGGCGGTGTCGGCGAGCTTGCCCGCGCCGACCGCCACGATCGCGTCGGCGTCGAGCGCGCGGGCCTGTTCGGCGAGTTCGCGTGCGTTGCGTTCCGTTGCCGAGCGGTCGTAGCGCAGCGCCGGCGCGAAGAACTCGCTCGAGCCGGTGTAGTCGAGGAACGCCTGGGCGGACAGTTCGCCGGTCACGATGACCGGGTGCGCGTAATCCTCGAGGTAGCGTTCGATGTTCTTGGCGGACCCGGGTTCGCTGATGTAGCGGTTGGGGCCGGGGTGGACGTCGGTGACGCGGTTGAACGTTGCCATACCGTGAAGCTCCTTTGATAGACATTGCAGGCGACTGGTGTGGGCCAGCCGCCTGCGGATGGCCTCAAAGGAACATGCGCGCGGCTGGTCACATTGTCGGCCAGTGTACTATCGCTTCACTGTTGGCGAACCCCGCTGTCTCACTGGGCAGTCACGCGAGCGTTTCGAGTGTGCGCATCGCCTCGATGATCTGCGCGGGCGTCACGCCGGGCACGGCGGCACGGAACGGCGAGTCGGGGCCGGCCGCGAAATCGGCCACCGTCTGCAGGTTCTCATCGGTGAACTCAAGGTTCATCTGCCTCCACGAATGCGGCAGCCCGATGGTGGCGTAGAAGGGGAGCAGCGCCTGCACCTCGCTTTCCTTGCCCTCCACGAGCAGCTGCACGAGCACGCCGTACGCCACTTTCTCGCCGTGCATGGTGGCGGCGGATCCGGCCACGCGTGTCAGGCCGTCGTGCACGGAGTGCGCGCCGGATTCACGTGCGCGCACGCCGCCGAACCCGCCGACCGTGCCGGCCAGGCCGATGATCGTGTTGATGAGCGTGCGCACATGCTCGTTGTCGTAGTCGCCCGCGCGCACGGCCTCGAGCGCCGGTTCGCTCTCCTCGAGCCGCATGTCGTGGATCAGGTGTGCGGAATGGTAGGCGAGCCGGTCGAAGACGGTCAGGTCGCTCGCCTGGTCGAACACAGGCGCGGATTCGTACCATTTCGCGATCGTGTCGCCGATGCCGCCGACGAGTTTGTCGGCGCCGGCGCGCGCGATCAGTGATGAATCGACGAGCAGCGCGATGCTGTTGCGCGGGTGCACCGGTACGCCGAGGAAGCGGTGCTCGTCGTCGTAGTCCACCGAATACGGCGAATAGGCGGCGCACGCGCACGCGAGCGTCGGCACGATGATCAGGTCGAGGTCCAGGATCTCGGCCACGTTCTTGGCGGTGTCAGAAAGCTTGCCCGCGCCGATCGCCACGATCGCGTCGGCGTCGAGCGTGCGCGCCTGTTCGGCGAGTTCGCGCGCGTTGCGTTCGCTCGACGATCCGTCGTAGCGCAGCGCCGGCGCGAAGAACTCGCTTGAGCCGGTGTAGTCGAGGAACGCCTGGGCGGACAGTTCGCCGGTGATGATGACGGGGTGGACGTAGTCCTCGAGGTAGCTGGGCATGATCGTGGCCACGCCGGGGGTGCTGATGTAGCGGTTGGGGCCGGGGCGGACGTCGGAGTCTTGAACATTGGTTGCCATGGGAAAGCTGTCCTTACGACAAAGGGTCAAATGCGAAAAGAAGGATCAGGGCCGTGCCACACCAAGGGCCGTGGGTTGTGGCCGGTGTGCGGGGCTCCTCACCGTTGCGCGTGCGACGGTGAGCTTGTGGCCGGGTCGGCAACGTTGGGGCCGATTGTAGGACGACCGTTTGTATTTCGTGCATGCCATGTTCACCTCGAGAGGAAGGGCACCGGGCCGCACGGCCCGCGGTCGGGGCCGCCGGGGACGGCGGAGTAGAGTGGGAAGCCGGCGGAACATGCGCCACGACCACCAGCAAAGGATGAGCCATGACTGAAGAACAGACCAGCAAGCCACGCCCGGAAAGCTTCGAACTCGACCATACCAAGGTCAAGGCTCCGTATGTGCGGTTCATCGACACGCAGACCGGCCCCAACGGCGATGTGATCTCGAACTACGACCTGCGCCTTGTGCAGCCGAACGAGAACGCGATCCCCACCGCGGGCCTGCACACGATCGAGCACACGATCGCCGTGCTGCTGCGCGAACGCATCCCCGGCTACATCGACTGCTCGCCGTTCGGGTGCCGCACCGGCTTCCACCTGCTCACGTGGGGCGAGCATTCGCCCGAGGATGTGGCGAAGGCGCTCAAGGAATCGCTCGAGTTCATCGCGTATGAGGCCGAGTGGGACGATGTGCCGGCCACCACGGTGGAAAGCTGCGGCAACTACCGCGACCATAGCCTGTTCACCGCCAAGGAATGGGCCAGGGACATCCTGGACAAGGGCATCAGCTCCGACGCCTTCGAACGCAAGGTCGTCTGAGCGCGCCGCCGTCAATGTACGTATATATGCGTATATATGTATAAATACGCAATGGTTTGACCGCCACCCACCATCGTCGAGGAGTTACCGATGCCGAATGCCTCATCGCGCCGCTTCCGCCACGCCACCATGCAGGACTACCCGCAGATGGAGCGCATCTACGCCCATGCCCGCGAGCTCATGGCGCGCAACGGCAACCCGACGCAATGGGGCAACACCTTCCCACGCCCCGAAGTGGTGCGCGAAGACATCGCCAACCACCGCACGATCCTGCTTGTGGACACTGTGGGCGGCCATGAACGCATCCTCGCGCAGTTCGCCGTGTGCCCCGGCCTTGACCCCACCTACGGGTCGATCGAGGGCGCGTGGCTCGACGACGACGCCTACATCACCATCCACCGCATCGCCTCGTCCGGACTGGTGCGCCACGCCGCGCGCGACTGCATCGAATGGACGCTCAAACACTACGGCAACGTGCGCGTGGACACGCACCCCAACAACAAGGCCATGCAGCATGTGCTCGAATCATGCGGTTTCGCCCGTTGCGGACTGATCCAGCTCATCGACCGCGACGAAGACCTCACACGCATCGCCTACCAGCGCCACGAATGGTGAACCACGATGGGCCCCACGGCCCCATGCGCGTATCGCATTCGTCACATGGCTGAGGCACAATACCGCCTATGAGCGCACCCAATGCTGAAAAATGGCCGTTTTCCGACCCCCAAGGCGAAGCGAACTACCACGCCGCACGCCGCGCCTACCCCGCACAGGCCATCGTGGACCTCGCCGCGATCCGTGACAACATGCGGCATCTGGTGGGTGTCGTCGGCGAATCCAGCGGCACGACCGAAGTCATGGGCGTGGTCAAGGCCGACGCCTACGGGCACGGGCTGGTTCCGGTCGCGCTCGCCGCGCTCGCGGGAGGCGCCACATGGCTTGGCACGGCGCAGGCGCGCGAGGCGCTGCTGCTGCGCGCCGCCGGCATCGGGCCCGACCGCGCGCACATCCTCACATGGGTCAACAATCCGCTGTGCGTGCCGTACGGTGAGCTGATCGCCAACAGCATCGACCTGTCCGTGGCCACGCTGACCGCCGTCGAACGCATCGCCGACGCGGCCCGCGCCACCGGTCTCACCGCCCGCGTGCATGTCAAAGTGGACACCGGCTTCGGGCGCAACGGCTTCACCCTCGAACAACTGCCCGAGGCCATCGCCGCACTGCGCCCGCTCATCGACGAAGGCGTGCTCGACGTGGTGGGGCAATGGAGCCACCTCGCCGTGGCCGACGCGCCGCAGGACGCCGGATTCGTGCACGAGACCGACATGCAGATCGAACGGTTCGAACGGTTCACGAGCGAACTGCGCGCCGGCGGCATCGACCCGCGCGTGCGCCACCTGGCGAACACTGCGGCCACGCTCACGCGCCCGCAGATCCACTACGACCTGGTGCGCCCGGGCATCGCGTTGTACGGGTACGAGGCGGACCCGGCGATGGGCACGCCGGGCGACTTTGGGCTCACCCCGGCCATGACGTTGCAGGCGCAGCTGAGCTCGGTCAAAGACGTGCCCGCAGGCAGCGGCCTGTCGTACGGCCGTGTCTACCTGACCGGCGAGCGCACGTCGGTCGCGATCGTGCCGGTCGGGTACGCCGACGGCATCCACCGCTCCGCCTCCGGATTCGACGAGGCGGGCGCGCGCCACGAATACAAACCCGGTGGCCCGCTGCGCGTCGACACCGCGTACGGTCCCAAGCTCATGCGCGTCAGCGGGCGCGTGTGCATGGACCAGTTCATCATCGACCTGCACGGCTCCGCGCAGGAACTCGGCGTGCACATCGGCGACACCGTGCGTTTGTTCGGCCCCGGCGCCGGCGAGGCGGCCGCCGAGCCGACCGCCGACGACTGGGCGCGTGCGGCCGACACGATCAGCTACGAGATCTTCACATGCCTGCGCAACCGCGTGCCGCGCCTGTACCTGCACGCGCGCAGCGTGCTGCCTCCAGAAGACGTGGCGCGCTTCGACCCGCAGTCGCTGCTCTAGCGCGCCGCTGTAGGCATACCGGAGCGCGCCGCGCTACGCTGTGCACAAGGAGGCGATGCTCATGGCAGGGCACGAGATGCGCCGTGACTACAGCGCGCACGATGAGGAACGGTGGGCGCCGGAAGACCCCAAATCCGGCGACCGCACCGCGTTCGAACGCGACCGCGCGCGGCTGATCCACTCGTCGGCGTTGCGCCGGCTCGGCGCGAAAAGCCAGATTCTCATGGCAGGCACCAACGACTTCGCGCGCACACGCCTGACACACACGCTCGAAGTGGCGCAGATCGGCAGGCAGATCGCGCAGATGTTCGGCTGCGACCCCGACGTGGTGGATTGCGCGTGCCTGGCGCACGACCTGGGGCACCCGCCGTTCGGGCATAACGGCGAACATGCGCTCGCGCGCATCGCCGAGCCGATTGGAGGATTCGAAGGCAACGCGCAGACCTTGCGGATCCTGACGCGCCTGGAGCCGAAGGTGTTCTTCCGTGACGGCCGTTCGGCGGGCGTCAACCTGACGCGTGCGTGCCTCGACGCCTCGGTCAAATACCCGTGGGACTACGCGCACGCAGACGACCACCCGAAAGGCGAACGGAGCCGCAAATTCGGCGTATACCCGGACGATGAACCCGTGTTCCGCTGGTTGCGGCAGGGCGCGCCTGGCACGGTGACGCCGATGGAATGCCAGATCATGGATCTGAGTGACGACATCGCCTACAGCGTGCACGATGTGGAGGACGCGATCGCGACCGGCGCGTGCGACCCGGCGCAGCTGCGTGACGCGCGCGTGCTCGACGCGGTCGTGGAGCAGATCCTGGCATGGTACGGCAGCCAATGGGACCCGGATGAGCTGCTCGCCGCGTTTGAACGCCTGCAGCGCCGCCACACGTTCCCCGAACGATTCGACGGCTCGCGGCACGCGCTGGCGCAGCTCAAGAACGTGACGAGCGCGCTGATCGGCACCTTCGCGCACAGCGTGGAGGCCGCCACGCGCGACACGTACGGCGCGGGGCCGCTCGTGCGCTACCGCGCGAACGTGGTGGTGCCGCCGCGCACGCGCTACGAGATCATGGCACTCAAAGGCATCGCCGTGCACTTCCTGATGGAGCCGCGCGAGCATTCGTCGTTGCATGGCGAAGAGCAGCGGATCATCACCGATCTGGTCGACGTGCTCATGGCGGACGCGCCGGAGCCGTCGCTCGCGCTCGAACCGGTGTTCTGGGAGGATTGGGCGAACGCCGCAAGCGACGGCGAACGGCTGCGTGTGGCGGTCGATCAGGTGGCGAGCCTGACCGACGGGTCGGCCATGACACTGCACGAACTGCTGTGCTCATAGCGTGCCGCGGCGGCTGCTTCCACGGGCGTTGTGCCGTGTGGGGGCGCCTGATATGCTGTGCACCATGACGGGCATGATTCACAAGGAAGACATTGAGAAAGTACGCAACGCGGCCGATCTGCACGAGATCGTCTCCGCCACCGTGGCGTTGAAACCATCCGGCATTGGGTCGTATGTGGGCCTGTGCCCGTTCCACGACGAAAAGACCCCGAGCTTCAGCGTGCGCCCGGCGATGGGCGTGTGGCACTGCTTCGGCTGCGGCCGCAGCGGCGACGTGTTCAAATACGTCGAAGAGCAGGAGAACATCGATTTCCGCGAGGCGGTGGAGCTGCTCGCCGACCGCTACCACATCGAGCTGCATTACGACAAGACCGGCAATGCGCCCGAAACCAAAGGCTCCAAGCGCACGCGCCTGCTTGAGGCGAACGAGGAGGCCCAGCGGTTCTTTGTGGCGCAGCTGGTGACCGACGAAGCGCTGCCCGCCCGCAAACTGCTCGCCGGCCGTGATTTTTCTCAGGCCGACTGCGCGCGGTTCGGCTGCGGCTACGCGCCGCGCGGATGGGACAATCTGGTGCGCCACTTGGCCAACAAGGGGTTCACGCAGCAGGAGATGCTCGACGCCGGTCTGGCCCGCCAAGGCCAGCGGGGCGTGTACGACTATTTCCGCGGGCGTGTGACGTGGCCGATCCGCGACTCCACTGGCCGCACCTTGGGATTCGGCGCGCGCAAGCTGTATGACGACGACCAGATCAACGCGAAATACATCAATACGCCGGACACGCAGCTCTACCACAAGAACCAGGTGCTCTACGGCATCGACCTGGCCAAGAAGCAGATCGTGGACAAACGCCAGGTGGTGATCGTGGAGGGCTACACCGATGTGATGGCCATGCACTTGGCGGGCGTCGACACCGCGATCGCCACATGCGGCACCGCGTTCGGCGACGAGCACGCCAAGATCGTGCGCCGCCTGATTGCCGACGATTCGCTCGGTGCGGTGCAGTTGCGCGGCCCGCTCAATGTGGAAGGCCAGCAGCTGAGCTCGCGCATCGTCTTCACCTTCGACGGTGACGCGGCCGGCCAGAAGGCCGCGCTGCACGCCTTCGGCCTCGACTCCTCGTTCCTCACGCAGACGTTCGTGGCCGTGGCGCCGGACAACCTCGACCCGTGCGACCTGCGCATCGAACGCGGCAACGACGCGCTGTGCCAGCTCATAGCCAATGCGAAGCCCCTGTTCGACTTCGTGATCGACACGGCGATTGACCGCTTCGCCACCACCTACACCACGGGCCAGATGGGCGCCGTCAAGGCGGTCGCGCCGCTCATCGCGCAGATCCGCGACGAATCATTGTGGGACCTCTACGCGCGCAAGGTAGCGCGGCGCATCGGCGTGGAGCTCGACGTGCTGCGCAATGAGGTGCGCGCGGCGCGCCGGCAGCTGCGTGTGCGCGGCGACGACGCATACGCGCCGAAACGCCGCTACGAACAGAGCGAACGCGAGCAGCGTGCGCCCGCACCCGAACAGGCGCGCCGCATGGAGGCGGCGAACGCGCAACGGCAGTCGTTCTACCGCATCCAGGACCCCGTGTTCATCTGCGAGCAACAGTTCATGGCCACGCTGATCCAGATTCCGCGCGCGATCAACCCCGAGCTGTTCCGTGCGCTGACGGTGCACTGCTTCCAGACGCCCGTGTTCCAGACCCTGTTCCAGGCGGTCGAAGTGGCGGGCGGCCTGCCGGTCGAATCGATCTCGCAAGGGCTGTGGCTGCACAACCTCACCAAGGCCGGCGGCCCCATGCTCTCGTCCGCGATCACCGAACTCGCGGTGATGCCGCTGCCGCTGCTGATGCCGGCCAACGCCACGCACAACGACGAGCACGGCGCTCCTGCCGCGCAGCCGCTGCGCGAGGCGAGCGCCGAAGAGCGGCAGTACGCCAACCAACTGCTCGCCAAACTGCTCGACGTGGGGTACATGCGCCGCATCGACGCCACCAAACACCGCATGGCGCGCACGGCGGACACGCAGGAGCAGATCAGGCTGCTTTCGGTGATCACCGAGACCGAAAAGGAACGCAAGGACCTGCAATCACGGATCTTCGGCGGCAACATCGGCTAGGGTGCGCATTGGGCGAACGGTCGGAAACCAACGGCAATGATTCCAAGAGCTCACGGGGTGCAATGGGCGTGCGCGGTCGGACAGGTGACCACGCCGAACCGTTGCAACGGCGGCTTTTCGTGTAGGATGGTACCGTTTTACACATTCTTCCTGGAGGCTGAATGCGGCAACGGGTGCTGACCTTCCTGCGGAGCGAGACCATTCTGATCGTCGCGACGCTTCTGGCAATAATATCCTGTTTCATCGTGCCGCCCGACGGGCAGTATGGCGGCTATGTGCACGTCAGCACGATCTCGCAGCTCGTGTGCCTCATGCTTGTGGTGGTCGGGTTCCAGCGCATCGGCGTGTTTCGCATCATCGGGTCGAGTCTGCTCCACCGCGTGCACACGGCGCGTGGTGTGGTGCTCACGTTCATCGCGCTCACGTTCATCTCGGCCATGTTCATCACGAACGACGTGGCGTTGCTCACCTTCGTGCCGTTCGCGCTCGCCGTGCTGGTGATGGCGCATATGGAAGACAAGGCGATCATCGTGTGCGCGCTCATGACGGTCGCTGCCAACACCGGCAGCATGCTCACGCCGGTCGGCAACGCGCACAACCTCTATTTCAAGGCGCTCACCGGCATGTCCACTGGGCACTTCCTGCGCATCATGGCGCCGTATTCCATTCTTGCGGCTGTGCTGCTCGTCGTCGTCACCTGCGTGGTGTTCCGCGGCCGGCGCATCGCCGAATTCGATGGCATGGACAGCAAGGGGTTCGAACGCGGTGTGCTCGCCCCGGACCCGACGCGCCACCAGCCCGACGAGATCAAGGTGACCGGTTACGGCGCCGGCTATGGCGGCTGGCGGGCGATCGTGTACACGGGCGTATTCGTGGTGTGCGTGCTTACGGTGAGTGACATGGTGCCGCTGTGGGTCATGTGCGCGGTCACGTTCGTGGCGATGGTCGTCTGCGACCGCGGGTCGTTCCGCCACGCCGATTGGGCGCTGCCGCTCACCTTCATCATGTTCTTCGTCTTCATCGGCAACATGAAGCGTGTGCCGGAGTTTGCGGGTATCGCGCAGGCGTTCGTGGGCCAGCATCCGCTCGAAGTCTCCATCATCTCGAGCCAGATCATCAGCAACGTGCCGGCGAGCCTGTTGCTCTCCGGTTTCTGCGACCAGTGGGTGCCGCTGATCATCGGCACCAACATCGGCGGCATGGGCACGCTGATCGCCTCGATGGCCTCGTTGATCACCTACAAGAACTACACGCGCCAATACCCGCGGCAGAAGGGGCGCTACCTTGGCGTGTACACGGCGGTCAGCGTGATGTTCCTGCTGTTGATGTACGGCTTGGCCGTCATCATCGAATAGCCGGCAGCGCCAGCACGCGCGGCCCGTTCCGCGGGCACAGCGCTTTGGCCACGGTGGGCAGTGCCGCCGCAGGGAAGAGCACCGTGCGCGTGTTGCCTCCGGCGGCGAACCCGATATCACCCTGTACTCCGGCGACCGCCTCGTCGATGACCAGGTGGATCGACTGGGCGTGGGGATTGTGGAGCAGGCCGAGCATCGATGCACAGCCCGGGTCTGCGCCGAGCGTCTCGCGCATCGTCTTGGCCGGCGCGAAGCTCAATCGTGTGGAGCCGAGTGCGCGGGCGAGCCCTTTGAGGTCGAGCCTCGTGTCGCCGAACGCCACCACAAGATACAGGTTGCCATGGGTGTCGCGCAGCAACAGGTTCTTCACGAGGTGTTCGGGCGCCACGCCCATGAGTTCCGCAACGCCGTGATCAATGCCGTCTTGCACGGTGAACAGCGGCGCATGCTCCACCGTGCGGCACGGCACGCCGAGGCTTTCGACGAACGCCGCATAATCGGTGTGACTGTGGTCGTTCGATGCGTCCATACCCGCCATCATAGCCAAGGCCCGGCCCGCCTTGGGTGCGGGCCGGGCCTTGTGCACGGGTGCCTCCAGCCGGACTCGAACCGGCAACCTGCGGATTAGAAGGCCGACGCTCTATCCATTGAGCTATGGAGGCAACGTATAGCTACGCTACTAGGCTCGTTGGACGCGCCGCGCCCGGTTCAGCGGCCGTCGCGGCGCGCCTGCCGGCGTTTGAGCTGCGCGTTCATCTTGCGCACATTGCCGCGGAACACGAACCCACAGATCGCGCTGATGACGGCGGTGCAGGCGAGCATGGCCACGATGGACCAGACCACGGCGGAAGCGCCGTATTGCCGTGGAATCCAACCCATCCACCATGCCGCCGCCGTGTACATCAGCGTGCCGGGCACCAGTGCGATCAGCGCCTTGGCCCATGTGGCGAGCCGGTCGTTGGTCCAGACCACCGCAGGCGCACCGTAGCCGATGCCGCACAACAGCACGACGCCGAACTGCTTGACGAACATCGCGCCCGTCTCGCCGCCCATCGCCAGACCGGCCACAGCGGAGAACGCCATGGCGAGGAACGCCGCGATGCCGATGCCTGTGGCCGTGTAGACGGCCATCGTCTTGCCAATGGTGTGATTCATGATGACTCCTTAGATGCAGTGGGGAAGGCGGTGCGCGCCCGTCATGCGCGCCCCATGCCGATCGCCTGTTTGAACGCGCCCAGAAAACGCCGCGAAATCCATTCCACCGACCCGTCGACCATCTGCACGCTGAGCGCGCCGCCGAACCCCGGTTCGATGCGGTCGATCGCGTCGATGTTCACGATCGCGGATTTGCTGATGCGCACGAACCCCTCGCCGAGCGTGGATTCCAATTCGTAGAGCCGGTTGTTCGACCGCAGTTCGCCTTTGGATGTGATGAGCTGCACGTGACCGCCGTCCATGTGCGCGATGTACACGTCGGCCACCGGCACCACGACGATGCTGCGGCCGCGCGTGCCGACAACGGCGTTGCGCGGGCCCGGCTGCAGTTCCACGACGGTAGAATCGCCGCCGATGCCGGCGAGCGCGTCGACCGCCTGCTGCAGTTCCTCGGTGAGCGCGCGGGCGCTGATGCGCGCGTGGTCGGCCTCAATCGTGGGCCTGATCGACAGTTCGACTCGCACGATTCCTCCTCTCTTGCGGGCTATGCCTCGGCAAGAGCCAATCTACCGCCGTGGCGCGCCTCGACCCGCGCGCGTGCCGGCAAGCGGTCGGTTTGGCGCGGTAAGCGGTAGGGGAGTGCGCTTGAAGTGCGGGTATGCGGTTCAGCGCAGCACGCTGCGGATGCGCGCGGTGACCGCTTCGCACGTCAGCCCATATCGGCTGTTGAGTGTGACGAGCGGCGTGCGGTCGGTGAATGCCTTGTCCGCGCCGAAATTGAGCGTGCGCATGCCTGATCCGGGCATCATGTTCGCGTAGAACGCGGTGATTTTCTCACCCCAGCCGCCTTCCAGCTGCGCGTCTTCGAGCGTGACCACGAGCGTGTGGTCGCTCGCGAGCGCGCGCAGGGTGGTCTCGTCGAGCGTGGAGAACTGCAGCGGGTCGATGAGTGTGGCGTGCACAGGGTCGGTGTCGTCGCTCGCGAGCGCGTGCACCACATCGCGCGCGAGGGGATAGGCGTTGCCCAAGCCAAGCACCGCCACCGTGTCGCCCGCTTCGACCACGTGGTAGCCGCACCACGGGTTGTTCGCATCGGTGGCCTGCGGCTCGACCGTGGCGTTGGGGTCGAGGGTGCCGGCGCGCTCGCCGCCCAAGATCTGGTTGCCGGGCACGCGGATCAGCACCGGATGGCTGTTGCGTTCGCTCGTGGACCAAGCGAGCATGTCGAGGAACATCTGCCGTGAGGTGGGCGCCAGACACAGCAGACCTGGGATGTTGCCGAAGAACGGCACGTCGAATGCGCCGGAATGGGTGTTGTCGGCGTCGCTCAGGCCGGCGCCGAACGAGAGGAGCGTAACCGGGGTGCCGTTGAGCGCCACCTCTTGTTGCACTTGGTCGAACGTGCGCTGGAAGAACGTGGCGGATGTGGCCACCACGGGCCGGCCGCCGGCTTTGGCGATGCCGGAGGCGAACGCCACCGCGTGCTCTTCGGTGATGCCGGTGTCTACATAATGCGGACCCGCCTGTGCGCGGAACGCGTGGGTGATGCCGTTCGATCCAGGCGTGGCCGGCGAGATGACGATGAGCCCGGGTTCGTGCTCGAAGCGCGCGGCGAGTGCATCCATGGCGAGCGCACCGTAGTATTTGCGTGCGCCGAGCGGGGTGCCTTCCTGCGCGAGCGGGTTCTGCCAATGGTTCTCTTCGCACCGGCCTGCGCGCACGCCGTGGCGCGCGTCCTCGGCGTCGAGCCCCAGGCCCTTGGTGGTGTGCACATGCAGCACGACCGGGTGGTCGATGTCTTTGACCTCGCGCAATGCCTCAATCATGGTGTGCACGTCGTTGCCATGCTCCACATAGCGGTAGTCGAGGCCGAACACGGTGAACAGGTTGCGGTCGCTGCGGCCGTGGGACGCGCGCATCTCGGCGAGCGTCGCATACATGCCGCCATGGTTCTCTGCGATTGACATCTCGTTGTCATTGACGATGATGATGAGGTTGCCGCCCTGCTCGGCGGCATTGTTGAGCCCCTCGAACGCGATGGCCGAGCTGAGCGCGCCGTCGCCGATTACGGCGATCACGTTGCGTGTCTGTGGCGCGGCGCCGGTGGCGGCCACCATGTCGCGTTCCTTGGCAAGGCCGCATGCCAGCGAGATGGATGTGCCGGTGTGGCCGAGCACGAAATGGTCGTGTTCGGATTCGGCTGGGTTGGTGAAGCCGGTGACCGAGCCGAACAGTTCGGCGTTGAGGAACGCTTCGGCGCGGCCGGTGAGCATCTTGTGCACGTAGCTTTGGTGCGAGACATCGAACACGATCTTGTCGAGCGGGGAGTCGAACACCACATGCAGCGCCACGCTTGTCTCCACCAGGCCGAGGTTGGAACCGATATGGCCGCCCGCCCGCTTGCCGAACTCCACAAGCGTTTCGCGGATCTGCGCGCAACACTCGTCAAGCTGGCGATCGTCAAGCCGTTGCACGTCCGCAGGGGAATGCAGGGTAGCCAAAATGTCGCAGGTCATCGCCTTATCCACGTCCTTCCCGGTTCCCGCGTGGGGCCCTTTGCGTGTTCATATTATAGTGTGATGAGCGATTATGCTCACAAAGGTGTAAAACAAGGGCACCCACGTAAGCGAGATGGAGTGCTGGACACAGGCTTTTCGGCGCGCATCCCGCTTACGCGGGTGCCCACATAAGATAGGGGACTATCATGCAAGCCGTATATGCCGCATCCGTCAATGCCTCCGACCCGCTCGCCGCAATCGAAGTCGGCGATGTGCCGCCAATGGAGCTGCCCGCAGGCTGGGCGCGTATCGCCGTGCACGCGACCACGGTGAACCACCACGACATATGGTCGCTCAAGGGCGTGGGGCTTTCCGCCGCGCAGACGCCGATGATCCTCGGCACCGACGTGTGCGGTGTGCTGCCTGAGGATCCGGTGGGGGCCACGGGGCTGCATGCCGGCAGCGAGGTCGTGGCATACACCGTCGTCGGGTCCGACGGCGCCGGCGTGCTGCCGGGCGAACGACGCAGCATCCTGTCGGAACGCTACCCGGGCACGATGGCCACCACCACACAGGTGCCCGCGGCGAACCTGTTTGCCAAACCGGCCAACCTGAGCGCCGAAGAGGCGGCCGCGCTCGGCACCAGTTGGCTCACGGCTTACTCGATGCTGTTCTCGCGAGAGCGCGGCGCACAGGTGCAGCCCGGCGACAGTGTGCTGATCCAAGGCGCCGGCGGCGGTGTCTCCACCGCGGCGACGATGCTGGCGCGCGCCGCGGGCCTCGAGGTGTTCGTCACCTCGCGCAGCGCCGCCAAACGCGGCCGCGCGGCCGCACTTGGCGCGCACGCCACGTTCGAACCCGGCGCACGTCTGCCGCACAAAGTGGACGCCGTGCTCGACTCGGTCGGTTCGGCCACATGGAGCCATTCGATCAAATCGGTGCGCCCCGGCGGCACCGTCGTCACATGCGGCGCCACAAGCGGCGACCAGCCGGGCGCGGAGCTCACGCGCGTGTTCTTCCAGGACATCCGCATCCAAGGCAACACGATGGGCTCACGTGAAGACTTCGCACGCCTGCTGCGCTTCGTGGAACACGCCGACCTGCATCCGCCGATCGACGCCGTATACGCCGCGGCCGACGCACGTGCCGCCTTCGGACGCGTGATCGCCGGCGACGTGTTCGGCAAGGTGGCGCTCACCTTCGCCTGACGTCGCGCCAATATCTGAGATGGGCCGCCATGCGTGCCCGTCTGCGCCCGCCGCGTGGCGTACAGTAGTGGCGTACACACCACACCTTCTCGCGTAAGGAAGCAAATGACAGCCAGTACTCCGCAAGTGGCCGTGATCATGGGATCGGCCAGCGATTGGGACACGATGAAACACGCATGCGCCATGCTCGACCAGTTCACGGTGCCGTACATGAAGCAGGTCATCTCGGCGCACCGCACCCCGGAGCTCATGGGCGAATTCGCGCACAACGCGCGCGCCAACGGCATCAAGGTCATTATCGCCGGCGCCGGCGGGGCCGCGCACCTGCCCGGCATGGTCGCCGCGCAGACCACGCTGCCCGTCATCGGCGTGCCGGTGCAGTCCCACGCGCTGTCTGGCTGGGATTCGCTGCTGTCGATCGTGCAGATGCCCGGCGGCATCCCCGTGGCCACCACGGCGATCGGCAAATCCGGCGCCACGAACGCGGGCCTGCTCGCCATCAGCATGCTGAGCATGACCGACGAGCGCCTTGCGAACGCACTGCAGGAGTACCGCGACGACCTCAAGCAGAAGGTGGATGAATCCAATGCCAAGCTTGTCTGACGAAACCAACGGCGCGCTCGCCGCCCTCGAGCCGGGCATGACGATCGGCATTGTGGGCGGCGGCCAGCTCGGCCGCATGATGGCGCTGAGCGCCAAATACATGGGGTTCCGCGTGGGCGTGCTCGACCCGACCGACGATTGCCCCACCGCGCAGGTGGCAGACTTCCAGATCGTGGCAGACTATGACGACACCGCGGCGATCCGCGCGCTCGCCGATCACAGTGACGTGTTGACGTATGAATTCGAGAATGTCGACGCCGACGCGCTCGATGCGGTGCGCGACCGTGTGGCGATCCCACAGGGCACCGACCTGTTGCGCGTGACGCAGAACCGCATCGCCGAAAAGACGTTCATCAACGACCATGGCATCGGCACCGCGCCATGGCGCGCCGTGCAGTCGCGCGATGAGCTCGACGCGGCGCTCGCCGAGATCGGCTACCCGGCCGTGCTCAAGACGAGCGAAGGCGGCTATGACGGCCACGGGCAGATCGTGCTGCGCAGCGAGACCGATCTTGCGCAGGTGTGGCCCGCCGACGAATTCCCGCAGGCGATTCTCGAAGGGTTCGTCGATTTCGCGTACGAGGCGTCGATCCTAGTGTCGGGCGACGGCGAGCACTACGTCACGTTCCCGGTGGTGCGCAACATCCACCGCAACAACATCCTGCACATGACGCTCGCACCGGCCGAGGTCGGCACGGCGCTTGAGGAATCCGCACGCGCGCTCGCCATCGAACTGGCGCGCGGGTTCAAGCTCGCCGGCACGCTCGCGATCGAGCTGTTCGTGACGAACGACGGCGGCGTGCTCGTGAACGAGCTGGCGCCACGCCCGCACAATTCGGGCCATTACACGATCGAGGCGTGCTCGTCCGACCAGTTCGACACGCACATCCGCGGCATCGCCGGCTGGCCGCTTGAGCAGCCGCGCCTGCTGAGCCCGGCCGTCATGATCAATGTGCTCGGGCAGCATGTGGCGCCCACGCGCGCCGCACGCGCCAGCCACCCCGAGTGGCATATGCACGATTACGGCAAGGCGCAGGTCAAACACAACCGTAAGATGGGGCACATCACCGTGCTGACCGACGACCCCGCACGCACGGCGGCCGACCTTGAGGCCACCGGCTGCTGGAGCGGCGAAAGCGATCAGTAACGGCGCCGACACAACGGAAAGGGAGCACCGTGACCGCACAGAGTGGGCGCAACACACGCCAGAAAGACGTCATCCGTGAGGCGTTGGGGGCGTGCGACGTGTTCATTTCGGCGCAGGCGCTGCACCAACGGCTTGTGGACGGTGGCGAGCATATCTCACTCGCCACCGTCTACCGCCGCCTCAACGCGATGGCCGACAGCGGCCAGGCGGACACCGTGCGCATGAACGGCCAGCAGATGTTCCGCCTGTGCGGCGATGAACGCCACCACCACCATCTGGTCTGCGTCTCGTGCGGCAGGACTGTGCAGATCGACCCTCCGAGCGAGACATGGCTGCGCTCGATCGCCGAGGAGCACGGATTCACGGTCGAATCGCACACGCTCGAAGTGTTCGGGCTGTGCGCGCAGTGCCGCGCCGCCCGCGCTCAGTCGGACGGTGCGGATGCGGGCGAAGGCGCGGATGATGCCGCCGGTGCGGATGACGGCGAATCCGCCGATGCAGGCGCATCGTCCTTCGGTTTGAACGACGAGAGCATGCCGAGCGCCTCGCGGAAGGTGAGCGACGGCAGGTAGGCGCGGATGATCGCGATCGCCAGGTTCGGCAGCAACGCCGAATCGCGGTAGCAGATGTACACCGGCCGTTGGATTGGCTGGAACTTGAGCTTGAACCGGTACAGCGACTTGAACCCGTACGCCGGTTCCAGCAGGTCGGCCACAAGCGCGAGCGAATGCTGCAGCACTGTGGTGCCGTCGATGTTCGACGTGTCGTCGCTCGTGGCGTCCGACGAATGCTGCAGGCCGCTGAGCGGCGCCGCCGAAAGGCTGACGAACTGCACCTGCTCGTCCGGGTGCGCTTCGCCCCAATCATGCATGCGCTGGGCCATGCGCGCGATGAGGAACTCCATGATGCCGTTGTAGCTGCCGTGGTTGTAGCGCATGAAGTCCAGCGTCCAACCGATCACATGGCCGCCGCGCCACGTGGGCAGCCAGCTCGTGACGGCCTGCACCACACCATCGCCGTCGATCGCGTAGAGGATCTTGACACGGGGGTCCTTCAATTCCTCCACGCCGCCGAGCGTGAACTTCATCTCAGGCAGCGCCTTGCCCTGTGACCACTGTTCGGAGATGCCCTCGATCTGCGACTGCACGTCAGCCGGCGCCTCGTCGAACGTGGTCATCACATCGACGATGCCTTCGCGCTTCGCCTTGTTGATGGCGGTGCGCACATCCTGCCACTTCTTGCCGGTCGTCTTCCACGCCTGCGGGTCGATGAGCATCTCTTCGCCCACCATGATCGAATGCCAGCCCTGCTCCTGCAGGTAGTCCTTCTGCTCTTCATGCACCGCGTAGAACACCGGCGCCCACGTATGGTCGCTGCAGAAGCGCGAGAAATCGTCCAGATCGCTGAACCATTCCTCCGGGTCGCCGAACGGGCCGGTCGTGGTGAGCGCGATGTGGTTGAGCACACGGTAGGCCACTGCTGAACGGCCGGTTGGGGAAAGCCAGTATTCGTTGCCTTCCCACGTGGCCATGAAACTCATCGATTCGCCGCCATGCTCCACAAGCGTCTCGGCCTGTTCGTGTGCCGCGTGGTCGTAGTCGATCGACGAGCGCAGCCATGCGAGCGAGACCACGAGCAATACGAGCCAGAACACCATGCCCACCCCTTGGTAGATCACCGAGGCGAGCGCCGTGGCCGGCGCGAAGGTCAGTGAGGTGGCCGCAAGATAGCCCGCCGGCAGCAGACGCGCCGGCAGGTCCTCGAATAGCATGCGCGCGTCGGGGTGCGGCACGAAGTCCTGCGCGTGCGTGAAGCTGAACACCAGATAGACGGTCAGGCACACGAGCAGCGTCACAATGAGCACCGTGACGCTCAAGCTCAACGTGCGGCGGTGGGTGCGCACCGAGAAATTGCGCAACGCCACGCCGAGGGCGATCGCGTAGATCAGCGGCACGAGCACATTGACCGCGCATGTGAGCAGCGTGCCCGGCGGCAGCGCGGTCGACGCATCGCCGTCGGCCGGCGCGAGGAAACTGCGGATCGGCACGATGAGGTAATAGACCACGGCGGTGAGCGCGGTCAGCACATAGAAGACAATGCTCGCCACCGCGGCGGCGCGCCTGCCCAACATGACGCCCCAGGCGAGCGTGAGCATGACGAGGACGCACAGCACCGACCGCACCACGTCGCCGGGGAACAGGCCCGCGGCGAACGAGTTCTGCTGGAAGCAGCCGAGCGAGGCCTCGCCGTTGAGGCATGCGGCGAGGCGGCTGGAATGCACCGAGCCCGGGCCCATGATCCACGCGAGCGAGGTGAGCGGGCCGGCATGGATGCGCGATGTGGCGGTGACGACCGGGCCGAGTGCGAGCACAAAGCCGATCGCACCCAAGATGCGCCGTTTTTCGCGCGACGAACTGTACTGCCAATGCCATCGTTCGGATTCATGCGGGCGGCCGGCGATCGCCGTGCCGATCAACTGGCCGGCCACGACGGCGATGAGCGTGCAGTAGTCGCCGGGATTGCCGCCGTACAGGATCACCACGAGCACGGCGGTGTAGCCAATGAGGCGCACGCGGTGGCGCCACAGCGCGTACGAGAACGCGGTGGACGCCATCAACGCGCCAGCCACCAGGGTCACCGGGCTCAACGAGAACACAATCTGCGAGGTCAACGCGCGGTCTCCGAACAGGGTGCTGATGCCCGCGCACAACAGCAGGCCGCCGCCGATGCCGATGGCCGCGCTGCCCAACGAGACGAGCGTCGTACGCATGGCGCCCATGCGCGGCTCCGCCACACACAGCACGCATAGGATGAGCACTGCCTCGACAATGAGCTGGAGCACCCCGCGCGTCAACACGAGCGAGGGGAGCAGACGGGCCAGGTCGAACGCGCCCAGCGTGGTGCTCAATTCGGCATACGGCAGGCTCTTGTGCTGCACCGCGTAGAACAGCCACCAGCACAGGTTGATGGCCACGAACCCGGCGGTGACCCAGAGCGCGAACCGCTGCTCATGCACCCATTGGCGCAGGTCGGCGAGCAGCTGCGCGCCGACGCCGCTGCCGGCACGGCGTCGTGGCCGCGCCACGGATGATTGGTTGGTGTTCACTGGAGTACCTCAACTTTCTGTGCGTGGTCGTGTGCGTAGTCTTCGAATGCAGCGGGTGTGGCGCCCAAGCCCATGCGGTCGCACAGCCAAGGGAGCGCCACGGCGAACGTGGCGTTGACGGCGTGCCAATCATGGCCGCTGCCGGTGGCCTTGACCATGTGCACGGCCCAGCCCGCCTCGCGCGCCGCCTTGCCGATCGTGACCACATTGGCCAACGACGTGTGGTCACGCGCACCCGCGCCGAGGATCATGACCTGGCGTGACGGCGCGTGCGCCTTGATCGCGTTCACCGGCACCTGCCGGTCGTATGCCGCGGCGTCACCGCCGAAGTAGTCTCTGATCATCGATTGCCTGCTGCCGGCGGTGGGGGCGAGTTCGCCGTCCACCGCGAGCACGTTGCCGTAGATTGCGGGGAAGTTCGGCGCCAGCTGTGTGGAGCATGTGGCGCCTTGCGAGAACCCGCCGATCACCCAGTCGGCCGCATCGACGCTCGCCGGCAGGGTGGCGCGGATCCAATCGGGCACATCCTGGGTCAGATAGGTCTGCGCCTTGCCCACTTTGGTGGTGTCGGCGCACAGGCTGTTGGTCATCATGCCGGTGTTCTGGTCCGGCGAGACGACAATCGGCGCCAACCCGTTGTGCTCACGCGCATATCGCGTCAGTACGGCGACCGCATTGCTCGCGCTAAAGAACCGTGTGGGGCTGCCGGGTTGGCCCGAAAGCATGACGAGCACGGGCAGCACAGGCGGATGGGCCGCGAGCGCCGCTGGCGGCAGCCAGACGACGGCGTGGCGCGCCCGGAACCCCGAGCGCGTGGCGGGAATCGTGGCGCTGAACAGCTTGCCTTCCGTCTCCGGGCGCACCGATCCGGAGCGCACCTGGGCGTTCCATTGCGCCACGCTAACCGTGGCGCGTGAGACATGCGCCGAATCGAGCGGCGGATACGGGGAGTAATCCACAAGACTGCCCACGGTCTGGAATTCACCGTAGATCGCGTTGATGCGCAATCCCGCACCGAGCACAGTGAGTGGCACCATGGCAATCGCGAGCACGCGCTTCCACCCGCGCGTCATCACCGCGGCGGCGATGAACGCGCCGGCCAGAAAGAACCCGCCGGCTGCGGCCCCGATCACCTCCCAGCCGAGCTCCACACCGAACAGCACAATGCCGTCGGAGATGAACCACGTGATGGCGCCGCCCGCACACGCGCAGACGAGCGCGGCCACCGCCTGCTTGACCACGTTGCGGCGCTTGCCGGCGGCGATCTGCGCGGCGGCGAGCGCCACAAGCCCCACACCGAGCATCGCCCACACGGCATAGGGAAGCCATCCGTGGGTGATATGGGTCTGGTACACCGCGTCCCAGCCTGTGGCCTGCACCATGTTCGCTCCTGCCTTCTTCCCTGTATGCACTTCGATAGTCGCACGAACGGCGTCACCGCGACGCTGGGTACCGCGCAGCGCGAACATGGCCGCGACGATGGCCCAGTGCCGGTATTTCCATGAGCTAAGCCGATTGTCAGCTTGGTGGAGGAAAATGGGGCGGCGACACACAACATACACATGACTAACGGCACCCGCATACCATTGCCGTTCACGGATTTGGAGCGACCCACATCGTGCACAACGAACCCCATGCGTTGAATGATCCATCACAAGACACCACGCCGGCATCCAGCCCGTCCATGCCAGCGGCGGCGGCCGCCACGGACGTGGAGGAACTGCGCATCACCACCGTCGACCCCACGAAGACCCCGAAGCCCAGACACCGCGCTTGGCCCAGCTGGCTGTACGCGGTCGTGTTCATCGTCGTCGACTTCCTCGCGCTCGCGATCCTGCAGTATGGCGTCACGCAGTCGTCGACGCGCGTGCAGCTGTCCAGCTCGCTCGACAGCCTCGGCACGATGATCGGCAAAATGGGCCAAGGCAACTTCGTGCTTCTGCTCAACATGCTCGCCATCGGACTCGTGTATCTGATTCTGCTCATGGTGAGCAACCGGTTCTGGGTGGCCTCACCGATACTGCTGTGCCTCGCCGCGGTCATCGCCGCCATCGAGAAGCTCAAGATCAGCGCGCGCTACGAGGTGATCCTGCCATCCGACCTGAACTTCCTCAAAGGCAACACCGGCGACGTGATGAGCTTCCTGCCGCCCGAGGCGCCCGCGGTCATCGGCATGGCGGTGGGCGTGTGCGCGGCGGCCATCATATTGTCCGTCGTGTGCGCGCATTTCGACGGCAGGCACGGCTCGATGATCCGCGGCGGCAACAAGCCGCTTGGCGCGGGCCTGCGCGTGCTGTTCACTGTACTGCCCGCGCTTGCGATCGCCCTGTATGTGGGCAGTGTGGGCACTGTGGACTCGTGGGGCTACCGTGTGTCACGCGGCATGGGCGACAAGCCGTCGATGTGGGATTCGGTCTACGACGCGCAGCGCAACGGACCGGTCGTCTCGTTCCTGCGCCAGATCGACCCCAAGGTCATGGACGAGCCCACCACCTACAGCGAGGCCACGATGCGGCAGATCGCGGAACGCTACCGCAAGAGCGCGGCGGCCATCAACAAGACGCGCGAGCGTTCGCTCACCGACAGCACGGTCGTCTACGTGTTGTCCGAATCGTTCTCCGACCCCACGCGCGTGCCCGGCGTAGAACTCAACGCGGACCCCATGCCCGCCATCCGGCAGGTGAAGGGCGAGACCACGTCCGGCCTCATGCTCAGCTCCGGCTACGGCGGCGGCACCGCGAACATGGAATACATGGGGCTCACCGGCCTGAGCATGGCCAACTTCGACTCCTCGCTCACGAGCCCGTACCAGCAGCTGCTGCCCGGGGCGTGCTGGGCGCCGAGCGTGAACCAGATGTGGGGCGCGCCCGAACACTCGATCGGCCTGCACCCGTACGAGCCGAGCATGTACTCGCGCGAGACGAACTACAAGAAGCTCGGCTTCTCGCACTTCTACGCGCTTAAGGGCGACGACATCATCGCACACCAGGACAAGATCGACGATTCGCCGTACGTCTCCGACGAGGCGACCTACCAAAGCACGGTCGAGGAGATCAAGAAGACCGACGACAACCAATTCCTGCAGGTCATCACGATGCAGAACCACATGCCGTACAACGACTGGTACAAGAACAACGAGTTCACGGTGAGCGACTCCGCCGACGCCGAACACCCGCTCGCCGACAATGAGAAGGAGTCAATCCGCACCTACGCCAAAGGCATGGAGCTGACCGACGAGGCCACCAAGCAGTTCCTCGAGGAACTCGACGCGATCGACAAGCCGATCACCGTCGTGTTCTACGGCGACCACCTGCCGGGCATCTACAAGACGGCCGGCGCCGACGAGAAGAACTCGATTGCGCTGCACCTGACCGACTACTTCATCTGGTCGAACCAGGCGAGCGAAGTGCAGGGCACCAAGCTCGACGACAGCGCCTACACCTCGCCGAACTTCTTCATCGCGCAGGCCGCCGAACAGATGGACGCGAAAGTGAGCCCCTATCTGGCGTTCCTGACCGACATGCACGCGCATATCGCCGCCATGGAGCCGCCGGTCGTCAACACCATCCAAGGCTGGGACCGCATCCCCGAAGGGCAGGCGATCTACCTGAACCAACAGGGCGAACCGATGAGCGTGGCCGACATGGATGCGGCGACGAAGCAGCTGCTCGAGGATTACAAGCTGATCCAATACGACATCACGGCAGGCGACAACTACCTCAAAGACATGGAGTTCATGGAACTGCCGAAGTAAGGCCGCTGGCCGCCCAGTGCAGCGCACGGCGGCCGGGCGGCGACCGCCCGTCACGGTCCCCCGACATTTTACCCAGAGTAAAATGTCGGGGGATTTGTGCGTGATGTGTCTATTCTAGACATTGATAAAACGTTTTACTAGCGTTTTTGATGCCGCGGTAGGGGTCTCTCGCACGGGTTCCCACCGCGGCACTGAGATTGGATTCAAAGGAGAATACCATGGGAAAGAAGATCATCCTCGACTGCGATCCCGGGCACGACGACGCCGTGGCCATCCTGCTCGCCTTGGGCAACCCCGCGATCGATCTGCTGGGCGTGACCACCGTCGGCGGTAACCAGAGCCTCGACAAGGTTACCTACAACGCCCGCGCCGTCCTCGAAAAGGCGCACGCCACCGATGTGCCGGTGCACATGGGCTGCGGCCGCCCGCTCATCCGCGAACCCGAAGCCGCGGCGACGATCCATGGGCAGAGCGGCCTCGACGGCGTCGAACTGCCTGTGCCGAGCCGTCCGCTCGACGAAGGGCACGCGGTCAACTGGATCATCGATACGATCATGTCCAATCCGCCGCAGACCATCACGCTTGTGCCGACCGGGCCGTTGACGAACATCGCGCTCGCGGCCCGCCTCGAGCCGCGCATCGTCGACCGCGTCAAGGAGGTGGTCCTGATGGGAGGCGGCTACCATGTGGGCAATTGGAGTGCCGTCGCCGAATTCAACGTGAAGGTCGACCCCGAAGCGGCGCATATCGTATTCAACGAATCCTGGCCGCTCACCATGGTGGGTCTCGACCTGACACATCAGGCGCTGTGCACGCCCGCTGTCCAACGCCGCATGGAGGATGTCGGCACCGATCTGGCCACGTTCGTCAGTGGGCTCATGGACTTCTTCCGCGCGTCCTACCGCGAGAACCAGGACTTCGTCGACCCTCCGGTGCACGACCCGTGCACAGTCGCGTACCTCATCGACCCCACTGTGATCACGACGCGGCGTTGCCCAGTGGATGTGGAAATCCACGGCGACCTGACGCTGGGCATGACCGTCGCCGACTTCCGCGGAGCCGAACCCAGCCCGGAGGAATGCCATACCCAGGTGGCGGTCCATCTGGATGTAGAGAAGTTCTGGGACCTCGTCATCGACGCCATCAAGGCGCTTGGCTGAATGTAGCGCATACGAAGGAATCAACGGAGATTCAAGGAAAGAGGAACCCATCATGTCCAGCACATCGATGAAGCCGGCGGTGCCCGCGAAGCGCGGCGGCGACGGCACATCCATCGTCGCGCTGATGGTCGCGCTCATGGCGGCCATCTTCGCGTTCCAACTCAATGCGTCCATGCTGTCCCCGGCCCTCACCACGATGGCCAACCAGCTGCGCAGCGACGATGCCCAGATCGGTCTGACGCAGACCGTGTTCTTCACCGCATGCGCGGTGTTCTCACTGTTCCTGCCGCGCTTGGGCGACCTTGCGGGGCGCAAGAAGGTGCTCATCGGCATGCTCGCGCTCACCGGCATCGGCTGCTGCATCTCTGCGCTCGCCGTCAACGTGCCGATGCTCATGGTGGGGCGTGTGATCCAAGGTGTCGCCGGCCCGGTCGTGCCGATGACGCTGCTCATGCTGCACGAGCGCGTCACCGATGACGCACGCTATGCGCGGCTCATGGCCATCCTGACCGCCGTCAACGGCGGCATCGGCGGCGTCGACGCGCTGCTCGGCGGCTGGCTTGCCGGCCACTTCGGCTTCCGCTCGATTTTCTGGGTGATGGCTGGCGTCGCGCTCCTCGCGATCATCCTCGTGTGGATCTTCGCCAACGAAAGCCACGCGGAAGAGACCCCGAAGATGGATTGGCTCGGCGTGGTGCTGCTGTCTGCGGCCTTCCTGTCGATCTACCTCGCCATCGATCAGATCCAGAAGCTTGCCGACGCCAACTGGTGGCTTGTGGCGGTCGAACTCATCGCCGGCGCCGCGCTGTTCATCGGCTTCTGGCAGGTCGAGAACCACAAGAAGAACCCGATGGTCGCCACCAAGTACCTCAAGCAGCGCCGCACATGGGGCCTGCTGCTCACCACGCTGCTGACGATGACCGGCGTCTTCGCGATCATGAACGGCATCGTTCCCGCGCTCGCACAGGACACACAGTTCGGCGCCGGCATCTCCACCGACACCGTGTCGTTGTTCACCCTGACCCCGTACGCGCTTGTCGGCCTGGCCTTCGGCCCCGTCGCCGGTGTGCTCGCGTCCAAGCGCGGATACCGCTTCGTGCTACGCGCCGGCCTTGTCGTCTCCGCAATCGCGATGGTCTTCGGCATCTTCGTCTGCCATGGCCCGGCGATCTGGAACCTCATCGTCCTGTCAGTCGTGCTCGGCGTGTCGTATGCGGGCACCGCGAACATCATGCTCAACGGACTCGGCATCGTGCTTTCGCCAGAGGACAACCCGGGCTATCTGCCGGGCCTGAACGCGGGCGCGTTCAACCTGGGCTCCGGATTGAGCTATGCGATCCTGTACGGCCTGCAGAAGGCGTTCACATCCTCCGGCGGCGCCACCTCCGGATACATGGCGTCGATGGTCGGCGGCATCGTGCTGCTCGTCCTCGCCCTCGCCTGCTCGTTCCTGATCCCCAAGCCGCAACAGGAACAACGCTGATCCGATCGGCGCGACACCCGGCTTTTCAGAGTAAGGAGGCCGGCACCCTAATCAGGTGCCGGCCTCCTTAATATATATGCGCTGGTGTGGTCAGGCCTTGAGCGCCTTGGCTCCGATGTCGTGGCGGTAGAACATGCCTTCGGTGTTCACCGCGTCGAGGATCCCATACACCTTGCGCTGTGCGGCGGCTAGGTCCGGGGCGCTCGCCTCGACGAGCAGCACGCGGCCCGAGTTGGCCACAAGCCCGTCGTCGCCGCGGGCCACGCCGGCATAGTACACGTGGGAGTCGGCGTCGGTCGCGATCTGCGGGATGTGCGCGCCCTTGACGATCTCCCCGGGGTAACCGTCGGAGGCGAGCACGACGCCCAAGGTGGCGTTGTCTTCGTCCCACGTGAACTCTGGGGTCTCGCCGTTGAGGATCGCCGTGATGCCTGCACCAAGGTCGCTCGTGAGCTTCGGCAGCACGACCTCGGTCTCCGGGTCGCCGAAGCGCGCGTTGAACTCGATGACCTTCGGGCCGTCCTGCGTGGCGATGAGGCCCGCGTAGAGGATGCCGGTGAACGGCGTGCCCTCGGCGACCATCGCTTCGACGGTCGGCTTCACGATCGTCTCGATGGCCTGTTGCACCACGTCGTCGCCGATCTGCGGCACGGGGCTGTAGGCGCCCATGCCGCCGGTGTTCGGCCCCTTGTCGTCGTCGTACGCGCGCTTGTGGTCCTGGCTGATCGGCATGGGCCAGAACTCGGTGCCGTTCACAAAGCTCATCAGCGAGAACTCCTGGCCGTCGAGGAAGTCCTCGATGACCACCTTCGCGCCGGCCGAACCGAAGCGGTGGTCCACGAAGATGTCGTTGAGCGCGGCGATCGCGGTGTCCTCATCCATCGCTACGGTCACGCCCTTGCCCGCGGCCAGGCCATCGGCCTTGATCACGATCGGCGCGCCATGTTCCTGCACATACAGCATCGCTGACGCAAGGTCGTCGAACGTGCGGTAGGCGGCGGTCGGAATGCCGTGGCGTTCCATGAGCTGCTTGGCGAAGTCCTTGGAGCCTTCGATCTGCGCTGCGGCCTTGCTGGGGCCGAACGCCTTGATGCCGGCCTCCTTGAACGCGTCCACAATGCCTTCGATGAGCGGCACTTCCGGGCCCACGAACACCCAGTCGTAGTCGTTGTTGCGCACAAAGTCGATGAGCGCGGCTTGGTTGGAAGGGTTGAGCTGCAGTGTGCGAATGCCTTCATCGAGCTCCATGCCCGGATTGCCCGGGGCCACGGTCACCTCGTCGACGCTCGCGCCACGCAGCAGCGTGTGCGCGATGGCGTGTTCACGTGCGCCCGAACCGATTACCAAAACCTTCATAATGCTTCTTTCCTCAGGAATCGTTGGAATCAATCAACAGTCGGTCAATGCCGCGTCAGGCGAGCTCCACACCGTCGCTGCCGCGCGCGACCACGGATCCGATGCGGTAGCCCTGTTCGCCGGCGTTCGCGAGCAGGTTCATCACCTCGTCCTCGCGGTCGGCAGGCACGGCCACGACCATGCCGATGCCCATGTTGAAGATGTTGAACATCTCCATATGGTCCACGCTGCCCGCGCGCTCGATCACATCGAAGATTGGCGGCACTGGCCACGAGCCGAGCTCGATGCGCGCGGCGAGGCCCTCGGGCAGCATGCGCGGCACGTTCTCGATGAACCCGCCGCCAGTGATATGCGCCACGCCGTGCACCAAACTGGCTTCGAACAGCGGCATGAGCGCCTTCACGTAGATCTTCGTGGGCGTGAGCAGCACGTCGCCGAGCGTACGGTCGCCGAGCTCGGGCAGGCGCGTCTCCACGGTGTAACCGGCCTGCTCGAACAGCGCCTTGCGCACGAGCGAGAAGCCGTTGGAGTGCACGCCGGTGGACGGTAGGCCAATCAGCACGTCACCTTCGGCGATCGCGGAGCCGTCCACAATCGCCGAGCGCTCCACACAGCCCACGGTGAACCCGGCCAGGTCGTACTCATCCTCGTCGTACATGCCGGGCATCTCCGCGGTCTCGCCGCCGATGAGCGCGGCGCCCGCCTGCACGCAGCCGTCGGCCACGCCGGAGACGACCTGTTCGAGCACGGCCGGGTCGTTCTTGCCGCAGGCGATGTAATCGAGGAAGAACAGCGGCTGCGCTCCCTGCGCCACCACGTCGTTGACGCACATCGCCACGCAGTCCACGCCGATCGTGTCATGCTTGCCCATGAGCTTGGCAATCACGAGCTTGGTGCCGACGCCGTCGGTGCCGGAGATGAGCACGGGCTCCTTATAGTTGAGCGAGGCGAGGTCGAAGAGTCCTCCGAACCCTCCGATGCCCGACACGACGCCGAGGCGGTCGGTGCGCGCGACATGCGACTTGATGCGCTTGACGACCTCGTATCCCGCTTCGACGCTGACGCCAGCGTTTTCATATGCTTGTGGCATGTTCGACCTTTCTTGAACTTGGTATGCCGTTGACAATGCTTGGTGGACCGGCGCATCGCGCACGAACAAGACATGGGACCGACTGTGCGTATGCCAGTCAGTCCCATGGGTCTATTCGTTAGCGATGCAGTAGTCGGTCGGGTCGACCGAAGCGTGCCGTCCGTTCACTTTGTGCGTGTATTCGGTGCCCTCGTACATCGTCTTCTGGTGGTCGTAGCCCGGCAGGCGCACCAGGTCGTCGGGGGAGAGCGAATCGAGGAAGTCCTGCTCGTAATCGTCGAGCGCGGTGGGGTAGTCGCCGTTGAAGTACGCGACGCACAGGCCGCCGTACGGGGCGTCGGCGTGCAGGCCGATCGACTCAATCAGGCCGTCCACGGAGAGGAACGCGAGCGAATCCGCGCCGATGAACTCGCGGATTTCCTCGACCGATTTTTTCGCGGCGATGAGCTCCTGCGTCGTCGAGATGTCGATGCCGTAGAAGCACGGGTATTTCAGCGGCGGTGAGCTGATGCGCATGTGCACTTCGGCTGCGCCCGCCTCTTTGAGGATCTGCACGATGCGCCGTGACGTGGTGCCGCGCACAATCGAATCGTCGATGACGATGATGCGCTTGCCCTTGACGACCGATTTGACGGCGGAGAGCTTCATGCGCACGCCCTGTTCGCGCAGCGCCTGCGTGGGCTGGATGAATGTGCGCGCCACGTACTGGTTCTTAATCAGGCCCATCTCATTGGGCAGTCCGGATTCCTCCGCATAGCCTGAGGCGGCGGACAGCGAGGAGTTCGGCACGCCGATCACCATGTCGGCATCCACCGGTGCCTCCTGGGCCAGACGCGCGCCCATGCGCTTGCGCGCCGAATGCACGTTCACGCCGTAGATGTCCGAGTCGGGGCGTGCGAAGTAGATGAACTCCATCGAGCAGATCGAAAGCTGCGTGTTGCTCGTGTAGGTGATGATGCGGTATCCCTCGTCGTTGATCACGATCATCTCGCCCGGTTGGATGTCGCGGATGCGTTCTGCACCCACAACGTCGAGCGCGCAGGTCTCGGAGGCGAGCACATAGGCGCCATTGGACATGCGGCCCAGAGAGAGCGGCCGGAAGCCGTTGGGGTCGAGCGCGCCGATCATCTCGTTCTCTGTCATGATCAGGTACGCGAATCCACCGTGCACGGTGTTGAGGGCTTCCTGCAGCTTGTCGATGACCGTGCTGCGCACCGAGCGGCGAATCAGATGCATGAGCACCTCGGTGTCGGAATTCGAATGGAAGATGGCGCCTTCGTTCTCGAGCGCGCGGCGCAGCGAGAAGCAGTTGGTCAGATTGCCGTTGTGGCACAGCGCCATGTCGCCGTCATGGAAACGGAAGATGAACGGCTGGATGTTGTCGATGCCGCCGGAGCCGGCGGTCGCGTAGCGGACATGGCCGATCGCATGTTCGCCCTTGAGTTTTTCGATGTCTTTTTCGTTCTGAAACACCTGTGTGAGCAGGCCGAGCCCACGATGCCCGGAAAGATGGCCGTGGTCGTTGGCCACGATGCCGGCGCCCTCCTGCCCGCGGTGCTGCAGCGCATGCAGACCGAAATAGGTGAGTCGAGCCGCATCCGGATGACCCCAGACGCCAAAAATACCGCATTCTTCGTGGATCTCTTCGAGTTCAGCTGACAAGCTGGAGCTCCTTCCGGAAAAGTATGGAGAAAGGGATTCGCTACGAGATAAACCCTAGCAAGCGCGCGCTACATTGCCAACCGGAGCAATGCGAAAAACGGCGGAGTTCCAGCAAAAATCCAGAGGCGGTGAGTTCGCATCGTGGACGTGCGGTGGCGCGGGCATCGGGATAGCTCGTGGGACTGGCCGGCCCGACGCGCCGGTGATTCGACATTTTCGAACAGGTGTTCGAAAATGCTGCCATGACAGACCGCACGTACCTAGCCATAGACCTCAAATCGTTCTATGCCTCGGCCGAGTGTGTGGCGAGGGGGCTCGATCCGCTGGACACGAACCTGGTGGTGGCTGATGCAAGCCGGACGAGCAAGACCATCTGTCTCGCGGTCTCTCCATCGCTCAAGGCCGTCGGCATCGGTGGGCGTCCGCGTCTGTTCGAGGTCGAGCAGCGTGTGGCGCAGGTCAACGAGGAGCGGCGGTTGCGCGCACCTGGGCACCGCTTTTCAGGGTCCTCCGTGCATGCCGCGGAGTTGGCGGCCTCGCCCGGTTTGGCGCTTGCGTACGTCACCGCCAAACCGCGCATGGCGTACTACCTTGATGTGAGTGCGCGCATCTATGGCATCTATCTGCGGTTCGCCGCGCAAGAGGACATCCATGTGTATTCGATCGACGAGGTGTTCATCGACGCCACGCGGTACTTGCGGTTCGCGGGAGGCAGCGACCATGAGCTTGCGCGGCGCATTGTGGCCGGCATCTATGCGGAAACCGGCATCACGGCCACCGCAGGCATAGGCACTAACCTCTATCTGGCCAAAGTCGCTATGGACATCGTGGCGAAGCACACCGCTGCCGGGGCTGACGGAGCGCGCATCGCGCAGCTCGACGAGGCGGCGTACCGGCGGCTGTTGTGGGCTCACCGGCCCCTCACCGATTTCTGGCGTGTGGGTCCGGGCACCGCGCGTCAACTGGAGCGCCACGGACTGTTGACGATGGGCGATGTGGCACGGTGCTCGGTGGGTGGTGCCGATTCCTATTACAATGAAGACCTGCTATACCGGCTGTTTGGTGTGAACGCCGAGCTGCTCATCGATCACGCGTGGGGATGGGAACCGTGCACGATTGCCGACGTCAAGCAATACCGGCCGGAGCATTCCAGCATGGGGTCGGGGCAGGTGCTCCATGAGCCGTACAACTGGGAGCATGCACGCATCGTGGCCTGCGAGATGGCGGACCAGCTGGCGCTGGACATGGTCAAGCGTGGCGTCGTGGCCAGTCAGGTGACTTTGTCGGTGGGGTACGACGTGACGAGTCTGGATCAGCCGTGCGCGGCTGGGTACACCGGACCGGTCTCGCGTGACCGATACGGCCGTCGGCGCCCCAAAAGCGCGCATGGATCATTGAATCTGAGGCGGCGCACGGCCGCGTCCTCGGCGTTGCGTGAGGCGATCGGCTCGCTGTACGACCGTATCGTCGACCGCTCGCTGCTCGTACGGCGGCTCAATGTGGAGGCGTCGCAGGTGCATGCCGTGCATGATCCGGGGGATGTGAGTGGGGTTAGTGCCGCCGAGACCGAGCAGCCCGACCTGTTCTCGTTCCTTGCGCAGGATGAAGGGGGCCGCAGTGATGAGAGTCGCGCACGGAACGAGGAGCGTGAGATGAAGGTGCAAGAGACGTTGCTGCATGTCAAAGAGCGGTTTGGTGGCAACGCAGTGATTAAGGGGCTCAACCTCGAAGAAGGCGCTACGGGCGTGGAACGCAACCGGCAGATAGGAGGTCATGCGGCATGAGCATCGAACCCACCCACCGGTACGACGACATCATCGACATGCCACATCACCAATCCAAACGGCACCGGCTCATGGCCATGGAGCAGCGCGCCGCGCAATTCATGCCGTTCGCGGCGTTGGCCGGGTATGAGGACCTGCTTCGGGAGACGGCCAAGGTGCGCCAGCGGCATATCGAATTGGGTGAAGATGCGCAGGAGGCGCTCAATGCGCGACTCGCGGCGGTGCTGGCACATTTGGGTGAGCACCCGCGCGTGGATATGACCTTTTTCCGTATGGATAGCGAGGGCGTTGGCGGGGAATACCAGTGCATTGAAGGCGGTTTGGTGGCGAAATACCATGCAGAAACCAATGCGCTCGAGATGATGGATGGCAGGATGATCCCCGTGGTTGACATCGTGCGCATTGAACTGAGTGAAGTGTAATGGGCAACACGAGACGTGAATATCGTGTGTATTTTGGTGGATTTTCTGCGTTGTATGGTGGTGGGCGTTGTTCGTTGCTACCATGGAATTACGTGATCGTACTAGTTTTGCAAACGATGTCAGGGAGTTGAGATGCAGCGAGCGCAATCCAAGAAAACGGCGTGGGTCATCGGCATCATTGGTGTTGTCGTGGCCGTCGTGGCGGCATGTGTGGCGGTGTTCGTGTTCCATCTGCCGCAGCGTGGCGCTGAGCCGCAGGCTTCGGCCGAGACGGTGGCGGCGGCGGAGGCATCGCCGTCTCCCTCGGAATCCACCAAGGTCACGCCGTCCACGACCGATCCGATGGAGGTCATCCGCAATTACGAGGACTTCATGATGAAGTACGCTGATTTCGCGGAGATGCTCAACAGCCAGGACGGCATGCCGGCATCGAAGGCCAAGGAGTACACCGATTGGCTCGCGAGCTTCGACGACATGATGGCGCAGTTCGACGCAGTGAGCAATTCGAAGCTCACCCCCGAACAGGAGAAGTACTTCGACGAGGTCATCGACAAGGTCGACAAGCGCATGAAGGAAGCCACGGGCTCTGAGCTCGCCGGCATTCCGCGCAGTGCCGAGGAGGCCGAGAAGCAGGCCGAGGAGCGGCAGAAGGAAGCCGATCGCACGGCCGGCCGAACCAGTTCGGACGAAGACAGCTCGGACTCTTCACAAGACAAGTGACCATGGGGCATTGTCTCTCCACCGAATGCTGCGCCCTTGACGTGAAAACGCCAAGGGCGCAGCCGCATGCGATGTGCCTATGATGACCGCATGACATACGACAACGGCCATGTAATCGACGTGCAGCCCGCCCCTGCAACCCAGCAGCCGGTCCATAAAGGCAACGTGCTCGTGCTGGGGAATTCCGGCGTGGGCAAATCGACGCTCATCAACGCCGTGATCGGCGATGACATCGCCAAGACCAGTTTCGGCACGCGTGGCACAACCGAGGAGCTTGCCATCTACGGAAGTCCATCGGTGCCGTTCCGTGTCATCGATTCCATCGGATTCGAACCTTCGCCGATCAAGAGTCTGCGCGCAATCCACGCTGTACGCAAATGGTCGCGGTTGAGTGCGCAAGAGGGCAATGAGAACAGCCGCATTAATGTGATTTGGTTCTGTGTGGATGGCACGGCGGCGAAGTTGTTCCCGGAGACGATCCGCAACTTCTCCAACTCGATCGCGATGTGGAAGTCTGTGCCAATCATCGCCGTCATCACCAAGTCGTATTCGCAGGCAGATCGCGCGCGCAACATCGAGATGGTGCGGCAGGCGTTCCGCGGGCAGCGCGTGGAACGCAACCTGCGCGCGATCGTGCCGGTCGTCGCGCAGACATTCGTGATCAACGAGACGGCGTTCGCGCCGCCAGAAGGCATCACCGACCTGATCGACGCGACGATGCGCGCGATGCCCGAAGGCATGCAGGGCGGCGCGCACGACCTGATGCAGTTCAAACTCACCCGCAAGCGCGTGCTTGCGCAAGGGCTGATTGGGGCGAGCGTGGCGGCCGGTGCGACCGTGGGCGCAGTGCCGATTCCGATTGCTGATTCGCTCGTGCTCTCGCCGCTCGAGCTCGCCGAGCTCAACGGATTGGCGCGCCTGTATGGAATCGACAAGCGGGAGGATTCCAAGCAGTTCCTTGATTCGATTGTGCAGGTGGGCACGGCGAGCGTCGTCGCGCATTCCGCGATCAGTGCGATCAAGGCGATTCCGGGCATCAACATCGCGGCCAGTGTGCTCAATGCGATTGTGGCCGCGAGCGTCATTGCGGCACTCGGTGAAGGCGCGGTGCTCGCGTTCGAGCAGGTGTATACCGGGCAGCGCAGTATACGCGACATCGGCTGGGTGCAGCATCTGATGGCGGAGCAGTTCGGTGAGGGGTTCCTTGGTAAGGTCAGCGGCATCGCGCAAGCGTCCCAAGACGGTAGCGGAAAAGACATGCGGCAGGTGATCATCGAACTCGTCAAGGCCGCGTTCCTCAACCGCAAGCGGTGAATGGCGCCATCTATGACGCGGCGCTTTCTTGGCCGGGGAAAATTGGCTGTACTGCGTCAATGCTGTCGAATTATTCTTATGGCCGCTTTTACTTTCCTTCCTATACATGCTAGACGGCGCAAGCAGAATGGTTGAACGACGCCCTGTTCTTGATTTCTCTGATAGAGTAAACGCGTGACATGCAATGTGGGGCAATGGTCGCTTCACACTGTCATAAGTGCTGAGAGAAGATGAACAGGAGAAGCTGTGGGGCTAAATGATGGTGGTTGTCGCGTCAGTAGTTTTTGTGATAGCCTCCAAATATAAGCACGATGGCAATTCTGATGGTCATTTGATGGGATGGAATAAAAAATGAAGAAGTTTTTTAAGAAATTCTTAAATAAAACGAATATAGTCATTTTGATTGTCGTTGCAATATTGTTTTTACTAGTTGGCTGGTGGGGTTCGATATAATTCTATTCTGCATTTCCGAGTGCGATGCCTGAATCATTGAGAGAAAAAGGTCGAACCGACACGCAGGTCATCCATTCGATGCAGCGTACAAAAGAAGTGTCCTTGCTGCGATTGGGTGTTACCGGAATCATTTCGCGAGAGAACAAGAGCCATTTCTTCAGCATGGAGATTCCTGGATCGGAGCGTGCGCAGTTCATTCAGTACACGTTTGACGCGAAGCTGGGATTCGAGGGCAAGGATGTCGTCATAAAAGAGGCGGGCGACAACACCTTTGATGTGGCAATTCCGGAGTTCAAATTCATCGGATACGACCATCCCGAATACCGTGTGGTCGTGGATCAGAACGGTGCGTTGAGTTTCGGAACGCAGCAGATCGATACCCTCGACATGGTGAACAACATTCTCACGGACAAGGCGAAGAAGGAGTATGTCGACTCGAACCGCGACATTCTCGAAGAGCAGGCGAAATCGTTCTATACATCCATTGTGCAGAGCGTCAGTCCGGATACGAAACTCAACTTCATATTCAAACAGGCTGAGGGTTCGTGATGATTCACAGCGCCTACAGCCCTGCATGCAGCGCAGGCGAGTGATGCCGTCGGACCCAATGCGGTCTGGCGGCATCATTATATAGAGCACCACACTATATTCTATATTTATATTAAGGAATGATGTCTGGTGAGCCGTCAATCCTGAATCTGCGTGAACTGCCGCTCGGTGGGGGCCGGGTAGGCATCGCGCAATAATGCAGAGAACGATTCGTTCGCCATGCCGTAGAACGCCTCAGTGACCAGTTGGAACGTCAGAGTATTCGGCAGGTCGCTTTCCGAAGCCAACGATGACATCAGGGAGTCGAAGCGACTGGGGTTGGTGCGCCAGATCACCGACATCTCATGCAGTGTGAGCAATTTGGAAGCCAAGACGGCGAATGTGCTCGAAGACAGCATGTCGTTGAGTGTCTGGGCGCGGTACTCGCGCATGGATGATTCGCCGGTATTGGCGTTTTGTCCATCGCCGCCGGTACCAATCCACTCGCGTATGGCTTGGATCGCGTTGTGGTTGAGCCCTATGTATTCGCAGGCGTGTGCCATGTCAAAACTACGCTCATCGGTCTCGCCGGTCAGATACCCCACATCCACACCGAAGAAATCCGCGAGAATGGACATCGTTTCGTACTTGGGGAAGCCGATGACGCCGCTCGTGGTGCGATTGCCGGTGTTGAGCCAGCGGCTGACGTCTTTTTGGTGGTATTTCGTGAGGTACTGGCGGTTGAGCGCGCTGACCAATCCCAGCTGGGTGAGCCCTCGTTCGTCCATACATGCCCGCAGGCGTGTTCTCCATGCCTGTGCACTCGCCTCGTTTATAGCATCCATGGTATAAAACATAGCACATTTATTTCAGATTTATATCATGTTATGTCATTGACACTATAAATCAAAGATTCGAGAATGGTTCTAGCGTGAAACGCTCGTCATTACAACTGTTTCGCACTGGATCGCGTAGGGGAAGGAGTGCTGATTCGCGAATAAAACATGCCCCTTAATGACGAGTTCCTGTGAGCGGTGCCATCCGCTCGCTGCGTAGCCGAAGGTCGGTTGCGTACAAGGGAATGTCTCGTCAGAGAGGAGTGCAGTCATGTTTACGCAATTGGCAGGCATGATACTGCGCGGTGTACAAGCGTTCGAGGATGCGGTGCAGGAACCGGAGCAACAAGGCGAGGTGCACCGCGTCGACGACCACGAAGGAAGACCTGACGGGTCTTCCACACAGGCCGACTGACGACGGGCATTACAGGGTGATGCGGCGATGTGTTGCTGCATCACCCTGTATGTTTTCGTGGCCAAATATGAAAAAAATGTGAAGAAGGGAACGGTAAGATGTCTACGCCAGATTCAACTCCACAGTCGGAGCGACCCACAGTACAAATGCCATCCGTCGCGTCTGCACAGCCAGTCGCAACGGCAACAGGCACCACCCCTATGCAGAACGCCGCAACACAACCTCTGCCGCAGATTCCTGCACAGCAATTCTCGCAGTCGGTGGAAGACGTCTACCAGGCCGTGAAGAACACACTGATGCATAGCCAGTCATTTGGGTTGAATATGGCTGATGATGTCGCCAAGACTGCATCCTTCGTCTCGTGTAACGCTGGCACACCCTACAAGGTGCAGGTCGTGCCGGGAGCCCAGTCTGAATCGGTCGTACAGTTTGTTCCGCAAGGCCAGCCGACCCCAAGCCTGCACATGGAATCCATGGTCTTCTTCGGTGAACTGAACCGGGAGCTCATGATGCAGCAGATGAATGCCGCCCGGCAGCAGCCAACCCAGCAGACGTGGAATGCCCAGCCTACAAACGGTGGTGCATCTACACCGAAGAAGCCTGCACCATGGGTACTCTATCTGGCGATTGGCGCGTTGGCCGTATCCGTGATTGCGTTGATTCTGCTTATTGTGCTCACTCCAAAAACCGGTGCGTGGCTTGTATGGGTGCTCGGTATCGCCTCCCTGGCTCTCTCGGGATTCTCGCTGTATGCCTCGCTCATGCTTGATAAGAATCTTGTGAACCGCATCTTTTCCGGCGTGGCTGTAGGCATATCGGTGCTTGCCATCGTCTTCGGCTGTGTGAATATGCCGAAGGCCATGACAACGACTGTGGCAAAAACGCCTTCGCCATCATCCTCTTCACCCGCTGCGAGCAGTGAGTCGTCATCTTCGAGTGTGGAATCGTCCAATACTGGAGATGAACAGTCGAATGAGCGGCAGAATGGTGACTCTCAGAATCAGGGGAGTGTTGCCGCGGGATTGGATGAGATTGCTTCCTCCATCGAAAAAGACATTCAGTCCAGTTCGGATTCCATCACCGCCAAGCAGCAGGAAACTGAAACCAAGCTCGGTGACACGTTTGATTCCTACAAGGCCAACGAGTCGGCGCTCACTGATTGGTATGCTTTTGTGGACAGTGAGTCGAAGGCCCTGTATGGCAAGGTGGCCGACAGCTCGGTCAAGTACATGCAGACACTGTCGCAGAAGGCGAGCGCGGATAAGTATCTGGACGCCGACGCCCTGCTCGATGATTTCTATAAGACCGTCTATGAAGATGGTTTTGAAACCTATTACGATGATATTTATGAAACGTCTTATGAAGATATGTACGACAAGTATTACGGAGGCGTGCTTGAAGACAAGCCGGAGAACATGGAATACTCCGAGTACTCTGACCTGCGTAGCAATGCGTACAAGGCATGGTCGGATTCCAAGTCCGACTTCTATTCGGAATGGTCGGACATGAAGTCGGCGGTATACACACTGTATTCCGATATCAATTCGGATGTGTGGAAAGACAACTATGACTTCTCGAAGGCCATCGAGCGTTTCCAAAAGAAGACTGCACAATTCACGGCGCAGTAGTAACGCATGCGCTGAACGGTAACGGGTGGGAATGCTCTGTGATGAAGAACATTCCCATCCTCCCATATCAATCGAATTGAGGTTCCTATGGAGAATATAAGGCTCGAATATGGCGAAACCATCATTGGTGACTATGGCTTATTTTGGGATGACAAAATAAAGAGCATCTCCGAGTCCGGTCATGTCTATATCACAACGAAACGTCTTGTGTTGTCTTATGTGAAGCTTCATGTGTTCCGTGCCGATGAGGAATACTCGTATTCATATCCACTTTCCTCGATAGATCACATTGAAGTGACGCAGCTGCCGAAGAACAGTCGAGATGATACGTGGTATAAATGCAAAGCATACTTGTCGAATGGGGTCATTCACTTCAGTGACCCTCGATATGAGGATTTTGCGCCGTTTGTCAACATGCTCAATGCGGAAATCACAGGAGACCCCAATCCTTTGGTCGGTCCCAAGCAGACTTTGGTATCAGATGTCGCAAATGCATTAAGCAGTGTTACCAATCAGTTCACAACAGCATTCAGTAAGAAAACAGTCCCGCAGCAAGCCAAGGCGGAAAAGGTGAGCATAGCCTGCCCAGGCTGCGGAGCCACACTTACTGGATGGCACGGGAAGACAGTCATTTGTGAATATTGCAGTGCTTCGCGTCAACTGTAACTATCGCACCGTAAAGCAACTGAGAGAAGTAGGCAACCATGGCATTGATCAAGGCATTCGCAGGCGCATTGGGCGGCACCTTCGCCGATCAGTGGCTCGACATCATCACGGTCGGCCAATTCGGCGAACATGTGGCGCTCATGCCGGGCGTCTACCAGGAAACGAATCAAGGGCGTGGTTCGAACACCAAGCATTCCGCCGCCGTCATCTCCAACGGCTCGCGCATCTATGTTCCTGAGAACACGGCCGCGTTCATCTTCGACCAGTCGGGCATCGAAAGCATCATCACCGAGTCCGGCGGGTACGAATACCGTACCGGCGGCACCGAAAGCGTGTTCGCGGGCGACGGCATCGGCAAATCCATCTTCGGTCAGATTGGTGAACGCTTCAAGTACGGCGGCGAACCAGTGGCGAACAAGCGCGTCGCCTTCGTGAACCTCCGCGAGATCCGCGGCCTCAAGTTCGGCACGCCGGCCCCGCTCATGTACCACGACAAGTTCTACGACACCGATCTCGACATTCGCGCGCGAGGCATGATGTCGTTGCGCATTACGAACCCGACCGCGTTCATCCGGCAATTCGTGCCGCCGAACGTGGATTACATCAGTTTCGATGACCCCAAAACGAAGTCGCAGCTGCTCAGTGAATTCATGCAGTCGTTCTCGGTCGCGCTCAACTCGTTGAGCAACGAATACCGTATCTCCGCGTTGCCGAGCCAAGCGAACGCAATCGCGCTCGCGATTAGCGAGGACGCCACAAACGCGGGTACATGGGAGTCACGATTCGGCATCCATCTGGCGGGCATCGGCATCGAAAGCATCGAGTTCACTCCGGAATCGCGCGAACTCGTTAAGCAGTACTCGTCGAACCGCATGAATGTGACGGCGTACGAGAACATCTCGCAGCAGGCGTCGAACATCGCCGCCCAGCAGAAGATCGCCCAAGGCGTGCAAGACAACGGGTTCGGCGACATGGGCGGCATGATGCTCGGCGTCGGCTTCGCCCAGGGGGTCAACCCGATGACCGGTGCGATGCCGGGCCAGCAGATGAATCCGGCGAATGCGATGGCCGCTGCAGCGGATGCACAGCCGGTCGTCGCCCAAGCCGCGTCGCAGCCTGCGCCGGCTCCCGCGATGTCCGTGGTGGAACAGATGGAGACACTGAAGAGCCTCAAGGAGCTGCTTGACGCCGGAATCCTCACCCAGGATGAGTTCGATCTCAAGAAGAAGCAGGTTCTGGGACTGTAGTACGTCTCAACAATAAAGGAGGGCAGTATGTCCAATCAAACAACAACCCGGAACCTGACGGTTCCCAAGATCGTGGCGATCGTGGGCAACGTGCTCATGTTGCTGTGCGTGTTCCTTCCGTACGCTTCGGTGGCAAAGGACTCGCCGTACCGTGAATACGCCGATGAGATGGTCGATGGTGTTCGCGCAGGCGAATTGGCCGATCCCTCAATGTTCAAGTTCGCCACGCTCTACAACAAGCTCAAGGATCAGACGTCCAACGGTTCCGAAATCGCGATGATTGTGATGGCGCTCGTTGCGGCCATCGCCATCACGGCAATTATCGCGTTGATCTTTGCATGCGTTTCGAAGGGTATTCCGGCGCTGGTGTTCAGCATCATCAGCTTCCTTCTGTTCTTGGTGCTGAACTGGGACTTCAGTGACCGCGGGTTGTTCCCACTGACGATTACAGCTGGGGATTTGGCTATTACCTGTTCTATGCAGCCGCTCTTGTGGCAGTCGTAGGTGCAATCTGGATGATTGTGTCCAAGCGCAGGGAATAGTGACCGTAGAGGAATACGAAAAACGGGGTTTCACGTATCCGGGGAAGAGGCGTGAAACCCCGTTTTTCGTCAACATGAGAACCATGGTTGGACCTATCTTCGATTGTGGGGTGGGCTCCATGGCGCACAAAGGCGTATTGCAGCCCTATCTTCCATTTGTCCTGCGAATTACAGGCTTTTGGGACTTGCGGTCGACTGGGGACTCACCCCACAATCGAAGATGGGGATCAGTCCTGATGCATGGCCGGTGCTGGATGCCGCTTTGCGGTGAATTCAGTGGATGCAATCCGCCATACCGCCACCTTGCCCACTTGCCGGGGCTGCAATTTGACATCCTTCATGCCGGTACGCTGCCGTATGAGCAGGGTGAGCGCTTCGATTTTCTTGCCAGTTTCGTCGATGAGGCCGGCCACGCCGGTGCCGATGATTGATCTGAACGCCGTCGTCGACGAACACGGTGTGCGCCCCGTGTACACTTCCGCATCGCAATCCATCTCGAATGCGACAGGCAAAGCGTTACCCGCCGAGCGGATCGCGTCAATCTTGCGTCCTGCTAGCGCCGAGTGCATGAAGAGCGTCAACTTGCCATCCTCAAGCACATATGCGAAATTCACCGGCACAAGCGTCAGGCCCTGGGCGTCCTGATACGCGACGCGTACGTCGGCGCAGTCGCGCAGTATCCCCTCGATTTCCGCCGTATCATGCACTTCGCGGTCGGCCCTGCGCATAGGGCGTGGGCACGGGACAGCGGGCTGTTCCATGGTAGGGCCCTCTTTTCATCGTGTTGTTGCTGGTTCCCCCAATGGGTGAGCTTGTATAAGAGCGGCCGGCTCCATGATTGGAGCCGGCCGCATCAGTTGTATTGGGTCATGCCGCCATCTACGCGAAGTATTCCACGCCAGCTTCAAAAATCGGCTGGTAGGTGTTGCCCGGAACATTCACATACAGGCCATTGCCCGAACGCTCGGAGTGGCCCATCTTGCCGAACACATGGCCGTCGGGGCTCGTGATTCCCTCGACAGCCATCATGGAACCGTTCGGGTTCACCGCAAGGTTCATGCTCGGCACACCGTCTTCGTTCACATACTGCGTGGCGATCTGGCCGTTGGTGGCAAGCTGCGTGAGCAGGTCGGGGCTCGCCACGAACCGGCCTTCGCCATGCGAGATCGCCACGGTGTGCACGTCGCCCACCTGGGTCTTGGCAAGCCAGGGGGAGAGGTTCGACGCGATGCGCGTGCGCACAAGGCGGCTCTGGTGGCGGCCGATCTCGTTGAACGTGAGTGTGGGGCACTCGTCGGTCATCGGCACGATGTCGCCGTACGGCACAAGACCCAGCTTGATGAGGGCCTGGAAGCCGTTGCAGATGCCGAGCATGAGGCCATCGCGGTTCTTGAGCAAATCGCGCACGGCCTCAGTGACCGCGGGCGCGCGGAAGAACGCGGTGATGAACTTCGCCGAACCATCCGGCTCGTCGCCGCCCGAGAAACCGCCGGGGATCATGACGATTTGGCTGCGGCCAATCTCGTCGACGAGCGCCTGCGTCGATTCGGTGACGGCCTGCGGGGTGAGGTTGTTGACGATGAGCGTCGTGACCTCCGCGCCAGCGCGCTCAAACGCGGCAGCGGTGTCGTATTCGCAGTTGTTGCCCGGGAACACCGGGATCACCACGCGCGGCTTGGCGATCTTCGGCCCGGTGTACGGTGCGCGCCGGCCGGCGTCGAAGACCACGGTCTCCACGAGTTCGTCGGTCTGGTGTTCGGTGTGGCGGTAGGGGAACACGTCTTCAAGCGCGCTTTCCCATGTCTCCTGCAGCGGCGCGAGGGCGAAATCCTCGCCAGCGGCATGGAAGGTGTAGTCCTCGGTCGTTTCGCCGATTTCGCTGATCTCCACGAGGTTCGACGTGGCGGGGATCTTCGCGTCATCGGCGAGTTCGACGATGAACGAACCGTATGCCGGGACGAACAGGTCGTCGACGCTGATTGCGTCGTCCAAACGCACACCGATGTGGTTGCCGAGCGTCATGCGGAACAGCACTTCGGCGGTGCCGCCATAGCCCGGGGTGGAGATAGCCACCGCGTCATGGAAGTCCACGAGCTGTTCGACCGTGGAGAAGGCCTCGAGCAGGCCGTCCTTGTCCGGTGTCAGGCCATCGGCATGGTACACGGGGGCGATGCGGACCACACGGTGGCCCGGCGCCTTGAACTCGGGGGAAGTGGCGCGGCGCATGTCGCCGACCGCCACGGCGAACGAGATCAGCGTGGGCGGCACATCCAGGTCCTCGAACGAGCCGGACATGGAATCCTTGCCGCCGATCGCGCCCGCGCCCAGGTCGACCTGGGCCATGAGCGCGCCCAGCACGGCGGCGACCGGCTTGCCCCAACGGTCGGGTTCGTCGCGCAGCTTCTCGAAGTATTCCTGGAAGCTCAGGTACGCCTTTTCATGCTCGAAGCCGGCGGCCACGAGCTTGGCGAGCGATTCCACGACAGAAAGGTATGCGCCGGTGAACTGGTTGCGCTCCATGATGTAGGGGTTGAAGCCCCATGCCATGGCTGATGCCGTTGTCGTCTCGCCGAACACCGGCAGCTTGGCCACCATGGCCATCGGGGCGGTGAGCTGTTCGCGGCCACCGAACGGCATGAGCACCGTACCGGCGCCGATCGTGGAATCGAAGCGCTCGGCGAGGCCCTTGTTAGAAGCCACATTGAGGTCGTTGAGCATCGCGTCCAACCGCTCGGCGAGTGTGCCTTCGTTGAACGGCGTCACATACGTGCCCTGTTGCGCAACATGGGCGTTCTGGTGCTTGTCGGCGCCGTTCGATGAGAGGAACTCACGGGAGAGGTTGACGATTTCGTCGCCGTTCCAACGCATCACCATGCGCGGGTCCTCGGTCACGGTGGCAATCACCACGGCCTCGAGGTTCTCTTCCTGGGCGTAGCGCAGGAACTCGTCCACGTCCTCGGCGGCCACATCGACGGCCATGCGTTCCTGGGATTCGGAAATCGCCAGTTCGGTGCCATCGAGGCCCTCGTATTTCTTCGGCACCTTGTTCAGATCCACGTCCAGTCCGTCAGCGATCTCGCCCACGGCCACGGAGACGCCGCCCGCACCGAAGTCGTTGCAGCGCTTGATCAGGCGCGTGGCGTCGCCACGGCGGAACAGGCGCTGCAGCTTGCGTTCCACGGGCGCGTTGCCCTTCTGCACCTCGGCGCCGTCAAGCTCGAGCGATTCGACATTGTGCGCCTTCGACGAACCGGTGGCGCCACCGATGCCGTCGCGGCCCGTGCGGCCGCCCAGCAGGATGATCTTGTCGCCCGGGGCCGGGGTCTCACGGCGCACATGGTCGGCGGGAGTGGCCGCGACGACCGCGCCGACCTCCATGCGCTTGGCCACATAGCCGGGATGGTAGATCTCGTTGACCTGGCCAGTGGCCAGACCGATCTGGTTGCCGTACGACGAATAGCCATGGGCCGCCGTGGTGACGAGTTTGCGCTGGGGGAGCTTGCCCTCAAGCGTCTCATCGACCGGCGTGTGCGGGTCGGCGGCGCCTGTGACGCGCATCGCCTGATACACGTAGGCGCGGCCCGAGAGCGGGTCGCGGATGCAGCCGCCGATGCAGGTGGCCGCGCCACCGAACGGTTCGATCTCGGTGGGGTGGTTGTGCGTCTCGTTCTTGAAGAGGAACAGCCAATCCTCGTCTTCGCCGTTCACGTCGACCTTCACCTTGACGGTGCACGCGTTGATCTCCTCGGACTCGTCGAGGCCGGTCATCACGCCATTGGCCTTGAGCCACTTGGCGCCGAGCGTGCCCATGTCCATCAGGGTGACCGGGCGGTCGGAGCGGCCCAGTTCGTCGCGCATCGCCAGATAGCGCTCGAACGCGGCCTGCACCACGGCGTCGTCGATCGTCACCGAGTCGAGCTGCGTGCCGAACGTGGTGTGGCGGCAGTGGTCGGACCAATAGGTGTCGATCACACGGATCTCGGTGATGGTCGGGTCGCGTCCCTCCTCCTCGAAATACCGGCGGCAGAACTCGAGGTCGGCCACATCCATCGCCAGACCGCGGTCCGCGATGAAACGCTCCATCTGCTCGGCCTCCATCGAGCGGAACCCGTCGATCACCTCGACCTTGCCCGGGATGGGCACCTGCGCGGTGAGCGTGTCTTTCATCTCGAGGCCCGCCTCGCGCGCTTCGACCGGATTGATCACGTAATGTTTCACCGCGTCCACATCGGGTGTGTTCAACGCGCCGTCAAGTGCGTAGACGGTCGCGGTGCGCACGGTCGGGCGTTCGCCCTGGCTGATGAGCTGGATGCACTCGCTCGCCGAATCGGCGCGCTGGTCAAACTGGCCGGGCAGGTACTCCACGGCGAACACGGCGTTCTCTCCGAAATCCGGCAGATCAAAGCTCACATTGTCTGACTGCGGTTCGCTGAACACCGTGGGCACGACCTGCTCGAACAGCTGTTCGTCAATGCCCTCGACGTCGTAACGGTTGACGAGTCGAACGCCCTTGAGGGTGCGGATTCCAAGGATCGTGCGCAGCTCGTTCGTCAGCTGCTGGGCCTCGACATCGAATCCGGGTTTCTTCTCTACATAGACGCGGAAAACCACGATTGTTCCTTCGCTTCTTGTGTGGTGGCTCGGGTAGTGGACGGACGGGATGGGTGCGTTATGCCAAGGTCACTCGGCGCGCGCGACGCCCTCGGCGTCGGCGAGCGCCTCAAGACGGTCGAGGATCTCTTCGTAGGCGGGGATGATGTTGCCCAGATCGCGGCGGAAGAGGTCCTTGTCGAGGTGCTCGATCTGGCCGGAGCCATCACGCAGGTCCCACAGGCGGCAGGTGTCGGGCGTGATCTCATCGGCGAGCAGGATCGTGCCGTCGGAGGTCTTGCCTTCCTCGATCTTGAAGTCCACGAGCTGCACGTCGATCTTGGAGAAGATGTCGCGCAACGCGTCGTTCACCGCGCGCGCCTGGCGGGAGATCTCGTCGAGTTCCTCTTTGCTGGCCAGACCGAGCGCCACGATGCCGTCGTCGTTGATGAAGGGGTCGCCCAGATCGTCGGACTTGTAGCAGAATTCGAGGATCGGCTGCTTGAGCTCGGTCCCTTCCTCAACGCCGTAGCGCTTGGCGAACGATCCGGCGGCGGTGTTGCGCATGATGATCTCGAGCGGGTACATGTCCATGGCGCGCACGAGCTGCTCGGTGTCGGAGACGCGGCGCACGAAATGCGAATCGACGCCGCGCGCGGCCAGCAGGTCGAACAGGACCGAGGTGATGCGGTTGTTCAGGCTTCCCTTGCCTTCGATCTGTGCTTTTTTGGCACCGTTGCCGGCGGTTGCCTGGTTCATGTATTCGACCCACAGCACGTCGGGGTCATCGGTTGCGTACAGTTTTTTGGCCTTGCCCTCGTAGAGCTTGTCCAGTTTCTGCATAGTGTTGTTTCACCCTTCTGGTTACCCAAGATTGGAGCGCTGATGAACTGACGCAATCAGGGTACCAACCATTCGTAACATCTCTTCGGCGTTTCTCACATTTCACACAATCTCGGTGTGCAGCGCCTGCGTGACCTGCGTGGCGGCGATGCGCGCCTCCTGCACGTTCTGGCCGAGCGCGAGCGCCACACCCATGCGGCGGTGCCCCGCGACACGCGGTTTGGCGAAGATGCGCACGTCGGTGCCGGGGCGCGCGAGCGCGGCGTCGAGATCCGAAAACTCGACTTCGCCCTCGCCGCTGACCACAATCGCGTGGCTCGCCGCCGCGGTGTGCGCGGGCATGGCGAGCGCCACATGGCCTTCGGTGACCGGCACGCCGAGGATCGCGCGCGCGTGCAGGTCGAATTCGCTGAGCCGCTGGCTGATCATCGTGACCATGCCGGTGTCGTGCGGGCGCGGCGAGACCTCGTTGAACAGCACGCTGCCGTCGGTCAGCACGAACAGTTCGACGCCGAACACGCCCCACGCGGTATCGGTCTTCGCGCGCTGCACGAGACCGCGCACCGCTTCGCGCGCGATGCGGACGGACTCTTGCAACACGTCCGCCGGCACATCCGCCGGCTGCCAGGATTCACGGTAGTCGCCGTCCTGCTGGCGTTGGCCGATCGGCGTGCACACCACGATGCCCGCGCTCGAGCTGACGGTGAGCATCGTGAGCTCATAGTCGAGGTCGACGAGCTGCTCGACGATCACGCGCGAGACGTCGCCGTCGTGGTGCGCGCGGCGGCCCTGCTGCGCCTCCTGCCACGCGGCGTCGATGCCACTGGCGTCGCGCACAACCGATTGGCCATGGCCCGAGGAGCTCATGACCGGCTTGACGACGCACGGGAACCCGACCGCCTGGGCGCCGGCGCGCAGTTCCTCGAGCGAACCGGCGAACCGGTGGGGTGAAGTGGGCAGGCCGAGGTCGTCGCTCGCCAAACGGCGCAGCGCCTCGCGGTCCATGCAGATCGAGGCGATGGTGGCGCTCGGCACCACATGGATGCCTGCGCGCTCGGCGTCGAAGAGCACCTGCGTGGCGATCGCCTCAATCTCGGGGATGATGATGTCGGGCTGGACCTCCGCGATGAGTTCGGCCAGAGCCTGCGCGTCGCTCATGTCGAGCACATGCGCCTCATGCGCCACTTGCTGCGCCGGCGCGCCTTCGTAGGAGTCGGCGGCGATGACACGCACGCCGAGCCGGGTGAGCGCGATGGCGACCTCTTTGCCGAGTTCGCCGGAGCCGAGGAGCAGTGCGCGGGTGGGATGTTTGCCGTACGGTGTGCCCAAAGCACGATCTTGATTTGTCATGCCTCCCATATTGCCACCGGCGGCGCCCAGCGCACGCGCGCCGTCCACATGCGCCGCGCTTTGACATGCGTCATGGTTAGACTGAACTTCCATGTGTGCAGCAAAGAACGGCGAAAGCCCGCAGCAGACCACCGAACGGCCATTGACGATCGCCATGGTGGTGGACACCTTCGGCAACCGCGGCAACGGGACGTCGAATTCGGCGTTGCAGTGGGCTCAGGAGTTGGAACGGCAAGGGCACCGTGTGCGCCTCGTGGGCGTCAACGCGCCCGAGTACCCGGCCAAGATCAATCGGGTGCCGCTCGTCAGCTGGGTGGCGGCGAAACAGCAGATGCAGTTCGCGCAGCCGAGCGCCACGTTGTTCAATCGCGCGTTCGACGGCGTGGACATCGTGCACATCTACACGCCATTCAAATTCGGGCGGCACGCGCTCGCCGCGGCGCGTGCCAAGGGCCTGCCCGTCACGGCCGGCTACCATGTGCAGCCGGAGAACGTGACGTATTCCGCGGGGCCGCTCAAATATGTGCCCGGCGCTGATTCGTTCATCTATTGGCTGTTCAAGCACTGGCTGTACCGCAACGTCGACGCGATCCATGTGCCGACGGAATTGGGGGCCCGGTTGTTGCGCGAGCACCATTACACGGCGCCGATCCATGTGATTTCAAACGGCTACCAAGCGCGGTTCGCGCCCAAGCGGCAGCGCCCGGGCGACGAGGCGGCGGGCGTGCCGTTCAAGATTGTGGCGTCCGGCCGCCTGTCGAACGAAAAGAACCATGTGGAGCTCATCGAGGCGATCGCCCGCAGCGCGCACGCCGAAGACATCCATCTGACAATCGCCGGCACCGGGCCGATCAAACGCAAACTCGAACGGCTCGCCCGCAAGAAACTCGCGCGCCCCGCGTCCATCGGCTTCCACCGCAACAGCGACATGCCCGCATTGCTGCAGTCGTGCGACCTGCTGTGCCATCCGTCGATCGCCGACCTCGAATCGGTCAGTGTGATCGAAGGCATGGCGTGCGGGCTCGTGCCGGTCATCGCGAAGTCGCCGCAGAGCGCGGCGAGCCAGTTCGCGCTCTGCCCGGAATCGCTGTATGAGGTGGGGCATCCCGAACAGCTCGCCGCGCACATCGACTGGTGGATCGAACACCCGCGCGAACTCAACGAGTGGGGGCAGACCTATGCCGACCACACGAAGGAGCACTACTCCGTCGAATCGTCGGTCCACCAGTTCGTGCAGATGGAACGCGAGACGATCGCGGCGCATGGCGCCGCACGCTGAACCGCGTACACGGCGCCTACAACAGCGCGATGAGCGCCGCCACCTGATCGTCGGTCGTGGCCCAGCTTGTGCAGATGCGCAGCATCACATGGCTGGCGTCCACGGCCTCCATGAACCCCAGCTTCACCTGCTGTTGCAGCTCCTGGGCGCGGCTATGGGTCACCGTGATGAAGATCTGGTTCGTCTGCGACACAAACGCGATGTCGTACCCCTTGTCGAGCAGCACCTGACGGATCTTGTCCGCCTGCGCGTTCGCGTGCTTCGACAGCTGGAAATACAGGTCGTCGGTGAACAGCGTGTCGAACTGCAGGCCGAGCAGCCAGCCCTTGGCAAGCAGCGCGCCGTGCAGTTTGACGAGCGCGGTGAAATTCTCGGGCGTGTTGCCGCGCGTGAACACGACCGCCTCGCCGAACATGGCGCCGACCTTCGTGCCGCCGATCGTGAAGACGTCGGCGATGCGCGCAAGGTCGTCGAGATTCGCGTCGTTCGCGTCACATGTGAGCGCATAGCCCAGGCGCGCGCCGTCGATGAACAGCGGCATGCCGTGGTCGTGCGCCACCTGCGCGAGCGCGGCGAGCTCGGCGCGCGTATACACCGTGCCGTATTCGGTCGGCTGCGAGACATACACGCAGCCCGGGCGCACCATGTGCGCATGGTTCGCGTCCGCGTTGAAGCGCTCGCAATAGTCGTCGAGCTGCGGCGCGCTGATCTTGCCGTCCTGCTGCGGCAGTGCGAGCACCTTGTGCCCGGTCGCCTCGATCGCGCCGGCTTCGTGCGTGTTGATGTGCGCACTGTCCGCGCAGACGACTCCCGCATATTGCGCGGTGATCGAGTCGATGACCACTTGGTTCGTCTGCGTGCCGCCGGTGAGGAACCAGATGTCGCTTTCCGGGTTGTCGCACAGTGCGCGGATCTTGCCGGCAGCGGCCTTGCAGTAGTCGTCCGTGCCGTAGCCGGGGTGCGTCTCGTTTTGGATCTGCTGCATGCGCGCGATGATCTGCGGGCAGGCGGCGGCGGAATAATCGTTTTCAAAAGACAGCATGGCGGGCTCCTTAGTGCTCGTAGGCGGGCAGCGTGTACTGCTGAGTAGTCTACCTGCTGGGCCTTGAAAGGGCGTGGATTGCGGCGCACGGTGAACGTGGGGCACGGGGCGATGCCTTCCGGGGGGGGGCGGACGCGTGCGCCGCCTGCCGGCGTGACGTAACAAGAAACCCCGGCCTCCATCGAAGGAAAGGCCGGGGCTGATGGGGTGGCTAACGCGGCTCGAACGCGCGACCTTCTGAACCACAATCAGATGCTCTACCAACTGAGCTATAGCCACCATTGCAGCGGTTCCGTTGGGAACCGGACAACAGGTGAACACTATACACGAATGCCGGGCCAATGTGTGCACACGGCGTGTCGGGCGGTGGCGGGGTGGTGTCGCGCGCGATTGTGGACTATACTCGTAAGTGCAAGGACACAAGGGTTACAACACCGAGACGGCGCAGGGTGGCGCCGGACGATTACGGCATTGCGCAACGTAACAGCAGGTAGCATGGGTTGCCGGGGCATTCGGCGCATGGCATGATCGCGCGCAAGGGATGCGCGCCGTGGGTGATGGCATACACAATGGATGCGATGGATGCGAGCAGGCGCCACCGCGGCGATTGGTGGGAGATGGAATGCAACCGCGGTAGCGTCGAGGCAATGGCACGAACAATGGGTATAGGGAAGCGAGGCGACCCCCGGAGGTACCTAGACACTCCGGGGGTTGCCTTTTTTCTGTGCCTGTGGTATCTTGGCTCCTTGTGTGTGCCAGCCGTGCACCTTATGTAACAGGAGCGCGGGCTGGGATATCCCCGAGTTCGTTTGGATCGCGCGCAGCAATGCGGCGGTGAGAGAACGGAGGGTCATCGGGCCGGTGAACAGTGGCTGTCTTTTCCGATTCGCAACGGATCAGGGGGAGTGGGGCTGCAGTGAGGCGGCTTCACGAGTGAAGAACAGATACCACTGAATCGGAGAATTCAAGTTGCCTACTATTGAACAGCTTGTCCGTAAGGGACGTAAGGCAAAGCCGAAGAAGTCCAAGACTTTGGCTCTCAAGGGAAGCCCGCTGCGCCGCGGCGTGTGCACCCGTGTGTACACCACCACGCCGAAGAAGCCGAACTCGGCTCTGCGTAAGGTTGCCCGTGTGCGTCTGAGCTCCGGCATCGAAGTCACCGCTTACATTCCGGGTGAGGGCCACAACCTGCAGGAGCACTCCATCGTGCTCGTGCGCGGCGGCCGTGTCAAGGATCTGCCGGGTGTGCGTTACCACATCGTGCGCGGTGCACTCGATACCCAGGGCGTCAAGGATCGTAAGCAGGGCCGTTCCCTGTACGGAGCAAAGAAGGCGAAGTAAGAGATATGTCACGTAAAGGACCCGCCAAGAAACATCAGCTGCTGCCGGACCCGATCTACGGCTCGACCGTAGTCGCGCAGCTCATCAACAAGATTCTTCTCGATGGCAAGAAGTCGATCGCCGAAGACATCGTCTACTCGGCACTTGACATGGTCAAGGAGAAGACCGACCAGGAGCCGGTCGCCGTGCTCAAGCGCGCGCTCGACAACATCCGCCCGTCTCTCGAGGTGCGCTCCCGCCGCGTCGGCGGCGCCACCTACCAGGTGCCGGTCGAGGTCAAGCCCGCCCGCGCGAACACGCTGTCGCTGCGCTGGCTGACCGATTTCTCCCGTGCTCGTCGTGAGAAGACGATGGCCGAGCGTCTCGCCAACGAGATCCTCGACGCCTCCAACGGTCTCGGCGCTTCCGTGAAACGCCGCGAAGACACCCACAAGATGGCAGAGGCCAACAAGGCCTTCGCTCATTACCGCTGGTAATCACACCAGACCAGAAAGGGCCAGGGAACACTTATGGCACAGGACGTGCTTAGCAACCTGAATCAGGTTCGCAACATCGGCATCATGGCGCACATCGATGCCGGCAAGACCACCACCACCGAGCGTATTCTGTACTACACCGGTAAGAACTACAAGATCGGCGAGACGCACGATGGCGCTTCGACGATGGACTTCATGGCGCAGGAGCAGGAGCGTGGCATCACGATCCAGTCCGCTGCGACCACCTGTTTCTGGAACCGTCAGACCCACGACACGGGCGAGCAGTTCCAGATCAACATCATCGACACCCCGGGCCACGTCGACTTCACCGCCGAGGTGGAGCGTTCGCTGCGCGTGCTCGATGGCGCCGTGGCCGTCTTCGACGGCAAGGAAGGCGTTGAGCCGCAGTCCGAGACCGTATGGCGTCAGGCCGACAAGTACGGCGTTCCGCGCATCTGCTTCATCAACAAGATGGACAAGCTGGGCGCTGACTTCTACTACTCGGTCGACACCATCAAGGAGAAGCTGGGTGCCACCCCGCTCGTCGTGCAGCTGCCGATCGGCGCTGAGAACGACTTCGCCGGCGTTGTGGACCTGATCCGCATGAAGGCCTACGTCTGGAACGACGTCAAGGACGACATGGGCGCCCACTACGACACCGTGGACATCCCGGACGACCTCAAGGACCGCGCCGAGCAGTACCGTTCCGAGCTGCTCGACCAGGTCGCCGAATCCGATGAGGAGCTGCTCGAGAAGTTCCTCGAGAGCGGCGAGCTTTCGGAAGAGGAGATCCGCAAGGGCATCCGCACGCTGACCATCAGCCGTCAGGCCTATCCGGTCCTGTGCGGTTCGGCGTTCAAGGACAAGGGTGTGCAGCCGATGCTGGACGCCGTCGTCGACTACCTGCCGAGCCCTGAGGACGTTCCTTCGATCGTTGGCTTCGATCCGTCCGACGAATCCGTCGAGATCGACCGCAAGCCCACCTTCGACGATCCGTTCTCGGCCCTCGTCTTCAAGATCTCGACCCACCCGTTCTACGGCAAGCTCGTGTTCGTGCGTGTCTACTCCGGCGTTGTGAAGCCGGGCGACAACGTGCTCGATTCCACGAAGGGCAAGAAGGAACGCGTCGGCAAGATCTTCCAGATGCACGCCGACAAGGAGAACCCGGTGGATTCCGCCGAGGCCGGCAACATCTACACCTTCGTGGGCCTCAAGAACGTCACGACCGGCGACACCCTGTGCGATGAGAAGCACCCGATCTCGCTCGAGTCGATGACCTTCCCCGACCCGGTCATCGAAGTGGCCGTGGAGCCGAAGACCAAGGCCGATCAGGAGAAGATGAGCATCGCTCTCGCGAAGCTCTCCGACGAGGATCCGACCTTCCAGGTCAAGACCGACGAGGAATCCGGCCAGACGCTGATCTCGGGCATGGGCGAGCTCCAGCTCGACATCATCGTCGACCGTATGCGCCGCGAATTCAAGGTCGAGTGCAACGTCGGCAAGCCTCAGGTCGCCTACCGTGAGACGATCCGCAAGGCCGTCATGAACCAGGAATACACGCACAAGAAGCAGACCGGTGGTTCCGGCCAGTTCGCAAAGGTGCTCATGAACTTCGAGCCGCTCGACACCGAGAACGGCGAGGTCTACGAGTTCGCGAACGAGGTCACCGGCGGCCACATCACGAAGGAATTCATTCCTTCGATTGATGCCGGCGTGCAGGAGGCCATGGAATCCGGTATCCTCGCAGGCTTCCCGGTCGTGGGCGTCAAGGCAACGGTCGTTGACGGCCAGGTGCACGACGTCGATTCCTCGGAAATGGCCTTCAAGATCGCAGGCTCCATGTGCTTCAAGGAGGCCGCGCCGAAGGCGAAGCCGGTCATCCTCGAGCCGATCATGGCCGTCGAAGTCCGTACTCCGGAAGAGTACATGGGCGACGTCATGGGTGACCTCAACGCACGCCGTGGCCAGATCCAGTCGATGAACGACGCCACCGGCGTCAAGGTCATCGACGCGAAGGTGCCGCTGAGCGAGATGTTCGGCTACATCGGCGACCTGCGTTCCAAGACGCAGGGCCGCGCGATGTTCACCATGCAGATGGATTCGTACGCGGAGGTCCCGAAGGCCGTCGCGGACGAGATCATCAAGGCCCAGCGCGGCGAGTGACACGCGCTGCCAACGGACTTGAACCTGTCTCCAGTCGGCGCTAGTATTTTGTAGCGCTGACTGGGTTCGGGCTCGATAAGTGGCGACAACCCAGAAACCCAGTAAAATGTAGCAAGTGCCTTGAATGCTCAAGGCTTACTACGAGAAACGTCCAGGAGGACAACACACATGGCAAAGGAAAAGTACGAGCGTACTAAGCCGCACGTTAACATTGGTACCATTGGTCACGTCGATCACGGCAAGACGACCCTGACCGCAGCCATCTCCAAGGTGCTGCACGATGAGTTCCCGGATCTCAACCCGGAGTATGACTTCAACCAGATCGACGCCGCTCCGGAAGAGCAGCAGCGTGGTATCACCATCAACATCGCCCACATCGAGTACCAGACCGAGAAGCGTCACTACGCTCACGTCGACTGCCCGGGCCACGCCGACTTCGTGAAGAACATGATCACCGGCGCTGCTCAGATGGACGGCGCCATCCTGGTTGTGGCCGCGACCGACGGCCCGATGGCCCAGACCCGCGAGCACGTGCTGCTCGCCCGTCAGGTGGGCGTCCCGAAGATCCTCGTCGCCCTGAACAAGTGCGACATGGTCGACGATGAAGAGCTCATCGAGCTCGTCGAAGAAGAGGTCCGCGACCTCCTCGACGAGAACGGCTTCGACCGTGACTGCCCGGTCGTGCACACCTCCGCCTACGGTGCGCTGCACGACGACGCTCCGGACCACGAGAAGTGGGTCGAGACCGTCAAGGAACTCATGAACGATGTCGACGACTACATCCCGACCCCGGTTCACGACCTCGACAAGCCGTTCCTGATGCCGATCGAGGACGTCTTCACGATCTCCGGTCGTGGCACCGTCGTCACCGGTCGTGTCGAGCGTGGCAAGCTGCCGATCAACACCAACGTTGAGATCGTCGGCATCCGCCCGACCCAGACCACCACCGTCACCTCCATCGAGACCTTCCACAAGCAGATGGATGAGTGCGAGGCTGGCGACAACACCGGTCTGCTGCTCCGTGGCCTCGGCCGCACCGACGTGGAGCGTGGCCAGGTTGTGGCTGCTCCGGGCTCCGTGACCCCGCACACCAAGTTCGAGGGCGAAGTCTACGTTCTGACCAAGGACGAGGGTGGCCGTCACTCGCCGTTCTTCTCGAACTACCGTCCGCAGTTCTACTTCCGCACCACCGACGTCACCGGCGTCATTACGCTGCCGGAAGGCGTCGAGATGGTCCAGCCTGGCGATCACGCGACCTTCACGGTCGAGCTGATCCAGCCGATCGCTATGGAAGAGGGCCTCACCTTCGCAGTGCGCGAAGGCGGCCACACCGTCGGCTCGGGCCGTGTCACCAAGATCCTCGCCTGATCTCATCAGACGCGATCTGACACGCTGAACTAGCGTAGAGGGGGCTTCCCAGACGGGAAGCCCCCTCTTGGTATATGCGGGGAAGAGGATCAGACGGTCGCGGTGGATTCAATGCGGCCGTTGCGCCTGGACGAGCCGAGTGCGCGGTCGATGCCCATCAGCACATAGCCGAGCACGATGAACGCGACAAGCAGGATGACCACCCAGCGTACAACGCCCGCCACACCCTGCTCGTCAAGGTTGATGAAGAAGTAAGGATAGAGCTTGGGCACGTTGAGGTTGAATCCCACCATCCATGCACGGATGTAGATGAACGCCAGATACATGAGGGGGAAGATCGTCGAATACAGCGGGTACGTCCACTTGACACGGCCGTGTTCGTAGAACAGAATCCAGTCGAAGACGAACAGCAGCGGCAGTACCACATGGAACGAGATGCTTGTAATTGTGAAGTTCTGGGCCGGATCGCGGTCAGGCGCCCCGGCGAGCAGGATGTTGAACACGAAGAATGTCAGCAGGATCGCTGTGACGCTGATGAATTTGACCGCTGGGCTGAGCGTGACGAATCCGTCGGCCTTGCGTTGCGCGGTCTGAATCAGCTCAAGCAGCATGACCGCGATGCACAGGTAGTTGGAAAGATTCGTGAAATACACGTAGAAGACATCGTCGAACGAATGCTCGTAGAAACCGAGGCTGCCGACGATGCCGACGATGCCGATCGCCACATAGAACGATTGGAATATGAGTTGGGCTGTTCTGCTGCGTACCATAATCACCTTTCGTGGGCAGACGATAAGGCCCGTTGCCGCCGCTGGGCGGCAACGGGCCGCAAGCGCCAGTCTACGGCAATGGCATGTGGTGCGCGCCATGTGCATGCCGAAGAAATCAATGGCCCGGACTTGTGGAACGCCACAAATCCGGGCCATCGCCAAGTGCCGCGTAGAGCGGGCGCCCGTCACTGCATCGGCATTGCCACAATGCCTTGGGCATGCTTGTCGACGGTCATGATCGACTCCACATTGCCGTTGCGGTCCAGCGTCACCACAACCGGGTCCATGGCCTTGATCGCAGCATCGGAGAACTCGGTATGCCCTGACGGCGAGGATTTGAGCAGCATCATCGGCAGGTCACTGCGCAGGGTCTGCACCGCGTCGGACATGCCCTCGTTGATCATCAGCACCTGCCCGTTCTCCTGACCGGCGTAATCCATGAGCATGCGCACAATGTCGCCGCGGCGCATCGTGGGGAACGCGACGGCGGTGATGTTGTCCTCGCGGATGGTGCGGTGGATCGCGTCGACACCTTTGCCATCGGCATCGATGACCGTCGCTGACGGTGGCACGGTCGGCAGCACATGGTGCTCGTCGATCACGCCGAGCTTGCGCTCGTCCGCCAAGGCGTCGACGAGCGACTGGAACGCGGTGACCTTGCTGTCGAGCGGCGCGTGGCCCACGACGATGATGGAACGGCCGTCAAGCAGCGCGTCGGTGATCATTGGATTGTTCATGGTTTCCTCCTATGCGATCCATGCGGTCTGGGCGGTCGGACGCAGCGTGCGCCGACCGCAATCACTTTCCGATATACCGCAAAACATGGGGGAGGGGAGGGTCATGGGGGCAAATGATGTCAAGAGCGAACAGGCTTGCATGGCGGCAATCGCGCACGATATGACGGCGTGGTTGCAGCTGTAGGGGGCTTCTGGCATAATGTCGTAGGCTCTATATGGCTTTCAATACAATAGCTTTCCAACGAGCGAACGAATAGGTGAGTATTTTGGCACAGACTACCAACGACATCAAGAACGGATCCATCCTCAATCTGGACGGCCAGCTGTGGCAGGTCATCAAGTTCCAGCACGTCAAGCCGGGCAAGGGCCCCGCCTTTGTACGCACGACGATCAAGAACGTGCTGTCCGGCAAGATTGTGGACAAGACCTTCAATGCCGGCATGAAGATGGACTTCGAGACCGTCGACAACCGCACGCTGCAGTACTCCTATGACGATGGCGACAACTTCGTCTTCATGGACATGACGACCTACGACCAGATCATGATCCCGAAGAGCCTCGTGGGCGACAAGGCGAAGTACCTGCTCGAAGGCACCGATTGCATCGTCTCCTTCCACGACGGCACCCCGCTCTCCGTCGAACTGCCGGCGTCCGTCGTGCTGACCGTGACCCACACCGAGCCCGGCCTGCAGGGCAACCGCTCCAACGCCGGCACCAAGCCCGCGACCGTGGAGACCGGCGCCGAGATCCAGGTGCCGCTGTTCATCGGCGAAGGCGAGAAGGTCAAAGTCAACACTGAAGACGGTTCCTACCTGGGCCGCGAGAACTGACGCGCAGATAAAGGACCCACTGTTCCATGGCACGTTCCACCGCTCGCAAACGGGCTCTGAACACACTGTATGAAGCTGACGAGAAGGGGCAGAGCATCCTGTCCCTTCTCGATGAGCGCATCGCCGAACCCGGCGCACAGACACCCCTCCCCGAATACGCCATCGAGATCGTGCGTGGGGTGGCGGACAACCGGCGAGACATTGACGGCCTGCTCAATGAGCATTCCACAGGTTGGAAAGTCAAACGCATGCACGTGGTCGACCGTAATATTCTACGTATTGCGGTATGGGAGATCGTCTACAACGACGATGTGCCCGACAAGGTGGCCATCGATGAGGCGCTGAATCTCGCCAAGCAATTGTGCGACGACGACGCACCCGCCTTCATCCATGGTTTGCTCAGCGCCATCTGCGCAAGCAAGCCGCATGGGGCACCTACCGATCAGACCAACTGAATTCAAGCGCGTTAGGCCGGGTCGCGAGTCTCAACCGGCCGCTATCCACGGTACAACTACCTTGATGAATTGGGGGTTTGGGTGAACCAGCTCGACTCGGCAACCGACAACTACACTGCGCAGGATGCTGTGCTCGTCCTCGAAGATGGGCAGGTCTACATCGGTGAACCATACGGCGCCGTTGGGGCCACCCGTGGAGAGATCGTGTTCTCCACGGCCATGACCGGCTATCAGGAGACGCTTACCGATCCGAGCTACGACCGCCAGATCGTGGTGCAGACCTTCCCTCACATCGGCGACACCGGTGTGAACCCCAGCGACCCAGAGTCCTCGCGTATCTGGGTCGCTGGATATGTGGTGCGCGACCCCAGCGTCAATGTGAGCAACTGGCGCGCCACAGGCAGCCTCGATGACGCGCTCGTCGACAACGGCATCGTGGGCATCAGCCACATCGACACCCGCAAGCTTGTGCGCCATCTGCGCACGGCCGGCGTGATGCGCGCGGGCATCTTCTCGGGCGACGCCCTGCTCGATGGCCAAGGCGAGCCGCGCAGCATCGACGCGCTGCTCGACGACGTGCGCCAGACCCCTCAGATGAAGGGCATGAGCCTCTACGACGAGGTGAGCACCAAGGAACGCTACGTGGTCGAGCCCACCGGCGCGTTCGAAGGCAAGGAACCGGTGGCCACGGTGGCCGCGGTCGATCTGGGCATCAAGGCGATGACCCCGCAGCGCCTCGCCGAGCGCGGCTGCCGCGTGGTCGTGCTGCCGTCGACGACCACGTTCGAGGAAATCGAGCAGCTCAATCCCGACGGCGTCTTCTTCTCGAATGGCCCGGGAGACCCGGAACAGGCCGATGACATGGTCGCCATGCTGCGTGAGGTGCTTTCCGCCGGCTACCCGTTCTTCGGCATCTGCTTCGGCAACCAGCTGCTCGGCCGGGCCCTTGGTTTCGGCACCTACAAGCTCAAGTTCGGCCACCGCGGCATCAACCAGCCGGTCAAGGACATGACGACCGGCAAGGTGGAGGTCACCGCGCACAACCACGGGTTCGCCGTGGACGCCCCGCTCGGCCAGACCGTGGACGCCCCCTACCAGAATGGCACATTTGGCAAGGTGTTCGTGAGCCATGTCGACCTCAACGACGACGTTGTGGAAGGCCTGCAGTGCGTCGACATCCCCGCGTTCTCGGTGCAGTACCATCCCGAGGCCGCGGCCGGCCCGCACGATGCCGCATATCTGTTCGACCGCTTCGTCGCGATGATGAACGACGCCAATGCAAAGAATGCCAAGGAGGAATCCACGAATGCCTAAGCGTAACGACATCAAGTCGGTCATGGTCATCGGCTCGGGCCCGATCGTCATCGGTCAGGCCGCCGAGTTCGATTACTCGGGAACCCAGGCGTGCCGCGTGCTGCGCGAAGAAGGCATCCGTGTCATCCTCGTGAATTCCAACCCGGCCACGATCATGACCGACCCGGAGATGGCGGATGCCACCTACATCGAGCCGATCGCCACGCCGATCCTCGAACGCATCATCGCCAAGGAACGCCCAGACGCACTGCTGCCCACGCTCGGCGGCCAGACTGCGCTCAACGCCGCGGTGGCCCTCGGTGAGGCGGGTGTGCTGAAGAAGTACAACGTGGAGCTCATCGGCGCCTCGCTCGAAGCCATCGACCGCGGTGAGGACCGTGAGTCGTTCAAGGAGGTCGTCGAGGCGGCCGGCGCCGAATCCGCACGCTCTGACATCGCGCATACGCTCGAGGAAGTGGACGCGATCGCCGAACGCTTCGGCTTCCCGCTTGTGGTGCGCCCCAGCTTCACGATGGGCGGCCTCGGTTCGGGCATTGCACACAACACCGAGGAACTGCACCGCATCGCCGGTGCTGGCATCCATTATTCCCCGACCGACGAGGTGCTGATCGAAGAGGGCATCGAGGGCTGGAAAGAATACGAGCTCGAGCTCATGCGCGACCGCAACGACAACGTGGTGGTCGTGTGCCCGATCGAAAACGTCGACCCGGTCGGCGTGCACACCGGTGACTCGATCACTGTGGCGCCGGTCTTCACACTGACCGACCGCGAATACCAGAAGCTGCGCGACATCGGCATCGCGATCATCCGCGGTGTGGGCGTCGACACCGGCGGTTGCAACATCCAGTTCGCGATCCACCCCGCCACGGGACGCATCATCGTCATCGAGATGAACCCGCGCGTCTCGCGCTCGTCCGCGCTGGCGTCGAAGGCCACGGGCTTCCCGATTGCGAAGATCGCGACGAAGCTCGCGCTCGGCTACACGCTCGACGAGATCCAGAACGACATCACCAAGTCCACCCCGGCGAGTTTCGAACCGACGATCGACTACGTGGTCACGAAGGTGCCGCGTTTCGCGTTCGAGAAGTTCCCGGGCGCCGACCCGACACTGACGACCTCGATGAAGTCGGTGGGCGAGGCGATGGCCCTCGCCGGCAATTTCCAGGAATCGCTCGGCAAGGCCATGCGTTCCATCGACAAGCGCGACATGGGCTTCTCGTGGAGCGGCGAGAAGCCTGGCGAGCAGGAGGTCGCCGAGCTGCTCGAGGCGATGAAGGTGCCGACCGAGCACCGTTACCTGCAGCTCATGCGTGCCATCTGGGGAGGCGCGACCGAAGAGCAGATCTTCGCCGCCACCAAGATCGACCCGTGGTTCGTCAAGCAGTTCATGCTCATCAACGACACCGCGATGCAGGTGCGCGACGCCGAAACGCTGTCGCCGCGTCTGCTCAAGAAGGCGAAGCTCGCCGGTCTGTCTGACCTGCAGATCGCGCGCCTGCGCGGCTTGGGCGACGCCGGTGAGAACACCGTGCGCGAACTGCGCTGGAACTACGGGCTGCACCCGGTCTACAAGACGGTCGACACGTGCGCCGCGGAATTCGACGCGGTCACGCCGTACTACTACTCGTGCTACGCCGACGAGACCGAACTGCGCAAGCGCGACCGCGCGGCCGTGATCATCCTCGGCTCCGGCCCGAACCGCATTGGTCAGGGCATCGAGTTCGACTACACGTGTGTGCACGCCGTGCAGGAACTCGGCAAGGACTACGACACGATCATGGTCAACTGCAACCCCGAGACCGTCTCGACCGACTACGACATGTCGGACCGCCTCTACTTCGAGCCGCTCACGTTCGAAGACGTGATCGAGATCTACGAAGCCGAGAAGAAGATGGGTCCGATCAAGGGTGTGATCGTGCAGCTCGGCGGCCAGACGCCGCTTTCGCTCGCCGCGCGACTCAAGGCCGCCGGCGTGCCGATTCTGGGCACGACCCCCGAATCGATTGATCTGGCCGAAAACCGCGAGCTGTTCGGCGAAGTGCTGCGCGCGGAGAAGCTCAACGCGCCGCGCTTCGGCACGGCGCTCAGCCTCGAGGAGGCGCTCGACGCCGCGCACTCCATCGGCTACCCGGTGCTCGTGCGCCCGAGCTACGTGCTCGGCGGCCGCGGCATGGAAATCGTCTACGACGACGCGCAGCTCGAAAAGTATGTGAACCGCGCGCTCAACGAAGCCAAGGCCGATACGGTGGTGTCCGGGCGCCTGCCTTCGCCGCTGCTCATCGACAAATTCCTGCAGGATGCGATCGAGATCGATGTCGACGCGCTGTTCGACGGCAACGAGCTGTATATCGGCGGCATCATGGAGCACATCGAAGAGGCCGGTGTGCACTCCGGCGACGCCGCGTGCACGCTGCCGCCGAGCACGTTGAGCGACGACCAGATCCGCCGCCTGCGCGAAGCCACCTACGCGATCGCCAAGGGGTGTGGCGTGTGCGGCCTGATCAACGTGCAGTACGCGTTCATGGCCAACACGCTCTATGTGATCGAAGCGAACCCGCGCGCCTCGCGCACGGTGCCGTTCGCGTCGAAGGCCACCGGCGTGGCCCTCGCGAAGGCCGCCGCGCGCATCATGGCGGGCGAGACAATCCAGCAGCAGCGTGACAACGGCCTGCTGCTGCCGCACGGCGACGGTGGCGATGTTCGCCTGGGCCAGCAGGTGGCCATCAAGGAATCCGTGCTGCCGTTCAAGCGCTTCCGCACGCCCGTGGGCAAGACCGTCGACATCCTGCTCGGGCCCGAGATGCGCTCGACCGGCGAGGTCATGGGCTTCGACCGCGACTTCCCGCACGCTTTCGCGAAGAGCCAGCTTTCCGCATACGAAGGCGGCCTGCCCACAAGCGGCAACGTGTTCATCTCGGTGAACGACACCGACAAGCGCCAGCTGCCGCTGTTCGCGGTGCGCCTTGTGGAGCTCGGCTTCCAGATCTGGGCCACCGAAGGCACGGCGTCGGTGCTGCGCCGCTACGGCATCGAATCGAAGATTGTCGACAAGATCACGGCGCGCGTGGATTCCGACCCGGACGCCCCCGTGCAGATCGACAAGGCCGAAGGCAGTGTGGGCAAGAACGTGGTGGAGCTCATCGAGGAAGGCGCGATCGACCTGATCCTCAACACGCCGAACTCGCGTGGCTCGCGTTCCGACGGATACTCGATCCGCGCCGCGGCCATCGCCGCCGATGTGCCCCAGTTCACCACGATGACCGAGTTCTCTGCTGTACTATTGGCTATCGAAGCAGTCAAGGCCAATGACTACCAGGTCATGAGCATTCAGGAGCATGCCCGTGAACTGTTCGCATTGGAGAGCAAGCAGGCATAGCAAGGCGGTGAAGCGATGAGTTCCGGGCTCACTCCAGAGGAGCAATTTGCGTTGCGGTCCGATTTCGGTCTGCGGCTGAGCAACTCGATGAAGCAGAACGGTCCACTGTGCGTGGGCATCGATCCGCATCGCAAGGTGCTCTCCGAGTGGGGTTACCAGGTGAACGCGGAAGGCGCGGAGCTGTACGCCATGCGCATGCTGCAGGCGGCCAGTGGCCGCGCCGCCGCCGTCAAATTCCAGTCGTCGATGTTCGAACGCTACGGGGCCAAGGGGTACGCGGCCCTTGAGCGTGTGCTCTATGCCGCACGGCAGATGGACATCATCACCATCGTCGACTGCCTGCACGGCGGCCTGTCCAGCACGATCTCCGCGATCGCCGACGCCTATTTCAAGCAGAGCGCGCCGATGCTCGCGGATGCGATCACCCTGCTGCCGTATTATGGCGCGCGTTCGCTCGGCGACGTGATTAACGACGCGCTCGACCACGGCCGCGGCGTGTTCATCGCATCGCTCACCTCGAACCCGGAAGGCGCGAGCCTGCAGACGGCGATTCGCCAGACCGGCGAATACAAAGGCAAGACCGTGGCCTACGGCATCGCCAACACCGCGCAGAAATACAATGAGGACGTCAAAGGCCTCGGTTCGGTGGGCCTGATCATTGGCGCCACCATAGGCCAGTGGCTGCAGGAAAGCGGTGTAGCGCCCGCCAGCTTCACCGGCCCGATCCTGTCGCCGGGCTACGGCTGGCAGGGCGCCGAGGCGGATGATCTGCGTACGGTGTTCCGCGGTACACACGGCAACGTGCTCGTGACCGTGTCGCGCGCGATCTCGGAACACGGCCCGGGAATCCAAGACCTCATCCAAGCCACCGAAAGCATCTCGCTCGACATTCGGCGCGCATTGATGGAAACGCTCGAAGGAGACGAATCGTGACGAATCAGCAGGAACGCACAGGCGGCCGTCTCATGGTGTTGACCGGCCCCACCGCGGTCGGCAAAGGCACTGTTGAGGCGGCGTTGCGCAAGCAGCACCCCGAGGTGTGGGTCTCGGTCTCCGCCACGACGCGCGCGCCACGGCCCGGCGAAGTGGATGGTGTGACCTACTGGTTCATGAGTGAAGACGAGTTCGAAGCCAAGGAGCGCGCCGGCGAGTTTCTCGAGACCGCGCTCGTGCACGGCATGGCGCATTACGGCACGCCGCTTGTGCCAGTGGAGGAGCATCTGGCGGCGAATGTGCCCACCGTGCTCGAAATCGACCTGCAGGGCGCGCGCCGTGTCAAGGAACGCGCGCGCGAACTCGGCCTCGACGTGGTCTACGTGTTCCTGGCGCCACCGAGCTTTGACGAACTGAAGAAGCGGCTGATCGGCCGTGGCACCGAGACACCCGAACAACAGGCGAAGCGCTTGGAGACCGCGAAGGTGGAGCTCGCCGCCGAACCGGAGTTCGACGTGACGATTGTGAACAACACCGTCGAACAGGCCGCCGAAGACCTGTGGAACGTCATCGCTGCCGAATACGGCCTCGACTGATTGCCGCATAGGCCGTCCGGCCATATAATATACATATATACCAGTGTGGGGTTGGCCCGGAAACCATTCCGGGCCAACCCCACGGCTTTATCTGCACAGAGTACGCGATCAGGCGAGGCCGGAGAGCTTGTTGATGAGCTCCGGGTCACGCGTGGCGCCCTTGTCCGCCGAGCGGGCGAACGCGGCGAAGGCCTTGAGCGCCTGGCTCACCTGGCGGTCGCGGTGCGCCACATAGCCGTCACCAGCCTCGAGCTTGGCGCGGCGCTTGGCGAGTTCCTCGTCGCTCAGCTCCACGTTGATCGTGCGGTTCGGAATGTCGATCACAATCATGTCGCCGTTTTCGACGAGGGCGATCGGACCGCCGCTCGCCGCCTCCGGCGCCACATGGCCGATCGACAGGCCGGAGGAACCGCCAGAATAGCGGCCGTCGGTGATGAGCGCGACCTCTTTGCCGATGCCCTTGCCCTTGACGAACGAGGTGGGGTAGAGCATCTCCTGCATGCCCGGGCCGCCCTTCGGGCCCTCATAGCGGATGATCAGCGCCTGGCCGGGCTTGAGCGTGTCGTTGAGGATCACTTCGATCGCCTGCTCCTGTGATTCGACGACGAGTGCCGGCCCGCGGAACGTCCAGATCTCCTTCGGCACACCCGCGGTCTTCACCACGCAGCCGTCCGGCGCGAGGTTGCCGCGCAGCACGGCGAGGCCGCCTTCGGTCACCGCTGGGTGGTCAATGTCGTGGATCGCGCCGTTGACGCGGTCGGTGTCGAGCGACTCGAACGTCGTCTCATGCGTCCACGGCTCGGGCGAGACGATGTGGCCGGGCGCTGCCTTGAAGAAGTCGCGCGCCTCCTCGGTGCAGGTGTCGCGCATGATGTCCCAGTCCGCGAGCTTGGCTTCGAGCGAGGGGTAGTCCACCGAATGCACGTCGCGGTGCAGCTTGCCCGCGCGGTCGAGCTCGCCGAGGATGCCGGTGATGCCGCCGGCGCGGTGCACGTCGGAGATCTCCCATTCGCCCGACGGTGACGCCTTGCAGATGCACGGCACGGTGTGGCTGATGCGCTCGATGTCGTCGAGCGTGAAGTCGACGTCGGCGCTCTGCGCCATCGCGAGGATGTGCAGCACCGTGTTGGTGGAGCCGCCCATCGCCACATCCATCGTCATCGCATTCTCGAACGCGTGCTTGGTGGCGATCGAACGCGGCAGCACCGACTCGTCGTCGTGCTGGTAGTAGCGGTTCGCGATGTCGACCACGGTCTGCGCGGCACGTTCGAACAGCTGCTTGCGGTAGCCGTGCGAGGCGAGCACGGTGCCGTTGCCGGGCAGCGCGAGGCCGATCGCCTCGTTGAGGCAGTTCATCGAATTGGCGGTGAACATGCCGGCGCACGAGCCGCACGTGGGGCACACGGTGCGTTCGTAGGCGAGCAGGTCCTCGTCGGTCATGTTGTCGTCGGCCGAGGCATACATCACATCGATCAGGTCGGTGTTCTCCTTGACGGTGCCGTCGGGCAGCACCGTTGTGCCGGCCTCCATCGGGCCGCCGGAGACGAACACGGTGGGGATGTTGAGGCGCAGCGCGGCCATGAGCATGCCCGGCGTGATCTTGTCGCAGTTCGAGATGCAGATGAGCGCGTCTGCGCAGTGCGCGTTGACCTGGTATTCCACGGTGTCGGCGATGATCTCGCGGCTCGGCAGCGAATACAGCATGCCGGTGTGGCCCATGGCGATGCCGTCGTCGACGGCCATCGTGTTGAATTCGCGCGGGATGCCGCCCGCCTGCTTGACCGCTTCGGAGACGAGGCGGCCCACCTTATTCAGATGCACGTGCCCGGGCACGAATTCGTCGAACGAGTTGGCGATGGCGACGATCGGCTTGCCGAAGTCCTTGCCGTCCACACCGGCCGCACGGTAGAGCGCGCGCGCACCGGCGAAGATTCTTCCATTCATGATTTTTGCAGATCGCATTTCCATAAGGCACCATTCAACCGGAATCCCACTGAAAAGTCAGCACCTTGGGCCACATGGTGGGCAATATTTGACAAATCTCGACAATTGCGTGCGCGCTGTTGGTCATGGTGGCGCAAATCAATGGCTTGCGGTAGAGTGGACTCTTTGAGACAAGCATTTGCGAGTGATTTGGAGATCTCTACTATGGCATTCGGCACCGAGCCTACACCAACCGGACTTGCAGATCCACCGATTGACGATCTTATGGAGCACGCCGATTCGAAGTACGCGCTGGCGATCTTCGCGGCGAAGCGCGCACGTCAGATCAACTCCTACTTCACGCAGCTCAACGAGGGCCTGCTGCAGAACGTGGGCCCGCTCGTGGAGTACGAGAGCCAGGAAAAGCCGCTGTCCATCGCGTTCCGCGAGATCAATGAGGGCCTGCTCGAAGAGACCCTCGGCGAAGACGACCTGAGCGAAGGCAACTGACCGGACGCATCCATCGGCAATGCCCCGGCACGCGAGGCGCCTGCCTGCGCGCGCCGGGGCATTGCCGCACTTATGCGCACTTGGGTGCGTGGGCGCCGGCCATTTTGCGCGCCTGCACACAATGCACACATGTGACTGATTGAGTACCAAGGGGAGACACACATGGCAGAGCTCAAATTGATTTCCGCGGAATCGGTGACCGAAGGCCACCCGGACAAGGTCTGCGACCAGATTTCCGACGCAATCCTCGACGACATGCTGCGGCAGGACCCGCATTCGCATGTGGCGGTGGAGACTTCGGCCACAACCGGCCAGTTCTTTGTCTTCGGCGAAGTGACGAGCGAAGGCTACAGCGACATCCAGCACATCGTGCGTTCCGTGGTGCGTGACATTGGCTATACGAGCTCCGAAGTCGGCCTTGACGCCGACTCGTGCGGCGTGCTTGTGGCGATCACCGAGCAGAGCCCGGAGATCAACCAGGGCGTGTCGCGCCTTTCGCGTGACGAGGAGACCGCGGCCTCGCGCGAAGAGCGGTATGAGGCGCAGGGCGCCGGAGATCAGGGCGTGATGTTCGGCTATGCCAGTGACGAGACCGATGTGCTCATGCCCCTGCCGATCCATTTGGCGCACAAACTCGCCCAGCGGCTGACCGAAGTGCGCAAGAGCGGCGAGGTGCCTTCGCTGCGCCCAGACGGCAAGACGCAGGTGACGATCGAATACGACGAGCATGATGTGCCCCAGCGTGTGGACACCGTGCTCGTGTCGACCCAGCATGACCCCGCCGTGCGTCAGGACTGGCTGCGCGAACAGCTCAACGAGCACGTCATCACGCCCGTGCTCGACGAGGTGCTGGGTGACCGCGTGCGCCACGACGACTACCGTGTGCTCGTGAACCCGACCGGATCGTTCATCATGGGAGGTCCGGCCGCCGACGCCGGCCTGACCGGCCGCAAGATCATCGTCGACACCTACGGTGGCGCCGCGCACCATGGCGGCGGCGCGTTCTCCGGCAAGGACCCGAGCAAGGTGGACCGTTCGGCCGCCTACGCCGCGCGGTGGGTGGCCAAGAACATCGTGGCCGCCGGCCTTGCACACAAAGTTGAAGTGCAGGTTGCGTACGCAATCGGCGTAGCCGAACCGGTGAGCATTAATGTGGAGACGTATGGCACCGAGATGGACGGTGTGACGCGCGACCAGATTCAGCGTGCGGTGCGCCGGGTGTTCGACCTGCGCCCTGCGGCGATTGTGGACGAACTCGACCTGCTGCGCCCGATCTACGCCAAGACGGCTGCCTACGGCCATTTCGGCCGTGAGGAAGACGGCTTCACTTGGGAGCGCACCAACAAAGTCGCACAGCTCAAGGCCGCGATTGCCGAAGACCAGGCCTGAGCTTGACCGGCCGGCCATGGCTCATGGCCGGCCGGACCGCAATGGAAAGGGGCAGATATGGCGGCTATGAGTGTGGGACAGATGGTGGAGCTGTTTGTGGAGCCGGGAGCCCCGATATATGTCAAGGCCTTTGACGGCTCCACCTATGGCAGCGAAGACGCGCCGGTGACCTTGGTCATCAGGAATTCGCGGGCGATCTATTATCTCGTCAATGCGCCGGGCGAACTCGGTCTGGCCCGCGCCTACTTGCAGGGGGACATCGATTCGCCACAACTCGACCCGGGCGATCCATACGCGTTGTTCGGCAAGCTCGTGGACGTCAAGCCGTATCTGCGCACGCCGAACCCGGCGCAATTGGCGAAGGCGCTCGCATCGGTCGCCTCGCATGGCATTCGCAGGCCCGAACCGCCGGCGATCGAAGGCCCGGGGCGCATGCGCCGCATGAGCGAAGGCCTGCTGCCGCATACGCGCAAAGGCGACGCGGCCACGGTCAGCTACCACTACGACCAATCGAACGATTTCTACGCGCTGTTCCTTGGGCCTTCCATGACCTACACATGCGCCGTGTTCGATTCGCCCGACACCTCGCTCGAAGCCGCGCAGAAAGCGAAGCTCGACCTGGTGCTGGACAAGCTCGCGCTCAAACCGGGCGACCGTCTGCTTGACATCGGGTGCGGTTGGGGGTCGATGGCCATCGAGGCCGCGAAGCGCGGCATCCATACGCTCGGCGTCACGCTGTCCGAAGAGCAGGTGGAGTGGGCCCAGCGTTGGATCCGCCAAGAGGGTCTGGAGGACCTCGCCGAAGTGCGTCTCATGGATTACCGTGATGTGCCGGAAGGCGATTTCGACGGCATCTGCTCGCTCGGCATGATGGAGCATGTGGGCTACAAGCATTACCCGGCCTATTTCCAAGAGATCTACAACAAGCTCAAGCCCGGCGCCATGCTGCTCAATCACCAGATCACGAGGTGCAATTCGCATCAGGGCAAGAAGGCGGGCGAGTTCATCGACCGCTACATCTTCCCCGACGGCGAGCTGTCGAGCCCGGCCGAAATCGAGATGACGATCCAGGACACCGGCTTCGAGGTCATCAACCAAGAGAACCTGCGGCAGCATTATGCGCTCACACTGCACCGGTGGAACGAGAACCTTTCCGCCCACTGGAACCAGGCCACCGCGATGGTCGGCGAGCCGAAGGCACGCCTGTGGGGCCTGTACATGGCCGGCTGTGCATACAACTTCGAGCACAACAACATCCAGATCCACCAGTTCCTGTGCGTGAAGCCGGACAGGACCGGTACCGACGTGTACCCGCTGCGCCCGTGGTGGCCGCGCCACTGAGCGTGTACGCTCATACAGCATGACGACCGATGCACAACAACCCGCGTTCGAAGGGCTCGAACCCCGGCGCCGCCGGCGCCGCCAGACGGAACGCGCGGCCGCGTCGCACCTGCCCGTCGCCCATGTGGTGCTCGACATCCAGGCGGCGCATCTGGGCCAGCCTTTCGACTACCTGATCGACGAGAAGCAGTCCGAGGCCGCGCAACCCGGCTGTCTGGTGCGCGTGCGCTTCGGCGGCCAGCGCGTGTCGGGCGTCATCTGGTCGCGCAGCGAGACGAGCGAGACCGATGCATCCGCGCTACGGTTCATCGAACGCGTGCTCTCGCCGCACCCCATCGTGTCCCCGTCCATGCGCGGCGACATCACGGCGATCGCGGACGCCTACGGCGGCACACGCGCGAACATCGTGCGCGTGGCGGTGCCCACGCGCGTCGCCGCCGTAGACCGCGAATCATTCGCACCGGCGGACGGCGCCGAGCTGCGCGAACGCTGTGCGCAGTCCGCCGCCCACGCCTACAAGGCGTTCGCGCGCGGATACGAGCAGGCGCGTCTCGTCGACGAGGCGCTCGCCGCGGACGGATTCGCCTCGTTCGTCATCGACGGGCTGCCGGGGGAGGGCCGGTGGCGCGAGGACTTCGCATGGATGGCGCTGCGCGCGCTCGCCTCGGGCAAATCCGCGGTGCTCGTCGTGCCCACGATGCGCGAGGTGTGGGCGCTCATGCACACGTTGAACGCTGTGGGATTGCGCGCGTGGGCGCCCGACGAATCCGGCGGCTCGAGCGGCGACGTGGCCGTGTTGAGCGCATCGCTCAGCCCAGCGGAACGCTACCGCGCGTACCGGGCCGTGCTGGCCGGTCAGGTGCGGTGCGTGGTCGGCCTGCGCGCGGCGATGTATGCGCCGGTCGACGGCCCCGCGCTGTTCGCGGTGCTCGACGACGCCGCGTACCAGTACGCCGATGGATTGGCGCCGTATGCGAACGCGCGCGGCGTGTGCCGTCTGCGCGCGGGGTTGCATGACGGCGTGTTCGTGGCCTACGCGCAGGCGCGCAGTGTGCTCAGCCAATGGGAGTGCGAGCGCGCGGAGTCGGTGGGGTTGGGAGTGTGCGGCCCGAGCGCCGCGGTCCACGGCTACCGTGATGCGCTTGCGGCGAGTGCGCCGCCGGTCCGTTGGCTCAACCGCGACGAATTGATGCGTCTTGCGGATGCGAGCGTCGGCGCGCGCGTGCCGCACACCGCGGTGCGCGTGTTGTCGAAGGCGCTTAATCAGGGACCGGTTCTGCTGTCGATCCCGGGCGATGGGGTAAGCGAGTCGTTGAGTTGCGCGCAGTGTCTGGCGCTTGCGCGGTGTATGCGCTGCACGGGCCCGCTCGAGCGTGTGGGCGTGAACCAGACGCCACGGTGCCGGTGGTGCGGTGCCGCGGCGGTGCATTGGCACTGTGCGCGGTGCGGTGGCGAGCGGTTGCGCGTAATCCGCGTGGGCGCCGCCGGCACCGCGCGCGAATTGCGTGGATTGTTCCGCGAGATGCCGATGGTGCTGTCGAGCCCGCATCAGGCAGAAGGCGTGATCGAGCAGGTCGCGGATGCGCCGGTCATCGTGATCGCGACGCCCGGCGCGGAGCCGCGCGTGCGCCCGGGCGGCGCGTCCGGCGGCCGTTACCGGGCCGTGGCGATTCTGGACGCGTGGACGAGCCTGTACTCGCAGCGCATGGATGCGCGCGTCGATGTATTGCGCACGTGGATGCACACAATGTCATATTGCAATGCGCGCGTGGATGGCGGGGTCGGCCTGTTGCTCGGCGAGACCGATCCGCTCATCGCGCAGGCGCTGATGACGTGGGATCCGCGCGTGCTGGCCGGACGGGAGTTGCGCGAACGTGAGGAGACCGCGTTGCCGCCGGCGTTGAGCGCGGCGTGCGTGTGGGGCCGCAATGACGCCGTGACATGGCTGTTGCGTGAAATCGGCGTGCGCGGCGGCGATTGGTCGACGCTGCAGTGGCAGGGCCAGCGGATCGACAGTGTGCTGGGGCCGGTGCCGATTCCACAGGCGCGCACGGTCGATGCGCGTGAGATCGAGGAGATGGGCGACCGGGTGAAGGCCGTGGTGCGCATACCGCACTCCCGGCGCGCCGAACTGGCGAAACGGGTGCGTGTGGCGCTTGCCCGGCATGTCGCGTCACGCGCTGGCGGCGAATTGCGTTGCCGGTTGGACCCCAAAGATTTGCTGTGACCTGAACGGGCTGGCACGATAGGACGGTGGACTACGATGGTAGACCGTCGGCCGTGGCAACGGCCAGGAAACCGAACGAGGAGGAACTGGTATGGTACGAGTGCTGTTTGCGGGAACGCCTGAGGCGGCAGTGCCTTCGTTGCGCAAGCTGGCGCATGACACGGAGCATTTCGACGTGGTGGCGGTGTTGACCCGCCCCGACGCTCCTGTAGGGCGTGGACGCAAGCTCATGCCGAGCCCGGTCAAGCAGGCCGCGCTGGAACTGGGACTGCCGGTCATGGAATGCGACCCGAGTGAGGAGACGTTCCTCGCGGCGCTCAAGGCCACTGGTGCCGAAGCCGGCGCGGTCGTGGCATATGGGCGTCTGCTCAAGGAACCGGTGCTCGACGCATTGCCGTTGGGGTGGTACAACTTGCATTTCTCGCTGCTGCCGCAATGGCGTGGCGCGGCGCCGGTACAGCGTGCGATCTGGGCCGGGGAATCGTTGACGGGCGCTTCGGTCTTCCGCATCACCAAGGGCATGGACGAAGGCCCGGTGCTCGCGCAGTCCACGGTGGAGATCGGTGCGCACGAGAACGCCGGCGAACTGCTCGAGCGTCTGGCGCAAGATGGCGCGAACCTGCTGGCGGCTTCTCTGCAGGGCATGGCCGAAGGCCAGATCCAGCCTGTCGAACAGCCGCAGGGCGCCTACGAAGTGGCGGCGAAGATCACGCACGACGACGCGCGCATGCATTTCAATGTGCCGGCCTTCGCGCTCGACCGCCAGATCCGCGCATGCACGCCGAACCCCGGCGCATGGTGCCAGCTGCACGAGGCGGCCGACGCGCTGGAACCGATCCAACTGCACGTGGCGAAGGCTGTTGTGGCAGGCGCCGACGACGAGTCGGCGCCGCATGGGCTCAAGCCCGGCGAACTCAAGGTGACCAAGCACCATGTGTGGGTCGGCACCGCCACCGATGCGCTTGAGCTGCTTGTGGTCAAGGCGCAGGGCAAGAAGCAGATGGGCGCCGCCGAATGGGCGCGTGGCGCGCATCTGACCGAGGGCGCGTTCTGCGACTGAGGCGGGCCTTTCCGCGTTCGGTCAGTGCGCGAGGAAATCAAGCACGCGCGTCAGGTCGCGGGTGTCGATGGTGTGCGGTGCGGCCGCCCGCACCTTCGGCTTGGCGCAGAACGCGATGCCGAGGCCGGCGGCGGCGATCATCGGCAGGTCATTGGCACCGTCGCCCACCGCAACGGTCTGGCGCATGTCAATCGCGTTGCGCTGTGCCCAATCGTGTAGCGCCTGCAGTTTGACGTCTTTCGTGACGATCGGTCCGGTGACGGTGCCGTCGAGCGTGCCGGTCGCGTCATCCAGGCCGAGCCGGTTGGCGATCCAATAATCCAGGCCCGCTTCGCGGGCGAGCCAGTCCACGATCTCGTGGAAGCCGCCCGAGACGACGCCCACCTTCCAACCGTGCGCATGCAGGCGTTCGATGAGTGGCAGCGCGCCATTGGTGAAATGCAGGCGTGCGTACACGTCGTCGAACCTCGAAGCGGGAAGTCCTTTCAGGAGGGCCACGCGCGCATGGAGCGCCTCGGCGAAATCGAGTTCGCCGTTCATCGCGCGTGCAGTCACGTCGGCGATGCGCTCGCCGACGCCGGCCGCGTCGCCGAGCTCGTCGATGACCTCCTCGTCGATGAGCGTGGAATCCACATCCATCACGAGCAGTCCGGGTGTGCAAAGTGTGGGCATATCGTCAAGGACTTGCAAAGATTGTACGCTCATGCGTTCGATTGTCGAAAAACGTTGGGACAATCGAACCATGCACTTTTCCGTTATCCTTGCACAGACACCCGTTGACCAACAGCTCGTGTGCGCGACCGGTTCGGACGGCCTGATCGGCTCGATAACCGCATGGCTCGTCTCACTGATGGAAAGCGTCGGCGGCGTGGGGGTGGCGCTCGCCATCGCCCTCGAATCGATATTCCCGCCGATCCCCAGCGAAATCATCCTGCCACTGGCCGGGTTCACGGCGGCGCGTGGCAGCATGGGACTCGTCGCCGCGATCATCTGGGCCACGATGGGCTCGCTGCTCGGCGCATGGACCCTTTACGGCATCGCGCGCTGGTTCGGCCTGCACCGCATCCATGCTGCGGCCGACCGCATCCCCGGGGTGCAGCGCGCCGACGTGGACAAGGCGAATCGCTGGTTCACCAAATACGGTACATGGTCGGTGCTGCTGGGGCGTGTGATCCCGGTGGTCCGTTCGCTCATCTCGATCCCCGCCGGATTCAACCGCATGAACTTCATGCAGTTCTCGCTGTGGACCTTTGTGGGCTCGGCGGTCTGGAACACGATCCTCGTGACCGCCGGCTACATGCTCGGCGACCAATGGTGTTCGATCCTTGGTGTGCTCAACGTCTTCGAAGACGTGATCATCGTGGTCTTCGTGGCGGTGCTCGCGTTCTTCGGCGTGCGTTGGATTCGCAATCTGATACGCGAGCGGCGAAGCCAAGGCGACCATGCGTAGTATGGGCCTACGCGTACAGCGTTGAAGTCATGGCCGGATGGGGCCGCCCCAGTACACTGGAGGCGGGAACCATCCGGCTTTTTCCATGGAAATCGGGGTGCAATGGACGAACAGGAGAATCTGGCGCAATTGAACGACCGCCTGCAGGCGAAGAACCATGCGTTGGCGCAGGCGTTGACGCGCGCCGGCGAAGAGCTCGCCAAAGCCAAGGCACAGCTCGAACAGTTCGCCCAGCCGCCGCTCACGTTCGCCGCGATGCTGCGGATGGACCGTTGTTCGACCGATTCGCATGGCGTGCAGCACGCGTGTGCCGAGGTGTTGCACGGCAACCGCCGCGTGGTGCTGCCAGTCGCACCCACCGTCAACGCCGCACGGCTCGAACCCGGCATGACGCTGCTCGTCAACGAGAACATGGTCATCGTCGGCACGGCGGCGGCCGACCGCTGCGGCGCGGTGCGCCAGGTCGACGAATCGCTCGACGACGGTCGTCTCATCGTCTCCGACGCTTCGGGCGCACGCATGGTCGTCGAGCGTGCGCAGGGCCTGCGCCATGCGCCTATCAGCGGCGCCGACCGCGTGATGCTCGACGCGTCGGCGCGGTTCGCGGTGCAGGTGCTGCCGCGTGAACACACCGACACCCTCGTGCTCGAGGAGACCCCTGACGTCACCTTCCACGACATCGGCGGTCTCGACGAACAGATCGCCACGATCAAAGACGCGGTGGAACTGCCGTTCACACACCGCGCCCTGTTCGCGCGCTTCGCCTTGAAACCGCCGAAAGGCGTGCTGCTGTACGGGCCTCCAGGCAATGGCAAGACACTGATTGCGAAGGCCGTGGCGCACTCGCTGGCGCAGGGCGCGGACGGCAGCGGCGTGTTCCTTTCGGTCAAAGGCCCGGAACTGCTCAACAAATACGTGGGTGAATCCGAACGGCTGATTCGTCTCATCTTCGACCGTGCGCGCGAACGTGCGCGCGACGGCCGCCCGGTGATCGTGTTCATCGACGAGATGGACGCCTTGCTGCGCACACGCGGCTCCGGCGTCTCCTCGGACGTGGAGACGACGATCGTGCCGCAGTTCCTCGCGGAGCTCGACGGCGTGGAGCGGCTCGACAATGTGATTGTGATCGGCGCCTCGAACCGCATCGACATGATCGACCCGGCGGTGCTGCGCCCGGGCCGCCTCGACGTGAAGATCAAGGTCGATCGGCCCGGCCCCGAACAGGCGCGCCGGATCGTGGCCCGGTACATCACCGATGTGCTGCCGCTCGCGCCCTCCACAAGCGCCGCACAGCTCGTCGATGCACTCGTCAACGATGTCGTCTCGCCACGCCGTGCGATCGCCCGTGTGCGCGACGAACACGGCGACTGGAGTACGCTGTTGCTCGCCGATGTGATGTCGGGCGCGATGCTCAAGAACATCGTCGACCGCGTCAAGACGAAGGCGGTCAAGGAGTCGGTGCGCCAAGGGCGCGATGTGCCGGTCGGACTGGCGCTCGTGCACGCGGCGGTCGACGAGGAATGCGATTCGGCGCGTGCCACGCTTGCCGAGGTCAATCTCGAGCAGTGGGTGCGCACCAACGGCTTCGACGCGCGGCGCATCACCGACCTGCGCGCGCTGCCGGCGCATGCGGCGGATGAAGCAGAAGGCACCTACGGAATGGAGCAGGCATGAGTGTACGGCGCATCATGGGCACGGAGACCGAGTATGCGGTCAGCGGGGCGCCGGGCGGCAACCCGGTGCAGTGGTCGTTCGACGTGGTGGCCGGGGCATCCAGCCCGCGCACACGGCACATCCGCTGGGACTACCGGCAGGAGGACCCGGTCAATGACATGCGCGGCATGCGCCTCGACCGTGCGAGCGCGCGCGCCGATATGCTCACGGACGAACTGCAGCCGCATGTGACGAATGTGATCGCGCCGAACGGCGGCCGCATCTACGTCGACCACGCGCACCCCGAATATTCGGCGCCCGAAACGGACGACCCGTTCACAGCGGTCATTTACGACACGGCGGGCGATGTGCTGATGGAGCGCGCCGCACGGCAGGCGGGCGGCCTGCAGCTGCACCGCAACAACGTGGACGGCAAGGGCGCGAGCTGGGGCACGCACGAAAACTACATGCTGAGTCGGTCAGTGCCGTTCGGGCAGATGGCCGCGCTGATGACCGCGCATCTGGTGACGCGGCAGATCTACACCGGTTCGGGGCGCGTGGGCATCGGCGAGCGCAGTGAGACGGCCGGCTACCAGTTGAGCCAACGCGCCGATTATGTGCATATGAAGGTGGCGTTGCAGACCACATTCGACAGGCCCATCATCAACACGCGCGACGAACCGCACGCCGATGCGGGCCGGTTCCGGCGTCTACATGTGATCGTCGGCGACGCGAACCGCATGGATGTGCCGCGCGTGCTCAAACTCGGCACGACGAGCATGCTGCTGTGGGTGTGCGAGCACGCCGAGGAGGCGGGCATTGACTTGACGGGCGAACTGGAGGCGCTGACGTTCGCGGACCCGGTGGATGCGATGCACCGCGTCTCGCATGACCTGACCTTGGCGCAGCCGCTGCCGATGGCCGGCGGCGGCGCGATGACCGCGTGGCAGGTGCAGGTGGCGCTGCAGACGCTCGCCTATGAGACGGCCGCGGCCGTGTACGGCACCGACACACGTGGCGAGCCGGTGTGGCCCGACCGCTCCACACGGTCGGTGATGGCCATGTGGAAGCAGGCGCTGCTCGATGCGGCGCGGATTCGGCACGCCGACGAACGCGAACGTTTGCAGCTCGAGGCTGAGGCTGCACGCATCGAATGGCTGTGCAAATGGCAGATCATCGAACGTCTGCGCCTGCGGCTGCACCCCAACGAATCGTTCGACGAGAGCCTGCATGACGCGCGGCTCGCCTCAGTCGACCTGCGGTGGGCGAGCTTGGACCCGCAGACCTCGATCTTCGACCGGCTGCGCGGGCGCACCGAGCGCACATGCACCGACGACGATGTGCGTGAGGCGTGCAATGAGCCGCCGGCGGACACGCGCGCGTGGCTGCGCGGAATGGTGGTGGACCGCTATCCGGAGCAGATCCGGGCCGTGTCGTGGACGCACATCACCACAACCGACGACCCCGAAGGGCGGCAGTGGACGCTCGATATGAGCGATCCGCGCGACTATACCCGAACGCAATGCGCCGATGCCGTGGCACAGGCACCCAACGCGTGGCAGCTCATCGCCGCGCTGTGTCAACAGGGTGCGGCATGATTGCAAACGTTGTCTCAATAATGGGAGCCGGGTCTCGGTTCCGTGTGCAAACCGGTATAGTGGTGCCCGATGCGGCGATGTCCCCAGTGACCGCGATGCATCGCTGCGCGTGTGCGCATACCAGATCAGAAAACGGGAGGCTGCGATGACGCAGGGATTACGCGATCTCGCCATGCAAGCCGCTGCCATTGCGCAGGACGCCGGCGAACATGCGCTCACCGACCAGGTGACGCCGAAGGACCTGTCGTCGTTGTATTCGTTGACGCGCGACTATTCACGCGGACTGACCCTCGACACCCAATTGGCGCAGTTCATCTACAACCGGCTCACCTACATCGACGCCTTCCAAGGAAAGTGGAGCGACCGGCCGGAACATGGCGCGCCCGGCGACCGCTACTGGTGCATCGGCGGCATCGACGGCGTGATCAACTACACGCGCAACATGGCGGAATGGGCGATCACGATCTCGCTGTTCGAATTCAACGAGCATGATGTGGCGCAGCCCATCCTCGGCGTCGTGCATGCGCCGGCCCTGAACCTCACCTACATCGCGGCGCGCGGCGAGGGCGCCATACGCATCCGGCGCACGCCGTTGGGCGACAAGCGCGAGAAGATCATGCCCTCAACCACGCCGCATCTCGAAGGCTCGGTCGTCAGCTTCGGCATGTCGTTCAAATCCAACGAATCCAAATACGCGCTCGACGTGGTGTCTGACATCGCCGGCAAACCCGCCGACATCAAACGCATCGGCCCTGTCTCGCTCGACCTGTGCAAGGTGGCGGACGGCACCTACGACGCCTATTTCGAGCCGTTCCTGCATCAATGGGACGTCCCCGCGGTGTCTGCGGGCGCCGTGGTGCTGTGGGAGGCTCAAGGGCTGCTGAGCACATGGTCGGGCGATCTGGTGCATTGGCGCAGCGAAAACAATGTGGTGGCCTCGAACGGCCTGATCATCGACGACCTGCGTCCATGTCTGATGCGTGAATTGAATCAGGAACCAAGCACGCCGGACGCATGAGCGCCGGCACTCAACCCCTCACGAAAGCGAACCGCAATGCCTCAGGAACATGCCAACGCACAGGAATCCGCCCAGCACCACGAGCACGATGAAGCCACCCAGCGTGTGGCCCCCGAAGCCAATGTGGACAGTCTGGACGCTGTGCTCGACGACATCGAATCTGTGCTGGAAAGCAACGCCGAAGCGTATGTGAACGGGTTCGTGCAGAAAGGCGGCGAGTGATGCCCCAGCTGCACGACAGCCGCAGCCGCCACTCCACGTCAACGCAGCCATCGGCCACGGCCGGTGGCTGCGACCGTATTTTCGGGCTCGAAACCGAATACGGGTTGAGTGTGGGCAGCGCCGACCGAACTTTGGACATCAGCCAGGTGGCCATGACGATGTTCCAGCCGGTCGTGCAGCGCGCACGCTCCACCAACACGTACCTCGACAATGGGTCACGCCTGTATCTCGACGTCGGCTCGCACCCCGAGTACGCCACCGCCGAGGCACGCACACCGTTCGACGCGATGCTCGCCGACGCCGCTGGCGAATCGATCATGCGCACGATGGCGCTCGAGACGCAGGCCCGTCTGCGTGCGCAGGCGGGGGAGCGCGCCACGATTCACCTGTTCAAGAACAACGCCGACAGCGCCGGCCACTCCTACGGCTGCCATGAGAACTATCTGGTGCGCCGATACGTCGACCTGCGCGCGATCCAGACCCAGTTGCTGCCGTTCCTCATCACACGGCAGATCTACACCGGCGCCGGCAGGTTCGACGGCGACCACTGGACGTACACGCAGCGTGCGCGGTTCGTGGACGAGACCGTGTCTTCGGCGACGACGCGCTCGCGGCCGATGATCAATACGCGCGACGAACCCCACGCCGACCCCGAATCGTTCCGCCGCCTGCATGTGATCATCGGCGACTCGAACCGGTCGCAGTGGGCCACCATGGTCAAATGCGCGACGACGCACTTGGTGCTCGGCTCCATGGAGCACGCCGCGCGCACCGGCGTGCCCAGCGGCCTGGAACGCCTCGAGATGGCCGACCCCGTGCAGGCGAATCTCGAGGTCAACGAACACGGGCCGGATGCCATGATCAATCTGGCGGACGGCACGCGCATGAGCGCGCTCGAGATGCAACGCCTCGCATGGCGCGTCATCGAGCGGTTCGCGCACAGCCATGCGCATGAGCTCGACGCATCGCTGCAGGGCGATCCGGTGTGGACGCCGCACAGTGTGCTCGACGCATGGCGGTGGGTGCTTGACCGGCTGGAGGCGCACGACATCGACGCGCTCGCGCAGGTCGTGGATTGGGCATGCAAACGCCGGTTCTTTGCACGGCTGGAGGAGCGTGGACCGGTCGGCCCGATGCGCATTGCGCAGCTCGACCTGGACTACCATGACGTGGCCAATGGCACGCTGTACGAGGCGATGGTGCGCCATGGGCTCATGCGCGTGTATGCGGACCCGCAACAGGTGGCGCGCGCGGTGCACACGCCACCCGAGCGCACGCGCGCGGTGCTGCGCGGGCGCTTCGTGCAGCGCGCGCAGCAGGCCGGTGTGCGGCATGTGTGCGATTGGACTCAGGTGCAGGTGCTGGAGCCGGAGAAACGCACTGTGCAGCTGCTCGACCCCTTCGACAGCGAAGGCACGCCCGAATACCACGATCTGATGGCGTCGCTTGCGTAACGCGGCGCCATCATGGCACAAAAAAGACCCTGACCGTCGGTGGTCAGGGTCTGTACGCAAGATGCGTGGGTTCGCCTAGGCGAACATCGTCACTCGGTGACGGCCTTCTTGAGCAGGGAGCCAGCGGAGATACGCACGCCGTAGGTGGCCGGGATCTCGATGGTCTCGCCGGTGCGCGGGTTGCGGCCGGTGCGGGCGGCGCGCTTGACACGTTCAGCGGAGAACAGGCCGGTCAGCTTCAGGCCTTCGCCGGACTTCATGGCCTCGACGAACACATCCTGGAATGCGTTGACGGCGGCCTCAGCCTGAGCCTTGGTCAGGTGGGACTTCTGAGCGATCTTGGTGACGAGATCAGACTTGTTGTATGCCATGTGAGCATCCTTCTTGGTTCAGGGGCCGCCCTATTGCTCGGTCGGCCACAGGTTCAGTTATGAATCTTAGCGCATAAATGTGGTGAAACCCGCAGTTTCCTAGGGTTTTACGAACTTTTTTCGCGTTTGGCCTCTTTTTGCGGGCCAACCGGAGCCAAATCAGATCAGATTATGCCGGTCGAGCCACTTCATGGCAAGCGCGCCAATGGGTATGCGCAGCCAATAGAACGCGATGCGGTAGACGAGCGTGGCCGAGATCGCAATCGTGGACGGCACGCCGACAGCGGTGAACGCCACTGAAAGCGCCGCCTCCACCGCGCCCAGGCCGCCGGGGGTTGGCACCGCCGAACCGAGCGTGTTGGCCAGCAGGAAGATGAAGGTCGTCTCGATCGGGTTGGTGTGGTAGCCGAACGCAAGCAGCGCCGCCCAGAATCCGAAGCCCGTGGCCAGGTTGAGCAGCAGGCCGCCGGCGGCGCAGATGGCCACTTCCTTGGGCTGTGTGAGCGTCTCAAGCAGGCTGCGGGCATATGCCTTGGCGATCGGCAGGTATTTGTCGGTCACCTTTTTGCGCACCGGCGGGATCGCCATGGCCACCGAGACGATCAACGCCACGCCGGCTACCACGAAGATGAGCATGTTCGTGGGAATCATGCCCGAAAGCGTGCTGCGCCCGTTGACGATGCCGATCACGAGCAGCAGCACGACAGTCACCGCCGCCTGCACCGCCCACACGGCGCTCATGATTGCCGTCGCCACGGTGCTGCGGTAGCCGCTTTTGCGCAGGAACTGGAGGTTCACGAACGCGGGGCCGATGCCGGCGGGCATCGACACGGCCGTGAATCCGGCGGCCATCTGTGAACACAGCAGTCCGAGCGGATTGCGTCGGTCCGCGTTCATGAAGCCGCCGAGCGAGACCGCGGACCCCACCCAGGCCAGGAAGCTGAAGCCCATGACCAGCAGCATCATCCAGATGTTCGCGTCGCGGGCCGCCTTGATCATCTCGTTCGGTTTCATCTGCGTGAGCACCACGCCGACGGCGATCACGAGCAAGGTGATCGCGAAGAACGAGCGCGCGTTGAAGCGCGAGAGCGTGACCTGCTCAAGCGATTCCGAGACCTCTTCCGGGGCGAGGGCACTCATCGTCTTGCGCAGCTGCTCGAGTAGCGTCTTGTCCCAACCGGGCAGTGCGCGCGTGGCGGCCGGCACCGCGGCCTTCTGCACGAACGGGATGAGGTTGATGAGCGTGGAGTCGCCCCACGCCTCGCGCGCCGCGGACACCGTGCGTTCGACGCCGAACACCGTGGCGAACAGCGAGAGCAACTCCACTTTGTCGAGCGCCACGTTCGTGGATCCGCTTGCGTAATCGCCGTTCTGCCAGCCGCACAGGAACAATGTCCCGTCGTCGAGGCGTGCCAGGGCGTTCTGCGTGATGTTGCGGTGGGTGAAGCCACGGCGGTGCGCGGTATTGATGTAGCGCATCAGATGGCGCATGTCGGCGTCGGTCATCGCCTGCACGTCGCACGGCGTGGCCTTCGGGGACTCATGCAGCACGAGCACCGAGGATTCGCCGGAGTCGGCGACACCGTAGGGGCGCAGGGTGGTGAGCCCCAGATCGTGCACGCCCAGCATCATCGCGTAATGGTGGTGGTTCGCGCTGATCGCGGAACGGTCGTGGCGCACCGCCACGCCGCTTAAACGGATGAGCTGCCAGATCTGGTTGAGATAGCCGGCGAAATGCCGTTGGTTGTCAAGCACCGAGACCACGTATGGGGTGCCGTCTTCGTCACGCAGTTCGTAGATGCGGGAATTCTCCACCATGTCGTCTTCGAGTGTGGCGTACAGCACATGGTCGGCGGCTTCGTCGAGGTGGCGGCGGCGCAGTTCGCGCGGGTGCAACCCAATCGACTGCAGTGCGTGCACGACCTGCATGCCCCAGATGCCGGTGCTTTGCGTGCCAATCGCGAAGCGCGCGCACAGGCCGACCACACGGCCGATGCAGATCGAGACGATGACGCCGGTCACGGAGTTCCACGAGCTGATGATGAGAAGCACGGCGCCGATGATCAGGATGTTCCAGCCCCATTTGATCGAGGAGCGTGTGCGGCGCGGGCCGGCCGTCGTGAGGAACGCGGCCATGGCCGCATAGAAATCCGGCAGGAGCCACGGGCCTGATTCGGTGCCGGCGGATTGCACGGAACTGATGAGCATGGGGCTGCCGTATTGGCTGATCAACGCCGAGGCGCCCCACACCGCCGCGAAGCCAAGGAGGAGGGAACCCACGGAACAGGCTGATTGCAGCCATTCACGGTTCACAATGAGCTGAATGAGCACCATGCCGACCACGATGAGCACGACGAGTTGCTGCAGCAACGACGCTGGAAGGTCAAGCAGCCATTCCACGGCCTTCGCGGCTGTGTGCGCATCCGATTCCACGCCGGTTGTGATGCCTCGCAGATACAGGGCGAACACGAGCACGAGCGCACCGGCGAGCAGCGCGAACGCGGCATGGAGCAGGTCGGCGGTCACATGCGTGCGTTTCGGGGCGTTGTCTGCGATCAGGACATCGGATGCCGTGCCGGGCGCCGCGCCTTGGGCTGTGGGCTGTGTGGCATCTGGATTCGCCACGGGTCTACTCATCTGGTTCCTTTGATATACGTCCAATCGGTGGCTGGCGGTGGTCGCCGGCCGTGCCTCTTCATTCTAAGTGACGAACCGCCAACAAAGAACGCGGGCCGGCCCCGCCCTCCCCACACGTCGGTGAGGGGGAGTAGGGCCGGCCCGCGTTCAGGCCGGTGTGCGTCAGCGGTCGAAGTCCACGAGCTGTGCCGCAACACCCACATAGGTGGCGGGGGTCAGCGTCTTGAGCCGTGCCGCGGTCTCGCTGTCGAAGTCGAGGGAGTCGATGAACCGCTCCACGTCCTCTTGCGCGATCTGGTGGCCGCGCATGAGCTCCTTGACCTTCTCGTACGGGCGCTCCATGCCGGGGCGTCCGGCGAGCTCGCTCGCGCGCATTGCGGTCTGGATGGGCTCGCCAAGCACCTCCCAGTTCTCATCGAGCTCGCGCTCCATGACTTGCGTGTTCGGATGGATCGACTTGAGGCCGCCGAGCAGGTTGTTCAGGGCGAGCACCGAATAGCCGAGCGCGGAACCGATGTTGCGCTGCGTTGTGGAATCGGTCAGATCGCGCTGCCAACGGGATTCGACGAGCGTGGCCGCGAGCGTGTCGAGCAGCGAGCAGGAGATCTCGAGGTTCGCCTCGGCGTTCTCGAAGCGGATTGGGTTGACCTTGTGCGGCATCGTCGACGAGCCGGTGGCGCCCTTGACCGGCACCTGCGCGAACACGCCGCGCGAGATGTACATCCACGTGTCCACGCACAGGTTGTGCATGATGCGGTTCGCATGGCTGATCGTGCCGTAGAGCTCGGCCTGCCAGTCATGCGATTCGATCTGCGTCGTCAGCGGATTCCACGTGAGGCCCATGCGGTCCTCGACGAAGACGCGCGAGACCTCGACCCAATCCACGCCGTCGACGGCGGCCAGATGCGCGCCGAACGTGCCGGTGGCGCCGTTGATCTTGCCCAAGTACTGCTGGGTGCGTACATGCGCGATCTGGCGGCGCAGGCGGTACACGTACACGGCGAGCTCCTTGCCGAGCGTGGTGGGGGTGGCCGGCTGGCCGTGCGTCAGCGACAGCAGCGGCATGTCGCGGTATTCGTCGGCGCGGGCGGCGAGCAGATCCACGATCGCGTCGATGCCGGGCAGCCACACGTGCTCGATGGCGTTCTTGACGCAGCGCGCGGTCGACAGGTTGTTGATGTCCTCGCTCGTGCAGGCGAAGTGCACGAGGGTCTTGAGGTCGGTCAGCTGCGTGGGGCCCCCAAGCACGTCGGCGGCGGCGTCGAGCTGGTCGTCGATGTAGTATTCCACGGCTTTCACGTCGTGGTGCGTCACCGCTTCATGCGCCGCGTGGCGTGCGATGCCTTCGGCGCCGAACTCCTCGGGGATGGAGCGCAGGAACGCCTGCTCCTGCTCGGTGAGCGGCTTGACGCCCGGCACGATCGGCTGCCAGTCATTGCCGGCGTAGCCGTTGGCGAGCATGATCATCCATTCGACTTCGACGCGCATGCGCTCGCGGTTGAGCGCGGGCTCGCTCAGGTATTCGACGAGCGGGGCGGTCTGGCTGCGGTATCGGCCATCGAGCGGGGTGAGGGCGATGGCGGGGGAGATATCGGTTAGATTCATAGCTCCTCACCCTACTAAACACCGTAAACGCCGCGCGTGCGCCGTCTCACAGTCGGAAACGGCGCACGCCTCAATCCTCGCCCGGCGTGTGGTGCGCCATGCGGCCCTGCCAATAGGTGGTGCCCACGTAGTCGCCCGCTATCGTCCCGCGGAAGTGGTCGTTGTGCTGTTGGACGGCCGGTGACCCCAGATCCAGCGCATGCCCCAAGGCGGCCTCGTGGTATTTCAGGTCATGGGTCAGCCGGTACGGCCCGTCGCTGTCGTCGATGGCCCTGCCGGTGCACAGGCCGTCACTGTCGCCGTCGGTCACGGTGCCGCGGATCGTGACCCAGTGGTCGTTCGCCGGATTGGAGGCGCCGTCGAGCGCCGCCACCAGTTCGTCATCCATCTCCACGCTCGTGACCCAGGTGTTTGAGCTGATCGGATGGTTGGCGATCGGGGAACCGGCCGTGACCACATGCTCGATGCGGTAGGTGTCGGCGTAATCCGAGGCGAGCGCGGCGGCCACGATGCCGCCTTGTGAATGTCCGATCAACGCCACGGAATCCTCGGGCTGCACCCCCGCCTGGTGCATGGCCTGCACCACAAGGCGCGCGCTGTCGGCATCGCGCCGCTGGGCGGCGCTGGCGCTCATCAGTTCGGCGTTCTGGATCCAACCGAACGGCGAATCCTTCTGGCCGTCGGTGCCGGGGATTGTCACGAGCCACGCCTGCGAACCGTCTTGCCTGCGGTATTGCGAGATGGCGATCGTGCCGTAGGCGAGACCGTCGTCGCCGGCGCCGTTGGCCTGTCCGAGTCTGCGCAGGTCGTGCAGCGCATCCTGGATGCCGCTTGCCCCGCCCACGGCCATGTCGGCGCTGTCCACTTGCCGCATGCGCAACGACGTGCCTTGCACCATGCCGCCCACATGGCTCAGGAACGGTGAGGCCACGGCCGCCGTGTCGTTGATCGACTGCCCCGGAAGGTCGGTGAGGGACGCCAGGCGTCCGCCCGGCCCGCTGCATGCGGCGCCGATGCCGGAGACGACGCCCTCATGCGCCCACGCGGTGGCTTTGGATGCATAGGCCCAATTGAACGATCCCTCGGTGGCCCAGCCATAGACGCCTCCGGCCACCGCAAGCGTGCCGACAGCGATGCCGGTGGCCACGGGGTGGTGCACCGCGAACGCGCGCACCGCCCGGTTGACGATGCGTGTGTTGCGCATTTCCGCTTCGGCGTAGAGGCTGTGGGCGCGCGCCACCAGATCGGCGAGCTGCGTGCATTCGTCAGCGAGGACACGGCACCGCCGCGCCATCACATCGCTCGCGTCGCGCGCCGCGTCGATGCGCGCACGCTGATCGGTGTGCATGGGCACGGACGGTTCGGCGGTCTGCATGGCGGCGGGGCACCAGACGAGGCGTTCTCGTTGTGCCGCAAGCGTGCAGGCGGCCTGCGTCCAGCGGCTTGCCGACGACGCCATCGCTGCGCTTTGCGCGTTGAGGGCGCTGTGCAGGCGCTGGTATTCCGCCTGATCGGCCACGGTGACGGCGCCGCCGTATATCGAGGAGCGAACCTGACGGGTCATGGCAACCCTGCTTTCAGCATGGCGCCCGTCGTGGCGCAGCAATCCAGATGACCCGCGATTGTGGTGTCGAACTGCCGCATGCGCGCATGGAACATGTCGGCGGCCTTGCCGCTCCATGTGAGCCGCCGGCTCGATGCACTCACGCGGGCAAGGTCGTCCAGTGCGCCCGTCGTGGCGGTGGCCGCCGTGTGCATGGTTTGCGCGCATTCGGCCACGATGCCGGTGCAGATGCAGGATTGGCGGGCGAAGGGGGCCGGCGGCTGCAGGCCGCCACCGAGGGGGAATGCTGTGAATGTGCATAGGGGGCGTGTGGCGTGGGGATGGGCGCCGTACGCCCGCCAGGGAACCGTTGTGTGAATCATGCGTCCATTGAACGCGTGCCGTCGCCGTGGCGCCAGTCGGACGGGCCGATGTGGTCGGACGGCCGAGGCATCCCCGTCATGTGGATGGGCGCCTGTGTGGATGCATCATGCGTGCATCCACACAGGCGCCCATCCGGCAGTCGCCGGTCCACATGCCGCGTGCGGCGGGCTCACCACGGTTTGGCATCGCCACCGCTCGTGTCGGTGCCGCTGTGGCGCTCGCCGTCGTGTTGCACGGCCTGGTCCTGGGATTCCTGCGTCTGCTCGTTGTTGCGCAGCATCTGCTCGATCTGTTCGCGTTGCTCGTCGGTCAGCGCAGGCTCGCCGCCTTGGCTGTTCGTGGTCGAATCGCCGGTCGTGGCCTGTGGCGTGCTTTGGGTTGTGGCGTCCACCTGCTGCTGCAGGCGTTCGGTCAATGCGCCGCTCACCTGGCTGTTGTGTGCGATCGCGGCGCGGAACGACGGCAGCAGCAGCATGGAGGCCTGCTGCGCTTCGGCCAGCTGCGCGTCGGTCTGCTGTTGTTGGGCGATCAGCTGTTTGATGTCGCTGTCCGCGGCTGCGGCGTCGCGCAGCGTGGCCGTCAGCGTCGCGGTCGCCTGGTTGTACAGGCCGGCCGCCCGCAGGTTCCATCCGGCGAGCCCGGCGCAGGCCAGCAACGCCACCGTGCACACGCCGAGCACGATGCGCACAGCGCGCGTGCGCCGTGGTTGTGGTTGCGATGTCATTGCAGCAGCCTCCTCGATTGCATGTGCCAGGCCGCGAACTCCCATGCCGCCACGGCGAGCAGCGCGATGGCGAACGGCCACGTGATGGGCGAGATGCGCGTGCGTTGCTTTTCCGTGGTGTTTTGCCGCCACGAGTTCGCTTCGCCGGTGATCTGCTGCTGGACCACGGTGCCACCGGATGCGGTGAGTAATGCGGTGCCGCTGAGTTCATCGGCGAGCGACGTGATCTGCGCTTCGTCCATGATCGACACGCCCGGCTGGCCGGTCGACGGGTCGGTGACCCAGGCGCCGGCCTCAGTCATGCCGTCCGCATGCACCTGCGGCACCCGTCCGCCGGCCGTGGACCCCACGCCGATCACGCATGCGTCGTTGATGTAGCGGCGCAATGACGAGAACGTGCGGCGTGCCTTCGGTGTGGTCTGCTCGCCGTCGGTGATCAGGTACAGCACAATCGTGTCGTCGGGGTGGGCGTCGCGCACCGATTTGAGTGTCAGCAGCAGGGTGTCGATTGCGGCGTCCGGCGACGAGCCGGCAGACGTGTCGGTGGGCTCCACACGCAGCGAATCCGCCCAGTTGTCGATCGCACGCGCGTCGGGTGTCAACGGCACATCCTGCGTGCCCGAGGCGCCGAACGAGACCGCGGCGAAGCTCGAATGCGCATAGGCGGCCGTGATGTCGTCGATTGCCGCCTTCGCCGCGTCCAGACGGCTGATCTGCGTGCGGTCGCCATACGTGGCATCGGCCACGCCCATCGAACCGGTCACGTCGGCCGCGATCACGACGTCGGTCGTGCTCACCGCGCGGCTCGTGGTCGTCGTCGCGATGCTCGGCGTGAGCGCGAGCACCGCGACAAGCACACACATGACACAGCGGCGCACGCATGCGGCCACGGTCTCGTCGGTGCCTTGCGCGCGCCGGCGCACATGGAACACGACGACGAGCGCCGCACACACGAGCATCGCCGCTGCCAGCGCCGAACCGGCGACCCATCCCAAGGCGGGCGCCAAGGTGAATCCGCTCATCGCTTCAACCTCCAAGCAACAATCAGCCAGCCGGCGAGCAGCACGGCGATGGCGAGCGTCCACCAGCCCGGTGCGTCCGTCCAATCGGCTTGGCTCGCCTCATCGACCGCGCTGATCTGCCGCCGGTCGATCGCGCGCACCAGATCCGCCACGGAGTCGCCGTCGGACTGCAGCAGGAACGTGCCGTGATGCTGTTCGATGAGGGTGCGCATCTGTTCGGTGGCCTCATCATGGTCGCTCTGCGAGGGGCCTGAAAACAGGCCGTCCACGGTGATGCCGGCCTTGCTCGTCAGGTCGAGCGCCTGTGCGAGCGTATAGGTCTGCGTGCCTGAAACCACGTTGTCGGTGGCCAGCACAATCGACGCGTCGCGCGACTGGTCGGCCTGCGTGCCGCCGTAGGTGAACCCCGGCAGCATGGCGGCGCAGCTGACAAGTCCATCGCCGATGAGCGACGTGGCGTTCTTGCGGTTCTGCGTGCCGGCGAGCCAGTCGGAGACCTGCTGGTACTGCTGGGCGCTCATCTTGTCGATGTCGTCCTGCGTCTCCACGCCACGCAACAGGTCATCGGCGTGCTCAAGCTGCCGTGCGGCCATCGCGTAATCGTCGGTCAGCGGGAACACGGTGCGCGACGTCGAGTTGAAGATGCTCAGGCCGATGCGCTCGCCCTTGAAATGCGAGATCAGCGTGCGGTAGGTGGCGATCACCTGTTGGTCGTAGGGCAGGGTGGACCCTGAGACGTCGAGGCACAGCACGATGTCGCGGTTCGTGCTGTGCTCGTCTTCGGCCGCCACGCGCGCCGGGCGGCCCACAAGCGCCGCTATCGTGATCAGCGCAAGCACGGCGAGCACCGCGGCCGCACGGTTCCACCGCCGCCATAGCCGCAGCATGCGCGTGCCTTCGTCGGTCCTGAGGTCATCGTCGATGTCGAAGACGGTGGCCTGGGGCAGCGCTCCGTGTCGGTGTGCGTCGAGCGCGCGCACCACGAGCCCGATGAGCGCGCAGGCCGCCACCGCGATCAGAATGGCCCATGGCCATCGCCAATGCAGCATGTCAGCGCCACCTTTCCATGAAATCCCCGACCCAGCCGGCCGCGGTGTGCACGCTGGCGTCGCGCGCCTCGGCGTTTGTCGCGGCGTCGGCGAACTCAGGCGGGTACAGCGCCGCGATCGTCAGACGCAAGGCGTCCCAGTTCGCCGCTGTGCCACCCGTAGGGCGCCGTTCGAGTTCGCGCAGTGTGCTCGTCGAAAGCGCGTGACCGCTGTGCGCGGCGGCGAACTCGCGTGTCAACGCGGCAAGGTGCGCGTAGGCCTCATCGGCTGTGACCGCACCGGCGTCGTATTGACGCACCACATCGTCCACGCGCGCGAGCCACTGTTGCGTGGATCCGGCCTGCGCGTGCGCGCCTGCCGAAGCGGCGGGCGCACGGCGGGCGCGGCGCCGGCCATACAACGTCATCGCCACGGCACACGCGGCCGCCGCGGCCACGGCCACGGCGAGCACCGTCCACAGCATGGGCATATCGCCGAGCGTGGCGGACGGGTGCAGGTCGGAGACATCAAGCGCAATCGCGTTCACGCGCGCTCCTTTCCTTGGCGCGCCGGCGTGCGCAACACGGTGGGGGCGCCCGGCGCGCCGAAACGACTGAGTGAGACCAGACGCACGAAACCCGCGAACATGCGCGCGCTCGACGACGCGTGCATGAGCCGCGCGCCGCATCGGGCGAGCTCCTGCGTGAGGCTCGTGACCTCGAACGCGCGGTGGCGTTCGGTCTCCTGGGCGAGCGCCTCGTTGCGCAACAGCGCCGGCACGCGCCTGCCGCTCGTGCCGTCCACGACGTGCGCGCGCGTCACTCCGTCGAGCGGTTGCGCGGCGAACGGATTGACCGTGCCCACATCGATCACAACGAGCGGATGCGTGCGCGCAATGCGCCGGATGAGCGGCAGATGGTCGCGGGTGAGCGCCTGCTCGCAGCTCGCGATGACCACGAGTGCGTCACGGTCGCGCAGATGCACGGCGTAGTCGAGCAGCGCGTCGAGATTGCGCGCGTGGTCCCATGCGCGGTCGAGCGCTCGGTCGAGCGTGCGCTCGAACTGCGCGAGGCCGCCATGGAACGGCACGCGGGTGATGCTCGCGGCGTCGCCGAGCACAAGCGAGACGTCGTCGCTGCGGCGCAGGCTGAGCGCGGCGAACATGCACAGCGCGTTGGCCGCGACCGCATAGGCCGTCTCGCCCGAGGGGCAGCTTGCCGTCATCTCGCGGCCGGCGTCCATGAGCAGATACACGCGGCCTGAGGCGAGACGCTCGCGCTGCACTACCATGGCGCGGCCGGAACGTGCGCTGATCTTCCAGTCGATTGCGCGCGCCTCGTCACCGGGCTCATACGGCCGGATGTCGAGCAGGTCGTCGTTGCCGCCGCGCCGGTTCGACCGGTGCTCGCCTTCCAGCACACCCAACGCCTTGGCCACGGTGGGCAGCGACATGGAGGTGCCGAGCGCCTCGATCTTGCGCCGGACGTGGTCTGCCGTGTGCGCGCGGTCGATCATGGGACGGGGACCGCCTTGACGATCGAGTCGATCATCTGGTCGCACGTGACGCCGTCGGCGAGCGCCTCGAACGTGAGCAGGATGCGGTGGCGCAGCACTTCGTGCACATATTGTTTGATGTCTTCGGGCACCACGTAGTTGCGGCCGGCCATGAGCGCGGCGGCCTGCCCGATGCGCACAAGCGCGATCGACGCGCGCGGAGAGGCGCCGAGGCGCACGAGCGACGACAGGCCCTGCACGGGCTTGCTGCCGGCGCCGCGCGAGGTTTCGGACAGGTCCACCGCGTACTTCATGATCGCGTCGGACACATGCACCTGGCGTGCGGCACGGCACAGGAAGTCCACGTCCTGGATGCCGATGACGTCGTGGGTCAGCGCCGTGGGATCGATCGTGTCCGATCCGCGGCGGGTGAGCAGCGCGAGCATGGCGACTTCCTGCTCGGCCGTGGGGTAGGTCATGACGGCTTTCATCATGAAACGGTCCATCTGCGCTTCGGGCAGGTTGAACGTGCCCTCTTCCTCGATGGGGTTCTGGGTGGCGATCACCATGAACGGCTTCGGCAGCGGGATGCGCTGGCCGCCGATTGTGGTGGCGCCTTCGGCCATGGCCTCGAGCATCGCCGATTGGGTCTTGGCGTTGGAACGGTTGATCTCGTCGAGCAGCACGAAGTTGGCGTGGATCGGGCCGATCTGCGTGGTGAAGCGCTGCGTGGAGAAGTCGAAGACCTGTGTGCCCACCAGGTCGGACGGCATGAGGTCCGGTGTGCACTGCACACGCTTGAACGACCCGGAGACGGCGGTGGCCAGGGTCTGGGCTGCGGTCGTCTTGGCGAGGCCCGGCACGGATTCGATGAGGATGTGGCCGCCGGCCACCATCGTGGTGATGAGGGACTCGCGCAGGTTCTCCTGGCCCACGAGCGTCTGGGAGAAGCGGTTGCGAATCCGGGCCACGAGCTGCTGGGCGCGGGCCGTGTCGTCGGCGCTCAATGCGGTGTCGGGAGTGGTTGCCGTGGGCGGCGGGGCCATGGGCTGCGGGGCTGGTGGTTGATGGAATAGGGCCATGGAATGCGCTCCATCGGTAGGTCGGATGTTATATCGTGTCGTCATTGTAGCGGCAATGGTTGAGCGTGAGGCCGCCACGGGGTTTATAGGCTCCAGTCGATCGGGGTGGCGCCCATGCGCTCGAGGGCCTCGTTGGCACGCGAGAACGGGCGGGACCCGAAGAACCCACGCGAGGCGGAAAGCGGGCTGGGATGAGGTGAGGCGATGATCGTGGCGTTCGTCAGCAGTGGGGCGAGCGATTGGGCTTTACGCCCCCAGAGAATGGCCACGAGCGGCAGCGGGCGGCCTTGTGCATCCTTGCGGTCGTTCAACGCGCGGATCGCCGCGTCGGTGATCTGCTCCCATCCTTTGTTCTCATGGCTGTTGGGCCGTCCGGCCTCCACGGTCAGGCACCTGTTGAGCAGCATCACCCCTTGCCTCGTCCATGGGGTCAGGTCGCCGCTCGTCGGCGGCGGCACATGCAGGTCGCTTTGCAGCTCCTTGTATATGTTGATGAGGCTCTTGGGCAACGGCTTGACGCCCGGCGCCACCGAGAAGCTCAATCCGACCGGGTGCCCGGGCGTGGGGTAGGGGTCCTGCCCCACGATCAGCACCTTGACGGAGTCGAATGGGATGGTGAAGGCGCGCAGGATGTTGCCGCTCGCCGGCAGGATGCGCTTGCCCTGCGCCTGCTGTTGGCGGATGAAAGCGCCCATCGCGTGGATCTGGGGCTCGACGCCTGCTAGTGCATGCGCCCAGCCCGGGTCGATCAGCTCACTGAGGGGTTTGGTATGTGCAGTGCTCATGGTTCCACTGTAGCGGGCGGCCCGCAGATGGCCCGCCGTTTCGTGCCCGTTGGTATAGTGGTGGGAGCCCATCGTCTGTTCGGTTAGGAATGGTTGTGCGGGTGTGTACTGGTTGCATGTATAGCGGAAGGATTTTCCATGGCTCGTAAGGACACCGAACAGTACCAGTCCTATGCGAAGGACGCCTTTGACAATCCCCCCGAGGGCCCCGTTGGCGTGCACCGCGGCAATCGGCCGATGATCGTGCGCGTCACGCCGTTCATCATCGTGCTCGTGGCCGCCGTGGCCGCGGGCGTGCTGTTCTGGAGCATCTTCTCGGGTGAGGCGGCGAACATGTTCAACCGCCGCTCCGAACAGACGCAGACGACGGCGCAGACCTCGCAGGGCTCATCCTCCTCGTCGGCGGGCGAGAGCGCGTCGGGCACCGCCTCGCAGTCGTCGCAAAGTGCCACGGCGGGCGAGTCGACGTCGGCTGAGGGGACGCCGAGCCAGACGCCTTCCGAAAGCGAATCCGCGCAGAGCACGCCGGAGGAGTCACAGCAGGTCAACACGAACGCGCAGATCACGGTGATCAATGGCACGGGTGTGTCCGGAGACGCGAGTGAATGGGCCGCTGCGCTGCAGGGGCAGGGATTCACGAATGTGACTCCGGCCAATCCGGACGCCACCACCGTGCTACCCGCGCAGACCGTGGTGTACTACCAGAACGAAGCCGATTTGGCGACCGCGCAGCAGGTGGCCAACACTTTGGGGATCGCCACTGTGGAGCAATCCGCGACGATTGGCGTTCCGATTGAAGTAGTGCGGATGCAGTGAGCGCGCCACAGCTACCCATATGTCGCCGCCCGGTTGTTCACCGGGCGGTTTTTGTATATTTCAGGTTAAAATGACTAGTGGGGAGGCGCGAATCCGCACTAAACCATCTCAAATGACAGATTTCGAGCGTTTCGCGGGCATACACGCGGTAGAATGACCTGCGGCCGCCCAATATGGACGCCTGTGATTGGGGAAGTTTTGAGATCATGGTGATCCGGGGGACGACATGGTTGCAATACATAAGAAGGAAAACAGGCAGATGGCACAAGGAACAGTCAAGTTCTTCAGCGCCGGCAGGGGGTATGGTTTCATCAACCCTGCACAGGGTGGTGAGGATGTCTTCGTCCATTATTCGGTGATTCAGGCCGATGGATTCAGGACGTTGAAGGAGGGTGACCGTGTGGAGTACAGCGTCGTCGAGACGCCCAAGGGGTATCAGGCGAAAGACGTTGTTGTGCTGAACTGACGGTGGGTGCGCGCATCGCGCGCCGAACGTAAATGCCCGGAAGCCGCTTTGCGGTATTCCGGGCATTTACGTCTCTTGCCGAGAGCGCAAATTCCTGCATGTCGAGTTGGCACTCAAGCATCGAGAGTGCTACTCTGCCGTAGTAGCACTCGGACCGTGGGAGTGATACCCGAAAGCTGACGGTCGGATAGCACGCCGCGTCCCGAGTGGTGTCGTACAACATCAATCCCATAGTGGAGGAACAATGGCAAAGATCATTGAATATGATGAGGAAGCACGCCAGGGCATGCTGGCCGGTCTCGACAAGCTCGCCGATACCGTCAAGGTGACGCTGGGACCGAAGGGCCGCAACGTGGTGCTCGACAAGACCTATGGTGCGCCGACCATCACCAACGATGGTGTGTCGATCGCCAAGGAAATCGATCTTGAAGACCCGTTCGAGCGCATCGGCGCCGAGCTCGTCAAGGAAGTCGCCAAGAAGACCGACGATGTGGCCGGCGATGGCACCACCACCGCGACCGTGCTGGCCCAGTCCCTCGTGCACGAAGGCCTCAAGAACGTTGTGGCCGGTTCGAACCCGATCGCGCTGCGCCGTGGCATCGAGAAGGCCTCCGACGCGATTGTCAAGGAACTCGTGGCCTCCGCCAAGCCGGTGGAGACCAAGGAGCAGATCGCCGCGACCGCGACGATCTCCGCAGCCGATCCCGAGGTCGGCGAGAAGATCGCCGAGGCGCTCGACAAGGTCGGCCAGGATGGTGTGGTGACCGTCGAGGACAACAACCGCTTCGGCCTCGACCTTGAGTTCACCGAGGGCATGCGCTTCGACAAGGGCTACATCTCCCCGTACTTCGTGACCAACGTCGACGACCAGACCGCCGTGCTCGACGACCCGTACATCCTGCTCACGAGCGGCAAGGTCTCTTCGCAGCAGGACGTGGTCCACGTCGCCGAGCTCGTGATGAAGACCGGCAAGCCGCTGCTGATCATCGCCGAGGACGTGGATGGCGAAGCGCTGCCGACCCTGATCCTCAACAACATCCGTGGCACGTTCAAGTCCTGCGCCGTCAAGGCCCCGGGCTTCGGCGACCGCCGCAAGGCGATGCTGCAGGACATGGCGATCCTGACCGGCGGTCAGGTGGTCTCCGAGGAGATCGGCCTCAAGCTCGACTCGATCGACCTGTCCGTGTTCGGCACCGCCAAGAAGGTCATCGTCTCCAAGGATGAGACGACGATCGTCTCCGGTGGCGGCTCGAAGGAAGACGTCGAGGCCCGCGTGGCCCAGATCCGCGCCGAGATCGAGAACACCGACTCCGATTACGACCGCGAGAAGCTGCAGGAGCGTCTTGCCAAGCTCGCCGGCGGTGTGGCCGTCATCAAGGTGGGTGCCGCGACCGAGGTCGAGGCCAAGGAACGCAAGCACCGCATCGAAGACGCCGTGCGCAACGCCAAGGCTGCTATCGAAGAAGGCCTTGTGCCCGGCGGTGGTGTGGCGCTCGTGCAGGCCGCTGCCAAGGCGGAGAAGGACGTCAACCTCGAGGGCGACGAGGCCACTGGTGCCGCGATTGTCTTCGGTGGCATCGAAGCCCCGCTCAAGCAGATCGCCAACAACGCCGGCCTCTCGGGCGATGTGGTGCTCGACAAGGTGCTTTCGCTGCCTGAAGGCGAAGGCTTCAACGCAGCCACCGACACCTACGAGAACCTCATGGCCGCCGGTGTGACCGACCCGGTGAAGGTGACCCGTTCCGCCCTGCAGAACGCCGCGTCCATCGCCGGCCTGTTCCTGACGACCGAGGCTGTTGTGGCCAACAAGCCGGAACCGGCTCCGGCCGCCCCGGCCGCGCCTGACATGGGCTACTGATAGAACTGTGTCATAGCGGCGTCAACGGCATTGCCGTCGCGCTGCGGTGAATCAGCAGCCGAGGGCCCCATCCGCATACCGCGGGTGGGGCCCTCGCCATATGTGGGCTCACCCTGCGCTGAACAGGCGCGCCGCCTGCGATTCCGCGTCGGCGTAGACGCTCGAGGCCTGGGTGAGGGCCTGCTGGATGGATTCAAGGGATTGCTCCATCTGCTGCTGCGCCGCCCGCCATTGCGCGACGAGCGCATTGAACTGCGTGGCGGCGCCGCCGCGCCACGCGTCCTGCAGCGCATTGAGGTTGCCGTACATCTGGTCGACCGATTGGCGGATCGCCGTGATCGACGTGCACACCGCGGCGCTCGAGGCCTGGATGCGTTCCGAATCCACTTGGTACTGTGGCATGATGGTTCCTCCTTGGGTGGTGTATTCAGTTGTCTGCTAATACCTGCCGGCCGGGCATGACGGCCGGTACTGTGGAATCTATGACATCTCAATGTGCAAGCAAAGCCGGTTCCGCCCCTGTGGTCGGACGCCCGGGTTATCCACAATCGCCCCGACCGGTTGCTCGTGCCGTCGGCATGCTCATGCTCGTCATCGCCGTGGCGTTGACCGGCGTCATCGCCACGACGTCCTATGCGGACGAGGCCGCGCCTTCGCCGACCGCCGCGGCCACGACGCCAAGCGCCGAGGACGTGTCGGCCAACATCGTCGACACCCAGAACCTGCTGGGGGACAACCTTGGCGCGGTCACGGACGCCATCAAAGAGACCTACGAACGCACCGGTGTGACGGTGCGCCTGATCTACGTCAATTCGTTCAACACCGACAAGCAACCCGACGCATGGGCGGCGCAGACCCTCAAGTCGCTCGACCCGCCGCCGAACACCGTGCTGTTGGCCGTCGCATCGAACGACGGCAACCTGGCGGTTGTGGTCTCGCCGGATTCCGCCGAATGGCTGCGCAACCGCAAAACGGTGGACAAGCTTTCCGAGGCGGCCTCGGCGCCGCTCACGGATGATGCGGACGCCAACGGGCCGAATTGGGCGAAGTCGGCGATTGACATGATGCAGGCCATCCAGACCGCGAAAAGCACGTCCACCTCATCGACCGCGGCCTCGGTCGGCACCATCGTCATGATCGGCGCCGTGGCCGTGCTGCTGGTCGGCGCCGTGGTGGTGATCGTGGTGCGTCGCCGTCGTGAGACCGAGCGGGACGCCGAACGCGTCGTCGAGGACGGGGAAGCGCAGGATGATGACGCTCGCAAGGGCACGGCGGAGACCGCCCAAGCCTCCGACGCCGATCCGGCCTCCGGTGGCGCTTCCGCCGTCGCGGACGAGCATTAGATTTCAGCTGACGTTCAGGAAACGTCCAGAGTTCGTCGTCATCATATGCAGTATGAGCAACGAAACATCCATCGTCGTCGTCGACGACGAACCGTCCATCCGTGAACTGCTTGTGGCCTCGCTCCACTTCGCAGGATACGAAGTGGAGACCGCCGCGTCCGGTTCCGAGGCGATCGAGATCATCGAGAAGACCCAGCCCGACCTGATCATCCTCGACGTCATGCTGCCGGATATCGACGGATTCACCGTCACACGACGCATCCGCCAGGAAGGCATCGACGCGCCGGTACTCTTCCTCACGGCGCGCGACGACACCCAAGACAAGGTCATGGGCCTGACCGTCGGCGGCGACGACTATGTGACCAAGCCGTTCAGCCTCGAGGAAGTGGTCGCGCGCATCCGCGCGATTCTGCGCCGCACGCGCGAACAGGAGCAGGACGACCCGATCATCCGCGTCGGCGACCTCGAGATCAACGAGGATTCGCACGACGTGACGCGCGCCGGCAAGCCGATCGAACTGAGCCCCACCGAATACAAGCTGTTGCGCTACCTCATGGACAACAAGGGCCGCGTGCTGTCGAAGGCGCAGATCCTCGACCATGTGTGGCAATACGACTGGGGCGGCGACGCCGCCATCGTCGAATCATACATCTCGTATCTGCGCAAGAAGGTCGACGACCTCGAGGTGGAGGACGAGGACGGCACGACGCACAAGGTGCAGCCGTTGATCGAGACGAAACGTGGCATCGGCTACATGATCAGGGTGCCGAAGAACTGAAGGTCGACGCCAGATGAAGTCTCCAGCCGACCCGAAACCAACGAAGCGGGCCGATGCCGGCGGCGCGCCCAGAACCACACCCCGCACGGGGGGCGCGCCACGGGCCAAGGACGGCGGGACGCCATACGCCGCGCGCTTCAGCAGCATCCAGAAAATCCCGTTGAGCGTCAAGCTCGTCATCTCGATCATCGTGCTGCTCAGCGTGGGCACGGTCAGCATCTCGCTGTCGATCCGCCAACTCGTCAACAGCTACATGCTGCAACGCACCGACAGCCAACTGCTGCAGCAGGCCGAACTCGTGTTCAAGAACACGACGCTGCTCAACGACACCAAATCCACCGCCGACAGCAACTCGTTCGTCAGCTACTATGTGCAGGCCTACGACAGCCAGACGGGGCGCACCTACCAGCTGCTGCAGCCGATGTACCGCGACGGTGTCGTCTCACGGCCCATGTTGCCCCATGACGGCGGCCTTGACGGCCATGAGATCGCGGTGCCGTACACGACCCCGGCCGTGGTGGACCTCGAGAACGTGAAAGGCCAGCCGGACCACGAGACGATGGTCATGGCGCAGGCCCCGTGGCGCGTTGTGGCGTTGCGCTGGGTCAGCGACTCCGCGAACGGCACGATCGAACCGCGCGGCGTGATCTACATCGGCCTGTCGCTGGGCAACCAGATCGACATGATCGACAACCTGACCCGGTTCTGCATCATCGTCGGCGCCGCGGTCGTGCTGCTCGGCGGAGTGCTCAGCGCGATCACCGTGCAGCGTACGTTGAGCCCGCTCAAGCGCATCGAGAAGACGGCGGCGAAGATCGCGGCGGGCGACCTGTCGCAACGCGTGCCGGACGCGCCGGAAGGCACCGAGGTGGGCACGCTTGCGAAATCGCTCAACACGATGCTCGCGCAGATCGAACGCAGTTTCCGCCAGCAACAGACCACGACCGAGAAGATGAAGCGGTTCGTCTCCGACGCAAGCCATGAGCTGCGCACCCCGCTTGCCGCCATCCACGGATACGCCGAGCTCTACCGCATGCAGCGCAACGCGCCGGGCCAGATCGAGCGCGCCGACGATTCGATCGCGCACATCGAGGCATCGAGCGCGCGCATGACGCTGCTCGTCGAGGACCTGCTGTCGCTGGCGCGCCTCGACGAAGGCCATGGCATCTCGATCACCGACCACATCGACTTGGGTTCGGTCATCCGCGATTCGGCGGACGACCTGCATGCGCTCGACCCGGAACGCGACATCACGACCGGCGTGCTCGGTCTCGATGTCAGCGAACCCGACCATCTGCGGCTGAGCATGACGCCCGGTGAGCTGCCGAGCGTCATGATGGTGGCCGACGGCACACGACTGCATCAGGTGGTCACGAACATCGTCGGCAACATCCACCGCTACACGCCCGCGGATTCGCCGGTCGAACTCTCGCTCGGCGTGCTCGGGCTCGACATGCCGCTCGACGGACTGACGTCGCTCGCCTCGGGGGAGGAGTCGTTGCAGGCCATCGTAGGCGCGGCCGCGCGCTTCACCGTGACGCAGCATGGCATGATGGTCGCCGTGGCGCGCTTCACCGACCACGGGCCGGGCGTGCCGCCGGACGGTCTGGCCCGGATCTTCGAACGGTTCTACACCGCCGACCCGTCCCGCGCGCGCCAGAAGGGCGGCACGGGACTCGGCATGGCAATCGCGCAATCGGTGATCAACGCGCACCGCGGGTTCATCTGCGCCACCGAAAGCCCCGGCGGCGGCCTCACCTTCACGATCGTCATGCCGCTTGCCCCCGACGAAGCGGAGGCCTGAACGGGCGCGCCGACCGGCCGCGGCGGGCATTATGCTCACCGCGGCCGGTTTGTGCTGTATGCGGGGGCTGCGGTAAGATAGGACGTTGGATTATCGCGCGGGCCCGGAGCCCGCGCATTGGTATGAACGATTTGTTGACTGGGTGAGAGGTGACCATGCCGAGCGGACGTGTACGTTGGTTCGATGCGAAGAAGGGTTTTGGATTCATCGAGAGCGATGACGGCCATGATGTGTTTCTGCCCCAGACCGCCCTGCCGAAGGACACGCGTGATGTACGCAAGGGCGCGAAGGTGGAATATTCGGTGATCGACGGCAGCAAGGGGCCCATGGCCATGGACGTGACATTCGTCAAATCCGCGCCGTCGCTCGTCAAAGCCACACGGCCGAAGCCGGACGACATGTCGGCCATTGTGGAGGACCTGATCAAACTGCTCGACTCCGCGGGCAACCAGCTGCGCCGCCACCGGTACCCCTCGGCCTCGGACAGCAAGAAACTCGCCACGCTGCTGCGCGCCGTGGCGGACAATTTCGATGTACAGGAATGATTGATGACAGACAATGCTTTGGACCCGGTGGCGCTCGCCCGTGCCGTGGCGATCGACGCCGCCGAGAACCCGGACGCCGTCGGTGACTATGTGACGCAACAGGCCATGGAAGGTGGGGTCACTGATTTCCGCTTCGCCGCGGTGATGGTGGGCTATGAGGGCTGGCAGTGGTCGGTCACGCTGTACCATGACGAGGAACTGGACCACTGGACCGTCGACGAGTCCACGCTGATCCCCTCGGACCAGGCATTGCTGCCGCCGCCGTGGGTGCCGTGGAAGGACCGGCTTGAGCCGTCCGACCTGACCGTCACCGACTCCATCGGCACCGAACAGGACGACCCGCGCCTCGAGCCGGGCATCACCGAGGAGGGCATGGCGCAGGTCGAGGCCACCGTGGCCGAAGACGGCGCCACGAACAGCGCCGAAGACGTGCATGACGCGGTCGAGGAATTCGACTTGTCCCGCCGGCGGGTCATGTCCGAACTCGGGCGCTCGCAGACGGCCAAACGGTGGTATGACGGTCCGCACGGGCCCAAGTCGCTGTCCACGAAGACCGCGGATGGCAACCTGTGCTCGACGTGTGGGTTCCTCATCCCATTGCGCGGCGATCTGGGCACGATGTTCGGCGTGTGCGCGAACCGTTGGAGCCCGGATGATGGGCGCGTCGTCTCACTCGACCACGGGTGTGGCGAACATTCGCAGATCGAACCGCCGGAGCCGAGCAACCTGTGGATCCAGACGAAGCCTGCGTACGACGATATGCACATCGACATCGTGGCGCAGAGCACCCGTGAGGAACGCGGAGAAGTCGAGCTGCTCGAAGAGGCCAACGAGGCCAACGATTCCGGTGAGGCCGACGAGCAGGAAGCCGCCACGTCCCCGGAATCCGCAGAAACAACCGAATCCGCAGAGTAAGGCGCGTCGCCTTACTGCTTGTCGTCGTTTTGCTTCGCCGACGGCGAGGCTGTGGCCGTTGCACTGGGCGACGGGCTCGCCGACGCACTCGGTGAGGCGCTGCCGGAAGGCTTCGTTGTCGGGTGTGCGGTGGAAGGCGCCGGATCCTTCGGCGAGCTGGATGGCGATGCGGAAGGCTGTACACTTGCCGTCGCGGATGCGCTCGGTGTGGCCGTGGCGGTCTGCTCGGGCTGCGGCGAGGCGGACTGCGTGGGCAGGCTGCTACTTGTTGCGTCTGGTGTGGCGTCGGCGTCATCGTCGGTCACTCCCGAGGTGATGCGCACCAGTTCCTTGGTGATCGTCGTATAGACGTCCTTGAGTTGTTTCGCTGTCTTGGTGTGGTCGTTGAGCCGCGCATTGTCCATCGTGATCGAGCATGACGGCACGGCGGGCTCTTTCTCCGCGTCGTCAATCAGCACGGTCATACGGCGCAGTGCGTCGGCGTCGATCGCCTTGCTTGTGTCGTCGCGGTATTTCTTCGCGTCGTCGATCGCGGTCTGTGCGAGCCTGCGCGCATCCTGCGCCTGTGCGGTGGCAGTGCGGCACGCGCTCATCGCCTGCGCGCGCGGCGTGCCCCAGATGGTGCCGTTCGCATACAGGGCGGCCACCACCGCGCACACCACGAACACCACAAGCACGGTGATCTGCCACCACGGGCGGTGGCGTTTGGCCACGCCCGTGCGGGACGCCGTCGTGTGTGCGCCTTGTGCGGGCGGACGTGTGCGCGTGCTGTCCTTGGGGGTGAACGACGGCGGGTTGCCGTCCTGTTCGGACGCATGCTCCGCGCGGGTCTGGCTGGTGTTCCCCTCTGCGCCCGTGTGTTGGGTCGTATCGTCTTGACCGGCCACCGTGGTGGTCTCGTCGTCTGTGCGTGCGTTGTTGCTGTGCTGTTCGTCTGCTGTCATAAGTCCTTATGTCCCTGTGTCCACGCACATCATATGCGGACTGCCTGTGAACCGGCGCCTGAACTGAGCCGACGGTGAACCGGCGTGCGCCCAGCTCAGGCGAAGCGCGGTCAGTGCACGATCGACAGGTTGCACTCAGCGGAATTGAGCAGCTGCTTGGAGACCGACCCGAGGAAATGCGCGTCCAATCCACTCAGGCCACGTGAGCCGACCACGATGTGGCGCGCATAGCGTGACGCGCTGACAAGGCCTTTGCCCGCGCTGATGTGGAACGCGTTCGGCGTCACCGAAAGACCGGCGGGCATGGGGGAGTCGCCCGCCATCTTCGTCACGATCGACTCGGCGTAGCGCTGGGCCACCTCCATCGGCGCCACGCTCGACTCATAGCCGGGAACGGTGCCCAAGTCGCGCAGCTGCCAGCAGAACATCACGTGCAGCGGCGCGCTGTTGAGCTTGGCGAGGCGCGCCGCGAACTCCAGCGCGCGCTGCGACGTGGGCGAGCCGTCCACGCCCACCACAATCGGGCGCACGACGCGCGGCGTCGGCACGACAGGCGTCACGAAATGCACCTGGTCGTCACCCGGGCTCAGCGCGTTTGCAATCTGGTCCTGCACGTCGATGTCCTCATCGCTCGCCGTGCGGATCACCGTGACCGGCACCGTCGACTCCTCGGCGAGCGAAGCGGAAAGCGAGCCGGCGAACCAGCGCGCCACACGCCCCATCGACCGGCGTCCCACCACGATCTGCTGCGCGTTGGCGCCGATCTCGAGCAGGGCGGAAGTGCCCGAAGCGCGGAACGACGTGAGCTTGATGTGCTCGTTGTCGATGTCGATGTCCTGCGTGGCGGCATCGACCCAGGTGCGCAGTTTGTCGGCCAGTTTCTGGCGCAGCTCGGCCACCTCCTGCTCGGTCTGCGGTTCGGGACCCATGTCCCACGAATACGACCAGCCGTACACGGCGTTCACCGACTGCCCCGAGAGCACGGCCTGATTGAGCGCCCAGCGCAGCGCTGCGAACGATTCGACGGTTCCGTCGACGCCTACGACAAGGTCACCTTGCGGATTGAGCGCATTGTTCTGCTCGCTCATGGCATACTCCTAACATTTCCATGCGATACTCCTCGTTCAAGCATAACGTAACGGTTCTTGAGAAAAACAGGCGGAACGGAAATAAACGTCACTGTAAATCTGTAGAGTGATGTGGAATTACCAACCATGGAAGGACTAGCATGTTCGAACGGTTTACCGACCGTGCGCGGCGCGTGATCGTGCTGGCGCAGGAAGAGGCTCGTGCCCTCCAGCACAACTACATCGGCACGGAGCATCTGTTGCTCGGCCTGATTCGTGAGGGAGAAGGCGTAGCGGCCAAGGCTTTGGAAGCCAAGGGCGTGACCCTCGAAGACACCCGCAAGCAGGTCGAGGAAATGATCGGCAAAGGCAACGCCGCTCCGAATGGGCACATCCCATTTACTCCGCACGCCAAGCAGGTGTTGGAGCTTTCGCTGCGCGAGGCGCTGCAGTTGGGGCACAGCTACATCGGCACCGAACACATTCTGCTCGGCCTGATTCGCGAAGGCGAAGGCGTGGGCACACAGGTCCTCATCAAGATGGATGTGGATCTGGGCGAATTGCGCAGCACCACGATCGACATGATCCGTGGCAATGCTGGCGGCACCGACGACAAAGGCGATCTGGCGAACGCCGGCGGCGTGCAGGACAAGCATGCGCAGAGCGGATCGGCCATCCTCGACCAGTTCGGCCGCAACCTGACCGCCGAAGCGGCGGATGGCAAGCTTGACCCGGTCATCGGGCGCAGCACCGAGATCGAACGCGTCATGGTCGTGCTGTCACGGCGCACCAAGAACAACCCGGTGCTGATCGGCGAGCCCGGCGTGGGCAAGACCGCCGTCGTCGAAGGCCTGGCCCAGAAGATCGTGGCCGGCGATGTGCCCGAGACGCTGCGTGGCAAGCAGGTGTACTCGCTTGACCTGGGTTCGATGGTGGCGGGTTCGCGCTACCGTGGCGACTTCGAGGAACGCCTCAAGAAGGTGCTCAAGGAGATCAAGACGCGTGGCGACATCGTGCTCTTCATCGACGAGATCCACACCATCGTCGGCGCGGGATCCGCGGACGGCGCACTGGGCGCGTCCGATATGCTCAAGCCGATGCTCGCGCGTGGCGAACTGCAGACGATCGGCGCCACGACGACCGACGAATACCGCAAATACATCGAAAAGGACGCGGCGCTCGAACGCCGTTTCCAGCCGATCCAGGTCGCGGAGCCGTCGATCGCGGAGACGATCGAGATCCTCAAGGGCCTGCGCGCCCGCTACGAGAACCACCATCACGTGACGATCACCGACGCCGCGATCCAGTCCGCCGCCGAGCTCTCGTCGCGCTACATCCAGGACCGCAACCTGCCCGACAAGGCGATCGACCTGATCGACGAGGCCGGTGCGCGCCTGCGCATCAAGCGTCTCACCGCACCGCCGGAGCTCAAGGAGCTCGACGCGCGCGTGGAACGCATCGCTAAGGAAAAGGACCAGGCGATCAAGGACCAGGAGTTCGAAAAGGCCGCCGAATTGCGCGACAGCCAGGAGAAACTCGAGGCCGAGCGCAAAGAGAAGGAAAAGGCGTGGCGCGAAGGCGAATCCGACGTGCGCATGGTGGTGGATGAGGACGTCATCGCCCAGGTCATCTCGCAGAGCACCGGCATCCCGGTGTTCAAGCTGACCCAGGCGGAGTCGAAGAAGCTGCTGGGCATGGAAGCGGAGCTGCACAAGCGCATCATCGGCCAGGACGAGGCCGTGTCCGCGCTGTCGCGCTCAATCCGCCGTACGCGTGTGGGCCTCAAGGACCCCAAGCGCCCGGCCGGCTCGTTCATTTTCGCCGGCCCGACCGGTGTGGGCAAGACCGAGCTCGCCAAGACGCTCGCACAATTCCTGTTCGACGACGAAGACGCGCTGATCCGCGTCGACATGTCGGAGTTCTCCGAGAAGTACGCGGCTTCGCGCCTGTTCGGAGCGCCTCCGGGATACGTGGGGTACGAAGAGGGCGGCGAGCTCACCGAGAAGGTGCGCCGCAAGCCGTTCTCGGTCGTGCTGTTCGACGAGATCGAAAAGGCGCACCCCGACATCTTCAACACGCTGCTGCAGGTGCTTGACGATGGCCACTTGACCGACGGCCAGGGACGCAAGGTCGATTTCAAGAACACGATCATCATCCTCACGACCAACCTCGGCACGCGTGACATCGCCAAGGCCGCCAACACCGGCTTCAACCTGGGCAACAACACGGAGACGAGCTACCAGCGCATGAAGGACCAGGTCTCGAACGAGCTCAAGCAGCAGTTCCGCCCCGAGTTCCTCAACCGCTTGGACGACATCATCGTGTTCCGCCAGCTCACGGAGCCGCAGGTGCGCCAGATCGTGGACCTGGATGTGCAGCAGCTCAACGACCGCCTGTTCGAGCGCCACATGGAGCTCGACCTGACCGACAAGGCGAAGGACCTGCTCGCGCAGAAGGGCTTCGACCCGCTGCTCGGCGCACGTCCGCTGCGTCGCGTGATCCAGCGCGACATCGAAGACGCCGTGTCGGAGAAAATCCTCATGGGCGAGCTCAACGACAACGAGCGCGTGATCGTGGACGCGGACGGCGAGGGCATCCTCGGCGAGTTCACGTTCCACAGCGAGCCATTCGAGCTTCCCGCCGTGGGTGAAGGCGATCCAAGCAAGGATGTCGTGGAGGAGAGCGCCACACCGCAGCCCGTGCAGTGATGCGGTAAGTGGATATGATGCCTGAGGGCCTCGGCGACAACAGTCGCCGAGGCCCTCGCTTTTTCTTTCTGCACAATGGCCCTCATGGCAGCGGTGCGGCCATGAGGGCCATTGTGCAACAGGCGTCCTAGGACTTACATGATGGCGTTGAGCCACTGCTCCTTCGTCGCCTTCTCGGCTTCGAGGCTGGCCTTCTTCTTCGGGTCGCTCTCCTTGGCGATGCGCTCGTCGAGCTCGTCAAGCTGGGCCTTGAGCTGGCCTTCGAAGCTGGACTTGCGGGCGTCGGCCTCAGGATCGGCCTGCTTCCACGCGGCGTCTTCGACGGCCTTGATCTGCTTGTCCACGTCGTCGAGGCGGCCTTCGATGCGGCGCATGTCCTCGCGCGGCACATAGCCGATCTGGTCCCATTCCTCCTGGATCTCGGCGAGCTGCTGGCGGGCCTTCTTGGCCTGCGCGGCGTCCTTGACCGGCACGAGCGCCTCGGCCTTGACGAGCAGCTCCTCCTTCTTGGCCAGGTTCTCCTTTTCGGCGGTGTTCATCTGGTCGCGGTCTGCCTGGCGTGCGTTGAAGAACGTGTCGGCTGCCTCGCGGAACTGCGCCCACAGCGTGTCATCCTCGCTGCGGCCTGCGCGGCCCGCCTGCTTCCAGCGGTCCATCAGCTCATTGAAGCGGCGCGAGGTCTGCGCCCATGCCGTCGACTCCTTGAGCTCGTTGGCTTCGGCGATGATTTCTTCCTTGACCTTCTTGGCCTGGCTGCGCTCGTTGTCACGCGCCTGGGCCCACTTGCGGCGTGCCTGGTTGAACGTGGTGCGCGCCGCGGAGAAACGCTTCCACAGCGCATCGGCGTCGGCCTTGTCGATGCGGATCGTGGTGCGCTGGTGGTTCTGCCACTGTTCGAACAGCGAACGGAACTTGTCGGCGGTCGAACGCCAGTTCGTGTTGTCGCCCAGATTGGCGGCGAGCTGCTCGGCCTTCTCCACGATCTTCGTGCGCTCGGCCACGGCTTTGGCCATCGCTTCCTTGCGGGCCTGCGCGATGCTTTCCTTCTTGGCCTGGGCTTCGGTCTTGAGTTCGTCGAGCTGGGTGCGCAGCGCGGCGATGTCGCCCACCACATCCGGGTTTTCGGTTTCCGCGGTGAGCGTCTTCAGCGTCTCATCGATCTCGCGCGGCTTGATCGAGTTCGACTTCAGGCGCGTGGCGAACAGGTCCAGCTTCGCCTTGAGGTCGAGGTAACGGCGAGCATACAGTGCGAGCGCCTCATCGTGCGAGGCGTCCGGGTACTGGCCCACTTCACGCTCGGTGTCGCCTTCCTTGACATACACCACGCCGTTGTCGTCCACGCGGCCGAAGCTTTCGGCCTTGGCGATGTCCGCCTGGGCGAATCCGCTCGACTTCGCGACCGGAGTATGCGTTGCGGTCTTGGCCAATGCAGCCGGTGAAGGAGCATGTGCATGGACCGCTGCAGGCGTTGGCGCGGCCTGGGCAGTCGTCTGCGCGACAGGCTGGTCCGGCTGCTGGGTCGTGGTATCGGTGGTCTGGGATTCGGTCACATTGTTGTCGGCCATAGTCAGCTCCTTAAGGCTTGGTGGTGCGGCGGGCTGCCGGCACGGGCCGGCGCTCTCCCTAGACCAGTGTAGGCAATCCCGTCGATAGTTTTTCCGCGACACCGCTTATTATGGTGAGACGTGGCAAAAGGTGCATCAATTTCAGGTTTTCCAGAGTGGCTCCCCGCGGAACGCGTAGTGGAGCAGCGTGTCATCGACACGCTTCGTTCGGTCTTCGAACTCAATGGGTTTGTGGGTATAGAGACCCGCGCCATCGAGCCCGGCTCGAGCTTGCTGAAGAAAGGCGAGACGAGCAAGGAGATCTATCTGCTGTCGCGGTTGCAGGAGGTGGGGCATGAGTCCGAGACGCCGGTCGAGCGTAGGCTCGGCCTGCATTTCGACCTGACCGTGCCGCTGAGCCGCTATGTGGTGGAGCATTCCGGCGAACTGCCGTTCCCGTTCAAGCGCTGGCAGATCCAGAAGGTATGGCGTGGCGAACGGCCACAGGAAGGCCGTTTCCGTGAATTCGTGCAGGCCGACATCGACGTGGTGGGCGAAGGTACGCTGCCTGAGCACTACGAGGTCGAACTGCCGCTCGTCATGGTGGGCGCGCTCGAGGAACTGCGCCAGTACGGGCTTCCCAAGGCCACTGTGCACGCCAACAACCGCAAGCTTTCCGAAGGGTTCTACCGTGGCCTGGGCCTGACCGACATCGAAGGCGTGCTGCGCGAGATCGACAAGCTCGACAAGGTGGGCGCCGACGAGGTCGTGCGTCTGCTCGTTACCACGTGCGGTGCGAGCGAGGATCAGGCGCGTGCGTGCCTCGAGCTCGCCGGCATCACGGCGGCCGACGGCGGCGAGCTCATCGGCCGGTTCAATGGCCTGTGCGAGATTCACCACATCGACATGGACGGCGAGGACTACGCGATGGCCAAGGAAGGCCTCGACACCTTGACGATGATCGTCGACGAGGCGGCGCATATCCGCCCCGGCTCGGTCATCGCCGACCTCAAGATCGCGCGCGGCCTCGATTACTACACGGGCTCCGTGTATGAGACGTTCCTTGACGGCGCGGATTCTCTCGGCTCGATCTGCTCGGGCGGCCGCTACGACAACCTCGCGTCGCAGGGCAACCGCACATACCCGGGCGTGGGCCTGTCCATCGGCCTGTCGCGCCTCGTATCGTACATGCTGCACAGCGCAGGCGCCACCGCGAGCCGTGTTTCGCCGGCCTGCGTGCTCGTGGCCGTGTGGAACGAAGAGAACCGTGGGGATTCGAACGCGATCGCCCGTGCGCTGCGTGCGCGTGGCATCGCCGCCGACGTGGCGCCGACCGCCGCCAAACTGGGCAAGCAGATCAAGTATGCCGACAAGCTCGGCATCCCGTATGTGTGGTTCCCGAACGAGGACCCCACGAACGACGGCCCGGACGAGGTCAAGAACATCGTCACGGGCGAGCAGGTGGGCGCCGACGCGCAGTCGTGGGAGCCCGATACTGTGTATGCCCAGCAAACGGTGGCCGTGGCCGGTTCGGCGCGATCCTGACAGCAGGGCGCCGGTGACTGGTTCGCCGCGTTCCCAACCAATACGACCAATCCAATACGGAATAACAGAATCAGGAATAGAGGAAGTATGAGCCAGACGGCTTATCGCACACACCATGCCACCGACGTGACGGAAGCCCTCGTCGGCGAGCACGTCACCCTCGCCGGATGGGTGGACCGTCGCCGTGACCACGGTGGCGTGGCGTTCATCGACCTGCGAGACAACACCGGTTTGGTGCAGGTGGTCATCAATGATGAGGAGATGGCCCGCCCGCTGCGCAGCGAGTATGTGATCCAGGTGGAGGGCACGGTCCGTCTGCGTCCGGAAGGCAACGAGAACACGCATCTGGCCACCGGCAAGGTCGAGGTCGTGGCGGAGCGCATCGAAGTGCTCGCCAAGTCCGATGCACTGCCGTTCCAGGTGTCCACGGCCCTCGAGAACGAGTCCGAGACGAAGCTGCCGGGTGAGGATGTGCGCCTCAAGTACCGTTACCTCGACCTGCGCCGCCCGGCGATGAGCCGCAACATCACGCTGCGTTCCGACATGATGCGCGCCGCGCGCACCGAACTCGACAAGCTCGGGTTCACCGAGGTCGAAACCCCCACGATGATCAAGTCCACGCCGGAAGGCGCGCGTGACTTCGTGGTGCCTGCACGTCTCGTTCCGGGTTCGTGGTATGCCCTGCCGCAGTCGCCGCAGCTGCTCAAGCAGCTGCTCATGGTGGCCGGCGTGGAGCGCTACTACCAGTTCGCGCGCTGCTACCGTGACGAGGACTTCCGCGCTGACCGCCAGCCTGAGTTCACGCAGCTCGACATGGAGATGGCGTTCGTGGACCAGGAAGACGTGATGGCCATGGCCGAGCAGGTCATCGCCGCGATCTGGAAGGCCGACGGCTACGAGGTCTCGCTGCCAATCCAGCGCATCACCTGGCAGGACGCCATGGACAAGTACGGTTCCGACAAGCCTGACCTGCGGTTCGGCAACGAGCTTGTGGAACTCACCGACTACTTCAAGGACACACCGTTCCGCGTGTTCCAGGCGCCGTACGTGGGTGCGGTGCTGTTCAAGGGTGGCGCCGACACGCCTCGTCGCCAGTTCGACGCATGGCAGGATTGGGCCAAGCAGCGCGGCGCCAAGGGCCTTGCGTATGTGGTCTTCGCCGAGGGCGGAGAGCTCAAGGGCCCTGTGGCCAAGAACCTTTCGGAAGCGGAGCGCGCCGGCCTCATGGAGGCTGTGGGCGCCGAGGAAGGCGACGCCGTGTTCTTCGCGGCGGGCGCCCGTGAATCGTCGCAGCTGCTGCTCGGCGCTGTGCGCGTCGAGCTCGCCGAGCGCGCCGGCCTGCTCAAGCCGGACGACTTTGCGTTCACGTGGGTCGTGGACTTCCCGCTGTTCAAGCGCACCGACGACCCGGATGACGACGACGTGGCCGTCGGCCACTCCAAGTGGACGTCGATGCACCATCCATTCACGATGCCGTCGAAGGATTGGATCGACACGTTCGACGAGGATCCCGAGCATGCGATGAGCGATTCCTATGACATCGTGTGCAACGGCAACGAGATGGGCGGCGGCTCGGTGCGTATCCACCGCGACGACATCCAGGACCGTGTGCTCAAGGTGCTCGGCATCACGCCTGAAGAGGCCAATGACAAGTTCGGCTTCCTGCTCGAGGCGTTCAAGTACGGTGCGCCGCCGCACGCGGGCATCGCGCTGGGCTGGGACCGCACGGTGGCGCTGCTCGCCGGCGCCGATTCGATCCGCGACGTGATCGCCTTCCCGAAGGCCGGTGGCGGCCGCGACCCGCTCACCGGGGCACCGGCGCCGATCAGCGACGAACAGCGCGCCGAGACCGGCGTGGATTACGATCCGGACGACGAGGACTGATCGCCGCTGACTGAACATTGTGGGAGGGCCCCATCACGCATCTGCGTGATGGGGCCCTCCCACAATGTTCAGGGCCACTGTGAGCTGAGAGCTTGAATCCGTGCGTGGCCCCGAGGGACGTCGTTACGATGGGACTGGTTTTGCAGGCAGTCGAGGAGGCAGTATGGCACAGGTCGTCAGCGAAGATTTCACCGTGGCGCGTGATGGACTCACGTTGCAAGGTCATGTGGAGTATCCGCAGGGTTCCACACACGACCGCGTGGTGATCTGCATGCACGGGTTCCTGCGCGACATGGGTGTCAAACCGGGCGAACTCTATCAGGACATCAGCGATGCCCTCACCGCGCATGGCATGACATGCGTGCGGTTCGACTTCAACGGCCGCGGCCGCAGCGAAGGCGCGTTCGAGGACTCCGACGTATTCAACCAGATCGAAGACGCCATCGCGGTCCTGAACCATGTGCGTGACGCCTACGACCCGCTGGAGATATCGCTGCTCGGCCATTCGCAGGGCGGTGTGGTGGCTGGCATGACCGCCGGCATGTTCTCCGACGTCATCCACACGCTCGTCATGCTCGCGCCGGCCGCGTCGCTCAAGGACGACGCGCTGCGCGGCGAACTGCTCGGCACACCGTTCGACGTGAACCGCGTGCCACGGCGGATCACGCTCGCCGGAGGACAGACAATCGCCGGCAAATCCGTGCGCATCGCCCAGATGCTGCCGATCTACGAGACGACCGCGATGTTCCACGGCCCGGCGCTCGTGATCCAAGGCAAGGACGACGCCGTGATCGGACCACATGTCGCAGCCAACTACGGTGCGGCTATGCCGAACTGCGAGGCGAGCCTCTACACCGATTTGGGCCACGCATTCACCGGCGAGGACCGCGTGACTGCGCTCACCGAGGCCACGCAGTTCCTGGTGAACGAAGAAGAGGCGGTCTGAGCGCACGTCGAGGGGGCAGGGCGCGACAAAAATTAGTGGTGAGCGAACAAAGCGGATTTATGCGCCACCTGTTACATGCGCGCCATACACTATGCCTCTATGACAATACTCAATGAAACACAACAGGACGCTGCCCGGGAAGACGACGGCAAGTACCTCGTCGAACTCGAGCACGTCGAAAAGCACTATGGCAACCTGCATGTGCTGCGCGACATCAACCTCAAAGTCAAGAAGGGCGAGGTCCTCGTGATCGTCGGCCCCTCGGGGTCCGGCAAATCCACGATGTGCCGCACCATCAACCGCCTCGAGACGATCGATTCGGGCGTCATCCGCATCGACGGCCAGCCGTTGCCGCAGGAAGGCAAGGCCCTGGCGCAGCTGCGCGCCGAAGTGGGCATGGTCTTCCAGTCCTTCAACCTCTTCGCCAACAAGACGATCCTCGAGAACGTGACGCTTGCGCCGATCAAGGTGCGCCATATGGACAAGACCCAGGCCGAGCGCGAAGCGATGGACCTGCTGGCCCGTGTGGGCGTCGATTCGCAGGCCAACAAGATGCCGTCGCAGCTTTCGGGCGGCCAGCAGCAGCGCGTCGCGATCGCGCGTGCGCTCGCCATGCATCCCAAGGTCATGCTGTTCGACGAGCCCACGTCGGCGCTCGACCCTGAAATGGTCAACGAGGTGCTCGACGTGATGGTGGAGCTCGCGCACGAGGGCATGACCATGTTGTGCGTGACGCACGAGATGGGCTTTGCGCGCAAGGCCGCCGACAAGATCATCTTCATGGCCGATGGCCAGATCCTGGAACGCGGCACACCCGACGAGTTCTTCGAGCATCCGCAGACGGCACGAGCCCAGGAGTTCCTGTCGAAGATTCTCACGCACTGACCGCTCAACCGGTCAGCCTGAAGGAAGATGGAAGACACATGGTAAGAACAACAACATTGCGCCGCGTATGCCGCGGGGTGGTCGCGGCGCTGTGCGCAACGGCCTGTGTGGCGTCCGTGGCCGCCTGCGGCTCGGCGTCGGGCAGCAGTGACCACACGCTCAAGGTCGGCATCAAATTCGACCAGCCGGGCCTTGGATTCAAGAAATCCGGCACCTATGAGGGCTTCGATGTGGATGTGGCGCGCTACATCGCGAACCAGCTCGGCTACACCGACGCCGAGATCGAGTTCAAGGAGGCGCCGAGCAAGCAGCGTGAGGCCATGCTGCAGAACGGTGACGTCGACATGATCCTCGCATCGTACTCGATCACCGACGAACGCAAGAAGGCCGTGGACTTCGCGGGCCCGTATTTCGTGGCCGGCCAGGACCTGCTCATCCGGTCCAACGAAAAGGGCATCACCGGACCGCAGGACCTCAACGGCAAGCGCCTGTGCTCAGTGACCGGCTCCACCTCGGCCAAAGTGGTCAAGGAGAAGTTCGCCAAGGAAGTGCAGCTCATGGAGCAGCCGGGCTATGCCGAATGCGCCACCGCGTTGCTTTCGGGCATCGTGGACGCCGTGACGACCGACGACATCATCCTCGCCGGTCTGGCCGCGGCCTCGCGCGGCAAGCTCAAGGTGGTCGGCAAGCCGTTCACGCAGGAATACTACGGCGTCGGCATCAAGAAGGACGCCGACAGCAAGGAATTCGCCACGAAGATCAACGACGCGATCGAAGAGATGATCAAGACGGGCGAATGGGAACGCGCGATCGAGACGAACACGAAGGGCACCGGATACAGGCCGGACCCGAAGTACAACCCGCCGACACCGGACGAAGGGGAGTGATCACATGGATGGATTCCTGTCACTGTTCCAGTCGTACAATGTGCCGGCCGCGTTCCTCGTCAACCTTGAACTGACGTTCTGGTCGGCGATCTTCTCGGCCATCCTGGGCATCATCCTCGTGGTGATGCGCATCTCGCCGATTTCGTCGATGCGCCGCGTGGCCGCCGGCTACGTGGAGCTGTTCAAGAACATGCCGCTGACGATCATCATGGTGTTCATGGTGCTCGGCGTGTTCGCCCAGCTCAAGATCAGCTTCTCGGACAATTTCGACACGAACTTCTTCTGGCTTGCCGTGGTGGGCCTGAGCCTGTACACGGCGGCGTTCGTGTGCGAATCGCTGCGTTCGGGCATCAACACCGTGCCGCTCGGCCAAGCCGAGGCGGCCCGTGCGATGGGACTCAACTTCATGCAGTCCGCCACATTGATCATCATGCCGCAGGCGTTGCGCGGCTCGGTCGCCCCGTTGGGCAACACGCTGATCGCGTTGCTCAAGAACTCGACCGTCGCCGCGGCGGCCTCGGTGGCCACCGAAACGTCGTCGCTGATGAGCGAGATGATCGAGTTCCGCCCCGACGTGATCGTGCAGATCTTCCTCATCTTCGCATTCGGCTACGTGATCCTGATCATCCCGATCGGCGTGCTGACCACATACCTGTCCAACAAGCTCGCGGTACGGAGGTGACCCATGGCTGCATCCAATGAAAGCGCGCTGCTCTTCGACCAGCCCGGCCCGCGCATGCGCAAACGCATCCGCGTCATCAACTGGATCGCCGCGATCGTGTTCCTCGCGGTGCTCGTGCTCATCCTGGTCCGTCTGTACAATCCGCCGGACGGCGAGAACCAGCTCAGCTGGGAGCTGTGGAAGCCGGCACTCGACGGCGAGGCATGGAGCGATTTCTATCTGCCCGGCCTGTGGGCCACTCTGCGCGCCACGTTCCTCGCGGTCATCGGCGCAGTGGTGTTCGGCCTGCTGTTCGGCATCGGCCGGCTCATCCCCAATGTGGTTGTGCGCAATGTGTGCGCGGTCGTCATCGAATTCTGCCGTGCCGTGCCGGTGCTGATCATGATGATCTTCTTCTGGCGTGCATTCGCGTTCCTCGACCTGCCGAGCCCGGCGTATTGGTCCGTGGTGATCTCGCTTGTGCTCTACAACGGTTCCGTGGTGGCCGAGCTCGTGCGCTCCGGCGTCGGCAACCTGCCCAACGGCCAGCACGAGGCGGCCGTGGCGCTCGGTCTGACGCGCACGCAGTCGCTCATGAGCGTCGAAGTGCCGCAGGCGATCTACGCCATGCTGCCGGCCGCCGTGACGCAGCTCGTCGTGGTGCTCAAGGACACGGCGCTCGGCTCGATCATCATGTACACCGACCTGCTGCAGGAATCACGCCGACTCGGCTCGATGTATTTCGACATCCTGCAGACGCTCGTGGTGGCCGCGGTGATCTACTTCATCGTCTGTTGGCTGCTCTCGCGTCTGGCCGAATGGCTGCCGTCGCACATGCAGAAGCGCACGCTCGCCCCCACCGAGGCGGAGCCGGTAGCGCCAATCGCGATCATGGACCCGTCGAACGCCAACCAGATCGCCGTGGCGCGCGAGGAACGCCCGCTCGGTGGCGCGCAGCGCACCTACCACGTGCATCACCGTGGCTCGAACGCCTCGATCCACAACTGGCGCCGAACCCGCTATGCGCAGGGATTCGACGAGACCCAGCCGGAAAGCCAGATCCAAGTGCACCACAGGGGAATGGGCCACACCGACCAGGATTCCGGGCACTCCCGCTTCCCATACCCGCGCAAGGGGAAGGGCAAGCGCAAGTAGCCCATACGCCCGCATGGCATATATTGGTCGAGGCCGTCTCCTGTGTCGGGGGAGACGGCCTCGACCAATGGGTCTGGCCGCGCACGCGAGCCATGAAGGACTACACTGGTGCCATGGCGAAAGACAAACGAAGCAAGGCGATCAGAAAGACGATCCGCAAGGCTCAGGACAGCACGAGCGCGGCCAACCGCAGCACGCAGGTCGCCGAGCGTCTGGCCTTGGCGGCCAAATCCAGCGAGATGCTCAGTTCGGTGTGGATGCTGCCGCCCGCGCAGTTGCTGCGCTTCCACAGTGGCATGCTCCTGACGGAGCTTGACGCCGGGGCCACGCCGGGGTTCGAGGGGGACCAGGACGACGGCGAACGCTTCAACCAGCTCAGCGCCGGCGAAATCGCACGCTACCAGCGGTTGATGTACGCCAATGGGGTGCGCGGCGACCACCGGCGGCTGCTGATCATCCTGCAAGGCATGGACGCCTCAGGCAAAGGCGGCATTGTACGCCATGTGTTCAGCCAGGTGGATCCGATGGGCATCCATTACCACGGGTTCGGCGCCCCGGACGCCGAGGAGCAGAAGCACCATTACCTGTGGCGCATCCGCCGTGAACTGCCATCGCACGGGTGGATCTCGATATTCGACCGCTCGCAGTACGAAGACATCGTGATGCCGCACGTCTACGGCACATTCCCCGAAGAGGTGTGGCAGGCCCGCTACGCGGAGGTAAACGAATTCGAACGCAACCTCGTGGCGAGCGGCTGCTCGATCATCAAGATCTTCCTCGTCTTGAGCAAAGAGGCGCAGCGCCGGCATTTCATCGACCGGCTTGATGACCCGCGCAAATACTGGAAGTTCGATGCGAGCGACCTTGACGCGCGCGACCGGTGGGGCGACTACATGCAGGCGTGGCAGGACGTGTTCGAACGCACGAGCACACCGTACGCGCCATGGTTCCTTGTGCCGGCCGACAAACGATGGTATTCGCGCATCGTCGTTTCCGAACTGCTGCGCACCACGATGAAGAACATGAACATGACATGGCCCGCGCTCGATGTGGACCGTGCCGAGACGCTACGGCGACTCGACGCGGCCTGACCTCACACCGATTCGAGCATGTTGCGCACCGCGTAGTCCAGAAAGACCACTTCGCCGCGCTCCTGCGAGGCATCCAGATCGATGACGCCGGTGATGGCCCAATTGTGATCGCCATCGGAATCGTCGAGCACCTGACGCACGGTCCACGTGTGCTCGTCTTTCTCATGTCGGTCGTCGATTGTCACAAACGCGCCGCTGCGCGCCTTCATGTCGGTGTTGACGTACTCGTGGTCGTCGTAGAAGGCGTCGAGCGTGTCCTCCCATTCGTGCACGCCGTAATGCCATTCCTTGTCGAGCTCGCCAAGCTCGTCGGGCTTGTCGAGGTCGATGAGCTGCACACGGCGGAACAGCGCGTTGCGTACGAGCACGATGAACCCACGTCGGTCCTCGATCACGGCTTCGGCGCCCGACGGCGCCGCGAGCGTGGCCGCCTCGGCGCTCGCCTCGAGCGCACCGGCGTTCTCCCATTCGTCGACGAGGCTCGAATCGATCGAGCGCACGACCACGCGCAGCCATGCGATGATGTCGTCGAGCCGGTCGTCGCGTTTTTCCGGCGGCACCGTACGGGCGAGCACCCGGTAGGCGTCCGAAAGATAGCGCAGCAATGTGCCCTCGGAGCGGGCGATGTTGTAGCGCGCGATGTAGCTCGTGAAGTCCGAGGCGGTCTCGACCATGTCGCGCACCACGGATTTGGGGCTCAGCCAGTAGTCGTTGGCCCACGGCACATCGTGGCGGTATTCGTCGAACGCGGCGTCGAGCATGTCGGCCAACGGCTTGGGGTAGGTGATCTCCTGCAGCCGTTCCATGCGCTCGTCGTAGTCCACGCCGTCGGCCTTCATCTCCGCCATGGCGGTGTCGCGCGCCTGGCGCTCCTGCGCTCGCAGCACCTGCTTGGGGTCTTCGAGCGTGCTTTCGACCATCGAGATGACGTCGAGCGCATAGGTCTCGCTTTCCGGGTCGAGCAGTTCCAACGCCGCGAGCAGGAACGGGCTCAACGGCTGGTCGAGCGCGAAATCGCTCGGCAGGTCCACGGTGGTCATGTAATCCTTGGAACCGTCCGGGTTCTCCACGACCTCGATCACGTCGGTGTCGAACAACGTCTGGAAGATCTCGTCGGCGCGGGTGTGCAGCTTGTCTTTCTGCTCCTCGGTCTGTTGGGAGTCGTTGATGAGCCGCGCCACGCGCGCCCGCGCGTCGCCACCCTGCGCCACCTCGTTGAGCACCATCGAATGCGTCACCTTCATATGCGGCACCAAGGTCTCGGGGGCGGCGTCGATGAGCTTGTCGAACGTCGCCTCGTTCCATGTCACAAACCCTTCGGGCGCCTTCTTGCGCTTGATCTTGCGCAGCTTCTTCGGGTCGTCGCCAGCCTTGGCCACCGCCTTTGCGTTCTCGATCTCGTATTCGGGCGCTTCGGCGATCACGAGGCCCTCGGTGTCGAACCCCATGCGCCCGGCGCGTCCGGCGATCTGGTGGAATTCGCGGGCGCGCAGCTTGCGCATGCGCGTGCCGTCGAATTTGGTGAGCTGGGTGAGCACGACCGAATGGATCGGCACATTGATGCCGACGCCAAGGGTGTCGGTGCCGCAGATCACCGGCAGCAGGCCCTGCTGCGCGAGTTGTTCGACGAGACGGCGGTAGCGCGGCAGCATGCCGGCGTGGTGGATGCCCACGCCGTTGCGCAGCAGGCGTTGTAGGATCTTGCCGAATGCGGTGGTGAACCGGGTTCCGGCGATCGCGTCGGCGATCGCCTTGCGCTGCTCTTTGCTCGACACGCCCGCGCTCGCGAGCGACTGCGCGGTGTCGAGCGCGGCGTCCTGCGAGAAATGGACCACATAGATCGGCGTCTCACCGTTGGTGAACGCGTGTTCCACCGTGCGTTCGAGCGGCTGGAGCGTGTATTCGTAGGTCAGTGGCACCGGGCGCGGCGCGTCGGCGATGATATCGACGTCGGAGTCCGTCATGTGCTCGAGTTTGCGTGCGATCGCGTCCACGTCGCCGAGCGTGGCGCTCATGAGCAGAAACTGGGTCTGGGGCAGGGTGAGCAGCGGCACCTGCCACGCCCAGCCGCGCTCGGGGTCGCCATAGAAGTGGAATTCGTCCATCGCCACACACCCGATGTCCGCGTGCGAACCCTCGCGCAAGGCCTGGTTCGCCAGGATCTCTGCGGTGCAGCAGATGATCGGTGCGTCCGGGTTGATGTGCGAGTCGCCGGTGATCATGCCCACGTTGTCGCGGCCGAACACCTCGACGAGGTCGAAGAACTTCTCGGAGACGAGTGCCTTGATCGGCGCGGTGTAGTAGGAGCGCCGCGATGTGCACAGCGCGGCGAAATGCATGCCGAGGGCCACAAGCGATTTGCCCGAGCCGGTGGGGGTGTTGAGGATCACATGGTCGCCGGCGAGCAGGTCCATGATCGCCTCTTCCTGATGCGGCCACGGGTCTATGCCTTTCGCGTCACGCACCCACGCGAAGAAGCGCTCATAGATCTCGTCGCCATCCAGCACCTCATCGCTGCCCCATGCCGGGGCCAAGCGCCCCAGCGAACCATACATCGTCTCGTCATCTGCCATGGTCTCCAGTGTAATCAGAGCCGTGCGCGCATACGCCCACCGCGTGTCGAACATTTGTTCGATTACGTGCCGGGCGGTACACTTGGCCCCATGACCGAAGATTTGTTTTCCGCGACAGAGGCCGGTGACGACGTGGTGCGCCCGTTGGCCGTGCGCATGCGCCCCGACACGCTCGATGACGTGATCGGGCAGTCTCGCGTGCTGCGCCCCGGCTCCCCGCTGCGCCGTTTGGCGGACCCGGCGTCGACCGGCTCGCTCACCGCACCCAGTTCGGTCATCCTCTTCGGGCCTCCCGGCGTGGGCAAGACGACGCTCGCATACATTGTGGCCCACCAATCCGGGCGCTCGTTCGAGGAGCTGTCCGCCGTCACGTCGGGTGTCAAAGACGTGCGCGAGGTCCTTGCGCGCGCCCATGAACGCCTTGTCTCACAGGGCCGCGAGACGGTGCTGTTCATCGACGAGGTGCACCGGTTCTCGAAATCGCAGCAGGACGCATTGCTGCCGAGCGTGGAGAACCGTGACGTCACCTTCATAGCCGCCACCACGGAGAATCCGAGTTTCTCGGTGATCAAACCGCTGCTGAGCCGGTCGGTCGTCGTCAAGCTCGAATCGCTCACCGACGCCGAACTGCGCGAAGTCATCACCCGGGCCGTGCGCGACCCCCGAGGGCTCAACGGCACCGTGCGGCTTGACGGGGATGCGCTCGACGACATCGTGCGCATGGCCGGCGGCGACGCGCGCAAGTCGTTGACGATCCTCGAAGCGGCCGCCGGCGCGCTCGGTGACGGCGACGGGCGTGTGGTCACCGCCCAAACCGTGGCCCAGGTCATGGACGTGGCCACTGTGCGGTACGACAAAGACGGCGACGACCACTACGACGTGATCTCGGCCTTCATCAAATCGATGCGTGGATCCGACGTGGATGCCACGCTCCACTATCTCGCCCGCATGCTGAGGGCGGGCGAGGACCCCCGCTTCATCGCCCGGCGCATCATGATCGCCGCATCCGAGGAAGTGGGCATGGCGGCGCCGCAGGTGTTGCAGGTCACGGTCGCCGCGGCCCAGGCGGTGGCGATGATCGGCATGCCCGAAGCGCGCATCATCCTTTCGGAAGCGGCGATTGCCGTGGCCACCGCGCCCAAGTCCAACGCGAGCTACATGGCAATCAACGCGGCGCTCGCGGACGTCGATGCCGGCAGGATCGGCCAGGTGCCGTTGCATCTGCGCAATGCGCCCACGGCGTTGATGAAGAGCTGGGGCAACCACGAAGGGTACCAGTACGCCCATGACGCCCCCGGTGCGGTGGCGCCGCAGCAATACATGCCCGACGAATTGGTTGGGCGGGAATACTACCATCCCAATGGGCGCGGGTACGAACGCGAAGTGGGGCAGCGGTTGGACGGCATCCGCCGCATCCTGCATGAAGCGGACCCGCCAGCCGAACACGAACCGTAATGGCCGCACCATAGGCGGCGAAGAAAGGAGCTCATGCGTGAACGGGCAACAGCCTCAAGGGACACAGGTGTATCGGAACGGGGAAGCGGCCGCCACCGCCCCTGAGCGCATCCCCAAACGCCTCATCGGATCGATCGTATCGGTGGGGTCGCTCGCCTTCATCGGCATCCTCACCGAAACGGTCATGACGGTGCTGTTCCCTGAGCTCATGGCTGAATTCCATGTGGATACAGCCACTGTGCAGTGGATCACCACCATCTACCTGCTCGTTGTGGGGGTGACGATGCCGATTTCGTCGTACCTCAACCGCCGGTTCACCATGAAGTCCACATTCATCGCGGCGGTCATCCTCGCCGTGCTCGGATCATGCCTCATGATCGTGGGGCATTCGTTCCCCGTGATCCTGTGCGCCCGCGTGGTCCAAGGCGTCGGTTCCGGCATCGCCACGCCGCTGATGATCAACATCATCCTCGAGCAGTCCCCGCACTCGAAGGTCGGGCGCCTGATGGGCGTCGGCTCGCTCGTCATCACCGTGGCCCCCGCGATCGGGCCGACCGTCGGTGGAGCGGTGGCGAGCGTGCTGCCGTGGCGCAGCATCTTCGTGATCGTCATTCCCGTTGTGTTGCTCGTGTCGCTGCCCATCGGCCTTGTCTGCATCCATCAGACCCGCCCCACGCAGCCCACGAAGCTCAACCCACTCCAATTTGCCGCGATCGTGATCGGGCTTTCGGGTCTCATCCTCGCGCTCAACCAAACCGGTGTCGCCGTCAGCACGGCGGTCGCGGGCGGTGCGTGGGCATCTGCGGCCGCCATCGCGGCGGTGAGCCTCGTGGCCGGCGTGGGCGCGCTCGTGTTCTTCGCCTGGTCGTCGCGCCGGTCCTTCTCGCCGCTCATCCGCTTGGCCTGGCTGCGTGACCCGGTTGTGCTGCTGCACCTGCTGCCGTACACGATGCTGCCGATGGTGGGCATCGGATTCGGCTACGTGATCACGAACCTCGCCCAGCTTTCGCTGCACACCACCGCGCTTGTGGCGGGTATGCTGGTCTTGCCCGGCGCCCTCCTCGGCGCGTTCTTCGCCCCGGTGGGCGGCATGCTGTACGACAAGCATGGCCCCACGCGGCCGATTCTCATCGCGTTCGCATGCTGCATCGCGGCGGTCGCGCTTATGCTCGTGTTCTCGATGCATCTGACGCCAGTGCTGCTCGCGCTGTTCTACTTCGTGTTCGGTGTAGGGTATGCGCTTGGCTTCTCGAACATCATGACGGACGCGATCAACGGCATCCACCGCGAGTTCACACCGGACGGCAATGCCGTGTTCAACACGGCGCTCCAGTTCGGCGGCGCCGCGGGCACCACGCTGTTCTCGACCGTGTTCGCCATCGCGCAGGCCGGCGCCGGCGCCGAGCACAGTCCGGTGTTCGCGCACGCGACCGCGGTCGGTGGCGCATGGACGTTCGCGGTCATGCTTGCCATTGTCTGCGTGGCATGGGTCTGCCTCTTCGCGGCGTTCCGTATGTCCGCGCGCCGGGCCGCGCGCGCATGAAACACGGGCCGCATATGGTTCGGGGCCACACCATCATGATGGTGTGGCCCCGAACCATATGCGGCGGCTTTGTGATACGCGTTATACGCGCATCACTTCTTGCGCGGCACGTAGATCACGGTGTCGATGAGCTTGCGGTAGTGGTCCACGATCTGCGCACGGCGCGACTTGAGGCTCGCTGTGAGCATGCCGTTCGCCTGCGTGAATTCGTCGGGCAGGATCTCGAACTTGCGGATCGACTCCGCGCGCGAGACGCCTTCGTTCGCCTTGTTGACGATGCGTTCGACCTCGGCGTGCACGATCGGGTTCTTCGACAGTTCCTCGAGCGAGTCCGCAGTCGCCGCGCCCTGCGAAGCGAGCCACGCATTGGCGTCGTCCAGATCGAGCGTGACGAGTGCGGCGATGAACGGTTTGCGGTCGCCGATCACGAGGCACTGCGCCACGACGGGCGACGTCATGACGGTCGTCTCGAGCTGGCCGGGGGAGACGTTCTTGCCGCCGGCGGTGATGATGAGATCCTTCTTACGGCCTGTGAGGGTGATGAATCCCTCGTCGTCCACGTCACCAAGGTCGCCGGTGTGCAGCCAGCCGTCCACGATCTGTTGGCTTGTGACCTCGGGCTGATTGTGGTAGCCCATGCACACGCTGTCGCCCTTGAAACACAGTTCGCCGTCTTCGGCGATGCCTACGGTGGTGCCGCACAGCGGCTGTCCGATTGTGCCGATGTGGTTGTTCTCCGGCAGGCTCACGCACACCGGTCCGCTTGTTTCGGTCATGCCATAGCCTTCGAGCAGCGGCATGCCGATGCCGTTGTAGAAGTGCGCGAGGTCGGGGTCCATCGGTGCGCCGCCGGTGATGGCGAAGTCGGCATTCGGGCCGAACACGGTGCGGATCTTGCTGTACACGACCTTGTCGTAGAACGCGTGGCGCATCTTCACCGACACGGGCATCTTCTCGCCGGACTGTTCGTACTTCGACCATTCCTGTGCGGCGGCCACGCCGCGCAGGAACATCTTGCCGGCGAAGCCGCTGCCCGCACGCTGCGACGCCGCGTTGTACACCTTTTCGAACACGCGCGGCACGGCGAGCAACAGGGTGGGTCCGAACTCCTCGAAGTCCTTGATGATCGTCTTCATGTTGCTCGACAGGCCGAGTGTGAGGGTGCCGGCGAACGCCACCGTGGCCATGAATCGCGCGAAGACGTGGCTCAACGGCAGGAAGAGCAGCAGGCGGCGGTCCGGGATGTCGATCGCGCGAGGCATGTACTGCAACGCGTGCATGCATTCGGCGGCCATGTTGCGGTGGCTGATCTCGACGCCCTTCGGGGTGCCGGTCGAACCGGATGTGTAGATGATTGTGGCAAGCGTGTCGCCGTGTGCGGCGTGTTTGCGCTTGGTGAACTCCTCGTCGCTCACATGCGCGCCGAACGCGATGATCGCGTCCACCGCGTCGGAGTCGATGACGAACGACGCGCGCACGGACGGCGATTCGTTCGACACCGACTCCACCTTGTCGCGCTGCGTGTCGTCCTCCGCGAACACGAGCACCACTTCGGCGTCGTTGAACACGGTGCGCATCTGCGCGGCGGAATTGGTCTCATACACGGGAATCGTCACACAGCCGATCGCCATGATCGCCATGTCGAGGGCCACCCATTCCCAACGGGTGTGCGCGATGATCGCAATCGACTCGCCGGGGCGTGCACCCCAGCCGATCAGGCCCTTGGCGATCGCGATGACCTTGTCGCGGAACTCCACCGCCGTGAATGATTGCCAGACACCGTCGGCGTCCTTATATCCAACCATCGAACCGTCGGGATCGCGCTCGGCGCGCCCCTGAAGAAAGTCGAACAGGTTGATGTCCGGGTCGATTGGCGTGTGCAGTGGGGTCTCATACTGCTTGACGATGCCGGCGTTGCGCGTGCCGTCTTCGGTGCGTGCCGGCGTGCCCTGTGTGGAACGGTCTTCACTCATACCTATACGAATTACACGATTGGCGCTACAACACGCCGGGCTAGGCGGATCTGACCGCATGCGCTGCGCTTGCGCCGTTCGGTCTGGTTACGGCTACGTAGGCGTATCGAGTGTTTTTGCTCAGAACGAACAAAGGCGTATACTGAAATTGGTTACGGGAGGATTCGTGTGACCGGATAATATTGGAGTTCGCTGCAGTGAACACGGGGAGCTGCGGCGGCGCAGAATTCGGGTCGGCGGAGATAATGGAATCTTCGCCATGGCCGAACAGTCTGACAAGGAGGCGCCCGGTGGTCAGAAGGCAATGCGTGTGCGGCGGCCCGCTCAAAGGGCTGCGTCACACAGGTCCCGAGATGTTCGGTTTCATTCCATCGTCGTCGTTGGCGCATTATAACTACGATTGCAGTTTTGAGATGGGCGTCACGCTGCCGGGGGGGCGTGTGCTCGAACAATGTCCGAACTGCGGGGCGATGGTGCTGTGCGAATATCCGACACTTGATGGGTCGTTGCGCGGGGACGATCCACTCATCACCTATGGCCCCGGCACAGTATATGAGCAGTGCGACATCGACGCCGTGCCGGTGACCTACCGGTCATTCCGTGCGCTCATGTCATCCGGCGTGACCGGCGGCATCATGTATTCAGGGGCGTTCCGCACCAACCTCGCCGAGGTGTTCGGCACGACCGAAGACAAGCTGCCCAGCTGGAAGGTCGTCAAGGACGCGGTGCGCGACCCGATGCACAACACAATGGACGAATGGTGGTACGCGTCGATCGGCCGCAATTTCATCGTGTTGTACGAAAACTCGAAGGTGCTGCTGCCGGTGAGCGCATGGCACCGCATCCCCGGCACGGAGATCAAGAATGCGAACATCGTGCGCATCAATGAGTTGAACACCGACCCGCTGCGTGTGCACGCGCTCGACACCGTCGAAATGACGATATCCGAACAGGCGCTCGACATTCCCGACGAACGCCGGCGTGCGCTCGCACTCGGCAACAGCGCGCGCAAGCGCATGCTCGACTCCGCCATCCACGTGGGCCGTAAATTGCGTGACCTGCCGCAATGGGCATCGCCCGAGTCGCTCGAGCGCGGCACCGCGCTGATCCGCGACGGCCATGTGGACAGCCTGATCGAAACGGCGTTCGGCATCCGCCACATCGAGGTGCACGACGGTGAGCGCACCGAGCAGGTGGACATCCTGATGCGCCACGACGTGCTCGCCAAAGCCGTATGCACGTGCGCCGACGCCCAAGCCATGCGCATCTGCCCGCACATCGTGGTCGCCGTGCTGGAGATGGCGCGGTATTACAGCTTCCGCATCCTCATTCCCCAGGATCGCCTGCCTGTGCGCTCGCATCGCTCGTCTGACGCGGTCGCGGTGGAGGACCAAGGCGACAACTACAACCATTACGTGGACGTGGTGGCGATGGTGCGCGAAGAGCGCAACGCGCGTCCGGACTACCGCTGGCTGTCGTCGTTCATCGAACCGTTCACGATGGGCGACGAGCCGCTCTACCATGTGGAGTTCATGGACTCCGCCGTGATGGGCCTGCCGAGCGTGGGCTATTGCGTCTACAGCAAGACGGTGCTGGGGTTCATCGACCTCGTCATCAACCGCGGCGACGAGGATTACCTGGACACCATGCGTGACTACGGGCTCGACAAGGATGTGCACCTTGACATCCTCAACGTGGATTCGATGGACGCGCGTCTGCTGTGCGCACTGATCACGATGGCGGTGTACCGCGAACGCCGCAATGAGGGATTCTTGGCGGAATGCCTGGAAAACGGCCAGCTCGTGCGCATGCTCAGGCGCCTGCGCGCATTGGATGGGGAAGCGCCGCAAGGAGGCCAGTGAACCGCCAGCCACGCCAATCGGTGAAATATGCGTGGCGGCCAAAGCCGGCCGCGTACTATGGGGTGTATGAGCGAAACAATCACCTATAGGACGCTGCGCCGCGAGGATTACCCGGCGCTCACTGAACTGCTGTGCGACACGTGGTACTTCAAACCGGACACTGACCGCGATCTGGCGATGAAACTCGCCGAAGCCGATCTGGAATACTGCCTGGCCCGTACGACGACCGCGCAGGTGGCGGTGCAGGGTGAGACCGTGGTCGGCGTGGTGCTGGGCCGCATCGATGCCGCGGAGACGCGCAAGGGCGTGAACAGGCACCACCGCGCGAGCATGAAGATCCTCGCCTCGCTGCTGTTCAACAAGCAAGGGCGCACCGCGCTGCAGAAACTCAAGAAGAACGAGGAAGCGAACCGGAACATGCTCGCCGAGGCGAAGAAGGAAGGGCATGCGTACGACGCCGAAGTCGTGCTGCTGCTCGTCAGCCCTTCGGTGCGCGGCCAAGGCGTGGGCAAGCACCTGTTCGATTGGCTGCTCGGCCAGTTCAAGGCCAATGGTGTGACCCGCTACTTCCTGTACACCGATACTGGCTGTGACTACCAGTTCTATGACCGTGCAGGCCTGACGCGCCGCAAGGTGCTCGACATGGAGCCGCACACCGTACAGGAGGACGCCGAAGTGCAGCAGGAGGCCTCCGACCTCGATGAGCACCTGCACGCGTTCCTGTATGACAACGAGGTGGCGCCGGCGAACGAAGGCGTCAACCCGCTCGGCCGCGACTGAACAGGGGCGGCATGGCACAGCCTGAGACCATCAACGCGGGCGGCGCGTACGAGCTGCCCGCGGGGTTTGCACACTGCTCGAAACTGCGGCCCGTGCTCGAGGCCCCGACCGCCCTGGACCGCGTGCGCGCGCTTGTGACGATCCTGCAGGGACCCGACGGTTGCCCGTGGGACGGCGCCCAGACCAACAGGTCGCTCCTCAAACCGCTGCTTGAGGAGACCTACGAATACATTGACGCCGTGGAATGCGGAGACCGCGACAACATGCGTGAGGAACTCGGCGACATGCTGCTCCAATCGGTGTTCCAGGCACAGGTCTGCGCACAGGACCCGTACGACCCCTTCGACATCGACGAGGTGTGCGACCGGCTCGTCACCAAACTGATCACACGCCATCCGCTCGTGTTCCCACCGGACGGGGCCGCAGGCGACGAACTGGACGCCGAAGACACGCTCGCCGTGTGGGAACGGATGAAACAGCGTGAAAAAGGGCGTGAGTCCGTGCTTGACGGCATCTCCCACGCACAGGGCGCCCTGCCACGCACCGCAAAAGTCGTCTCGCGGGTGGGCAAATCCGCGCGCCATGAGCGGCTCGAACAGGCGTTTGATGCACCGAGCGCGCTTGCGGACGACTATGCCGACCAGATCGTGCACATCGTGCGGCAGGCGCAGGCCGCCGGTGTGGACATCGAAGCCGACCTGCGCAACCGCCTGCGTGAAATCGAGCAGGACATCACACGATTGGAGCAATCCGGCGATGATGAAGATCAGTGAACGCGAATTCGAACAGGCGGTGACGGAGGCGCTCGCCTCGGTGCCGCAGCGGTTCAAGGACGTGCTGCAGAACATCGCGATCACCGTGGCCGACGAACCCACGCCCGACCAGCTGCGCACAATGACGCACGGGCACGGCGAACTGCTCGGCCTGTACCAAGGCATCCCCATCACCCAGCGCGGTACAGGGTACGCCGGTGTAATGCCCGATGTCATCACGATCTTCCGCGGGCCGCACGAGCGCGTATGTTCCACGCACCGTGAGCTCGTGGTGCAGATCCAGAAGACCGTGTTGCACGAGATCGGGCATTATTTCGGGTTCGACGACGCCTACCTGCACTCGCACGGCTACTGACGGGCGCCGTGCGTCACACGATCTGCGTGCCGAAGGGGAACAGCGCCAGCTTGGCCATCTTGAAGGATTGGATGCCGAACGGGATGCCGATGATCGTGATGCAGTTGGCGACGCCCGCCACAACATAGCCGATGGCGAACCACAGGCCCACGAAGATGACCCAGATGAAGTTGAGGATCGCCGAACCGGCGCCACCGCCGTATACCACCTGTGTGCCAAAGGGGGTCAGGGTGAGCTTGGCCATCTTGAACGCCTGCTTGCCCACGGGGATGCCGATGATCGTGATGCACAGGATGACGCCGACCACGGCCCAGCCAAACGCAATCGCAAGGCCACCGAGCACAAGCCACAGAATGTTTCCAATAAGTCTCATGCCCCACCAGTGTAATGTCGGCGGGCATGGTTGTCACGCGGTGTCCGCGGTCCGGTGACATTGGCCGCACGCCATGGCATACTGGCCTATGGCGCCGACCGGCGCCCACGGTACGCAGGGGGACTCGCACGCGAGTTGAGAGGGCCATTGGCCCGACCCTTTGAACCTGTTGGTTAAGACCAGCGTAGGGAGACGAACAACCATGGCATTCGAGCCACATGACGCAATCACACCCACCAATCTGCCGCCGTTCGCGCAACGCATGCGCGACGCCGCGGACGTGGTGTGGGAGGAAGGCTACCGGCAGCCGTTCATCCGCGAACTGGGGGCGGGCACACTGCCCCGCGACACGTTCGCGTTCTATTTGATCCAGGACGAGCTCTACCTCAACGACTATGCGAAGGTGCATGCGCTCGCCGTCACCAAAACCGACGACAACGAAGTGATGGCGTTCATGGCGCAGGTGCAGCATGCGATCTTCCATGTGGAAAAGACGCTGCACAACGAATACCTCGCCTCGTTCGGCATCACGGCACAGGACATGCGCGATGCGCGCCAATCCGCATTCGCCCGCGCCTACACCGCGAACATGCTCGCCACCGCTTATGGCGAGGACCTGATCGACATCCTCGTGGCCGTGCTGCCGTGCGCGTGGGTGTACGCCGACTATGGGCAGCGCCTTGCCCGCGAGTTCGCCGGCACCTTGGATTCCAACCCGTACCGCAGCTGGATCGACACGTACTGCACAGACGAATTCTGGCAGTCCTCGGTGTGGCTCATCGAACATATCGAATCCATCGCCGCCACGCTCGACGAACCGCGCAAGCGCAGGCTCATCGAGCACTTCGTGCGCGGTGTGGAGTACGAATACATGTTCTGGGCGAGCGCCTACGACCATCAGATGAGCTGGCGTCCGGAGTGGAACGGGCTTGCCGGCTGAGCTCCATACCCACACACCATATAAGAGGAGGCCCCTCATGTACATACATGAGGGGCCTCTGTGCAAAAACATAGGGGCTCTGTGTGCCGCGGTCTACTCGCGCACGAGGCGGATGTGCTCCACGTCGTCGCGCTTGGAACGGCGGTAGAGCACGCAACGGTTGCCGATCACCTGCACGACCTCGGCGCCGAGGCGTTCGGCGAGCATGTCGGCCGCTTCGTGGGAGTCGAGGCCGGAGCCGTCCTGCACCTGCACCTTGATCAGTTCGCGCTTCTCGATCGTCTCGTCGGCCTGGTTGACCGCGGTCTCGCTCAGGTCGTTCTTGCCGATGTATACGAGCGGCTTGATCTGGTTCGCCGCGGCGCGCAGCTGCTTGATCTGCTTCTTCGTCAATGCCATGTGTTCGTTCCTTAAGTCCTGCATATGCACATGCGTGTTGCCGCTCCATCGTAACGGAACGGCACGATGGAGCGGCAACACGGCAACGGTCAGAAGTCGAAATTGTTCGGGTCGGCGCCGTTGCGTTTGCCGGTGTCGAGCGAGCTGATGAGCTGCATCTCCGATTCGTCGAGCTCGAAGTCGAACACGTGAATGTTCTGCATGATGCGGGTGCTGTGCACTGATTTCGGCAGCGGGATGACGCCGCGCTGCAGGTCCCAGCGCAGCACGACCTGTGCGGACGACTTGCCGTATTTCTCGCCGATGTCGAGCAGGCGCTGGTCGGTGAGCAGGTTGCCGCCGGTGCCGCCGAGCGGGCTCCATGCCTCGACGGCGATGTCCTTGCCATGGCAGAAGTCGATGAGGTCCTGATTGGGGAATGTGGGGGAGGACTCGACCTGGTCCACCGCGGGCAGCACGTCGGTCTGTTCGAGCAGTTCGGTCAGGTGGTTCCGCTCGAAGTTGCTCACGCCGATCGCACGCATGCGGCCCTGCGCATAGAGCTCCTGCATGGCGGCCCATGCCTCCTGCCAGCCTTCGGCCGGCCAGTGGATCAGATACAGGTCCACATAGTCCAGGCCGAGCCGGTCGAGGCTCTCCTGGAACGCGTCCTTGGTGCGGCGCTTGCGAATGTCGTCGTTCCACAGTTTCGTGGTGACGAACAGGTCGGCACGGTCCACATCGCTTTCGGCGATGGCCTTGCCCACCGAAGCCTCGTTGCCGTATACGCTCGCCGTGTCGATATGGCGGTACCCGTCCTCGAGGGCGGTGCGTACGGCGTCCACGGTCTGTGGACCGTCCTCGACCTGGAACACGCCGAAGCCTATCTGCGGGATCATCACGTCGTTGTTGAGCGCGATGCAATGGTTCTCTTGTGCCATGATTCCTCGATTCATCCAGGGAAAGACGGCGAAGGCCGTCACTGCCCTCCATCGTAATCGAGCGCCGCCGCGTGCCGTGGGCGTCGTGCTCTGCGAGAACAAGCGCGGGGCGGTGGCGGAACAAAGAAATGTGCACCCGGCAGTTGGCCGGATGCACATTCAGTCACGACTCGGCGGTTCGCTCCCTGCCATGGTCGCGTCCTTGTGGGACCCCATGCGAGAGCTTGGTACAAACCGTTGACGTTGAACCCGTCTTCTCTCAACGGACCGCACGGTGATTGTGTCATCGCGCAATCCGATGGTCGCTATATATCAATATGTCGTATTGTGCCAATGTGGCGCCACTTCGGCTCATATTGTGAACACTGCGCTGTGTGCGAGCGCGCATAGCACAACGGCCACCCCTGCGAGGAACCACCAGTCGCGCGCATGCATGCGCAACGCATGCCAATGGGAACGCGGCTCGCCCTCCTGATAGCAGCGGGCGTCGAGTGCGAGTGCGAGGTTGTCTGCGTGGCGGATCACCCCCGCGAAGATCGGCACGATGATCGCGCACATGGCACGCACCCGTTGGGTGGGCGAGCCTGTCTCGATCGATCCGCCGCGGGCCGCCTGCGCGTCGCGGATCGACACCGTTTCGTCGGCGATCGTCGGCAGGAACCGCAGGGCGAGCGACATGACAAGCGCGATCTCCTGCACGTGCAGGACCTTGCGGAACACCGACATCATCGATTCGAACGCGTCGGTGAGCGCGGTGGGCGTGGTGGTGAGCATGATGACCGCGCCGAGCACGATCACGAGCATGAAGCGGATGGTGTAGAGCGCGGCGACGGCGAGCCCCCCCGTCGTCAACGCCCAAGCGCCGATATGCAGCAGTGGTGTGCCGCTGCGCACCACGAGCATGTTGAACAGACCCATGATCAACAGCACGACCGCGAACATGCGCGTCGAGCGCCACAACACACGCACGCCGAGCCTGCTCGCGGCTGCGATCGCCAAGGTCGCCGCGCACCCCACTGCCAACTGCGTCCACGACGCCATCGTGAACGCGGAGAACATCAGTACGAGGAATCCGATGACCTTCGCGCGCGGGTCGAGCCGGGAGATGACAGAATAGCGCGCATCCGACGGCGCAATGCGGGGTTCGGGCGCCTCCTGGCGCACCGTCGTGCGCTCGCCGAACACGAGCATCGCGTCGGCGAGCTGTTGCGCGGCGCGCATGTCGTGCGTGATGAGCAGAATCGTGACGCCTTGGCTGTGTAAGGTGCGCATGATGGCGTGCACACGCTCCACGGCCGCCTCGTCGAGCGACGCCGTTGGCTCGTCCATGACGAGCACGCGCGGGCGGCAGGCGAGTACGCCAGCGATCGCGGCGAGCCGCTGCTGGCCTCCGCTGAGCGAGAACGGGTCCCTGTCGGCGAGGTCGGCGATGCCGACGAGGTCGAGCGCCTCCTGCACGCGCTCGCGCACGGCGGCCTCATCGAGCCCCTGGTTGCGTGGTCCATAGGCCACGTCCTCGCGCACGGTGGCGGCGAACAGCTGCCGTTCGGGGCGTTGCATGATCAGGCCAAGCGAGCGGCGCAACGCCTTGCGTTGGCGCCGTTTGGCATGGTGCCAACGCAAGGTCTCGACGCATATGGTGCCTTCGTCGGGGGCGATCAGCGCGCACAGCAGACGCGCGAACGTCGTTTTGCCCGACCCGTTGGGGCCGACGAGCGCCACAGTGGAACCGCGTTCGATGCCCACGGTCAGGTCATCGATCACCGGCGAGCCATGGGCGTAGGCGAACGAGACATGATCGAACACGACCGCCGGGGCGTGCGCGGCGCGCCCCACGCGCGGCAGGTCGGGCAACGCGGCGCCGGGGCTGTGCACTTGGCTTGGTATGCTGTGCGCGTGCGCATACTGCGCGGTCACGTCGCGCACCACGCCGTGCTCGACGGTCAGGACTCGGTCGGCGTGGGCCACTTCATCGGGGTGGTGCGTGACCATCACGATCGCGGTGCCGCATTGGTGCACGCGTTCGATGATCGCGAGCACGTCGGCGCGCGCCTGCGGGTCGAGCATCGCCGTCGGTTCGTCGAGCACGAGCACGCGGCTGTCCATGGCGAGCATGCCGGCGATCGCGACACGCTGCTGTTGGCCGCCGCTCATGGCGGTGGGGTCGGCGTCGCGCAGGCCGTCCATGCCCACCGCGCTGAGCGCATCGTGCACACGGTCGCCGATCAGCGCCGGCGCCACGTTGAGGTTCTCCGGGCCGAACGCCACATCCGCGGCCACGGTCGTGGTCACAATCTGGTCTTCGGGGTTCTGGAATACGACGCCGATCGAGCGGCGCGCCTTGCGGTATGCGCCGGCGTCGGCGCCATGCGCGTCATCGAACACGGTGTGGCCCATCAGCCTCACCGTGCCGTGGTCGGGGGCGGCCAACCCGGCGATCAGGCGCGCGAGCGTGGATTTGCCCGCGCCGTTGGGGCCCACGAGCGCGATGCGCTCACCGGGCCCGACGCGCAAATCCACGCCGTCGAGCACCCAGGTGGCGCCGCCGTCGTAGCTGAACCGCACGCCGTCGAGTTCGATCGGCGCGCCTGCGGCTACATCGTCCGTCATCGGTTGAGCAGATTCGAGATCGGCTTGTAGATGAGGAAGGTGATGACGCCGTGCAGTGTGAACTTGATCAGGTTGAACGGCAGCAGAATCGGCACGATCATCTTGGCCACCGCGGCCATCGACATGTGCGCGTAGAGCGGCGTGATGAACAGGTTGCCGATGATCGCGGCCACGATTGCGCACAGCGCGCCCACCACGATGCCCGCAAGGGCGCCCTTGCGTGAGGTGTGGCGCCGGTAGATCAGCGCGGCCGGCACCGAAAGCGCCAACGCGACGCCGATCGCCATGATCGAGCCCCACGGATTGGTGAAGATGTGCGGCAGGAATCCGAGCACGCTCACGATCGCGGCCGCGGAGGGGCCGTACGCGAAGCCGGCCACAAGGCAGACAATGCCCGACGGGTCGTATTTGAGCCACGGGGCTGCCGGCATGAGAGGGAACTCAAGGAAGCTGACGGCCATCGCGAGCGCCACGAACAGCGCATACATGGCGATGCGCTTGGTGGACCAGCGGCCTTGGTCACCGGCTCCGGTCGTGTGCGCGTCGTCTGGACGGCGGTCGCGAGTGGTGGATGAGGATATAGTGGACTTGCCCATGGGGGTTCTCCTGTTTCTTCCATCCGGACTATGACCGTTGGCTCTGGACTCCGACCAGATCCACCGCTGCATGCGGGTTGCGGGCTCCGCCTTGATCCGCCTTGGGGGCGTATGGCGCTACCGCCAGTAAGGAATTGCACCTTCCCTGAAACTTGGCAGCACCATCTATACGCCATCCACACGATAAACGGACGTTTCGATGGTGGCCGTCTGTGGCAAACGACATCAATCTGGGGCTATCATGGAGTGTGCTACACGGCAGTACGAGTGGGAACAATCGTTTCCAGAAAAATGCGTCCATTATGTGAACACTCGCACTGAGGTGCAATATTTAACCATTGAACTAATATATGATGTGAATGACGGCTTGAAGACGTGCCGTTGTGACGCGCACATACCATAGGAGAGGTTGCGATGATTGAGACCGCACAGGCATTCGGCGTAGACATCGGGGGATCCGGCATCAAGGCCGCCCCGGTCAATCTGGAGAAGGGCGAGTTCGCGCAGCCGCGCCTGAAGATCCTCACCCCGGAGCATTCCACCCCCAAGGCCGTGGGAGACATCGTGCGCCAGCAGCTCGAGCATTTCGAAGTGCCCGAGGATGTGCCGGTCGGCATCGCGTTCCCTGCCCCGATTCACCCGGGCAAGAAGCTCGACTTCATGGCCAACCTCGATCAGTCGTGGATCGGCGTGGATGTGACCGAGGTCTTCTCCGAGGCGTGCGGGCGCCCGGTGACCGTGGTGAACGACGCCGACGCCGCGGGCCTCGCCGAGCAGCAGTTCGGCGCGGCCAAGGGACAGGAGGGTCTGGTCATCGCCACTACACTCGGCACCGGCATCGGCACCGCGCTCATCTATGACGGCGTGCTGATCCCGAACACCGAACTCGGCCATATCCAGCTGCCGAAGGGCAAGGGCGACGCCGAGAAGTACGCGGCCTCGTCGGTGCGTGAGAAGCTCGACATGGGCTACAAGAAGTGGGCCAAGCGCCTGACCAAGTACTACAGCCTCATGGAGCTCTACTTCAGCCCGGAGCTGTTTGTGGTCGGCGGCGGCGTGAGCCGTGTGTCCGAAAAGTTCCTGCCGTACATCGACATCAAGACCCCGATAGTGGCGGCCACACTGCACAATGAGGCGGGCATCATCGGCGCCGCCTATTATGCGAGCGTGCAGCGGCACGACTGATCGCGGACAGCCGGATCGAAGCGTACCTGAGAGAACGAAGGGGCGTTGCGCGCATTGCCGCGCAACGCCCCTTCGCCATGCTTGGCGTACAATCACACGCATGCGTTTTTCCCACCGAGTCGACATCAGCGAACCCAATCCGATCGCCCTCGCGGAGCGTGCGATGCGCGCGCGTGGCGCCACACCCATCGCGCTCAATGATTCGAACCCCACCCACCATGGGTTGGCGCCCCACATGCTGCCCGAACCGTATGCGGCGGACCCGCGCGGCCAGCGGTATGCGCGCGAGGCGCTCGCCGCGTATCTGGGCGGCGTGAGCGCGGGAGACATCTATCTGCTCAGCTCGACGTCGCAAGCCTACGCGTGGCTTATGAAACTGTTGTGCGACGCGGGCGACGCCGTGCTCGCGCCGAAGCCCGGCTATCCGCTCATCGAATCGATTGCGCGCCTCGAATGCGTGGAGCCGCGGTTCTATCAGCTGCGGTTCGACGGATCGTGGACGATCGACACCGCGCAGATCGAGCAGTTGCTGCGTGACGATACGGGGCACCGCATCCGCGCGCTCATTGTGATCAACCCGAACAACCCCACCGGGTCGTACGTCAAGCCAGGCGAACGCGAACAGCTCGTCGCCTTGTGCCGTGCGTACGATGTGGCGATCATCGCCGACGAGGTCTTCTTCGACTACGCCCTCGAACCGTTCGAGGGCAACCGCAGGTTCTCCGGCGAACGCGGCGTGCTGACTTTCGCACTCGACGGCTTCTCCAAGACCCTGGCCGCGCCGCACGCCAAAGTCGGGTGGATTCGCGTGTCCGGCCCCGGTGACGATGTGCGCGAGGCCACATGGCGGCTCGACGTGATCGCCGACGACTTCCTGCCGATGAGCGAACTTGTGGCACGCGCTGTGCCGCCGATGCTCGCCACGGCGCCCGACCAACTGCAGCGGGTGCGCGCACGCACGCAGGGCAATCTGCGCCGCCTGCATGAACTCCTGCGCGCCGACGCGCTCGGCGTGGTCGATGTGCTGCGCGCCGAAGGTGGCTGGAACGTGCTGCTGCGGTTTCCGAGCGTGATCGATGAGAACGAGCTCGTGCTGTCGTTGATGGAGCATGCCGGCGCGAGTGGGCAGCCGGGGTATTTCTTCGACATGCCGTCGAACGGCTACCTCGCGCTCTCGCTGCTCGCCGAACCGGAGCGGTTCGCGTCGAATGTACGGCTTGTGCTCGGCGCGGTGGCGCGTGCGCTCGACGTGAGCGACTGATATTTGCTGCGGATGAGCTGCGTGTAGAACGAGGCGGCACGTTGCGGTTCGCCGTCGAACACGAGATGCGTCTCGTCCATGACGATCGTACGGGTGATGCCATACGGTTCGTGCGTGATCAACCCCACGTCGTGCGTCGAGAAGATGACCGGCGTGCCGCAGCTGAGCAGTCGGCGCGCCACATGCGCAGAACTGATCTCATCCAAGCCCCGCGTGGGCTCGTCGGCCACAAGGAGGGCGGGGGATGTGGCGCTCGCCACAGCCCCCGCGAGCAGATGCACGCGTTCGCCGTCCAGTTCCTCGTACGGCACATGCCTGACTTCAAGCAGGTCGAAGCGTTCCAGCAGTGCGCCCACGCGTGCGATGCGCTCGTTGAGGGACACGCCGTGGCGTTTGAGGTATTCGAGCAGCGCGGCTTCCACACTCGAGGCACGCCGGAAATGCGATTCGACATGCGCAAGGTCCACGAACCCCACGGCCGCTTCGATCCTGCGGCGGCCCGCACGGTGCGCGGGTTCGCAGTCCGTGCCGTCCAGATCGAAGGTGATCGATCCGCCTGTGGGAATGGCTACGGCTCCCAACAGCCTGACGAGGGTGCTTTTGCCGGCGCCGTTGAGTCCGATGATGGCCACATTGCCTTCACCGGGGGCGAAAGTGCAGCTCGTGGGTGCCAGCCCCACGGTGCCGTCCGCGTAATGGTATGACGCATCGGTGAGCGTGATGCCCACATGGCTGGGCGTGTGGGCCGTATCGCGATGCAGCAGGGTTGAAAGGAAGTTCATAAGTGCCCATTGTAGGCATGCCTACGGCAGCAGCGTGAACCACGAGCGCACCGCATGGTAGAGCCCCGGCTCGTTGACCACAAGCATGTCGTCGCGCCCCACCACAAAGCACGAGAGCGCCCACACCACCACGGCATAGGCCACCACGAGCGCCACGATCGCGCGCACCCACTGCCTGCCTTGCATGGCTTGTGCCGCCACCGGCAGCGCGCACAGCATGAACAGCCACCCGAAATCGGCCATGTAGCGCCATCCGAATCCACCCACAATGGAATCGAACACCAGCAGCACAACAGCCAAGGCGAGCATCGTGACCAACGTGGGCCACAATGCTCCCAGACGCCGCCGCAGGAACGGCACCGCGAACGCAAGCGCGGCGAGCGGCATGAGCACGCACAGGCCGCCGATGGAAGGTTCGGTGAACGACCATGCGGGCAACGGGGTGGGGGATATCTCGAGGAAGGGGAACGTGCCGGTCGGGCGCAACGGCAGGAACAGGTAGTACAGGATGGTGCCCGGTACATTGCGCCATGGCGTGCTGAAGCTCGTCATGTCGGTCACGGTGATCTGGTAGGCGTTGCCGAAATCGAACAACGAGCCGAACCGCAACTGGTTGTATGCCAGGACCGGGGCCACCGCCACGGCGGCCGGTACGAGCATCCACGCGCACCAAGCCCCCAATCCGCGCCAGTCACGGGCATGGAACCATACGTACAGATGACGCCAGAACAACGGGAACGCCAGCACCGCGGTGAGTGCGAATGTGGGCCGGCACCCCAGCGTGGCGGCGATGCATGCGGCGCCTGCGGCCACGTGCGGCCACGAGAGCGTGCCGTCGCCGCGTTCGGCGCCCAGCCACAGCCACAACCCCCATGCCGCCAGCAACAGCGAGGCCGCGAAGGGAATCGAATAGAAATTGGTGCGGAACCACAGGTACGGCGCGGTGGCGCCAATCAAATACGCTGCACAGGCAAGCGACACAGTGGCGAGCGGCACGGCGCCGACGATGCGCTTGAGCACGCGAATCACCAACAGGCACGAACACACCGCCATGCCGAACATGAGCAGCAATTCGGCGCAGCGTGCGGGCAGCATCACGCCGCCGGGCACGAACCACGACGAAACCACACGGAACGGCGCGAACAGCAGCAGCGACGGCAGCACACCGAAATACGAGTACCAGTGGCCGTCGCGGAACGCGTAATCCCAGTAGACCGGCGAGACCCCCTCATCGAACAGATGGTCGCGTTGGGCCACGTCGTACGGGTTAGCTGCCTGCGCCAACTCCTGCGGCACCGGCAGGTCGAGCCACAGCCGGCCATGCAACAGCGCATCGGCGACATGCCCATACTGGTCAAAGTCGTAGGTGTAGCCGCCGTCGGTATGGAACCGCAACGGCGCGGCAAACCGGATGCCCCACACCACATGCCAGACCGTATAGAAGGCCAAGGGGGCGAGCGCAAGCGCGAAGAGCCACCGCTGCCGTTTGCTCGCCGTGTCCAGCCGGGTGCGCCACAACCATGAACCGGGCAGGAACGCTATCACCACAAGCGCCACGGCCATCATCGTACCCACGCGGGTCCAATCGAACTCGAATGGCACACGCACGTTGGCGCGCACGTTCTCGATCGGCACGAGTGCGCCACGGGTCTCTTCGATCCAGATCGTGGTGGTGCCCGTCGCGTTGTCGCGGATGTACAGCGAGCGTGGAGCGTACGGGCTCACCGATTGTTCGGGACCGCTCACGCCATGCGCCTCGAGGCGCATGTGCACGGTCGTGACGACGTCATCGGACCACGGTCCGGCGAGCGCCGCGTCGATCCCCCGCGTTGGAGTCGGGTCCACGCGCCAATACGGCGACGAGCCGTCCGACTGCGTGCGCAGCCACGCTGTGGTCGGGTCGGTCACCTTGAGCATTCCCTCGGCGGTGCGCTGCAGGCCCGGGCCGAGCTCGTTGCGCGCGGAGACGGAATCGCCGCTCGCGCCGATCGACAGCACGTAGGGCAGGTTGAACCACGCGCATTCCACGAACACGACGAGGAAAACGGCGATGAGTACGCGGCGCGTCAGGCGGAGCAGACGCGCGCGGCGGGGCAGCGGTGAAGTCACGTGCATTATTCTATCGGCACCATCGGCATGGAGCGCGTTGTACATTAGAGAGCATGGTTCACACGTCTGATCGCTCCCCGCACACCCCACACGCGCACCCCCGCGGCGTCACCCCTTCGGCGTTGCTCACGGCGGCGCGGCAGTGGCTTGCGCACGGTTGGGCCGGGTCGGGCGTGGGGGAGCCGGTTGTGCTCGCCCCGTGGACGCGCCACCACGCGTTCACCGGATTCCCGGACGTGCCCGGGCCGATCCGCCCCGGCTGGGTGCAGCTGCCCGGTGCGCGCGTCTTCGCCATCGGATTCTTCCTGTCATCGCGCCGGTTCATGCAGATCGCGCTCGCCGACGACCGCGGGCGCGTCTATGCGACCGATGAGCCGAACCCGGACCTGCACGGGCGTGAACCGGAGTTCTTCCTGTTCAAGGAAGGCGAATGGACGATTCCCGACGGCCCGCGTCTGGGGCACACCGCCGCAACGGGCGGGCGCACGATCCGTGTGGCCCATGGCGGGGTGGTGTGCGCCGAAGCGAACGGGGTCAACCGGTGGCTCGCCTCGTGGATCGAGGCAGGCCGCCGCTACACGCTCGAACAATTGCGCGTGACCCTGCCCGACGAACTGCGTGTGGGGCTCGAATACCGCGACGCGGTGACGGTCGCGTTCTTCGCGGCCTATCTACTGCCCAAGATGCGCGGACTGCTGCTCGGCTTCGGGTCGGGCAACATCTTCCGCAGGCTCGAACAGCAGGCGCCGTTGAGCGCGATCCGCGACAGCGCGCGCGACGCCGCCGAAGCGCGCGCCCACGGCCTGCGCACATCCGGGCTCGAGGACCACGCCGTCATGCTCATGCGCGAAATAGGCGCATTGGGCAACCTGCCCGCCTTGCAACCGGACCACGGCGCCGAGCCGATGCACCTGATCACCTCCGAGCTCTCCGGCAACTACTTCCTGACATGGGACACATCGCTGCCATTCGATGCGGCCCTCACCTCGATGCGCATCGAAGGCAACCTCAACCGCTTCGCCCAAGTCAGCTCGTGGCTCGAAACCAACGCGAGCCACGGCATCGAACCCACCGAAGACACCGTCTCGCAAGCCCAGGCCGCCCTCATCGACCAGGCCCTGTTGACCAATCCGGCGCTCAGCGCGTTCCCACGCACCGAACCGATCGACGTGCTGCACGGTCCGGCGTTCGGCGAAGTCAACCGTCTCATCTCCATCGCCGCGGACACGGCACAGGACATTGCACGGGCCAACCCGGCGCCGCAGGCAGACCAGCCGCACGGCGAATGGGTGTTGCGCCAGACGCTTGCCTCACTGCTGCGCCGCCTGCGCCTGCCCTACCGGTTCGACACCGACTTCCGCGACGACCTCGAAGCCGGCAGGCTGGCCATCGCCTTCACCGCAGCCGGTCCCGCGCTCATGCCGGCGAGCGAATACATCGCGGCCACCCACGACTGGATCGACCTCGATGACGCCGCACGGGCGCAGCTCAGCGCACGCTACAACCTGCGCGTGGGATTGATGATGGCGGCGCTCGCGTTCGGCGCGAGCCCGCGCATCCATGAAGTGAGCGTCATCATCGATTCGATTGGGCTCGAAGAGGCGATCAAGGAGCAGGACAGCGCGATCAAGGCGATGATGAGCGACGCGTTGAGCACCTTTGAACAATGGCATGACCGCCCGCTCGACTTCGCCAGCGGCAAGGCGAGCCCCAAAGACGGCGACCAGCACGGCAACCCGATGGCGATCGGCACGGCGAACGGGCCCGAACCGCAAGGTGCGCCGGCCGACGACGAATTCGAACAGCTGATGCGCGGCGGCGGCATCGACGAAGTGACCTTCGCGTTCGACGAGCGCGACGGCCAGAACGGCGGGCAGGGCGGCCATGCCGCCGGCACTGCGATCGACGAGCAGCTCGAACGGCTGCGCACCGGCCCGACCCTCACCACGCTGGCCACCGTCACGTTCACGCGTGAGGCGTTCCTGCGGCGGCTGCGCGACGACGGGTTGGAGCACCCGGACGAGACCTTCGCCATGTTCCATGCGGCCATGACAATCGACGCCGAGCACGGGCTCGCGCCGACACCCACCGACCTGACGATCCACGACGCGCGGTTCGAACCGCGCAACGCCCAGATGGCGCCGGAATCGCAGGAACGTGCGCTCACACCGGCCGAAGCGCGCGCCATGGGCGCCACCGACACCTTCGGGCTGGCGATCCAACGTGACGACCTGCTCGCATACGCGGTCGCGCGCTTCCACGAACTGGCCGCCGATGACGCGATGCCGTCGGTGGACAAGGCACAGCAGGCGATGCGGCTCATCGACCGCATCGGTGACCCGGAACTGACCGATGCGGCGCCCGAGATCACCGCGGCGCTGATCGACGGACGCGACACCCCAGACCCGGTGTTCGAAGCCGGCGCCCGGCTCGACGACGCGCGCGTCAAGGCGCGTGACCTGTTGTTCTCCGGGCAGGTGGACCAGGCCGTCGAGCACATCGAATCCGTGGTGGCGGCGCTCGACGAGCAGTTCGCCGCGGGCGACGGCGTGCCGCGCTACTTCAACTCGTATGCCGACCGCGTGATCTACAACCACCTGTTCGCTATCCGTGACGAACGCACGGTGCTCATTCCCGATAACCTCTTCTACGCGCACATGGAACTCGCCGACGCGCTCGCACAACTCAAGGGGGCCAAGGAGGCGCTGCCCCACCTGAACCGGCTCGTGGCATACGCGCCGTCATACGCGCTTTCGCACCTCAAGCTCGCCGTACAGCTCGCCCGCGAGGAGGATTGGGATTCGGTGCGCGCCGCGTGCCTGAACGCATTGCGCGTCTCAATCGACCGCGCGGACGCGGGCTACGCATACTACCGCCTCGCCCAGGCCGCATGGATGCGCGACGAGTTCGCCGTGGCCGTGGCCGCATACATGATGAGCGACGCGGTCGCGCCCAATCAGGTGCCTTCACTCGGCGAGGAACTCAGCGAAGTGCGCGGGCGCGCCACATCGCAGAACATTCCCATCCCCACTGCCATGGCGCAGGCGCAGCGCACGCTCGCCGAACACGACATTCCCGTATGGCCGGGCACCGAGGTCGCACCGATCATGCTGCGCGCGGCGCGTGTGGGGGTGGATCAGGGCATGTTCGTGCCCGCACGCACGCTCGCGGTGGCGGCGGCGCGCATGGGCGAACAGGGCATTGACGCGGTGCAGCTGCAGTTCCTGCGCTCGCTCAATGCATAATGGGAGTGGCCGGACCACGGCGCACACAGACGAAAGGTGAAGACATGAGCGAGCGCGACCATGCCGTTGACACACGCGCGGGCATCGGCTCCGACGCGTGGATCGACGCGCTGCGGTACAACGACAACGACGCGATGGACCTTGACGATCTCGACGTGCAACGGCTGACCGCCGAGCAGGCGGCACGCCTGTGGGCGCGGCTCGCCGCATGGGTCGAGACCGACCAGATGGCGTATTACGTGGACGACGCCCCGGTGTCGTCCGACGCGGCGTACGACGCGCGCCTGCGCTGCCTGCAGCGGCTGGAATCCGCGTTCCCGCAGCTCGACACACCACAGTCGCCGACGCACCGTGTGGGCGGCACGTTCTCGAACGAGTTCGCGTCGGTGCGGCACCCGTCGCGCATGATGAGCCTCGACGACGTGTTCTCATACGACGAGCTGCGCGCATGGTACAACAGCGTGTTGCGCGATCTGGATTGGCCGGAGGGCAAGCCGCTGCCGATGACGTGCGAGATCAAGATCGATGGCCTGGCGCTCAACCTCATCTACCGCAACGGCGTGCTCGTGCAGGGCCTGACGCGCGGCGACGGCGTGACGGGCGAGGACATCACGATGAACGTGCGCACGTTCCAGTCGATTCCCGCCACGCTGCACGGACCGGAAGGCGACATTCCCGAACTCGTGGAGATCCGCGGCGAGGTGTTCATGCGCTGGGACGACTTCAGGGCGCTCAACGCGCGCAACGAGGACGAAGGCAAACCGCCGTTCGCCAACCCGCGCAACGCGGCCGCCGGATCGTTGCGCCAGAAGGACCCGCGCATCACCGCGAGCCGGCACCTGAGCTTCTATGCGCACGGCATCGGCGAATTGCAGTGGGGCGAAGGCAGACCAGTGGACGTGGCCGACGAGGTGCACGACCAATCGGAGGCGTATGCGCTCTATGAACGGTGGGGCATCCCCGTCTCGCCGCATACGCGCGAGGTGACGAACTTCGACGAGATCATCGAGATGATCGAGTATTACGAGCAGCACCGCTACGACATCGAGCACGCCCTCGACGGCATTGTGGTGAAGGTGGACGACCTGGCGTTGCAGCGCCGTCTGGGCGCCACATCGCGCGCGCCACGGTGGGCGATCGCCTACAAATATCCGCCGGAGGAGGTGAATACCGAACTGCTCAACATCATCGTGCAGGTGGGCCGCACCGGCCGTGTGACGCCTGTGGCGATCCTGAAACCGGTGTATGTGGCCGGTTCGACCGTCTCGCGCACCACATTGCATAACGCCTACGAGGTCAAGCGCAAAGGCATCCTCATCGGCGACACGGTGGTGGTGCGCAAGGCCGGCGATGTGATCCCGGAGCTCGTGGGGCCGGTGACGGCGCGGCGCAAGGGACGCGAAGACGAACTGCGTGACTTCGTGATGCCCACGCATTGCCCGTCGTGCGGCACACTGCTGCGCCCGATGAAGGAGGGCGACAAGGACCTGCGCTGCCCGAACGCCGAATCCTGCCCGGCGCAGCTCACCGAACGCATCATCAACCTCGCCTCACGCAAGGCGTTCGACATCGAGCATCTGGGGGAGGCGAGCGCGGTGGCGCTCACGAACCCCGAGGAGGACCGGCCGGATTCCGTCGAGGCATACGCCCCCGGCATCCGTGAACTCGTTGTGGCGCCCGGCGACGAGCCGGAGCCGTATGTGGCGCCCGAAGGGCTGGGGCTTCCTGAACCGCAGCAGCCGGTGCTGTCGAGCGAAGCGGGCGTGTTCGCGCTGACGGCGCACGACCTCAAAGACGTGCAGGTGTGGCGTGAGGCTCCGATTATCGAGGTGCGCGAGCATGTGGACGAGGAGGGCAAGACGCATAGGACACGTCGGCGCATCGGCGGGTCGGGCCTGTGGCATCAGGTGCCGGCGTTCTGGACGAACCCGGTCAAACAGGGCAAGGACAAGCCGGTGCCGAGCGACGCCGTGGTCGTGGGCGTGCAGGAGCGCAATGGGCGTGCCGTCTATGTGGGGCCGGCGGAGAACACGCGCAAGATGCTCGCTGAAATCGACAAGGCGAAGCACACCGACCTCGACCGTGTGCTCGTGGCGTTGTCGATCCGCCGGCTGGGGCCGCCCACGGCGCGCCTGATCGCCCAGAGGTTCGGCACGCTCGACGCCGTGGCGCACGCGAGCGTCGAGGACCTCACGCAGATCAGCGGCATCGGCGTCGAGATCGCCGAATCAGTTGTCGACTGGTTCGCCAAGGCGCGCGAACCCGGCGACTTCCGCGGCCGTGTGCTCGAGGCATGGCGGCAGGCGGGTGTGCGCATGGAAGCCGAGCACAGCGACCTGCCGCAGACGCTCGCCGGCACCACGGTCGTGGTGACCGGTTCGTTGGAAGGGTATTCGCGTGATTCCGCCAAAGAGGCGATCGTGGAGCGCGGAGGCAAGGCGTCGGGCACGGTGAGCGGCAAGACCGACTGGGTCGTCGTGGGCGCCAATCCGGGGTCCAAGGCCGCGAAGGCGGAGGCGCTCGGCGTGCCGATGATTGACGAACGCCAGTTCGGCGAACTGCTGGAGACCGGTACGGTGCAAGGCATGGTCAAAGACTGATCGCGGGCAGTCGTACTGCCGGCCGACTGTGGTGTGGAACGATGTGGATAGCGGCGTGTCGTCCACTTATCCACATTGTTCGCTCCAACGATTGCCCGCCTGCGCGTGGTGTGCCAAGCTGCTCACGGGGCGCCACCTGGCGTGCCCGGCCCGCAGTGGAAAGGAACACCATGCCCAGCGCATTCGCCACACACCCACCCATCCTGTTCAACACCCACGGTTTTCTGCGTGATGTGCGCGCAGTGCAATGCCGGTTCGAGACGCTTGTCAGCGAACACCACTATAGGCCGTTCACCCTGACCGACGATCTTGGCTACACCGACGCCGAGCTGACGCCGCTCGCCGAACGCCTGTTCGGTGGCACGGCATGGCCCGACACGCTGCACTTGGCAATTGTGACCGGCGAACCGGCGATCGTGGAGCAATGCCGCGGATTCCTCGACGCCATCGTCGGCGAGACCGAGGACCGTGGTTGGCAATGCTGGCTCATGCGCATCGTCGTCGACGGCATCATGGCCATGTGCGCGAACCGCACACTCGACGGCCTACCAATGGCGTTGCGCGTACGCCGCAGGAAGGCGTTGCGCAAAACGCTGCGTTCGCGCCGTCCCTACCGGTCGGACGACGGGCGCAAATGTTATGAGGACCATATGGCATACGCCCGGCAGAACCAATGGCTGTGCGCCACGACACTGCTGCGTTGGGGCACGCCGGGGCAGACGACGGTGCGTGCCGCCCGCCAGTTCATGATGTGCCACGAAAGCGCGCTGATGCTCATCGACGACGGCGAATGCTTCACGCACGGCGAGACTGTGTGCATTGATGGCGCCGACGCATGCCCCGGCACGGCGGCACCAGGCACATCGCCGATCGACGACTACCTGCAGCGTCTGCGCAGCCAGGCCGACACCACATACCACGCGTCGGCGCGGCGCACGCAGATCGCGCAGGAACTCCAAACGAGCCGCGGCATACAGCCGTCCGACTCTGATGTACGGTACGTGTACGACGCCGAACGGCTCATCGACGCATACCAGCGCCTGCGGCACGACGACATGCCCACCCACACGGAGCTCCTGACGCAGGTGTTGCTGTACGACGAACCGACGGGCATGGACCTGTGGGAGAACCGGTGTATCTGTTCGACATGGCCTGTTCGCTGCTCGGCTGCACAGAAGGTTTCCGTGCAGCACGGTTCTTCGAAACGCACTGCCAAAGCCAACACGCCGTCAGCCTTGACCTGTTGGAAGACCATGTCCGCGTGGTACGCGACGAAGGATTGGCCCAGCTGCCATTGCGGATCGTCGGCGAGACGCAGGAACTGTACTCCCAAGTGGACGAGGTGAGCCCCTCGTACCGCACGTCATTGCACCACTACCACCGGCGCAACCGCGCCGACGCGTTCTCCATCATCCTCGACCGGCTCCCGGCCCGCAATCCCGCGCGCGTGCGCGACATCGCCCTGTGCTTCGCGGACGAACGGTACGACGACTATGCGCGCATGGTCGAACCATTCGTGGCGGCAGCCTGATCACGGCGCATGAGCGTGCGCGCCAGGTCGGCGAAGGTGCGGCCGAACGCGTCGTCACGCAGCGAACCATCGGCGTTGAGCACGGCGGGGCGGCCGCCCTCGCCGGTCTCGCGCACCTCCGGGTCGAGCGGCAATTGCGCCAGCAGCGGCACATCGTAACCGAGCGCGCGGGTCAACTGCGCGCTCACGCGCTCGCCGCCGCCCGTGCCGAACAATGCGAGGCGCTCTCCGGCGTGGTCGAAGTAGCTCATGTTCTCGATCACCCCACGCACATGCATCGGCACCTGCAGGGCGACGAGCCCGGACCGCACGGCGATGTCGGAAGCGGACGGCTGCGGGGTCGTGACGACGACGAGTTCGGCGTTCGGCAGCGCCTGCGCCACTGAAATCGCCATATCGCCGGTGCCGGGGGCCAGATCGAGGATCAGCACGTCCGGCTCGCCCCACCACACGTCGGCGAGGAACTGCTCGAGCGAGCGCTGTAGGCGGGGGCCTCGCCACAAGATCGCGCGGTCGGAGCCGGCGAACATGCCGATCGACATGAGCTTGACACCCCACGCGGTGACCGGCATGAGCATGCCGTTGAGATTCGTCGGCTGGCTGTGTGTGCCGAACAGGCGGGGCAGCGAGAAGCCGTAGATGTCGGCGTCGATCGCTGCCGTGTCGTAACCAAGCGCGGCGAATGTGGCGGCAAGATTCGCGCTGATCGACGATTTGCCCACGCCACCCTTGCCGGAGGCGACCGCGAAAATGCGCGTCTTCGTGCCGGGTTTGTTGAACGGGTTTTCACGGCGCTGCGCCTTGAGATCGGAGACAAGCGCCTGCAACTTGCCTTCGTCCATTGAGCCGACGGTGATGTGCGCGGTCAGGTCGGCGTCGGGGTAGGAGGCGACCGCTTCTTCGATCTGCGCGCTGATCTGCACGGACAGCGGACAGCCGGGCACGGTGAGCTCCACATCGACCATCACATCGTAGGCGCTTGGACCGGACTGCTGCGCCCGCACGCTGGCGATCATACCCAGATCGGTGACCGAGCGGCCCAGCTCCGGGTCGATGACATGGCCCAGACGGTCCATCACCGCGGTTTCAATGAGTGCTGTCCGGTCGTCCATGCCATGCCTTTCTGTGTGGTCGAAGTGGTGCCCCCGCGGGGAACAACAGCCCACTGTATTGCATAAACGCATGACGCGCCAGATGGGCGCGGTTGCGCGGATTGCGAGTTCGCATCGGGCGAAGCGGATGCGCGTACACTTGCCAAAGTAATGGCGCGTGCGTTGCGATGGGTCGTAATGGGCGGTGCAACCGGTGCAAGGCAAGGAGTGGGCATGACCGATTTGACGTTGGCATTGGCGCAGGCGACCCCTGGGCTCGCCGAACAGGCCTGCCGCTCGGCGGCGTTGTGTGGCGCGGACATCGTGGTATTGAGCGCCGAAGCCAGTGGCGGGTTGCTGCGCACATGCGCGCGTCTGGCGCCTGAGCTGCGCATCGCCATCGCCATCACGGGCGACGATGTGGTGCTGTTCGATGCAGACGGTCAACAGGTCACCACACCGCGTGGGGCCACGATCGGCGTGGCCGGCACCCCTGCCGACCTGGCCATTGCGCCCGCGACGATGGATGTGGAGCGCCGCGCGGCCAGCGGCGGGGCGTTCTGCAACGGGCATGTGCTGCTGTGCGGTGGCGAGGAACACGAGTTCGACGGGCCGGGCCTGTATCTGGCCAATCTGGTTGTCGACTAGTGGCTTTACAACCCTTTTACGTATGGCTTGTCATGTAATTGTGGTTCTATTCGACATAGACACCGGAGCTTGTCCAACAGGCTGAGAGGGGAATGCCCTGACCGCATGTGAACTGCTCCCCAAAAGTTGGACGTTGTATATCATGATAGCGTCCTAGACCATCAGGGTCATATTCCGGTACTCGACCGGGGCATGACCCTGATCTCCGCCATCCACATTTGTTGTTTCCCTGCTAAGCCCAGTGCTACCGACAAGGTAATCGGTAGGAAACTTAGGGAATGCCTTCGAGAAAGTAGTCAAGGCAAAGCCCTTGCGGTTAATTCCTCTCCATTTTGGCATAAGTTGGGCTTTGTGGATTTGAGCATTGAATGAGAATCTGGCAGTCTGGAATACACGCCTATAGTATGGGAGCATTGGGTCAAGATTTTATGTAGAGGTTATACTATGGAGAAAGTAGTTTTATATATTCATGGAAAAGATGGAAGCCATTTGGAGGCCGAACGGTACAAGAAAAACTGTTTGGGCTTTGATTTGATTGGTGTAGAGTACGATGACTATCTTCCGTGGATTGTGCAAAAGAAATTTAAATCTGTTTATGAAACAGTTTTCGAAAGATATGACTGTGTTTATTTGATTGCTAATAGTATAGGTGCTTATCTTGCAATGTACGCATTGCAAGATTTTGATATTGCAAAGGCCTTGTTTATATCACCTGTGCTTGACATGGAACGTCTTATACTTGACATGATGAGTTGGGCAAATGTATCGGAGGGGGATTTGTGCGAGAAAGGAGAGATTCCTACGGAGTTCGGGGAAACATTATCGTGGAAATATTTATGTTTCGCTAGGGAAAATCATATAACATGGAATGTTTATACAGAAATTTTATATGCAGAGAACGATAATCTTGTATCGCGCCAAACGATAAATCAGTTTATTGGCGCACATAATGCAAATCTAACAGTAATGGAAAATGGTGAGCATTGGTTCCATACAGACGAACAGCTTGCGTTTTTAGATAGTTGGATGGAAAAAGCAATACGATAACTTTCGGTTCATCAAGAAAAAGGAAGTGGCGGAGAATGGAACAGGCAACGCCGGACGATGAAACGATACGTGCCACCGGCATTGAAAAACTGGTGAAGGGGGCTGACAAGTGAGTTCGTTGAAGATCCGTTGTTCTCTATGTTTCACATCATGTGGTTGAGCGAGATGCCATTTGCGGAACGGCTTCCCTATACACAGAAGTTGATCGGATACATCGGTCAGAATGTTGCGACGGAAGAAGGCTTTTCCTGCCTGGGCGGACTGAAGGAGATTGTTCCTTGCTATAACGCGATGCTTCTTGAAGCATATGGTCGATTGTCTTTGACGGAGAGCAGGCAAGCACAGGCGGCTCTGCGTTGGATCAAGCAGTACAGGCTCTGGGGCCGGGGGTAGTGGCATCCCCGGTCGCAGTAGATGACCGGACGCTCGCCGCCGTGTCGTAGCCGAGGGCTGCGAAGATGGGCGCGAGATGCGTCGAGATGGAAGACTCTCCCGCACCGCCCTGCCGGAGGCGACCGCAAAAATGCGGGTCCTAATGCCGGGCTTGTCGAACGGGTTCTCTCGGCGCGCGGCCTTGAGGTCGCTGACGAGCGCGTGCAGTTTCGCGTCGGCCATCGTGCCGACGTTGATATGAGGCGTGAGCCTCGCGTACGGGTAGCTCGCCACCGCCTGCTCGATCTGCGCGGCGATCTGCTCGGACAAGGGGCATCCCGGCACCGTCAGCTCGACGTCGACGACGACGTCATGGGCACCGCCGGTCAGGTCGTATGCATCGCTACGGGCGGCATCGCTGGGGTCGTCGCCAGTAAGCGTGGCGGAGACGCTGCCGATAACGGCGGAGGAAGGGGCGTCGGATGTTGGAATGATGGTGACGTTGGCGATCATTCCCAGTTGCGTCACGGAACGACCCAATCCGGGGTCTATGACGTGATCCAGACGTTCCAGCATGGCGTGCTCAATGATCGTCGTCTCCTGTATTGCAAGCGTGTTGGACGCGCCAGAGGCGAACGGAACGGAAACGGGCGGCGTGGTCCGGGAAGGATGGACCGCACCGCCCGCAGGATCGGATGTGAAAGAGGTCATGTTGGCCGGATGCCGCCCGTAAGCGCGGTACGCGTATGCGTCGGCGGCTACGGGCGGTCCGGCCGGGAAACGGACGTCATTGGCGTCCGGATGCGAAATGGTCGAGCGCGCCGGTTTTCATCAGCATCCGGTAGAGCACCCAGCTCAGACCGCCTGCGATGAGCGCGCCGGAGACCACCGACGTGGCCAGATAGACGCTTGCGCGCAGCACGCCCCAGCCGGGATTCGTGATCCAGTAGTAGATGCCGCAGCCGAGTCCCGCCAATGCTCCTGAAAGCATCGTGCTCGCCAGATTCCACACCCGGTAGGCGAGCAGTGCGAAGCCGAGCTCGGCGCCGACCCCCTGCATGATGCCGACGACAAGCGAACCGCCGGCGCCCCATTGGTTGCCCAGCAGCAGTTCGAGCATCGCCGCGACGGTTTCCGCATACAACGCCGCGCCGGGTTTGCGAATGATGATGGCCGCAAGCGGGCCTGCGAACAACCAGAACGCGTTGAGGATGCCCTCGAATCCGGGGGTGACGGCGCCGAACAGCGTCAGCGGCGCGGTGCAGATGAAATCCCACATCCAGAAGACAAGCCCGGAGGCGGCAGCGATGGCGGTGGCGGTCACCAGATCGACGACGCGCCATCGGCGCGATGTGTACGGGATGCGGGCGGCATCGATTTCAGTATTGGTCATGGAAGTGCCTTTCCTTGTCATATGCATATATATGGTGGAAGGCACGGGGAAAGAGACGTCCGTGCGCCGGCATTATCCGATTCACGTTCATGCGGTCGAAGCTCGCGCTTCCTCTCAGCCTGCTTGGCAAGCCCCCGTGTCCGCATCCAGTAAAGCAGAGACCATGCACTTTCGTCGTTCGAATGGATTACAGGGCGTCGGCGGCGCGGAAGATCGACGGAAGAAAGATATCCCAATGAGAAGGGCGCTACCCGTAACGAAAGCGCCGCCCGTACAGGACATGCTGGCCGCAGGGAGAGTGAGGATTCCTCTTACGGGCAGTCGAGAGAGGGGATGGCGGCACTCAGGGCGATGATGATGAAAAACGGGCGGCACCGGAAGGGTGCCGCCCGTTGTGGCTCATCGGATCCGGGAAGGATCAGATATGGAAGTAGAGCTCGTACTCGAGCGGCGTCGGCTGCAGGCGGGCCTGGTCGATCTCACCGCGCTTGAGGTCGATCCACGTCTCGATCAGGTCGTCGGTGAACACGTCGCCGGCGGTCAGGAAGTCGTGGTCCTCTTCGAGGGCGTCCATCGCCTCGGCGAGCGAGCTCGGCACCTGCTTGATGCCGGCATGCTCCTCCGGGGGAAGCTCGTAGAGGTCCTTGTCGACCGGCTCTGGCGGCTCGATGTGGTTGAGGATGCCGTCGAGGCCAGCCATGAGCTGGGCGGAGAACGCCAGGAACGGGTTGCACGACGGATCGGGGGCGCGGAACTCGATGCGCTTGGCGGCCGGCGAGGTGCCCGCGAGCGGGATGCGGATCGCAGCGGAACGGTTGCGGGCCGAGTAGACGAGGTTGACCGGCGCTTCGAAGCCCGGGACCAGACGGTGGTACGAGTTGAGCGACGGGTTGGTGAACGCGAGCACGGCGGAGGAGTGCTTGATCAGGCCGCCGATGTACCAGCGGGCCAGATCGGACAGGCCACCGTAGTTCTTCTCATCGTAGAACAGCGGCTTGCCGTCCTTCCACAGCGACTGGTGGCAGTGCATGCCGGTGCCGTTGTCGCCCGCGAGCGGCTTGGGCATGAACGTCGCGGCCTTGCCGGCGAGCGCGGCGGTCTCGTGGATCACGTACTTGTACTTCATCAGGTCATCGCCTGCATGCTGCAGCGAGTTGAAGCGGTAGTTGATCTCCTGCTGGCCTGCGCCGCCGACCTCGTGGTGGGCGCGCTCGAGGATCAGGCCGACCTTCTGCAGGTTGGCGACCATGTCGTCGCGCAGGTCCTGCGTGTGGTCCATCGGCGGGACTGGGAAGTAGCCGCGCTTGACACGGTTCTTGAAGCCGATGTTCGGCGTGCCGTCGGCTTCGACGTCCAGGCCGGAGTTCCACGGGGCCTCGATCGAATCGATCTCGTAGAAGGAGCCGCGCATGTCGTTGCCGAAGCGCACCTTGTCGAAGATGAAGAACTCGGCTTCGGGGGCGAACGACGCGGTGTCGGCGATGCCGGTGGACTTGAGGTAGGATTCGGCCTTGGCCGCCACCTGGCGCGGATCACGCGAATACGGCTCATCGGTCAGCGGGTCGACGATGGAGAACGCCACGTCGAGCGTCTTGTGCTTGCGGAACGGGTCCACGAACGCCGTTTCGATATCCGGGACGAGCTTCATGTCGGATTCGTTGATCGCCTGGAAGCCCTCGATGGAGGAGCCGTCGAACGGCATGCCCTCGTCGAACGCATCCTTGAGGAATTCGCTGGCAGGGACCGTGAAGTGCTGCTGAACACCAATCAGATCAGTGAAGCGAACGGAGACATATTCGATGCCTTCCTTATTGATGAGGGCCTCGGCGTCTGCCTTGGTTTCGAGTGTGGTCACGGGACCGCTCCTTTCGTAAGTTGGTTACGAGTACTCAGCATAGGGCGGCGAGTTTCGCCCACTCGAAGGTTGGGTTACGAATATGTTTCGTCTGCCTAGATATGGTCGCGTGAATGCCGAAAAACCTTGGCATTGCAAGGTTTCTTCAGTGTTGGGCTGCCTGTTTGGATGGTTCGCGGGCCCGTTGCGCAATATGGACGAGGCCCCGATCCGGTGGGGGATCGGGGCCTCGTGGATGCTTGGGGCGCGCCTGTCAGCGGCCACGCATGGCACGGCGGCTGACCTTCTGCGTGCGCATCGGGTCCATGCCCTTCGGGATGCCCATGCCGTTCTTGCGCTGCAGGGTGTGCAGGCGTTCGTTGAGCGTGGTCAGCTGGTCCTTGCTCATCATGAACCGTGTGCGCGGGCGCAGTTTGCGCATGAGCGCGTTCTTGTGCGTGCTGGGGAGGTACGTGCGCTTCTTGATGATGGTCTGGCGCAGGTCCTTGAGTCGCACCTGCTTGGGGCCGGTGCCTACACAGATGCGGTAGACCGGGATGTCCGAGCCGGCGGTCACGCCCTTGATCTGCTTTTCGAGACGGTCCATGGCGCGCATGACGCGGCCGTAGTCGCCCTCACCGACCAGATAGATGCCTTGGTAGCCAGTTCCACGCCACACGGCGTCCTTGGAACGGGGATCGACCCACACCGGTTCCTGCGGAAAATCGAATCCGGCGCGCTTCATATTGCCGAGCACGCTGATCGCGGCGCCAGGATGTCCTTCGAGCTGCTTGAATCCCACCGCGTCGGCGCGGCGCGTCAGCACGATCGTGAACAGCAGCAGGCCGATCATGAGCGCGAGGATGATGGATGTGATCCACGCGAACCAACCCCAATGGAACACAAGGCCCAGCACCACGCACAGGATGACCGGCGCGATGAACACGCCGCCGCACAGCCACGGCAACGCCTTGTCCTCTTTGTAGGTGAACGCGAAGATCTGCTTCAACTGGCTGAACATGCCGCGCTTCTTCTGCGCCGGCTGTGCTTCCTTCGATGCCATGGGCTGCCTCTCTATGTGCTCTACTGTGATGTCACGACGAACATACTGTATCAGTTGACGTGCCCGCCGCAAGGCGCGGCGGTGCGGTTCAGCGCGTATGCAGCGGGCGTCCGTCCGCCTTGAGCAGCGTCTCGCCGATCATCTCGCTGAACGTGGGGTGCGGGTGGACCGCGTTGGCGGCCTCGTGCAGGGGGATGTGGTTCGCCACAATCTGCTGCGCCTCGGCGATCAGGTCGCTCGCGTCCGGCGCCACAACGTGCACGCCCAGCACAATCTGCGTGCCGTCGCCGTCGCGCAATGCGCCGGTGACGATGGAGAACGAGCCGCCCATGCCGCTCATGACCATGCGCGCGTTCGCCATGACAGGGAAGATCGTCTCATGCACGTCGGCGTACCGCTCGTCCGCCTGCGCCTCACGCAACGTCAGTCCGACCGTCGCGAATTCCGGCGTGGAGAAGATCACGCTCGGCACGGTATGCTCGTCGACCGGCTGCGGGTCGAGGCCGCCGATCGATTCCGCAATCACCAATCCTTGGGCAAAGGCGCGGTGCGCGAGCAGTTGCCCGCGCGTCACGTCGCCCACCGCCCATACATGGTCGAGATTGGTGCGCCCATATGCGTCGGTGGGGATCATGCCGTCGTCGTCCACCTGCAGCCCGCTGTGCGCGAACCACGGCGCCTGCGTGTTCGGCGTGCGGCCGATCGCGACGAGCGCGAGCTCGGCAGCGAACTTCTGCTCGCCGCCGTCGGCCGTGGTGTAGTGCACGACCGCGCCCAGATTCTCGCCGGTGTCCACATGCGTGACCTGCGCGTTCGCGACGATCGTGATGCCGAGCCGCTTGAGTTCGCGGTTCAGTGCGAGCGCGGCGCGGCGGTCGCTGTGCGAGAGCACGTTGCCGTGGCGGATGAACAGCGTGACGTCGCAGCCAGCCGAACGCCACATCGACGCGAATTCGAGCGCGACGGCCCCCGAGCCGATGATCGCGGCGCTGTGCGGGAACGTGTTGAGCTCGAGCGCATGCGTGGAATCGATGACCGCGGCATTGAACGGCGTGCCGGGCAGCGGGCGGGGGGAGGAGCCGGTGGCGATCACCACGTCGGCGGCCTGGATCTCCAAGTGCTCGTCGACGTCTTCGAAACCGCCGTCCTCCGCATACCGCCGCACATGCGCGTTGCCGTCCGACGGATCGACATGCACGGTGCGGTCCGCGTCGAGCGACGCCTCGCCTTGGTAGACGGTGATCTTGCGGAACGCGACCAGGCCGCGCAGGCCCTGCGTCATCGTGGCCACGGTGTGTTCGCGGTAGTCGCGCAACTGGCCGAAGTCGATCTCGTCAAGCGAGGCCACGATGCCCATCTGCCTGCCATGGCGCATCGTGTCCAATGTGCGCGTGGCGGTGATGAGCGCCTTCGAGGGGATGCAGCCACGGTTGAGGCACGTGCCGCCGAGCGTGGCATCACGCTCGACCATGACGACGCTCTTGCCCAGCTGCGCCGCCCTCAATGCGGTGGCGTACCCGCCGGGACCTGCGCCGATGATTGCGATATCGAACTGTTGTGCCATCGTGCTCCTTTGTGGGATCGACCCGGACCCGAAAAACGGCCGGCTGCCCCTGATTGTAGTCGCAGTACAGGGTTCAAGAAAGGGCGGCCCAATCGCACACGATCGGACCGCCCTGAAGCGAATGGGTGCACAGGCTTTACTTCGGCCAGTGCCCGCGCTTCTTGTAGCGCGGTTTGGGCAGACGCCAGCGGCGCAGCTGGATCGCGCGGCTCCACGCATAGGAACCGGTGCGCATACCCTTGGCCACGGACTGTTCGCCGTACTTGGCGATCAGGAGCTTCTTGAGCTTGCGCCACATCACCACCACGTCGATGACGATCGCGAACAGGTACACATACAGGACCGTCATCAGAATCAGCGTGACGACCGGGTTGGGGTAGACGGCGGTGAGGATCACCGACGCGACCAGGATGACGAGGGCGACGGGGATGAAGAACTCGCCGATGTTGAACCGCGCATCGATGTAATCGCGCGTGTAGACGCGCCACGGCAGGCGCTCTGCCTTGGGCATGTGCTGCAGGTCGCCGGTGCGCATGGCCTCGTATTCGATGTTCTCGCGCTCGCGGATGCGGGCCTTGGCGCGCTTGCGCTGCTCCTTGCTGTCCTTGGGTACGAGCGGGCGGAGTTTCTGCGCCTGGGCCTCTTTGCGCTTGGGGGTGGGGCGGCCCTTGCCCGCCTGTTCGCTCTGCGCTTCAACCTTCTGTTCGGAAGCGGAATCCTTGTCTTGCTTCAACACTGCCATGGTTCGCAAGCGTACGGGAATCCGTAGACGCGCCCCAAGTCATTACAATGGCTCACGGACACAGATTCGAGACCCGTATGACCACAGGGAGGAACCAAGGCATGATCCTGACCGCAAAAGAAATACGCAACCGTGTGGACGCCGATTGGAACGGCATCCTCGACGTGGTGAAGCACCGCATCGCACTGAAGGCCATTTCCTCGCAGGGCATCGCCGGCGACCATATGCGGCGTTCCGCCGAGTATGTGGCGTCGCTGCTGCAGGAGGTGGGCGTGGACGCGCGGGCGGTCCAGGCCACGGGTGCCGACGGCCAGCCCGGCGCGTGGGAGGTCATCGGGTCGCTCACCGTCGATCCCGAAGCGCCGACCGTGCTGCTGTACGCGCATCATGATGTACAACCGGTGCCCGACGCGGACGAATGGGACACGGACCCCTTCACCGGCACGCAGGTGGGTGACCGCCTCTACGGCCGCGGGGCGTGCGATGACGCCGGCGGCATTGCCATCCACTACGGTGCCCTCAAAGCGCTGGGCGACGATCTGGGTGTGAACATCAAGGTGTTCATCGAAGGCGAGGAGGAGATGGGCAGCCCCAGTTTTATCCCGTTTATCCAGGAGCACCGTGACGAGTTCGCGGCCGACGTGATCATCGTGGCCGATTCGGGCAACTGGGCCCCGGACGTGCCGTCGCTGACCACGAGCCTGCGCGGCAACGCCACATGCGATGTGCACGTGAAGGTGCTGGACCATCCGGTGCACTCGGGCCAGTACGGCGGCCCGGTGCTCGACGCCAACACGCTTGCCGCGATGCTCATCGCCTCCATGTACAACAAGCATGGCGAACTCGCCATCCCCGGTCTGGGCGGCGGGGAGCCGATCGGCGGCCTGGATCGCGATATCGAGGAAGTGGACATGCGCGCCGACAGCGGTGTGGTCGATTCCTACCAGCTCGCCGGCACCGGATCGCTCGCCTCACGCTTGTGGACCAAGCCGAGCGCCACGGTCATCGGCTTCGACGCGCACCCCGTGGACGGGTCGTTCAATGTGATCAGCCCCGAAACGCGGTTCCGCATCAGCCTGCGTGTGGCCCCCACCCAGGAACCGCACGTCGCGATGCAGGCAATGGCGACGTTCCTTGAATCACATGCGCCCTTCGGTGCCGAGGTCCATGTCACGCCGCTCGACGAGGGCATGGGCTGGGCCATGGACCCGCAGTGCGAGGCCACCCGCGACGCCGAGGAGGCGCTGCGTGAGGCCTTTGGCGTAGATCCGGTGAACAAGGGCGAAGGCGGCTCCATCCCGTTCATCCCCGAACTGCAGCGCATCTTCCCTCATGCACAAGTGCTCGTGACGGGTCCCGAAGACCCCCAGTCCAACGCGCACAGCCCCAACGAATCCGTGAGTGTTTCCGGCCTGCGCAACGACGTGGTGGCGGAGGCGCTCCTGCTCGACAAACTCAACCACCGCTAAGATGGGATAATGCATCCAATAACCATGTGAGTACAGGAGGACATGCATCATGGGCATCTCATCATTCATCGCGACCATCGCACTTGTGGCGACCACCGCCGTCGCACCGGCCGCTCCGGCCGACATGCGACAGGCAGAATCATCGGAAGCCAACGGTTCGTCCTTGATCATAGATTGCCCCGCTTGGGCCCACGCCCTCGGGTTGTGCTGACCGTTACCCGAATCAGTCAGGAGTAAGGGCCTCCTTCCGGTCAACGGGATGGGGCCCTTGCCGTGACGGCATGTTTGTTTGTAGGCAATACACCATGAAGCAAAAACTCATCGACATCCTCGGCCATATCCGGCATCCCTATCTTTTCCTAGTCATCGCGATGTTCTCGTGCATGCTGCAATTCGAGATATGGAGCTTCAGCAATACAGACAGTGCCGCGATCATCACCGCCCTCGTCATCGTGCAGGTCTTGGCGGTTTCATGCTACTGGTTCCCAGTCCAAGCTGCACTCGCCATCCTTGTGTTCAATGGCATAGGCGAATACGCCATTGCCGGGTATGGGGTGTTCACCTCGTACATGATGTTCATGGCGTTGCTCATCCTGAGCTATAAACTGAGCAACCGTGGCGCTGCCGCCGTGTATGTGGCCATGATCTGTTACACCATCCTCGAAGGTGTGCTGCGCCCCAAGTTCATGCCTGCGCAAACGGTGTTGGCATTTTGCGCCGGTTACACGCTCATCGCCGTTCTCGGACGCTTCTTCCGGTGGAACAGCGAACGCAACCGCAAGTACCGCCAGCTGTTGCGTGTGCAATCCGAACTGCGCATCCTGCGCCGCGACCAGATGCTCGCCGCGCACATCCACGACACCTTGTCTCAGAAACTCTCCGCCATCTCGATGATCGCCCAGTGCCAACACACTGCTGATGGCGAGGATGCGGATGCCTGGCGGCGGATCGTGGAATACAGCAGCGCTGCCCAGCTGGACATGCGCACACTGATCCGCCAATTGCACGACAGCGGCGAAAGCGAGGAACTTCAATTCGACGCGTTCACGCGGGACCTGCGTGCGGAAATTGACGAAGACGAACAATACCTGCGCGACAACGGCTTCCAAGGGCATACTGAGGTGCGCATCGATGAACACGCGGCCACAACGCGCGTCCTCCAGACCTCGTCGGTCGCCTTGATGGTGGTGCATGAGATCTACACGAACATCTTCAAACACGCCGATTCCGCACAGCCATATGAGGTGGCCATCGCCATCAGTGCAGACGGCATCCGCATGGATGCGCACAACACCATCGCCGACGAGGGCCAAGTGGTGGAATATGGCGGCAGTGGGTTGCAGTCCCTCACCACCGTGATCCGCGAGCTCGGCGGCACATTGGAAAGTTCAGCCGAAGGGACTCAATGGCGTACAAAGGCGTTTGTTCCGCTGCAGGAGGCTGAATAGGCCGCCCTGTCAGCCCAGTGGTTTCCATATCTCCAACCGGGGTTGGATGAGGGGTGACTTGTTCGCCGCAAGGCAGGAGAGCGCAGCACTGTCGTTGAAATCGAAACTGAACCAATCCTCGGGCATACCTCCACTCGTATCGTTCATATAGGAGTCATATTCTTTCCGGTACTGGTTCATTGTGTAGTTCTGCAGCACTAGGTTCTTGCGGTGCAGGCAATCGACCAAAGCCACTTCAGGATCGCCATAGAACTCGGGATTGCCGAGCCGTGTCCGGTATGCCAAATCAACAGCGTAAACCCGTGAATCTTGACATTCATCAATGTCATCATCCAATTTACGATTTTGTATTTCGGTTAGGCCTTCAGTTGATACATATGTGGGTGAGAAGTAGATGCCGTTGGTGAGATTTTTGGGTGGCTTAGTGTACCCCTTATCCGCCAAACACTGCCGATAGGACTCCCATGCCGCGCTGTAGGAAGCATACGGAATCTCCCCATCGTGTTGCAGCGCAGCCCGTAGGACTTCTTTCTGCGACTCATCGTATTGGTCACTGTCAAGGAAGAAATTGATGAGGTCATCCATGCTGCTTGCGAACTGACCTGTGTCAGCTCCTGCCATCCCAGCATTGGACTCAGTGGTATTCTTTGAGCAGGATGACAGACTTGCGATGCAAGCGAATACCGTGATTGTTGACAGTATCCTATACGTGTTCCTCAAGATGCCTCCTCGTGTTCACAGATAATTAGATGCTGCGATGGTGGTGAAAGCCTTTATTTTCCCCAAAAACGATTATCCCAGTGGTTTCCATATCTCCAACCGGGGTTGGAGAAGTGTCGGTGCGGTTGTGGCCATGCAGGTGAGCGTGTCGCTGTCGTTGATGTCGAAGCTGAACCGGTCGAATGCGTGTTCGCTCGTATCATTCATATACAGGCCGGACTCCTTCCGGTATTGGTCGATCGTGTAGTTCTGCGGCACCAGGTTCTTGCGGTGCAGGCAATCGACTAAAGCCACCTCGGGATCACCATAGAACTCAGGGTTGCCGAGTTTCGTCCGGTACACTAAATCGATGGCGGCGACCCGCGCGTCTCGACATGCGTTGATGTCATCATTCAGTTTGCGGTTTTGCTCTTCCGTCAGACCTTCGCTTGAAACATATGCTGGTGCGAAGTAGATGCCGTTGATGAGGTTCTGCGGTGGCTTGGTGTACCCCTTATCTACCAAGCATTGCCTATAGGACTCCCATGCCGCGCTGTAGGAAGCATACGGAATCTCCCCATCGTGCTGCAACGCAGCACGCAGGACTCTCTTCTGTGACTCATCGTATTGGTCATTCTCAACCAATGAATCGATGAGGTCGGTCATTCCGCTTGCAAATTTTCCTGTGTCTGCTCCTGATATGCCGTTATTAGACGTGGCGTCGCCTTTTGAACAGGCCGTCATAGATATAACACAAGTGATGATAGTAATCAGTGAAAGGGTTCTGCGAATGCTTTTCATGAGGATCCTTTGCGTACCAAAATGAGGGAGCTGGATATTGGAATCCTGATTTCCAGCTCCCTCAATATGTGCTGAGGAAAAATGATAGATGATTAGACTCTGTACCAGATGTAATCTCCTTGGGATACAACCGGTCGCGCTGCTTTAATAACTGCAAAACAGGCGGTCCCTGCCACTGTGGATTGATCAAGAATGTACTGGAAGTCTTGAGCTGCTTTACAGGATCCCGACGGCCGGGCATATGAGCGCACAGAGACGTGAGAATGAATGTCGTTAACAATGAGCTCGAGATGAAGATCTCCTTCCCATTTGGTCACATTGGTATTTGGGCGGTAAGTGGCTTCTGCCGCGTTTGCGGTGAGAACCGTTGTCGCGGAGAAAACCATCGCAAGCAGTGCGCAGAGCGCGGCGACCAGTTTCTTGGTATGACGGTGCATGATGCCCTCATTTCCTTGGATAGATTCTGTGCTCTCCATTGAGCACGCTTTCACTGTACCTTTTTCAAGGATGGTCGCAGAGAACCAGCGGTATCATGTCGGCAAAAGACTACACATCCCTATTCGCCCCGTCTGTTGCGCCATGCGATGATCGCCTCGACCTTTGTGTGCACGCCCAGTTTTGTGTAGATGCGTTGCGCATAGGTTTTGATGGTGGATTCGGAGGTGTTGAGCCGTTTGGCGATCCAGAGTGATGTCTTGCCCAGATCGATCCACGTCATGACCTCTTTTTCGCGCGGTGACAGCATGACCGTACGAACTGGATTCACCTGCTGTTCCTTGCTGAGACGCCGGTGGGCTTCGGCTGCGCTTTCCGTGGAGAAACGCGCGTCGCGGGGTATTCGGCCTTCACAGAGCGCTATGGCGGCTTGGCAGATGGTCTGCGGGTTGTCCTTGGGCAGCAGGCATTGCGCCCCACCGTCCAGCATTGCGTCATGGAAGCGGGCAAGGATGAACGAAGTCACTCCCACGAGTACGATCTCGGCATCGTTGGCACGGATGCACCGGCAGACTTCGCTTCCGGTCATGCCTTCCAAGGAGGCGTCAACGATGAGCGCGTCCGGTGTGGTGGCTGGCGTCGAACAGAGGGAGACCGCCCTGTTCCCGTCGGTCTCCCTCCAGATAACCTCGCTCTGCGGCAGACAGGTACGCATCACATACTGCAAGGCCCCCAAGACGAGGGCATCGTTGTCCACGATCCCGATTCTGATATGTTTTCCCCGATAGTGCATTATTCCCCCTTCTGAATATGCCCCCATCATACCAATGGAGAAGGTGGTTTCAACGGCACATCGATATGGAGCATCCACGCGCCATCCTCTCTGTTGGTGCGGAAATCACCACCGTACGACTCGATGATGCGGCGGTGGTGGTTAAGACCGTGCCGGGATGTGGGCTTGTCCGGCAGCAATGTCGCTGCACCGACATCATTGACCGCATCGATGACACACCGGCTCCCGTCTGCACTCATGCGGATGTCATAGGTTCCCTGCTGTGATGCGTGAACCGCGATGTTCGTGTACAGTTCCCGCATCACGCCCAGGATCACCCTGCGCAGGCCGACGGGAATGCCAGTGCACTCAGTGGCGAGATCGGTATGGGTGGCGCCGGAGAATCCGAGTGAGGCCAGATAGCGGTCGCCTTCGCGCGCCTGTTCCCGTATCGTCGAGGTGAAATTGCGGTCCTCTTCGGCCGCGATGGCCGACTCATCGCCGTCAAGGACGCGAATGGCCTCACGCACCTGATTGAGTGTCTGCGATGACCGGTCTCGCACTGTGCCTAGCATCTGGCGCAGCACGGAGTTGTCGGTATCCGACATGAGATTGTCCAGCGTAAGGATCGTATATACCAGATCATTGGTCACCGAGTCATGGATCAACGATGCGGCGCTCGTGCAACGGCGCTCGAATGCGATGCGTTGTTCGGCTTGCTTGCGCAGCAGGGCATCATGCTCGGAGCGGATGATCGCCTGCCGTTGTTTGAGCAGTGCGCCTCCTGCATAGCACAGCAGAAAGAGTGCGAGGAGGAACAAGTATGCGTCGGGTTGCAGGCGAAGGTTGAGTGAGAACCACAGCCTGATGGCGATGACCGCCGCAGGCCAGACAAGATTGGCGATATGTTTGCTGCGATAGCCGATGCAGAACAGGCATTCCCACGTGCACAACAGCATGCTGGCGCCGGATGGGTCGGGTATGAGCATGGCGATCAGCATGGCCAGGCAGCCGATGCACCCCATGGGGTACGGCATGACAGGAATCAGTAAGACGGCGATGACCTGGACCACCGAAAGCAGTGCAGTCACCGCATAATGGGCCGGATAGATGACCATCTCCCGCACGGTCATCACCGCCACCACCAATGAGACGGCGACAAGCACACGCTGGGTCGCTGTGGGATGCCGGAACGCGGACCATGACGAGCGCATATACCGTGTAATCGAGCGATGCATGGTTCCCCATGGTAGGGCATGCGGATTGCGCGTGGAGCTTCTTGACATACAAGGCACGCGAGTGATTCCCTACTGTCATCTAAAGACGACAACAATGCCTCTGGCGTGGAAAATCCCGTGCGGTTCCCTATGCTGGGATGGTATTGGGCATACACACGGCGCGCATGCCGGTTGCGCCCGAGGGAGGCATGCGCGAGACTGGACATGCACTGTGGCATACCATCAAAGCCGGGGAGGGGACATGACGAGGAAACAGCAGCGGAACGGCACACGCAGGGTCGCCCCCGTACTGACGTGGGTGTTGCTCACGGCGGCCACGGTGGCCGCACTCACGGTGGGGGCGTGCGCATTGTGGTTGCCGGACCGCGCGCCCTCGGTGTTGAGCGCCCCAAGCGTGGTGGAATCCGCGCCGGCCAGTGTGCAGGAGTACTCCGGCACACAACAGGTGAACGTGGTGCCCACGGTCTCCGGCAACCGCGACCTGCTGGGCAACGCCAGCGGCACCGTGACCGAGAACTGGGCAAACGGCGAACTGCGTTCCGGCACACGCGCCTATCAGGTCAACGACCGGAACATCGTGGCACTGCATACGGCGACGCCCCTGTACCGCGACCTCAAGGTGGGGGACAAGGGAGAGGACGTCCGCTCGTTGAACGACGAGCTCGGCAGATTGGGGTATGACAGCGTGCCACAATCCGCGGAATACAACTGGAACACCGGCAACGGGTGGCGGCAGCTCATGGTGGATGTGGGCAATTCGGACGGCGTTGCGCCGGAGGACATGGACATGCGTCTTTCGGACACCATGTGGATTCCCGAGGATGTGGTGAACGTACGGGACTGGACGGCGGTCCAAGGCAGCAATGTGCAAGCGGGAGCCGCATTGGGGATGGTGCCGGGCGGGTTGGTGAAGCTCGCGATCCGCAACGGGTCCCCTTCCGACAAGGAGCGCACACTGACGGTGTTCGGCGTTGCGGCGCCACTGCCCGCAGGCTCCACGGAGATCACCGATGCCGGGCTGCTCGCACAGATCGCCGCCACCGAAGGCTACCAGGGCAAGACACCGGAAGAACGGGCCGCGGGCATGGACGCCCAGCTCACGCTGAACCAGGCCATCCAAACACTGCGGGTGCCAGCCGGCGCCGTGTTCGGCACCGATGGGGCGTCGGCATGCATCGCCACAGGCACGACGCAATCGCCCGAGACGGTACCGGTGCGCATCATCACGAGCGAATTGGGCGCATCGCTTGTGCAGCCTGAACACATGGACGCCAAGGACGTGCATGATGTGCTGATCGGCCCCACGCTGGCCACATTGCGGTGCGGGTGATCGGCCATGCGGTTGGTAGTGCATGATCTGGCCCACCGGTTCCCCGGAACCGACCTGCTGTTCGAACATCTTGACATGACCGTGGACCCCGGGATGACGGTGGCGGTCTGCGGGCCGTCCGGATGTGGGAAGTCCACGTTGCTGTCAATCCTGGCCGGTTGGGAAAAGCCCTATGCAGGCAGTGTGGAGCGCATTGGCATCGCCCGGACCGGCTGGGTGTTCCAGAACCCGGTGGGTGTGGCGCAACGGAGCGCGTTGGACCACGTGGTGTTCCCGCTGCTCGCCAAGGGGTTCAGCCGTGAGGAAGCGGAACCACAGGCCTTGGAGGCGATGGGGCTGTTCGATCTTGACCATGCGGCCGGCCGGCGGTTCAGCGAGCTGTCCGGAGGTGAGGCGCAACGGCTCATGCTGGCGAGGGCCGTGTGCTCACGGCCAGACATGCTGCTTGTGGACGAGCCAACGGCCCAACTGGACACACGGACCGCGCATTCGGTGAGCCACGTGCTGGGCAACCTCGCCAACCAAGGCATGATTGTGCTGGTGGCCACCCATGATCCTGACACCAGGGACGCCTGCGACCATGTGGTCGATCTTGCACACTACGCGCCCAATGGGTGAAAGGGGAGGGAACATGAGGCTCAGGTCGATACTCTCCGAGGCGATGCGCAATGTGGGCGCCGGCAACGCGCACGCATTGGCGTTGTTCGTCGCCGTGCTGCTTGGTGGCATGCTGCTCGGGGGATACGAAGCCTACACGGTGGTTGCGATGGAACATGAGGCCATGGCACGCGTGCAGGCCATGGCCGACGTGGATACGGTGGTCGGCGGCACCGTGGACGGTGATGCATGCGACCGTCTCGCCCAATCGTCAGGCGTTCCCATCGCGCAATCGGGCGCCGTGCGCACCGGTGAGGAGATCACGCCGTTGTCCACGCCGAGCAACGCCCTGCAATCATTCGAGGTCACGCAAGGCATGCTGTCGCTCATCGCGTCGAACGGCGCCGTCGCCTCGCCAATCGACACGTCGGGGATCTGGGTGTCGACCGACGTGGCGCGTGACTTCGGGCTCACGGTCGGCTCCACGTTGGCCACGGACCATGGCAATGCCACCGTGGCGGGCGTCTACCCATGGCCCAACGATGGTCGTGACACCCGTTTCGCCTACGCGTTCCTTGTGCCACGCGCCGCCTCCCTGGGCGACTACAACGAATGCTGGATACGCCAATGGCCGCGTTCGGAACCGGCGAGCAACCTGCTGTACGCCACACTGCGTGTGGGCAATGGGCAGAACCAAGCCGGTGTGGTCGCGCTCAACAAGGGTTTCGACGCGCACTACGACCCCTACGCCACCTACATGGCGCGCACCACCCGTTGGATCCCGTTCCTCGCGGCGCTTCTGGGCCTTGCCATCGGTGTGATCGCCGTGCGCATGCGCAGGCTCGAATACGCCGCCGCGCTGCATTCGGGGGAGTCAAAGCCGGCGCAATTGCTCGGCATATGCGTGGAGACGCTCGTATGGGCCGGATTGGCCACGGCGGGCTCATGCGCGCTCATCGCCGCCTACGGTGTGCGCATGGCCGTCGGGGACACCGCGGTGGTCATCGCGACCACATGCCGTGCCCCACTGGCGTTGCTGTGCGCCGTGGTGCTTGCGGCGCTCGCCAGTGGCCTGTGTGTGCGGCAGTCGCAATTGTTCCGCCTCTTCAAACGCCGCTGAACCGGATATGCGACCCGGGTTGTGAGTCCGGTCCCCGGCCTGCCTTAGACTCGGTACTCGACACGGGGGCTGATGCGCATGGCGCATCGGCTGAGAGAGGCCAAGCCTCGACCGATTGAACGTGAATCCGGACAATGCCGGCGCACGGACGTCGAATTTCCCGTGCCTTATCGCCATGGGCGCCCACCGGCGTCCATATGGACAGGAAAGAGAAAGGCACTCATTATGTCTGCTTCGGTTGTGGAAGCAAAACCCGTTTTGAAATGGCGTGTGGTCGACATCGCCGTGGCTTCGGTCATCGGTGTCGCATCCGCCCTCATCTACTGGGCCGTGGCGTTCTTCAGCGCCGCACCGTGGTCCGTGCTCGAAGCCGTGGTACCCGGGCTCGCGGGCATCTTCAACGGCCTGTGGCTGTTCGCCGGGCCTTTGGCCGCCGTCATCGTGCGCAAACCGGGGGCTGCGCTCTATGCGGAAGTCGTCGCCGGCGTGCTTGAGGCGCTCATGGGCAACATGTGGGGTGGGGTCGAAACGTTCCTGATCGCGTTCGTGCAGGGCCTGTGCGCGGAAATCGCATTCGCCGTGTTCGCATACCGCAAATGGAACCTGCCGGTCATGATGTTCTCCGGTGCACTCAGCGGCCTGGGATGCTGGGCGTACTCGTTCTTCACCCACCTGCAGGCCATCGACCTCAACGGCTCCTACGGCATCGTCTACCTGATCACGACCGTGCTTTCGGGACTCGTCTTCGCCGGCATCGCCATGTGGTACCTCTACATCGGCATCGCCAAGACCGGTGCGCTCGACAACTTCGCCTCCGGCCGCATGGTGCGCAACCGCACCCGCTGACCCAACTCCGATGCCCCGGCCAAACGCGCCGGGGCATCGGCATATCCACCACCGCAAAGGAACCGCAACATCCATGACCACTCCAGCACCCACGCCACACGCCGCTTCGATACAGTTCCACGACTGGGGCTACCGGCATGCCTCACGCAACCATTTCGCCGTGCGCAAGCTCAACCTCACGATCAACGCCGGCGAGCGCGTCCTGCTGCTGGGCGCTTCCGGCATCGGCAAATCCACGATCCTCGAAGGCGTGGCCGGCCTGCTCGGCGACGAATCCGCCGCACAGACCGCGGCGCAAGACACCGGCGTGCAGGTCGAAGACGCGGACGGCGGCGTCACCGAAGGCGAGATCCTCATCGGCGGCGTCGAAACACACGCCGCGCGCGGCGCCGTGGGACTCGTGCTGCAGGATCCGGAGGCGCAGGCCATATTCCAGCGTCTCGGAGACAATGTGGCGTTCGGTCCGGAAAACCTCGACGTGCCACGCGAGCAGATCTGGCCGCGCGTCGACGCCGCACTCGACGCGGTGGGCATGGGCGGCCTGCAGCTCGACCGCTCGGTCATGCACCTGAGCGGCGGCCAGATGCAGCGGCTCGCCTTGGCCGGCGCGCTCGCGATGCAACCGCGTGTGCTGCTGCTCGACGAGCCGACCGCCAACCTCGACCCCGACGGCGTGGCGCAGATCGTCGGCGCCGTGGGTGATGTGCTGACGCGCACCGGTGCGACGATGGTGCTCGTCGAGCACCGCGCCGACCGGTGGGTCGACATGATCGACCGCGTCGTCGTGCTCGGATTGGAAACCGAACACGACACGCGCCAAGTGGAGCAGCGCGGGTTCGAAGAGGAGATCGACCGCAGCACGTTCCGCAACACCGTGGTCGTGGCCGACGGCACACCCGAAGCGGTGTTCACCGACCCCACACTCGACTTCGCGCAGCTCGGCATCTGGGTGCCCGAACGGTTCCGCCGCGCCGAAGACGAGATCACGCGCATCCGCACCGAGGACGAGCCCACATACGAACCGTCCGACGGCACAGGCGAACCCGTACTCACGACCGACGACCTGGCGATAGGCCGGGGCGGCAACGCCATCGCCGAGCACATCGACCTCGCATTCCGCCCCGGGCAGATCACCGCGCTCGTCGGCGCGAACGGCGCCGGCAAATCCACACTGTCGCTCACCCTCGCCGGGCTCCTCGAACCCGTCACCGGACGCGTCGCCGGCGCGGCGCTCGCCCCCGACACACAGCACCCGTGGCCGGTCGACTGGACGTCACGCCAGCTCGCCTCACGGATCTCCTACGTCTTCCAGAACCCCGAACACCAGTTCGCCTGCTCGAGCGTGCTTGGCGAGGTCATGCTCGGGCCCACACGCACCGGCGTGGACGAGTCCACCGCCCGCGAGCGCGGAATGGAGCTGCTGCGCCGGTTCCACCTCGACCAATACGCGCAGATGAACCCCTACACACTGTCGGGCGGCGAAAAGCGGCGCCTGACCGTGGCCGCCGCGCTCGCTGCCGCGCCGCGCGTGCTGATCCTCGACGAACCGACCTTCGGGCAGGACCGGCGCACATGGATGCAGATCGTGCGCCTCATCCACTCCCTGCGCTCCGACGGCGTCAGCATCATCGTCGTCACGCATGACCGCGAGCTCGTCACCGCGCTCGGCGCGCGCGTCGTCGAACTCGTGCCGCACGACGCGCGCGGCGAATGGGCTGCGGCTCCGCAGCCCGTGTATGAGCCAGACCTGCAGGCCGCGCCCGCCGCGCACGCCACCGACATCGAGGTCAGCGCGGTCAACGAGCGCGAAGACACGATCAAACCGTCGAGCCGGTCGCCCCTGCTCGCCTCGATCAACCCCGTCTACCGGTTGGGCGGCGCGTTTCTGGCGTCGTTGCCGCTGCTGCTGAGCCTCGACTGGGTCTCCGCGAGCGTGGCGCTCGGGCTCGAGGTGCTCATCCTCATGGCCATCGGGTTCACGCCGTGGCGCATCGTGCGCTCCACGTGGCCGATCTTCATCGGCGCGCCCGGATCAGCCTTGGCGGTGCTGTTGTACGGCAAATCGGGCGGCAGCACATGGTGGCACTGGGGGTGGATCACCGTGACCGACCGGTCCGCCGAACTGGCGCTCGCCACGGCGTTGCGCATCCTCGCGATCGGCATTCCCGCGATCATCGCCGTGCTCGGCATCGACGCGACCGATCTGGCGGACGGGTTCAGCCAGCTGCTGCACCTGCCCGACCGGTTCGTGTACGGCGGGCTCGCCGGCATGCGTCTGTTCTCCGTGCTGCAGGACGACTGGGCCGCGCTCACCGCGTCGCGCCGGTCGCGCGGACTGGGCGACGACAGCAAATTCAAGTCGTTCTTCCCGCAGGCCTTCGCGCTGCTCGTGCTGTCGATACGCCGTTCCACCACGCTCGCCGTGGCCATGCAGGCGCGCGGGTTCGGCTCCGACGAGCCGCGCAGCCACGCGCGCGTCAGCGTGGTGCGCGCGCGTGACCACTGGTTCCTTGTGGTTTGCCTGCTCATTCCGGTGGCCGCGCTCACGGCCGCCCTATGCGCAGGCACATTCTCGTTCTTCGGCAACTGACCTACCGTTGCGCCGGGGCCAGCCGCAGCACCGCGTCGGACATCTTGGCGATCTGCGGGCTGTGCGTCACGATGATTACGCAACGGCCCTGCTGGTGCGCAAGGTCGAGGAAGATGCGCATGATGTCGTCCTGCGTGGCCGGGTCGAGGTTGCCGGTCGGCTCGTCGGCGATGATCACCCGCGGGTCGTCGCTCAGCGCGCGGGCGATCGCCACGCGCTGCTGTTCGCCGCCCGACAGGTGCAGGATGCGCTCGTCCGCATACCGCTCGGGCAGATGCACCTGCTTGAGCAGGTCGAGCGCGATCTCGCGTTTGGGACGGTCGAACCGTTTGCCCGAGGCGTCCATCGTGAGCATGATGTTCTCCAGCACGGTCAATCCGGGCAGCAGGTTGTAGCTTTGGAAGATCACGCCGATATCGCGGCTGCGGTACCGGTATCGGTCGATCGACGCCAGATCGCGTCCTTCGAAGAGCACCGCGCCGCCGGTCGGCGTCGTCAAACCGCTGATGAGCGAGAGCAGGGTGGTCTTGCCCGCGCCCGAAGGTCCGACGATCGAGATGACCTGCCCTGCGGCGAAGTCGTGGCTGATATGGCTGATGACGTCGGGTCCGCTCTTGGTGTAGGTGTAGCTCACGTCGTCCAACGCGAGGATCGGGGTGGCGGTTGGGGATGTGTTCGATGATGGTGCGGAAGATGGTTGTGCCATGGTGACAATCCTTACTCGTGATGTTGGGTGTGGGTGGTGTGCGCTCAGGAGCGGTCGGCCAGAATCTGCAGGGGCTCGTAACGCATCACGAACACGGCGGCCACAAGCGAGGCGAGCAGGGTCAGGCCGATGCCGATGAGCAGCATCCAGCCGATTGTGGCCCAGTTCACTGTGGCGTTGACCTTGGAGACCATCTGCGTGGCATGTCCCCACTGCTGCGGGGCGCCGTTGTCGTCCTTCGGCGCCTCCGACAGGCTTCCTTCGCCTGTGGTTGCGCCATCCTGCCCGACGCCGCTCGGCGGCTGCATGTCACGGCCGAACTGCGCACGCTGCTGTTGCTGCTGCGTGGCCTGCGCCTCGACCTGCGACGCGAGCAGCGAGTTCGATACGGGGACCGAGACGGCGGCGCCGACGCCGACGCCAAGCGCCAGGCCGATGGCGGTCACGGCGAGCAGTTCGATGGCGAACTGCGCGGCCACCTTCGCTTTCTTCACGCCGATCGCGGTGAGCACGCCGATCTCGTATTTGCGTTCGCGGATGTTGAAGATGGTGAGCACGACGAGCACGACCGCGCCAACGCACAGCACGACGATGAGCAGCGTCTTCGCGAATGTGGCCAGGTTGTTCAACGGCACGAGGCTCGCCTCGTACTGCTCCACGTCGGCGGACGAGACGGTGTATTCATTGCCCAGGCCATTCGCCTTGACGTCGGCGACGAACCGGTCGTATTGCGCCTTGCCGTTGAAGACATAGGTGTAGCTCAATTGCGTCGCCTGCGTCTCGCGGGTGTTGCCGCGTGCATCGGTGATCTCGATCGTCTTGCCACCGGTCAGGCCCAGCGCATCGAGCGTGGACACCGACGTGTAGATCGCGTTCGCGGGGTCGCTCGCGGTGGAGGCCATGGGGCCTCCCATCGGCATCGTGTTCTCGGTGGTGTTGCTGTAGATGCCGACGATGGTGAGCGTGTAGGTCTTGGTATCGTCGGTGATGTCGGCGACCTTGAAGGTGTCACCGACCGACAGGTCATTGGCGTCGGCGAGCGTCTTCGAGATGATCACATCGCCGTCATCGTCGGTGCCGTAGTCGAACACCTGGCCCGAATCCATCGTGAACGATCCGTTGGGAGCGTTCGCGATCGCCTCGTCCGACGAAAACCCGACAAGCGAGAAGTCGCCCGTCGTCATCATCATGCCGCCTTTGCCGCCGCCGGCGTCCGGCATGCCGCCCGCGCGGTCGTCGCCGGGGGACTGGGGCTGCTCTCCGGACTGGTTCTGCTCCGTGGCCGACTGGTCCTCTTGGTTTGTCACGGTGCCGTTGGAATCCACTGGTTCGACGCCGTCGTCCACGGCGGCTGCCGAAGCCGTCTCGGTGTAATACGACGATGCGACGCCGTACTCCGATTTGTCGTATTTCTGATAGTCGTCGAGGTCGAGCTGCTTGCTGGCCATCGACTCGCGCATGGCCTGCATGTCCGCGCCGCCGGACTGTGCGTCGCGCGTCTTGCCGATCATCGCGCCGCGGTCGATCGAGATCTGCGCGCTGATCGTGGTGTCGTCCAAGGCCGATGTGCGTGCGCGTTCTGCCGCCTGCACGATCGCGAGCGCCACGGTCGCGGCCGCGGTGATGATGGCGACGATGATGATCATCAGCGCGTTGCGGCCTTTGTTGCGCACCACATTGTGCAGTGCGTTCCTGACGATGAACATGGTTGGTTCCTTTGCAAAATCAATGGGTGGGTGTTGCTGGCCTGCGCCTTTCCGTTGCCGGGAATGGCTCAGGGCATATGCCCGCAGCGTAATCAGCGCTGGTGTGATTGCGCTTTGACGCCGCTGCGATTCGGCTCGGTACTCAGTGGCCGCGCGCTGAACACTTACTGGGAGTTCTCTGAAAACGGGTGGATGGTGGGGTGGTATGCGGTTGCCCCTCGCTGGCGGTAGGGTGGACGTATGCCGATTGATGCAACCGTGATGACCAATGTGAAAGCGGAACGTGTACGACGCGCCGCCGACCTTGCCTCCCGCAAACACCGTGAACGCAGCGGAAGGTTCCTGATCGAAGGCCCCCAGGCGGTGCGCGAGGCACTCACCTGGCAGCCTGGCGTGGTGCGTGACCTCTATGTGGCCGTGGACGGCACCGAACCCGACGCCGGGTTCGCCAACCCCACCGTCGCCTCGCTCGCGGGACTGGCCATGGGGGAGGGCATCTACGTGCACAAGGCCACGGCCGATGTGGTGGCGCATATCAGCCGTGACGCGCAAGGCGTGGTGGCCGTGGGCGACCTCGAGGCGTGCCGTGCGCAGCTCACCCAGTCGCCGTCCACGCCGCATCCGTTCATCGCGGCGTTCTGGCAGGTGCGCGACCCCGGCAACGCGGGCACCGTCATCCGCAGCGCCGACGCCGCAGGCTGTGATGCCGTGGTCATGGTCGGCTCATGCGTGGACGTGTTCAATCCGAAGGTCATCCGCGCCACGACCGGATCGCTGTTCCACCTGCCGGTGCTCGCGATGGACGAGGATGGGTTCTTCGCGTTCTGCGCCAACCATGCCACCACCGTCATGGCCGCCGACGTCTACGGCACGGAAGGCCGGCCGCCGGAAAGCCTGCCCGACGTGGTGCGCGAAGGCGCCGCGCTCGACGGCTCGATCGCCGTGCTGTTCGGCAACGAAGCCCGCGGTCTCGAGCCCGGCCTGCTCGACCGGGCGGACATCATCACCTCGATCCCGATCTACGGCAAGGCCGAATCGCTCAACCTCGGCACAAGCGCCGCGGTGATGCTCATGACCTTGGCTATGTCGAGTCGTATTGAAAGAATGTGAAGTCGGTAAATCGTTGGAATGACGCGTTTTCGCGTCTCCGATGCATGTGACGGAAAGGTATCTCGTGGCACAAGGCACACAATTTGATGCCGATGCGGTGGCCAAAGCGGTTGCCGAAGGCATCGCCGCAATAGCACAGGCCTCCAGCATGGAGGAGCTCAAGGCGATCAAGACGCAATACGCCGGCGCCCAGTCCGCAATGACGATGGCCAGCAAGGCCATCGGCTCGCTCGACAAGGACCAGAAGAAAGAGGCCGGCAAGCTCATGGGCAAGCTGCGCGCCGACTTCGGCCGCGCCTACGGCACGAAGGAAGCCGAGGTGAAGGCCCAGGAGGAAGCCCGCGAACTGGCCGCCGAAACCGTGGACATGACGCTGCCTGTGCGCCGCAATCCGCTCGGCGCGCGCCACCCGCTACCCAAGCTCATGGAAGACGTCGAGGACTTTTTCGTCGGCATGGGCTGGCAGATCTCCGACGGCCCCGAGGTGGAAACCGAATGGTTCGACTTCGACGCGCTGAACTTCGGCCCCGACCACCCGGCACGCCAGATGCAGGACACGTTCTATGTCAAAGGCAACCAGGCCAAGGACGCAGCCGGGTTCGTGGGCTCCAACATGGTGCTGCGCACGCAGACCTCATCGGACCAGGTCCGCGGGCTCATCGCCCATGGTGTGCCGCTGTACATCGCGTGCCCCGGCCGTGTGTTCCGCACGGACGAGCTCGACGCGACCCACACGCCGGTCTTCCATCAGGTCGAGGCGCTCGCCGTGGACAAGGGCCTGACGATGGCCGATCTCAAGGGCGTGCTCGACAAGCTCGCCGTGGCCATGTTCGGCCCCGAGGCCAAGAGCCGCCTGCGCCCCAGCTACTTCCCGTTCACCGAGCCGAGCGCCGAACTCGACCTGTGGTTCCCCGACAAGAAGGGCGGCCCCGGTTGGATCGAATGGGGCGGCTGCGGCATGGTCAACCCGAATGTGCTGCGTTCCGCCGGCATCGACCCGGATGTGTACACCGGCTTCGCGTTCGGCGTGGGCGTCGAGCGCACGCTGCTGCTGCGCCACGATATCAACGACATGCACGACCTGGTCGAAGGCGACGTGCGATTCAGCGAACAGTTTGTGATGGGGGAGTGATTCGAGATGCCCATGGTAGATATTGATTGGCTGCGAGACCACGTGGAGGTGCCCGAGGGGCTCACGTACGAGCAGCTCGCGAAGGACCTCGTGCGCGTGGGCCTCGAGGAGGAGGAGATCCACCAGTCGCAGGTCACCGGCCCGATTGTGGTGGGCTATGTCGTCGACGCCACGCCCGAACCGCAGAAGAACGGCAAGGTCATCAACTGGTGTCATGTGGACGTGGGTGACCGGTACAACGACGTCGACGACCAGGGCAACAAGGTGCCGCGCGGCATCATCTGCGGCGCGCCGAACATGAAGGCCGGCGAGAAGGTCGTCGTTACCCTGCCCGGCGCCGTGCTGCCCGGTGACTTCCGCATCGAGCCGCGCAAGACCTACGGCCACATCTCCGACGGCATGTGCGCCTCGGAGCGTGAGCTCGGCCTCGGCGACAGCCACGACGGCATCATCCTGCTGCGCGACTACGGCTTCACCCCCGAGGAATACGAGGCGCTCAAGCCCGGCGACGACGCGATGCACCTGCTGCACCTCGACCAGCCGATCCTCGAGATCAACGTGACGCCGGACCGTGGTTATGCGTTCTCCTACCGCGGCATCGCGCGCGAATTCCATAATTCCACCGGCGCCGAGTTCACCGACCCGGTCGGCGAGCTCAATGCGCATGTGCCGCAGATCGAAGAGCAGGCCGCGGACACGACGCATGACATCGACGTGATTATCGACGACGAGAACCCGATCCACGGTGTCGTCGGCTGCGACCGGTTCTATGCGCGCGCCGTGCATGGCTACGATGCCGCGAGCAAGACGCCGAACTGGATGCGCCGCCGCCTGACGCGCGCCGGCATGCGTTCGCTGACGCTGCCGGTCGACGTGACGAACTACGTCATGCTCGATCTGGGCCAGCCGATGCACGCCTACGACCTCGACAAGATCGAAGGGCCGATTGTCGTGCGCCGTGCGCGCGCTGGCGAAACGCTCACCACGCTCGACGGCAAGGACCACGACCTCGACCCCGAGGACCTGCTCATCACCGATTCACCCAACGGCGAGCAGGGATCGCGCATCCTCGGCATCGCCGGCGTCATGGGCGGCGAATACGGCGAGGTCACGAGCGAGACGACGAACATCCTGCTCGAAGCCGCGCACTTCGACCCCATCTCCGTGGCACGCTCCTCGCGCCGCCACAAGATCCCCTCGGAAGCCGCGCGCCGTTTCGAACGCGGTGTGGACGACCAGATCCAGCCGGCCGCCGCGCAGATGGCGTGCGACCTGCTCGAGGCCTACGGGTCGGCAACCGCCTCGCAATCGCCGCGCGACGTGAACAACACCAAGCGCCGCCAGCCGATCGTGTTCAAGGCGAGCGAGGTCAAGCGCATCGCGGGCCTCGATTTGGACCTCAACGACATCAGCGCGATTCTCACCGACATCGGCTGCACCGCCGCTGGTGGCGGCAACGGCGAATTCTCTGTCGTGCCGCCGTCGTGGCGCCCGGACCTGAACGAGCCATGCGACCTGGTCGAAGAGGTCGCGCGCATCTACGGGTATGACAAGATCCCCGTGCATGTGCCGCACGCGCCGGTGGAAGGCCATGTGGGCCTCACCTCCGACCAGCTGCACAAGCGTCAGGTGGCCGACGAGCTCGCCGAATACGGCATGGTGGAAACACTGAGCTACCCGTTTGTGGGGCCCGCCGACTACAAGGCGTTCATGATCGATCCCGATGCGGTGGAGCCGGTGAGCGTGGAGATCGTCAACCCGCTCGCCGACGACCGTCCGTATCTGCGCCGTCAGATCCTGCTTACGCTGGCACAGACGGTGCAGCGCAACATCCGCCGCGGTCTTGACAACGTGGCCTGCTACGAGCTCGGCCACGTGTATCTCGCCTCGCCGGACGCGCCTGCGATCCCGGCGCTGCCCGGCGGCGTGCGTCCCACGCCCGAACAGCTTGCTGCGCTTGACGCCGGCCTGCCTGACCAGCCGCTGCATGTGGCCGGCATGATGACCGGTCTGGCCGAAGACGACGGCTGGCTTGGTGACCGCCGCGCCGTCGACTGGAGCGACGCCGTCGAAGCGGTGCGCCGCATCGCCGCGCGCCTCGGCGCCGATGTGACCTTTGACCAGCCCGCCGCGCAGGATGTGCCTGCGCAATGGCACCCCGGCCGTGGCGCCCATGTGGTGGCCGGCGGCAAGCGCGTCGGCTTCGTCGGAGAGTTGCACCCCAAGGTCGACGACGCGCTCGGCATGCCTCACCACACCGCCGCCTTCGAACTCGACCTGACCGCGCTGTTCGGCACCCTGAGCAACAAGCCGGTGCAGGCCAAGCCGATCTCGACGTTCCCGCCGGTCAAGCAGGACCTCGCGTTCACGGTGCCCGACATGGTGAGTGCGCATGATCTCGGCGAAGCGATCCGTGACGCCGCCGGCGACATGCTCGAGTCCATCGAACTGTTCGACGTGTATACGGGCGATCAGGTGGGCGAAGGCAAGAAGTCGCTCGCGTATGCGGTCACGTTCCGCGCGCCGGACCGCACCCTCACATCCGAGGACAGCGAGGAGATCCGCCAGCGCATCGTCGACAAGGCATCCGAACTCGGTGCGCAACTGCGCGCCTAGTGCACACCAACCACCAAACGAACAGGACCATGATGAGCCAACCGGACCAGTATCCATCGTCGCAGCCGCAGCAGGCGCCGAACGGGGCCAATGCTGCTCCGGTCGACTCATCCGGCCCTGCAGCCGGCACACAAGGGGCCAACCAGCCGGGCTACGGGCAATATCTGCGCCCGGCGTACGGCGCGATGGACAACCAGTTCCCACAGGACTACGACCCCTACATCTTCGGGCGTCCCGACCCCGAGCCCCAGCCGGCGCAAGCGTCGCAAGCGGGGCCGACGCCGGCGGTGCCGCAGCCGAACCAGGCGCCCACACAACCGTGGGCCAGGCAGCAGGCGCAGGCGCCGCAAGCACCCGGCGCCACCCAGCAGGGCGGCAAATACCCGCGCTACGTCAACGGCATCGACATGGAGGACCCCAACCAGAACATCTTCTACGGGCGGTGGGACGCCGGCGCGATCATCGCGTTCGTGTTCGCGTTGTTCCTGCCCGTGCCGATCATGCCCGCGATTCTGGGCGCATTGAGCATGCGCCGCACGCGCATCATGCGCATGAAAGGGTATGGGCTCGCCCTGGCCGCGGTCATCATCAACGTGCTCTACACGATCGCGTTCGTGTGGCTCATGATCAACGGCGTCTCGATGGACGACGTGATGAACCAGATGCTCCAGTCGCTCAATTCCTCCACGTCCGGCGGCTCCGGCGACTCCGTGCAGGCGTGAGCGGCGCTCGGCGACACGCACAGACGGCTCCCCAAGAACGTATAGTTATGCATTGTTCTGCATAAAGTGTATACTCGGCAGCTAACCAAGCACAGAGGAGCTGACCATGGGCAAACATACCGTCGCCGTCGCAGGCGCCACCGGCTATGCCGGCGGTGAGATGCTGCGTATTCTGGCTGCGCATCCGGACTTCGAGGTCACCACGGTGGCCGGGCATTCGTCGGTGGGGCAGCCACTGGGCGCCTTCCAGCCGCATATTCCCCAATTGGCCCACCTGATCGTCGAAGACACCACACCCGAGGCATTGAACGGGCACGATGTGATTGTGCTCGCCCTGCCCCATGGCGCATCCGGAGCCCTCGCCGCGCAGCTCGACGATGACGCGGTGATCGTGGATCTGGGCGCCGACCACCGCCTCGAACAGCAGCAGGCGTGGGACGACTATTATGGTGGCGCGTTCTACGAGCATTGGGTGTATGGCATGCCCGAACTCATCCTCGGCAAGGACGCCAATGGCGCATACCGGCGCCAGCGCGAACGGCTCTTGGGGGCCAAGCGCATCGCCGGCCCCGGTTGCAACGTCACCGCCGTCACCTTGGCCATGCAGCCCGGTATCGCGAACAACCTCGTCGTGCCACACACGATCGTCGCCGACCTGGCCGTCGGGTATTCCGGGGCCGGCAAGAACCTCAAGCGCACCAACCTGCTCGCCTCCGAGGCGCTCAATTCGGCGGTGCCGTATGCGGTGGGCGGCACTCACCGCCACATTCCCGAAATCCTGCAGAACTTCGCCCACGCCGCCGGTCTGGACGCCGCGGCGGCCGGCGAGTTCACCCTCGCGTTCACCCCGATGCTCGTGCCGATGTCGCGTGGCATCCTCGCTTCGGTGAGCGCGAAACTCACCGACGCCGCCATGGACCTGACCGACGAGCAGATCCATGCCATATGGACCGGCGCATACGAGGGCCAGGGGTTCATCAGCGTGCTCGCCCCCGGCGCCATGCCGGCCACGCAGAACGTGCTCGGATCGAACGCCGCGCATGTGCAAGTGGCCGTGGACCGGCGCAGCCGAACCCTGCACGCGTTCGCCGCGATCGACAACCTCAACCGCGGCACGGCCGGCCAGGCGGTCGAATCCCTCAACCTGGCCTTCGGACTCAATGAGGAAAACGGTTTGACGAAGATTGGAGTCGCACCATGAGCGTGACATTCGCGCAAGGATTCTCAGCGGCCGGTGTCGAAGCCGGCATCTCGGCTACACCGGGCAAGAAAGATGTGGCGCTCGTCGTGAATGAGGGGCCGCTCACGGCCGCCGCCGGTGTGTTCACCACCAACCGGTTCTGTGCCGCGCCCGTGCAATGGTCGCGCAAGGCCGTGGCCGACGGTTCGCTCAAGGCCGTCATCCTCAACTCCGGCGGCGCCAACGCATGCACCGGCGAAGCGGGGTATGCGCAATCCGTGGCAACCGCACATGAGGTGGCCGGGCTGCTCGGCACCGAAGACGGCGAAGTGGCCGTATGCTCCACCGGCCTCATCGGCGAACTGCTGCCGCTCGACAAGGTGCTCGACGGCGCCGCGCGCGCCTTCGCCGCGCTCGAGCCGACGATGGCCGCCGGTGAGGACGCCTCGCACGCCATCATGACGACCGACACCAAGCCCAAGACGGTCACGCGCATGGGATCGAATGGATTCCGTGTGGGCGGCATGGTCAAGGGCTCGGGCATGATCGCCCCGCAGCTCGCCACGATGCTGTGCGTGATCACGACTGACGCCGTGGTGAGCGCAGGCCAGCTCCAGGCGGCGCTGGGCGCGGCGGTCGACACCTCGTTCAACCGCATCGACGTGGACGGCTGCATGTCCACGAACGACACCGTGCTGCTGCTCGCCTCGGGCGCCTCGGGCATCGAACCCGATCCGGACGAGTTCAACGACCTCATCGCGAACTGCTGCGCGAGCCTGGCACGCCAGATCATCGGCGACGGCGAAGGCGCGAGCCACGACATCCGCATCACCGTGGCTGGTGCCACAAGCGAGGACGCCGCGCTGGCGTGCGGGCGCGCGATCGCCGCGTCAAACCTGCTCAAATGCGCGATCAGCGGCAACGACCCCAACTGGGGGCGCATCGTGAGCTCTTTGGGCACCGTGCCGGCGGACGTGGCGCCCTACGACCCCGACGAGGTGACTGTCGACGTCAACGGCGTGCGCATCTGCGACGGCGGCAAACCGGGCCACGACCGCAGCGAGGTCGACATGACGCCACGCCAGATCGACATCGACGTGGACCTGCATGCGGGTACGTCGGCCGCAACCGTGTGGACCGACGACCTGACCCACGAATATGTGCATATCAACGCGGACTACGAGAGCTGAGGACATGGCAAAAGAACTGAAGGGACCGGGATTCCACCTCGACGTGCACACCGACCTGCGCGCCGACCAGAAGGCGGAGGTGCTCATCGAGGCGCTGCCGTGGCTTGAGGAATTCTACGGCAAGACGATTGTCATCAAATACGGCGGCAACGCGATGGTCGACGACCATCTCAAGGAATGCTTCGCCGAAGACATGGTGTTCCTGCGCCAGGTGGGCCTGCATCCGGTGATCGTGCATGGTGGCGGCCCGCAGATCTCGCACATGCTCAAGGCGTTGGGCATCCACTCCGAGTTCAAGGGCGGGCTGCGCGTCACGACGCCCGAGGCGATGGACGTGGTGCGCATGGTGCTCACCGGCAAGGTCTCCCGCGAGCTCGTCGGCCTGATCAACGCGCACGGGCCCCTCGCCGTTGGTCTGTCGGGTGAGGATGCCGCGCTGTTCTCCGCGATCCAACGCAAGCCGCTCATCGACGGCAAGCCCACCGACATCGGCCTGGTGGGCGACGTCGTCGGCGTCGACGCCTCGGCCGTGATCGATTTGATCAACGCCGGTCGCATCCCCGTCGTCTCGTCGGTCGCCCCGAACGAGGACGACGCCACCGAGGTGCTCAACGTCAACGCCGATTCTGCCGCGGCCGCGCTTGCTACCGCGCTCGGCGCGCACAAGCTCGTCATCCTCACGGATGTGGACGGCCTGTACGCGGACTGGCCCGACCGCAATTCGCTCATCGGCCGCATCGGCGTCGAGGACCTGCGCGACCTGCTGCCCGACCTCGAATCGGGCATGCGCCCCAAGATGGAGGCGTGCATCCGCGCCATCGACGGCGGCGTGCGCCAGGCGCACATCATCGACGGACGCAAACCACACTCCATACTCAACGAGATATTCACCTCGGCGGGCATCGGCACGATGGTCGAACCGGGTGAGGGACTGGAAATGAGGAGCTCATATGGCAACTGAGGCACAGCCACTGGGGCAGGACGCCGCTTGGCTCGGCAAATACGACGACGTGCACATGCACGTGTTCGGCACGCCGCTGCGCGTGCTCGACCACGGGCAGGGCATGCGCGTGTGGGACGTCGACGGCAACGAATACCTCGACTTCCTCGCGGGCATCGCGGTGAACGCGCTCGGCTACGCACACCCGGACTGGTGCGAGGCCGTCGCGCAACAGGCACAGCGCGCCGCGCACGTGAGCAACTATTTCGCGACCAAGCCGCAGATCGAACTGGCCACCAAGCTCATCGAACTCGCCGGCGCCCCACAGGGCTCGCACGTCTACTTCGGCAATTCAGGGGCCGAGGCCAACGAGGCCGCGCTCAAGATGGCCAAGCTCTACGGCGCCACCCTGCAGACCGATGATGCGCGCCCCTACCGCATCCTCGCACTGACCCACGGATTCCACGGGCGCACGATGGGCGCGCTTTCGGCCACATGGAAGCCGGTGATCCGCACCCCGTTCGAGCCTCTTGTGCCGAATATCGAGTTCGTCGAGGCCAACGACCTCGACGCGATGGGCGCCGCGTTCGCCACCGATGACGGCAAAGGCCCGGTGGCCGCGGTCATCATGGAACTGATTCAGGGCGAGGCGGGCGTGCTGCCACTTGACGCCGAGTACATCCGCGGCGTGCGGGCGCTGTGCGACGAGCACAACGCCCTGATGATCGTCGACGAGGTGCAGACTGGCATGGGCCGCACCGGCGCATGGTTCGCGTTCCAGCGCGATGACCTGGGCGGCATCACCCCCGACATCGTGACCTTTGCCAAAGGCGTGGCCGGCGGATTCCCGATGGGCGGCATGATCTCGTTCGGTGAGGAGCTCTCGGCGTTGTTCTCGCCCGGCACCCATGGTTCGACGTTCGCCGGCAACCCGCTTGGCGCCGCGGCGGCCCTCGCCACCATCGGCGTGATCGAACGCGAAGGGCTTGTGGCGCAGGCGAACGAGCGCGGCGAGCAACTGCGCACGGGCATCATGGCCACCGACAACCCGCTGTTCGCGTCGGTGCGCGGCCGCGGCCTGCTCAATGCGATCGTGCTGACGCGGCCGTGCGCGCATGCCGCCGTGGGATGGGCGCTCGACCACGGTCTGATCATCAACGCACCGTCGCCGACCGTGCTGCGTTTGGCGCCGCCGTTGATCGCGAGCGAACAGGACATCAACGAGGCCATCGGCATCCTCGCCCTTATGCCGAACGATCTGGCGACCGAATAGGCGCGGGGACCGAAAACCACCCACCATACAGCAAGGAGGCCATTATGGCGCAGCTTCGGCACATGCTTCGCGATGACGACGTCAATCACGAGGAGCAAAAGCAGATTCTGGAACTGGGCATGAAGTTCCGCGAGAACCGTTTTCACCACCGACCTTTCGAGGGGCCGCAGGGCGTGGCCGTGCTCTTCGACAAGCCGAGCACGCGCACGCGCTCGAGCTTCTCGATCGGCGTGGCCGAATTGGGCGGTTACCCGCTCGTCATCGACAAGTCCGGGTCCCAGTTGGGCCGTGGCGAGCCGATCAGCGACACGACCGAAGTGCTCACGCGCATGGCGTATGCAATCGTCTGGCGCACGTTCGAACAGTCGCGCATCGAGGAGATGGCTTCGGTGGCCACAGTGCCGGTCGTCAACGCGCTCACCGACGAATTCCACCCCTGTCAGGTGCTCGCCGACTTCCTGACTCTGGCCCAGTTCAAGGGCGGCGTCGACGCGCTCGAAGGCATGTCGATCGCGTACTTGGGCGATGCGGCGAACAACATGGCGAACTCGTACCTGCTCGCGGGCGCCGTGGCCGGCATGCATGTGGCCGTGGCCGGCCCGAATGGCTATCTGCCCGATGAGGCGATCGTGCAGGACGCCGAGGCGATTGCCGCCACGACCGGTGGATCGATCCTCGTGACGACCAATCCGCTCGAGGCCGTGGCCGGCGCGGACTGCGTGTTCACCGACACATGGGTCTCGATGGGCGAGGAATCGCAGTACGCTGTGCGTTCCAAGCCGTTCTGGCCCTATCAGGTCAACGAGAAGCTCATGGGGTATGCCAAGCCCGACGCGCTGTTCCAGCACTGCCTGCCCGCCTACCGCGGCAAGGAGGTGACCGCCGAGGTCATCGACGGCCCGCAGTCGGTCGTGTGGGACGAGGCCGAGAACCGGTTGCACGCGCAGAAGGCGCTGCTCACTTGGCTCATCGGCAAGCAGCGTGGCGACGAAAGCCTGCTGGTCTGATGACGCAGGATTCCCAGCCGATGCAACGCCCGGCGAGCCGCGTCGCGCGCCTGAACGCGATCGAGCAGGCGCTCGAGAACAATGTGGTCACGTCGCAGGCGGAGCTCTCCGAAATCCTCAGCAGCCAGGGCATCGAGGTGACCCAGGCCACATTGAGCCGCGATCTCGACGAGATCAACGCCACGAAGACACGCCTGCCGGACGGCGTGCTTGCCTACACCGTCGGCGAGCACGCGCCGGCGGAGGCGGAGGGCCACGAGCCCGACGAGCGTGCCCAGCAGCAGATGTCGAAGGTGCTGTCGGGCATCGTCACCTCGGTGGCTCACGCGCGCAACCTCATCGTGGTGCACACCTCGTCGGGCGCCGCCCAATACGTGGCGAGCGTCATCGACCGCCACGCCGTCCCGGGCATCCTCGGCACGATCGCCGGCGACGACACCGTGCTGGTGATCTGCCAGGACGACCAGTCGGCCCTGCGGCGCAGCGCATGGCTGCTCGATATCGCGTCCAAGCGCGGCTGAGCATTCGCATTGTGGGCACATCGTGTCCACAATGCATATTTATACACACTTTTGTATATACTGGCGCGTATCGCACCTGAAGAAAGGCAAGACATGAGCGATAAGAACCGTATTGTGCTCGCGTACTCCGGCGGCCTCGACACCTCCGTCGCCATCCCGTACCTCAAGGACCGCACCGGCAAAGACGTGGTGGCCGTCTCGCTCGACGTCGGCCAGGGCGGCGAAAGCCTCGAGACGATCAAGGAACGCGCGCTCGCGTGCGGCGCCGTCGAAGCGTACATCGTGGACGCACGCGACGAGTTCGCGAACGAATACTGCATGCAGGCCCTCAAGGCGAACGCCATGTACGAAGGCGTGTACCCGCTCGTCTCCGCGATCTCGCGTCCGCTGATCACCAAGCACCTGGTGCGCGCCGCACACCAGTTTGGCGCCGACACGATCGCGCACGGCTGCACCGGCAAGGGCAACGACCAGGTGCGCTTTGAGGTCTCCATCCAGTCGATCGACCCTGAGCTCAAGGCGATCAGCCCGATCCGCGACCTGTCGCTGACGCGTGACGTGGAGATCGCCTACGCCAACGACCACGACCTGCCGATCGTGCAGACCGAGAAGAGCCCGTTCTCCATCGACCAGAACGTGTGGGGTCGCGCCATTGAGACCGGCTTCCTCGAGGACCCGTGGAACGCGCCCACCAAGGACTGCTACTCGTACACCGACGACCCGGACTTCCCGCCGGTCGAAGACGAGGTCGTCATCGAATTCAAGCAGGGCGTGCCGGTCAAGATCGACGGCCGCGACGTGACCCCGCTGCAGGCGATCGAGGAGATGAACCGCCGCGCGGGCGCCCAGGGCATCGGCCGCGTCGACCTCATCGAGGACCGCCTTGTCGGCATCAAGTCCCGCGAACTTTACGAGGCGCCCGGCGCGATCGCGTTGATCACCGCGCACGAAGAGCTCGAGAACATGTGCCTCGAACGCGAACAGCACCGCATCAAGCGCGACATCGACAAGCGCTGGGCCGAGCTTGTCTACGACGCGCAGTGGTTCTCGCCGGCCGTCAAGTCGCTCAACGCGTTCATCGACGACACCCAGCAGTACGTCAACGGCGAGATCCGCATGGTGCTGCACGGCGGCCGCGCAGTCGTGGTGGGACGCCGTTCCGACAGCTCGCTGTACGACTACAACCTCGCCACCTACGATTCGGGCGACACCTTCGACCAGAACGCGTCGAACGGCTTCATCGAGATCTACGGCCTGCCCACCAAGGTGGCCGCGGCGCGCGACGTGAAGTTCGGCAACGGCATCGAAGTTCCGGACAACGACGTAGAGTAGGGCACATCACCAGGCGGTTGCATCCGCTGCGCGAACAGACGGGCGGCGCGCCCGCGGCACGAGCCGCGCGCGGCCGCCCTCTTTCTGCCGGCAAGGCACCGGGAAAGAGAGGAAACCATGACCGAGGGCACCACGCACGAAGGGGAGCATCTGGCATTGTGGGGCGGGCGGTTCTCGTCCGGCCCGTCGCCCGAGCTCGCCTCGCTGAGCAAATCCACGCAGTTCGACTGGCGACTGGCCGACGACGACATCGCGGGTTCGCGCGCACATGCCCGTGCCCTGGCCCGCGCCGGACTGCTCACCTCCGACGAGCTGCAGCGCATGGAAGTGGCGCTCAACGAGCTGCAATACCGCGTGGACACCGGCGCGTTCGCGCCGGTCGAGGACGACGAGGACGAAGCGACCGCGCTCGAACGCGGCCTGCTGGAGATCGCCGGCGACGAGCTGGGCGGCAAACTGCGCGCCGGCCGTTCGCGCAACGACCAGATCGCCGCGCTGATCCGCATGTGGCTGCGCCGCCAGTCGCGCGTCATCGCCAACCAACTGCTCGACCTGTGCATGGCGCTCATCGACCAGTCCCTCAAAGCCGGCCGCACCGTGATGCCCGGCCGCACCCACATGCAGCACGCCCAGCCCGTGCTGCTCGCGCACCAGCTCATGGCGCACGTGTGGCCGCTGCTGCGCGACGTGGACCGCCTGCGCGACTGGGACCGGCGCATTGACGCGAGTCCCTACGGCTCCGGTGCGCTCGCCGGCAACACGCTCGGCCTCGAACCGGTGGCCGTGGCGCGCGAACTGGGGTTCACGACCGTCACCGAAAACTCCATCGACGGCACCGCGAGCCGCGACCTCGTGGCGGAGTTCTCGTTCGTCGCGGCTATGGCCGGTGTCGACATCAGCCGCCTGTCCGAGGAGATCATCATCTGGAACACGCAGGAGTTCGCCTTCGTGCGGCTTGACGACGCGTACTCGACCGGCTCCTCGATCATGCCGCAGAAGAAGAACCCCGACATCGCCGAACTCGCGCGCGGCAAGGCCGGACGCCTCATCGGCGACCTGACCGGCCTGCTCGCCACGCTCAAAGGCCTGCCCACCGCGTACGCGCGTGATCTGCAGGAAGACAAAGAGGCCGTGTTCGACCAGGTCGACACACTCGAAGTGCTGCTGCCCGCGTTCACCGGCATGGTGGCCACGATGGCCTTCGACGCCGCCCGTCTCGAGGCCGAGGCGCCGACCGGCTTCGCGCTCGCCACCGACATCGCCGAGTGGCTTGTCAAGCAGGGCGTGCCGTTCCGCCACGCCCATGAGCTTTCCGGCGCATGCGTCAAGATCGCCGAAGGCCGTGGCGAAGAGCTGTGGGACCTGACCGACGACGATTTCATCGAGGTGTTCCGCGAATTCCTGCCCGCCGAACAGGCCGTGGGCGTGCGCGAAGTGCTCTCCACCGAGGGCTCGGTCGCTGCGCGCGCCGGCAAGGGCGGCACCGCGCCGACCCGTGTGCGCGAGCAGATCGTCTCCGCCAAATCCGCTGTCGAACAGCTGCGCACGTATTTCCACGCGAGCAGCGACGGCACGGCGTATGTCTCGCCCGAGGCGATCGTCAAACTGCACGACGCCGACCAGGCGTGACGCGTCCGGTGTGGCGGCGGACGCGCATACCGCCGCCACACCGGATGCAATCCGTGTGCGCAGGCAGGGGGAGTTGTGCTCAGCAGACGCGCAATCGGCCGCATCGTGCGCCATTACGGCGCCGACATCCTGACGCATGAGCATATGGAGGTGGAGCGCCGCGCGTACCAGCACGGCAACGTGACGACCTACGAGCATTCGGTGCGCGTCGCGCGTCTGGCCGTGTGGCTCGCCGACCGCCTGCGCCTGTGGCGGCGCGTGGACCTGCGCTCACTGGTGCGCGCCGCCCTGCTCCACGACTATTTCCTGTACGACTGGCATGAGCACGACGACGGCACACACCGCTGTCATGGGTTCAGGCACCCGGCTACGGCCGAACGCAATGCGCGCGCCGATTTCGCCATCGACGACGTGGTGGCTAACAGCATCCGCACACACATGTTCCCGCTCACGCCGGTTCCACCGCGCCATGTGGAAGGCTGGCTCGTCACCGCCGCCGACAAAATCAGCGCGACCACCGAGACGTTCTCGCCCGACCGCTTCGCAAAACCCCACGGCAAAGGCCGGTGAGTGTCTGCGAGCCGTGCGACACTGGGAACCGGCCGGGGCCGTGCTATGCGCGCGCCCCGCGTAGACATACGTCAGATTCAGGAGAACATTAGGCATGGCTCACGTCATCGATTACAAGGAAGCCGGATTCGATTCGGTACTGGATGAATTGGAATGGCGCGGGTTGATTTCCCAGTCGACCGACCGGGAACGACTCGCAGAGACGCTCGATGGAGATCCGATCACCTATTACTGCGGGTTCGACCCCACCGCGCCGTCACTGCACATCGGCAACCTCGTGCAGCTCATCATCATGCGCCACCTGCAGGCGGCCGGGCACCACCCGATCGCGCTCGTGGGCGGCGCCACCGGCCTGATCGGCGACCCGCGCCAGTCAGGTGAGCGCGTGCTCAACTCCAAGGACATCGTGGCCGGCTGGTGCGACCGCCTGCGCGCACAGATCGGCGAAGTGCTCGTGCAGGACGGCGCCAACCCGGTGCGCTTTGTCTCAAACTACGACTGGACGGCGTCGATGAACGTCATCGACTTCCTGCGCGACGTGGGCAAGAACTTCCGTCTGGGCACGATGCTCTCCAAGGACATCGTGGCACGCCGCCTCAATTCGGAGGAGGGCATCTCGTTCACCGAGTTCAGCTACCAGGTGCTCCAAGGCAACGACTACCTGCACCTGTACGACAATTTCGACTGCGTGCTCGAGCTCGGCGGATCCGACCAGTGGGGCAACCTCACGTCGGGCCTCGACCTGATCCACAAGGTGCGCGGCGTCAATGTGAACGTCATGGCAAGTCCGATCATCACCGACGCTAACGGCAAGAAATTCGGCAAGTCCGAAGGCAACGCCGTGTGGCTCGACCCCACGATGCTCAGCCCGTACCGGTTCTACCAGTTCTGGATCAACCGCCCGGACGCCGAGATGGAAAGCCTGCTCAAGGCCTTCACGTTCCTGCCGAAACAGGAGATTGAACGCCTCATGGAGAGCACCGCCACGAATCCAGGCGCCCGCGAGGCCCAGCGTGTGCTCGCATGGGAGGTCACGAGCCTCGTGCACGGCGAGGATGCCACACGGCAGGCCATCGAGGCGTCCGCGGCGCTCTTCGGACGCGGCGGCGACCTGGCGGCCATCGGCGTGGACACGCTTGAAGCGGCGCTCGACGGCCTCAAGGTCGAGAACGAAGAGGGAGCCAAGGTCTTCGCCACAGCCACGGTCGGCGAGCGTGTGAGCGAGGCTGGCGTGCGCGCCGGGTTGTTCAAGTCGATCTCCGAAGCGCGCAAGACGATCGCCTCGGGCGGCGTATACCTCAACAATGCGCGCGTGGAGGACCAGGAGCGTCTGCTGGGCGCCGACGACTTCCTGCAGGGGCGGTTCGCGCTCATCCGCCGCGGCAAGAAGGCGCTCGGCGTGGTGGAGCTCGGCTGAGTTTACGCTATCGCCCCAATGCGCCGCGTCGACGCTGGCGAGCGATTACACTGAAGACACAAGAACGGATGAGGCGGGCGCACGGCCCGCCTCTCGAATGCAAAGGGCACAGAATGGCAGACGAACGCGGATCCCAGCATCAATCACACGGGTCGAACCGCCGGTACGGGTCGAACAATTCCGGCAAGCGCAAGGGCTACGGCCAGCGCAAGGGCCAAGGAGGCGGATCGTTCCACCGCGGCGGCTCCCAGCACCGCAACCGCGACTTCCACCGCGACGGCGAACGCGGTGAGTTCCGTCAGGACGACGAACGCCGCCAGCGTTTCCACCGCGACGGCGAGTCGGACGGATCGCGCGGCTATCGTTCGGGCGACCGCAGGGATCGCAACAACCACGGCAACGGCCAGCGCCGTGATTTCCACCGTGGCGACCGCAGGGACTTCCGTCGTGATGACCGCCGTGACGGCGAACGCCGTGACTTCCACCGTGATGGCGACCGCAGGGACTTCCGTCGCGATGACCGCCGTGATGACCGCCGCAACAACCATCATGACAACCGCCGTGGGGACCGCAGGGATTTCCGCCGTGACGACCGTCGTGGGGACCGCTTCAACCACCATGACGACAAGCGCCGTGAATACATGTCGAAGTCGCGCAAGAACTCCGATGGCACGGTCAGCTTCCCCTCGCAGAACCCTTACACCGACCGTCGTCCGGGTGAGCCGGTCATGCCCAAGGGTCTGGAATGGAACATGCTGAGCAAGGACGAGCGCGAACGTCTGCGCGGACTGTCGAAGGAGCATGCCGAGAACATCGGCCTGCACATCCTGGCCGCGTACACGCTTGAGGCCGACGACCCGAAGGCGGCGCTCGAGCACGCCAAGTGGGTGGCCAAGCAGGCGTCGCGCATCGATTTCGCCCGCGAGACGCTCGCGATGGTGGCCTACCGCAACGGCGACTACAAGCTCGCGTTGCGCGAGTTCCGCACGGCGTTCCGCATGAACGGCTACTTGGATTACCTGCCGTTCATGGCGGATTGCGAGCGTGGGCTCGAACAGCCCAAGAAGGCGATCGACATCGCGCTGTCCGACGACGCCAAGCACCTGACCGGCGAACCGAAGGCCGAGATGTTCCTCGTGTACGCCGGCGCGCTCGCCGATCTGGGCATGTGGGACCAAGCGATCGAGGTCGTGTCGAAGCTCGTGCACGCCAAGGGCTTGGCGGGGGAGTACCGCATGCGCGCCGCACAGGCCGAACAATACTTCCTCGAGCAGTCCGGCCGTTCCGACGAGGCCGTGGCAATGGATGAGCTCATCGACGACCTGGAGGCGAAGTACGCCGACGTCGAAGAGGATGAGACGAGCGACGACTTCGTGGTCGACTACGACGTGGAGGACCTGCCCGAAGACCTGCAGGCCAAGCTCGGCGTGACCGAGGACGACGCGCAGTACGCGCCGTTCGACGACGAAGATGGTGTGAACATGGACGACGAGACGCGCCTGCCGGAAGAGGAGCAGCGCGAAGGCGCCGCGATGGACATCGAACCCGCCGAGATGGAGGAACGCAACGAACGCCGTGACGAGGAAGGCGTGATGGCCGACCCCGACATGACCGACGTCGCTGAGGACTTCAACGAGGAGGACGCCCAGATCGGCGATGACGAAGAGCAGATCGACAGCGAAACGGAGTGACCCCACGTGCTGAAAGCCACCACGACCGCGCTCAGTGAGACTTACCGTCTGGCGCTGCTGGACCTCGACGGCGTCGTTTATTACGGCAAGCAGCCGGTGCCGCACGCCAGTGCGAGCATCACCGAAGCCCAGCGGCTCGGCATGACGATCGAGTACACCACGAACAACTCCTCGCGCATGCAGGGCGTGGTGGCCGGTCAACTCCATGGGTTCGGGCTGGATGTGCAGCCGTGGCAGGTGATCACCTCGTCGGTCGTCGCCGCGCGCATGGTGGCGCGCCATGTACCCGCGGGGGCACGCGTGCTCGTGGTGGGCGCCGACCATCTGCGTGACGAAGTGGCCAAGCAGGGCCTCGTCATCGTCGACAATGCCAAGGACGACCCCGCCGCGGTCATCCAAGGCTGGTACCCGCAGATGACATGGCAGCAGATGGCCGAAGCCGCGTATGCGGTCGAGGCGGGCGCCCAGTTTTTCGTGACGAACCGTGACCTCACGATTCCCCGCGAACAGGGCATTGCACCGGGCTGCGGCTCGATGATCCAGGCCGTCGTCAACGCCACCGGCGTCGAACCGTTGGCCTCGGCGGGCAAACCCGAGTCGGCGATGTACGACGAGGCGCGCATGCTCGCCGCCCATGATGGTGAGACGATGGTGTCGGTCGCGCAGAGCTTGGCCATCGGCGACCGCTTGGACACCGACATTGAGGCCGGCAACCGCGGCGGTTATGATTCGTTGCTCGTGCTCACCGGCGTGACCGACGAACGGCTGCTCATGTGTGCCCCGGCCGCATTGCGCCCCACGTACATCGCCCGCGACCTGCGCGGACTGAACGTGCCCCACCCGGGCGTCGAACGGCTCGCGGACGGCGACTGGCGCTGCGGCGGCATGACCGCCACATGGCGCGACGGCGCCGTCGCCGTCAGCGACACGACGAGCATCGACGCGCTGCGCGCCGCATGCGCCCTGATCTGGGACCGCATGGACAACGGCGTCGACGCCGCGGGCATCGCCCTGCCGCAGTTCCATCTCGACGACTGACTGGCGGCCATGACAGATATGGAACGGCTCGACGCCTATATGGCACGGTGTGCGCTGGCGCCGTCGCGCGCCAAGGCGCAACGCCTTATCCGCGACGGCTCTGTGTTCGTCGACGGCGTGTGCGCGCGCAAGCCATCGGCACCAGTGCCCGGCGGCGCGCATGTCGATGTGCGCGGCGCCGACGATTACGTCTCCCGTGGGGCCTACAAACTGCTCGGCGCGTTCAGCGCGTTCGCACCCCACGGCCTGTGCCCGCCCGAGGGCCTCGATTGCCTCGACATCGGCGCATCGACCGGCGGGTTCTGCGATGTGCTGCTGCGTGATGGCGCGCACCGCGTCATCGCGCTCGATGTGGGCCATGGGCAGCTCGATGCGCGCATCGCCTCCGACCCGCGCATTATCGAGATGAGCGGCGTCAATATCCGCGACGTCGACCCCACGGATCTGCCGTTCGCACCGCAGATGGTCGTGTCGGACGTCTCGTTCATCTCATTGACGTATGTATTGCCGGTCGTCGCGCGTATCGCCGCACCTGGCGCGGCAGTGGTCATGCTGGTCAAACCGCAGTTCGAAGTCGGCAGGCAGGGGCTCGGCAAACACGGCATCGTCACCGACCCGCAGCTGCGCACGCGCGCGCTGGACGGTGTGGTGCACTGCGCGTGCGAATGCGGGCTGGATGTTGTGGCGACCGCCGTCTCGCCGATCGAAGGCACGCACGGCAACATCGAATACCTCATGTACGCGCGTGCCCGCTCCTGAAACCGTCTGCGTCAGCCGCGGATGAAGTGGTCGATCTGGTCCTGCTTGCCCATGATGATCAGTTCGTCGTTGCGGTGCAGTTCCAGGTCGTTTGACGCGTACTGGAACTCATGGCCGGGGGATTTGACGCCGACGATCGTCACGCCGTAGCGGTCGTGGATCTTCGCGTCGCCGATCGTATAGCCCACGAATTGCGCGGGCGTATGGATCTTGACGACGTTGTAGGCGCCTTCGAGCTCGATGTAGTCGAGGTAGTTGCCCGACACGAGATGCCCCACGCGCTTGCCCGCGTCGGTTTCGGCGTTGATGATGTGGCGTGCGCCGATGCGCTGCAGGATGCGCGCGTGCTCCTTCGACACCGATTTGGCCCAGATGTCGGAGATGCCGGCGTCGAGCAGGTTGCCCGCGGTGATCACGGACGCCTCGACGCTGTCGCCGATCGCCACGACCGCGGTGTCGAAGTCCGCGGCGTTGAGTTGTTCGAGCGCCAGCACGTCGGTCATGTCGGCCTGCACGGTGGGGATCTGCGACGACCAGCGGTTCACGAGTTCGGGGTCGCGGTCCACGGCCAGCACATCCTGTCCCATCGCGTCGAGCGTGGTGGCCACCGCGCTGCCGAAACGGCCCAGTCCCACCACGAGTACACTGCGGTTGTCCGCCATGGTTACCTCCTGCAAGTTGCGTGTGAATGATGAAGAACGATCGGGGTTGATGGTTGCGTGTGGCCGCCGGTCAGCCCACCACGATCTGGTCGGTGGGGTAGCGCACCACGTCAAGCTGCTTGGGCCGGCTCACCGCGTAGGCAAGCGTCATCGGGCCCAAACGCCCCACGACCATCGTCGCGGCGAGCACGTAAAGCGCCGCATCGCTGCCTTCCTGCGCCACACCCACCGAATAGCCGCCCAGGCCGAATGACGAGCATGCATCGAACAGCGCGTGGCTGAACGAGGCGTCGGTGATGAGCATGAGCGCCATCGAGGCCACGAGCACAAGCGCGAAGCACGCGGTGGTGATGCTGACCGCCGTCATGATCACATGCGTGTGGATGCGCCGGTGGAACGCGTTCACATCGCTGTGCCCGGTGAACGCTGCCTTGCACACCAGCAGGATCACAGCGAAGGTCGTGACGCGGATGCCGCCGGCCGTGGAGGTGCTGCCGCCGCCGATGAACATGACGAAGCTCATGAACACCTTCGTCGCCTCGCTCACCTGCGGCACCCACGAAAGATCGAAGCCGCTGCTGCGGGGCATCACCGCGGCCACCATGGCGCGGCGCATGCGCGTCTCCACGTCGGCGTGTTTGAACAGCGCCGGATTGTCCCATTCCACAGCCAGGAACCAGATGAGCGAGACAAGCACGATCGCGAACGTGGTGATGAGGGTGACCTTGGTGTGCAGGTTCCAGCGTTTGGGCGGCTGGTGCCGGCGTGTGCAACGGAAGATGTTGAGGATGACGGGGAAACCGAGCGTGCCGCAGAACGCGGAGAGCATGATCGGCATGCCCACAGCCCAGTTGTTCACATACAGCCCCGCGCCGTCGGGGGTGAAGCCCGCGTTGTTGTACGCCATGACGGCGAAGAACAGCGACTCCCACAGCGAATGCCCCACCGACCCCTTATTCACATGGAGTAGGCCGGGGAACAGGGCGATGAACGTGATGCTCTCGATGACGAATGTGGTGGTGAGCACCACCGTGAGCACGCCGCGGATCTCGCTGAGCTTGTTGGTGCCGAGCTCGGAGGCTGTCAGCAGGCGTTGCATGGCCTTGAGGTGGTGGTTGACGGCGAGCGCGATGAGCGAGGCGAAGGTCATGACGCCCAGACCGCCCATCTGCACGGAGATGATGAGTACCGCCTGGCCGAACATGGACCAGTGGCTTGTGGTGTTCACGATCGAGATGCCGCATGTCGACAATGCACTGACCGCGGTGAAGAACGCGGTGGAGAACGACGTGGACTGCCCCTCCTGCGTGGAGATGGGCAACAGCAGCAGCGACGTGGACAGGCACACCAGCACGACGAAGTAGATGATCGTTAGCCGGCCGGGGTGCGAGTTGATCCGGTAGCTCAATGAGCGTCGAATCGGTTTGCGTTCCTCGGCGGCGGCCTTCTCGAACGTGTCGCCCGAGAACCACCAGGCATAGCCTTGTGAAGCGTCGCTGTTCGACGCCGATTCGTCGAACAGGAGATTCGCCATGCTGCCTCCCCGTCCAAGCCGTGACCACAGTGCGTGTCCTTACGTAGCCATTGTAGAGCCACGAGCGACTTCACGGCGTCTGTTCGCGTATCGCCGGACGTTTGGCAGGGGAAGGGCGATACGAGGCGTCGACTACCATGGTGGCGTACACCCACGCGAGAAACGGAGCGGCCATGACCAAGACGCGGCATGCCATTGTCGTCACACACGAGCGCCTCATGCACCGCGGCGACGTCGTGCAGGGCGCGGTCGGGCAATTGCAGGAGGCCGGGTTCGACGTGCAGGTCATCGACCGGCTCGACGTGCCCGAATTCGGCCAGCCGTGCGAGCGGGTGCCCGAAGACACCGAGATCGTCGTCGTCCTCGGCGGCGACGGCACGATCCTGCGCGCCGCCGAGCTCGTGCATTGCACGGGCGTGCCGATCATCGGCATCAACATGGGTCATGTGGGATTTCTGGCCGAATTCGAAAGCTTCCAGATCCACGACGCGATCCGCCGCATCGCCGAACGCGACTACAACATCGACGAACGCATGATCGCGCATGTGGACGTCTGGCTGCCCGATGCACACGAACCGTTGTGCGACTGGGCGCTCAATGACATCACGATCGAACGCGCCGACCGCGGCAAGATGGTCGAACTGTCGATCGGTGTGGACGGCGTGGAGATGAGCTCGTTCGGTTGCGACGGCGTCATCTTCTCGACGCCCACCGGTTCGACCGCCTACGCGTTCTCCGCCGGCGGCCCGGTGATCTGGCCCGACGTGCAGGCGTTGCTCATGGTGCCGCTCGCCGCGCACGCGCTGTTCGCCCGCCCGATCGTCATTGGTTCCGACTCGTCGTTCTCGCTGCGCATCGACGATGATTCCACGTCCGAAGGGTGGATCTGCTGCGATGGCCGCCGCCAGCGCGCGCTGCCCAAAGGCACGCGCGTCGCGATCCGCCAATCGGCCGCGCGCCTGCGTCTGGCACGCCTGTCGGACGCGCCGTTCACCAACCGGCTCGTCACGAAATTCAACCTGCCGGTCGTCGGTTGGCGTGACCGGCACGCCCCTGAAGCCAACACGTCGCTGCGCGGGCAGGGCGATGCCGACGACCCAGACTACGGCGCCTGACGCCACACGCGCGCACATCCTGCACATCCGACACCCACACAAGGAACCGGTGACCCCACTTTGCTTGAAGAACTCGAACTGCGAGACCTTGGGCCCATCCATACCGCAACCATCGCACCCCATGCCGGCATGACGGCGATCACCGGCGAGACCGGCGCCGGCAAATCCATGCTCCTGTCCGCACTCGACATGGTCTGCGGCGCCCCGGCCGACCCCACGCGCGTCTCCACCGGCACGACGGCCGCATGGGCGCAGGCGATCTTCACGCTGCCCGCCGATTCGCCTGCCGTGCCACTGCTCGACGACGCCGGCATCGGCATCGTCGACAACGAGGTGTTCCTTGCGCGCACGGTGCCGTCGCATGGCCGTTCTCGCGCCGTCATCTGCGGCAAAACGGTGCCGCGCTCACTGTTGGGTGCTGTGTGCGCCGAACTCATCACCGTCCATGGGCAGGCCGACCAGCTGCGGTTCGCCACCGCGGCCCGGCAGCGCGCGTTCCTGGACCGGTACGCCGCCGACGGTGACCTGCTCCATGCTTACGCGCGCGCCTACGCCGCCTACCGTGAGGCGGAGGACCATCTGCACCGCATCGAATCGCAGGAGGCGTCGATGCGCCAGCAGGCGGACTACCTGCGCGAATCGATCGCGCGCATAGACCGCATCGACCCGCAGGCCGGCGAACTCGACGAGCTCAAGGCGCGCCGCACCCGCATCGAAAACGCGGCGCGCGTCAATGCCGGCGTCGCCCAGGCGCTTGGCGCACTCGACGCGGCCCAGAACGGCGATGGCATGGAACTGCCGGGCGCGTGCGACCTCGTGCAGCGCGCCGCCGACGCCCTGCGAGCGCTCGGATTCGACGACGGTCTGCGCCAGTGCGCCGACCGCCTGGACGCCGTGGGCACCGAACTCGCCGACGTGGTGTTCACACTCACGCGGCAGCTCGACGGCGAAGGCGGCCCCGAAGAACTCGACGCGCTCAACGGGCGCATCCACGAGCTCGACGAACTGACACGCCGGTGGGGGCCGACGCTCGCCGACGTGCTCGCCTGGCGCGAACGGTCGCGGTTCGAACTCGAGGACCTTGACGATTCACCCGAACGGCTCGCCCAATTGCGCGCCGAACGCGACGCGCTCGCCGAAGCGGCGCTGCGTGCGGCGAAACGGCTCACCAAGGCGCGACGCGCAGCCGCAGACGCATTGTGCCAAGCGGTCGCGGGTGAACTCGGACAGCTGGCGATGGATGGCGCGGCGCTCTCGATCCGCGTGCAGCCGCGCAGTGGCGACGGCGCGCTCGACGCGCACGGCGCCGACGACATCGCGTTCCTGTTCACACCGTTCCCGGGCGCCGAGCCGATGCCGATGGGCGCGAGCGCGTCGGGCGGCGAACTGAGCCGGCTCATGCTCGCGCTCGAACTGTCCGCGGCGGGCCATGGCGCATCGGGGGAGCAGGGCGCACCGATGACGTTCATCTTCGACGAGGTCGACGCCGGCGTGGGCGGACGCACCGCGGTGGAGCTCGGGCGGCGCTTGGCGCGCCTCGCCCGGCACGCGCAGGTCATCGTCGTCACGCATCTGCCGCAGGTGGCCTCGTGGGCCCAACGCCAGTATGTGGTGAGCAAGGGCACCGATGGCGAGGGGCGCACGGGCACAAGCGTGCGCGAAGTGCAGGGGGGTGCGCGCGTCGAGGAGATAGCGCGCATGCTCGCCGGCGACACGACGCGCACATCGCTCGACCATGCGCGTGAGCTGCTCGACGCCTCGCGCCTGGACGACGACAACACCGATGCGGTAGCAGGAGGCAGGGCACATGACGACTGACGAAAACCTCGGCAAGGCCGCGATCTTCGACCTGGACGGCACCTTGCTCGATTCGATGGGCGTCTGGGACCAGATCGATGCCGCGTTCCTGGCGAAACGCGGCATCACCGTGCCCGATGACTATATGGAGACCGTCACGGCGATGCAGTTCCGTGAGATCGCGCGCTATACGATCGACCGGTTCGGTTTGGACGACACCGAGGACGGACTGATGGCCGAATGGGACCGCATGGCGCATGACGCGTATACGAGCGTCGTGCAGCCCAAGGCGCATGCGCTCGACTATCTGCGCTACCTCAAAGACACCGGCGCCAGACTTGCGGTGGCCACGACGATGCCCGCCGGACTGCGCGCGCCGGCGCTTGGGCACGCCGGCATGCTCGACCTGTTCGACGCCATCGTCGGCGTCGACGATGTGGGGCGCGGCAAGGAGCACCCCGACATCTATCTGGAGGCCGCCGCGCGCGTCGGTGTGCCGGCCCATGCGGCCACCGTGTTCGAGGACCTGCTTGCGGGCGTGCAATCGGCGGCCGGGGCCGGCATGCATGTGTGGGGTGTCTACGACGAGTCGTCCGCACAATCCTGGCCGGCGATCCAATCCATTGCGCAAGGCGTCCTCGACGACTTCGCGCAGGCGCCACGTCCGCTCGCCTGAGCAATGTGTTGGCCCCCATAGCCATATGGCGATGGGGGCCAACACATTGCTGGTGCGCGTTATGTTACAGACGGTTGGCGCACTGCTCCACGTAGTGGGCCATGTCGCTGACCTCCACGCAGTCACGGAACCGCACGTCGGCGCTTTCCAGGCCGCGCAGCATGGCGGGCACCTCGGTGCCGGTGGCGGCCGCGAGCTCGTCCATGCATTCGAAATCGGTGCCGTCGGCCTTGAGCTCCAGCGCCTCGTTGACCACGCGCGGGAACTTGTAGGGGCTCGCGGTGCTCAGCAGCACGCGCGGCGTGCCCGGGTCGGCCGGCATCTGCCGCATCACGAAATAGCCGCATGCGGTGTGCGGGTCGATCACATAATGGTTGTCGCGCCAGCATTCGGCGATCATCTGGCGCACCTGGTCCTCGTCGGCCCAGCCGGTGGCGAACAGTTGGCGGATCTGCGCGAGCAGTTGCGGCGGCACCTCATAGGCGCCGTACTGCGCCAGGTCGTTCATCAGGTAGGTGATCAGGCGCGGGTCCTTCTCCGCCATGTAATACAGCATGCGTTCGAGGTTCGAGGAGATGAGGATGTCCATCGACGGCGAGATCGTCTCGTAGAACGGACGGTTGCGGTTGTAGGTGCCGGTCGTCAGGAAGTCGAACAGCACGTTGTTCTTGTCGGAGGCCACGACGAGCTGGCGCACCGGCAGGCCAAGCATCTTCGCGTAGTAGCCGGCGAGCACGTCGCCGAAATTGCCGGTCGGCACCACGAAGTCGACCTCGTCGCCCACATTGATCACCTGCTGTTCGAGCAGCTGCGCGTACGCCGAGAAATAGTAGACGACCTGCGGCACCAAGCGGCCCACGTTGATCGAGTTCGCCGACGAGAGCACCACATGGTCGTCCGCGGCGAGGCGTTCGGCGAGCTCCTGGTCGCCGAAGATCTCCTTGACGGTGGACTGCGCGTCGTCGAAATTGCCGTTGACGGCGCACACATGCACATTGGAGCCGGTCTGCGTGGTCATCTGCAGCTCCTGCACGCGGCTCACCCGGCCCTGCGGGTAGAACACGGTGATGCCGGTGCCCGCGGCGTCGGCGAACCCGGCCAGCGCGGCCTTGCCCGTGTCGCCCGAAGTGGCGGTCACGATCATGATCTTCTCGTCCGCGTCGCCGTCGGCCGGCGTGGTGCGGGCCATGAAGCGCGGCAGGATCTGCAGCGCCACATCCTTGAACGCGCATGTGGGGCCGTTGAACAGTTCCATCACATAGTCGTCGCCGAGCGGCTTGACCGGGGTGATGCGCTCATCGGACCACTGGCTGCCGTACGCCTCGGCGATGCACTGCTTCAACTCGTCTTCGCCGAAGTCGGGCAGCAGCACGCTGAGCACGTCGAACGCGATCTGCTGGTACGACTTGCCGGCGAGCGCGGAGATGTCGACCGTGGTCTCGCCGAGTTGATCGGTCACAAAAAGGCCGCCATCATCGGCGATGCCCTTGCGGATGGCCTGCTTGGAGGTGAGCGCGTCGGTGCTGCTGCGCGTGCTGTGGAAAGTAGTCACTTGCGAATGGTCCTTACCGAACTAGAAGTGTGCCGGATTGCTTGCGCAGCCCAGTCTAGCCGCATCAGTGGGCAGCGCGGGCCCGCACGTCCGTGCTGTGGAACGCGCCCGGCAAGCGTTCCGCGTTCCGCGACGCCATATGCGACTGTATGGCTCATCCACTATCCTCGCAGATATGACGACTACAGCGATGGAAGAGACGAATCAGGTGTCCGGCGGCGTGTTCGACGCGGTGTGCGCGATGGCCGATCGCGCCGCCGAGGCGCAACGCGCCCTGGCGAAATCCACGACCGACGTGAAGAACGGCCTGCTCGCGGCGATCGCCGACGCGCTCGACGCGCGTGCCGACGAGATCGCCGCGGCGAACGCGCTCGACATGAGCCAGGCCTTCGACGAAGGCATGGACGCGGGCAAGCTCGACCGGCTCAAATTCGACGTGCCGCGCATCGCGGCCTCGGCCCAGGACATGCGCCATGTGGCCACGCTGCCCGACCCGGTGGGACAGGTCGTGCGCGGCTTCGAGGCTCCCAACGGTCTGCGCCTGCAGCAGGTGCGCGTGCCGATGGGTGTAATCGGCATGATCTACGAGGCGCGTCCCAATGTCACCGTGGACGTGGTGTCGTTGTGCATCAAATCCGGCAACGCGGCCCTGCTGCGCGGCGGCCACGCGGCCGAGCGCACCAACGCGGCCACGCTCGCGATTGTCAAGGACGTGCTCGCCGAGCTGCATTTCGACGCGGCCCTCGTCGACACCGTGGACCCGTACGGGCGCGAAGGCGCCACCGCGCTCATGGAGGCGCGAGGGCATGTCGACCTGCTCGTGCCCCGCGGCAGCGCGCGCCTCATCCAGGCCGTGGTGCGCAACTCCAAGGTGCCCGTCATCGAGACCGGTGCCGGCAACGTGCACATCTACGTGGACCGTTCCGCCGACCTGACCAAGGCCATCCCGATCCTGCTCAACGCCAAGACGCAGCGTGTCGGCGTGTGCAACGCGGCCGAAAAGCTCATCGTGCACCGCGACGTGGCCGAGGCGTTCCTGCCGATGGCGGCGCAGGCGCTCGCCAACGCGCATGTGGCGATCCACGCCGACGAGGTCTCGTACCGCATCATCGGCGAGGCGAACATCCGCGACATCGAACTGCTCGAGGCCGACGCATCCGATTGGGGCACCGAATACCTCGCCCTCGAGATCGGCGTGCGCGTCGTCGACTCGATCGACGACGCGATCGCGCACATCAACACGTATTCGACCCACCACACTGAGTCGATCCTCGCCGAGGACTACGGCGCGGTCGAACGCTTCACGAAAGACATCGACTCCGCCGTCGTCATGGTCAACGCCTCGACCCGCTTCACCGACGGCGGCGTGTTCGGCTTCGGCGCCGAACTGGGCATCTCGACGCAGAAGATGCACGCGCGCGGGCCCATGGGGCTGCAGGAGATGACCACGACCAAGTGGGTCGGCTACGGCACCGGGCAGGTGCGCGCATGAGCGGCGCAGGGCAGTCGGGCCTGTCGTCCGTCGTGCGCGTCAACGACCGTGTGATGCCCAACCCGTGGGGCGTCGACCTAGCGCAGCGCACGAGCGTGCTCAAGATCGTCTCCGAACGGCTCAGCCTCGTGCGCTACGTGTTCCTTGTGCAGATCGAGGACGGCATCGCCACCGCCACCCAGCGCGCGTCGCTCGAATACGCGGACGCGGTACTGATCGGCTGGCCCGAGGAGGATGCGCCGGACCTCATCGCCGTCACCGACGCGCAATACCAGGAGGCGCTCGGCCAAGTCACCCTCATGGAGGAGTACATCGACCGCTTCCGCACGATGGAACAGCACGCCGACATCGATGGCATGACCGACACCCTCATCCGTATCACGGAACGCGTGGCGCACGTGCGGCGCACGTTCCAGCCGAAGTTCCTGCTGCCGACCTTCGCGGAGATCCGCCGCGTCGTGCAGGACGAATGGAACGAGGACATGGGGCGCATCGACTCCGAAGGCGAATCGGACGCCGACACGATCCGCTCGCTGCAGGGAGAATTCGACGCGCTCGGCGACGAATCCGGGGCCTCCGGTGAGTGAGCAGGGCCAGCCGCGGCGTATGGCGGAACTGTCGGCGGCACAGACTGCCACCGCGCACATCATTTCGGCGCCAGGCAAGCGTTCCGCCCGCGGCAATTGGCATGAGCGTTCACGCATCGGCATCATGGGCGGCACGTTCGACCCGATCCACAACGGCCATCTTGTGGCCGCATCGGAAGTGGCGTGGGTCTATGACCTCGACGAGGTCATCTTCGTGCCGACGGGCCGGCCGGTGTTCAAGCTCGACAAACATGTGACGAACGCCGAGGACCGGTACCTGATGACGGTCATCGCCACCGCGTCGAACCCGAAGTTCACCGTGTCGCGTGTCGATATCGACCGTCCCGGCGTCACGTACACGATCGACACGTTGCGTGACCTGCGGGCGCTGTACCCGGACGCGGACCTGTTCTTCATCACCGGCGCCGACGCCGTGGCCGAGATCATGCAATGGAAGGATGTCGAACAGATGTTCGACATCGCGCATTTCGTGGCGGTCACGCGTCCCGGCTATGCGGCGTCAAACCCCCTGCCCGAAGGCAAGGTCGACATGCTCGAAATCCCCGCGTTGGCCATTTCGAGCACCGATGTGCGCCGGCGCGCCACCCATGGCGAACCGGTGTGGTACCTCGTACCCGACGGCGTGGTGCAATACATCGGCAAGCATGGCCTCTACCACGCCTCGTAGCGGGTTTTCGACGCGCGTAAGCGCCCGCGCCGGTCAGCTGGCGCCATTACTATGGGACACGTCCACAACGAACTGACGTTTGGAGATACGGTGAGCGCAATCCTCGAAGGCAAACCTGATAAGAACCTCATTCTCGTTACCGGCAGGGCCCATCCCAAGCTCGCCACGGATGTGGCGCAGCAGCTCGGCATCGACGTTCTGGAGACCACGGCGTACGATTTTGCCAATGGCGAGATGTATGTGCGGTACACCGAATCCGTGCGTGGCGCGGACGTGTTCGTCCTGCAGAGCCACAGCGACCCCGTCAACGACGCGATCATGGAACAGCTCATCATGATCGACGCGCTCAAGCGTGCGTCCGCGCGCTCCATCACCGCGGTGAGCCCGTTGCTGGGCTATTCGCGCCAGGACAAGAAGCATCGCGGCCGTGAACCCATCTCGTGCCGTCTGGTGTTCGACCTGCTCAAGACGGCAGGCGCCGACCGTATCATGAGCGTCGACCTGCACGCCGCACAATCCCAGGGCTTTTTCGACGGACCCGTCGACCATCTCATCGCCATGCCGGTGCTCGTCGACTACATCCGCGACCGCTTCGCGGACGATCTCGACAACGTCACGGTCGTCTCCCCGGACGCCGGCCGCATCCGCGTGGCCGAGCAGTGGGCGCAGCGCCTCGGCGGCGGCCCGCTCGCGTTCGTGCACAAGACACGCGACATCACCCGTCCCAACCAGGCCGTGGCCAACCGTGTCGTCGGCGACGTCAAGGGCAAGGACTGCGTGCTCGTCGACGACCTGATCGACACCGCCGGCACGATCGCCGGCGCCTGCAAGGTGCTGCAGGAGTCCGGCGCCAAGTCGGTGACCGTCGTCGCCACGCACGGCGTGCTCTCGGGCCCCGCCGTCGAACGCCTCAAGAACTGCGGCGCCCGCGAAGTGGTGCTGACTGACACCGTGCCGATTCCCGAAGAGAAGCGCTGGGACGGCCTGACCGTGCTGTCGATCGCGCCGTTGCTGGCGAGCGCCATCAAGGCCGTGTTCGAAGACGGGTCCGTCGCCGAACTGTTCGACACCTACCCCGAACACCATGGCAAGGGGTTCCTGTTCGCCTGACGCCGTGCAGGCTCCCGCCCGGCCTTGCCGTGTCGCGGGAAAGTCCGGGCGTATGGCATAATAAACACTTGGCGGGTTCGCCCCGCCGTTCCCCCATGGTGTAATGGCAGCACACGGGTCTTTGGAACCCTTTGTCTTGGTTCGAGTCCAGGTGGGGGAGCGAGCCTAGCGCCCGCATTCCACGGTTCTTCCACCGTGGGAGCGGGCGCTTTTTCTATCATGTTTGGAGGATTCCATGACAGTCACCGCTGCGATTGTGCTGGCTGCGGGCGAAGGCACGCGCATGCGTTCGGCCACGCCCAAGGTGCTGCACCCCTTTGCCGGCAAGACGTTCCTCGCACGCGTCATGGCGTCGGTCGCTGCGCTCGACCCGACCACCCTCGCCGTGGTCGTGCGCTATCAGGCCGAACGCGTGGCGCAGGCCGCGCGCGACTATGATCCGCGCGTGCGCATCGTGCAGCAGGATGAGATTCCCGGCACCGGCCGCGCCGTGCAATGCGCGATGGACCAGTTGCAGCACGACGGCCCGCTGGAGGGGCCGGTGCTCATCGCGGCGTCCGACATGCCGTTGCTCGACACCGTCACACTCAGCGCATTGCTCGACTACCATGTGGCGAGCGGCGACGGCGCGACCGTGCTCACGACCGAACTCGACGACCCGACCGGGTACGGGCGCATCATCCGCGGCCCCAACGGCGACGTGCTCAAGATCGTGGAGCAGAAGGACGCCAACAAGAGCGAACTGGCCGTGCACGAGGTGAACACATCGGTCTATGTGTTCGACGCGCAGGTGCTGACCCGGGCGATCGCGCACCTGGACGCGAACAACGCGCAGGGCGAGTTCTATCTGACCGACGCGTTGAAGGAGGCGAAGGCATTCGGCAAGGTCGGCGCGTTCGCCGCCCCCGACCCGTTGAGCGTCGAAGGCGTGAACGATCGCGTGCAGCTCGCCGCGCTCGCCAAGGCGCACAACACGCGCGTCTGCGAGCATTGGATGCGCGAAGGGGTAACGATCCTTGACCCGCAGACCACATGGATCGAGGACGATGTACGCATCGCCCCCGACGCGGTGATCCTGCCCGGCTGCTTCCTGCAGGGGAGCACGTCGATTGGCGCCGAAGCACAGATAGGTCCGTACACGACGCTCATCGACGCCACCGTGGACGTGCAGGCGCATGTGGAGCGCTCGCGCGTGCAAGGCACACACATCGGCCGCGCCGCCACAATCGGCCCGTGGACCTATCTGCGGCCGGGCAACGAGATCGGTGAGGAGGCCAAAGCCGGCGCATTCGTCGAGATGAAGAAGGCGCACATCGGCCGTGGCACCAAGGTGCCGCATCTGAGCTATGTGGGCGACGCCGACCTCGGTGAACACACCAACATCGGCGGCGGCACAATCACCGCCAACTACGACGGTGTGCACAAACACCACACCACGATCGGCTCCGACGTGCACATCGGCGCGGGCAACCTCTTCGTGGCCCCCGTCACCGTCGGCGACCACGTCACGAGCGGCGCCGGATCGGTCATCCGCCATGAGGTGCCAGACGACACCATGGTGTATTCAGAGAACACACAACACAATGTGGAGCATTGGAAACCAGCTTGGGAGCGTGAAACAGCATGACAGCATTGGAATCGTCCATCGCATCGATCCGCATCGCGGCCGCGGCCGCCGACCGCATGAAGGCGCATGACATCGTGGCCTATGACGTCAGTGACGCGCTCGGCATCTGCGACGGCATGCTCATCGCGTCAGCGCCGAACGAACGCCAGGTGCTCGCCATCGCCGAAGAGGTCGAAAAGGACCTGTTCCTCAACGACGGCAAACGCCAGCCGCACTCGCGCGAAGGCGTGCAGGAGGCCCAGTGGATCCTGCTCGACTACGGTGACTTCATCGTGCACATCATGCATGACGAGGCGCGTGACTTCTACCATCTGGAACGCCTGTGGCGCGACTGCCCGCAGATCGAGCTGCCCCTCGAACACCCCGAGGAACCGCAGTCCACGGAGCGCTGAGCATGCAGGTCCGTTCGATCACACTCGTGCGGCACGGGCGCACCGCATACAACAAGGCCGGCCGCATCCAAGGATGGGTCGACATCCCCCTCGACGCGACCGGCCAATGGCAGGTGGAGCAGACCGGCCGGGCGTTGCGCGACCTGTACGTCACGTCCGAACCCGCGGCGCGCCAGCTCGTCGTCGCCTCCGACCTTACGCGCGCACAGCAGAGCGCGCACGCGTTCGCCGACCCGCTCGGACTCGACGTGCACGTCGACGGACGCCTGCGTGAACGGCACTTCGGTGACTGGGAAGGCATGTCGATGGACGAACTGCGCGCCGCGTTTCCTGACGACTTCGACCTATGGATGCGCGGCCTGGGCGGCGAAATGCGCCACCGGGCCGAATCCCACGCCCACGCCGGCGCACGCGGCTGGGACGCACTGCGTGACTGGTCGCACCGCGCGGGGTCCGACACCGACTTGTTCGTCTTTTCGCATGGCGCGCTGATCGAGAACACGATCCAGGAGATGTACGGCATCGGCGAGCGCTTCCCCGACTTCGTGTCGATCACCTCAATGCGCAACGCGCACTGGGCACGCCTCGTCGACGCGCGCATCGACGAGGACGACCGGTGGATCCTCGTCGACTACAACCATGGCCCGGCGCTCGCCGACACCCCTGCATGGGACGACCCCGGCGAGGCCCCGGGGCCGGGACGAGTGAATCGGGGCGACGCGCAGTGAAGAACTTTTTCAAAGGACTGTCCTTCTCCCAACTGTTCGCGGGCGCGCTCGCGGCGATCACGTCGTTCCTGCTGTCGTCGAAGATCGGCATCGCCGGTTCGGTCATCGGCGTCGCCGTGGCGTCGATCGTCTCCACAGCCGCCTCGCAGATCTATAAGAACGTCATCGACGCGTCGAGCAAGAAACTGCAGGACGCCGCGCAGAACCAGCTCAGGCTCGCCCCCGCGGACCCGCAGGCCGGCGATGCGGTGGACGGTACGGATGATGCGGGGGAGCCGACCGACAGCACCCAGCGGATCCCCGTGGTGCAGGACGACGGTGAGGGCGAGCGCATCGGGCGCACGGTCTCCTCGTCGCACGGTTCGGCGGCGCATGACTCAGGCACCCGGCCGCCGATGAACGCGCGCGACAAACGCGTGGCCATCATCGTGGCGGTCGTCTCCGCACTGGTGGCCGTTGGCGCCACCGCGGGCATCATCCTGGCGCTGACCGACGGGCAGGGCACCGATTCCGTGGTGCGCGACATCGTGCACCCCACTGAGACGACCGACGACACGCGGCACAAGGAACCGGTGATTACGCCCAGCCCGACCGACACGCCGACACAACCCTCGTCGCAACCGTCCACGACTCCCACGCCCACACCGCAGGCCACCACCGAGCAACCCGATGCCACATCCGGCAACGGGCAGAGCGCCGGCGCCGATGACCCGAACGGTGGGGCGGGCACTGGCGGCAGCGATACGGATACGGGCAATGGCGCGGACTCCGGGGGCGACAATGAATCCGATACGGGGCACAGTGGCGACTCCGGTGCCGCTGACGGCACCCAAGACGGTGACAACGCGGATTCCGGCACCACCCAACACAAGGATGGCAGCCAAACAGGGCAGTGAACCATTGGGGCTCCATGCCTGGAACCGGATGCGGACGGCATGTCGACACAGTGCGACACGCCGTCTTTTGCATCCCGGGAGCAAATGATGTAACCTGTCTCAGGTTCGATTGAGCAAGTCGAATGGGGCTATGGCGCAGCTGGTAGCGCATCTCCATGGCATGGAGAGGGTCAGGGGTTCGAATCCCCTTAGCTCCACGAAGCGGCTGGTGGCACATCGGTCGTCCCATTCGGGGCTATGGCGCAGCTGGTAGCGCATCTCCATGGCATGGAGAGGGTCAGGGGTTCGAATCCCCTTAGCTCCACGGCTTGAGGCCTTCGCATGATTGCGGAGGCCTTTTTGCATAGATGCGGCACTATATCCTTGAGAGCGTAAATACGCCGGCGGTGGCGCCGTTCGCGTACAGTGGGCACTACACCTCTGTGAAAGGATTCCCATGGCAACACTTACCGAAGACATGAAACAGTTCATCAACGACAACCTGGCGTTCGTCGCCACCGTCAGCGCCGATGGCGTGCCGGACCTCGGCCCCAAGATGTCGATGTTTGCGCTCGACGACAACCATCTGGCCTATCACGAGCGCACCGGCGGCCAGACCTACCGCAATCTCGAAAACGGCAGCCCGCTCGTCGTGGCCTTCGTCAATTTCGAGCAGAAGAAGGGCTACCGCTTCCGCGGTGAGGTCGTGCTGCACACCGACGACGCAATCTACGACGAGCAGGTCAAGCTCGCCGAACAGCGCGGCACGAAGAAGCCCGCCTGCGTGCCGGTCATGGAGATCGACCAGATCGAGGACCTGTCCGCCGGCGCCCATGCCGGCACCACGATCGCCAAGGACTGACCGCACCGGCAGGTTGGCGCATGGGCCAGCCGGTCGCCTTCGACCGGTTGGCCCATGCCTATGTCATGGTGACGCGGAGCCACTACTTCCATACACGGTAACCACAGCAACAAGGAGCTGCACAACCCATGATCGACGAAGTCATCTTCCTGCGCCATGGGCGCACTGGATTCAACCTCCAACGGCGATTGCAAGGGCAGATCGACATCCCGCTCGATATCGTCGGCCAATGGCAGGTGGACCAGAGCGCCTACAGCCTGGCGCAACGCTTCTACTGGGCCAAGGTGAGCAACATCGCTGCCCACCCCGACCTGTTGCCGCACAGCGCCGACCCATCCGTGCGCCGCATGGATGTGGACGAATACCGCAAAGCCCCCGCTTCGGGGCGTACGATGCGTGTGGTCAGCTCCGACCTGTTCCGCGCCCAGCAGACGGCGCACGCGTTCGCCGACATCCTGGGCCTCGACGTGCACCTCGACGCACGCCTGCGCGAGCGCAGCTTCGGCCAGTGGGAAGGCATGACCCGCGAAGAGATCCGCGAACGCTTCCCCGAAGGGTTCCGTTCGTGGACCGCACACACCGGCGGCGAACTTGACTACGGCGTCGAAAGCCGCGCCGACCTCGGGGCGCGCGGCGCCGCGACGATCGCCGACTACGTGCGCACCCATGCCCAGGACCCCACGCCCACAACCCTGTTCGTCGTCTCCCACGGCTCATGGATCGCCGCCACCATCGGCACGCTGCTCGACATGGACATGGACAACCTCAACACACTCGACGGCATCCGCAACGCGTTCTGGTCCACGATGGGCGTCAGCGCCGACGCGACAGGCACACATTGGGTGCTCACCGAATTCAACCAAGGCCCCGCCATCGCCGCAGCCGGCGACTGGGAAAACGGACCCGCGGCATTGCGCAACCCCGACATGGGGGTATGGAAGCCGGTCAAAGGCGCCAAAGCGTAACACGGGCGCCCCCTGTCGCACCGTTGCGACTAAGCTGGGTGAGGTTTTTCGCGCGCGAACCGGCGCCATGCCGCCGTCCGTGACGCACACGCCCGTCATGCACCGCACGGTGTCGACCGAGAGGCAGGTGAAATCCCATGTTACGCATGTTCAGCACGGTAAACGGCCAGATCGAACAGATCGACAAACCCGAAAGCGGATCGTGGCTCGCACTGTCCGACCCCACTGACGTGGAACTCACGACCGTCTCACAGGAGACCGGCGTCGACCTCGCCGACCTGCGTGCCCCGCTCGACGACGAGGAACGCTCGCGCGTCGACGTTGAAGACGACTACACGATGATCATCGTCGACATCCCCACCGTGGGTGAGCGCGCCGGCCGCAACTGGTATGAGACGATCCCATTGTCGATCATCGTCACCAAAACACTCATCATCACCGTCTGCATGCAGGACACCCCCGTGCTCCATCCGTTCATGGAGGGCACCATCCGCGGATTCAACACGTTCATGCGCTCGCGGTTCATCCTGCAGATCCTCTACCGCAACGCCACCATGTACCTGCGCTACCTGCGCATCATCGACGGCGAGACCGACAAGCTCGAACTGCGCCTGCGCCATTCGATGCAGAACCGCGAGATCCTCATGCTGCTCGAACTGAGCAAGACGCTCGTCTATTTCAACACATCGCTCAAGTCCAACGAAATCGTGATGGAGAAACTCACCACGCTGTCGCGCATCAAGCAATACCCCGAGGACGAGGACCTGCTCGACGACGTCATCACCGAAAACAAGCAGGCCATCGAAATGGCCAACATCTACAGTGGCGTCCTCGCGAACATGACCGACGCGTTCTCGTCGGTCGTGTCGAACAACCTGAGCAACGTGATGCGTATCTTCACGATCATCTCGATCACGCTGTCCATCCCCACGCTCATCTTCTCGATGTACGGCATGAACTTCCAACAGGGGATGCTCGGCATGCCATTCACCGATTCACGATGGGGGTTCCTCGTCATCATCGTGTTGGCCATCGCGCTGTCGCTGGCCGTACTGTGGTTCCTGACCCGTTCTCGACTATTCAAGTGAGGCCATGATGAGCACACGACACACCATCGGCGCGGCCCTGTGCACGCTGGCGCTCGCCGGCGTGGCGGGCTGCGGCACATCCATCGAGGTGAGCGTGCCCGGTCAGGCCGACGGCCCTGTGCTGTCGATCGGTGTGGCCCTCGACGAACCGGGCATGAGCTGGTACCACAACGGCGCCTATTCGGGTTTCAGCGTGCAGGTGGCGCAATATGTGGCCAAAGTGCTCGGCTATGCCAACAAGCAGATCGTGTTCCGCAGCGTGCCGCTCGACGAGCGCGCGCAACGGCTCGCCGACGGCACTGTGGACCTCGTCGTGGGCTCATACGACGGCCAGGAAGCCGACGGCACGCAGATCGACTATGCCGGCCCGTACCTCAACACGTCACAAGGCCTGCTGGTGCGCGACCACGATGACGGCGAGCGCGAGGTCGCCGGTGCCGGCGACCTCGCGGGGCGCACCGCGTGCATCGTGCAGGGCAGCGATTCCGGACAGGCATTGCGCGCGCAGGTGGGCTCGGTCAGCGTCGAGGAACGCGACACCTACCAGCAGTGCGTCTCATCGTTGCTCGCAGGCCAATCCGACGCGGTGGCCGGCCCCGAACCGATCCTGTACGGATTGCGCGACCAAGGCGGCAGCGCTTACCTCGCTGTGCTCGGCGACTCGTACGGCAGCGCGCGGTTCGGCGTGGGCGTGCGCTCGGGCCAACCAAAGCTGGTCGCGCAGATCGACGCGGCATTGCGCCAGATGGTCGCGGACGGCTCGTGGCGGCAGGCGGCCGACGGCCTGCAATCGAGCGTGGGGTACCGCGTGGACACGGGCTCCAACCCTCCCCGGCTCGTCGAAGCCAAGCAATGACGCACGCCGTGTCCAGTTACATGGTGATAATCGTTGCCTATGAGTGACAACCAGTCGGGCGCGCACAGCCCAGTCAATGAGCCGGAAACCGCACGGTTCCGCTATAACGCCGCCATGGCGCAGCAGATCGAAGAGAAATGGCAGGACACATGGGAGGATCAGGGCACGTTCTGGGCCGCGAATGTCAGCGGCAGCCTCACCGACGGCGAGGGGCGCCATGCAGACGGACGCACGTCGTTCTTCGCGATGGACATGTTCCCGTACCCGTCGGGCAAAGGCCTGCACGTGGGGCATCCGCTCGGCTATCTGGCCACCGATGTGGTGAGCCGCTACCACCGCATGAAGGGTGAGAACGTGCTGCATGCGATGGGCTATGACGCGTTCGGCCTGCCCGCCGAGCAGTTCGCCGTGCAGACCGGCCAGCATCCGCGCGTCACGACCGAACAGAACATCGCCAACATGCGTCGCCAGTTGCGCCGCATGGGCCTGAGCTTCGACGACCGCCGTTCGTTCGCCACGATCGAACCGGGGTATGTGCGCTGGACGCAGTGGATCTTCTCGCGCATCTTCGACTCGTGGTACGACCCGGACAAACGCAATCCGAGCGGTTCGATGGGGTGCGCCCGGCCGATTGACGAACTCGTGGAGCAGTTCCGTTCGGGCGAACGCCCGATCGACGGCCATGAGGGCCAGGCGTGGGACGCGCTCAGTGAGGCCGAGCGTTCGGACGTGCTCAACGAATACCGCCTCGCCTACATCTCCAAGTCGCCGGTCAACTGGTGCCCCGGTCTGGGCACGGTGCTCGCCAACGAGGAGGTCACGGCCGAAGGCCGTTCCGAACGTGGCAATTTCCCGGTGTTCCAGCGCGAGCTGCGGCAATGGTCGATGCGCATCACCGCATACGGCCACCGTCTGATCGAAGACCTCGACGCGATCGACTGGCCGGAGAAGGTCAAGCTCATGCAGCGCAACTGGATCGGCGAATCGCACGGCGCGTCGGTGGACTTCACGGTGGCCACGCCGCAGGGCGAGCGTACGATGGAGATCTACACGACGCGCCCCGACACGCTGTTCGGCACGACGTTCTGCGTCGTGTCCCCGGAACACCCGCTGCTCGCCGATGTGCCGGAGCAGTGGCCCGATGGCACACCTGAAGCATGGACGGGCGGCTATGGTTCGCCGCGCGAGGCCGTCGCCGACTACCGTGCGGCCGCGGCCGCCAAGACGGCGAAGGACCGTGTGGACGACGCCGGTGAGAAGACGGGCCTGTTCACCGGCCTGTATGCCACCAATCCGATCACGGGCGTGCAGCTGCCGGTGTTCACCGCGGACTATGTGTTGATGGATTACGGCACCGGCGCGATCATGGCGGTGCCGGGCGGTGACCAGCGTGATTATGATTTCGCCGTCAAGTTCGGCCTGCCGGTCATCTACACCGTGCAGCCGCTGCCGGACAGCGGCGAGACACTGGCCGACTATGAGGGCAAGGCGCCGTTCGTCTCGCATGACGGCGTGGTGATCAACTCGTCGGTGGACGCCACATGGAAGCGTGGCGACGCGTTGAGCATCGACGGCATGCGTGTGGATGACGCGGTGCGTGCGGTCACCGCGTGGCTTGAAGAGGCTCAGGTGGGCCACGGCACCACGAGCTACCGTCTGCGTGACTGGCTGTTCAGCCGCCAACGCTACTGGGGCGAACCGTTCCCGGTGGTGTATGACGATGAGGGTGTGCCGCATCTGGTGCCTGACAGCATGCTGCCAATCAACCTGCCCGACGTGCCCGATTACAGCCCCAAGACCTTCGACCCGGACGACGCGCAGTCGAACCCGGAAGCGCCGTTGAGTCGCAACGCGGAATGGGTGGATGTGACGCTTGACCTGGGCGACGGGCCGAAGACCTACCACCGTGACACGAACACGATGCCGAACTGGGCCGGTTCGTGCTGGTATTACATGCGCTATCTCGACCCACATGACGAGCGGCACATGGTGGAACGCGACGAATACGATTACTGGATGGGCCCCAAGCACAATGCCACGGCCGGTGAGGCTGGCGGTGTGGACCTGTACATCGGCGGCGTGGAGCATGCCGTGCTGCACTTGCTGTATTCGCGCTTCTGGCACAAGGTGCTGTTCGACCTCGGGTATGTGGATTCGTTCGAACCGTTCCACAAGCTGTTCAACCAAGGCATGATCCAGGCGTATGCGTACACCGACGACCGCGGTCAGTATGTGCCGGCTGATGAGGTGGAGGAAGGGGAGCCGGACGCATCCGGCGAACCGACGTTCACGTGGCATGGCCAGCGGGTCAACCGTGAGTTCGGCAAGATGGGCAAGAGCCTGAAGAACATCGTGACGCCGGATTACATGTACGACCATTATGGCGCCGACACGTTCCGTCTCTATGAGATGAGCATGGGCCCGCTCGACGAGTCACGCCCGTGGAACACGCGCAACGTGGTGGGCGGCATGCGGTTCCTGCAGCGCCTGTGGCGCAATGTGGTCGACGAGCACACCGGCCAGACCGTGGTGAGCGACGAGGCGTTGGATGAGAAGACCCTCAAGCTGCTCAACAACACAATCGCCGACGTGACGGCCGAGATGGAGGGGATGCGCCCCAATACGGCCATCGCCAAGCTCATCGTGCTCAACAACCACCTGACCGGTATGGAGCGCGCGCCCCGTGCCGCCGTTGAACCGCTTGTGCTCATGCTCGCCCCGATCGCCCCGCACATCGCGGAGGAACTGTGGAGCCGTCTTGGCCATGACACATCCCTCGCGCATCATCCGTGGCCGCAGGCCGATGAGCGCTATGTGGGCCAAGACAGTGTGACCGCCGTGGTGCAGATCAAGGGCAAGGTGCGCGCCAAGCTCGAGGTGAGCCCGGACATCGACCCTGATGAGCTCGAACGCATGGCATTGGAAGCGGTTGCCCCGCGTCTGGGCGGTGTGCCGCCGCGCAAGGTGATCGTGAAGGCCCCCAAGATTGTGTCAATCGTGCCAGGACAGTGATCGCCTGCGGCGAATGTTCGCTCCGGGCCGGTGTGGATGGACGGGTCGTCCGACCACACCGGCCCGTCGTATTGGACAGATGCCCATGGAACCCCGCACAGTGGATCCATGGGCATCCGTCATATCGCATCATCGAAACCGTCCCGTGGCGGCCGGTTGGCTTCCACGCGCCTCATCACACGCGAGCGCGAAAGGCCAGCGTGGATGGACGTGCCCTTGCCGCCACGGCCGGACGCCTGTGCGCAGCCGCATGGTCGACCGCACGGGGATGGCACCGCCATACCGCTGCAGGCCATCCTGCCGCCCACCGCGCCATCGCCTGATGAGGACACTCAGCAGACGGCCGCCGCGTGCACATTGCGCGCATTGACGGCCGTGCGCCCCCAAGAAGCGGCCGAACAGGAGGCGGAACGTGACCGGCCGCGGGTGAGTGTCGAACCAGTGCATGCGCTCATCATCATCGGCGTGCTCGTCATCGCCCTCGCCACCTCATTGACGCTGCTCATCCAGCAGTCGATGAGCCTCGCCCACGAGCAGACCGGCACCCCGGTGGCCAGCGCGGCAACGGGCGCATCTGCCGCCCAGGCGCCGCAATCCACACCAGCCGCATCCGAACCCGCTAGAGCCACGCCGGACGCCCCGGCTGAATCCACCGTGGCCGAGCCCACCACAACCGCACCCACGTTCACGCCAGTCGACCTCAACACCGCCAGCCAGGCGCAGCTCGAAAGCGTCAAAGGCATCGGCCCGGTCACCGCCGCCAACATCATCGCATACCGCGCCAGTGCAGGCCGGTTCACGAGCGTCGACGAATTGCTCAACGTGCAAGGCATCGGCGCGAAAACCCTCGAGAAGATCCGGCCCTACGTGGGGGTGCGGTAAGATGCGCGCACCATGGACGGACCGGGAACACGGCGGCCGTGACATGCGTCTGCTGCCAGCGGCCGCAGGCATGTGGACGGCCGCGCTCGCCGCCGCACCGCTCATGCAGCCCCACAACACGCGCACCCTGATCACGGTGGCGGCCGTCCTCGTGTGCTCGGTGGGTGGCATGGCGCTCGCGGCATGGATGGCGCATGTGACCCGCAACCATGCCGCCTTCGCCCGCCGCGCCGCGACCGTCCTGATGCTCGCACTCGCAGGCCTGCTGCTCGGCGCCATGGCCGCTGTGACCCACACGGCCATGCGCGCCGCCGACCCGGTGTATGCGGCGAGCGCACAGGGAGCGGCCCTGGGCATCTACCGTGTGCGCACCACCGCACCCGCCCTGCGCGCCAATGACCGCGAGGCCGATTGCGCCGTCGACGTGACGGTCGAACAAGCGGTGTTGGACGGCGTGCAACAGTCTGCGCACGCATCAGCGACACTGCAGGCGAGCGGGCGCGTGTGCGCCATGATTGAACAAGGCGCGCGCTACACCGTGCACGGCACCGCACAGCGCGCCGCTTGGGACACGGCCCGCGTCATCCTCACCGCGCACACGGCCACCATGCATGAGGCGGCGATGCCATGGTGGCATGGCATCGAAACACTCCGTGCACGCTTCTTCGCCGTCACCGCCCGCTTGGACGACCAGGGCCGTGTGCTCGTGCCTGGCGTCACCCTCGGCCTGCTGGGACAGGACATCCTCACCGGCGCCAGAGTCGACGAGACCTACGCGCGCCAACTGGAAGAGCGTTGCAAGCAAGCGGGCATCATGCACGTCATGGCCGTGTCGGGCGGCCACTACGCGCTCATCGCACGCCTGTGCACCATCATCGGCGCCTTGGCGCGCCTGCCGCGTGGGGTGCTCGCCATGCTACGCCTCGCCACCGCCGGAATGTTGACGATGCTGCTCGTGCCCGGGCAGTCGGTCACGCGCGCACTGTCCATGAGCGTGTTCGCCGTCGGCTATGCACTGTGCAAACGCCCGTGCCAGACGATGCACGCGCTGTGCTGGACCACCATGTTCGCGTTGTTGACCGACCCCACGCGCGCCGCGAACTTCGGCTTCGCCCTGTCATGCTCCGCTGTGTGCGGCATTGCCATGATGATGCCACGCATCCAGGCATGGTATGCACGGTGGATGCCACGTGGCGCCGCGCAGGCGCTCGCGATGACGGTGAGCGCGCAGGTGTTCACCCTGCCGGTACAGATCCTCATCAGCCCGCAGGTGCCCCTCTGGTCCATCCCGGCGAACCTCATGGTGGCGCCGTTCACCGATCTGGCCACCATCACCGGTCTGCTCGCCTGCCTCTGCGCCACAGTGTGCCCGCCAGTCGCCCCCATGTTCGCCACGGTCGCCTCATGGTGCACACGTCCGATCGCTTTGGCGGCCGGCCTGTTCGGCACGGCGGACGATGGATGCATCCCGTGGGCGCAGGGGGCCCCGGGTATGCTGCTCATGCTCGGCGCGCTCACCGTCGGCACTGCCCTGCTCATCGCACTGCACCACCTGCACGCCATCATCCTCCTGGTCCGCCGCCGGGGCCGGCGCGGGAGGCTGCACGCCATGCATCCAGTGGACACCGCACGCCGGTGGTGGCGGCAGACGGCCACCATGCTCATGGACATACCATGGAGCCACAGCAAGGAGTGAACACGCATGCGGATTGTCCAACGATACGGCGACATTGAACATATGGCAGCACACCACACACCCCGCTGCGTCATCATCCGCGGCGGCGACGAATACCTCAACCGCCTCGCCGCACGGCGCCACGCCCGTCAATGGCTTGACGCCCACCCGGACAGCGAATTGATCGAACTGGAAGCCAAAGACAGCAGCCGATACGATTTCGAGGAAGCCACAAGCCCCTCGCTGCTCAGCCCCAGCGCCGCCGTCATCGTCAACCACGCCGAAGACTGCGACGAACCACTCGCGCAAGCCATCACCGACCATTGCCGCAACCCCCACGGCGAAGCCGACGGCTCCCTCGTCATCGTCAGCCACAACGGGTCAGCCAAAGGCAAACGGCTGATCGACAGCCTCACCCGCCTGCACGCCGTCCTCGAAGACATCCCCAAACTTGACAAACCACAGGCACGCCTTAACTTCACCCTCCAAGGCTTCGAACAACGCGGCCGCACCGTGGAACCACAAGCAGCCCAACAACTCGCCAGCGTGCTCGGCGAACGCCCGGGCGAACTCGCCGCCATGATCGAACAGCTCTGCTTCGACTTCGACACCAACCCCATCACCCTGAGCCAAGTCAACCAATACCTGATATCCGACCCTCAGGTCACCGGATTCGCCATGGCCGACCAGGCGCTCGCCGGCCATGGCGCCCAAGCCGTCATCATGATGCGCTCCGCCATCAGCCAAGGCACCGAACCCATCGCGCTCATCGGCGCGCTCGCGATGAAACTGCGCTCCATGGCCAAAGCCTCGGCCGTGCGCGCCGGAACCATCACACAAGCCGAATCGAACATGGCGCCATGGATGCTGCGCAACGCGTCCAAACAACTGCCCGGATGGACATCCGCGGGCATGGCGCAATGCTTCAGCCAGCTCGCATGGGCGGACGAACAATGCAAAACCAACGGTTCGGACCCCATCTACGCACTCGAACACGTCATCGAACTCATCAGCCGCAAAGGCATCGCATAAGGACACCGCATGCACACCACCATCACCGCTGCAACCGCCACCGACATGCGCGCATTGGGCGCCCATCTCGCCAACCACATGCACGGGGGAGAGGTCATCCTCCTGTCGGGGCCATTGGGCGCCGGCAAAACCACCTTCGCCCAGGGATTCGGCGCCGGGCTGGGCATTGACGAGCCAATCGTCTCGCCCACCTTCACCATCGCCCGCGAACTCGACGGCCACTTCGCCGATGGCACGCCCGCACACCTGATCCATGTGGACGCCTACCGGCTCGGCGGCACCGACTACGCGCCCGGGCAAGACAGCGTGAACCGCCTCCTCGACGAACTCGAAAGCCTCGGCCTCGATGAGGAACTCGAAGAACCCGGCACCCATACCGTCATCCTCATGGAATGGGGCGAGCAAATGGCCGCGGCGCTCGCCGACGAACGACTCGAAGTGCATATCGACCGGCCCTTCCACGCAACGGCGCCAGATGCCACGGCGGCGGACATCGCCGTGGAACCCACAAGCGCGGGCGAACGCATCGTCACGCTCACGCCCATCGGCCCCCACTGGGACCGGTTCATGCACGATCTTCCCGACATGCCAGCCACGGGGGAGCGGCAGGCGTAACGCCCCACCCACCACCAGCAACCAACCACACCAGCACACAACCGCAGGAAACCCCACCATGCACACACTCGTCATCGACACCGCATACGGATCCACGGTCGGCATCGTCGGCCACGAACCCATCCAGGAACAGAACTCACGCACCCACGTCGAACGCCTCCAAGTGGACATCGCCGCCGCCTGCGCGCAAGCCGGCATCACCCCGCAGGATCTGGACCGCATCGTCGTCGGCACCGGTCCGGCGCCCTTCACCGGCCTGCGCGCCGGAATCGTCACCGCACGGGCCATCGCCTTCGCCACCGGAGCCGAACTGCTCGGCCAAGACGACCTCGAACCCTGCGCCGCGGCCATGGACGCCGCACGCCGCCACGACCCCCAAATCACCACACTGTTGCCAGCGGAGGCCACGGCCGCCATCAACGCGACCGCCACATGCACACCCCTCACCCTCGCCGTCAACGACGCGCGCCGCAAACAGCTCTACTTCGCGCTCTACAGCCACACCAGCGGCGTACCAACCACAGTGATCCCCATGGATATCGACTACCCCGAGCACATCGCCATACGCGTCAACCACGCCATACGCGACCTCCAACAGCACCACCCTGGCACCCAATACACCATCGACATCATGGGCCACGGCGCCCACACCTACACACAACACTGGGCCGCCCTGCACAACCCCGGCGCCATCCTTGACCTCACCGCGCTCGACCTCGGCGCCACCGGGCTCGCTCTCTTCGCTCACCTCGCCGAGAACCGCACCACCGCGCAACCCGTCGAGCCCCTCTACCTGCGCCGCCCAGACGTCAGCGTACCCAACCCACTCAAACACGTCCTCAACCACGCGCCAGCCACCAAGGATGCCGCATGATCGTCGACCTCGCCACCCTCGACCAAGACCAGGCCATCACGCAGATCAGCCAGCTCGAATCCCAACTCTTCGGCCCCAGCGCATGGAGCCCCAACGCCATCCGTCAGGAACTCAACGCGCCGGCACGCGCCTACTGGGCCGACATCGATCCCGCAACCACCACCGGCATTCCCGCCATACGCGGATACGCCGGCACTTGGTTCGACGGCTACGACACCCAGATCATGACCATAGGGGTGGCGCCACAACACCAACACCACGGCATCGGCCAGGCACTCCTCCGACAGATCATCGACCAGGCCAACGCCGACCACGCCGAACGCATCCTCCTTGAAGTGCGCGTCGACAACACGCCGGCACTCGCCCTCTACGCCAACAACGGATTCACGCGCCTCGGCCTGCGCAAACGCTACTACCAGCCCGAAGGCATAGACGCGTACACCATGAGCCTCGACCTCAACCCCCGTACCATCGGATTCCAACCCACCCACGCCTGACCACCACACGGAGCCACCATGAGCCAACCAACCATCCTCGGCATCGAATCAACATGCGACGAAACTGCAGCCGCCGTCGTCACCGGACACACCCTGCGATCCAACGTCGTCGCCTCATCCATGGACGAACACGCACGCTACGGCGGCGTCATCCCCGAAATCGCCTCACGCGCCCACGCCCAGGCCTTCACCCCGGTCGTCAGCAAAGCACTCTCCGACGCCGGTCTCGACCTGTCCGACATCGACGCCATTGCGGTCTCCGCCGGACCAGGGCTGGCCGGATGCCTCGCCGTCGGCGTCTCCGGCGCCAAGGCGCTCGCATGGGCGGCCAGCAAACCCATCTACGGCGTCAACCACGTCATCGGTCATGTGGCTGTCACACAGTTGCAGTTCGGTGCGCTACCCGCCAACACGATGGCGCTCATCGTCTCCGGCGGCCATACGTCATTGCTGCATGTCGATGACATCGCACGGCATATCGACGTGGTGGGCACCACGCTCGACGACGCCGCGGGCGAATGCTTCGACAAGGTGGCGCGCTTGCTTGGTTTCCCCTATCCGGGAGGTCCGCATATCGATGAGCACGCGCGCCGGGGCGACCCCCATGCGATCCGTGTGCCGCAAGGGCTGACCCAAGGCAACGCCGGCAAACGCCACCCTTACGATTTCAGTTTCTCAGGCGTCAAGACAGCCGTGGCGCGGTGGATCGAACAACGCCAGGCCGCGGGTGAAGCGGTGCCGGTCGACGACGTGTGCGCCTCGCTCGCCGCATCGGTGGCCGATGTGCTCGCCACGAAGGCGATGCGGGGGTGTGAACAGTACGGTTCGGACACGCTCATCGTCGGCGGCGGGTTCTCCGCGAACTCGCAATTGCGTGCGGCGCTGCTCGAGCAAGGGGAGCGGCACGGTGTGGATGTGCGCTTGCCCGAGCGCGCGCTGTGCACCGACAACGGCGCCATGGTCGCCATGCTCGGTGTGAACCTTGTGGAAGCCGGTGTGCACCCGTCACCGTTGGATTTCCCGATTGATTCGGCGATGCCCCTTACCCGAATCTCCATGTAAGGCGCGGTGGGACACGCCGAGTTGCATTCATTGGATTTGCGTGTACACTATTTTTCTTGTGCGCTGAAGTGATTCGGCGTACAGTATTCCTGCGTAGCTCAGTTGGCAGAGCATCCGACTGTTAATCGGACGGTCACTGGTTCAAGCCCAGTCGCAGGAGCCACCAAGCCGCCTTCGAGCGGCTTTTTGCATACCTGCCCAGCGTTACAAGGCAATCTGTTCCACACAACGGGACAGATTGCGCGCCAGCTGTGCGATGGTGCTGTCGAGTTTCGCAGTGTCGGTGAACATCGATGCGAACAGTGTGTCGAAACTGGAACGGAAATCCTCCGGCAACACGCGGCAATCGCGTTCGGCGATGCCCAGCTGCCGCTTTTCGCCCGGATGCGTCATGCCATTGATCGCGAACAGCACGTCGAAATACGAAGCGAGGAATGCGGCCACACGGTGATTGACGCTCACCAGGTCGCCACGGGAGGCGGCTTTATGGATCTGCGCGTCGTATGCCGGCAGTGCGCCGTGGAGCAAGGGCATGTTGGCGTGGATGATCGCATCGCGCAGCGCGTCCGGGTACGGCACGTCGAAGCGCCGTTGGAGGGCCTCGAGACGGCTGTGGCGGTCGAACACCACTTTGCAAGTGCGTAGGTTGTGCCACATGCACGTTGTATAGCCCAGTGAGGCCTCGTGCCCTTCGACCACGCGGCGCACGTCGGCCGCGAACCCATCCAGGTCGCGGTGCAGCAGGTCCAGATCCACACCGTCGCGGAACGTGCAGTTGTCTTCGTACTCCCAGTAGTGGTTGCCGATCTCCATGACCGTGCAATAGCGGGCGAGCAATGCCCTGCGCGCCTCTTCGTCAATCGGTGCGGTGCAGTAGAGATACACGTCGTAGTCGGAACGGGCGTCGTGTAGGCCCGATGCCCGTGATCCGCCGAGTGCGATTGCCTCGACTTGTGGCAGTTCCTGAAGCTGGGCGAACAGTTGGTGTGCGAGGTCCATGGTGGCTCCTTTTCGTTGTGCCAGATGCGGGTTGCGCCTCCATGCACGCACCGCAAGCTCCAACATATCAATACTTTCCGAAAGAAAGAAAATGAGGCCACACAGTGGACAATCAATCTTGCGTATGATGTCCGAAGAACAATCATGCGATATGGCGTGCGCCGGCAGTGTCGTCGTCCCGCCACGTGTGCGGCCTATGTGGGAAAGAGGTGCGTATGAGTGCCAATGGCATCGACAGGAAGGCGCTTGAGCAGCTCCATGCCGAATCCATGGAAGAACAGGTCTCCTATTACCGGCGCCCGTTCATGGTGCTGTGGGCTGCGGTGCAGGAAGCATCGGTGGAACTCGAAGAGGACTACGGCATGTCGGCCGAAGTCGCGCAGGTATGGGTCGCCGAACAGCTGCGGCAAGTGGCCGATTCGCTCGTCGACCGCCTCGCGGAGAAAGCCGTTGCGCACGGGGTCAGCAAATCCAACGTGGCGCGCGCCGCAGGAGCCGACCCCACAAACGCACTGCGCCGCTTCCCGCGCCTCACCGGTGACGCGCCACGCGAACGGCTCCTCATCGACGATGTACTGGACGCCTTGGAATGACACGCACAACGAATCCGACACGCCGATGCCGGACCGTCCGACCACATCGCCCCTCCCGCATTGGCACACGGATGCGTGACGGTGCATACTGTGCTCATCCACAGCATCGGCACAGAAAGGACGAGACCATGACACCGAAATCAAGAGCAGAGCACATCGCGCGCATCCGCAGAAGGCGGCGGCTGATCCGCGCGGGAATCGCGCACCGCGAAGGCATGATGCGCCGTGCCGCCGCATTCGCGCTCTGCAGTGCGCTGATGGCGGCCTGGTCGTGGGGGAAGGCCTCCATCAGCGCACAGGCGGGCGAATCGTGTACGGCCGGCATGGTGATGCCGGTGCAAGGCAGTGAGATTGTCGCACGGTTCGACGGGCCGTACCAAGCGTGGATGGCCGGGCACCGCGGCATCGACATCCGCGCACAGAAAGGGGATGAGCTCATCGCGCCCGCCACCGGCATCATCAGCCACGCAGGCACCGTCGCCGGCAAATCGACGGTGAGCATCCGCGTACGGTCATTCACGCTCACATTCGAACCGGCGCAGACTGCACTGCCAGTCGGCACGCCGGTACTGCGCGGCAAACCGTTCGCCAAAGTCGCCGGCGGCAGTGACCACTGCAACGATGCATGCGTGCATTGGGGCATCAAGCGGGGCAAAGGAGCCTATGAAGACCCCGAGCGATGGCTCACCCCGCAATCGATCCGGCTTGTACCCGTGGCGTAAGGCTCACAGTCCGGCTTCGGCGAGCGTGATGTACCCCGGGTCGATGAGCTCGGTCTTCATATTGCCCGCGCTCACCGAGAGCAACGGCAGGCTCATCGTCGGCACGTTCTGGCCATAGAGGTCCTGCACACTGACGAAGTCCAGACCGTTAAGGGAATCACCCCGGGCGAAGGCCGCACAGATCCGCGCAAGGTCGGCGGCGCTCGCGACACGGTCGACGAGGCCGGTCGCCCATTGCTTGCCGTTCACGATGTTGGGCATGGCACTGATATACGCGCCGAAGCCGGTGACGATGGGCCAGCGGTTCTGCGCTTTCTGGTTCTCCTGACGCACCTCTTCGGGCGTGCTGAGCGAGGGGGCGCGCTTGGGGTCGGGCACGCGGTTTTTCTGCAGGTCCTGCCTGCCCGCGATGTTGCCGACGATGTCGCCGATGGTGATCGACGGGTTGACGTCGGCGGCGGACCCGGTGTATTTGAGTGCGGTGAGGCCCTTGACCACGCCGTTGGCCACATAATCGTTCATCGCGATCACGCCGTCGATGCGCACGTGCCCTTGGCCGTTGGCCGGTCGACCCAGCCGTCGCCGGAACTCCATCTCGATGCTGTCGGCATCGGTGGCCTTGATGGTCACGTCACGCCAATCCTGCACCGTCGTGGATGCGGTCGTCCTCATCGACGGGCTGAGCACCACGCCCGAGCGGAAATACGGCCCGATGACCTCCCATACCCCATTGAACGCCTCGCGTGCGAATGCCTCGTCGAGTTGCGGATAGTCGGCGTCCGCGTCATAAGGCAGCAGGATCTCGATGTACTTGGGGTTGTACCGGCTTGCGCTGTCCAACTGCAGTTTGCTGACGAGTTGGCGCGCCTGCAGGCGCCCTATCTCGCGGGCAGAGCACAGGCTCACAAAGGCGTCCGGGGTGAACCCGGGCAGGGGAGTGGCGACCACCACAACGTGCATGCCCGCTTTCTTCGCCAATCCGAGTGCGCGCGTCATGCGGCTAAGGGATTCATCCAACGATTCATCAGTGGCGTTTTCTTCGGCGAGTGATTGTGTGACGTAGTCGCCGTAGCGTTTCACCGTGTCGGTCATCGGTGCGGCCGGGGCGACAACGAGCGTCGTGGACTGCGCTTCGGGGTCGGCGCTTGAGCCGTCCGTGGAGCCGTCGAGCGCATCGACGACATAATCCTGAATGCGGTGGCTTTGCCGTTCCAAGTCGGAATCGGCGTGGGTCTGCACATGGTCTGCCTCGAACCCGCGGTCCTCAAGCGAATCCTTGGTGGCGTCGGCGAAGTCATGCCAGGAATTGAGCGGCACATCCTGCGAGACGGTGAATCCGTCGTTCGGCAGGAACAGCGCCACCGACCCCGTGAACCTTGTCTCTCCGGCCACGGTTGTGGTGCTCGTGGGGACGGGGCTGGCTCCCGACCCGCAGGCGGCGAGCGGCAACGCCATGCATAGGCATGCCGTTGCCGCCAAGAGTCGTCGTGTCGTTGAGCTGCTGTGGATCCCCACCATACAACCGCCTTGTCAAGTCGAACGTGTGCATGTGCACCGCCGATTGTACCCGACATATGGCATAGGGCCCGCCTTCCTTCATGGTCGGCGGGCCCTATGGGTCGGGATTGCGTCAGCGTTCCTGCAACGCGCGGCGCAGGTTCGTGTCGAGCGCGTCCATGAATCCCTCCGTATCGAGCCACTCGTGGTCGGGGGCGATGAGCATCGCGAGGTCCTTGGTCATCTGGCCGCCTTCCACGGTCGAGATGATGGTCTGCTCAAGGGTTTCGGCGAAGTCGGCCACCGCTGGGGTGCCGTCGAGCTTCGCGCGGTGCTTGAGGCCGCCGGTCCACGCGTAGATTGAGGCGATCGGGTTCGTCGAGGTCTTTTCGCCCTTCTGCCAACGGCGATAATGGCGCGTCACCGTGCCGTGTGCGGCCTCGGCTTCGACCGTCTGCCCGTCCGGCGTCATCAGCACAGAGGTCATCAGGCCGAGCGACCCGAAGCCTTGGGCCACGGTGTCGGACTGCACATCGCCGTCGTAATTCTTGCATGCCCACACATAACCGCCGTGCCACTTGAGCGAGCTGGCCACCATGTCGTCGATCAGGCGGTGCTCGTACGTCAGGCCCTTCTGCTCGAAACGCGTCTTGTATTCGGTGTCGAACACCTCGGCGAAGATGTCCTTGAACTCGCCGTCATATGCCTTGAGGATCGTGTTCTTCGTGGACAGGTACACGGGGTAGCCGCGCATGAGGCCGTAGTTGAAGCATGCGCGCGCGAATCCACGGATCGACTCATCGAGGTTGTACTGCACTTGTGCCACGCCGCTGCCGGGGTAGTTGAACACGAGGTGCTCGATCGGCGCCGAGCCATCCTCGGGCGTGAACGTGACGGTGAGCGAACCGGGGCCCGGCACCTTGAAATCGGTCGCCTTGTACTGGTCGCCAAAGGCGTGGCGGGCCACCACGATCGGCTTGGTCCATCCCGGCACCAGGCGTGGGATGTTCGAAATCACGATCGGTTCGCGGAAGATCGTGCCGCCGAGGATGTTGCGGATGGTGCCGTTGGGGGATTTCCACATCTTCTTGAGGCCGAACTCCTCGACGCGCGCTTCGTCCGGAGTGATCGTGGCGCATTTGACGCCCACATGCTCGCGCTTGATGGCCTCAGCCGCGTCGATCGTCACTTGGTCGTCGGTGGCGTCGCGGTTTTCGATGCCAAGATCGTAATAGTCAAGATTCACGTCCAGATACGGCAGGATCAGTCGGTCCTTGATGTCTTTCCAGATGACGCGGGTCATCTCGTCGCCGTCGAGTTCGACGATGGTTCCTTCGACCTTGATTTTGGCCATGGGCTGCTTTCCTCCATGAGTGCTGATGCGTCCAACAGATTCCCCATATGCATAACGCATCCATGTTTCCGGTCGTGCACAATGTCCAAAAACACGTGGTGCACCGCGGCCCGCGCCGTGTCACGGCGGGGCATTAGCCTTGGAGCCATGTCTCAGGAAATTGAAATCGGCCTCGGAAAAAAAGGCCGCATCGCATACGGGCTCGACGACATCTCGATTGTGCCGTCGCGCCGTACGCGCGACCCACAGGATGTGTCGACCGCGTGGCAGGTGGACGCCTACGAATTCGACATCCCGGTGATTGGCGCACCGATGGATTCGGTCACCAGCCCGAGCACGGCGATTGCGATGGGCAAGCTCGGCACGCTCGGCGTGCTCGACCTTGAGGGCTTGTGGACCCGTTACGACGACCCCGAGCCGATCCTGACCAAAATCGCCGAACTGCCGATCGACGAGGCCACCGCGTACATGCAGCAGGCATATGCCGAGCCGATCAAACCGGAGCTCATCGCAGCGCGCCTGCACGAGATCCGCGACGCCGGCGTCACCGTCGCCGGCTCGCTTTCGCCGCAGCGCACCCAGCAGTACTATTCGACCGTGCTCAACGCGGGCGTGGATTTGTTCGTGATCCGCGGCACGTCCGTCTCCGCCGAACACGTCTCCACCGACCATGAGCCGCTCAATCTGAAGAAATTCATCTACGACCTCGACGTGCCCGTCATCGTCGGCGGCGCCGCCAACTACACCGCCGCGCTGCACCTCATGCGCGCGGGCGCGGCGGGCGTGCTCGTGGGCTTCGGCGGAGCGGCCGTCTCCGCCAATCGCAACACGATCGGCGTGCACGTGCCGCTCGCGACCGCCATCTCCGACGTGGCCGAAGCGCGCCGTGACTACATGGACGAATCCGGGGGACGCTACGTGCAGGTCATCGCCGACGGTGGCATGGGCGATTCCGGCAGTTTCGTGACGGCGTTGGCCATGGGCGCCGACGCCGCGATGCTCGGCGCCCCGCTCGCCCGCGCCACAGAGGCGCCAGGGCACGGCACCCACTGGGGCGCCGAAGCGCGCCATGCAAGCCTGCCGCGCGGCATGCGCACGAACGTGGGCACTGTCGGCACACTCGAGGAAATCCTCTATGGGCCGAGCCATCTGGCCGACGGCAAGACGAATTTCATCGGTGCGCTGCGCCGCGCCATGGCGTCGACGGGATATGTCGACGTGAAGAACTTCCAGCGTTGTGATGTGGTGGTGACACCGACCGGGCAGTGACCGGGTCCTCCTGCGCATTGGACCGTGTGGGCCGCCGTTCCCTATGGGATGGCGGCCCACACGCGTATATGCGGCGGGGGCGAACCGGGGCGTGTAGCAGGTATATATATCGAAATTGTGAAACATTGGATATCTATACTATACATTTTCTTTAATCAACAATATGTGGAGAAAATAGGAATAATTTGTAAAGCTTATTGTATTCTCCCTGTTGGCGCAGTCTGTGGTTGCAATAATTGGGCACGGTTGGGCGTAATGCGACCCGACCGGTCCAAGGCGATATGCCACCACAAACAGCAAAGGAGGATAATGACCGAACAGAAGATAGAGGAACTCGAACCGGTCACCCCGTTCATGATGCGAAGGCCGGAGACGCTGCCGTCGTTCGACGGCGTGATTCCACTGCAATCGTCTTCGGAGCCCGCGCGCTACCGTGTTGTATCGTGTCTGTCGCGTACATTCAACGCGGAACAAGTCCACGAACTCGTTATGCACGTGTGCCGTGTGACCTGCGTGGCCGTCGAGATCCTGCGCAGGCGCCAGCCGAGCCGAATCCTCGCGAAATTCGCGGAGCCGGAATGCATCGAACGGCTCGAATACATGCGTTCGCTGCTTTCCGACTACATGGAGGAACTCGCAGTGCTGCACAAGCGGCACATCTACCCGCCAGTTGAGTTCGTCTGGCTCAATGGGGTATTGACAAGCGAATGCAAACTCGACATCTCGTTGGGTATGCGCGTCGGCGCGCAGACCCATGTGGGAGGCTTGGTGTTCGAGCGCAAACGGGGCCGTTGGATCTGCATGATGGTGGATATCGGCTGATGGCGAGCGTGCGGGCGTGTGGGTTATAGTGGAATGCATGCTCAGGGAATATGGACTCGACAACATCTATGTCACCACTCAGAATGACACCGTCTATGCATTGCTTTCAGACCGCGCGTTGGCGGATCCGGACGATCTGATAGCGCAGTGGAAGGATGAGCGCACACGGCAATGGAACGACGTGTACGCCGGTGAGATGTTGGCACAGGTGCGCAGCGTGGCCAAAGGCCTCATGGCGCTTGGCGCGAAGCCGGGGAGCACCGTGGTGATCTACTCCGCCACATGCTATGAATGGGGAGTGCTCGACTTCGCCTGTGCGGCCATCGGCGCGGTCTCCGTGCCGATCTATGAGACCGATTCCATGAAACAGGCTTCCTCGATCGTGCACGAGGTGCACCCCTCGATCGCCTTCGGCGGCGATGAGGCGCACACCCAGACGCTCGAGGCGATCGCCGATGTTGAGGACGTGCTCACGCACGTCTTCAACCTGAGCAACGGCGCGCTTGAGGCGTTGATCAATCTGGGTGAGGGTGTCAGCGACGATGCGCTCGATGAGGCGATCGCGCGCGTGCGTGCCGATGACCTGCTCACCATCGTCTACACATCCGGCTCCACCGGGGCCCCCAAGGGCGCCATGCTCTCCAACCGCAACTTCACGCACATCGTCAAGAACGGCTACGAAGTGCTTCCTGAGATGCTCTATGAGCCAAGCCGACTGCTGCTGTTCTTGCCCCTCGCGCATTGCTTCGCGCGCTACATCCAATACACGGCCATCGGCGGCCACGGCGTCGTGGGCTATGTGCCGGGCGCCAAGCACCTGCTCGCCGATCTGCGCGGGTTCAAACCCACCTATCTGCTCGGCGTGCCGCGCGTGTTCGAAAAGGTGTTCAACGCGGCCTCTCAGAAAGCCGGCGCCGGATTGCGCGGGCGCATCTTCGCGAATGCGGTCAGGCATTTCGAGGACTGGTCCAAGATGGAAAGCGAGCACAAACACCCATCGCTGGCCATGCGCATGAAGCATTCGTTCTACATGAGCACGGTCGCCACATCGTTCCGCTCCGCGCTCGGACCGAACCTGCGCTACCTCGCGTGCGGTGGCGCTCCGATCAACACCGACCTTGTGCACTTCTTCAACGGCATGGACGACATCACGTTCATCCAGGGCTATGGTATGACCGAAACGGCCGCACCGATGATGGTGAATTGGCAGAAGGCCAACCGACCGGGCTCCGTGGGGCGCCCCGGTCCCGGTATGGCGGTGCGCACCGCCGAAGACGGGGAAATCGAAGTCAAAGGCCCCAACGTGTTTCTGGGGTACTACAAGAACCGCGAGAAGACCGACGAGGTGCTTGAGCCGAGCGGCTGGCTGCACACCGGTGACCTCGGGTACATTGACGACGATGGGTTCCTCTATATCACCGGGCGCAAGAAAGACATCATCATCACCGCCGGAGGCAAGAACGTCTCGCCGGCGCCGATGGAGAACGCGATCAACGAATGCCCGATCGTGGCGCACACGGTCGTGGTCGGCGACAACAAGCCGTTCATCGGGGCGTTGGTCACGCTCGACCCGGAGATGATCGGCAGCTGGCTCGCCGAACGTGGGCTGGACCCCCACACGCCCCTTGAGGACGTGGCGCATAGCGACGCTGTGCATGCGTACATCCAGCAATACGTGGACCAGGCCAACGCCAATGTGTCGCGTGCGGAATCGGTGCGCAAGTTCATCGTGCTGCCGCACGATTTCAGTGTCGAGGAAGGCACGATGACCGCCAGCATGAAAGTGGTCCGGCCGAAGGTGCTCGCCGCGTACGCCGGGGTCATCGAGGGCGAGCTGTACGCTCCTGTCCCGTCGAACCGTCCCGTGCCTGTGAGCGTGCAGATCCTGGAAAGCACCACGGAGACCGTCAAGCGGGCGGGTGAATCGATGCGCCACGCCTCCGAGAACGTCTCGCCGCGTGTGCGCCAGGCGATCGACACCGTGCAGGAGCGTCTCGGCGAATGGCAGCAGGACCATGCCGAGACCGCGGAAGACGCATCGGCGGCCAAGGAGCCGCCAAGCCAAGAAGAGGAGAGGTAATACCGTGGCAATCCGAGACATACGAGTGGTTCCCGACCCCGTGCTGCGCACGCCGTGCGATCCGATCACCGACATCACGCCGGCCATCCGGCGTCTTGTGGACGACCTGCTCGACACGGTGAACGACCCGGGCCGTGCAGGCGTCTCCGCGAACCAGATCGGCGTAAGCCTGCGTGCGTTCTCGTACAACATCGACGGCACGATCGGATACATCCTCAACCCGGTGCTGGAAGAGACGAGTGGCGAGCAGTACGGTGACGAAGGCTGCCTGTCGCTTCCTGGCTTGTGGTACAAGACGCCGCGCGCGGATTATGCGCGTGTGCGAGGCATCGACCTGGATGGCAACGAGGTCGTGCTCGAAGGCTCCGGGCTCATGGGCCGCATGCTGCAGCACGAGACCGATCACCTTGACGGGCACCTGTACATCGACCGTCTTGAGAAGGACGAACGCCGTGCGGCGATGCGCCGCATGCGCAGCCTGAACGCCTGAGGGCATACCCGCCAAGGCCCGCACCACGCCCATGCCGCGTGGTGCGGGCCTCATGCTACCATGTGCAGTTGGTGCGCCAACCGGCGCCCACCGCGTTCGCGAGCGGTGGCGCCACCCCAATATCGTCAACCGGCGTGCCGCCAAATTCGCGCCATGTACGCGAAGGCCCGTGTCGGTCGGTCATCGCACACGATGACTGCACGCGGGAACGCATGGCCAGGCAATAACCGACAGGAAGGTAGTAATACCATGGCTCAGATTACGATGAGCGAAATGCTGAAGGCCGGTCTCCAGTTCGGCCACCAGACCCGCCGCTGGAACCCGAAGATGAAGCAATACATCCTCACCCAGCGCAACGGCATCTACATCATCGACCTCTTCAAGACGCTCGATCTGATCGACGTCGCCTACGACTTCATCAAGACCACCGTGGCCCACGGCGGCACCGTGCTGTTCGTCGGCACCAAGAAGCAGGCCCAGGAGGCCATCAAGACCCAGGCCACCCGTGTGAACATGCCTTACGTGTGCGAGCGTTGGCTCGGCGGCATGCTCACCAACTTCCAGACCGTCTCCAAGCGCGTCACCCGTCTCAAGGAACTCGAGGAGATGGACTTCTCCGACGTGCACGGCTCCGGCCTGACCAAGAAGGAGCTCCTGCTCCTTGAGCGCGAGAAGGACAAGCTGGAGAAGCAGCTTGGCGGCATTCGCAACATGAACCGCACGCCGTCCGCGATGTTCGTCGTCGACGTCAACAAGGAAGCGCTGGCCGTCGAGGAAGCCCACAAGCTGGGCATTCCGGTCGTCGCGATCATCGACACCAACTCCGATCCGGACGTCGTCGAATATCCGATTCCGGCCAACGATGACGCCATCCGCGGCATCGAACTGCTCACCACGCTGTTCGCCGACGCCGTCGCCGATGGTCTGCTGGAGCGCTCCGGCAAGTCCACCAAGGCCGAAGGTGAATCCGATGCGCAGCCGATGGCCGCCTGGGAGAAGGAACTGCTCGAGAACGACGAGAAGACCACCCTGCGTGAAGACGCCGTGGTCACCGAGAACGCCGTTCTCAAGGCCGACGAGAAGGAAGGCGCTTCGTCCGAAGCGGCCCGCGCCGACGCGCAGTTTGAGGAATCCGAAGCGAAGCAGGACGAAGAGTCCAAGTGACGTTTCCCGGTGGCGCGCGCAAGGCGCGCCACCGCTTCCAATCGTTACACCATTCATCAATCAAGGAGATATCAATGGCAGCCATTACCGCAGCATTGATCAAGCAGGTTCGTGAAGAGACCGGCGCAGGCATGATGGACGTCAAGAAGGCGCTCACCGAAGCCGAAGGCGACGTCGCCCGCGCAAAGGAAATCATCCGCGCCAAGGGCATCCAGGCCGCCGGCAAGCGTGAAGGCCGCAAGGCCCAGGAAGGCACGATCGCCTCCACCGTCGTCGACTCGGCCAACGGCCAGACCGGCTATGCCGTCGAGCTCAACTCGGAGACCGACTTCGTGGCCAAGACTCCGAAGTTCGTCGACTTCGCCGACACCGTGCTCGCCGCGGCCGTCAAGGTCAATGCCAACGGCATCGACGATGTGCTCGCCGCCCCGAGCGACAAAGACACCGTCAAGGAATCCGTCGAAGAAGCCGCCGCGCTGTTCGGCGAGCATGTCAAGATCGGCCAGTTCGCCAAGATCGAAGGCCCGCGCGTCGAGATCTACGCGCACAAGAAGTCCGCAGAGATGCCGCCGAGCATCGTCGCGATGATCGCCACCGATGAAGCCGGCGCAGCCGTGGCCCATGAGGCGGCTCTGCAGATTTCCGCCATGGGCGCCCAGTGGCTGTCGCGCGAGGACGTGCCGGAGGACATTGTGGAATCCGAGCGCCGCGTCGCCACCGAGAAGTCCCTCGCCGAGGGCAAGCCGGAGAAGATCGTCCCGAAGATCGTCGAAGGCCGCCTCAACGCGTTCTTCAAGGAGAACGTGCTGCTCGAGCAGGCCTATGTCAAGGATCCGTCCAAGACGATCGGCGATCTGTTCAAGGAAGTCGGCGGCCAAGCTCTGGCCTTCGCCCGCCTCGAGGTCGGCAAGGGCCCGGAGGCCGACGCCGAGTGACTTTGACGGCATAGCCCACGCCGGGCATGCCGCACACTGTCGTGACGGGGTTGTCGACGCATGCGAGCCATGCGCCGACAACCCCGTTTTCGTATGCGTCCCGTGGTGTCGCGCGTCATGGGTGCGGTGTCGCACCGGGCCGATACGCTAAACAACGGTAAGACATGAGATACATGTGCAGAAAGGTGCGGCATGGCACTTGACAACACCGAGGACAAACCTCGTAGAGTATTGCTCAAACTGTCCGGTGAGGCATTCGGCGGTGGCCATGTGGGGGTGGACACCGGGGTGGTTCGCCGCATCGCTTCGGAAATCGTACCGGCGGTCGCCCAAGGGGTGCAGGTCGCGATCGTGACCGGCGGTGGCAACTTCTTCCGCGGTGCGGAACTGCAGCAGGCGGGCATCGACCGCTCGCGCGGCGACTACATGGGCATGCTTGGCACCGTCATGAACTGCTTGGCGTTGCAGGACTTCCTCGAGCAGGAAGGGCAGGCCACCCGCGTGCAGACCGCGATTACGATGGGGCAGGTCGCCGAGCCGTACATTCCGCTGAAGGCCATCCGCCACTTGGAAAAGGGCCGCGTGGTCATTTTCGGCGCCGGTGCCGGCATGCCGTATTTCTCGACCGACACGGTGTCGATTCAGCGTGCCCTCGAAATCCATTGCGACGAAGTGCTCATGGGCAAGAACGGCGTGGACGGCGTGTACACCGCCGACCCGCGCAAGGATTCGCAGGCCAAGCGCTTCTCCGCGTTGAGCTACAAGCGCGCCCTGGTTGACAACCTTGCGGTCATGGACGCTTCGGCCATGGCCATGGCGCGCGACAACAACCAGAGCATCCGCGTCTTCGGACTCGAGGAACCGGGCAACGTCACGGGAGCCCTCTTGGGCGAATCCATTGGTACGCTGGTGTCCAATGGAGAATCGCACCTCGCTTGACGGCGGGCGGGCACGACCAATTCCATATCAAAGGAGAACAACATGGCAAATCTTGTGGACCAGGCCAAGGGCCAGATGGAGAAGTCCATCGAATCGACCAAGGAGAACTTCGCGGGCATCCGCACGGGCCGCGCGAACCCGGCTCTGCTCAACGGCATCACCGTTGAGTATTACGGCGCCCCGACCCCGTTGAAGTCCGTGGCGACGATTGGTGTGCCGGAGCCTCGCACGCTTTCGGTGACACCGTTCGACCCCTCGCAGGCGAACGCGGTGGAAAAGGCGCTGCGTGACTCCGACCTGGGCGCAAGCCCGCGCCGCAATGGCGCGCAGATCCTGCTCACCATGCCCGAACTGACCGAGGACCGCCGCAAGGAATACGTCAAGCTCGCCAAGACCAAGGCGGAGGATGGCAAGGTTGCGGTGCGCAACATCCGCCGCAAGGCCAAGGAATCCATCGACAAGGCCGTCAAGGACGGCGAGATGGGCGAGGATGAGGGCGAGCGCCTGCTCAAGGAGCTCGACAAGGTGACCAAGCAGGTCACCGACCAGCTGGATGCGCTGCTCGACAGCAAGCAGAAGGAGATCATGGAGGTGTGACCTCCCCACGGTGAACGGGTGCGCTGCATGCATGCCGCCGTCGCACGGCGGCCCTCCATGCGGCGCACCCGTTCGCATTATTCACGACGAACCGGTTTTTCGAAGACGCGAGGCACCGCATGAACTCCACAACACCACCGAACCATCAGGCCGAAGAGGCGATTGACGCCATCAACAAGAAGACGGGCCGCAACATGCCACAGGCGATCGGCACGGCTGTGGTGCTCATCGTGCTGATCCTTGCATGCCTGCTAATCAGCCCCACGCTGTTCGCGCTGCTTGTGGTGATCTTCATGATTCTCGGCTTGTGGGAGCTCCGTGTGGATTTCGCCGTCCGCAACCTCAATATTCCGATCGGCACGCTGTGGGTGTGTTCCACCGTCTCGTTGTGCACGGTGTATCTTGCGCCGAACCACGTGGTGGCGATGGGCGCGTGCGCGTTGGGTACGCTTGTGCTTGTGGGGATCATGGCGAGCCTGCAGATATCGCTCAATGGCCGGGCGGGCAAGGCGTTGGCGGCCAAAACGCTCACGTCGCCGTCGGCGGTGCCGTCTGACGACACGCCCACGCACAGCAGGCTGACGCATGTGGCGGTCTCCATGTTCACGGTGCTGTACATCCAGGTGCTCGCCTCGTGCATCATCATCCCGCTCACATTCCACGGGCACCCTGTGTCGCATGCCATCATGATCGTGTTCATCCCCGCGTTGAGCGATACCGGCGGCCTGTTCGCAGGTGCCTGGCTTGGACGGCACAAGCTGTGCCCGGGCATTTCGCCGAAGAAATCGGTCGAGGGCCTGCTCGGATCGATCCTCTTCGCGATGGCCGGGGCCTACGCCGTGTTCGCCTGCACCTATGACCAGGCCATTTGGGCCACACGTTGGTGGGTGCCCGCGGTGGCCGGCGTCATGATCGGTGTCGTCGGCACATTCGGCGACCTGTGCGCCTCGATGATCAAACGCGATCTGGGCATCAAAGACATGGGGCATCTGCTCAAAGGCCATGGCGGTGTGTTGGACCGCGTGGATTCCATTCTGCTGGCCGCACCGTTCACGTGCGTGCTGCTCTGGATGACGGGACTGTGATATGGAGATGGAAACAACCAAGACCGAGCATGCCGTGGAAAGCGGCATCACGCCGGGTGGCACGACCGGTGCGTTCCGTGACGTGCTGGCCAAGGACCACGCGCGCCGCGGCAAGCCGCCGATCCACTTCACCGACATGACGCCCGACGAGCGCATCGAGGTGGCGAAAGAGATGGGCCTGCCGAAGTTCCGCGTCAAGCAGCTTGCCAACCATTACTACGGTCATTTCGACACCGAGGCCGCGCAGTTCACCGATTTTCCCGCCACGGCGCGCCAAGCCGCCCAGGACCTGTTCTTCCCGACATTGATCAGCGAGGTCACACGGCAGGTGGCCGATGACGGGCAGACGGTCAAGACATTGTGGAGCCTGTTCGACGGTTCGAAGATCGAATCCGTGTTGATGCGCTACCCGAACCGCACCACATTGTGCATCTCGAGCCAGGTGGGCTGCGGCATGGGATGCCCGTTCTGCGCCACCGGCAAACTCGGTTTGACTCGCAACATGTCCACTGGCGAGATCCTCGAACAGGTGCGCATCGCCGCGCGCATGATGAGCCGCGGGGAAGTGGCGGGAGGTCCGGGCAGACTCAGCAATATCGTGTTCATGGGCATGGGGGAGCCGATGGGCAATTACCGCTCCATCATGAGCGCCGTGCGGCAGATCAGCGCCATGCCTCCTGAAGGGTTCGGCATCTCCGCGCGCAACATCACCGTGTCCACGGTGGGCGTGGTGCCGGGCATCCGCAAACTGGCGCAGGAGGGCATCCCCGTGCGCCTCGCCGTGTCGCTGCACGCCCCGAACAACGACCTGCGCGATGAGCTTGTGCCGATGAACAAACGCTTCAATGTCGAGCAGGTGCTCGACGCGGCGCACGACTATTATCTGGCGAGCAAACGCCGCGTGAGCATCGAATACGCACTCATGCGCGGCATCAACGACCAGGCCGAACATGCACGCCTCCTGGCGAAGAAACTCAACCATTACGGTGACAATTGGGCACATGTCAATCCGATTCCGCTCAACCCGATCGAGGGGTCGAAGTGGACGGCCTCGAAGCCCGAGGACGAACAACGGTTCCTTGAGATTCTCAACAACGCCGGTGTCACCGCCACACTGCGCGACACGCGCGGGCAGGACATCGACGGTGCGTGCGGCCAGCTCGCCGCGAAAACCACCGAGCGCGCATGATGGCGCAGATATGGGAACAGGCGAACGCCTACTACGCGGAGACCATCTGCGCGCCAGCATGGACAGTGGACGCTGGCCACGCTACATGGCCAGCGTCATGGGGTACATCACTTTCGCGAAAACCGAACCGCACCTGTTCAGCATGCTGTTCATGTGTGACCAGAGCCGTGACCAACGCGAGCGCATGGAGCGCCAGCTGCAACCGATCATCGAACTGATCGCACGGCAGTTGGGCATGAGCGCAGATACTACAACGGCATTCCATATGCATATGTGGATCCATGTGCACGGCATCGCGTCGATGATTGTGACGCACTACCTCGATTGGGACGAACAGCACATCGTCGACACGCTGAGCGTGGAGTTCCACGCGCTCAGTGCGTCCATCGCCAACCAGCAGGGAAGTGGAGGCGTGCAATGACCGCGACAGACCAACAGGAAGCCATACGTGCCGAAGGGCTGACGAAGCGATTCGGCGCCACAACCGCCGTCGATGGGCTCGACCTGACCGTGACCAACGGTGAGATCTTCGCGTTGCTCGGCGTCAACGGCGCGGGGAAAAACACCACGATCGCCATGCTCACCCAATTCGGCTTGGACCAGGTGGCGCACCAACGCGCCCACACGCTTTCGGGCGGCATGCAGCGCCGCTTGAGCATCGCGATGGGATGATCACCAACCCGAAGATCCTGTTCCTCGACGAGCCCACGGTCGGGCTTGATGTGCTCGCACGCCATGAACTGTGGCACACGCTCACCGCGCTCAAAGGCGAGGTCACCATTAGAGCGCGCGTCGTGGTGGGCATCGCGGTCATCCTGCCCACGGCGCTCATGTACACCGCGATCGGATTGCTGTGCGGCACCCCTCGTCAGCGATAAGGCCGTCGGTGGCATCTGCGGGGCCATGCTCACCACGGTCTCTTTCATCCTCTCCGGACTCACCATCCCGCTGACGGTCATGGGCCACGCGTTCCAGACCATCGCTCAGACCTGCCTTTCTATCACGCGACGCAAATGGCGAATGCGGCCATAGCCGGAGACTATGGCCGCATTCGCCGCGGCCGCGATCCTCACCTTCACGATGCGAGCACGCAACCGGTAGACCACATCAGACGATGATGTCGTCATCATGCCTGCTCCGGGACGTTTTGACCGCTTCGATGATGACCGAGGAGATGCCGCACAGCAGGCCGCCGATGACCCACGACAGCCAGAACAACCCATGTGGACCTCCATCAAACCCGAAGAGCATCGTGAGACCGACAATCGTGGCGATCATCATGATCGTACCGCAAATCGCGCCATTGACCATGTCATACGAGTCGTTCAAGCCCTTCGCCTCACGGTACTCCTGCTCCGCGGCCTTGTTGTATTCGGCAAGATTGAGACGGCCGAAGTGCATGCCTCCATACACGATGGCCGCCACACCACAGGCCACGAGCATCAGGAACACCCCAATCGGCCACCCATCCTCTGTATGCAGATACTCGTTGACGAAAATCAACTGCGCAAGTCCGACAAGAATCAGTCCGATGCCGCCAACAAGCGCAACCGTCAACGTGCGCCGCGCCTCCGCATGATCATGCTCGGTATAGAAATCCTCAACATAGGGATGACTGCGCATGAACGCGGAATGCCCAAGCCCGGCGGGAACCAGAAACATCAAGCCAATGATGACCCCAAGCACAATGCACAGGAACATGAGGAAATCATTGAACGGACTCACCCCAAGGATGGAATTGTCCGCATCGAAAAACATTCCGGCGCCGACACCGAAAATGATGGCAAAGATGCCCGCCGGAATCTTCGCGTCAAAACTGCGCATATGGGCCTCATACCCCGTGATGTCCCGCGGCAATGGTGCGGGATTCTGCTGGAGCATGGACAGCGGCGGGCGCTCACTGATCGCCGCTGGGACACCCGTATCGTCTGGCTCATCGGCGTGTCCCTGCGCGGGTGACGCGTTCCGACGCGGCCGGGCCACATCGCCGATGACAAGGTCGTCGAGCGTGACGTCGAACAGGTCGCAGATCACGAGCAGCTTGTCCATCTCCGGGTACGCCTTCTCGCTCTCCCACTTGCTGATGGCTTGGCGGGAGACGCCCAGAAGCATCGCCAATTGCTCTTGCGTCATGTTTCGCTGCGCCCGCAGATACTGCAGGTTGGTCTTGAAATTGCTCATCATCCTGTCCTTATGTTCGAGTCGCTCCCATTCGAAGAAGGAGCCATGGCCTCACTATGCAACACAACGAGACGATCCGTCCACCATCCTCTGGTTGCATCACACAACGCAACCGCAATTCGGCACGCAACTGATGGTTGCATCCGCGACATTCCAACGATTCCACACATACAGCACCATCGGCGCGCACACGAACCCATTTCACGATGTGAGCGCCAAACCATACACCAAAACCGATGTAACAGGGAATCAGTACTCTTAACACCAGCACAACCGGCTACGCGCACCCGAGTAGAGATGGAGACCCAAACATGTCGTTGGCGGTACGAGTGATCCCTTGCCTGGACGTCGATGCAGGACGCGTCGTCAAAGGCGTCCACTTCGAAAACCTCAAGGACGCCGGTGACCCCGTGGCGCTCGCTGCCGAATACTACCGCCAGGGCGCCGATGAACTCACGTTCCTCGATGTGACCGCCTCCAGCTCGCACCGGCAGACGATGGTCGACGTCGTCACGCGCACCGCCGAGCAGGTCTTCATTCCACTGACCGTGGGCGGCGGTGTGCGCACACCCGAAGATGTCGACTCGCTGCTGCGCTGTGGCGCGGACAAGGTCGGTGTCAACACGGCGGCGATCAACGACCCCACATTGATCAGCCGTGTGGCGGAACGTTTCGGCAGCCAGGTGCTCGTCCTTTCTGTCGATGCGCGCCGCGAACAGGGGGAGTGCCACACCCAGTCGGGCTTCGAGGTCACCACCATGGGCGGCCGCAAATCCACCGGCATCGATGCGCTGTGGTGGGCCAAGCGCGCCGAGGAATTGGGCGCCGGCGAGATCCTGCTCAATTCGATGGACGCCGACGGCACCCAGCAGGGGTTCGATTTGGAGATGATCTCGGCGATGCGGCGTGAGGTGTCCATCCCGATCATCGCCTCAGGCGGCGCGGGCAAGGCCGAGGATTTCCCGCCGGCGATCGCTGCGGGCGCCGACGCCGTGCTCGCCGCGTCGATCTTCCACTTCGGCAAGGTCACGATCGGCGAGGTCAAGAGCGCCCTGCGCGCCGCAGGCTACACCGTGCGCTGAAGCCACGCACTGGCGGCGGAGGCCAAGCCCGTTTACAATGCTTGGGGTAAGTGAGATATCTGGATGGAAACGATGAACGACGAACAATTCGACAATGCAGTGACACTCGATCCGCGCATCAAGGCGCGGCTCAAATACGACGGGCTCGGCCTCGTCGCCGCCGTGGTGCAGCAGTACGATTCCCGTGAGGTGCTCATGGTCGGCTACATGAACGACGAAGCCCTGCGCCGCACGCTCACCGAAGGGCGCGTGACGTTCTGGTCGCGTTCCCGGCAGGAGTATTGGCGCAAAGGCGACACGTCGGGACATGTGCAGTATGTGAAGGCCGTGCATCTGGATTGTGACGGCGACGCACTGCTCGTCCAAGTGGACCAAGTGGGCGCCGCATGCCATACCGGCAAGTATTCCTGCTTCGACGAAGGCGGCCCGCTGCCGGTCGTGGTGGGATCCCGGGACCACAGTGAGGGGGAGGCTCGATGACGCAGTGCAGTGTGACCAATCTGGAGTGGGGCGAGACCTGGCCCTCGCGTGAACTGTTCCAGACGCTGGCCGATGAAGGCTACCGCATCATCCCCATCGTGCGCCGCCTGCTCGCCGATTCGATCACGCCCGTCGGATTCTACGAGCGTCTGGCGAATGGCAGGTCCGGCACCTTTATCCTCGAGTCCGCGGAATACGGCGGATCATGGAGCCGGTACAGCTTCATCGGCGTCAATGCGATGGCGCAGTTGCGTTCAGATGGAGGTCAGGCGAGCTGGCTTGGCACTGTGCCCGTGGGTGTGCCCAGCCATGGTGACGTCATCGACGTGGCCCGCGCCACGCTCGAAGTGCTCAAGGCGCCACGCGTCGAAGGATTGCCCAACCTCACCAGTGGATTGGTGGGTACCGTCGGATGGGACGCGATCCGGCATTGGGAGCCCACGTTGCGTGCCACGGCGCCAGACGAGACGGGGCAGAATGAGATCGTGCTCGCGTTGGCGACTGACATCGCCGTCGTCGACCACGTCTCCGGTTCCGTGTGGCTCATCGCGAACGCCGTGAACGTGGACGACAAGCCCACCCGTGCCGACGAGGCGTACCGGGCCGCGGTCGCTCGCCTCGACACGATGGAGCGCGACGCCGCGACGCCGACGCCCGGCGAATTCCGCGTCAACGTGCGCGACACTTCCGTGCCCCAGCCTCAATTGCGCTTCCGCACCGCGAAGCAGGTGTATGAACAGGCGGTTGAGCGGTCGCGCCAGCACATCATCGACGGCGACGTGTTCCAGGTGGTGATCTCGCAGCGCCTCGACATCGATTCGCCGGCGGACCCGTTCGACGTCTACCGCGTGCTGCGCACGCTCAACCCCAGCCCGTACATGTATTTCATGGCCCTCACCGACGCGCAGGGCCGTGATTTCAACGTCATCGGATCAAGCCCCGAAACGCTTATCAAGGTCAACGACGGGCAGGCGATGACCTTTCCAATCGCCGGGTCGCGCCCGCGCGGCGCCACACCAGAGGAAGACGAGTTGTTGGCGAAGGAATTGCTCGCCGACCCCAAGGAGACGAGCGAACATGTGATGCTCGTCGACCTATCACGCAACGACCTGAGCCGGGTGTGCCTGCCGCAGACCGTCGAGGTCGTCTCTTTCATGGACATCAAACGGTTCAGCCACATCATGCACATCTGCTCAACGGTCACCGGAACAATCGACCCGGCGCTGTCCGCGTTCGACGTGTTCACCTCAGCATTCCCCGCGGGCACGCTGTCCGGAGCGCCCAAGCCGCGCGCGGTGGAGATCATCGACGAGCTCGAGCCCGCCGACCGTGGCATCTATGGCGGTACGATCGGCTACTTCGATTTCTCCGGCAACATGGACATGGCGATCGCGATTCGTACCGCGTTCATCCGCGACCATGAGGCCAGTGTGCAGGCCGGCGCGGGGCTTGTGCTTGATTCGGTGCCCGCCACCGAATGGCAGGAGACGCGCAACAAGGCCGAGGCGAGTGTGGAGGCCATCCAGATCGCGGCCCAGCTCAAGCGTCTGTGAGCGTGCTATTGCGGTATACGGCAGCAGCCCGCGGAACGTTATGTTCCGCGGGCTGCTGTGTGGTGTGGGGATGGCGCTGAACTACTCAGCCTTGTCTTCATGGTCCTTCTTCATTTCATCGAGCTTGGCCTCTGCCTTGCCCTTGATCTCTCCGGCCTTCATCTTGATTTCGTCGGCCTTGACTTCCGCCTTGCCCTTGAGCTCACCGATTTTTTCTGCCATATCAGCCATGATAGGCTCCTTTCGTGGTTGCCGCCGTTTGTGCGGCTCATCCCATTACACCATGCGCGGCGAGCGCGCCGGACCAGATTCCTCGTGTGGGTGAATGCCGGCCGGCCCTTGAGGTGTGCTATGAGGGTGCCTTGGCGCTATGGCATAAGGATGGGGGCTGCGATCTAGTCGAATCGCAGCCCCCATCACACAGGCTATGCCTGAAGCCAAGCAGGCGAATCAGTCATCGAGGTCCAGTTGACGGCCGAAACGCTCGTTGAGCTCCACCTGATCCTCGGTGGCCTTGGCTTCCAGATCGGCTGCCTTGCCAGCCGCCTTGTCCTTCTTGTCGTCGGCCTTGTCGGTGATCTTCTCGAGCTTCTTCTCGGGGTCGCCGGCGGCTTCGCGGATCTTGTTGTCTTCCTTGGCAATTTCCTTGGCCGCATGCTCTTCGGCGCGCTCGGCGCGCTTCTCGTCACGGTTGGCTTCATGCTCCTCGTGACGTTCTTCCATGTGGTCCTTGAACTCTTCGAACTTTTCCTTGATATCTGCCATAACCGGCTCCTATCTACAAATGAATGCTACGTATTTATTAGACCACGTTTCGCATCGGTCCCCGGGTTTTTCGCCCTATAGAGGAAAACGGTGCGTCCGCATCCATGCCTTGCCCGGGTGCGGTATCGCCCCCACGGCTCACCATGCAAGACGACGCTTCAGAGGCGTAACCCGCTTGCTTTACAGTTACGCATGTCGGCAAACTCATTGAAGGAGGACCATTGTCTGTGCTTGACGAACTGGTAGCGGGCGCGCTGGAAGACCAGCAGGCCCGTGCACGCGAAACGTCACTGGATGAGCTGAAGGCCATGGCGGCCCAGGCTCCCGCCCCCCGTGACGCCAAGCGATGGCTCAGGCACGATGACGGCATTCCGGTGATCGCGGAGATCAAACGTGCATCCCCGTCGAAAGGCCACCTCACTGACATCCAGCATCCGGGGGAGCTTGCGGTCGAATATGCCGCCGGCGGCGCGTCCGCGATTTCCGTGCTCACCGAAGGACGTCGGTTCCTCGGTTCGCTCGCCGATCTCGACGAGGTGCGTGCGGCCGTCGACATCCCGGTGCTACGCAAGGATTTCATCACCACCGACTATCAGATCTGGGAGGCGCGCGCGCACGGCGCCGATCTGGTGCTGCTCATCGTCGCTGCGCTCGGCGATGACGAACTGGTGCACCTGCTCGCACTGACGCACGAGCTCGGCATGACCGCCCTCGTGGAGACGCATACGCGCGAAGAGATCGACCGTGCGATAGCGGCCGGTGCACAGGTGATTGGTATCAACGCGCGCAACCTGAAGAACCTCAGGGTCGATGTGGGCACATACCGCGAACTCGCGCGCAATCTGCCCGATGATGTGATCAAGGTGGCGGAATCCGGCGTGTTCGGCGCAGTCGAAGTGCAGGACTACGGGCGTGCCGGTGCGGACGCCGTCCTCGTGGGCGAAGGCGTGGCCACGGCGCACGACCATGAACTCGCAGTACAACGTCTAGTAAAGGCAGGAGCAACAGTGAAAGTTTCGGAACAGACCCCGCTGAGCACGCACGAAGGGCCGTACTTCGGCGAATACGGCGGCCGGTATGTGCCGGAGGCGCTCGTCAGTGCCCTCGACGAACTCGAGCGTGTATACGCGCAGGCCAAGGCCGACCCAGAATTCCACAAGGAGCTCGCCCGTCTCAACAGGCAGTACGTCGGGCGTCCATCGCCGCTCACCGAAGCGCCGCGCTTCGCCGAGCGCATCAAAGAACGTACCGGCTTGGACGCGCGCGTCTTCCTCAAGCGTGAGGACCTCAACCATACCGGCGCGCACAAGATTAACAACGCGATCGGGCAGGCGCTGCTCGTCAAGCGCATGGGCAAGACGCGCGTCATCGCCGAGACCGGCGCGGGGCAGCATGGTGTGGCCACCGCCACCGTGTGCGCGATGATGGGGCTCAAGTGCCGCATCTACATGGGACAGATCGACGCGCGCCGACAAGCGCTCAATGTGGCCCGCATGCGCATGCTCGGCGCCGAAGTCGTGGAGGTCACCCTCGGCGACCGGATCCTCAAGGACGCGATCAACGAGGCATTGCGCGACTGGGTCACCAATGTGAAAGATACCCATTACCTGCTCGGCACCGTGGCTGGACCACATCCGTTCCCCGCGATGGTGCGCGACTTCCAGAAGATCATCGGCGAGGAGGCCAAGGAGCAGCTGCAGGAATGGTACGGCATCGACCATCCCGACGCGATCTGCGCATGCGTGGGCGGCGGATCAAACGCGATCGGCATCATGAACGCGTTCCTCGACGACGACCGGGTGAACCTGTACGGGTTCGAAGCCGGCGGAGAGGGCCCCGAATCCGGGCGCCACGCGATCCGGTTTGCGCCGGGCACAGGCGAGCTCGGCATGTTCCAAGGCGCCAAGAGCTACCTGCTGGAGAATTCCGAAGGCCAGACGCTTGACACCTATTCCATCTCCGCCGGCCTCGACTACGCGTCCGTCGGCCCCGAGCACGCGTGGCTCAAGGACATTGGCCGCGTGACCTATTCCTGGGCCACCGACGGCGAGGCGATGAGCGCGTTCAAGGACCTGTGCGAGACCGAGGGCATCATCCCCGCCATCGAAAGCTCGCATGCCATCGCCGGCGCCTACAAGGCAGCGCTCGACCTCAAGGCCAAGGGCTACGAGCACCCGGTGATGATCATCAATGTCTCGGGCCGCGGCGACAAAGACATGAACACGGCCGGCAAATGGTTCGGCTATCTGACCGATGAACAGAGCAAGGCACTCGAAGCGAACGGAGCACAGGGCAACAATGCGTGAATTCAACGAGACGATCATCGAAGTGGAACAGGACGGCACCCCCTCGGGCCAGCCGCTGGGCATCAGCCATGCGCCGAGCCGTTGCGGCGAGCTCTTCGCCCGCTACAAAGAGCGCAACATGGCCGCCTTCATCGGCTATCTGCCCTTTGGATTCCCCGACACGGAGCTGTCGCTTGAGGCCTTCCGCACTATGGTCGACAACGGCGTGGATATTGTGGAGATCGGCCTGCCGTATTCCGACCCGGTCATGGACGGCCCGGTGATCCAGGCGGCCAGCCAGATTGCGCTGCGCAACGGCGAGCGTATCGCCGACGTGTTTCGCGCCGTGGAGACGGTGGCCAATGCCGGGGGCATCCCGCTCATCATGAGCTATTGGAACCTCATCTTCCATTACGGTGTGGAACGTTTCGCCGCTGATTTCGCGAATGCGGGCGGCGCGGGCCTCATCACGCCCGACCTGATTCCGGACGAGGCGGGGGAGTGGATCGAGGCGTCCGACCGCCATGGGCTCGACCGCATCTTCCTCGTATCGCCCGATTCCACCGACGAGCGCCTGCGCATCGTCGCGAAGAACGCGCGCGGGTTCGTCTACGCGGCATCACGCATGGGTGTGACCGGCGAGCGCGACACGATCAACGCGTCGCCGGAGCGTCTTGTGGCGCGTGCCCGTGCAGCCGGTGCGCAGAACGTGTGCGTCGGCATCGGCGTTTCCACCCCGCAACAGGGCGCGACCGTCGGCCAATACGCCGATGGCGTCATCGTGGGATCGGCCCTCGTGCATACGCTGCTCGATGACCAAGGCGATGTCAAGGATCCGGTACAGGGCATGGGCGCGTTGGCGAACACGACCGCCTCTCTGGCCGAAGCCATCCATCACTGCAGGCTGTAATGCTTCTTGGGCGGGGCGCCACACCGTGGTGTGGCGCCCCGCCCAATATCGTTTGCGGTCGCTACCATCGGGCAGTATGAACCTCGCCTATATACCGTCGCCGACGATCTCCCAGTTCCAGATCGGTCCCGTGACGATTCACATCTACGCCCTCACCATGCTCATCGGCATCATCGCCGCGGTATGGATTACCAGCATCCGTTGGAAGCGCTACGGTGGCACATTCGACCAGATCCTCGACACGTCGTTGGTCGCGGTGCCGTGTGGCATCATCGGCGCGCGCCTGTACCACATCATCACCACGCCGGAACGCTTCTTCGGCCCCAATGGCGACTGGGTGGAGATGTTCCGCATCTGGAACGGCGGCCTTGGCATCTGGGGTGCGATCGTGCTCGGCGCCCTTGGCGCATGGGCGTGGATGCGGCACAAGCACTATCCGATGGCGTTGCTCGCCGACGCCATCGCTCCGGCGTTGCTTGTGGCCCAGGCCATCGGTCGCTTGGGCAACTGGTTCAACCAAGAGCTGTATGGCAAGCCGACGACGCTGCCATGGGGATTGAAGCTCAACACGCAGGGCTCGGCCATCGGCAACAGCGAACAATGCTACGACGGCGCCACATGCCCCACCGGCACGCTGTTCCACCCCACGTTCCTGTACGAGATGGTCTGGAACCTCATCGGCGCCGCGCTCATCATCTGGATCGGGCGCAAGACCGTGCAACTGCTCAAGGCCGGATCGCTGTTCGCGCTGTATGTGATCTGGTATACAGCGGGACGCACCTGGATCGAGATGCTGCGCATCGATTTCTCGCACGAGATTCTCGGTCTGCGCGTCAATGTCTGGGTCTCGATCTGCGTGTTCATCGCCGGCGTCATCGCGTTCATCGTCATCCAACGGGTGGGGCAGCCCACGCCTTTGCTCGCCGAGCGACTGCGCACATCCACCGAGCTCGAGGCCCGTGAGCTCCTCGAACGGGAGCAGGCGCGCAAGGCCAAGCCTTCGCGGAACTGACGTTCGTCGCCAAGCCAATTTAGAATGGAAACCATGGAAATTCAAATCGCACCAAGCATCCTATCCGCGGATTTCTGCAATCTTGAGCGGGACCTCGAAAAGATCTCCAATGCCGACATGGTTCACGTGGACGTGATGGACCACCATTTCGTGCCGAATCTGACCATCGGCGAGCCCGTCGTCAAGCGCATCTGCGAAGTCACCGACCTGCCGGTCGACGTGCATCTGATGATCGAGGACCCGGACCGTTGGGCGCCCGGGTACGCTGAGCGCGGTGCGCATTCCGTCACCTTCCACATGGGGGCCACCCACGCCCCGGTGCGTCTGGCCCGCCAGCTGCACGACATGGGTTGTGAGGCATGGTTCGCGGTGCGTCCGGCCGAACCGGTCGAGCCGATCTTCGACATCCTCGAGGAGTTCGACACGATTCTCATCATGACGGTCGAGCCGGGCTTCGGCGGCCAGAAGTTCCTCGCCAACCAGATGGCCAAGGTGCGCCGTCTGCGTGACGAGATCACCCGCCGTGGCCTCAAGACCAACATTCAGGTCGACGGCGGCGTCAGCCCCACGACCGCGCCGATCGTGGCCGAAGCGGGCGCCAACATCCTCGTGGCCGGTTCCGCCGTATACGGCGCTGACGACCCGGCGGCGGCCATCAACCAGATTCGCGACGCGGCTGCAGCCGCCTACCGCGACTGACCGCACACGCACCGAATCAGCCCCATTGTCGGAAAGAGAGCATCACCACACCATGAAGACGTTTGAATCGCTGTTCGAAGAGCTCAGCGCCAAGGCCGCCGCAGGCACCGAAGGGTCCAAGACCGTCGACGAGCTCGCCAAGGGCACGCATTTCATTGGCAAGAAAATCATCGAAGAGGCCGGTGAGACCTGGATCGCCGCCGAATACGAAGGCGCGGACCGCACCGCGGAAGAGATGAGCCAGCTGCTGTACCATGTGCAGGTCATGATGATCGACCGCGGCATCACGCTCGAAGACATTTATAAGAATCTGTGAGGACGGCGCCCGCGAGGGCGCCTTGCCGTTGCGGCCACCTGCACGGCACAACATCTGGAGGAACACCATGCTGCGAATCGCAGTACCCAACAAAGGCATGCTCTCCGAACCGGCATGGACCATGCTTTCCGAAGCCGGATACCGTCTGCGGAGCAACCCACGCCAACTTGTTGTGGAAGACCCCGACAACGATGTGGAGCTGTTCTACCTGCGTCCGCTCGACATCGCTGTGTATGTGGGACGCGGCACCATCGATGTCGGCATCACCGGCCACGACCTGCTGCTGAACTCGGGCACCGACGCCGAAGAGGTGATGGACCTGGGGTTCGGCGCCTCGACGTTCCGGTTCGCTGCGCCCCAAGACTCGGATATCCGTGAGCTCGCCGACATCCAAGGCAAGCGCGTGGCGACATCGTTCGACAAGCTCGTGCACGACTATCTCGTGGAGCAGGGCATCGAAGCCGAGACGATCCATCTGGATGGTGCGGTGGAGTCCTCGGTGCAGCTTGGCGTGGCTGACCTCATTGCCGATGTGGTGTCGACCGGCACCACGCTGCGTAATGCGGGCCTTCGCATCTTCGCCGACCCGATTGTGCATTCCGAAGCGGTGTTGATCCGTTCCCCGCGCTTGGACGCCCAGGACGAGAGGCTCATCCGCCTGTCGCGCCGCCTGCAGGGTGTGCTCACCGCCAAGCGGTATGTGTTGATGGACTTCGATATCCCGGTCGAGAAGGTCTCGGCAGCCGTCTCGGTCACGCCTGGATTCGAAAGCCCCACGATTTCCCCATTGCACGACAAGCAGTGGTCCGCCGTGCGTGTCATGGTGCCCAAGGCGCAGGTCAACCAGGTCATGGACCAACTGTACGAGGTCGGGGCGCGGGGCATCATCGTCACGGCGATCCAGGCGTCGCGCATGTAGGTCGTGGTTGCATGGCCTCTGAAGACAGCAAATACAGCCCGGAAGCCCGCGATGTGATCTTCACGGTGCCCAACGCGATCAGCGCGTTGCGCATCATCTCCATCCCGTTCATCGCATGGCTCATCGCCGAACACCGCATGGTGGGGGCACTGATCCTGCTCGCCATCTCGTCGGCGTCCGACGGCGTCGACGGACTCATCGCGCGCAAATGCAACCAAGTGAGCAAGATCGGGCAGATCCTCGATCCTATCGCCGACCGCCTGCTCATCCTCTGCAGCATCCTCGCGCTTGCCGTGTGCAATGTGGTGCCATGGTGGATGGTCGTGCTTGTGATTGCGCGCGACGTGGTCATGGGCATCCTCACCTTGGCGTTGGCACAGCATGACTATGGGCCGCTTCCGGTGCATTTCGTCGGCAAGACGGGCACGGCGGTGCTGCTCATCTCGATTGTTGGCCTGATGGTGGCCGACATCGACCGGTCGTTCATGCCGTTCAACTGGCTGCACTTGGCCGCCATCGCCTGCGCCATCTGGGGCATTGGTCTATATTGGCTTGCAGGCGTGCTGTATCTGCGCCAGGGAATATCGTTGCTTCGCAAGGATCGAGAATAACCATTGCCACAAGAGCATTCCACACCGCCGGCGTACCCGGTTCCCCCCAATCAGGAACCGGTGCGCCGGCGCGCTGTGTTTTCGTCGGGATTCGCCGACCTTCCCTCACACCATGCGCAATCGCCCGATGAAATCTCACACACCCCACGGCGCAGGCGCACCGGAACCGATTCGCTGCAGCTCATCGACGATCTGATCAACCGCCCGGTCGACCAGTTGTACAGCGATGCCCGGCTGGTGAGCAAGCCGGATTCCAAGATTGTGTACTGGGGCACCCGCATCGTCGTGTTCCTCATCTGCATTGCGGTCGGGTTCGCGGGCTGCCAGTTCGTGCGCCTGCTCAACACCGATCCTCGCAAACAGGTGCGCGAGTCGCTGGCGAGCGAGCTGGCCGCGGAGAACACGCGTCTTGAATCGCTTGAATCGGAGAACATGGATCTGCGCAAGCAGATCGAAGCGCAATCGGCGTCCGCAACACAATCGGCGGCCGAGCGCATTGTGAAAGAGAACGAGGCTGCGGCCGGCGGTACGGCGGTCGAGGGGGAGGGGATCGTCATGACGATCGCGAACCCGCTTGCCGCACGCAATGACGACGCAGGATCGTTGCCGAGGGAAGCTACGGCAGACCGCTTGCGCGTCGTGACCGACACCGACCTGCAGCTGCTCGTCTCGCTGATGTGGCAACACGGTGCCGAGGCGATTGCAATCAACGACAACCGTTTGGGTGTACAGACGTCGATCCGCACCGCCGGCAACTCGATCCTCATCGGCACCACAGCCATCGAGAGCCCATACAAAATCCAGGCGATAGGCGACAAGGACGCGCTGGCGGACGCGATGAGCGAACGGTCGCTCCCTGCGCTGTACAGTGATTTCAACAGGTCGGGCATGCATCCGCAGATCAGCAAGACCGATTCGATGCGCCTTGAAGCGGCGCCCATCGGCAAGCTGACCTATGCACAGAAGGAGGAGTGATGGCAGCAGTATTTGGACTCATCATCGGAGTGGTCGTGGGTTTGTTCGTGCGACCGGACATCCCCATATTCCTGCAGCCCTATCTGCCGATCATGGTGGTGGCGGCGCTTGATGCGCTGCTCGGCGCCGCGAGGTCGTACTTCGAACGCAACTTCTCCGACAAGGTCTTTGTGATCTCGTTCCTTTCAAATGTCATCACTGCCACACTGCTCGTGCTGCTCGGCAACCAACTGGGGGTGGGTTCGCAGCTATCGACGGCCGTGATCGTGGTGCTCGGCATCCGCATCTTCTCGAACGTCTCGGCAATTCGCCGATTCATCTTCCAGGGGTGAGGCATGAGCGACGAGCACACACCACCGCTGCCACCGCGTGATGAGGCGGATGCCGGCGATCGGCCGGCACAGGAACCCGACCTCATCAAGAAAATCGTCTCACAGCACAACAAAGACAAGGTCAACGACAACACGCAGACCGGCGCGTTTCCAGTGGTGAGCAAGCGCAAGGCCAAGACGAAGGGCAAGGGCAAATCCAAACGACTGTCCACGTCATCCCGTTCGGTCAAGGCGCGCTTGGGCACCGGTGTGCTCATTGCCGTGCTGTGCGCGTTGCTCGCCTACGGGTATGTGATCCAGATCAACAACAAAGACCTCACCTATGAGACGATGAGTGAAACCGAACTGACCCGCCTGATCAGCGAGAGCAATACTCAGGTGCAGCGGCTCGAGCAACGCAAGGCCGAACTGACCCGGCAATTGAATTCGCTTGAGGAGGCCGCCGACAAGGAGGCACAGGCAGCGCAGATCGCAAAGGAGAACGAGGAATCGAGCGGCATCCTGTCGGGCAGGCTGCCGGCGCACGGCAAAGGCATTGTCGTGCGCATCACGCAAGGCACCAAAGCGCCGATCGACGCTTCGACGATGTTCAACCTCATCGAGGAGCTGCGCAATGGAGGCGCCGAGGTCATCGCCATCAACGATGTGCGCGTCGTGACGTCCACTTACGTCAGCGAGTCGAACAACGGACTCGTCTGCGACGATAAACTGCTCGAACCGCCCTATGTGGTCAAGGCGATCGGCGACCCATCCAACCTGCAGAACGCGGTGAACCTCGCTGGTGGCGTCGCGTCGCGGTTGACCGTGAAATACGGGGCGACTGTCACGACGGAAGTCTCGGATGACGTCAACATCACCCAGACCCAGCCAGTTGAACGGTATAAGTTCGCAAAGATTGTAGAATAGGGAATTATGACAGATCCGATTCCAGGCGCAGGCGAGACGACCATCATCGGCTTGCCCGCCATTCAATTTCCAGTAACCAGTTCAGGCGACCGCCCGTTGACGCAGGAGGACCTCGAGACGATCACACGGCTCGCTGACAACACGGCGTTGCTCATCGCCACACGTTCCGCGCTTTCCGGTTCGCGGTACCTGCTCGACGAGGACGAAGTGACGGTTGGGCGTGACCCCAGATCAGACATCCTGCTTGACGATTCCACCGTCTCACGTTCGCACGCGGTGTTCCGCCGCGTGAACGGGCAGTATGAGGTCGTGGACGCAGGAAGCCTCAATGGCACCTACGTCAACCGTCAACGCGTCGACCAGGCGTTGCTCAAAAACGGCGACGAAATCATGATCGGCAAATTCAGACTCGTCTACTTCACCAATTCAGCTATCCGCGGACAATGAATGCGCCGTTGACCAGACGCCATGGGGCACCCGCACACCTTGGTGATGAGGATTCACCGAAGTATGTGGATGTGCCATTGATCGATGCCGATGATGTGATGGTGCAGGGGGAGTTGTTTCCCCTGCGTGACCTGCATGAGCCGTTGCGTGGGTACCGTGGCACCGTCGCCTCGCGTGTGGCCGGCATCACGTACCGGCAGCTTGATTATTGGGCGCGCAAACGCATCGTCGTGCCATCCATCGCGCCATCGAGCGGTTCGGGGTCGCGTCGGCTGTATGCCTTCCGCGATGTGGTCATTCTGTCCGTGTCGAAGAAACTGCTCGACATCGGTGTGAACCTGCAGAACGTGACGAACGCGGTCGAATACCTGATGCGCCAGCCGTCGGACCGTCTCGAGCATATGACGATACTCTGCGATGGGCAGCAGGTCGAGGAATGCGTCGAAGGTGAGCAGATGGCGCAGATGCTCAGCAGGGGAGAGGCGGTCTTTGGGGTATCCGTTGGCGCGCTGTGGCACCGCATCGACGATGCTCTCGCCACGGAGGAGCATGTGGAGGTGACCGACGCAGCCGTCATCGACCGGTCACTGCCGGTCAACCGTTTGGCGGCGGACCGCCTGCGCGAGACGCTCGACAAACGGCGTGTCCAACGTGAGGCAATGGTGTCCGCAGCAGCCGTTGGCGCTGTCTCGCCGACATTGGCCGACGTGGATCCGTCGGCGGCACATCAACCCATATTAAGTCAAGGAACATTGTCATGAACGCTTTACCAGCCATGCTGTGGATCATCGGAGCCGCAGTGGCGTTGCTTGTCTGCGTGGTGACCGTGATGAACAGCCATTACCGGGATGGTCGCGCCAGCGAGGTGCGTCCGGTGAGCTGGACGGTGATCGGAGGCCATGTGGCCTCATTCGTGCTGTTGGCGGCCCCGTACGTGGTGTATCTGGCGAACAGCGAATCCATAGGCGCGCATGCGCGGTCGTTGTACACCAAACTCGGTTGGGCGTCCGCGGCCGTGGCCGTGGCGCTTGTGATGGTTGAACTCGTGCTGATGTACCTGCAGGCACGGCGTGCGATGCTTGCGCAGGAAGCACGTGCGACGGCGCAACAGGATGCGTCGCCGTCATCTAAGCGCGGTGACGCTGACGACGATGACAAACCGTCGTCGTTGTGGTGAGACGGGCACGGTTGATGTAGTGCAAAAACAGCGGGTGCCAATCTCATTGGGGGATGATTGGCACCCGCTAATGCATAGGCCATATAACGCTAATCTGACATAACGTACATTATCGGCTAAACGGGGATTACTATGAATCCTTATGCAGTGGCCTTGTCCGCGAAGTATTCCTCCACGGCTCCAGACAGTTCGTCCACATGGTCGATCACACGGTATGCGCCGTGTTCGACCAGTTCGTTCGGCTCGGCGTAACCCCAGCCGCAGCCCAGACAATCCAATGCGCATGCCTTGGCGCCGTCCACATCGGTCCAACGGTCGCCGACCATGAGCGCACGGTCATCGAGCCCGCGGTTGAACCCGATGTTGTCGAACGCATACCGGATCACCGAGGCCTTGTCCACGCGCGAATTGTCGGTGCTGGCGCCATAGATGCCATCGACGAGTTCGGTGATGTGGAAATGGTCGCACACCGGCTTCGCTTGGTATTCGGGCTTGCATGTGGCCACGGCAAGGTAATAGCCGGCCTCGCGCAGCGTTGTGAGCTGTTCGGGAATGCCTGGATACAGCGTGTTGTACAGCCGTCCCGGCACCTTGTGCCCGGGGTTGTTCGGGTCGTCGAACACTGCAGCGTCACCGTAATAATGCCGGTACACACGTACGGCCTCATCGAGTTTGTTGTCGGGAATGTGGTTGCGCTTCATCGATTCGAAGATCGCCGGCCCGATGAACCGCTGCAGTTCCGCCTGGTCAGGAACCGGTACACCGACCGCTTCGAACGCCTTGATCACGCAAGCGATGATGCCTGGATCAGATTTCGTCAATGTGCCGTCGAGATCCAACAGGACCACACGTTGTGGATGAGCGAATTCCATGCCGCCTCTTCCCTAGTTCGTCAATTGGTCATTCAAAGATGCGTCCCGGCGAGGCGGGACCCACGGCCGGACTCACTCGTAGTCCGGAATCCAGCCATCCCGGTGCATTTGGAGGCGCTTGTCCAGCAGGGTCTTCAGTTCGTCCTCACTGCGGCGTTCCAGAAGCATGTCCCAGTGCGTGCGCGTCGGCTTGGCGACGTCGTCGCCGGTGTTGTCTTTGTCGTCCTCACGATGCGCGGTCGCGCCGCAACGGCACTCCCATTCGCTCGGGATGTCGGCTCCTTCGGCGAACGGCAGAATCGTACGGTGCCCGCGTGGGCAGACATATGCGACCTCCATGCGCGCCGCGAAGTCGACGTTGTCGTCGGACTCGAGCGACTTCGCTCCAATGCTCATGCCGCGTAGGCTGCGTTCCGCCATACCTGTGCCTCCTCTTGATTACACAATGATTCCACGCTACAAAACAGTTCGGACGATGGGTTTATTCCTGCACTATGCGTCAGTCCACACCGGAATACGCCACAATGCCACGGTTCACCGCATCGAACGCCTCACGTGCACGGGCGGCGAGCATGGCATGCTGCTCCCCCATGTACGGTTCAGCCACGGCAATCTGCTGCAGCACGTCGGCGAGGCGCTTCGCGTTGCGCACGAAGTCACCACCCGTCAATTCGCTGTGTTCGAGCACCTGCGCCAGACTGTCCCCGCAGGCCCAGTCGTAGATGATGTCCACAATGCCGAAATCCAGTGGCTGCAGATAGCTGTCCATGCCGGCGTCCTCACACAACACGAGCACCTGTTCGTCAAGGTACTTGAGTTCGCGCGCCCGTTGGGCGACAAGGCCATGCGGGCCACCCGGGTAGCGACGGGGTTCTCCCCCTTCGCCACGGCGCGCCTCATACAGCAACGACGAGAGCAATGCCGCGATCTGCGGGGCCGACAGGTCGTCGAGCACGCCTTCGGTGATGGCCTGCGCCAACACAAGGTCGCGCTCGGAATACAGGCGGCGCAGCAACTGGCCCTGCTCGGTGAGCGTATAGTCGCGCACGCCATCGTGATCAGTGCGTTCCAAGTACCCCAGACGGTCGAGAATCTCGCAGATGCGGTCGAATTGGCGCGCCACGGAGCCGGTACGCGAATCGTACCGTTGGCGTAGGCGCTCCAGTTCACGCGTCTCGCGCATCCACCGGTGCCCCCACTTCATGTGGTCCTGGAAATCCGGGCATTGCTTGCACGGATGGCCGTGCTCAAGCTCCTTGAGTTTGGCGATCCTGGCGTCAAGGCGGCGGAAGGCGCGGGATTTATCCGCGTTCGTGGCGAACACCTCATGCTTGAGCTTGCGGCGTTCGTTCTTCTGCAACTCGTTGAGCTGCATGCGGATGCGCAACAGGTCAGTGAAATCGCCGTATTCGCAGGTCATGGCCTCGGCATACCCGGCAAGGGCCGCGGTGAGTGCGTCGATGCGCGCCTCGATCTGCCATGCCGACTCGTTCGCTTCCCACTGGGCGAACGAATGGTCAAGCGTGATGCGCGCCGTCTCGTAATCGCTCGTGTTGAGCAGATTGACGGCCATGTTGAACGTCGGCTTGAAACTCGAATGCAGCGGATAGACACGCTTGCTCGACAGCGCGACCGCCGTTTCCGGAGTGAATCCACGGTGATCCACGACGACAGCGTTGCCGATTGTATCAATGCCGCGGCGGCCGGCGCGGCCGGTCAATTGCGTGTACTCCCCCGGCGTGAGGCCCACGATGCCGGTGCCATCGTATTTTTCGAGCTTCTCGATGACGACGCTGCGCGCCGGCATGTTGATGCCGAGGGCAAGCGTCTCCGTGGCAAACACCACCTTGATGAGCCCCTCTTCGAACAGGCGCTCCACAATCTGCTTGAACAACGCCACCATGCCGGCGTGGTGCGCGGCGAAGCCCTCTTCGAGGGCGTGACGGAAGCGCGCGAAATGCAGCGTCTTCAGGTCGTCATGCGTCAGCTGGCCTTCGATCATCTCATCGACGATGCTGCGGATGCGCAGCGCCTCGTCGTCGCTTGTAAGGCGCAGGCCGGCGTCAAGGCATTGGTCGACCGCCTCGTCGCAGCCGTTGCGCGAGAATATGAAATAAATCGCCGGCAACATGCCCAGGAAATTGAGTTCGTCCACGACCGCCCAGCGTTTCGGCTGGTAGCGTTCCACCTGACGCGCCGACCGTGATTCCGGCCTGCCGTGGCGTCCGCGCCCCTTGCGCCTGTCCGGCCGTTCGGCGCCGCGCCGACGTTGCTCACGACGCATGTATTCGTCGAGTCGGTTCGTCAGGCGGGCATTGAGTTTCGTGGTGGGCCGGCCATTGTCGTCATGCCGGTACAGGTCGAACAATTCGGGTTCGGTGCGTGGATCGCGCTGAACCAGCACGTATTGCTCAAGCGGCACCGGACGGTGTTCCGACACGACGAGCTTGGTCTCGCCACGCACCGATGCGATCCAGTCCGCAAAATCCTCCACGTTCGAGACCGTGGCCGACAGGCCGACGATGCGCACCGACTGCGGCAGGTGGATGATGACCTCTTCCCACACGGGGCCACGGAACCGGTCAGCCAGATAATGCACCTCGTCGAGCACGACATAGCGCAACGCCTGCAGTGTCGTGGAATGCTCGTACAGCATGTTGCGCAGCACCTCGGTCGTCATGACCACGATGTCGGCTTCGGAATTGATTGAGGTGTCACCGGTGAGCAATCCCACTTTGTCCGGGCCGTACAATGCCACGAGATCATGGTATTTCTGGTTGCTCAACGCTTTGATCGGCGTGGTGTAGAAGGCCTTCGCGTTCTGCTGTTGCGCCAGATAGACCGCGAAGTCGGCCACCACGGTCTTGCCGGCGCCGGTCGGGGCCGCCACCAGTACATTGGACCCCTGTTCCAGTGCCTCGTTGGCATCCGTCTGGAACCGGTCGAGCTCGAACGGCAGTGTGTCGGCGAACTTGGCCGCGATGGATCGGCGTTGCCGCTTGACACGGTCAAACCGTGCATACCGTTCGGCCGGTGTCAGTTCACGCTCCTCGCCCGTATCGTCTGGTGATGGTTTCCTTGACCTGTGATGACGTGCCATAATCCTTCATCTCGTCATAAACAATCGGTGGAGTCAGTCATTGAATGTGGACCAGCGGCTCCACGTGCGCGCATGGCGTTCCTCGCGCCGTTGACGGCGTTCGATGACCTCCACATGGGCGTCGGAGTAGCGTTCCGCGGCCACGCGCAATGGTTCGGTGAAAATCGGGCGTTGGGGAGCCTGCACCGTGCTGTCATGTTCGCCCATGCGGCCCAGACGTTCGGAGATCTGCGCTCCGGTCTTGCTGACGTCATGCAGCGCGCGCATGCCATGCACCGCTGCATACACACATCCGGCGATGAGCATGCCGAGCATGAACAGTGCCAGAATAAGCCAAACCCACCAAGGCATAGGTGTCACTCCCCTCAGGATACCGATTCTTCTGTATCTTGGGCGGTCTCCTCGGAGATGCTCAATTCACGTTGTGCGCGTGCCACCATCATCGACCGCAGCGTTTCGGGCGCCACCGCCACAATATGGCGCGCGTGCGCGATGCAGAACGCGACGAACCACGAATCGGAACGGACGAACAGATGGACCTTCTCGCCTTCGCCGCATGGTTCTACATGCGCGTCCGCAAGCGTCTTGATGAACTGCAGGTGAGGTTGGTCGGTGATGAACACCGCTGGCGTGGCAGTGTCGGTGATCCATTTGCGCAAATCGCTGACCGAGACGTCGGGCACATGCAACTCGGCGGTCGGCTCGACGATCTGCGCCTCTTCGATGCGTGAGATTGTGAGCACCTGCCAGATGCGCGGCTCGCCGGTCTCCTTGTTGATCGTCATGTCTTTGTGCACGAGTTCCTGCAGGTCCTGCGGAGCCACATCGGCCACATCGGTCCACATGGCCGCGTAATACACGCCCTCGTCCACGTAGATCTTGGATGGCGCCACCAGACGGCGCAGATTGCGTCCGGCGCCGTCTCGGTACACCATGTTGAGCAGCTTGTGCTCTTTGATGGCGTTCTTGACCGCAGTGAAGCTCCTCGGTTCGACCTCATAGCCGGTCAGGCTCAGCCACGGCGTCTCCCCCGGTGCGACATGCTTGACGAGGCGTTCGTAGAGATCCTGTGCCTGCTCACGCTGGTCGGCGGGCAGCAGCGACGCATGGGCGAGGTAGTTCACCGAGGCGGTGAGCATGCTCATGTATTGTGGCGAAATGCCGGCCAGGCGTTCTAAACCCAGCGAGTTGGTGGCTGAGACGATGCCTTCGGTGTCAAGGAGCGACCAGTCGATGTCGAAGAACTGGCTACCGGCCATTTCGCCATCGTCGGAGACCGTGGTGAGCGTATTGATGTCTTTGTGGATCGTGGCCACGTATTTTTTGAGCTCATCGTCGCTTTTCGGCTCGCCGATGAATCGGGTGGCCAGCTCGGGCAGGGAGTATTCCTCGCCCAGATGCGCCGAAAGGAACAGCATGAGGCGCAACCTGCGGTCCACTTCGCTGCCGGTCTGGAACGAGCTCTTCTTGCCGTGTTTGCCGTCGGTCTCTTCCTCGTCGCCTTCGCCATCCGCTGATTCGATGGATTGGGCGCGCACTTTGGCGGCCGAGGAATTGGCGGAATCATCGGCGAGCTGGAATTGCGTGGCTGCGTTCAGGCGCCGGCGGAAGGCGGCCACTGCCTCGGGTGGGCTCACGACCGACGAATTGGGGTGCTCCAGCACGAACATGGCCAGATCGTCCGCATCGGTGTAGGCGACGTTGAGATGCTCCTCGCCCACGGCCACGGTGGCCGCGAACCGGCGCGAATCGACTTCCCTGACGAGGTTCTCCGGAATGTGCTGGGTACCCAGACCCGGAGCCATCGAATCAAGGCCAAGACCCGGGATCGGCGTCTGCGGCACGCGGGGTGCGGTGCGTGAGGCATGCTGCTGCGTATGTGCCGGCGCGGACGACATCGACATGGAACGGGCCAGATAGTTCGCCGCGGCGAGCACGGGCAGGTCCGCCTGCTGGAAGCGCAGGCGGATGCGCGGCTCGTCGCCGAGCTGCAGACGGTAGGAGGCGAAATCCTGACCTTCCGACTTCGAAGAATACTCGGGTTGGCGCGATTCGATCGCGATGCCCATGGCCGCCAGTTTGGCGCGGTCTCGCTGGAATTGCTTGGCGAATGCCGCCTTTGCGGCTTGGTCGGCGAGCTCACCGTACGAATCGGCGTATGCCTTCACTCGCTGGGCGATTTGGCGGGATGTGAGCCATTGTGGGAATGCGGATGAAAGCACTGCCAGCACATCGAGCTCATGCTTGCCCCACTTGTCAGAAAAGCGACGCCTTCCGTTACTACCCTCAGCCATTAGTCCTCACGTATCATTAAAGTTTCCAGTAAGTGTGTGCCATGTGTTCATCGCGCACATCCGTTATCCATGATAGAGGGGTTTTTGGGGAACGTTGGACAAAATCCCAAAAAAACCCTGATTTTCTTATATCGCGAACACACCATCACAACCATTCATCGGGCTCTATGCCCTGTGGACCCACATATTCACCGTTGGGCACATAGCTCGGATGCCCTTCGTCCTTCAAACGGGCGTCCCCGAACAACGAGACGTTGCGGCCAAAGGTCCAATCGCCCTGCACCTCGAACGACGCGGCCGCGGCGATGGACGGCACACCGTACGGGAACCGTTCCTCAAAATCGCGGATGTTCTTGTAGAACCGTTTGTCGAGCGTCACGTTCGGGAAGTGGTAGTCGCCGTCCTCCATCTCGTACGAATCGGTCAGGTGGAACCGGTCGGAACGCATGATGAACAGGTCGTCCGTCGTCTTCACCGGCAGGAACCGCATGCGGTCCACCTCGACGCAGATCGAGCCATTGAACAGGTTCACCGCGGCGCCCATCGCCGTTTCGAGCTGCACGACCTTCGTCGAAGTCGGGTCGGTGGGGTCCACCGTCTTGTAGTTGCGAATCACCGGCAGTGGGAGCACGCCGTTGTATTCGGCGAGCTTCTTGCGCAACACGTCGATGCGCACCCAGATGTTGTTGGTGTTGAAGAACGGGTGCTTGTGGATGTCCATTGCATCGGCGCGGTCCTCGTCCGCCACCTGCGTCATCTCGCGCAGCATCAGGCGCCCAGTCACCACGTCGCGCACGATGTGGCCGCCCTTGCGGTCGGCCTGGGTGCGGCGTGCCACCTCGATCATGAACGGGGCGCCGGTGTTCTCGAAATGCTGGGCCAGTGTGCGCGATGGACGCGCTCCGAGGTTGTCGGAATTCGAGATGAACAGATAACGGTAGCCCTGTTCCTCGAGGATGTCGAGCAGGCCGGATTCCCACAACGTGGAATAGAGGTCGCCATGCCCCGGTGGGCACCATTCCAAATCGGGATTCGTCTCCCATGTCACCGGTTCGCCGGTGGCCACGTCGATCTTCGGCTCCACATGCTGGATGATTTCGACGGGCACGTCTTTCTGTTCGAAATGGCGGTCCTTGGCCACCGCCGCCATCGTGTCTCGCGAGGTGCGGAACGAGTCCATGAGGGTCAACGGCAACGCGACACCCAACCGCTTGCGGGCAGTGACGACCTGCCCGAGGATGATGTCGAGGAACCGCATCGGCTTGGCTTTGTGCCGGCGCACCGGCAGCAGCGACTTCGCGTAGTCGAGGCCCATCGACGTGCCCAGCCCGCCGTTGAGCTTGAGGAATGCGGTCTTGGCGAACGCATCCACGGCTTTTTCGTGATTGATTGTCTCGTAGACATCGTGGAAGCTGGGGATGTCCGTGATCGGTTCCACTTCCTCTTCGCGGATCCAGCTGGTGCTCTCCTCGTTGCTCCACACCTCATACAGGTGCTCGAACTGCGCAATGGCGGTGTCGCTCATGCCATGCTCCCGCATCTTGTGTTCGGAGCGTTCAAATGCGTCGGCCATGGTGGTGACCAATCCCTTTCTACTTATCAATTTCGTGTACCAGTGTAGCGGCCATATTGTGTGTATGTCTAATTCTCCGCTAATACACTTACATTATTCCGCAATGAACCGTCCCAATTCGCCAACCACAGATGCAGCGAAAAGCGGAATGATTCATCTCGGGCGCCATGGAATGCTAGATGGTGTATTCGGGCATGCAGATGCTCGATTGGCGTGTTGCGTCCACCCGTGTGCTATATTGTTCTCTTGGTGCACGAAGCGCCGTTCGGACCATAGCGCAGTTTGGTAGCGCACTTGACTGGGGGTCAAGGGGTCGCGGGTTCAAATCCCGCTGGTCCGACAAACAAAATGCCCGCCGCATGTCACCATGCGGCGGGCATTGATATATGCGCTACTTGCGGCGCTTCTTCTCGCGGATGTTCACCGAGATCTGGATCGGCGACCCCTCGAATCCGAATTCCTCACGCAGCGACCGTTCCAGGAACCGACGGTAGCCGTGCTCAAGGAAGCCTGTGGCGAACACCACGAACCGGGGTGGCCGGTTCGACGCCTGCGTGGCGAATAGGATGCGCGGCTGCTTGCCTCCACGCAGCGGATGCGGGTGCGCGGCTTGGATCTTGCCCAGGAACGCATTGAGCTTGCCTGTCGGAATGCGCTTGTCCCACGATTCGAGCGCCGTGGTCATCGCGCGCGACAGACGGTTGGTATGCCATCCGGTCTTCGCGGAGAGATTGACGCGCTGGGCCCAGGTCACGCGGTCGAATTCGGTTTTCCACAGGCGCTCCATGCGCTGCCGGTCGAATTCGTCCATGAGGTCCCACTTGTTGAAGACAAGCACCACGGCGCGCCCGGCGTCGACCGCCGAACTCATCACCTTGAGGTCCTGGTCGGAAATGGGCTGCGAGGCGTCGAACAGCACGAGCGCGAGCTCGGCACGTTCGATCGCCGCCTGCGTGCGCAGCGACGAATAGTATTCGGCGCCGGAAAGCTTGTGTTGGCGGCGTTTGATGCCTGCGGTGTCGATGAACAGGTAGTCCTCGCCGTCGATGTCGACAATCTCATCCACCGGATCGCGCGTCGTGCCCGCCAGGTCGTTCACGACCGAGCGCTGCGCATGCGCCAGCTGGTTGAGCAGCGACGACTTGCCGACGTTCGGGCGTCCCACAAGTGCCACACGGCGCAGATGGGATGGGGTGAGGAACCCGGACGTGCGTTCTGCGCTCTTCAACGCGCTCATCGCGGCGTCGAGCAGATCGCCCACTCCCCTGCCATGCATCGCGGAGATCGGATACGGTTCGCCCAATCCGAGCTTCCAGAATTCTGCGGCCATGTACTCGCTCATCTGGTCGTCGACCTTGTTCACCGCCACGATGACCGGCTTGCCGGCGGCACGTAGCATGCGCACGATGCGCTCGTCGGTCGTCGTCAGGCCCACCTGGCCGTCCACGACGAACACCACGGCATCGGCGAGCTCGACGGCAATCTGCGCCTGTGACGCAATTGCGGATTCGATGCCCTCGACGTCGGTCTCCCAGCCGCCGGTGTCCACGAGTTTGAAGTCGGTGCCGGCCCACTCGGCGTCGTAGCTCACGCGGTCGCGCGTCACTCCGGGAGTGTCCTCGACGACGGCGGCGCGCCTGCCGAGCACACGGTTGACGAGCGTGGACTTGCCCACATTCGGGCGACCCACAATGGCGAGCACCCCGACTTCCTTCTTGCGCTCGGTGTTCTCTCCGGAGATGAACGCCGAGCCATCAATGAGCGCTTCATCGCCTTCGTCGAGTTCGTATCCTTCGAGATTGGACGCGTATTCGGCGTATTCCTGTTCTTCGATGGCGTCGTCGACGAGTCCGATCATGATGTCGAGCGTCTGCTCGAACGTCAGATCGGAATTGTCGATCGCCGTCACGCCGTCCTCGGCGACCGTGAAATTGGTGACCTTGGAATCCGCGGCATCGCGCGCGGCGACATTTTCGGCACCGGCCGCGCCGTTGCTCGCCTGATGCGCGCGGCGTGCCTGACGCACGTCGTCGCGCGCCGTCAGCAGGATGCGCACCTCGGCGTTCGGCGCCACCACATCGGTGATGTCACGGCCTTCGACGACGATGCCACGGCCTTCGGAAAAGCCCAGCTCCGTCGACTCTTCGGCGATGTACGCGCGCTGTGCGGCAATGAGCACATGGCGCACGGGGATCACCGAAGACACGACCGAGACATGCGCGCTGATCTCGCTGGAACGGATGGCCTCACTGATGTTCTCGTAATTGCAGAACACACGGTCGTCGTCTGGCGTATCGGGGTCGACGCTGATGTCGAAGTGGCCTTCCGTGAACAGTGCGGCCACGGTCTCGGTCACCAGCTGCTCATCCACCGGTGTGGCGTCAAGATCGATGCCCTGATGCAGGCACCACCATGTGGCCGCGCGGTACATGGCGCCAGTGTCGAGGTATGCGAAATCGAAATACTTCGCCAGCGCTTTGGCGGTGGATGATTTGCCGACCCCGGCGGGGCCGTCCATGGCTACGCGAATCACAGTCCGACCTCCTTGGACAGCGAACGGACCTCGGTCTGCGACAGCACACGGTAGGAACCCGGCTTGAGGTCACCGAGCTTGATCGGACCGATCTGCGTGCGCACCAGACGGCGCACCGGGAAGCCGATCGCGCCGAAGATGCGGCGCACAATGCGGTTCTTGCCCGAATGCAGTGTGACCTTGACAATGGTGTTCTCGCGGTTCGAGTCGATGATCGAGCAATGGTCGAGCTTGATCCAGCCATCATCGAGCTGCACGCCCGTACGCACCAGACGACGGCACACATTGCCGCTCATATGGCCTTCGAGTGTGGCGATGTACGTCTTCTCCACCTCGTACTTCGGATGCATCACATGTTGGCTCAGTTCGCCGTCGTTCGTCATGAGGATCAGGCCCTCGGAATCGTAGTCGAGGCGCCCCATGTGGAAGATGCGCTCGTATTTGTCACCCACAATGTCGCGCAGCGTGTAGCGGCCCTTCGGGTCCTCCATGGCGCTGAGCACCTTGCGCGGCTTGTTGAGCGCGAGGGTGACGTGGTTGGGGTTGAGGCGCACGCGGGAACCATCCACGCGCACCTGTTGTGTATGGGGGTCGACCCGTGTGCCCAATTCGGTCACCAGCTCGCCGTCGATTTCGACGCGGCCGTCGGTGATCATCTCCTCGCACTTGCGGCGCGACCCATATCCCGCTTGGGCGAGCAGTTTTTGCAAACGTATGCCTTCATGCTCGGTGTTGCGGGTTTTCTTTGCTTGACTATATGCGTGTGGCATCGTTCTCCCAACGTGGCCGTTTCAGTATCGGTGCATCCTCGCGGAACCGCTTTGTGGCTGGCAAGGGCACTGGCTAGTATTGTACAGCGTGACTGCCGAAAACGGGCAGTCGCGTCACGGGCCCGGCCCAATGACGCCATACAAGGATAAAGGAAAGATATGACTGCTGTTGACAACGAAACGCTCGCGCCTACCCGGCGCCAACACAGCATCTGGTCGCGCATGTGCGCGGAATTCGCGGGAAGCCTGCTGATCTGCTTCTCCATTTACATCATGTGTTCGTTCGGTTCCGCGTTCTACAACGTGAACCTCGCCTACATCGCGTTGGGCACCGGTGTGGTGTACGCGGCCATGACCGCCATCTTCGCCAAGGTCTCTGGCGCACAGTTCAACCCGGCCATCACCGTGGCCGCCATGCTCACCTCGAAGACCCGTGTGATCGACGGTGTGCTGTACATCATCGCACAGCTGCTGGGCGCGGTCGCGGCCGGCGCGCTGTTCCTGTTCCTGCTGCCGTCCTCCGAGTCGGTGCCGGTGAGCCAGTGGCTCTCCCTCGTGGTCAACGGCTACGATGAGGGCTCGTCGCTGTACGCGACGCTCACGCAGATGGGCCTCACCTACAGCGTGGCCATGGCCATCGTCATCGAACTCATCGCGTCGATCATCGTTGTGGCCGCCGCCATGCAGTCGATGAAGCGCGATGGCGCCCCCACCCGCCAGCACACGCTGATCATGGGCTTGGCCTATGCCGCGGCGACCGCGATGGCCTACCCGGTCACCGGCGCCGCCGTGAACCCGCTGCGCCCGACCGGCATCGCCGTGTTCGCGTCGAACAAGAGCCTGACGGTCAACCCGCTCTCGCAGCTCTGGGTCTTCTGGGTCAGCGCGATTCTCGCCGCGGCACTCGTTGCCCTTGTGATGATCGTGGCGCAGCTGCTGTCGAACCGTTCGGCCGGCAAGGATGGTTCCGATGACGTGGCTGAAGCGGCCATGGTCGAAGATCAGACCGCGAACGACACCGACATCCCCTCGGTTGAGGACGAAGTGGCCACGACGGCACTCACTGGCACCCAGGCCGATGCCGATTACTCAGTGATTGAGCAGGAAGATGCTCAGGTAGAGCGCCAATAGCGCCACGCCGAATCCGATGCCGCAACAGGCATCGAACGGCACCGAGCGAATCTTCCAAGGGCTGCGTTCGCGCAATACGAGGCGCAACACACCGGAACCGATGGCTGCCACGGCAAGAACAACCGTGGCGGCCATCGTGTATCCGAACGCCGCCAAGGCCGTGGAGACAATGACGCACACGCATACGCACCATTCAAACCACGGTTTGCCCTCATGGCGTTCCGAAACGAATGGATGATGGCGGTTCATGCCGTCCACGACCTTTCAGCGACTGGATGGATTGAATTATTGGGTATCAGTGGAAGAAGTGGCGCGTGCCCGTGACGTACATGGTCACATTGGCCTTGCGTGCCGCCTCGAACACCTCTTCGTCACGGATCGAACCGCCGGGCTGCACAATGGCCTTGACACCGGCGTCGATGAGGATCTGCGCACCATCTGCGAACGGGAAGAACGCGTCGGACGCGGCTACGGCGCCCTGCGTGCGGTTGCGCCCCTCATCGAGCGTGTTGGCGCGTTCGACGGCGAGGTTCGCGGAGTCCACGCGGTTGACTTGGCCCATGCCGATGCCGACGGTGGCCATGTCATCGGCGATGAGGATCGCGTTGGACTTCACGCACCGCACAGCGCGCCATGCGAACTCGAGTTCCTTGAGGGTCTGTTCGTCGGCGGCTTCACCGGCGACGAGCTTCCACGCATCCGGCATGTCGCCGGTGGCGTCGATCAGGTCGGTGCTCTGCACCAGCAGGCCACCGTCGATCTGGCGGAACTGGAGCTTGGACTTCGGCGGCTCGGCCACCTTGAGGATGCGCAGGTTCTTCTTTTTCTCCTGCAGCAGGGCCAACGCCTCGGGCTCATAGTCGGGCGCCACGATCACTTCGGTGAAGATGGGGCGCACGCTCTGTGCCATGTCGAGCGTCACGGTGCTGTTGGTGGCGATCACACCGCCATAGGCGCTCATCGGGTCGCACGCATGCGCCTTGCGGTGCGCTTCGGCGGCCGTGGCGGCCACTGCAAGACCGCACGGGTTGTTGTGCTTGACCACGGCGACGGCGATCTGCGGGGCGAAATCCCACACGGCGCGCCATGCGGCGTCGGCATCGACGTAGTTGTTGTAGCTCATCGGCTTGCCGCCCAGCTGCTCTGCGTTCGCGAACCCGCGTGTATTGAGCGGGTCGAGGTACAGCGCGGCGTCCTGATGCGGGTTCTCGCCGTACCGCAGCACATGCGCACGGTCCCACGACCGCGTGTAGGTCTGCGGGAACTGCTTGAGCTTGGCCTCTTCCATGGCGTCGGCGCCCTCGCTATTGTCTTCGATTGAAGCCGGCTTGGGCCAGTGCGCGCTCGTCCACTCGTTGATTGTGGCGTCATAGGCCGCGGTGTGGGCGAAGGCCTTGCCGGCGAGCCAACGGCGTTCGTCAAGCGAGAATCCGGTGCCGCCGGCGATACGGCCCGCGACGAGCGCGTAATCGGCCGGGTCGGTCACAATGGCCACGGTAGCGCTGTTCTTGGCGGCGCCGCGCACCATGGAGGGGCCGCCGATATCGATCTTCTCGATGATGGCCGCGTTGTCGGCGCCTGAACGCACGGTGTCGGCGAATGGGTAGAGATTCACCACGACCAGGTCGAACGGCTTGATGCCGAACGATTCGAGCTGCTGGGCGTGGTCCGGATTCGTCATGTCGGCGAGGATGCCGGCGTGGATATGAGGATCGAGCGTCTTGACCCTGCCATCAAGGCATTCCGGGAAGCCCGTGACCTGCGAGACTTCCGTCACCTGTACGCCCAGCTCCTTGAGCTTGGCCGCGGTGGAACCGGTGGAGACCACTTCTGTTCCGGCCTGAATGAACGCCTGGGCGAGGACTTCAATGCCTTCCTTATGGTATACGGACACCAAGGCCCGTCGTAGCGGTCGGTTCGTCGTCACCTTGCTTCTCCTTCTGTGGTGTTGAGTTCACCACGCGATGGGTGGACTCCGGCTTCTCTGTTACTTGGTCCTCGCCAAGGGGCTTGGCTGAGGAGGAATGGGAATCGGCCGCGTGCCGTGCCATACCCCAACGTACGGTGAACACGACGGCGGTGATGACGAGCACCGCGCCCCACGCGATGAACAGACCGATGGAGCATGGACGCGCCACCGCGTTGGTGGCCTGGCGCACGTCCACGCCCACATGGGCGAGGCGGTGCGATCCCAGCGAACCGTTGGCCAGGGGGAACACGATCGCGTTGACGATCGACAGCACCGCGGCGCTGATGCAGAACGCGCCAGCAGGGTATGCAAAATCCATGAGCAGGCTGCGCATGTCAAGCGAATCCTGCTTGAGGCGGATATGGAAGCCGCTGCGCGCGAACAACATGGACAGCCCCACTGCAATGCCCAAACCCAGTGGGATGAGCATGACGGCCGTGCGCAGTGCATCGTGGTCGATCGCTTGCGGGAACAACGCGAACAACGGCAGTGGCGGTAGGTCCTGCGTCGTGGACGACCACAGGGTGTAGTTGGCCGCCTCACCGATGGAGAATCCGGCGCCGAACAGCCATGAGATGGCCCACAGGCAGACATTGGGAAGCCATGCCAGACCGATGACGCACATGAGCACACGCGAACCGGTCTGCATATGGAGCGCATCGAACCAAGCGGACATCTGATGGTGGCCGAGCGTTATCCACACGATGACGGTCCCCAGACCGACAAGCGCCACACCGGCAAGCAGAATCAGCGCCGTACGCACGCCGACACGGATGGAATGGCGTACCGGCGCCGACGCGTACCGGCGGATGTAGTTCTTCGTCACACCAAGCAACGGCATATGGGGAACCGCCGCGAGCAGGTAGCCCAGCGTGTAGATAAGCAGGGCTTTGCCCATCACCACGCCGGTGCTGTCCTCGAGGCGAACATGCAATCCGCTCATCAGCACGTGCTGCAGGAGCAGCCAGACCACGGCGCCCGAGACGAACGCCCGCGGATCGGTGCTGGTCTTGGTGCAGACCGTGCGAATCAACGCAATCAACAGGATCGTGAGCAGCAATGGGGTCACGCCCATCACGATGGAGCCGCCTTGGAAGCCGACGCCCTCGCTGAGCAGGATGACCGCCTTGGATAATGGCACGGTCTGTGCCGACAGCACATTGCTGCCTTCCTCCATGGCCGCCACAAGCAGCACGAGTGCCGTCATCAACCCCAATGGCACGGCATAGATGAGCATCGCCGCCACTGCGGCGGCGATGCCTTTGATCCATGGAACCAGACGTTTCTCCATTACAGCGAAGCGAGTACCTCGCGCATGAAGGCGGCCGCCTGTGCGGGCGTGCGCCCGACCTTGATGCCCACCGCCTCAAGCGCTTCCTGCTTGTCCTGGGCTGTGCCCTTGCCTCCGGACACGATGGCGCCGGCATGGCCCATCTGTTTGCCTTCGGGGGCGGTGAACCCTGCGATGTACGCCACGACTGGCTTGGTCATATGCTCATGCGCCCATTGCGCGGCGTCCTGTTCGGCACTGCCGCCGATTTCGCCGATCATCATGACGGCTTTGGTGTCCGGATCGGCCTCGAACGCGGCCAATGCCTCCTGCAATGTGGTGCCGACAATCGGGTCGCCACCGGCGCCAAGGCATGCGGTGAACCCGATGTCGGAGAGCTCTCCCATAAGCTGGTAGGTCAACGTACCGGACTTGGACACGAGCCCCAATGGGCCTCGCGACACAATGCCGTCGGGGATGATGCCCAGATTGACGCCATGCGATTCGCTGGATGAGGCGAGGGTCATCAGGCCCGGGCAGTTCGGGCCAACGATGCGCACGCCGTTGCGCAGGGCGAGTTCCACGAAATAGGCGCTGTCCGCGACGGGAATGCCTTCGGTGATGACGACAACGACGTCGAATCCGGCCTCGACGGCTTCGACGACCGCGCCCTTGGCGAACTTCGGCGGCACGAACACCACGCTGGCCACCGCACCGGTGGCGGCTTTCGCCTCTTGGCATGTGACGAACACGGGAATGTCTCGCACCGTGCCGTCTTCCATCGTGAATGGCACGGTGGTGCCGGCCTTGCGTGGATTGACACCGCCTACGATGTTGGTGCCGGCCTTGAGCATGCGCGCGGTATGTGTCATGCCCTGATGCCCGGTCATGCCTTGTACGATGACCGGTGCGTCGTCCTCGATGAAGACGGTCATTTGGTCTCCTCCCCGCCGTCAGCCGCAAGGCGTGCCGCTTCGGCCGCCGCGAGCTCCATCGTCTGTTCCACATGGATGTTCGGCCGTTGCGCCTGCGCGAGGATGCGCAGGCCTTCCGTGGCCGCGTTGCCGTCGAAACGGACCACGAGCGGCTTGGTTACGTTGAGTTCGTCGATGGCTTCGAGAATGCCGAGCGCCACCTGTTCGCACGAGGTGATGCCGCCGTACACGTTGATCAGCACGGCATGCACCTGCGGGTCGGACAGCACGATTTCGAGGCTTGCGCACATCGTCTGCGCCGAGGCGCCGCCACCGATGTCGAGGAAGTTGGCCGGTTGCACGCCGGTCCCCTGTTCCTGGCCGGCGAACGAGACCGCATCGAGCGAGCTCATGACAAGGCCGGCGCCGTTGCCGATCACACCAACCTGGCCGTTGAGATGCACATAGTGCAATCCGTGCTCCTGGGCCCTGCGCTCATAGGGGTCGGCCTCGTCCGCGTCATCGAACTGCGCCCAGCCGTCGTGGCGGAAGGCGGCGTTGCCGTCGAGCGAGATCTTCGCGTCAAGCGCGCACAGGTGCTTGCTCGCCTCGTCGTCCGGGTCGCCGACCTTGGCGAGCGGATTGATCTCCACGAGCGTGGCGTCGTTGTGCTTGAAGCATTCCCACATACGCAGCAGGATCTGCGCGGCCTGCGCCTCATCGGCATGGTAGAACCCGATGCTGCGGGCCATCTCCATCGCCGCATCGAGGTCGAAATCGTCAAGGGCGCTGATATGCAGGCGCTTGACCGATTCGGGGTGCTCGCGGGCGATCTCCTCGACCTCGGTGCCGCCGTTCGCGGTGGCGAGCACATCGAAATCGCGGGAGGTGCGGTCCACGGAGATCGATACATAATACTCATGGAGGATGTTCTTGGCCTCCGCCACAAGCACGCCGCGCACCTTGTGGCCGTGAATCGTCATGGGCAGGATCTGCTGTGCCGCCTGGACTGCTTCGTCACGGTTGTGCGCGATCTTGACGCCACCGGCCTGACCGCGGTGGCCGATCTTGACCTGTGCCTTGATGACCACGGGGAATCCGATGGTCTCCGCGGCTTGGGCCACATCCTGTATGTTGCGTACGAAGATGGCCTTCGGGGTTTCGATCCCTTGCTCTTCCAGCAGGTCTCTGGCCTGGTATTCGTAAAGATCCATGAATCCCTCTTGGTAGTGGATGGGTATGGAGCCTGGACTCAGGCGGGCATCGTCAGCAGCGAGCTCGTCGGGTAATCGCCCAGCGCCTGCAGGCCTTGAAGGCCAAGCAGCTCCATGACAAAACTAAAACCAGCGACCCTGCCGCCGCATTGAATGACCAAATCGCGGGCAGCCGAAGCGGAGCCTCCGGTGGCGATCAGGTCGTCGACGATGAGGATGCGTTCGCCAGGTGCAATCGCCTCGCGCTCGATTTCGATCGATGCCTCGCCGTATTCAAGGCTGTAGCTTTCCGTGCATGTGGGGGGCGGCAACTTGCCGGCCTTGCGCACCACGATGAAGCCCTTGCCCAATTCAGCGGCCATGGCCGGCCCAAAGAGGAAGCCGCGCGCTTCGAGTCCCGCGATGGCGTCGAAGTCATCGATGCCCACCGGGAGGTTGGCCTTCAAGGCGTCCAACAGGATGCGCAGTCCGCGGGCGTCGGCGAACACCGGCATGAAATCGCGGAACATGATGCCCTGCTTGGGAAAACCCGGGACCGAACGAATGAGGGAGATGAGATAGTCCGCATCCGCGGCGTCAAGCGTTGCGGATGCGGCAAGGGTGATGTCCGAATGGGTCATGATGCCTGTGGTTCCCCGTCCGTTCACTGCTTCGGCATGGGAGCCTGATTGTCGGCGTCCGTTTCGGTGACGGTCTCTTCGACCGTGGTCTCGATCTGCTGGGGCTGCGCCTCCTGCTGGTTGGCGCTGTGATCGATGGGGTTGCCGTTCTCGTCCACGTCGTCGTCGCTCACATAGGCGGGGCGCACGTACTCACGGCTGATTGCGCGGAACGTGAAGCGCAGCAGGGTGCCTTCGCTGTCGAGCACGATCTCTTCATACTGTTCGTCGACTTCGACGACCTTGCCGATCAGGCCGCCGATTGTCACGATTTCGGTGCCCGGCGCCAGATTGCTCCAGAAATTCTTGCGTTCCTCCTGCTGCTGCTTGGCCTTGCGGGTCTGGAAGAACATCATGCCGATCATGAAGACGAGCAGGATGATGAGGAAAAGATATTCCATTGGCATGGGTGGGCTCCTTGAACGTGGGAATGGGGTAAGCCGATGGCCTTACGGAAGGTTCAGTCTAGAATAGCTTGCTGACATCGCCTGCGGCGTCGTCGGCCGGTACGAGGCCGAGGTGCTCCCATGCGCGCGCTGTGGCCACACGGCCTTTCGGCGTGCGCATCATGAACCCTTCGCGCACCAGATACGGTTCGCAGACCGTCTCCACGGTCTCCGCCTCCTCCCCGACCATGGCCGAAAGGTTGTTGAGTCCCACGGGGCCGCCGTTGAAGTTGCGGATGAGCGCATTGAGCACCGCCATGTCGAGGCGGTCCAGTCCCTCGGTGTCGATCTGGTATAGCGCCAACGCCTCTTTGACGTCGTCGGGCTCCACTTGCTCAAGGTCATGCACCACCGCCCAGTCGCGTACACGGCGCAACAGCCTGTTCGCGATGCGTGGCGTGCCACGTGACCGGCGCGCGAGTTGCGCCGAGGACCCGGGCGCCAATGGCAGTGACAGGACCGCCGCGGACCGTTCGATGAGTTTTTCGAGCTCGTCGTCGGGGTAGAAATCCAAGTGCGCGGTGAACCCGAAGCGTGCACGCAATGGCGAAGGCAGCATGCCTTCGCGCGTGGTGGCGCCGATGACGGTGAAGCGCGGCAGTGTCAGGGGGATCGACGAGGCGCCCGGCCCCTTGCCCACCATGACGTCCACGCGGAAGTCCTCCATCGCGATGTACAGCAGTTCCTCCGCCGCGCGGGGCAGGCGGTGGATCTCGTCGATGAAGAGCACCTCCCCTGCGTCGAGCGAGCTGAGGATCGACGCGAGATCGCCCGCGTGCTGGATGGCGGGGCCTGACGTCACGCGGATCGGCACGCCCAATTCGTTGGCCACGATCATCGCGAGGGTGGTCTTGCCCAGTCCGGGAGGCCCGGCGAGCAGGATGTGGTCCGGTGGCACTTCGCGTTTGCGGGCGGCATCGAGGAACAGCTGGAGCTGCGCCTTGAGCCGGGGTTGCCCGATGAAGCCGTCGAGGATGTGCGGGCGCAGCTCCTCGTCGCTCACCGGCTCGTTGCCGATGGCGTTGGCGGAGACCATGCGTAGTGACTCCTCGTTGGCGCCCAGATTGTCCATGCCGCCTTGTGCGGTGTCGTCGAACATGCCGTTCACCTCCCCGTATCAAGCGCGGCCAATGCCAGCCGCAGCACTTGTGGTACATCCTGTGTGGCAAGCGGTGTGGCGAAGTCATGGTCGCCCATCACCTCGTCGATCGCGGCCTGCGCGTCCTGACGGTGCCATCCCAACGACATGAGTCCCTCGAGCACGTGGTGCATTCCCACGTCGTCCGGCACTCTGAGCGTGGATGCGGGTTCCGCGGGGGCCACGGCGGCGAAATCGATCGACCCCTTGAGCTCGAGGATGATTTTCTGCGCGCCTTTTTTGCCCAAGCCCGGGGCCTTGGCCAGTGCCGTGGCGTCCTCGTCGTGGATCGCCTGGGACAATTGACGCGACGGCAGCGTGGAAAGCAGCGAGAGCGCCACTTTGGGGCCAATCCCGTTGACTTTGAGCAGTTGCAGGAACATGCGCTTGGATTCCATGGACAGGAACCCGTACAGTGTGATCGCATCCTGTGAGACCATCATCTCGGTGTGGACCACTGCGGCGTTGCCAATGTGCAATGTGGCCAGGTCGGCGTTGGGCATGCGCACCGCGAAGCCGATGCCGTTGACGTCGACGACCGCGGTCGTCGAGTCGACGGCGGCCACGGTGCCGGTGAGCTGACCGATCACGGGACCCTCCTAGGACGGTATTCGAACATATGTTCGGCAGTTTACATGCCTCTACGGACTCCCCTGCCCCGTATGGCATGCTGCGCGGCCTGCGCCCATTGGCGTTGCGCGGGCGTCAGGTGCTGTTCACGCTCACCGCCCTGCAGCGCGCCTTGCGGACGCAACGCATGGCAGATGGCGATCGCCAATGCATCCGCGGCGTCGGCGGGTGTGGGCAGCGTGTTGAGGTTGAGCAAGCGCGCCACCATGCGTTCCATCTGGATTTTCTCGGCCTTGCCGTTGCCGGTGATGGCCAGTTTCGATTCGGTCGGCGTGTGCAGGGCGACGGGGATGCCGCGTTGCGCGGCGGCGAGCATGGCCATGCCCGCCGCCTGCGCGGTGCCCAGCACGGTGTTGCGGTTCTCTTGCGCGAACACGCGTTCGATCGACACGGCGTCTGGGATGAACTCGTCGAGTTTGGCCGCCAGTCCGTTGTAGATCGTCAGCAACCGCAGGTCCTGTGAGATGTGCGGGTCGGAACGCACCACGTCGACGTGCATAAACGAAAGCCGGCGGTTGGCGCCGGCTTCGATCACGCCGACCCCGCACCGGGTGAGCCCGGGGTCAACGCCTAGGATGATCACAGGAGCGGTTACTCCTCGTCAAGCTGGGCCATGACCTCGTCGGAGGCGGTCCAGTTGCTGTAGATGTTCTGCACGTCGTCGAGGTCATCGAGGTTGTCGATGAGCTTGGCGACCTTGCGGGCATCGTCGAGGGTGAGCTCGACTTCGTTCTTCGGGTTCATCACGATCTCGGCCGAATCATAGTCGATGCCGGCGTCCTGCAGGGCCTGGCGCACCGCGATCAGGTCGGAAGGGTCGGTGAGCACCGTGTAGGTCTCGCCGTCGTCGGTCACGTCCTCGGCGCCCGCTTCGGCGGCCTTCTCGAACAGGTCGTCGAAATCCACGCCTTCGGCTGGGACCTCGATGGCGCCCTTGCGCTCAAAGTTGAAGCTCACCGAACCGGTTGTGGCGAGCGAACCGCCGCCCTTGCCGAGCGTGGAACGCACATCCGCGGCCGCACGGTTGCGGTTGTCGGTGAGGCATTCGATGATCAGGCCCACGCCGGCCGGCGCGTAGCCCTCATACACGATCTCCTCGTAGTTGGCGCCGCCGGCTTCCTCGCCCGAGCCGCGCTTGACGGCACGCTTGATGTTGTCGGCCGGCATCGAGTTCTTCTTCGCCTTGTAGATGGCGTCATACAGCGCCGGATTGCCATCCGGGTCGCCGCCGCCCTGACGGGCTGCGATCTCGATGTTCTTGATGAGCTTGGCGAACAGCTTGCCGCGCTTGGCGTCGATCGCTGCCTTCTTGTGCTTGGTGGTCGCCCACTTGGAATGCCCTGACATATTGCTCCTAGATGGGTAGTGGATTGATGGACATACGGTAATCGAGTTGATTCTAAGGCAGTTCTACGACAAGGCCTGCCGGTACACGGCCAGCACCTCGTCCACAATGGTCTCCCAATCGAAGTCTTGGGATCGCTTGAGACCGGCTGTGGCGAGCCGTTCGCGCCGTTGATCGTCGGCGAGCAGCTCGCATATGCGCGCAGCGCAATCGTGCCCGTCCTTGTTGGCGAACAGGGCGGCGTCCTGCCCCTGCTCGGTCACATCGACGAAGGCGGGCAGGTCGGAGGCGACGATGGCGCAGCCTGCGGCCATGGCCTCGGCAAGTACGATGCCGAAACTCTCACCGCCGGTCTGCGGCGCCACATAGACGTCGAGCGACTTGTAGAACCGAGCCTTGTCGTCGTCGTCCACACGCCCCAGAAATTCGAAATGCTCAAGCAGCCCCTCGCCATCTTCACGTTCGAGGATGGTCTTCTCGGCATCCTTACGGCCGTCGCCGACCACCAGGAACTGTGCACCCGGGTACTGGCGCAGCACCTGCTGTGCGGCGTCGACGAACACCGGGAACCCCTTGCGCTCCTCCTCAAGTCGCCCTAGGAACCCGATCGTGGGGTGTTCCGCAGTGCCCTGCCATTGCGCGTTGGGCGTGGCCCGCAGATACGCGGAACGGTCGATGCCGTTGGGGATGACGGTTCTGCCGATGTCTTCGGGCAGATAATGATCCGCGGTGCGGCCGGCCGCTGGGGAGACGAAGATCGCACGGCTCAACGGCGTGAGATACGACCGCAGATACCGCTCGAAGATGTGCAGAGCCCGCGGATACGGTTCGATACTCGCATGGAAGGTGGCGACCATGGGTGGCGCGTCATGCATGACGAGCGGCTTATGGCTGACTGACGGCGCCTCCGGTTCGTGCAGGTGCACGATGTCGAACTGCCCCTGCCGCACCCAGCGCCTCGTCTGCAATCCGGCGGCGAGGAAATAGCTCAGATGCGCCCATGACCCGTTGTAGGGAATGGCGAATGACGAGCCGTTCGTGTGCACCCACAGCGGCATGTCCTTCGTGCGCCGTCCTGGTGCGAACACCGAGACGGAATGCCCACGGCGCATGAGCGCCTCGGAAAAATCCCGAATATGGTTCTGCACGCCGCCAGGTGTCTCGAACGAGTAGGGGCAAACGATGCCGACGCGCAGTGGACGCCCGTCTGCCTGTACATGGTTGGGTGATGGTTCCTGCGAAGACATATAGAGCATTGTGGCCGACCGAATGGACTTCACAGCCGTCACCGGGCGTGCGCGCGCAGTGCGGCGACCTGTTCCGGCACGTCCTTGAGCCGCGACAGATCGAGGTCCTCAAGGAAGATCGGCTGCAGCATATGCCAATCCTCGGGGTGCGCGGCAATGCCCTGCGCCCACACATCGACCCACGCCTGGCTGATGGCGTGAATCGCCTCCTCACGCTCAAGGGAACGGTACTGGTCGATGTCCACCGGCCCGCTGATCTCGCAGACATATCCATAGGGGGTGCCCGCCTCCTTCTTGCGGGCGCCGGTGAGCCGTTCACGGTAGGTGTTGGCCACATACAACGGCAAACCCGTATCATAGGCGAGGGTCGCCGGACCCCGGGCCACACGGATCGTCGAGCCGAAAGCCTCGACGAATTCGCCGTGACGGCTCAGATCGCGGTCGGCGAGCAACGGCACAATCACATGGGGTTTGGCGAGCTCGTCCTCAAGCCGTTCGGTCAGATGGGGTGTGCCAGTCAGCAGGATGCGGATGCCGAGGCGCTCGCGAATCGCCACGAACACCTCAAGCATGCGTGTGTCGGCCAAACGCTCGGCCACGGTCGTCACAGGGGCCAGCGCATACCGTGCCCAGAATCCGTCGTAGTCCCAATTGCCCTGATGTCCCATCGCAATGGGCGCGGACCGGTTCCCCTGGCTCGGTGCGGTGAGCTCGAAGAGCGACTGCAGTCCGGAACCTGTGCCGCGGATACGGGCCTTGAGCTGGCGCTCGCTTCTCGCCCCGACGGTGAGGGCCTCCGAAAAATAGGTGAAATAGGAACGCATGCCGCGGCGTGACATCCGCCGCAGCGCTTTGGCGTCCACAGGTGTGGGCTGTGCGCCGGCGGCGTCCGGCCGGGCACAGGACCATGTGAGCACATGGCTTAGATTGCGTTCAAGCTGACGCACCGATCCCACGCGCAACAGCCATGCCACGTCCGCCGCGGCAAGGAACGCACCGCGGATCACCCGTTCGGGCAGCACCCGCGGATGGTTGGCGAGCCATGCCATCATATTGGCCATCGTTCAGTCCTTGGTGGGGGCGTCCAGTGTGGCTTCGATCGACACACGGGCCTCGTGGATGCGTTGGAGGATCGTGATGGTGCCGAGCACGGCGAGGATGCACATTGTGGCCATGAGCCACAGGTCCTGATGGGTCAGGCCGCTGATGGCCATGCCGACGAGGATGATCGTCAGCCTGTCCGAGCGTGTGGCGATGCCGCCTTTCGCCTCGGCGCCGACGGATTCGGCGCGTGCGCGGATGTATGACGTGACGAACGACGTCATGATCGCATAGATGGCGGTGCCCATGCCGATGAGTGCGGTGACGTCATGCCGTTGGCCTGCCAGCAGCGCCGCGTTGTTGCGCATGAAGAAATAGATGATGACGCCTAGGAGCACAGCCCAGTCCGCGACGCGGTCGAGTGTGGAGTCAAGGAAGGCGCCGAAATGTGTGCCGCCGTTCGTCAGTTGCGCGACCGAGCCATCCAGGGAGTCGAAGATGACGAGCAGCGTCAGGACCAACGCCCCCCAGAACAGCCATCCGGTGATGCCGGTGGCGATGCCCACGATCGTGGTGCCGACGGCGCCGATCACCGTGACGGCGTTGGCAGTCAGGCCGATTTTCACCATACCCTTCGCGATGGGGTTGATGATTCGCTTGAACCATGGTCGAAGCTTTTCCAGCATATTGTATTCCCGGTGTCAATCTGTGGATGTGTGAACATAATGCCCTATGGGCATGGACGGCATGCGGCCACCCCTGCCCCGAACGAGGGCGAGGGGCCGCGAACAGGGGATGCATAAGCCCCATTCGCGGCCCCTCGAATATCACTCGGCGTCGGTGTCGGACACGTCGAACTCGACGTTGTCGACCGGCTGGCCGGTGGCCGCCTTGAAATCGTTGGCGGTGTTTACCTGCACACGCTTGGCGATCGCCTCGAGGATCCACTCCTTGGCCTGGTCCACCGGTACGCCGTTGAGCTGGCTGCCGTCACGGAAACGGAAGCTGACAGCGTTGTTGCTCATATCCTCTTCGCCCACGATGATGATGAACGGCACCTTCGACTTGGAGGCGTTGCGGATCTTCTTGCCGAACCGGTCGTCGGACAGGTCGGTCTCCACGCGCACCATGTCCTCTTCGAGCGATTCCATGAACCGCTGCAGATGCGGGGCGAATTCGTCCGCGACAGGCACGCCGAGCGCTTGCACCGGGGCGATCCACGCCGGGAATGCGCCTGCATAATGCTCGAGCAGGATCGCGAAGAAACGCTCGATCGAACCGAAGAGCGCGCGGTGGATCATCACCGGGCGCTGGTGCGTGCCGTCCGGCGCGATGTATTCGAGCTGGAAGCGCTCCGGCAGGTTGAAGTCGAGCTGGATCGTGGAGACCTGCCATGTACGGCCGATCGCGTCGCGCGCCTGCACCGAGATCTTCGGTCCGTAGAATGCTGCGCCACCCGGATCGGCCACGAGTTCGAGCCCGGATTCCTCGGCCACTTCGGCGAGGGTGTTCGTCGCCTCTTCCCAGATCTCATCCGATCCGACGAACTTGTGCTCGTCCTTCGTGGACAGCTCGAGGTAGAAGTCGTTCAGGCCGTAGTCCTTGAGCAGGTTGAGCACGAAGTTGAGCAGGTTCTTGAGCTCGTCGCGCATCTGCTCGCGCGTGCAGTAGATGTGCGAATCGTCCTGGGTCAAGCCGCGCACGCGGGTCAGTCCGTGCACGACGCCCGACTTCTCGTAACGGTAGACGGTGCCGAATTCGAAGAGGCGCAGCGGCAGCTCACGGTACGAACGCTGGCGCGACTTGAAGATGAGGTTGTGCATCGGGCAGTTCATCGGCTTGAGGTAATAGTCGAAGCCCTGCTTGACGATGTTGCCCTGCTCGTCCTTCTCCTCGTCGAGATGCATCGGCGGGTACATGCCGTCCTTGTACCACTGCAGGTGGCCGGAGGTCTCATACAGGCCGCCCTTGGTGATGTGCGGGGTCTGCACGAAGCTGTAGTGGTGCTTGCGGTGCATCTCACGCGAGTAGTCCTCCATCGCGTTGATGATCGCGGCGCCCTTGGGGTGGAACACGGCAAGGCCCGGTCCGATCTCTTCCGGGAACGAGAACAGGTCCATCTCCTGGCCGAGCTTGCGGTGGTCGCGTTTGGCGGCTTCCTCCATGCGCGTCTGGTATGCCTTGAGCTCCTCTTTGGTGGGGAACGCCACGCCGTAGATGCGCTGGAGCATCGGGTTCGCCTCGGAGCCCTTCCAGTAGGCGGCCGCCGCGCGTTCGAGCTTGAACGCCTTGATGAAGCGCGTGTTCGGCAGGTGCGGTCCACGGCACAGGTCGGTCCACACCACATTGCCTTCACGGTCGATGTTGTCGTACATGCTCAGCTCTTTGTCGCTGATCTCCACGGCGGCTTCGGTGTTGAGCGCGTCCTCTTTGTCTTTGATCAGTTCGAGCTTGTACGGCTGGTCCGCCTCTTCCTTCAACGCCTCGTCCTCGGTGACCACGCGGCGTTCGAAGCGCTGCGCGGACTTGATGATGCGCTGCATGTGCTTCTCGATCGTCTTCAGATCCTCAGGCGTGAACGGTTCGGCCACGTCGAAGTCGTAGTAGAAGCCGTTTTCGATCACAGGTCCCACGCCGAGCTTCGCGTCGGGGCGGATCTCCTGCACGGCCTGCGCCATGACATGCGTCGCGGAGTGGCGCATGATCGCGATGCCATCCGGCGAATCGAGCGCGATTGATTCGACTTCGTCACCGTTGGAGAGCGGTGTATAGAGGTCGCGGGGCTCGCCGTTGAGACGCACGGCGATGATGTTCTTGTCGTCGGCGAACAGGTCGACGCCCGTCTGGTTCGCATCCACCTCCTTCGCTTCGCCGTTGACCGTTAGGGAGATGGTGTTCTGTGCCATGGGAATCGTCCTTGTCTATCTGGGTCCGCGGTACAAGGTGCAGACCTGGACTACTGATTACAGGTACACAACTTAGGGTTCAGCGCAGACAATGCCGTCGCGTTCGGATTGCCGGAACGCGACGGCATTGCGTCTCACCGGTAGGTGCCGCGTGAATGGGCCACATCGGCGACTCCGACGCCAGCCGAGGCGAGCAGCATCCGGATGTCCTGTTCGCTCGCCGTGCACCGTGGCCCGATCATGACGGCGCGCAATGTGCGCCCCAGATCCAGACCAAGGTCAATCGTCGGCACGAGCCGGTCCGTGCGCGGCAGCACGGTGAACCGCGCATGGGTCACCGTATCGGGGAAACGTCGAGGCAACGCGTGGGCCAGTCCCTCCTGCAGCGTCTCGAAATCGGCGGTGTTCGCATTCGGCCCCCATATCGCGAGCCTCCATTCGCGCTCTTCGCGGAAGAACCGCTTCTTGCAGAACGCTGTGGCCGCGATGAACTCCAATGTGGCGTCGAGCAGCCGGGCGCGCACGGCGTCCTGTGTGCGTGCGCTCGCCGCACGCAGGTCGTGCACATTGCGTGCCATACGCGCGGCGAGCTCGTCGAAGCATTCCGTGCTGCGCTCACGCCCGTAGACGATCGGCCGGTACAGTGTCATCATGTGCGTCTCCAACGGGTGCCCGTCGTCTCTGCACACCGTGAACGATGGCTCCCGTTGCGCGAAGGTCGACAGGTCGAATCCGAGCGCCACTCCCCGACCGTCGTCGCCGTACGCGCGCCATTGGCTGAGCTGGTCCGCGCGGTCGGACAGGCACACCGCATAGCACAGGCGGTTGGGTGGCAGCAGATGCCGGCTGAGCGCCTCACGCAACAGCGTCTGGTATTCCGGGCGCAGCAGCTCGATCCAATGGTCCGCGAATTCCAAGGTCGGTCCGGATCCGCTGATCAGGCCAATGCGTTTGAGGCTGTCCAGCGCCGCAGCATATCCATAGGTGATCTCCGCGGAATCGTTGGATTTCGTGATGTCGCACAGCCGCAGCGATGCGTTCGAGATGATGGCGCACGCGGTCTCCAACGAACAGTAATGGTACGTCAACGGCATCTTCTGCCCTCCTGTCTCATTTCCCCGCCATACTACCGGCAGTGGTTCAGACGGCACAACCACAGGCTTCATCAAGGAACCAACGGTCGTGGCTCACCACGACGAGCGCACCTAGGTAGGTGTGCAGAAAACGCGCCAGCGCCTGCTTGGAGTGCAGGTCGAGGTGGTTCGTCGGCTCATCGAGCACAATGAGCTGGGGTTTGCGTAGCAGTCCCAGGCACAATGCGAGCTTCTGCGCCTGTCCGGGGCTCAGAGGCTCGCCCGCCATCAACCGGTCGGGGTCGGCGTTGAGCTGCGCATAGGCGGAGAGCACGCGTGGGCGCTCCGCGTTGCTGAGCCCCTGCAACTGGGTCAGCAGACGCGTCTGCTCGTCTTCGCTGGGAATCTGGTTGATGACCAGCGCGGGCAACTCTGTGTCGAGTGACGTGAGCAACGCGCGGACGACCGTCGATTTGCCGGTGCCGTTCGCCCCGTCGATGCCGATGTGGTCGCGCGGGCCCACACTCAGGCGCGGCACGCGTATGACGGCATCCGCGCCATCTGTTTGTGCGTCTGGTATGGCTTGCGTATGCCAATGCCATCCATCCACGACCAGTTCGGACACGGCGTCCCCACTGCCGGCCGGCGCGCCGCCGTCGAACCGCAGCACACCGGCGTCCACATGCGCCGGCTCCCTGCGCGCCGAAGGCTCGATGTCCACTGCAATCGCGCCGTCGTACCGCTTGGCGTCCGTTGTGATGGACTCGACCGCACGTTGCGCCGCCGCCAGCCGACTGCCGAGCGCGCGGTATGCGGCGGCGCTCGCCTTGTCCGCCTGCTTCTCGTTCCACTTATGCGTATTGCGTGCGTCATGGTCGAGCCGGTCGATCTTCCATCCGCCATGCTTGCGCGCCGTGGCGGCGTCCATCATCGCGCGGCGGCGCTCCTGCGCCTGCGCGATGGATTGCTGCGCATGCTGCGCGGCTTCGAGCTGGTCCGCCACCTCGGCGCGGCGCAGTGCGCGTGTCTGCTGCGCCTTCGTGTACCCGCCCGCATACCGTTCGAGCACGGTGCGGTTGCGCCCGCGCACATGCCGGCGTTCGAACATGATGCATTGCGCGCATGTCGCGTCGATGAGTTCGACGTCGTGCGACACAAGCACGCCGATGCTGTTACACGCGCGCATCGCGTGCGCGATGGCCTCGCGCGTGGCCGTGTCCACATGGTTCGTCGGCTCGTCGAGCACCAGCACGTCCGGATTGGCGAACAGCGCGCACGCCACCTGCAGACGCTTGCGCTCGCCGCCGGAGAGCGTGGCGAACCGGTAGGGCCAGTCGTCACCGATGCCGAGCGTGTCGCGCAGCGCGACCGACGGTGCGGACCAGTCGTCGCGGAACTCCTCGAGATTCGCTGGCTCGCGCGTGCACTCCTGTTCGCAGTATGCACTGACGAACGTGGACGGGGCGGGACTGACTGATCCGCGCGTGGGGGTCAGCAGACCGCAGACGATGCGCGCAAGCGTCGTCTTGCCGCAGCCGTTGTCGCCGAGCAGCGCCGTCCAACCTGCGGGCAGGGAGCAATCCACGTCGTCGAACAGCGGTTCGGCGGCGCCGGGATGGGAAAAAGAGAGATGTCGTACCACAAGAGTCGTTGCCACGGTGGCCACCTTTGCCAATATGGCGTACTGCAAGGAACAATCAGTGAATGAGACCGGGATTCGGTGAGCACGAACGCACATGAACGCGGCAGCACGCACAACGCGTCTGGCCGACTGATTCATTCACTGCATTCAGATCCGCAAGTACCCTATGACCTCCGTGAAAGATTTCCTTGGCATGTGGGGAAATCCGCTTGAATATGAAGAGAGCGGACAACGGGACTCGAACCCGCGGTCTCGACCTTGGCAAGGTCGCGCTTTACCAACTAAGCTATGTCCG